>Ga0209262_10000020_pt1 | contig 215774 bp, 196 predicted proteins | sample Lowcelwee11metaG_FD_187171 | JGI IMG/M metagenome (GOLD analysis project Ga0209262, IMG submission 187171) | Freshwater pond sediment microbial communities from the University of Edinburgh, under environmental carbon perturbations - Low... | ecosystem: Environmental > Aquatic > Freshwater >...
CGCCCATACCCCCCATACCGGGATACATGCCGTACATACCGCTCATGCCGCCCATGCCGGGGTACATGCCGGCCATGCCGCCCATACCTCCCATGCCGGGATACATGCCGTACATACCGCTCATGCCGCCCATGCCGGGGTACATGCCGTACATCCCGCTCATGCCGCCCATGCCGGGGTACATGCCGTACATACCGCTCATGCCGCCCATGCCGGGGTACATGCCGGCCATACCGCCCATCCCCCCCATGCCGGGATACATGCCGTACATACCGCTCATGCCGCCCATGCCGGGGTACATGCCTTGCATTCCCTGCATGCCACTCATTCCCTGTTGGTCGGTGGTGGCGCATGCGCTGGTAACTCCAACCAGAGCGAGAACGGTCGCTAGTTTTTTCAGGCTTTGCATTCGAATCATCTTTCGTACCTCGAAGTAATTAATACACGCGCCTGCTTGGCGCACCTCCCTGCTTATGGCATCAGTTGCGGATACCAAAGCAGCGCTTTAGGACTGGTTGCCCAGAACCCTAATTCCCTATCGGTTGGCTATTGCTTTGCGGCCTTTGCTGACCCTCCGCGTTTTGGTGCCAGCCTCGAATGTCGTACATGCCTGTCATGCCAGGTTTGGTGAACGGGGTATGCCAATTACCTTGTTGATGGATGAATTGCAGGGACCATGGATAAGGTTGTTCGATGCCGGTAAGAGCACGGGCATACCAGATCTCATTTCTGGTGACTTCTGCTACCGTGGGGGCCGGAGGTCGCCTATCGGGCTGAAGACCTGCAATCGTGTTTGGCAATCCACTTGCATTTGCCGATCCAATACAGAGGGCGAGCAGGCAGATGGAGCACGGCAATAACCGAAATCGACGTGCGTTTGGTACTGCGTACTTAGTGGAGTTCAGCATGGCGGCGTGTATCAAAAGTGATGTACATGCCAGCTATAGGCAAACATTGCGCCACCCCGTGGTAATGGGCTTTTGCTGTTGTATTTAAAGGATTAAATACTCTCGTGCTGTGTTGGCGTGGTGCGTGGCGAGCCAGGGTGCATGACATGCTGTCATGAGAAATACAGCCGAAAATTTATTAGTTGCGTAATATCAATAAGTTGATGGCTGCTATTTTGTCAACGCAAGAATCCGGAATCATGGGAATTACTTCGTTTTGGGGGCTATTGAAAGGCGATATAGGGACTCGTCGAGTGTCGGCGGGTGTGGTATGTAAAATAAATGGCATGTATCAAGCTTGAGGTTTGCTGAAGGTCATTTAGGATATTTCGCGCCATGACAAATGAACTATCGAACGAACAGGACGTGTTGGACCAGTTGCTGAAGGTCGCAGAGGCCATCGCGATGAGCCGGAATTTCGACGAGGTCGAACCCTTGTTGGAGCTTGCCGGACGACACGCGGCTTCGCCGCGCGTCGCGGCCCTGGCCGAGGCCTTCGCGCGCATGGTCGTGCAGCTCGAAATCCGCGAATACCGACTGGAGCGCACCATCGAGGATCTGCTCAAGGTCAAGGCCGAACTCGAACTGGCCAACTACGATGCGCTCACCGGCCTGCCCAACCGCGTGATTTTCCGCGACCGCCTGCGCCAGGGGGTGGCCCAGGCTCAGCGCAGCGGCAAGCCGCTCGCGGTGATGTATCTCGATCTCGACCGCTTCAAGTGGGTCAACGACAATCTTGGCCATGCGGCAGGCGACGAGTTGCTGCGTCAGGTCTGCGGCCGTCTCGGCGAAGTCGTGCGCGAAAGCGACACGCTGGCGCGCCTCGGCGGCGACGAATTCGCCTGCGTGCTGCCCGAACTGGACGATCCGACCATCGCCGAAACCATCGCCGCGCGTTTCGTCGAAGTCCTGAACGAACCCTTCCAACTCGCGGCCGGCGCGGCGAATATCGGCACCAGCATCGGCATCGCCTTCCATCCCGCGCACCACAAGGAAGCAGAGGCCCTGCTGAAACTCGCCGACCAGGCGATGTACGAAGCCAAGCGCGGCGGACGCAATCGCTATTGCCTGCATGCGCCGGAGGGCGCCGCGCCCGCGCCTTGAGTTGCTGAGGCGACGTTGCGCGCCGTCCCGCCAGCCCCACAAAAGGGGTTCCCTGCGGTCACGCCGAGTTTGTAGGTTTCAGCTCCCGAGCCGCACTGGAATGCGCCGTGCGCCGAATGCTTTGTCGAAATGGCCGAAGCGTCCCGCGATGGCTTGGCCGCAGTGCCGACAGTGCCCGGCATCGTCGAGCCGATAGGCGAGGATTTCGTACCAGTCGCGTTCGATGACTCGCGCGCCGCAGCCGGGGCAATGGGTGGCGTCGCCGGCCTTGTCATGCACGTTGCCGGTGTAGACGTGGCGCAGGCCGGCATTCATGGCGATCTGGCGTGCGCGCGCCAGTGTCGCGGGTGGCGTGGCCGGGGCGTCGAGTTTGTAGTCGGGATGGTAGGCCGAGAAGTGCAGCGGTACGTCGGGGCCGAGTTCCTTGTGGCACCAGGCGGCGAGTGCCTGGAGTTCGGCGTCCGAGTCGTTTTTGCCGGGGATCAGCAGTGTGGTGAGTTCGATCCAGCAGTCGGTTTCGTGTCGCACCATGGCGATGAGGTCGAGCACCGGCTGTAGCCGCCCGCCGCAGAGCTTGAAGTAGAAGTCGTCGCTGAAGGCCTTGAGGTCGATGTTGGCGGCGTCCATCTTGGTGTAGAAGGCGCGCGCCGGTTCGAGGTGCATAAAGCCGGCGGTGACGGCGACCGTCTGGATGCCGACGGCGTGGCAGGCGTCCGCCGTGTCCATCGCGTATTCGGCGAAGATCACCGGGTCGTTGTAGGTGAAGGCGACGCTTTGCGCGCCGTATTGCTTGGCGGCTTGCGCAATGGCTGCGGGGCTGGCTGCGTCCATCAGCCGGTCCATGTCGCGCGACTTGGAGATGTCCCAGTTCTGGCAGAACTTGCAGGCGAGGTTGCAGCCGGCGGTGCCGAAGGAGAGGACGCTCGATCCGGGGTAAAAGTGATTGAGCGGTTTCTTCTCGATGGGGTCGATGCAGAAGCCCGAGCTGCGACCATAGGTGGTGAGGATCATCTCGCCGTCGCGGTGCGCGCGCACGAAGCAGGCGCCGCGCTGGCCGGCGTGGAGCTTGCAGTCGCGCGGGCAGAGGTCGCATTGGATACGGCCATCTTCCAGGCTATGCCACCAGCGTGCCGGCGTGCCGGCGAGCGTTTCCATCTGACGCTTCAGAACGTATGAACGAGACTGTATTGGTTGCGCCGCAACAGGTCGTCGGCATCGAGGCCGTAGCCGGCGTAGACCTTGATGCCTGTTAGTCCCCGGCTGTCCGCCTTGCTTAGGACGGGAATCGCGACGGCGGACGGCAGGCTGCCGGTTTGCCAGGCTGGCAGGGTACCGCCGGTGTAGGCCTGCCAGGTCGTGCCGTCGTGCAGATACCAAGCGCTGCCGAGCTGCGCGGCGAGGTAGATGCCGCCCGCGCGGCCGACATCGGCGGCGGCGATGCGGACATTGGCGGTTAGCGTGTAGCTGTCGCTGGTGCCGGAGCCGGTGGCCGTTGCGGCAAAGGTTTGCGCGCGCGGCGTTAGCAGCGCGAGTTGTACCGATTTGGCGGGTAGGGAAAAGCTGCTGCCGCTGGCCGCGACGGCGGCGATGCTGTCGCTGGCGTCGCTGACCGCGCGCGTGACGACGCGATAGTCGGCCAGCGTTTTGCCGTCGGCGAAGCTGGGTGTCCAACTTGCGGTGGTCTCGCCCGTGTTGGCGAGCAGCAGGGCACGCGCGCCGTCGTCGTTTTCGGCGGCGAGCGTGTAGATGCCGCTCTGGCCGCCGCTCACGCCGAGTCGGTGGGCGTAGCGGCCGATCTCGCGCCAAAGTTGCCAAGCCAGGCCGATCTTTTTCGGTTGGCCGTTGGCGTAGTAAATGCCGTAGAAGAAGGGCGCGTCCATGCTCGGGTCGGGGCCGCGATAGAAGAGGCTTTGCTCGATGTCGTCGCGATTCTGCAAGCCGATCCAGGCGCCGGTCAGGATGGCCGCACCCTTGGATTTGGTGCGGACTTCCAGGCCTTCGCCGCTATCGACGCTGCGGTCGTCGGTATTCCATTCGGAAACGATGGTGGGGACGGCTGTGAAGCCGCGCGCATCCAGGGCTTGGCGGAAGTAGGCGGCGCACGCGGTGATGTCGTCCGTGCTGTTCGAGTAGATGTGCCAGGAGAAAAAGTCGAGCGGGCTGCCCTGGGCCTTGACGTAGTCGAGAAATGCCGTAGTCCAGGCCTTGCCGTTCGTCGAGGTGCAGCCGTTGTGCGTGACGGCGGGGCCGCCGATTTTCAACTCCGGAAACGCGGTGCGCAGCGCGCGCGCCGTCGTGTCGTAGAGGGTGAGATATTGGGTCGAGGTAAATGGTCGCGGCCAGAAGGTCAGGTTGTCCGGTTCGTTCCAGATTTCGACGTAGCGAAAGCTGTTGGTGAAACCGTTCCATTGGCCCTGGCGATAGTGCTTGAGAACGTTGATGCTCGCCTGCACCCAGTTGCTCAGTTGAGTATCGGTGGGCGGCGTGGAGTTGTTGTAGGAGTCGCCGATGCGGAAGAAGGGCTCGAAGCCGTTATTGACGATGCTGGCGAACACCGTGTCGCTTGAGCGGCCTTCCGAGCTGACCGCGCCGGTGAAGTTGTAGCTGGACGATAGTGCCGGGTCTTTGCTGCGATCGGGGTAAAGCGTCGCCATGTCGAGCGGGCCGTAGTAGTCGTGAGTACGGATCAGGCCTACGCCCAGTTGTCGATAGGTCGCGGTGAGGTCGGCGTTGCTCGCGCTTGCCGCCGGCAGGGGGCCGATGTTGATGCCCAGCAGCGAGCGCAGGCTGCCGTTGCGGGCGCCGATGGCAAGGTTGAGGTCGGCAGCGTTGGCGAATAGGCAGAACGACGCCAGGATGCCTGCCAGAGCGAGTTTCAGGTTTCTTTCCATTTGCGTACCTCGTAACGGTAAAGCTTCACATCGGGCGACCAGAAGTCGGCGGCGAAGCCGGCTTTCTGTTTCAGGTGGGAGAAGAATTGCTGCGGCTCGGGCAGGCTTTCCCAGACTTGCGGCAGGAAGGTGCCGCGCCGGCCGTGGCACTCGAAGATCAGTCCGTCGATGTGTGGCCGCATCTGGCGGATCGCGTCGGCCTCGTCGGCGTAGGTCAGCGCGACGGCCGGCGTCAGCAGGGAGACTTCGACGCGGGTGCGGTCGAACTCGTCGCGGCTGAGCGGGGCGAAGCGCGGATCGTGAAATGCTGCCGACCGGGCGTTGGCGCGCACGTCGGTGTCGAGCGGGCGCCGGGCTTCGAGTGTGCCGATGCAGCCGCGCAATTGCCCGGCTTGCGTCAGCGTGACGAAGGTGGCGCCAAGTTGGGCGAGGTCGGGGTGGTCCGGCTCTGGTCTTGGCGTGATGTCGAATGCGGCGGCGATAGCGTTGCGCGCGCGAACGAGGAGGGCGGTGCCGAGTGCGTCAGGCATGGCCGGGCTCCACGAAGGCGAAGCTGGCGTAGCCGACGACGCGCGATTTGTCGCCGGCCGTGTCTCCGGAATTGCGCAGGTCGAGCAGGAGCGGCCGCAGACCGCGCCGTTGCGCGACCTCGATCAGTCCATTGATGGGGGCCGCGCCGCAGGCTTTATCGTTGTCCAGCAACAGGCGCAGGTGCAGGATATCGTCGGCGGTGGCGCGGTCGCGGCGTTGGGCGTCGGTGTAGGGATGGTAGTGCGACAGGTCCGAGCTGACGACGACCAGGGTTTCCGGGCCGCCCCAAAGCAGTTCCAGCACGTCGGCAACTTCGTCGGGCGTGGCGTAACCGACAGCGAAGGGGATGAGGTGGAATTTGCCCAGGATGCGCTGCAAAAAGGGAAGTTGGACTTCAAGCGCGTGTTCGTCCGCATGTGCGGCGTCGTGGTAGCTCACCCGGGCCAGTCTGAGTGCGGCGGCGATGGCTGCCGTATCGAGCGGTATGCTGCCCAGCGGCGTTTCGAATGCGGTGGCGTGGGGGACACCCAGGCCGCGTAGCGGCACGCGATGGCTGGGCCCGAGCAGCACGACGCGCTCGATGCGGTCGGCGTGCGTTGCGAGTTGTGCGTAGGCGCTGGCGGCGATGGGGCCGGAATAGATATAGCCGGCATGCGGGACGATCAGGGCCTTGGGTGCGGCGAAAGTCGGCGTGACCGAAGGGAATCCCTTTTGCGGGACTGGTGGAACGGCGTCGGCAGCGTCGGCGAGCAGGGCGTCGACATCTCGGGTGAGCGTATCGGCTGTGCCGGGGTAGAACATGCCGGCGACGGCGGTAGGGCGAGTGTTGGTGGAGCTCATGCGCGCCTCCTGTTGTGTTCGGTCGATGCGGACTACGTCATCGTCAATATCCTGCGGTCTTGGCCTGGCTCAGCCAGCCCGATAATGCGCCAAGCGGGCGCAGGGTCCGGCCATCGTGGAAATACAGCTTGCGTTCCAGCGTGTTATAGCCCACGGCTGTGCCGGAGGTGGGGTAAATCCGTCCGTAATAGTTGCCGATGGTGGTGGATCTTTCGCTGCCCGTGGGCTTGAGCAGCGATGATTCCGTTTGCTCTCCCCAGGTCAGTACGCGGTCCACGGAGAAATTTGGTACGTACTGGCCGATCCAGTCGAATTGGCTGGCGACCTTGGCGTAGCCGCCGTAGGTGGTGGCGCAGGTGAAGCCGTAGCTGACCACGCCGACTTGCAACCAGTCGGTATTCGTCGCATTGCGCACGACCAGCGGGCCGCCGCTGTCGCCCTGGCAACTGTCTTGATGGATGCCGCTGCTACTGCCATAGCCTGCGCAGAGCATGTTGGCGGTGAGGGTATAGCCGGTGTCGGCAGCGCAGACGGTGCTGTCGGCGATGGGTAGGTCGACTTCGCGCAACTCGTCGGTGACGCTGGCGGCGTCGCTGATGATCGTGGCCATGTCGGCGAGGGTCTTGCCCGCCGCGAGATAGGCGCCTACCAGTTGCGCGACGCTCGGCGCCGCAGCGGCGGCCAGCGTGCTCTGCGTCCATAGTTCGCGGTAGCCGATGCCCTGCGCAGGATCGCCCAGACCGTTGGCGAGCAGGAAGGTTTCGATCATGGCGGTATCGCTGGCGCCCTTTTGCCGTGCCGCCGCGATGCAGGCGGACAGGCTGTTGTAGCAGGATACGTTGGGGGCATAGCGGTCGTCGAAGTAGCCTTCCGGGGCCGCAGTGCGACCGTGGCCGACTACCCGCGCCATGACGCCGGTCGGCGGCGTCTGGATTGGCGCGGCGAGCTTCAGCACCGGCGCGCTGGACGCTGCGGACAATTCGACGAGGGCATAGTCGTAATCCAGAGTGGTGGCATCGAACTGCGGGTGCACATAGACGCCCACCGCTGTGATGGTCTGGCTTGCCGTCGCGGCCGAAAGCCATTGGGCGCCGATGACGACTTCGACCGTGCCGGGTGCCTGGCCGGGATCGAAACAGTGTGCGGCGGAAAGCACCCAGCGCGGATGGATCAGCGAGCCGCCGCACTGGTAAATGTCGCTATATACGGTGGCAAACCAGGGATAGGCCGTGGCATCCGCCTGACTGCCATTGACGATGCGGGCTTGCGGGTCGCGCGCCATGGCGGCGGAGGCGAGGAGCAGGGTGACGCAGGCAACGAGGGCAAGTTTTTTCATGGTGTGTCTCGATGGATTTCAAGTCAGCCAGGCAATACCCAAAACGAATCCCGCGCCGATTGCGATCAAGCCCGGCAGCGCGCGGCGTGCGAGCGGCGCACCGCCGATGGTGACGACCAGCCCGGATTTGAAGAACAGGTTCGACAATGCCGCCAGACCGATGGCGATGACGGCGGCGTGGGCTGCCAGGGTTTCCTGATTGAACAGGCGCAGCGTTGATAGCGTGATGGCGTCCACGTCGGTGAGGCCCGAGGCCAGGGCGACGAGATACAGGCCCTGACTGCCGGCGACATCCTGTAGCCAGGCGGACAGCAGCAGCACCACGCCGTATAGCAGGCCGAAGGAAAGGGCGGTGCGGATCTCGGTCGGGTTCTTTACCTCGGGCAATGGCAGTTCGCCGGCAGCGGAGAGGGTGCGCCATTTGAGCAAGACCACGACGAGGCCGAACAGCAGGCCGATGCCCAACATGCCGGCGAGCGGCGCGAGCAAACTCGGCGCCAGCACCACGGCGACGACGCCCAGCCGCAGCGTAACGACGAGGTTGGCGATGAGGATCACCAGCGTGGCGGTTTCGGTCAACTTGGCGTCGGTGCGCGCATGGCGGGCGAAGACCATGGTGGTCGCGGTGGAGGACACCAGTCCGCCGAAAAACCCCAGCAACGGTGCGCCGTGGCGATTGCCGACGAAGCGCAGCGCGGCGTAGCCGCCCAGCGAAAGGCCGGAGATCAGCACCACCATCCACCAGACCTGATGGGGATTGAGCGCCTGGTAGGGGCCGTAATCCTGGTTCGGCAGGATCGGCAGCACCACCAGCGAGAGCACGGCGAATTGCTGGATCGAGATCAGATCCTTGTGCGTCAGGCTGCGCGTCATCGACTGCAACTGACCCTTGAAGTAGAGCAGGATCGTCGTCGTGATGGCGAGCATGACGGCGAGCGTGGCGTGGCGGTGCCAGACTAGGGCGCCCAGGCAGTAGCAGACCATCAGCGCCACCACCGAGGTGGTGCCGGGATCGCCGTCGTCCTGCGGGTCGCGCGCCAGCGTCACGATCATCATCGTCGCCAGCAGCAGCAGTCCGACCGCGAGCAGCCAGCCGCCGCCGACTTGCGCGTCGAGCATGGCGGCGAGGCAGCCGAACATGGCGGTGAGCGCGAAAGTGCGCAGGCCCGCCTTGGCGTCGGCCTTGCGCTCACGCTCCAGACCGATCAGCAAGCCGATGCCGAGACTGATGGCGAAAGCTTGAACTTCGGGAAAGGCGGCGGGTTCGAACATGAAGCCATTATAGAATCGGCACATGACATATTTCGCATTGGTTCCTGCCGCCGGTGGCGGCACGCGCATGGGCGGCGCCTGTCCCAAGCAATATCTCCCGCTGCTCGGGCAAGCGCTGATCCGGCATGCGCTCGCTGCCTTGGCCGCCGTACCGGCGCTGGAGCGGGTGTTTGTCGTGCTGGCGGCCGACGACGCGCATTGGGATTTGTACGACTGGAGCGATCTGGCGCCGCGCCTGACGGTACTACGCTGCGGCGGCGCGACGCGGGCGCAGAGCGTCGCCAACGGCCTCCAGGCCATCAGCGACCGGGTGGCGGCGGACGACTGGATCTTGGTGCACGATGCCGCACGCGCCTGCCTGACGCCCGCCCATGTCGAGAAGCTGATCGCCGAAGTCGGCGGCGACGCCGTCGGCGGCCTGCTCGCGGTGCCGGTGGCCGATACCCTGAAGCGTGCCCACGAAGCCAGTGCGGGGAGTTTCCGCAGTGCCGCCACGGTGGCGCGCGAAAGTCTCTGGCAAGCGCAGACGCCGCAGATGTTCCGCCATGCGCTGCTGGTCGAGGCGTTGGCGCATGCGCCAGCGGTGACCGACGAGGCGAGCGCGATCGAGGCGTTGGGTCTGCATCCCCGGCTGGTGGCTGCCGACGCGACCAATCTCAAGGCGACTTACCCGCTCGACCTCCAACTGGCCGAGTGGATTCTGATGCACAGGAAGGCATGAACATGGATATGGATATTCGCATCGGACAAGGCTACGACGTGCACCCCCTGGTGCCGGGGCGCAAGCTGATTCTTGGCGGCGTGACGATTCCCTACGTCATGGGCCTGCATGGCCATTCGGACGCCGATGTGCTGCTGCATGCCATTACCGATGCCCTGCTCGGCGCCGCCGGCCTCGGCGACATCGGTCGCATGTTTCCCGACAGCGAAGAGCAATGGCGCGGCGCCGACAGCCGCGTGCTGTTGCGCGGCGCGCTGGCGGCGGTGCAGGCCGCCGGCTGGCGCGTCGGCAATGTCGATTGCACGGTGATCGCCCAGGCGCCGCGCATCGCGCCCTATGTCGCGGCGATGCGCGACAACATCGCCGCCGATCTCGGCCTCGCGCCGGCACGCGTGAACGTCAAGGGCAAAACCACGGAACGGCTCGGTTTTACCGGACGCGGCGAAGGCATCGCCGCCGAGGCCGTGGCCCTGCTGCTGCGTGCCTGAGCCGGCGGCGGCGCGGCGCCGGGTATTTTTCGCCCTCTGGCCCACCGCGCCCGCACTCGACGACTTGGAAGCCGCAATGGCGGCGGGCATCGCCCGTTGCGGCGGTCGGCGCATGCGGCGCGACAGCCTGCACCTGACGCTGGCGTTCATTGGTGCCGTCTCCCCGGCGCAATTGGACCTCCTGTGCGCCATCGCCGCCGCCGTGCGCGTGCCGCCCTACGACTTGACGCTCGACCGCCTCGGCTGCTGGCCGCACAACCGCATACTCTGGGCCGGCTGTCATGACGCGCCGTTCGGCCAGCGCCGACTTTACGCGGCCTTGGCCGAGCCGCTTGCGGCGGCGGGATTCGTGCTCGACGCACGCCCCCATGCGCCGCATGTCACGCTGGCGCGCAACGCGCGCTGCGACGGACTGCCCGATCTCGCCGCCCCGATCCGCTGGCATGTCGATGCCTTCGCCCTCGTCGAGTCCTTCCTGCAACCCTCGGGCGCGCGTTACCGCGAACTGGCGCGCTGGCCGCTTATACATCGTTCGTAATGTAACCCGGTAGAATCCAACACAAGACGTAAGCTGGAGTAAGCGACGTGGGCAACAGGAAACAGAAAAAAGTCAGTTTGTTGGGGGTCGATCCCTCGCCATCCTTGCGTGCCGTTCTTGGGCAGTTGGCCGAGGACAGCGGTATGAAGGTCGACCTGTGCGCCAACGTGGCGGAGGTGCGGTCGCGGCTCGACGGTGCGGGTTACGATCTGGTGGTTTCGTCCGCCGAATTGCCCGATGGCAGCTACCCCGATGTCTTGGCCTGTGTGCGCGAGCATCCCGAGATGGCGCTGACGCCGGTCCTGCTGCTGGTGGCGGGGCGCGGCGAAGGGCTGGTGCAGGAAGCGCTCGACAAGGGCATCACCGAAGTTTTTTTCAAGCGTGACCTGGACGATCTGGCGCGTTACCTTGAAAGTTTTGGCGGTGTCGCTGTGCCGGCGACGAAGGGCAAGACCAGCCCGCCCAAGGCGTTGGTGGTCGAGGACGACCGCGCGCTCGGCGCCTTTTACAAAACCCTGCTGACGCTGCACGGCTTCGTCGTCGATCATGTGCCCTCCGGCGAAGCTGCCCTGTGGGAGGCCGAACGGCGGCGTTATGACTTCATCCTGGTCGATCTGGTGCTGAGCGGCGCCTGCTCCGGCATCCAGTTTCTGCGGCGCTTGCGCCAGCCGGGGCTGGCTTCGGCCCAGGCGGTTGCCATTGCGATGTCGGCCTACGCCGACGAGGCGCGGCGTCTCGAAGCTCTGCGCGCGGGCGCGAACGCCTTCATGGCCAAACCGATCGAGGAGCGCGAACTCGCCGCGCATGTCGAGGGCATGGCCTTGCGCCCGGCCGCTACTGCGCCGGCCAAGACCAAGGACAAGGATCCCACCGCACCCGCCTGCGTACGGTGCAATCCCTGCCAGTTGACGCCGCGCGAGTCCAACATCTGCGCGCTGGTTGCCGTCGGTTACAGCGACAAGCGAATCGCCGAGGAAATGGGCGTGAGTTATTGGACGGTGCGCACCCACATCGCCCACGCTTTCAAAAAATGCGAAGTGGGCAACCGGGTGGAACTGGTCAGGCGCTTGCAGGGCGATTAGCGTCGAGCGGCAGGCGGATCGACGCCGCCAGCCCGCCGCCGTCGCGCGGCGCCAATTCCAGTTGGCCGCCATGCATGCGCACGATGCGCTCGACGATGGCCAGGCCCAGGCCCGCTCCCTGTGCGCCAGTGCGCGCCGCATCGCCGCGCGTGAAGGGTTGTTTGAGCCGTTCGGCGTCGGCGCGGGCGATGCCTGGGCCTCGGTCGAGCACGTCAATGACAATGGATTTGTCTGCGGCGGCGAGCCGGAGGTCGACCGGCTGGTCGGCCCCGCCGTGGCGTAGCGCGTTTTCGATCAGATTGACGATGGCGCGGCGCAGTGCCTGGGGCCGGACGTTGGCCGCGCAGGGCGCACCGGCTTCAAGCCTGACGCGCGGACCGTAACGGGCGGCGATTTCGCTCAGGAGTGCGCTCAGGTCGATGGCTTCCGTCGTCGTTTCCAGCGGGCGGGCAAAATCGAGGAACTGGCTGATGGTGCGATCCATCTCGGCGATATCGGCTTCCATGCCGGCACGCGCTTCGGCATCGGCGACGCTCAGCTCGGCTTCCATGCGCAAGCGGGTCAGGGGCGTGCGCAGATCGTGCGAAACGCCCGCCAGCAGGAGCGCGCGGTCCGCTTCGAGGCGCGCCAGGTCGGCGCTCATCTGGTTGAAGGCGGCGGTGACGGCGACGATTTCGCTGGGACCGGTTTCGGGCAGGACGGGCGGCGTCTTGCCAGCGCCGACTTTCTGCGCCGCTACCTTCAGCACACGCAGCGGGCGCGTGATGCGGAACACGATCAGCCAGGCGCCGGCGAGCGACAGCAACAGCACGGCAGCACCCCAGCCCAGCCATTGCAGCGGCAGGCGGCGTTCGAGCCGTTCGCGCGGTAGCGCCAGCCAATAGTCGCCTGAGTCGCCGGGGAAAATACGCATGCTGACGAACAATCCGCTCTCGCCGTTCAACATGAAACTGAGCCGGGTATCCGGCCCCAGCCGCTCATGCAGCTCGCGTTCCAGATAATGCGCCAGCGGCGTGGGCGGCAAAGGGCGCACGTCGTCGTCGCTGTCGGCGGGGTAAACGTGCACGCTCTCGGTGTCGGAAAACTCGGCAAGCAGATCGAGACGGCTTTCCGGGCGCGCTGCCAGCAGCGCCGCGCGCGTCAGGTTGGCTACGCTCGCGACCATCTGGGCGATCTGGCGTGCGCGCGGTTCGATTTCGGCCTCGCGGAAAATCGCCAGCCAGGCCGCCACCGCCAACAGCATCAGCGTGGCGATCAACAGGAAGGCGCGCCACAATAAACTGCGCGGGACGACACGCAATAGACTGCGCGGGACAATGCGCTGTGGCAGGCTCCGCCGGATCAACTGCACCGCAGGGTCCGCGCGTCAGGTGGGTGCGGCGCTACCGTCCGGCACGAAGACATAGCCGAAACCCCACACGGTTTGCAGGTAGCGCGGCTTGGCCGGATCGTCCTCGACCAGCTTGCGCAGGCGCGAGATCTGCACATCGATGGCGCGGTCGAACACACCATGTTCGCGGCCGCGCGCCAGTTCCATCAGCTTGTCGCGCGACAGCGGCTGGCGCGGGTGTTTGAGCAAAACCGCCAGCAGGCCGAATTCGCCGGTGGTGAGCAGGGTGGCAACGCCGTCGCGCGCGAGTTCGCGCGTCGCCAGGTTGACCTCGACCCGACCGAAGCTCACCGTCTCGTGCGTTGCGGCGGGTGCGCCGGCCGGCGGCGGTACGGCGCGGCGGCGCAGTACGGCATGGATGCGCGCCACCAATTCGCGCGGGTTGAAGGGCTTGGGGAGATAGTCGTCGGCGCCGAGTTCGAGGCCGACGATGCGGTCGATGTCGTCGCCCTTGGCGGTGAGCATGAGAATGGCAATTTCGCTGCCATGCTTGCCATTGCCGCGCAGGCGTCGGCAGATCGACAAGCCGTCCTCGCCGGGCAGCATCAAATCCAGCACGATCAGGTCGTAAAGTTCGCGTTCCAATGCGCGATCCATGTTGGCTGCATCTGCCGCCGTTTTGACGGTGAAGCCCTGGTCGACCAGGTAGCGTTCGAGTTGGCTGCGCAGCCGCACATCGTCGTCGACGACGAGAATCTTGGGTTTGCGGGTCTCGGTATTCATGGGCTGAAGGATACCGCCGTTTTGCCATGGGGCATTGCAAGTTGTTGCTTCAGCCCAGGCTCGTAAAGGATTGTTACAAACCCTGGCGCGCCCTGGCATGGGTGCAGCCTACAATTCGAGCATGAACAAGCGCGCCATTATTTTCAGCCTGCTATGCCTGTCCGTCGTCGCTTCGTCCGGGGCGCAGGACGGGGTTCCGCCTGCGCGGGCGCCGCAGGAAGCGGATGGACGGCTGCCGCAGCAGCGGCCCTTGTTCGAGTTGATCGAAGAGCGGCGCGAAGATGCGCGGCGGCGGCGCGAGTTTGAGGGGGCACAGCCTCCGCCGGATGCCGATGGGCGCTTGCCGCAGCAGCGGACTTTGTTGGAACTGATCGAGGAAAGGCGCGAGGAGGCGCGGCGGCGGCGCGAGGCTTGGCGGCAATTGAGTCCGGAAGAACGGCATCAATTGCGGCGGGACATCCGCGACGCAGGCGACGCCTTGTATCCCAGAGGCGCGCGGCGTCGCGGCGATTGAAGCTTGAGACGCCGCGCGCGTCGGGTGCGAACTGGGATGTAATTGCCGGTCTGTCCGCGATTGACGCTCCCAGGCCGGGCCGATAAGCTCGAAACAATAATTTTCAGGTCGAACCCGATGAATGCGAACCAACTGATTGCTGCGCTGGCGTTGCTGCTTTTCCAACCGTTTGGCATGGTAGCGCTGGCAGCCTACGACATGAAAGTGTCGATCACTTTCCCGGCCGGCTCGGCCGGCGAAAAAAATACTGCGCCGTATCCGGCGAACACGAAGATTTCGCCTTGCAATTCCAGGGATTTCGACGCCCTGACGTTCGCGGTCACCTATGACGCCACAAACAGCGCAGGCGATGTGGATCGCGATGTGTATTTCTTCCTCCACAATCCCGAGGCCCAGGGGGCGCCACGTTTCATGGTCTTGCACAAGCAGGGATTGGGATCGAGCCTGGTGCTGGTCGCCCGCAACAGCGTCGGCGAGTTGTCGCCGTCGCAGGACATTTACCTGCCGCGCGGGGAGAATCTGAGCCCGCAAACCGAATCCCTGATTAGCTCGGTGATTTCCGCGCAGGCCGCCGCTGCCGGCATCTGGCAGGTGGTCGGGATCGTGGCCGACGGCACCGATCCGCTGTTCAGCTTCGACGATCCTTCCACTTGGGACGCCTGGGATGTCGCGACCGTGATTCTCAGAAAACCCTGGATGGGCAACTGGAAGAATTATTGCGAGTAAAGCGCGAGCCGGTTGCGTTCAGCCGGCGTCCCAGTTGTGGACATGCAGGTGCGTGTGCGTCGCGCCGTCGTGCCGATGCTTGTGGCGATGCGCCAAGCGCGCCTCTTCGAGCAGCGCCAGATCGCCCAGCGCAGCGGCGACCGGGCCGTCGTAAAGCAGGCGTCCGCCTTGGCCCAGCACCAGGCAGCGGCTGCCGAGTTCCGCCGCGAGCGAGAGGTTGTGCGTGCTGACGACCACGGTCTTGTCCGAATCCAGCAGCGTGTCGATCAGCCAGCCGACCGTGGCAGGATCCAGGCTGGCCGAGGGTTCGTCGAGCAGCAGCAGTTGCGGATCGACGGCGAGGAGGCAGGCGAGCGCGAGTTTCTGCTTCTCGCCGCCCGACAATAAAAACGGCGGCTGGTCAAGCCGGGCGTCGAGGTGCAAGGCCGCCGCCCAATGCGCGACGCGCGCTGCGACGTCGGGCAATGCCAACTGGCGCGGGCCGTAGGCGATTTCGTCCCGCACCGTCGGGTTGAACAGCATCGCCTCGGGATGCTGGAACAGCAGCGCGCATTCCTGGCGGAATTGGCGCGCGAAGCGGCGTTCCGCGAGTGCCGACTTTGTGAGCGCGGTGCCTTGGTAACTCACCGTGCCGGCGGCGGGGAAGACCAGGCCGTTCATCAGCTTCAGCAGCGTCGACTTGCCGCAACCGTTGGCGCCGAGGATCACCACCTTGTCGCCCGCGCGGATCTTCAGCGTGAGTTCCTCGATGACGGCCGGGCTTTCGGGCCAGGCATAGCGCACCCGATCGAGTTCAAGCATCGAAGGCGCCTCGGGAACGCATCGCCAGCGCGACCTCGGTCGATTGCGCCTGCGTCTTGTCGAGCAGGGCCACGGCTTGCGCGCCGGCCAGATGGCGGCGGTCGCGCCAGCGCGGACGGACGATATTGCGGCTGGCGAAGGCATAGCGGAAATCGCGCAGGATGCGTTCGAAGGTGCGCGCCTGGCCCAGCGCCAGCGTGGCGACCAGCGTCGCCGTCGGCCAGCCGGCCAGGGCGGCGAGCAGGCTGACGCGCGCGACGAACCAGAAGCCGAGATAGACCATCAGGAGCACGCGCAGGTTGGCGACGAGCAGCCAGTCCGGATGGAAGTCGCCGCGCCAGAGGCCGACGAGAACATAACCGAGGCTGACCGAAAGGTTGAAGGCAAGGATGGCGAGCGCGGCGCGTTTGAGGATGCGCCAGCGACCCGCGCCGGCGGCGGCGATGGCGACGAGCAGCGCCGCGCCGAGCAGGCGTGGATCGTGGACGAAAGTCGGCGCCGGCAACACGGCGAGATAGAGATAAAGCCAGCGGCGCGCGCTCATGGCAGCCCTCATCGCAGCCATTTGCGCGCCTTGGCGTAGCGCCAGACCAGGAGCGTCAGCGCCGCCTCGCCGATGCCGATGAAGACATGCGGCAGCAGCACGGCGGGCAGCGTGATCTCCGGGCCGAAGGGAAAGAACAAGGGCGTGCCGTCGGGCCGCTGCGCGATCAGCGGCTGGATGCCCAGCACCAGCGCGACCAGCGCGCCGGGGATGATGACCGACAGCCAGGCCGCGACGGCGACGGCGGTGGGTTCATGAAAACGCCGCAGCGCGCGATGCGCGGCGATGGCAGTGGCCGCGCCAACCAGACCTAGCGCCAGCGCATTCACGGGCAGGGCGGTGAGGCCGCCCGCGCCGAACAACAGGGCCTGCAACAGCAGCACGCCGCTGTAGGCGAGGAAGGCGAGCCGCAGGCCGAACAGCAGCGCGAGCATCGCCACGCCGAGCGCATGCCCGCTGGTGCCGCCGGGCAAGGGCAGCATGACGAGGCCCAGGCCGTAAGCCAGTGCGGTAAGCATTGCCAGCCGGGGCACAAGCGTTTCGTCGAGCCGCGCGCGCAAGCCTCGCGCCGCCCATGCCCAGGCGCCGACGGCCAACGCGGCGGCCGGCAGGTAGGTTTGCGGCGAGAGGAAGCCGTCGGGGATATGCATCAGAAAAGGAAAGAGGCGGAGAGGATCAGGCGGTATTTCTCCTTGCCTTCCGCGCCTTGCTGCTCGCCGGCCTCGTTGAGGCGCGTCCAGACCGGTTTCTTGAGACCGAGGGCGAAGCTCATGTTGTCCCGGTAGACGCGCAGGCCGGGTACGAGATAGAGCATCCTGCCGCCGGTCGCCGGGGCGCCGACGCCGTTCTCGCTGTCGCGGCCCAGGGCGAGATATTGCGCTTCCAGCACACCATCGACACGGAAACGGCTGTCGGGGTTCGTATGCAGACGCCAAGCGAGGCTGGCGTTGAGGCGGTCCTCGGCACCGAACTTGACGCGATTGCCGTCGTCGTAGCGATATTCGCGGAAGCGGATCGCCGAGGCTTCGAGGTTGAAGCTGAGGTCGCGCGTCAGTTGCTTGGTCGCCGTGGCGCCCAGGCTCCACGAGTTCTTGCCGAAGCCGTGTGCCTTGCCGGGGTCGATGCTGCCGTCGGCGAGCCGATGGTTGGCCTGGCCGGTCGGCAGCGTGCCGCCGCCGAAGACGGTGAAGTGCCAATCCTCCAGGTCGTCGAGGCTCTCGTTGGCAGGCACGAGCTTGAATCCGCCATCGTATTTGAAGCCGACCTGGCCCATGACAGACAGATCGGCCCAGCCCTTCGAGTCGAGGCCGCCGGGTTCGTCGATTTTGGCGTGGTAGGGAGCGAAGACATAGGCCGAGAACCAGGGCGTGAAGCCGTAGCCGACGCCGACCATCCAGTAATTGGCGTAATCGCTTTCGACTGCGGCGGGGTCGTAGGTCTTGAATTTAGCGTGGTCGAGCTTGGCATAGAGCAGGGTCTTGCCCGCCGGCAGGACCGCCGAACTCGCCGACTCGACCGGCGCGCCCGGGCCTTCGAGCGCGGCGGCCCAGTGTGACCCTGCGCCGGCGACGCCGTGGTGGGCCAGCGCGGGATTAGCCGCAAAAGTCGGCGCCAGCAGGACGGCGGCAATGAAGCGTTTCATGGTTTTTTCCTCGCGAAAAGTTGGACGAGACCGAACAGGCCGAAGATCAGCGACAGGCCAAAGCCGGCAAGCAGCCAGCGCGGCGTGGCTTCCTGGGGAGCAGCCTTGGCCGTATCGGTCGCGGGCGCGGCAAACGTCAGATTCGCGCCATGGCCGTCGGCGGAATTGGCTTGCAGGCGCCATTCGCGCGTCGCGCCGGGAATGAAGACGACGCGGCCGGCGGCGTCGGTATTGCCGACCTGCGTCGGCGTGTCTTGGCCCGCCGGATAGAGCGCATATTTTTCGTAGGCGAAAGGCTCGCCATTGGCGTAGGCGAGCGCGACGACGACGGCCGACGCGGACGCGAGCTGGTGATGCACCTCGTGGGCTTGCGCGCCCGCGAGCCAGAGCAGCGGCAGACAGAATAGGTATTTCATCGCGGCAACTCGAACTGGAGCGTGGCGGCCTGGATTTCCAGATCGGCCTTGCCGTCTTGCAGCGGCGTTTCGACGCTGGTCGAAATCAGTTGCACGCCGCCATGGCGCAGGCGGATGGCGATGCGGCCGTCGGCATCGGTCGCGCCGCGCGGGTCGCCATGGTAGGCCACCGGCGCGGCCGCGACCGGCTGACCGGCGCGTACGACGCGCACGACGAGTTTGTCACCTGGCTTGAGCGCGAAGGGGTCGCCTTGCGGCAGGATTTCGAGGCCCGTACCGAGCGGCGCGGCGAAGGCCGGGCTCCAGCGTTCGATGCGCTTCAGGCTGTCCTTCGACAGCCAGCTTTTCAGCGCGCCCGGCGCCTCCGGTTTCGGCACATTTTTCGTTTCCCAGGGCGTCTTGCTCCAATAGCCCGAGGAGGCGTCGATGCGCAGGGCGGCGCAGTCGCCGGCGGCCGACCAGGGCGAGGCGGAGAGCTCCGTCAGGGGCCGCGCACCGCCTTTGCCATCCAGGCATTGCGCGCCGAGGACGAAGTTGCCGCCGTAGGCCAGGGTTTCCGCGCCGTCGTGGGCGCTGTGGCGATGCCCCTGATAGAGCGTCCAGCGCTTGGCGTCCTGTTCCAGCCAGAGGTCGTGGGCGGCGGCGGTGGCGCAGGCGCCCACGAGCAGCAGGGCGAACAGTAACTGGCGCATCGGCGGATTCCTTGCGACGTAAGATGAAATATTAAAAACATCATAACAGCGTCGCGGCGAGTATGGAAGAGGGGCTCGGCTAGAATCCGCGCCGTGAATCTCATCGCCTTCGAAGCCTCCACCCGCCGTGTCGCGGTCGCCCTCTGGTGCGACGGCGCGCTCGCAGAAAAGTATGCCGACGTGCCGAACGGCGGATCGGAACGCCTGTTGCCCTGGGCCGGCGAATTGCTCGCCGAGGCTGGCATGGGCTGGGCGCAGCTCGACGGCATCGCTTTCGGTGCCGGGCCGGGCGGCTTCACCGGCCTGCGGCTGGCCTGTGGCGTGGCGCAGGGCTTAGCCTGCGGTCTGGATCGCCCCGTGGTGCCGGTCGGCACGCTCGCGGCGCTGGCGCTGGCGAGCGGCGACGGCCGGGTGCTGGCTTGTCTCGACGCGCGCATGCACGAGGTCTATGTCGCCGCCTATGCCGTGAGCGGCGAAACGGTCGCGGAAGTCATGGCGCCGAAAGTCGGCGCTGGCGCGACGGTGGATCTGCCCGAGGGCGCGGATTGGCGCGGCGCAGGCGACGGCTTCGCCGCCTGGGGCGAGGTGCTGCGCGCGCGGCTGGGACCGCGCCTGCTGACCGTCGATCCCGCCGTCTGCCCGACGGCGACGGCGGTGGCGCGGCTCGCCGCTCCCGTCCTGCTGCGCGGTGCGGGCCTGTCGGCCGCGCAAGCTGTGCCGCTCTACGTGCGCGACAAGGTGGCCATGACCACCGCCGAGCGCCTGGCGCGCGGCGGCAACAAATGAATCGACAAATGAATTATTCGCCGCTGACGCCGGCCGATCTCGACGCGGTGACGGCGCTCGAACAGCGCATTCAGGCTTTTCCCTGGACGCCGGGTAACTTCCGCGACTCGCTCGCCGCCGGCCACGAGGGTTGGCTGGACCGGGAGGCCGGCGCGGTGGCGGCCTATGCGGTGACGATGGCCGTTGTCGACGAAACGCATTTGCTCGATATCGGCGTGGCGCCCGAGTTTCGGCGCGCCGGACGCGGTGCCGCGCTGCTCGGCTTCCTCTGCGACCGCGCGCGCGCGGCGGGCATGGCGCGCATGCTGCTGGAGGTGCGCTGCTCCAACGAAGCCGCCTGCGCTTTCTATCGCCGTTTCGATTTCGCCGAGATCGGGCGGCGGCGCGGCTACTATCCGTCTCATGCGGGAAGGGAAGACGCCATCGTGATGGCCAGACCACTATGAACAGAGATCAAATCCTGAAGGAAATGGGCCTCGGCCCGATCTGGAAACTGCGCCAGCCGCCGAAGAAAAAACGTGGTGCCGTGAGCACCCCTGCGTCGGATGCGCCACTCGCGCCCGTCGATGAGCGCACCGCCGCCATCGCCGCGATGGGTTGGGACGAACTGCGCCAGGCCGTGGCCGCTTGCACCGCCTGCGAGCTATGCCAGACGCGCAAGCAGGCCGTGCTCGGCGTCGGCGATGTCGCAGCCGACTGGCTTTTCGTCGGCGAGGGACCGGGCGCGGAGGAGGACGAGCGCGGCGAACCCTTTGTCGGCCAGGCCGGCAAGCTGCTCGACAACATGCTCGCCGCCATCGACCTGAAACGCGGCAACGGCGTGTATATCGGCAACGCGGTGAAGTGCCGGCCACCCAACAACCGCACGCCGGAACCGGGCGAAACGGCCGCCTGCTGGCCCTTCCTCGCGCGCCAGATCGAGCTGATCCAGCCGAAGCTGATCGTCACCCTCGGCAAGCCTGCCGCGCAGACCTTGTTGCAGCAGGAGATCACGATTTCCCGTTCGCGCGGCATGGTGCATGACTTCGCTGGCATCCCGCTGATCGTCACCTATCATCCGGCCTATCTGCTGCGCAATCTGCCGGACAAGGCCAAGGCCTGGGAAGACCTGTGTTTCATGCGCAAGACCATGCGGGAACTCTGAGCGCGGACGCGGCAGGAGCGGACGCGGCGCCATGGCAAACCTGCTCTACTGGATCGGCCTCGCGGCGGTCGCGGTGAGCGCCCTGACCGGCGTGCTCGACGCCGGGCGCAAGAACATGGATATTGTCGGCGTGGTCATGGTCGGCTGCGCCACCGCGCTGGGCGGCGGCACGGTGCGCGATGTCCTGCTCGACCGCACGGTGTTCTGGATCAGCGATCAGACCTATCTTGTCGTCGCGCTGGCGACCTCGCTGGCGGTCTTTTTCGCGGTGCGCGGTCTGCGCCTGCCGCAACGCCTCTTCCTCATTCCGGACGCCATCGGTTTGGCGCTGTTCACCGTTGCCGGCACGCAGATCGCGCTGGAATGGCAGGCGCCCTGGCTGGTCGCCAGCCTGCTGGGCGTCATTACCGGCGTGGTCGGCGGCGTGCTGCGCGACGTGCTTTGCAACGAAGTCCCGCTGATCTTCGTGCGCGGCGAACTCTACGCCTCCGCCGCCTGGGCCGGCGCCCTGGCGCTCGTCGGCCTGCAAGCGCTGGGTATCTCGTCCGTCGTCGCCGCCTGGTGCGGCATGGCGGTGGTTCTCGCCGCCCGCCTGCTGGCCATGGTTTATCGCATCACCTTGCCGACTTATGTGGAGCGCAAGTGATTTGGACGGCGGCCGCTACAATAGCCCAGCCTTTAACAAGGCATGACTTTGTAACCCAACTTTACAAAACACCAGATGCTGTATGACTCCTCAACTCTTACGAATGGTGGCTCGAAGAAAGTGCCTTCTATCTCCTCATATCTTAAGCTGTCATGATTCCTGATTGGATATCAACATTTGCAAGTGGTGCTGCGGGAGCATTCATTGCTGCGTGGGTTGGTGCGTATCTTGGCTTTCGTCGCAGCAAACGGGAGCGTGCTCTTGATCGGCGTATTGGATGGCATGAATCCACTATACAAAGCCTTGCTCAATATGAAGAGCAGCTTGAGCGATTACATGGCTATTTCAGGAATGTATTGATCGTGCAACGGCCGCGAGATGATTCCAACAGCATCGATCCAGCAAATAAAATTGAGTTTCCAACTCATATAAAAGTGCCTGCAACGATCTGGAGTGATTTGCGTGACGCTGAAAGTAGCGCTCGGAGCGCACTTAGAGTTGGCGATATCTACGCCGAGGGGCGGGCAAAAGTTGACTGTGCTGTTGCTTTATCCAATAGCGTAAATACTGTGTCGGGTCAGTGGCTGGATATGAGTACGGAGCCGTTGATCCCGTGGGCAGAGTTAGCTCGAAAGGTAACTGCCTCTGCAGATTTGAGGCGGAGCCTGCAGGATTCACTGACAATAGTTCTAGAGCTTGATGGGATTCTCGGACGTATTCTTGGCGCTAAGTATCGGAAGTGGCAACAAATTCGAATACTCAAGCGTCTCATTGCTGAAAATGAGCGCAAAGCAGCGAAATTATCAACTGCTAGCAGTGAGCACACTTGAGTGATGGTCACGATGGTTTCCACAGCTTATCGGCATAGGTTATCGCCAAAAAACTCGACGCTGGTGAGGCAGCGGCTTTTCAGTGGTTTCCTTTTCAGTTTTGCGAATCAGGTGCGGGCACCCGATAAAATCAATATCGTGGCGTAACCTCTTCCTCTCTGATATGCGGACTGTTCCGCATCGCTAGTGATCATCTTTAGGTGCGTTTGTCGTCGTATCAATAAATGGGCAAAGTTTGCTCAAACCATATGTGTTGATGCATGGCCGGTGTTTTTATTCGAAGGAGAAGACCATGGGCAAGCTCGAAATTATCGACATGGCTTTGCAGTTGAATGCAGCCGAGCGCTATGAAATCGCGGAGATGATCATGCAAAGCCTGGATAAGCCCGATGCCGAAATCAACCAGGTCTGGGCAGAAGAGGCGTTGCATAGAGCGCGTGCTTGCGATGAGGGGAGGATGAAAACGCTCCCGTTCGAAGAGGTTTTTGGCGATAAATGAAGCGGATTCGTTTTTCCGAGGTCGCCAACAATGAAATGCTCGATGCCTGCGAGTGGTATGAGCGGCAACAAGATGGACTGGGGGCGCGTTTCAAGATTGCCGTGCGAGACGCCGCGCGCCAGATTGCCCGGACGCCGCTATTGTTTCCAGTCGAGTTGGAGGATGTGCGGCGTTACGTGATGAATCGCTTCCCCTATACCTTGCGTTATGTGCTGCGCGGGGATGAGGTCTGGATTTTGGCGGTCTCGCACCACCATCGTCGACCGGATTATTGGGTGGAGCGGATTGACGAGCTGTAACTCCCGGTTAGTTTGTCGAGTCAGGCGCGCGGGCGTCCGGTAAAATCGCGGCATGAATTCTTCCCCCTTGATTTGCGCGGATCGTTCCGCCTTGCTGGTGATCGATCTTCAGGCGCGTTTGCTGCCGCATATCCACGATTGGCAGCGCGTCTTGGATCATGTGGATTGGCTGGTGCAGGTCGCGCAGCGTCTGGCGGTGCCGGTGGCGGCGACCGAGCAGTATCCGCAAGGCATCGGGGCGACGCATGCGCGTGTGGCGGCGCGCCTGCCGGCGGAGGCGATGGGCGAGAAGCTGCATTTTTCCTGTGTCGCGGGGAATTGCCTCGCGGGCTTGCCCGGCATGGAGCGGCCGCAGGTGGTGGTGTGCGGTACCGAGGCGCATGTGTGCGTGCTGCAAACGGTGCTCGATCTGGCGGCGGCCGGCAAGCAGGTGTTTGTGGTCGCCGAGGCGGTCGGTTCGCGCGATCCGGAACACAAGGCGCTGGCCTTGGAACGCATGCGGGCTCACGGCATCCAGATTGTCTGCCGCGAGATGGTGGCGTTCGAGTGGCTCGGCCAGGCCGGGACGGCGCAATTTCGCGACGTCAGCAAAAACTTTTTGAAGTAGATCGCGTGCGCATCCTGCTTTCCAACGACGACGGTTATTTCGCGCCCGGCCTCGAAGCTCTGGCGCAGGCGGTGGCCGAACTGGGCGATGTGACGGTGGTGGCGCCCGAGCGCAACCGCAGCGGCGCGTCGAATTCCCTCACGCTCGACCGGCCTTTGCAGCTCAAGCAGGCGGCGAACGGTTTCCACTACGTGAATGGCACGCCAACCGATTGCGTGCATCTGGCCGTGACCGGCATGCTCGACCACGAGCCGGACATGGTGCTTTCGGGCATCAATCTCGGCGCCAATATGGGCGACGACACGGTCTATTCGGGCACCGTGGCGGCGGCGATGGAAGGCTACCTGTTGGGCGTGCCGGCCATCGCATTTTCGCTCGCGAGTTTCGAGGGCAAGCATTTCGCCACGGCGGCGCGCGTGGCGCGCCAGCTCGCGAAGCGTTTTCAGGCGCGGCCGTTCGGCGCGCCGGTGCTGCTCAACGTGAATGTGCCGGATGTGCCCTACGACGTGCTCGAAGGCATGCGCATCACGCGCCTGGGGCGGCGCCACAAGGCCGAGCCGGTGGTGAAGCAGGTTTCGCCGCGCGGCGAAACCGTGTATTGGGTGGGCGCGGCCGGGGCGGCGGCGGATGCGGGCGAGGGCACGGATTTCCATGCCGTGGCCAATGGCTGGGTATCGGTGACGCCCTTGCAGATCGACCTGACCCACACCGGGCAGATGGATCGGCTGCGCGACTGGTTGATGTAAGTGGGCGGGACGACATGAATGTATTGAGCGGCATTGGTATGACTTCGCAGCGCACGCGTGCGCGCATGATTGAGCGTTTGCGCGAGCAGGGCATTCGCGACGAGCGGGTATTGACTGCCATGGCCACGGTGCCGCGCCATATCTTCATCGAGGAGGCGATGGCGCATCGTGCCTATGCGGATACGGCTCTGCCGCTGATTCTTGGGCAGACGATCTCCCAGCCTTTCATCGTTGCGCGCATGATCGAGTTGCTGCTGGTGGGACGCGAAAAGCTCGGCAAGACGCTTGAAATCGGGGCCGGCTGCGGCTACCAGACGGCGGTGCTGGCGCAACTGACGCGCGACGTGTATGGCGTGGAGCGCCTCGGGCCGTTGCTGGCGCGGGCGCGCGAGAACCTGAAGCAGCTCAAGCTTCCCGGCATCCGTCTCAAACACGCGGATGGCATGGTTGGACTGCCCGAGGCGGCGCCTTTCGACAGCATCGTCGTGGCCGCCGCAGGGGCGAGCGTGCCGCAGGCCTTGCGCGAACAGCTCGCGCCGGGCGGGCGCCTGGTCATACCGGTGGGCGGAGGAGAGCAGACCTTGGTGATTATCGAAAGAACGCCGCAAGGCTGGGCCGAGACCCGTTGCGACATGGTGTGTTTCGTGCCTTTGTTGCCGGGAGTGGCCTGATGGACATGAGATGGATCGCAATGGCGGCAGTGCTGGGCATGGCAGGCTGCGCCAGCCATGCGCCGGTGCCGGTCGGCGACGGCCGCGCGCAAGTGCGTGTCGAAGGTGCCGGTCCGGGAAGTGCGACCGCGACCTCGGCGGTGAAGCCGACTGCCCTTGCCGGGATTTTCTATACCGTGAAGAAGGGCGATACCTTGCACGGCATTGCGCTCGACCATGGCGTCGACTATCGCGAATTGGCGGCCTGGAACAACATCGAGAACATCAATCGCATCAAGGTTGGCCAGCAGTTACGCGTCAATGCGCCCGGCGTTGGCGTCGCGACAGCACCTGCGGTTGCCGATCCCGGTGTCGCCGAGGTGAAGCCGATTGCGATCAGCGGCGGGGTTGTCTCGCGTTCGCTCGATAGTCCGCCTGCGGCGTCTGGCGTGCCCGCTGCCGCCGTCGCGCCAGCGCCGAGTATGGTGTCGGCCGATACCGAAACGCTCAAGCGCTCGCCCAGGGGCGGCAAGTTGCCTTATTCCGAGGAAAATCTCGCGCGTCTTAAGGCGCAAGAGGTTTCGGCTGCGTCGGCTGCTGCGCCAGCGGCACCTGTCACGGCGTCGCCAGTTGAGAAGACCCCGGACAAGCCTGCCGTTGCCGCTCCCGCTGCTGCGCCTGTAGCAGTGCCCGCTGGAGAGGGCGAAATCGAATGGCAGTGGCCGATCACAGGGAAACTGCTCGCCACCTTTAGCGAAGGCGGTAGCGGCCAGGAAGCCAGCAAGGGTGTCGACATCGGCGGCAAGATCGGCGATCCGGTGCTGGCGGCGGCAGTGGGCAAGGTGGTCTATGTCGGCAGCGGCCTGCGCGGTTACGGCAATCTTGTTATCGTGCGCCACAACGCCGCCTTCCTCTCGGCATATGCGCACAATAGTCGCATTCTGGTAAAGGAAGGTCAGGCGGTGACGCGCGGTCAGAAGATTGCCGAGTTAGGCAATTCGGATGCGGATCAGCCCAAGCTGCATTTCGAGGTACGCCAGCAGGGCAAGCCGGTCGACCCGCTCAAATTTTTGCCGGCGCGTTGATGGACGATCAAGAGGATAGTGCGGATCTTTGTTCCGACCTTGCCGAGGGCGAGGTCGAGTTGGCGCGCGTGCTTGACGAGGCGCATGTGGCGGGTGGCGAAACGGGTTTTCTTGAAGATGTCACCCAGCTTTACCTGAACGAGATTGGCGCCACGCCCTTGCTGACGCCGGCACAGGAGTTGGCCTTGGCGCGCGCCAACTGCGCCGGCGATTTTGCCGCGCGCCAACATATGATCGAGGCCAACCTGCGACTCGTCGTCAGCATCGCCAAGCATTATCAGCGTCGCGGTTTGGCGCTCGACGACCTGATCGAGGAGGGTAATCTTGGCTTGATCCATGCGCTGGAAAAGTTCGATCCCGAGCGCGGTTTTCGTTTTTCCACCTATGCCACTTGGTGGGTGCGGCAGAACATCGAGCGCGCCATCATGAACCAGTCGCGGACCATCCGCCTGCCGGTGCATGTGGTCAAGGAACTCAATACCATATTGCAGACCTTACGGCGGCTGGGCGTCGAGCCGCGCGAGCCGGGCCAGTCGGCGAGCGAGGAGTCAGTCCTCGAAGCCGTGGCACGATTGCTCGACAAACCGCTCGAAGAGGTGCGCCATACGCTGGAACTCAACGAGCGCATTACCTCGCTCGACGCGCCGCTGGAAATCGATCCCGATCTTTCGGTCTCCGATGCGCTGGCAGACGAATACGCGATCGATCCCGAGATTGCCGCCGAGCAGGTCGAAATCGAACAGCATGTAGGCGATTGGGTGGCCGAGTTGTCTACTCGGCACCGACGTGTGGTCGAGGCCCGCTATGGACTGAATGGACAGGATGTCGCCACGCTGGAAACGCTGGCACGCGAATTCGGCATCACCCGCGAGCGTGTGCGGCAATTGCAAATGGAGGCGCTGGTCCGCCTGCGGCAGCGCTTGCGGCAGCAAGGGATGGATGTGCGCTCCCTGCTTTAGTGGGCATGCTAGTTGCTAATTTGTGCATGTACTCATCCCGAACCGAGGTGATTTCATGCAAACCAACAACGCCCAAGTCCTTTCCAAGCAACTGAGCTACCTCAAGATGCGCGTCGAACTGATCGCCTGGCGCATTGAAGAAATCGGCGGCATGTCGCCGCGTATTCGCGCAGCGCTGCCTGCCAGTACGGTAGATGTCTTCGAGGATCTGCTTTATTCCAGCGACGCGCCCGACCCGAGTCTGCTCATGCGTTTTGAAACCGCCGTGCAGCAGGCGGAAGAAGCTCTTGCCCAGGATGTTTCGTTCTGGCGCACCGGCAACGAAACACTGCACTGAGTTCATCCGCCGCTGCCGGCGGCAGGGAAAAACTTGCCGTCGGCGGCAAAAAAATCGGGCAAGCGGAAATGCTTGCCCGTGCATCGGGTGCCTAGCGCGTCGGCGGGGGCGGCGGCGGTGTTCCAGGCGGCGGTGGCGGCAGGTTCGCTGTGCTTGTCGGTGGTGGCGGCGGCATTGCCGCCGCTGCGGGCGCGGTGCTTGTCGGGCTATAGCTGCCATTGAGCGGTACGCGGTGCCCCTTCGCATACATGCACTGGACGTAGGCCATATCGTATTGGCGTTGCCCCCCGCGCAGAGAGGCATGTGCACTGTCGGCGGCGGTGGCGCTGCCGATGAGCAGACCGGCTCCAGCGCCGACACCCGCGCCGTTATGCCCGCCGATGGCTGCACCGGCGAGGGCGCCAAGCATCGTGCCGAGCGCTGCGCTGCCCACTTGAGCATTGGCGGCGGCCTGTTCGCGCGCCGCGCCGCCGATTTGCTGATAGGCATAGTCGCGGCAAACCATGTCATCGGTGCGGAATTCGTCGAAGTTCCGGCCTTGTCCCGGTAGGGCCATGACATTCGGTCCGGTGGGGACGGTGGCGCAGCCGGCCAGCAGAAGCATGAGCGAGGCCGGGACGATCAAACGGATACGCATGGTGCTCTCCTATTGTTGCGGTTGGGGCGCGACCTTTACCCAAGGGCCGGCGCACTGTTTCACATAGGGGTAGTAGGCCTGCGCCTCTTGGCAGTAGTACCAGAAGCCGGGTTCGAGTACTGGCACGGTCGACATCGTCGGAGCTTGTTCGACATAGACGGGCGGCGGGGTCGAAATGACAATTGGAGCGACCGGCGGGGCATACACGCGCGGCCAGTAGGCCGAGGGTGGGTAGGGATAAGTGCTATAGGGCCACGGCGAGCCGAGATAGACGCCAAAGCGTATGTCGCTGTGGTGATGACGATGGTCGCGTTGGTAGGGGTAGCGATCGGCCCAGGCACTGCCCGCCAGCAGAACGGCCAATATCGCGAAAATCCAGTTGCGAAAATTTGTTTTCATCGCCAGCCTCCAATCGAGAATGCCATAAGGCAATATTGGACCATGGCGCGGCAAATATCGAATGTCGCGCCGACCGCAATGTGTAAGGAATTGTTGCCGCCGCACCTGCTCCGGGGCATACCGTCCCGCCAGCGCCGACTTTCTCTGCTTCGCGTCGGCGCTGGGGATGCTGCCGATTACTTGAACGGGTGGCGCAAGACGATGGTTTCCTCGCGGTCTGGGCCGGTGGAGATCATGTCGACCGGCACGCCGCAGAGTTCTTCCATGCGCTTGATGTAGGCGCGGGCAGCGGCCGGCAGACCGTCGAGGGTCTTGACGCCGACGGTGCTGTCCTGCCAGCCGGGCATCGTTTCGTAGACCGGTTCGCAACGTTCGAGATCGTCGGCGCCGACCGGCAGGATGTCGGTAAATTGGCCGTCGAGCTTGTAGCCGGTGCAGATTTTCATTTCCTCAATGCCGTCGAGGACGTCGAGTTTCATGACGCACAGGCCGGAGATGCCGTTGATCTGGATCGAGCGCTTCAGCGCGGCGGCATCGAACCAGCCGCAGCGGCGTGCGCGGCCGGTCGTGGCGCCGAATTCGTGGCCCTTGGTGGCCATGTGCTTGCCGATCGGATCCTGCTTGTCGAGGGCATCGTAGAGTTCGGTCGGGAAGGGGCCGCTGCCGACGCGCGTGGTGTAGGCCTTGGTGATGCCCAGCACGTAGTGCAGCATGCCCGGGCCGACGCCGGCACCGGTCGAGGCGCCGCCGGCGACGCAATTCGACGAGGTGACATAGGGATAAGTGCCGTGGTCGATGTCGAGCAGCGTGCCCTGGGCACCTTCAAACAGGATATTGGCGCCGCCCTTGTGCGCTTCGTAGAGCGAGCGCGGCACGTCGGCGATCATCTTAGTCAGGCGCGGCGCCAGCGCCATGGCGCCATCGAGCACCTGCTGGAAGTCTACGGCTTCGGCGCCGAGATAGTTCTTCAGCACGAAGTTGTGATAGTCGAGGACTTCGACCAGCTTCTCGGCGAAGCGTTTGGGCCGCAGCAGATCCTGCACGCGCAGTCCGCGGCGGGCGACCTTGTCTTCATAGGCCGGGCCGATGCCGCGTCCGGTGGTGCCGATCTTCTTCGCGCCTTTGGCCGCTTCGCGCGCGATGTCGAGCGCTTGGTGGTAAGGCAGAATCAGCGGGCAGGCTTCGGAGATGCGCAGACGCGCATCGGCATCGACACCTGCGGCCTTGAGTTCGTCGAGTTCCTTGATCAGGGCCTCGGGCGAGAGCACCACCCCGTTACCGATGTAGCAGGTTACGCCTTCGCGCAGGATGCCGGAGGGGACAAGGTGCAGGACGGTCTTCTGACCGGCGATGACGAGTGTGTGGCCGGCGTTGTGGCCGCCCTGATAGCGTACGACGGCTTGCGCGTGGTCGGTGAGCCAGTCGACGATCTTGCCCTTACCCTCGTCGCCCCATTGCGTGCCGATGACGACTACATTCTTGGCCATTCTAGTTTTCCTCCAAAGTTTCGATGATCCATTGATTGTCGCGTTGCACCAGTCGGCGGTTGCAACCCAGCTCGCTCCAGTCGTCCGTGTGGCCGGGCAGCGCTGCGATAACGATTTCACCTGCTGCGCGCAGACGTTCGATTTCGGCATGCAATGCGGCATCCTCCGGCCAGGGGGCGAGTATCGCGCTCGGGGACGGCAGCGGTACGGATAGGCGCGCCAGCGCGCGCAGATCGAGCGAAAACCCCGTTGCGGGACGACCGCGGCCAAAGCGTTCGCCGATCGAGTCGTAGCGGCCGCCCAGCGCCACGGCGGCCGGACTGTTGGCGCAGTAGGCGGCAAACACTACGCCACTGTGATAGTGATAGCCGCGCAAGTCGGCGAGGTCGAAGGAGAGCGGCAGATCTGAAAGTTCATCCGCCAGCCGTAGCAGATCACCCAGAGCACGCGAAATTTCGGGCAGTGCCGGCAGGCAAGCGCCCGCGCCGGCGATGACCTCGATACCGCCATAGAGGTTGGGCAAGGCCAGCAACCCATTGCGTACCGGGGCGGGCAGGTCTGCGGTGAGTTCGCGCAGGCTGGGCGCGTCTTTGGCTTGCAGGGCGTCGAACAATTGCTGATCGCGCTCCGGCGTCAGCGTCAGGCCGGCGGTGAGGGCGCGGAAAATGCCGACATGTCCCAAGTCGATACGGCTGGGTGGCAATGCGGCGAGTTGTAATGCGCGCGCCAGCAGACGGATGATCTCGTGGTCGGCTTCCAGACCAGCGTGGCCGTAAAGCTCTGCGCCGGTCTGCAAGGGTTCGCGCGTCGCCAGCAGACCCGATGGTCGGGTATGCAATACGCTGCCGCAATAGCACAGACGCGTCACGCCCTTGCGGTTGAGCAAGTGAGAATCGATGCGCGAAACTTGCGGCGTGATGTCGGCGCGCAATGCCAGGGTTCGACCGGAAAGCTGGTCCACCAGCTTGAATGAGCGCAGATTCAGATCCGCTCCGCTGCCGGACAGGATCGCATCGGCGAATTCGAGCAGCGGCGGTGCGACCAACTGGTAGCCGTGGCGTGCAAATTCGTCGAGCAGGCGACGGCGCAGATGTTCGACCTGTGCGGCTTCGGCCGGCAACAGATCCTCAATGGCTTCGGGGAGTAACCAGGTATGCATGGGCTTGGGTCATCCGAGCATTAGCAGAAGCGCCAGGCCGATGATGATCGAGGTCAGGCCGATAAAGCGCAATTGACCATCGGCCAGTTCGGTGGCGCGGCGAAAGGTCTCACGCCAGATGCGCGGCGAGACGAAGGGCAGCAGCCCTTCGATCACCAGCATCAGGGCGAACGCCAGCAGCAGATTGGACATGAAGCGCGTCGCGAATTATTTGCTGCTACCGCCCTTGCCGCCGTTCTTCAGGTACTTGAAGAAATCGGCGCTCGGGTCGACCACCAGCAGATCGCTCCTGCTGCTGAAGCTCTGGCGGTAGGCTTCGAGACTGCGATAGAACGCGTAGAACTCGGGGTTCTCGCCGAAAGCGCGACCGTAGGTGGCGGCAGCCTTGGCATCGCCTTCGCCCTTAATCTTTTGCGCATCGCGATAGGCTTCGGCAACGATCACTTCGCGTTGCTTGTCGGCGTCGGCGCGGATGCGCTCGGCTTCGGCAAAACCCTGAGAGCGCAGTTCGTTGGCGACGCGCTTGCGCTCCGTTTCCATGCGGCGATAGACCGACTCGGAGACTTCCGGCGGTAGATCGACACGCTTCAGGCGGACATCGACGATCTCGACGCCGATGGCGCGTGCGTCGGCGTCGGCTTTTTTCTGCACATCGGCCATGATCTTGTCGCGTTCGCCAGAGACCACGTCATGCACGGTGCGCTTGCCGAACTCTTCGCGCAACCCGGAGTTCACGGTCTGAGACAGGCGCGTACGCGCCAGCATCTCGTCGCCGCCAACCGAAATGTAATATTGACGCACGTCGTCGATACGCCATTTGACGAAAGAGTCGACTAGCACCGGTTTTTTCTCGGCGGTCAGGAAGCGTTCCGGTTCGACGGAATCGAGGGTCAAGATGCGTCGGTCGAAGAAGCGTACGTTCTGGATCATTGGCCATTTGAACGAGAGGCCGGGATCCTTGATGACTTCCTTGATTTCACCGAGTTGGAAAACGATCGCGTATTGACGCTGATCGACGGTGAACAACATCGCTCCAGCGGTGGCAAACACTGCCATGAGCAGGGCCAGGACAAAGGGTAAGCGTTGCATCATCAGCGGTCTCCCCGCTCGCGCGAACCTAGTGCGCCACGGGCGCGTATTTCGCGGTTTTCGTTGGCGGCAGCTTGAGGATTATGAGCGCGCTCCTGTGGGCCGCCCTCGGCGGACAACGTTGGCGGTGTGCCCGGGATGGAGCCGGAGGCCTGCATCAGTTTGTCAAGCGGCAGATACAGTAGGTTGCCGGAACCCTTGGCATCGACCATCACCTTGCTGGTGTTGCTGTAAACCTGTTGCATGGTTTCCAGATAAAGGCGCTGGCGCGTCACTTCAGGTGCCTTGGCGTATTCTGCATACAGCTTGGAGAAGCGCGCGGCCTCGCCTTCAGCGGTAGCGATCAGGCGCGAGCGGTAACCGCTGGCTTCCTCCATGAGACGCGAAGCAGTGCCGCGCGCCTTGGGAATCACGTCGTTGGCGTAGGCTTCGCCCTCGTTCTTCTGCCGCTCGCGATCCTGGCCGGCCTTGACCGCATCGTCGAACGCCGCCTGAACCTGCTCGGGCGGTTGGGTGCTCTGCATCGTTACCGCGCGGATCTGGATGCCGGTTTCGTAACGATCCAACGTGTCCTGCATCAGTTTCTGCGTGTTGGCAGCGATGACATCGCGGCCTTCGTAGAGCACGAAGTCCATGCGGTTCTTACCGACGACTTCGCGGATGGAGGTTTCGGCCGCTTGCGTTACGGCATCGTCCGGGTGGCGGGTCTTGAAGATGTAATCCTTGGGATCTTTCAGCAGATACTGGACGGCGAACTGAACGCTGACGATGTTTTCGTCGTCGGTCAGCATCAATGCCTCCTTGAGCATCTTGTTCTTTTCCGAGCCACGGTAGCCGATTTCGACGGTACGCACGCCGGTTACGTTCACTACCTCGTGCGTTTGGATCGGCCAGGGTAGGCGCCAACGCAGGCCCGGATCGGTGGTTTCGCTGAACTTGCCCAATGTCAGTACTACGCCACGTTGGCTGGCATCGACGATGTAAAAGCCACTGGCGCACCAGATCGCGACCGCGAGTCCGAGCAGGAGACCGATACCGCCGCCAAACTGGCCGGGCGTCATGGTCGGGAAGTTCGGTCCGCCGTCATCGCCGCCGTTGTTGCCGGAATTGTTATCCGATCCGCCGCGCTTCTTGCCGAAGGCGCCGGACAGACGTCGGTTGAAATCCCGCCAGAGTTCGTCGAGGTCGGGTGGTCCTTGGTTGTTGCGGCCGCCTCCGCCACGGTTGGGGTCGTTGCCCCAGCCGTGGTCATTGAGCGACATCAGAATGCCGGTGATCATGGGTATCGATGAGGGGTTGGATGTTGTCGTATTCAATAGGGGCTGCGAGCTTGCGGGACATTTCGGCCAGTGCGGCGCGCAGCAGATCGAGACCTGCGCCGGTTCGGGCGCTGACACGAACGCGAGCGATGTTATCACACTCGTCCCGCTCGACTCCGGGTGCTACACCGCCGTCGCCAATGAGGTCGAGCTTGTTCCAGACGACGATTTGTCCGACGTCGGCTGCGCCGATTTCCTCCAAAACTTGCGCGACTGCTTCAATCTGTTGTTCGCGGTCGGGACTGGCCGCATCGACGACATGCAGTAGCAGGTCGGCATGTACGGTTTCTTCCAGCGTCGCATGGAAGGCGGCGACCAGAGCATGCGGCAGGTCGCGGATGAAACCGACCGTGTCGGACAGTACCACTTGGCAACCCGAGCGACCGTCGGTCATTTCGCAGGTCGGTACGTAGAGGCGGCGCGAGGTCGTGTCGAGCGTCGCGAACAACTGGTCGGCGGCATAGGTGCCGGCCTTGGTCAGGGCATTGAACAGCGTGCTTTTTCCTGCATTGGTGTAACCGACCAGCGATACCGAGAGCACCTCGCTCCGGTTGCGCTGGCGGCGGCGTACGGCGCGCTGGCGTTCCAGCAACTTGAGCCGCTCCTTCAACACGGCAACACGCTTGCCCAGCAGTCGGCGGTCGGTTTCGAGCTGCTTTTCGCCTGGGCCGCGCAAGCCGATACCACCTTTTTGGCGTTCGAGATGGGTCCAGCCGCGTACCAGCCGCGTCATCAGGTGTTCGAGCTGGGCCAGTTCGACCTGTAACTTGCCCTCGTGACTCTTGGCGCGCAGGGCGAAGATGTCGAGAATCAAGCTGCTGCGGTCGATCACACGCCGCTCGCAGGCGCGTTCGAGGTTGCGCTGCTGCCCTGGCGAAAGCTCGTGATTGAACATCACCAGATCGGCGTTCGTCGCTGTGGCGGTAGCGAGGATTTCCTCCACCTTGCCCTTGCCGGCGAAGGTAGCGGGATCGGGGCGGCCGCGCTTGCCGGTGATGATGCCGACCGGGCGCGCGCCAGCACTGGTGGCGAGCAATTCGAACTCGTCCAGACGTTCGGCGAAGTCACCATTGCCGAAGTCCAACTGGACCAGCAGGGCGTTCTCGCCGGCAGCGGGCCGCTCAAACATCGGCCGGATGAGCCGATGGGCGGCCCATGAAACGACTCACTCGGGATCTGCGCTGATATTGACCGGGCGGGCGGGTACCACGGTGGAGATAGCGTGCTTGTAGACCATCTGGGTGACGGTGTTCTTGAGCAACACGACGTATTGGTCGAAGGATTCGACCTGGCCCTGCAATTTGATGCCGTTCACGAGATAGATGGAAACCGGAATATGCTCGCGACGCAGCGTGTTGAGAAAAGGGTCTTGTAGCATCTGCCCTTTGTTGCTCATGATGACCTCACAGAATTATGGTTATAAAAGGTGGGGCAACTGTAGCTGATTTTTGGGTGGCTGACCAGCTTGTTTCCGTTTATCCGCCGCCCAGTGCCTTGAAGAAGCTAGCGGATGTGGTGGCGAGCGCACGCCGTGCCGCCAGCGCCGACTGTTGCGCGGCAAAGTCCTCGCGTTGGGCGTCGAGCAGTTCCAGATAGCTCGATACGCCCGCTGCGTGGCGCGCTTCGACGCGTTTGAGGCGCTCCGACTGAGCCGTCGCCGCTGCGTCCAGCGCTTGCAGTTGCTCGGCATAGCGTTCCCGTGCGGCCAGCAAGTCGGCCACTTCGCGGAAGGCCTGTTGCAGCGTTTTTTCGTACTCGGCCACGGCGATGTGTTTGCGCGCTTCGGCAAGATCGACATTGCCTTCGGCGCGGCCGGCATCGAACAGCGGCCACTTGAGCAGCGGCACGAAGCTCCAGGCGCCGCTACCGCCGCCGAACAGGCCGGACAGTGCGCGACTCGCGGTGCCGGCCGTGGCGGTGAGTGTGATGCGCGGCAGGAACGCGGCGCGGGCAGCGCCGATATTGGCATTGGCGGCGATCAGCTTCTGTTCCGCAGCCAGTACATCGGGGCGGCGCAACAAGACTTCGGCGGGCAGGCCGACAGCGACCTCGGGCATGGCCGGGAAAGTTTTTTCGGCAACGGCGGGCAGAGTGTTGCCGACCAGCAGACGCAGGGCATTGGCGTTGGCCGTGCGTTGCCGCGCGAGATTGGCCACTTCGGCGCGTGCGCCCTGCCAGGCACCATCGGCAGCGAGAAAGTCGAGATCGCCGGCCAGTCCGACATCGCGGCGACGCGCGATGAGGCGGCGACTCTCGGCGCGGCTTTTCACCGTCGCTTCGGCCAGTGCCAGGCGTGCGTCGAGTTCGAGCAGACTGAAATAAGTCGCGGCAACGTCGGCGATCAAGGACAACTGGAAGGAGCGCTGCGCGTATTCGCTGGCGAGAAAGTTCGCGCGCGCCGCATCTTCGAGGTTCTGCGTACGGCCCCAGAAGTCCAGTTCGAAGGCGGCCATGCCGAGATTGATGTCGTAGCGCTGGCTATTCAAGGCGCTGCCGCTGGACGAGAGATCGGCCGGCGTCAGCGCGGCTTGGCGCTGCGTATTGACGTCTACGCCAGGGAGGCGGTCTGCGCGTGCGATACCGGCCAGCGCACGCGCTTCGGCGACGCGCGCCACGGCGACGCGCAGGTCGCGGTTGTGCTCCAGCGCGGCGGCGATCAGTGCCTGCAAATGCGTATCGACGAAAAAGGCGCGCCAGTCGTCGGTAATCGCCGTTCCGCCAGTCCCACGGGGATTCCTTTCAGTCAAGCCGAGTTCCTGTGGCCACTGGGCCGGCACCGGCGCGGCCGGACGTTGGTACTCGGGGGCGAGGGAACAGCCGGCAACGAAGCTGGCAATGAGGCCGGCGAGGGCGATGGAGCGAGGTTTACGCATCGTGCTTCTCCTCATGGTGGCGGGAATGGCCGGGGAAGATGCGGCGCACCACCACGAAAAACACTGGGACGAGGAAGACCGCCAGCACCGTGGCGGCGATCATGCCGCCCATCACGCCGGTGCCGATGGCGTGGCGGCTGTTGGCGCCGGCGCCGGTGGAGAGCGCCAGGGGCAGCACGCCGAAGATGAAGGCGATGGAGGTCATCAGGATCGGACGGAAGCGCAGACGGCAGGCTTCGAGCGTGGCTTCGATCAGTTCCATGCCCTGCTCCTGCAACTCGCGCGCGAACTCGATGATGAGGATCGCGTTCTTCGCCGAGAGGCCGATGATGGCGATCAGGCCGACCTTGAAGTACACATCGTTGGACAGGCCGACGAGCAGTACCGCCGCAACCGCGCCGAAGATGCCGAGCGGCACGACCAGCATCACCGCGAAGGGGATGGACCAGCTTTCGTACAGCGCGGCGAGGCAGAGGAAGACGACGACCAACGATACGCCGAAAAGGAAGGGGGCTTGCGAGCCGGACTGGCGTTCCTCGAAGGAGGTGCCCGACCATTCGAAGCCGATGCCGGGCGGCAGCTTTTGCGCCACGCCTTCCATCGCCGCCATGGCTTCGCCCGTCGAGCGGCCGGGTGCCGCGCCGCCCGAAATTTTCATGGACGGCAGACCGTTGTAGCGGTCGAGCTTGGGCGAGCCGACGATCCATTTTGCCTTGGCGACTTCGGCGAGCGGGATCATGTCCCCGCGCCCGTTCTTGATGGGCAGGCGCAGGATGTCCTCGGGGGTGCGCCGCAACTCGGCTTCGGCCTGCATCTGCACGCGCAGGATGCGGCCATCGCGCACGAAGTCGTTGATGTAGGCGGTGCCGAGCGCGGCCTGCAAGGTGTCGTTGAGGTCGGCGAGGTCGATGCCCAGCGCACGCGCCTTGAGACGGTCCACGTCGAGGAAGACCTGCGGGCCGGCTTCCTGGCCTTCGGGGCGCACGCCGGTCAACATGGGATTCTGGCTCGCCATGCCGAGCGCCATGTTGCGCGCCTCAAGCAGTTTGTCGCGTCCCAGGCCGCCGCGATCCTGCAAGCGGAAATCGAAGCCGCCGACGGCCGCGAGTTCGGGAATCGGCGGCACGTTGATGGCGAAGATCATCGCCTGCTTGATGCGGAAAAAAGTCATGTTGGCGCGCTGCACCAGCGCCGCCGCGCCGCTTTCCTTGTTCGGGCGCTCGTCCCAGCCCTTCAGCCGGATGAAGGCGATGGCGGAGTTTTGGCCGCGGCCGAAGAAGGAGAAGCCGGCCACGCCGATGACGTGGTCTACCTCGGGCTGTTTGAGGAAGTGCTGCTCGACGGTGGACAGCACTTCCAGCGTGCGCTCGCGCGTGGCGCCGGGCGGCAGTTGCATCATGCTGATGAAGTAGCCCTGGTCCTCGTCGGGCAGGAAACTGCCGGGCAGCTTCATGAACAACCAACCGGTGGCGGCGAGGATCGCGGCATAGAGCACGAGCCAGCGCCCGGGTTTGCCGAGAATGCGGCGCGTCGCACCGACGTAGTGCTTCGTGGTCGCGGCGAAGTTGCGGTTGAACCAGCCGAAGAAGCCGGTCGACGGCAGCACATCGTCCTTGCCTGCCTCATGCTTCAGCAGCGAGGCGCACAGCGCGGGCGTCAGGGTCAGCGCCATCAGGGCCGAGAAGCCCATCGTCAGCACCAGCGTCACGGCGAACTGGCGGTAGATCGCGCCCGTCGAGCCGCCGAAGAAGGCCATGGGCACGAACACGGCGGACAGCACCAGGGTGATGGCAATGATGGCGCCGACGATCTGGTCCATGGCTTTGCGCGTCGCGTCGCGCGGCGAGAGTCCTTCCTCGGTCATGATGCGCTCGACGTTCTCGACGACGACGATGGCGTCGTCCACCACGATGCCGATGGCCAGCACCATGGCGAACAACGTCAGCACGTTGATCGAATAACCGAAGATGTAGAGCCCGACGGTCGCGCCCACCAACGCCACCGGCACGACGATGGTCGGAATGAAGGTGGCGCGCACGTTTTCGAGGAAGAGGTACATCACCAGCACGACCAGGAGCATCGCTTCGGCGAGGGTCTTCAGCACTTCCATGATCGAGATTTCGACAAACTTGGAGGTGTCATAGGGCACGATCCAGTCGATGCCCTTGGGGAAGTAGCGCGCCAGTTCGGTCATCTTCGCGTTCACCGCCTTCGCCGTGTCGAGCGCGTTGGCGCCCGGCGACATGCGGATGGCGATGGCGGCGGTCGGTTGACCGTCGATGCGCGCGGCGATGGAGTAATCCTGCGAGCCGAGTTCGACGCGCGCGATATCCTTCACGCGCACCGTGGCGCCGCGCGCGTCGCTTCTGACGATCACCTCGCCGAACTCTTGCGGGGTAGACAGGCGCGAGCGCGTGACGATGACGGCGTTGTATTCCTGGCCGGCCGCTGCCGGCAGTTGGCCCAGTTCGCCGGAGGCCAACTGGATGTTCTGTGCGCGCACCGCCTTCGAGATGTCGGCCGGCGTCAGGCCGAAAGCCTGTAGGCGATCGGGCTTCAGCCACAGCCGCATCGAATACTCGGTGCCGAACAGGATGGCCTCGCCCACGCCCGGCGTGCGCCGCAGGCTTTCCATCACGTTCGCCGCCGCATAGCTGCCGAGGTCGACGTTCTCCTTCGACTTGTCCGGCGAAAACAACGAGATGAACATCAGGTAATTGCGTGCCGCCTTGTTGACCGTGACGCCCAGCCGGCGCACGTCTTCGGGCAAGCGCGCCTCGACGCGCTTGATGCGGTTCTGCGCTTCCACCGAGGCAAGGTCGAGGTTGGTGCCGGCCTCGAAGGTCAGCGTCACGGTGCCGAGATTCTGCTCTGATGACGAATCCATATAGAGCAGGCGGTCGATGCCGTTCATCTCCTGCTCGATGAGCGCGACGGCGGTTTCTTCCACCACTTGGGCAGCGGCGCCCGGATAGCTGACGCTGATCGACAGCGCGGGCGGCGCGACGGCCGGATAGCTCGCCACCGGCAACTGGCGCAGCGCGAGGCCGCCGCCGAGCAGGATGACGAGCGCGATGACCCAGGCGAAAATGGGCCGGTCGATGAAGAATTTGGCGAACATGGCTTAGGGCTTTCCTGAATTCTTGTCTTCGGGTTTCGCCTGCGTCGGGGGCGGGGCCAGCAGGGGCGCGCCGGGCGTCCAGGGCACGGGCTTCACCGTCGCGCCGGGCTTGATCTTTTGCAGGCCGTTCACGATCACCTGTTCGCCGCCCTTGAGACCGTCAGTGACGATGAAGTTCGGCCCGGACATCGCGCCGGTCTTGATCGGCAGCGGCGCGACTTTGTTTTCCGCATCCACCGTCATCACGCTCTGGCCTTGCGCTCCGCCCAGCACCGCGCGCTGCGGCACGCGGATGGCATTGTCGAGCTGGGCCTGCGGGAAACGCACGCGCACGAAGGTGCCGGGCAAGAGTTCGCGGCGCGGATTGGGGAACTCGGCGCGCAGCACGACGGCGCCGCTGGCCGGGTCGACCGCGAGATCGGCGAATTGCAGACGGCCCTTCTCGGGATACAACGAGCCGTCTTCCAGCAGCAGTTCCACCTGCGCGGCGTCGGCGCGCTTTTGTTTGCCCGCCTTCACCGCCTGTTGCAGACGCAGCAGGTCGGAATAGGTCTGGGTGAATTCGACGCGGATCGGATCGAGTTGCTCGATGGTGGCGAGGTGCGTTGCTTCGCCTTTGCCGACGAGCGCGCCTTCCGTCACCAGTGCGCGGCCGATGCGACCGGAAATCGGCGCTGGCGGGACGGCGTTTTCCAGGTCCAGCCGGGCCTTGGCGAGCGCCGCTTCGGCCTGTTTGACGCGCGCCGCCGCTGCGTCGAATTCCTGTTGGCTCACGGCCTTGATGTCGAGCAGGGGTTGGTAACGGTCGAATACCGCCTTTGCCGCCGCGAGGTCGGCCTCGGCCGAGGCCGCCTGGGCCTCGAAGGTGCGCGCGTCGATTTTGTACAGCGGGGTGCCGGCGGCGACATCGCTGCCCTCGACGAACAGACGCTTCTCGACCACACCCTCGACGCGCGCGCGCACCTGGGCCGAGCGCACGGCTTGCAGGCGTCCCGGCAGATCCTGGGTGATCGTCGCGCTGCCCGGGGCGACGGTGACGATATCCACTTCTGCCGGCGGCATGGCGGGGCCGCCGGGTCCGGCGGCGGGGGCGCCCTTCTTGTCGCCCTCGCCGCAGGCGGCGAGCAGGGACAGCAGCAGGATCGGCAATAGCGGGGTGGCGATTTTTTTCATGGGGCGCTCCGTCGGTCGGGGGGAGGAGGGGAGGGGAACTGCGCTTCCGGCGCAAAGGCACGCAGGAAACAATCGACAATCAGATCGGCTTGGGCCGGGTCGGGTTCCGGCACGGGTTCGCCGGAGAACAGGTGGCAGCTACGTTCGGCGCCCACCAGCATCGATAGCAGCGTCGTGGCGGCGAATTCGCCGTCGGTGCGTCGCAGTTCGCCGCGCCGCATCGCTTCTTCCAGCACCGCGCGCAGGCGCACGGTCGTCTGCACCGGCCCGGTACGGTAGAAGGTCGCTGCCAGATCGGGAAAGCGCGCCGATTCTGCGACAACGGCGCGATAGAAGCCGAGGCCGGCGGGGCTCAATAGCTTGGCGCGATAGCGCACGCCGAAACCGCATAGGCGTGCGCGCAAATCCAGGCCGTCGTCGTCGAGGCTCACCAGCATGTCATCGACCGCCAGACGGATCGCCTCGCCGAAGAGTTCCGCCTTGCTTGGGAAGTGATTGTAGAGCGTCTGTTTTGCCACACCGGCCAGTTCGGCGATGCGATCCACGCTGGCACGATAGCCCTCCATGGAGAACACCTCGCAAGCAGCTTGTAGCAAGCGTGTGCGGCAATCGGTGGTTGCGGGCAGGTGGCAGGGGGCGTTCATCGCTTGGATAGGTGGGGTGATGTATGGACTGGACTGTCCAGTCTACTTGAGTCGTCGACTTCAGGCAAACGCACTGTCGTATCGAAATGTTGCGGCAGGCAGTACGAGTATGGATCGATATAAGCCGCTGAACGGAAATCCTGAGCTTGCCCTGCCTTCTGAACTGTTACGGCGAGTTGTTCAGAGATCGGCCACCGTCGTGCGAGCGCCGAGTTTGCCGCTGGATCGTGTGCGGCAATGAAAAAGGCCGACTTGCGTCGGCCTTTGTGTTCTTTGGTGGAGGTACGCGGGATCGAACCGCGGACCTCTTGCATGCCATGCAAGCGCTCTCCCAGCTGAGCTATACCCCCACAAGCGAGCGCGCATTATACGGATTGCCGCGCTTGTGTAAACCTCCTCGCGGCGATTTTTATAACAGCTTGCCGGGATTCATGCGCCGGTGCGGATCGAGCGCCTGCTTGATGGCGCGCATCAGGTCCATTTCAACTGCACTCTTGTAGCGGAGCAGTTCTTCGCGCTTGAGTTGGCCGAGGCCGTGTTCGGCGGAGATCGAACCGTTCAGTTCGTCTGCCAGGTCATGCACGATGCGATTCACGGCCGGGGTTTGCGCGATGAAGTCGGCGTTGTCCTGCGTGTGGGGTTTCGATTGGTTGTAGTGCAGGTTGCCGTCGCCGAGGTGGCCGAAGCAGACGATGCGCACGCCGGGGAAGGCCGCCGCAAGAGCGGCGTCGGCGCGCGCGATGAATTCGGCGATGCGCGAGACGGGGACGGCAATGTCGTGCTTGATCGAGAGGCCTTCGATCTTTTGCGCTTCCGAAATGTTTTCGCGCAGCGCCCAGAGCGCGTGCGCCTGGGCTTCGTTTTGCGCCACTGCCATGTCGTCGATTTCGTCGGCGGCGAGCGCGGCGGCGCACACTGTTTCGAGCGCGGCGGGGAGGTCGGATTCCATCGTGTCGGCGAGTTCGACGAGCACTTGCCATTCGGCGCGTCCCGGCAGCGGATCGCGGCTGGCGGGAATGTGCTTGAGCACGAGGTCGAGCGCGGGGCGGCCGATCAATTCGAAGGCCGTTACGCGTCCGCCGATATTTTCCCGCAGGCGCGTCAAGAGGGCGACGGCGTGCGCGGGGGAGGCGACCGTCGCCCAGGCCGTTGCGGTCTGGCGCGGCCGCGAGAAGAGTTTGAGCACGGCGGCGGTGATGAGGCCCAGCGTGCCTTCGGCGCCGATGAACAAGTGCTTGAGGTCGTAGCCGGTGTTGTCCTTGCGCAGCCCGCGCAGGCCGTCCCACAGGCGACCGTCGGGCAGCACCACTTCCAGGCCCAGGCAGAGCTCGCGCGCGTTGCCATAGCGCAGCACTTGCACGCCGCCGGCATTGGTCGACAGGTTGCCGCCGATGGTGGCCGTGCCTTCGGCTGCGAGCGAGAGCGGGAAGAGCCGGCCGGCGGCGGCGGCGGCTTCCTGCACGGCGGCGAGCGTGCAGCCGGCTTCGACGATCATGGTGTTGTTCTCGGTGTCGATGGCACGCACGCGGTTCAAGCGCTTCAGGCTGACCAGCACCTCGCCGCCGATGGGCGTGGCGCCGCCGCAGAGTCCGGTGTTGCCGCCTTGCGGCACGACGGCGATGTCGCGCTCCGCGCAGGCGCGCACCACGGCGGCGACCTCGGCGGCGTCGCCCGGCAGGACGACGCAGCGCGGCTGTCCCGTGTATCTGCCGCGCCAGTCGGTGGCATAGGGCGCGCCTGCGTCGGCGTCGAGCACATGCGGCGCGCCGACGATGGCGCGCAGGCCAGCGAGAAACTCGGCGCTCATGGAACGGCGGTGGCGGCGGACAGACTGGCGTAGAGGTCGTGGACGTCGCAATCCTTGATCGTGACCTCGACGAGTTCGCCGATTTCAAGTTCGTGGCCGTCGTCGATATAGACCAGACCGTCGACGTCGGGGGCGTCGCCCTGGCTGCGCGCGATGGCGCCTTCCTCGTCGATGTCGTCGACCAGCACGGTCATGGTGCGGCCGATCTTGGTTTCGAGGCGTTGCGTCGAGATGTCTTCCTGATGCCGCATCAGGCGCATCTTGCGCTCCTCGCGGATTTCTTCCGGCAGGGCGCCCGGCAGGGCGTTGGCCGCCGCGCCATCGACGGGCGAATAGGCGAAGGCGCCGACGCGGTCGAGCTGGGCTGCATCGAGAAAATCGAGCAGTGCGTTGAACTCGGCTTCCGTTTCGCCAGGAAACCCGGCGATGAAGGTGGAGCGGATCGTCAGGTCGGGCACGGCCCGACGCCAGGCGGCGATGCGTTCGAGAATCTTGTCGACGTCGCCGGGGCGTTTCATCAGCTTGAGGATTCTGGGGCTCGCGTGCTGGAAAGGCACGTCGAGATAGGGCAGCAGTTTGCCTTCCGCCATCAGCGGCAGCAGGTCGTCTACGCTCGGATAGGGATAGACGTAGTGCAGCCGCACCCAGATGCCGAGTTCGCCGAGCTCCTTGCAGAGTTCGTACAGGCGGGTTTTCACCGGCTTGCCGCCGACGAAACCGGTGCGGTACTTGACGTCGACGCCGTAGGCGCTGGTGTCCTGCGAGACGATCAGCAGCTCCTTGACGCCGGCGGTGGCCAGTGTTTCGGCTTCCTTGAGCACGTCGCCGATGGGGCGCGATTCGAGGTCGCCGCGCAGACTGGGGATGATGCAGAAGCTGCAACGATGGTTGCAACCTTCGGATATCTTCAGATAGGCGTAATGGTCCGGCGTGAGGCGGATGCCCTGCGGCGGCACGAGGTCGACGAAAGGATCGTGCTGCGGCGGCAAATGGGCATGCACGGCGTCCATCACCTCTTGCAGCGCGTGCGGGCCGGTGACGGCGAGCACGCTCGGATGCGTGTGCTTGACGATGTCGCCCTTGGCGCCGAGGCAACCGGTGACGATGACCTTGCCGTTTTCGGCGAGCGCCTCGCCGATGGCGTCGAGCGACTCCTCGACGGCGGCGTCGATGAAGCCGCAGGTGTTGACGACGACCAGATCGGCGCCGTCGTACTGGCCGGTGATCTCATAGCCCTCGGCGCGCAGCCGGGTGAGAATCTGTTCGGCATCACTCGCCGCCTTGGGGCAGCCGAGCGAGACGAAACCGACACGCGGGATGTGTGCTTTTTTCTTTGCCACCGCTATTTTTTCTTTTCGCCGGACTTGTCGGGCGTTTCCTGAGCGGCCTGACCGGGTTGGCCGGGGAACTGGAAGCCGGTGAACATCTTGCGCGTCTGCTCCTGGAGGCTTTCCTGCATCTGGTGGAACATCTTCTGGCTCTGCTCGACGTAGGTGCCCATCATGCTTTGCATCGCCGGTCCCTGGAAGTTGAGAAACTGTGCCCAGAGATCCTTGCTCATGGCGGTGTTGTCGCCGTAGAGGTGCTTGGCCTGCTCCTGCATTTTCTTCTGCATGTCGCTGAAGGCGGAAATGTTGTTTTCGAGGTACTGGCCCATCATCCCCTGCATGGCGTTGCCATAAAAGCGGATCATCTGCGCCAGCAGGTCGGAGGTGAACATCGGTGCGCCGCCCGCCTCTTCCTCAAGAATGATCTGCAACAGGATGCTGCGGGTCAGATCGTCGCCCGTCTTGGCATCCAACACCCGGAATTCCTCGTGCTTGAGCACCAGTTCCTTGACATCGACGAGCGTGATGTAGGTGCTGGTGCGCGTGTCGTAGAGACGACGATTGGGGTATTTCTTGATCAGACGTACCGGCTCAGCCATTTTCTTATCCTCTCCTGAAAGTTCTTGCGGCGCCGCCGTGGCGGCAGCGCCGACTTTACGGCTTATTGCAGGTACAGACCGCCATTGATGTTCAGCGTCGCGCCGGTCATGTAGCCGGCCAGATCGGAAGCCAGATAGGAGCACAGGGCGCCCATTTCTTCCGGCTTGGCCAGACGCTTCATCGGGATCGTGTCGACGATGCTCTTCAGCACGTCCTCGCGGATCGCCATCACCATCTTGGTGGCGACGTAGCCGGGGGCGATGGCGTTCACGGTCACGCCCTTGGTCGCCAGTTCCTGCGCCAGCGCCTTGGTAAAGCCGATCACACCGGCCTTGGCGGCGGAGTAGTTGGACTGGCCGGCCTGGCCCTTGACGCCATTCACCGAAGAGATGTTGATGATGCGGCCGAAACCGCGCTCGGCCATCTTGACGGAAACCTGCTTGGTCATATTGAACAGGCTGGTCAAGTTGGTGGAGATGACGGCGTCCCACTGGTCCTTTTCCATCTTGGCGAACATGCGGTCGCGCGTGATGCCGGCGTTGTTCACCAGGATGTCTACCGGGCCGGCCTTGGCTTCGGCTTCGGCCACCATCGCCTGGCAGGCAGCTAGGTCGGATACGTCGCCGGCGACGCAGACGAAATCGTTGAAACCGGCGGCGGCCATTTCCTTCAGCCACTCGTCCTTGTTGTCGAATTCGGGGTGATAAGCGGCGACGACCTTGTGGCCATCCTTGGCGAAGGCTTGGCAAATGGCGGTGCCGAGGCCGCCCATGGCGCCGGTGACGAAAGCTACGCGTTGAGTCATTTATTGCTCCCTATGGTTAGGTGTTATTAAAAAAACTTGCGGCATCAATACATGTGCTGGCCGCCGTTGATCGAAATGTTGGCGCCCGTGACGAAGGCCGCCTCCTCCGATGCCAAATAGGCCACGAGGCCGGCAATCTCCTCGGGCTTGCCCAGCCGCGCCATCGGAATCAGCGGCAGGATTTTCGATTCGAGCACTTCCTGGGGGATCGCCATGACCATCTTGGTGCCGATGTAGCCGGGCGAGATGGTGTTGACCGTCACACCCTTTTTGGCGACTTCCAGCGCCAGTGCCTTGGTGAAGCCGTGCATGCCGGCCTTGGCGGCCGAATAGTTGGTCTGGCCGAAAGCGCCCTTCTGGCCGTTGACCGAGGCGATGTTGACGACGCGGCCCCAGCCGCGTTCGACCATGCCGTCCATCACCTGCTTGGTCATATTGAAGACCGAATCGAGATTGGTGCGGATCACCGCGTCCCAGTCGTTCTTGGTCATTTTCTTGAAGGTCATGTCGCGCGTGATGCCGGCGTTGTTGACCAGCACATCGACTGGCCCCAAGTCGTGCGCCACCTGATCGACGCAGGCCTTGGCGGCGTCGAAGTCGGTGACGTCGCAAGCATAGGCCTTGAAGCCGTAGCCCATGTCGTTCATGCGGCGCAGCCATTCCTGCGCCTTGGCGTTATTGGGACTGTAGGTGGTGACCACCTTGTCGCCCAGCGCGGCCAGCTTGATGCAGATGGCCTCGCCCAGGCCGCCCATGCCTCCGGTTACCAGTGCCACGCGCTGCATGATGTCTCTCCTCTTGTCGTTGTGAAAGCGCTTATGCTTTTTCCTTGACGTAGCGGCCGGGGGCCGGTTCGCTGGCAGGATATTTTTTGTTGCCCAGGCGACCGCGTGCGGCGATTTCGCCGCCGGCAAATTGCTTGAGCCAGTCGGTCCAGCCTTGCCACCAACTGCCCTTGACCTCGGTGGCGCCGGCCAGCCAGGCGTCCGGGTCGCCGGTCTGGTCCGCGTTGATCCAGTGGCTGCGCTTGTTTTTCGCGGCCGGGTTGATGACGCCGGCGATATGGCCGGAGGCGCCGAGTACGAAAGTCGTGTCGCCGCCCAACAACTCGCGGCCGAGGTAGGACGATTGCCAGGGCACGATATGGTCTTCGCGCGCGGCGAGGATGAAGGCGGGCATATCGACGCGGCCGAGATCGGCGCGCGTGCCGCACATCACCAGCTTGCCCGGTTCGCGCAGGCTGTTTTCGAGGTAGAGGTGGCGCAGGTACCAGGCGGCGAAGGGGCCGGGCAGGTTGGTCGAATCGCCGTTCCAGTAAAGCAGATCGAAGGCCGTCGGCTTGTTGCCCTTGAGGTAGTTGCCGACGACGTATTGCCAGATCAGGTCGTTGGCGCGCAAGGCCGAGAAGGTGGTGGACAGCTCCTTGGCGGTGAGCAGGCCACCTTTGCCGATGGTGGCTTCGCGCGCCGCGACGGCGGCTTCGTCGACGAGGCAACCGATCTCGCCGGTGTCCGAGAAGTCGAGCAGGGTGGTCAACAGCGTCAGCGAGGCGACCGGATTCTCGCCGCGTGCCCGCGCGACGGCGAGGGCGGAAGACAGGATGGTGCCGCCGACGCAGAAGCCGAGCGCATTCACCTGGTCGACCTTGCAAATTTCGCGCACGACACTCAAGGCGGCGAGCGGGCCCTGTTCGATGTAATCGTCCCAGGTCAGGTTGCCCTGTGCTTCCTTCGGATTCCGCCAGGACATGAGGAAGACCGTCTGGCCTTGCTCGATCGCATAGCGGACGAAAGAATTTTCCGGTTGCAGGTCGAGGATGTAGTACTTGTTGATGCAGGGCGGCACAATGAGGAAGGGCCGCTTCGCCACCTTGTCGGTGAGCGGGGAGTATTGCAGCAACTGGAACAGATCGTTCTCGAATACCACCGCGCCGGGCGTCAGCGCCAGGTTGCGGCCGACTTCGAAGGCGCTGTCGTCGGTCATCGAGATGCGGCCTTTTTCCAGGTCGCCGATCAGGTTCTGTAGCCCCAGCTTGATGCTCTCGCCCTTGGTTTCCAGTGCCTTCTGCACGAATTCCGGGTTGGTCGCGGCGAAGTTGGACGGCGCCATCGCATCGACGAGCTGGCGCGTGAGGAATTGCAGGCGACTTTTCGATACGCCCTCGGTGGTCGGCGCCACTTCGGCCATCTTTTTCATGTAGCTGGCATTCAGCAGATAGGCCTGCCGCACGTAATCGTAGACTGGACTTTCGGCCCAGGCCGGATGGTCGAAACGCTTGTCGCCCGGCTCCGGCTGCACCATCGGGGGCGCGGTTTCGCCCTTGCTGCGCTGAGCCATGGTTTGCCAGAGGGCGGCGTGACGCTGCTGCCATTCCTGCTGCAGGGCCACCAAGGCGGTATTTTCCTGTCCCCAAGCGTTTTGGCTGGCAGGCGGGGAAATTCCGCCCATTTTGGTCTGCCAATCCTGCTGCTGGCTGCCGATGAACTGCGTCATCCCTTGGGCGAAGGCTTGCCCGGCCTGGATGAATGCCTGCATTACGGCGTTTGGATCGTTGGGGGTCGTCATGCGGCTTCTCTGGTTGTGGGGTGGAGGGATGCGATTCTGCAATGCAGCATAGCCGCTGTCAATGCAGGCAATGGGCGGCAGGCATCGGGTGGGTGTTGGGCGGGCAAGCGCAGGCAGCGGGAAAGTCAGGCGCGCTTCCAGGTGGCTCGCCCGGCCTCCTTGGCGGCATACATCGCGTCGTCGGCCCGTTCGATCAGGGCTGTCGCACTGTCGGCATCGCGCGGGAAGAGGGCGATACCGACGCAGCAGGAGATTTCCACGATGTGCGTGTCGACGCGGAAGGGCTCGGATAGCACCGCGACGATTTTCTCCGCCGCACGCTCGGGCGCGCCCGCAACGCGCAAATCCGGCAACACGACGACGAACTCGTCGCCGCCCAGACGTGCGACCGTATCCTCGTCGCGCAGCATGTTTTCCAGGCGTCGGCCGACTTGGCGCAGGAGTTCGTCGCCGACCGCGTGGCCATAGGTGTCGTTGACCGGTTTGAAACGGTCCAGATCGATGAAGAGCAGGGCGACTTGGGAGTGACTGCGATGTGCCTGGGCGATGGCGCGCCCCAGTCGGTCTTCCAGCAACTGGCGATTCGGCAGGGCGGTCAGACTGTCGTAGTTGGCCTGGTGCCAGACCAACTCCTCTTGACGTTTTTTGTTGGTGACGTCGCTGAACAGCGCCACATACCGGCGCGGCTGGCCGAGATGGTCGCGGACGGTCGATATCTTGAGCCACTCCACATAGTCCTTGCCATCCTTGCGCCGATTGACGATCTCGCCTTCCCAGTGGCCGTCGCTGCGCAGGCGTTGCCACATCGACTCATAGAAGGACGCATCGTGCTGGCCGGACGCCAGCAGCTTCGGCGTCTTGCCGACGACTTCGGCGGACGCGTAGCCGGTGATGGCGGTGAACGCGGGATTCACCGCGACGATGCGGTTGTGCACATCGGTGACCAGGATGCCTTCGCCGGCTGCATCAAAAACGGATTGGGCGAGTTTCTGCGATTCCTCGGCTTCGATCAGACGCGTGATCTCGGAGAACGAGAGGACCGCCGAACAGGGGTGGGGTTCGCCCTCCCGACAGAAGGAGCGGCTGCTGGCCGTTACCCAGTGCTGGCTGTTGTCGCGATGAACGATGCCGAACAATAGGTGTTCGAGTTCTTCGCCGCGTGCGGCCCGGATGCTGGGATACTCCTCGGCGGCCAACGGTCGGCCGTCGGCGTCGGTGACACGGGCGCGCCGGTCGAGCAGGCCGGCGACGTCGACATCGAGAATGTCCAAAGCCGCATCATTCCAGGCCAGGATGGCACCGTCGGGGTCAACCACCAGCACGCCCTCCGCCATGGTCTTGAAGAGCGTGCGATGCAGTTCCTCGCTTTCCCTCAGACGATTTTCCAGTTCGACGCGCGCCGTGATGTCGTGGATGACAGAGAACAGCAGGGTGCGGCCATGGGTCTCGACAGGGCCGGAATAGACCTCGACCTGGCGTACCTCGCCCGAGGCGAGCCGGTGCAGGAAGCGGAAGTACAGGCGCTGCTCCGATTTCGCGCGCGCCATTTCCGCCTTGACCTCCTCGGGCGGCAGGCAATTGATATCGCCGATACGCATTGACAGCAATGCTTCCCGCGTATGGCCGTAATACTCGACGGCGGCCGGATTGACGTCGACGATGCGGCCGTCGGCGGGGTCGATCAGCAGCTTTATCGCTGTGTTGGTGTCGAAAAACCCGCGATAGCGCTTTTCGCTTTCGGCCAGCGCCCGCTGACGGGTCGAGACGCGCACCAGCAAGGCTGCGATGCCCACCGCCATCAGCAGCACGGTGAGAATGCCCAGCGCGTTGCGTTGGCGTTCGTTGCGGATCGTCGTCTCGATGGGATCGAGAATCGCCGCTTCGCCGATGCCCACCACAACCGTCAGGGGGTGCTCGTCGATCCTGCGCCAGGCGAAGGTGCGCGGTACGCTGTCGTAGGCCGCCACGGTGCGGAAGGTGCCATGGGCGGGCACGTCGGCGCCGACGAAGGGCCGTTCCGGCGGCACGGATTTGCCCAGTGCATTGTTCAGGTCGCGGCTGCGCGACAGGTAGGCGCCTTCGGTATCGAAGAGCGCGATGACGTCCTCGTCGCCAAGCCCCTGGATGGCGAGGTTCGCCGAGATGTATTCGGGCGCCAACGACAATACGACGACGCCCGCGAATTTTCCCCGCCGCAGAATCGGACGCGTCAGTTGGATCGACCAGGTCTTGGAAACCCGGCCGAATATCGGCTTGCTGATGAAGAGACGATCTGTCGTCGCGCCGACATGCGCCTTGAAATGCGCCCGGTCGCCAAGAAAGATGCGCTCGCGCATGCCAAGGTTGGAGTAGGCCAGGTAGCCCTCCGCGTCGATGACGCCTATCTGCAGGACTGCGCCGGCGGAAAATGTTTTCAGAATCGTTTCCACCGTTGCCGCAAATGCGATTTGATCGTCGTCGCGGTAATCGTCGCGCAGATGGTGGAGGGCGAAATCCGCCAGATTTACCGTGGTTTCCGTCTGTCCGGCCACCGCCGTGGCGAGCAAGCGGGCGTTTTGCGCGATACGCACCAGCGTCTGCTCGCGCAGATTATCCTGTGCGGCATCCAGTCGCCACCAGTAGATGCCTGAGAAGCCGAGTGCCGCCAGCAGCACCAGTACAGCAGCGAAGTGCAGGCGGGTAAAACGTGCCTTAGGTATGACTTTAGATAGCATCCGTAAATTGTATGGGATGCCCGGTAGCTTGGGTGGAAAACCTATTTCAGCCAGATCATGCTGGCCATGCGGCCGGTGACGCCGTCGCGCCGATACGAAAAAAATTGTTGTGAGTCGCGCAGCGTGCAAAAGTCGGCGCCGGCGACACGGTGGATACCAAGGGCTGCGAGCCGCTGGCGTGCCAGCAGGTAGATATCGCAGAGCCATTTCCCGTCGGGTCTCGGTGCGAAGGCTGCGAGCGCCGCCGCATCGTGCGCCGCGAAGCGCTCGCGTACCTCGCCGCCTACTTCGAAACTCTGCGGCCCAATGGCCGGGCCGAGCCAAGCCAGCAGATGTTCTCCCGGCACGCCCATCGAATGTACCGTGGCTTCGATCATCCCGGCCGCCAGGCCGCGCCAACCGGCATGGGCAGCGGCGACTACGCTGCCGGCCGCGTCGCACAGCAATAGCGGCAAACAATCGGCGGTGAGCACTGCGCACACCGTATCGGGCCTGCGGGCGAACGCCGCGTCAGCCTCGCAGCTGGGTGCGGCATGCGCCGCGTCGACGCAGCGCGTGCCATGCACCTGCTTGAGCCAGAGCGGTTCGGCGGGCAGCAAAGCCCGCAGCCGGCGGCGGTTTTCCGACACGGCGGCGGGGGCGTCGCCGACATGGTCGCCGAGGTTGAGGCTGTCCCAGGGGGCGGCGCTGACGCCGCCGACGCGTGTGGTGACCAGCGCCCGCATATTGGCCGGCGCCGGCCAGTCGGGCACGATGAATTCAACGCTCACGTAGGGCTTCCAGCAGGGCGGCGAAATCCGTCGGCAGTGGCGTTTCCCAGGCCATTTCCCGGCCATCCAGCGGATGGACGAGCGCCAGCCGCCAGGCGTGCAGGGCCTGGCGCGGAAAGGCGTCGAGCAGCGCGTCGCCGCTTTTCGCCTTGCCATACACCGGGTCGCCGACCAGGGGGTGGCCGATGCTCGCCATATGCACGCGGATCTGGTGCGTGCGGCCGGTTTCGAGGCGGCATTCGACGAGCGTGCAGGCGGCGAAGCGCTCCTTCGGCTCGTAGTGCGTGCGGGCCTCCTTGCCGCCTTGTTTCACCACCGCCATCTTCGTGCGTTGCACTGGATGGCGGCCGAGCGGCGCATCCACCGTCCCGCTGGCGCCGAGTTTGCCCAGCGCCAGCGCGAGGTAGTGGCGCTTCACCGTGCGCGCCTGCAACTGGCGCACCAAGTCGGTTTGTGCCGCCAGCGTTTTCGCCACGACCAAGAGGCCGGAGGTTTCCTTGTCGAGCCGATGCACGATGCCGGCGCGCGGCACGCCGGCGAGTTCCGGCGCGTGGTGGAGCAGGGCGTTCATCAGCGTGCCGCTGGCGTTGCCGTTGCCCGGATGCACCACCAGGCCGGCCGGCTTGTCGATGACGATGAGCGTCGCGTCCTCGTAAAGAATTGGCAGCGCGATGTCTTCGGCCTGGGCGCTGGAACTCGGCGCAGGCGGCACGGCGACATGAATGCGCTCACCGCCCCAGACTTTGCGCTTGGCGTCCGCCGGCCCGCCGTCGAGGGTGATCAGGCCGTCCTTTAGCCAAGCCTGCAAACGGCTGCGCGAATGTTCGGGCAGCAGTCGCGCTAAGGCGGCGTCCAGCCGCAGGCCCGCACAATCCGCCGGGATGTCCATTGGCGCTGGGCTATAATCGCCCGAACTTATTTGGGATTCGCTCATCATGCGTAGTTTAGCTTCCCTGCTGGCCCTCGTTCTGCTCGTCTTCACCGCCGCCTGCGGCCTCTTGCCCGAGGAGGCGGACGAAACCGCCGGCTGGTCCGCCAACAAGCTCTATGCCGAGGCCAAGACGGCCATGGGCGACGGCAGTTACGACAAGGCCATCAAGTATTTCGAGAAACTCGAATCGCGCTATCCCTATGGCCGCTTCGCCCAGCAGTCGCAACTCGAAGTGGCCTACGCCTACTTCAAACAGTCGGAGAAAGCCTCGGCCATCGCCGCCTGCGACCGTTTCATTCGCCTGCACCCGAATCATCCCAATGTCGATTACGCCTATTACCTGAAGGGTTTGGTGAACTTCAACGAAGATCTGGGCTTGCTCGGTCATCTGAGCATGCAGGATCTGACCGAACGCGACCCGAAGGCTGCGCAGGAAGCCTTCCAGTCTTTCAAGGAACTCGTCAATAAATTCCCCGAGAGCAAGTATGCCAAGGACTCCTCGCTGCGCATGGCCTATCTGGTGAATGCATTGGCCTCGCACGAGGTGCATGTCGCCCGCTACTACATGGCGCGCGGCGCCTATGTCGCTGCCGCCAACCGCGCCCAGACGGCACTCAAGACCTACACCGACGCACCGTCCAACGAGGAGGCTCTGTTCATCATGGTCAAGGCCTACGATGCCTTGGCGATGAACGATCTGCGCGACGATGCCGAGCGCGTGATGCGCAAGAACTTCCCCAACAGCGAGTATTTCAAGCGCGGGCTGAATCGCGAAGAGCCGTGGTGGAAACTCTGGTAGGCCGAGAAGAGGCTATCGTCGGCTAAACAGCCAGCCTGCTGGTTCGACAAGGCAGCGACCTACCTCACAGCGTGTGCCAGCGAACGGCGCCTCACCGTTACGCCCTGTCCCAGCCGGCCCGTTTCACTTCGGCACATTTTTCATTGCCGATGCGATGTTTGCGCCGGTGATCTGGCGTTTGCACATCCACAACGTACTACTGCCGCCGTGTAAGCGCGCGCGCTTACAGTGTGTGGTGTGAATGTGGGTGGATTAAACAAAAAACCCGCAAACCTTGACGGCACGCGGGTTTTTGCAATGTTGCTGGCGGAGACGCAGGGATTCGAACCCTGGATCCAGGTTTTGCCCAGATGCGCCCTTAGCAGGGGCGTGCCTTCGACCACTCGGCCACGTCTCCGAACTTCAAAAATCGAGGCGGATTATACTCGACGCGAGCTTGCTTCGCTAGGCAGTATGTAGTGATGCTCAATGTCAATTTATGCGTCTATTTCTGTGGGTGATTTGGCGTTGGATTTCTCTCAATATTATGATTATTAATGTAAAGATTAATGTTTTATTCGTTTGCATGGGCAACATCTGCCGTTCGCCGACTGCGGAGGGTGTGGTGCGGGCCTTGGCCGAGCGCGTCAATGTCGCCAAACGCTTCGAGTTCGACTCGGCGGGTACGCATGGTTATCACATCGGCAAGGCGCCGGATGCACGAACCCAAAAGGCGGCGGCGCGACGTGGCTACGATCTGTCGCAATTGCGCGCACGTCAGGTCAATGCCTACGATTTCATTCGCTTCGATCATATCCTGGCGATGGATTGCGACAATCTCGATCTGTTGCGACAGGCTTGCCCTACGGAGCATCGTGGCAAACTTGGCTTGTTTCTCGAGTTTGGCACGCTTGTCGAGAAAGAGGTTCCCGATCCTTATTATGGTGGCGAGGAAGGATTCGAACATGTTCTGGACCTGATCGAGGATGCTGCAGCTGGGATGATCGAGATACTGAACAAGCCCTGAGGGATTGATCGGTATAATCCGCGCCCTTCCTTAAGCTACCGCCGAGTTGTTTGTCGTGCGGTCACAGGTCAGCATGGACCATATCAGAAATTTTTCCATCATCGCCCACATCGACCACGGCAAGTCCACCCTTGCTGATCGGATCATCCATCGCTGCGGCGGTCTGTCTGACCGCGAAATGTCAGAGCAAGTGCTTGATTCAATGGATATCGAGCGCGAGCGCGGCATCACCATCAAGGCGCAGACGGCCGCACTTTGGTACCAGGCGCGGGACGGCAAGCGCTACAACCTGAACCTGATCGATACGCCGGGACACGTCGACTTCTCCTACGAAGTCAGTCGTTCGCTGTCGGCTTGCGAAGGCGCCCTGCTGGTGGTCGATGCCTCGCAAGGGGTGGAGGCGCAAACGGTGGCGAACTGCTATACGGCCATTGAGCTTGGCGTCGATGTGGTGCCTGTACTCAACAAGATGGATTTGCCGCAGGCCGATCCGGACGGCGCGCGGCAGGAGATTGAAGAGGTTATCGGCATTGATGCTACCGATGCGATTCCTTGTTCGGCAAAGACCGGCATGGGGATTGAAGATATCCTTGAAGCCGTGATTGCACGCGTGCCGCCGCCCAAGGGCGATGCAGCTGCGCCCTTGAAGGCGCTCATTATTGATTCGTGGTTCGATAATTATGTTGGTGTTGTGATACTGGTGCGCGTGGTCGATGGCACGCTCCGCGCTAAAGAGCGTATTCGCCTGATGTCGACCGGTACCGCGCATCTGTGCGAGCAGGTCGGCGTGTTTACGCCAAAATCGCAGGTCAAGGATCAGCTTGCGGCTGGGGAAGTCGGGTTCATCATTTCCGGTATCAAGGAATTGCAGGCCGCAAAAGTCGGCGATACCGTGACGCTGGTTGACCGACCAGCAGCCGAGGCGCTACCCGGTTTCAAGGAAATCAAGCCGCAGGTGTTCGCTGGGTTATACCCGGTCGAGGCCAACCAGTATGACCAGTTGCGCGAGTCGCTGGAAAAGCTGCAACTCAACGATGCCTCGTTGCAATACGAGCCCGAAGTGTCGCAAGCGCTGGGGTTTGGATTTCGTTGCGGTTTCCTCGGGCTGCTGCATATGGAAATCGTGCAAGAGCGGCTGGAACGCCAATTCGACCAGGATCTGATCACAACTGCGCCGACAGTGGTGTATCAGGTGCGCATGCGCGACGGTTTCGAAATACTGGTCGAGAATCCCTCGAAGTTGCCTGAAATACAAAAGATCGAAGAGATTCGTGAGCCGATCATTACCACCGTGATTTTTGTCCCGCAGGACTATCTGGGTGCGGTGATTACTCTATGCGAATCGAAACGTGGCAGCCAAGTCGATATGCGCTATCACGGACGCCAAGTGCATGTGACCTACGAAATGCCGCTCGCCGAGGTGGTGTTCGACTTTTTCGACAAGCTCAAGTCGGTCTCGCGCGGTTACGCTTCGCTCGACTACGAATTCAAGGAGTATCGCGCAGCGGATGTGATCAGACTTGATATCCTCATCAATAGTGAACGCGTCGATGCGTTGTCGGTGATTGTTCACCGCGCCAGCGCGCATTATCGCGGCCGCGAACTGGCGGCAAAAATGCGTGGCCTGATTCCCCGGCAGATGTATGACGTGGCGATCCAGGCGGCGATCGGCTCGACTATCGTTGCACGGGAAAACGTCAAGGCGATGCGTAAGGATGTCTTGGCTAAGTGCTATGGCGGCGACATCACCCGCAAGAAGAAACTGCTGGAGAAGCAAAAGGCAGGAAAGAAGCGCATGAAGCAGGTGGGCCGAGTCGAGATTCCGCAAGAGGCTTTTCTCGCCGTGTTGCGTGTGGATGACAAATAAACGAAAAGACTACGATGAATTTTGCCCTGATCCTGTTTGTATTGTTGCTGGTGAGCGCCACGCTGTGGTGCGCGGATTACTTCATTTCTCGCAAACGTCGTGCGTTGGATGCTAAGGAGCCACTTTGGGTGGAGTACGGCGCCAGTTTTTTCCCTGTGATTCTGATTGTCTTCGTGTTGCGCTCTTTCGTCGTCGAACCGTTCAAAATTCCCTCCGGTTCGATGATTCCAACCTTGTTGGTCGGAGACTTCATCGCCGTCAATAAGTTTACCTATGGCATCCGTTTGCCGGTGCTGAATAAAAAACTGATCGAACTGGGCGCTCCACAGCGTGGGGATGTGGTGGTATTTCGTTACCCACCAGACCCCTCTCTGGATTACATCAAGCGCGTGGTTGGATTGCCGGGCGACAAGATCGCGTATCAGGACAAGCGCTTGGTCATCAATGACCAGCCGGTCGAAGTCGGCCAGACGAACGATTACTTCGATGCGGAGCGCATGTTCTATACGCCGCGCTACGCCGAAAAACTGGGTACGGTGGAACACCAGATACTAATAGAGAAGGATACGCCGGCATTTGTTCCGCAGGTTATGCAGTTCCCCCACCGGGATAATTGTCTCTACAATAGCAGCGGGGTGATCTGCAAGGTGCCGGCTGGTCATTATTTTGTGATGGGCGACAATCGGGACAACTCACAGGACAGTCGGGTCTGGGGGTTCGTGCCAGACGAGAATCTGGTAGGTAAAGCTTTTTTTGTCTGGTTCAACTTTGGTGATCTCAAGCGTGTGGGTGGTTTCCGCTGATTGCTGTGAAAAGTTCGATGGGGGATATAGGATGAGGATGCAAGCGGGGGTGAGTCTCTCGGGATTGCTGATTGGGGCAGTAATAGTCGCAATTCTGGCGATGTTGGGCATGAAGGTGGTTCCAGAGGTTATCGAGTATGCCAATATCGTCAGGACTGTCCGTAAGGTAGCAAATGACCCTGCTGCCAAGAGCAGCGTCACCGAAGCGCGCAAGTCGTTTGATCGCTATGCGACGGTAGATAATATTTCCAGCATCGGCCCTCAGGATTTGGACGTTAGCAAGGAGGGCAACGATCTGGTGATTTCGTTTGCCTATGAAAAACGGATACCGCTATTCGACAAAGTGAGCTTGATGATTTATTTCGAAGGCTCGTCCAAGGAGTGAATTTGACGAGTCGCCTGGAAAAGGCGCTAGGACATGTATTTGGCCGCCCTGAGTTGCTACGGCAAGCATTGACCCATCGCAGCCACTCTTCCCCGCACAACGAACGACTTGAGTTCCTCGGCGATAGCGTGCTGAATTGCGTGATCGCCATCCTGTTGTATCTGCGCTTTCCGACATTGAAGGAAGGCGAGCTTTCGCGCTTGCGGGCCAGTCTGGTACGTCAGGAATCTTTGGCAGAGGTTGCCAGTACGCTGGATTTGGGTGCCGTATTAAGTCTAGGCGAAGGTGAGCTCAAGAGTGGTGGATTTCGTCGCCCCTCAATCTTGGCCGATGCGCTGGAGGCTATTTTTGGCGCGATCTATCTTGATGGCGGCTTTGCTGCAGCGCAGACGACGATCTCGACACTCTACCAATCGCGCATCGATAAAATCGACCCGCGCGATGCCGTCAAGGATGCCAAAACTGCTTTGCAGGAATGGTTGCAAGGCCGTCGGTTGCCGGTGCCGCACTACAGTTTGCTGGCAACCCATGGCGATGCCCACGCGCAAAAATTCGAAGTTTCTTGCAGCGTCCCGGCTGTCGACTTGTTGGTCAAGGGACATGGGGTTAGTCGACGCGGTGCTGAGCAGGATGCTGCCCAACTGGCACTAGATAAATTGAGGCAGACAATATGAGCACTACTGAAGCCGAAATACAGAAATTCCATGCGGGATATCTGGCGATAGTCGGCTGTCCGAATGTCGGCAAATCGACCCTGATGAATCGTCTGATTGGTGCCAAAGTCAGCATTACCTCGAAAAAGGCGCAAACGACACGTCACCGGATTCACGGTATCCTGACCAGTGCGACGCACCAGTATGTCTTCGTCGATACCCCCGGGTTTCAGATGCAGCACCGCAATGCGCTGAATCGCGCCATGAACCGGGCAGTTACCGGCGCCATGACCGATATCGACGTAGTGCTGTTTGTCATTGAGGCGAACCGCTGGCGGGCCGAAGACGGCAAAGTGCTAGAGCGCTTGCAGGCCGATATTCCGGTGGTATTGGTAATTAGCAAGATCGACCGTCTGACCGACAAGAACACACTACTACCCTTCATTGCTTCCATGGCAGAACAGCACAAGTTCAGCGAAATTGTGCCGATCAGCGCAGAGCGCGGGGATAACATCGACACACTATTGCAAGTGCTTGGACGTTACTTACCCGAAGCAGATCCTATTTTCGGTCCTGACGACCTGACCGATCGCTCGGAGCGTTTCCTCGCTGCTGAGTTGTTGCGGGAAAAGTTGTTTCGCAACCTGGGGGAGGAGTTGCCCTATGGCATTGCGGTCGAAATCGAGCGTTTTGAGGAGGTCGATGGCGTACGGCGCATTCATGCTGCAATCATCGTGGACCGGGAGGCGCACAAGGCTATCGTGATCGGTCGGGGTGGTGAGCGTATGAAGCGGGTATCCAGCGATGCTCGCAAGGATATGGAACGTTTATTCGGTGGCAAAGTCTGGCTGGAAACCTGGGTCAAGGTCAAAGGCGGCTGGGCGGACGATGAGCGCGCCTTGCGGAGTCTAGGCTACGAATGACGCATGTCCGCCAGCGTGTCGATGGCGCGACGGCCTATTTGTTACACGCATATCCCTATAGCGAAACCAGCCTGATTCTTGAAGTTTTCACGCGCGACCATGGCCGTCTGGCCATGCTGGCACGCGGTGCCCGACGCCCCCGCTCGGCCTTGCGCGGAGTTTTGCTGGCTTTCCAGGCGTTGGAATTGGGCTGGTTTGGCGGCGGGGAGGTGAAGACGCTGGCCCGGGCTGAATGGCTTGGCGGGGCGCCATTCCTGCGTGGCGACGGCTTGTTGCTGGGTTATTACCTCAACGAGTTGTTGCTCAAATTGCTGCCGCGCGAAGATGCCCATGCATTGTTGTTCGATGCATATGCAGCAGCGCTCCTGGCCTTGGCGCGCGGCGCCACGGGAGAAGTGGAGTTGCGCCGCTTCGAAAAATCCTTGTTGAAAGAGTTGGGCTATGGCCTTGCCCTGGAGCATGATGCAGAGGGTAACGTAATCCAAGAGGGCAATCGTTACCGTTATCAGATTGAGCGTGGTGCTGTGCCCTTTGATGCCGCCGCTACGGGTTTGACAGTGTCCGGCAAGACCTTACTCGATCTGGCGGCGGACAGCTATGTGGCAGCTCAAAGCCTGGCGGAAGGGAAGCAGTTGATGCGGCATTTGCTTGCGCATTATCTTGCGGGCCAGATGCTCCAGACTCGGCGGGTATTCATTGAGTTGCAAGACGTCTAATAGCCCCTTTTAATAAGCCCGAATGTAACTGCTACATTTTTCTGCTACTGGATATTCGGTAACCCCTTGATGGTGATAGGAGAATTAGACTGGCAACTTTCTCCTTTTTTCGAGTTTGCCTTGGCTGCTAATCGATATCCTTGCTGTATTCGATAAAAAGGCCTAGCCATGAAAGTCAATGAGCCCGTTACCCAGCGCGAAAAACCATTTCCCCCTAACCAGTATCTGGTCTCCAAGACCGATCTGAAAGGCGCCATCACTTATTGCAACGATGCCTTTGTCGAGATTTCCGGATTCTCGAAGGATGAGTTGATCGGCAAAAATCACAATATTGTCCGTCATCCGGATATGCCGCCAGCGGCGTTTGCCGATCTCTGGAAGACGGTGAAAACGGGACGTCCTTGGCGCGGTATCGTCAAAAATCGTAGCAAGGATGGCGACCATTACTGGGTGGATGCCTTTGTTGTGCCGTTGCGAAAACATGGACAGGCCACGGGCTACATGTCTGTGCGTTCGGCGCCCTCGCGCGAGCAGGTGCGCAATGCCGAGTCACTCTATCAGCAGATCAATGCTGGACGCGCGGGCTTGCCAAAAGCTGGGGGCATCCTTGATGGCATGAGTATTCGTGCGCGTTTGCAAGGTGTGATGGCGTTGATGGCCGTGATGATTGCGCTCATCGCTGGCATGGGGATGTTCGCTCTGGATCGTTGCAACACGGCGCTCAAGGAGGCTTACGTTGAGCATATGGCGCCTTCGATCTCCATTGCCAAGATGGTGGAGCGACTCAGTGACAACCGTTCGCAGATCATGCTGGGCTTGCAGCATAGCCCGGACAACAAATACAGCAAGATGCACGATCACCCGATTTCGCTGCACATTGAGGCGACGCTGGCGAACCGCAAGATCATCGAGGAAGTGCGCCATGTTTATGAAGATCGTCCCAAGGAAGCCGAAGAGAAGGTGTTGTCCGATGCGTTTCTCGCAGCGCGCGATGCTTATTCGAAAGAGGGCGTAAGTCCGGCGCGGGATGCGCTTGGCGCCGGGGATTACGATGCGGCGCAGATACTCTTGCTGACTAAAATCAATCCGCATTACAGGAAGGTCATGGAGAGCGGCGACAAGTTGCAGCAATACCTCGTCGACGATGGCAAGAAGTCCTATGCCGCTGCAGAGGCCAATTACGCCTGGGTGCGCAATCTGTCGATCTTCGGTACGCTGGTGGCGATCATGATTGTCGTGGTCGCGGGTGGTTTCCTCGTCAAGTCGATTGTTGTACCGATGCGCAGGGCCGTCGAGCATTTTGACCGCATTGCCGAGGGCATTCTGACCGACGAGATCGATACCTCGGGGCGCGATGAGGCGGGGCAATTGCTGTGCTCGCTCGCGGCTATGCAAGTGCATCTGAAGGTGATTCTTGACGAGGTGCGTCAGGTTTCGGTGGCATTGGATGATGAGAGTCGCAAACTTTCCAATGATATGGATCGCGTAGTTGATCAGTCTGTGCAGCAACAGGATCGAGTGCAAGGCACGGCGGCGGCAACCGAGGAACTCACACAGTCGGTGGCGGAGGTGGCGTCAAGTGTGGATAGCACTGCCCAGGCTGCTAGCAAATCCAAAGCGCTGGTTGCTGAAAGTACGCGCAGTATGGACAGCAGCATGGAGGCGACCTCACGCGTGGTCGGGGCGGTGCAATCCTCCAGTGCAACTATTGGCGACCTGAATCGCGCCATCGAGAAGATTGGCATTATCACCAACACCATCCGCGAAATCGCTGAGCAGACGAATCTGTTGGCCTTGAATGCGGCGATTGAGGCGGCTCGTGCCGGGGAGCAGGGGCGTGGTTTTGCGGTGGTGGCTGATGAGGTGAGAAAATTAGCCGAGCGCACTTCGGCATCGACCGCCGACATCAACCATACTGTCAGTGAGTTTCAGTCGGTGACGCATCAGGCGGTTTCGTCTATGGAGCAGGCGGCCCGCGAGGTGGAGGCGGGTATCTCGCTGATGCGCAGCAGCGTTCAAGGGCTCGAACAGATTCGCGTTTCCAGTGATGAAGTGGCAACCATGGCCGACACAATTGCTTCTGCCTCGCGCGAGCAGGCGATTGCCAGCCAGGACGTGGCGGTGAACATGGAGCAGGTCTCCTCGTTGATCGAGCAGAATACCGAGTCGGCACGTAGCGCCCTGCAAAGCGCAGAGTCACTGGCCTTTACCGCTGCAGAACTGCGCAATGTGGTGGCGCAGTTCGAGTTGATCAGAAAGAGCTAGTCAAATAGCTGCGGGACGATATCGCCGCCAAAGCGGTAGATGTGGTGACAGATATCGTCCTCGATTTGCAGTTCGCCTTGTTCAGCCAGCGCAGCAATGATTTCGGCACGGCCGAGACTTTTTAGCATTGCCAATATTTTTTCTTCATCGCGCGGACAGTGGTAGCGTACTCGGCGTGGATCGAATAGGCGAATGTTTTCCTCAGGGAAGAGTTGCATTAGCAAGTTGGCTGGCGACTTACTTAGTTCGGTTGGTTTGAGGGTGGCGGCCAGATGCTCGATACGATTCCAGCCGTCGGGGTCCTTGTTGTCGGCGTTGGGCAGCTTCTGTAGGAATAGCCCACCCGCATGGTCGTCGTTGGCAAACAGGATTAGGCGAGCCGGTTGCTGTTCCGATTGCGCAAGGTAGTGCTCCAGTACCATCGCGAGGCTATCGCCGATCAATGGCACAACGCTTTGATATGGGGGGGCGCTATTGGTCTGCAGCGTGAGAGTTAATTGGGCGTCGCCAAGCAGAGCAGAAAACTGCTGCACCGTAGCACCAGCGCCGACTTTATATCGTGCAGTCCCGCGCAAACGTAATTGTTCGTCGCAATCTGCTAGTAGCAGCGTCACTACGCCATGTCCTTGCAACTGGAGAGTGAGTCGTCCTGGCGCCTTGAGATTGCCGCCGATCAATGCCGCAGCAGCAGCCAATTCGCCCAACAAGGCCTGGATCAGTGGCGGGTCGTTGCGCTGCGAATTCATTTCATGCCAAGCATTGCCTAGAGAAACAACTGCACCGCGGATGTCGAGATCCTCAAATAGAAAACGGCGAATACTATCCATGGGAACTAGCGAACAAAGCTCTCGAACATTGTGGGGTCGAAACCAACTAATAGCTGACCATTCGCTGTTTCTACGACTGGTCGGCGGATAATGCTGGAATGCTCAAGCATCGTAGCGATTGCCTTGCTTTGCGTACTGATGTCCTGCAGTTCGGGCGATAGTTTGCGCCAAGTGGATCCCTTGGTATTAATTAGAGTTTTCCATCCAATGGCTTGACACCATTCGACTAGCTTCTCACGCGGCACGCCTTGTTTTTTGTAGTCGTGGAACGCGTAGTCGATACTATGTTCTTCGCACCATTTAATAGTTTTTTTCATGGCGTCACAGTTCTTGATACCGTAAATCATGCATTTACCAGCTGTATGATTCATATGGGAATGTTTTCTCGGTGGAGTAGTTGTGGCGGTAGTATTGTGTGTATCTTGACTCATCAAAGCGGACGCCACACCGGATAAAGGTCGGCGGAGCCTGTGTTTCGATCAATGCCAGTTCAGGCAATAATTGAAAACACTGCTAGAGCAGTCTCCAGTATAGGTCCGATTCCGGTAAAATGGCGGGTCGCGCGAGGGTGGCGAAATTGGTAGACGCACTGGATTTAGGTTCCAGCGGGGTAACCTGTGCGGGTTCGAGTCCCGCCCTTCGCACCACTTCACTTCTTATATTTGCTTCATTCAAGGATTCTTCATGGAAACGACTCAGGACACCACGGCTACTTCTGTAGTTGTCAATTCGCTAGAGCGCCGCATCGACATGGTCGTGTCGAATGCCGAAATTGAGCAAGAGGTGGAGCAACAACTCAAGCGCATCGCGAAAAGCGCCAAGATGCCGGGTTTCCGTCCCGGGAAGGTGCCAATGAAGATTGTGGCGCAAAATTATGGTCATGAGGCTCGCTCGGCGGCGATTGGTGCTGCGATTGAAAAAGCATTTGGTCTAGCTGTACGCGAACAGAATTTACGCGTGGCAGGGCAGCCTCGCATTGAGCCAAAGTCAACTGCGAATGACGGTCAGATGGAGTTCACTGCAGTTTTCGAGGTGTTCCCCGAGTTTAAGGTTGCCGATATAGGCGGCCGTGAAATCGAAAAGCCGGTATTGTCGGTTGGCGATGCCGAGGTCGATCAAACAATCGAGGTTCTGCGCAAGCAGCGTACAACATACGCTAAGGTTGCTCGTGCAGCAGAGAAAGGTGACCGGTTGGTCATCGATTTCACCGGTCGGAAAAATGGCGAAACTTTCGATGGCGGTGTCGCGACCGACTATCCGGTTTTTGTTGGCGGTGGCATGATGTTGCCCGATTTTGAGACTGCGCTTGAAGGCGTGGTTGAAAGCCAAGAAAAGACCTTCGATGTGGCGTTTCCCGAGGACTACCATGCCAAAGACTTGGCGGGGGCCACGGTACAATTTACCGTAACGGTTAAGTCCATCGAAGCGCCGCAATTGCCTGTTATTGACGCTGACTTCGCTCGTGCATTGGGTATTGTCGATGGCGACATCGAGAAAATGCGTACTGAGGTACGTGCGAATCTTGAGCGGGAGGTGGCAAAGCGCTTGCGTGCGCGAGTCAAGCAACAAGCCATGGATGTACTGCTTGATGCAAATCCCATTGATGTGCCTAAGGCTATGGTTGAGGCCGAGGCGCAGCAAATGGCTGAAAATGCACGTCGCGATCTCGAGAGCCGTGGTGCGCAGATTAAGAACATTCCTGTTGAGGCTAGCTGGTTTACCGATCAAGCAGTTAAGCGTGTGCGTTTGGGATTGATCGTGGCCGAGCTTGTCAAGGAGAAGGATTTGCATGTCAAGCCCGATCAGGTTCGCGCTGTTGTGGATGATTTCGCTGCGACTTTCGAAGATCCTCAAGAGGTAGTGCGTTGGTATTACAGCCAACCACAACGGCTTGCCGAGGCTGAGGCATTGGCGATGGAAAATAATGTCGTCGATTGGGTTCTCGGTAATGCAAAAGTGACAGATCAAGCGGTGGCTTTTGACGAGCTTATGAGTAATGCGACATGATGCGGGATATGTTCCCACATGAACCGGCGACCATGCCCCTCTCTGGATCTAGCGCAATAGAGACGCAAGCGCTTGGTATGGTCCCAATGGTGATTGAGACCAGTGGTCGAGGCGAACGTGCTTATGATATTTATTCGCGCCTTTTAAAGGAGCGTGTGGTATTTCTTGTGGGGCCAGTGAATGATGTCACTGCAAATTTAGTGGTTGCGCAGTTGTTGTTTCTTGAATCGGAAAATCCGGACAAGGATATCTATCTTTACATTAACTCTCCAGGCGGCTCGGTGACAGCGGGGCTGGCAATCTACGACACAATGCAGTTTGTCAAGCCCGATGTATCGACGCTTTGTATTGGTCAGGCGGCCTCAATGGGGGCTTTCCTTCTGGCCGCAGGTACTAGCGGAAAGCGTTTCTGTTTACCTAATTCGCGTGTGATGATTCATCAGCCAATGGGCGGATTTCAAGGGCAAGCTTCAGATATTGAAATACACGCGAAGGAAATCCTCTATCTGAAGCAGCGCCTTAATGAGATGCTGGCCAAGCATACAGGGCAGCCAATGGAACGAGTTGAGCGCGATACTGATCGCGACAATTTTTTATCGGCCGCAGCAGCAGTCGAGTACGGGTTGGTCGATAAGGTGTTGACCAGTCGTACCGATGTGGCTTGATGTTGGGCGGTTTTCAAAGGAGATGTGACCATGGCGGATAAGAAGGGCGCTCCGGAAAAACTGCTTTATTGTTCCTTTTGTGGCAAGAGTCAGCACGAAGTCAAAAAACTGATTGCTGGCCCGTCGGTATTTATATGCGACGAGTGTATTGATCTATGTAATGACATTATCCGTGACGACTCGACTGCTGAGGACAGCGGTAAGGCAACTCGCGATTTGCCGATCCCAGCTGAAATTCGTGACGTGTTGGACCAGTATGTAATTGGTCAGGAGCAGGCGAAAAAGATTCTTGCTGTAGCGGTTTATAACCATTACAAGCGTTTGCGTAGTGTCTCCAAGAATAAAGATGAAGTAGAACTTTCCAAAAGCAATATCCTCCTGATTGGCCCAACCGGAAGCGGTAAGACCCTATTAGCCCAGACGCTAGCGCGCCTGCTGAATGTGCCATTCGTGATTGCCGATGCCACTACGTTGACCGAAGCTGGTTATGTTGGTGAGGATGTTGAAAATATCATCGCCAAGTTGCTACAAAAATGCGACTACGAAGCGGATAAAGCCCAGCAGGGTATTATCTATATTGACGAGGTGGATAAGATTTCTCGACGTAGCGAGAATCGCTCGATTACCCGCGATGTCTCTGGCGAAGGGGTTCAGCAAGCATTGCTTAAGCTGATTGAAGGGACCATCGCGTCTGTACCACCCCAAGGTGGGCGCAAGCACCCGAATCAGGACTTTATTCAGGTCGATACCGCAAATATTTTGTTTATTTGCGGAGGCGCCTTCGACGGCATGGATAAAATTATTCAGAACCGTTCGGAAAAATCAGGTATTGGATTTGGTGCTGAGGTGAAGAGCAAGGACAATGTTAGTGTTAGCGAAACTCTTGCACAAGTTGAGCCCGACGACCTCGTAAAGTATGGCTTGATTCCCGAATTGATTGGTCGCCTTCCCGTATTGGCCAATCTTACCGAGCTTGATGAGGTCGCGTTAGTCCAGATCCTCGTTGAGCCGAAAAATGCGCTAATCAAGCAGTATCAAAAACTGTTTGCCATGGAGGGGGTTGAACTCGAGGTCCGTCCTTCGGCATTGCAGGCAATCGCAAAAAAAGCCATCAAACGCAAGACCGGTGCGCGTGGGTTACGCTCCATAATGGAAAACGTATTGCTCGACACGATGTTTGAGTTGCCCTGCTTGTCAAATGTGACCAAGGTTGTGATTGACGAGAACATGATTGAGTTGGGTAGCCAGCCATTATTGATCTACGCCGATCAACCCAAGGTTTCGGGTTCCAACTAAGCTTGAGCTTCGTTCCCGTTGGCCGCTAGGCCACGGCTTGAATCCCATGTTCTAGCCCTCATGTGGGGGCTACGAAGTTAATTATTTGAGGATGCGTCCATGTCTGACGAGCTCGATCTATCGAACGAAAGCAATCTGCTGCCACTACTGCCTTTGCGTGACGTAGTGGTTTTCCCTCATATGGTAATTCCGCTATTTGTCGGTCGGCCCAAATCTATTAAAGCGCTCGAGACCGCAATGGAGGCTGGTAAGAGCATTTTGCTGGTTGCTCAAAAGTCAGCTGCCAAGGATGAGCCGGATGCCGGTGACTTATATAGTATCGGCTGCATTGCGAATATCCTTCAAATGCTCAAGCTACCCGATGGCACTGTCAAGGTGCTGGTTGAGGGAACTCAGCGTGCTCGCATTGATCGCGTAGAGGATCGAAAGACTTTGTTTGTTGCCGAGGTGACGCCGGTAGCTCTGAACGAGCGAGGGAGCCATGAAATTGAGGCAATGCGTCGGACCATACTTGCGCAGTTCGATCAGTTCGTGAAGTTGAACAAGAAGATCCCTCCTGAGATTCTGACCTCCTTGGCTGGGATTGAGGAAGCGGGGCGACTGGCAGATACTATTGCCGCACATCTGCCGATGAAGCTGGAGCTCAAGCAAGAAATACTTGAGATGTTTGGGGTGGATGAACGTCTTGATAAGTTGCTTGGGCAGCTTGAAACAGAACTCGATATCCTTCAGGTAGAGAAGCGTATTCGCGGGCGAGTCAAGCGCCAGATGGAAAAGAGCCAGCGCGAGTACTACCTCAATGAGCAGGTCAAGGCTATTCAGAAGGAACTCGGTGAGGGCGAAGAAGGTGCCGATATCGAGGAGATGGAGAAGAAGATCAAAGCGGCGGGCATGAGCAAGGAGGCTTTGACCAAAGCGAATGCAGAGATGAAGAAACTCAAGTTGATGTCGCCAATGTCTGCCGAAGCGACCGTTGTGCGTAACTATATTGATGCACTGATTGCTTTGCCATGGAAGAAAAAATCGCGCATCTCGAAGGATCTTTCAGTTGCAGAGAAGATTCTCGACAAGGACCACTATGGTCTGGAGAAGGTCAAGGAACGTATAGTCGAGTATCTGGCGGTACAGCAACGTGTTGATAAGGTGAAGGCTCCCATTTTGTGCTTGGTTGGACCGCCGGGGGTCGGCAAGACTTCGCTGGGGCAGTCGATCGCCAAGGCTACCAACCGTAAATTCGTGCGCATGGCTCTTGGTGGCGTTCGAGATGAGGCCGAAATTCGCGGTCACCGTCGCACATATATCGGATCGATGCCCGGCAAAATATTGCAAAACATGACCAAGGTTGCCGTCAAGAATCCGCTGTTTTTGCTTGATGAGGTGGATAAGCTTGGCATGGACTTTCGGGGCGATCCGTCGTCGGCTTTGCTTGAGGTTTTGGATCCGGAACAGAATCACACATTCCAAGATCATTATATTGAGGTCGATTTCGATCTTTCCGATGTAATGTTCGTTGCAACAGCAAATTCCCTGAATATTCCACCGGCATTGCTTGATCGTCTGGAAGTGATTCGTCTGGCCGGATATACCGAGGATGAGAAGGTCAATATTGCCCAGCGTTATTTGTTGCCTAAGCAGATGAAAAGCAATGGGGTGAAGCGCGAAGAGCTATCGGTCACGGAAGAGGCCATTCGCGATATCGTCCGCTACTTCACCCGCGAGGCGGGGGTTCGTGCGCTCGAACGGGAAATTTCAAAAATCTGCCGTAAGGTTGTCAAGTCGCTTGTAATGCGGCAGCGGAAAAATAAGATTGTTGTGAACGACAAGAATCTCGACAAGTATCTAGGTGTGCGCCGCTACACTTTTGGCGTTGCCGAGAAGGATAATCAAGTTGGACAAGTCACGGGACTGGCTTGGACAGAGGTGGGTGGTGAACTCTTGACTGTTGAGGCCGTAGCTGTTCCCGGCAAAGGGAAGACGGTGACAACCGGTAAGCTTGGAGAGGTAATGCAGGAGTCGATTCAGGCTGCTCTAACCGTTGTGCGTCGGCGTAGCAAGAACTTGGGTATTGCCGAGGACTTTTACCAAAAAAACGACCTGCATATTCACTTGCCCGAGGGGGCAACGCCTAAGGACGGTCCTTCGGCCGGGATCGCAATGTGTACTGCCATGGTTTCAGTACTGACGGGCATCCCTGTGCGTGCCGATGTCGCCATGACGGGTGAAATTACCCTGCGCGGCGAGGTTTTGCCTATCGGCGGTCTTAAAGAAAAGCTGCTTGCAGCGGTACGCGGCGGTATTCGTACCGCACTTATTCCCGAAGAAAACGTCAAGGATCTTGCTGAAATATCCGATTCGATCAAGAATCGAATAGAGATCCAGCCAGTAAAATGGATAGATAAAGTACTTGAGCTTGCCTTGGAGCGGTTACCTGAACCGTTGCCTGAAATGGCTGCCACGACCGAGACGCAGGCTTTGCCCGCCGTGGATGGCGAGCCAATAGCTTCGGGCTTGGTTAAGCACTAGAGCGATTGCAGTCTTGGGTTGAAGTTTGGCCGTTTTGAAAGTTGTCATAAGGAAGCATCAAACTCGGTTCACTTTGGTAGAATAAAAGTATTGCGATGCAGGGGTTACATGGGTGCTTAGCTCAGTTGGTAGAGCGTCGCCCTTACAAGGCGAATGTCGGCGGTTCGAACCCGTCAGCACCCACCAAAGCATATTTGTAACCGGTTTAGAGTTTTGAAAGGCGAACCATGGTTCGCCTTTTTTCTGTGGAATTCCAGCCATGTTCGATTTAGTTCGCAATAACAAGAAATTCATCCAGATCGTCCTTGCACTTATCATGCTGCCGTTCGCTCTCTGGGGCGTCGACTCGTATGTGCGGATGGGCGGGGGCGATGATGTGGCCAAGGTTGGCGATATTTCTATTTCATTGGGTGAGTTTCAGCAGGCGCTACGCGATCAGCAAGATCGCTTGCGGCCCCAATTGGGAGGTAATGTCGATCAGGAGCTGCTCGATAATCCTGAACTGCGCCGCAATGTTCTGCAAAATCTGATTCATCAGCGCTTATTGGCTTTGCATGCCGGTAAGTCGAAATTGGGTGTGAGCGATGAAGTTTTGGCTGGCTTCATTTCGTCGGTGCCGTCATTGCAAGAGGGAGGGAAGTTTTCGCGCGAACGTTATCAAAGCTTGGTGGCTTCTCAAGGCATGAGCGTTGAAATGTTCGAAGCGCGAGTGCGTCAGGATCTGTTGATGCAGCAGGCCATGATGGCGGTAGGCGATGCTGCCGTGAGTGGCAAAGTACCCACGGATCATTGGCTGGTAGCGCAGATGGAAGAGCGCATTATCAGCGAATCTATCTTACGCGCCGATCCATATCTGGCGGAAAGCAAACCCGATGCCGCCGCAGTGAAGCGTTACTACGATGAGAATCAGGCGCGGTTCCAGAAACCGGAACAGGTGCGTTTGGCATATGTTGTCCTGAGTCAGGAAAAGTTGATTGAAAATGCCAAGATTGAGGATGCCGCAGTCAAAGCGTGGTATTTGGCCAACGAAGCACGGTACAAACAGCCGGAACAACGACAAGCCAGTCATATTCTGTTACGGGTAGAGCAGGGGGCACCGGAGGCGGATGTGCAACTCGCCCGCAGCAAGATCGAGCAATTGGCATCTGATTTGAAGTCGAAGCCCAACGATTTTCCCAAGCTTGCCAAACTGCACTCGCAAGATCCCGGATCTGCGGAAAAGGGGGGCGATCTGGGTTTCTTTGGCCGTGGCATGATGGTCAAGCCATTCGAAGACGCCGTATTCGGTCTCAAGGAAAACCAGATTTCCGCAGTGGTGCGCTCCGATTTCGGTTTCCATTTGATCAAGTTGTCGGGAGTTCGTCCTGAGCGTGTGCGTGCCTTGGCTGAGGTGCGCTCGGAGATCGTATCGGAGTTGAAGCGTCAAGCAGGGATGAAACAATATGCCGAGGCTGCCGAGGGGTTTGCCAATACGGTTTATGAGCAACCGGATACGCTTCAGCCTGCCGCGGAGAAGTTTGGTTTGACAATCAAGGAGTCGGATTGGTTGTCCAAGGGAGAGCGGACATTGATGCCGCCTTTGTCTAATCCGAAGCTATTGCAGGCGGTCTTTGCTGCCGATGTTGTGAAGAACCGGCGCAACACCGAGTCGATCGAGGTTGCGCCAAATACTTTGATTTCGGCACGCGTGCTTGAGCATCGCCCAGCGGAGGTCGAGTCCTTTGCGACAGTGTCGGCATCGATCGAAAAGACCTTGGCACGCGAGGCGTCAGTTGCCCGTGCGACGGCATTAGGTCTGGAACAACTCGATAAATTGCAAAAAGGCGAAAAGTTGGATGTGAGTTGGGGGGCCGAGCGCACAGTCAGCCGTTTGCATGCGCCAGGCTTGTCTCCTGATGCGCAAGCTGCCGTGCTGAATGCGCCTAGTGGAAAGCTTCCCGTATTTGTGGGCACCAAGGTGCCGGGCGGATTTGCCATGTACCGTATCAGCAGCGTGAAGCCTTTTGCCGATGGTAAGGATGGAGAGGCTGCTGCCAGAGCGCGAGGGCTGCGTCAGCAATATGCCCAAGTGGTTGCCCAGGAGGAACTGGCCGGTTGGTTGGCGGCACTGCAACAACGCTTTCCCGTGCAGATCAATGCCTCAGCATTGGAGCGTAAGTAGTCGTCTGTCTGGAACCGTATGGACATGTCGATGATGGCGTTGGTAACGGAGCCGGATGCTGAACGTGTCCGGCTGAATTTCCATCCTGTGCTTATTTTCCCAACGTGCGCCTGACCAAGCTCAAGATCGCCGGCTTCAAGTCCTTTGTCGAGCCGACCACCGTGTTGTTTCCCGACCAGCTCGCGGGCGTGGTCGGGCCGAATGGTTGCGGCAAGTCGAACATCATCGACGCGGTGCGCTGGGTGCTGGGCGAATCGAAAGCTTCGGAGTTGCGCGGCGAGTCGATCCAGGATGTGATCTTCAAGGGTTCGGGCAACCGCAAGGAGGTTGGTCGCGCCAGCGTCGAGCTGTTTTTCGATAATAGCCAGGGACGCATGGTCGGCCAGTGGGGCCAGTATGCCGAGATCACGGTCAAGCGCCTGTTGGACCGCGAGGGCAACTCCAACTACTACATAAACAACCTCCATGTGCGTCGGCGCGATGTGATCGACCTGTTCCTCGGCACAGGGCTTGGGCCGCGTGCCTACGCGATCATCGGCCAGGGCATGATCTCGCGCATCATCGAGTCGAAGCCCGAGGAGTTGCGTGGTTTTCTCGAAGAGGCGGCGGGCGTTACCAAGTACAAGGAACGGCGCAAGGAGACTGAAGGTCGGCTGGAGGATGCACGCGAGAATCTCGCCCGCGTCGATGACATCCGTGGCGAATTGGAAAGCCAGGTGGGGCGACTTGAAGGCCAGGCCGAAGTGGCGCGGCAGTACCGCGACCTGCAAGCCCGGCTAACCCGTCGCCAGAGTTTGCTCTGGCTGAAGCGGCGCAACGATGCCCAGGCCGAGGCGCTGAAGCTGGATCGGCTCGTCGCCGAAGCGATCAATCGTGTTGAGGCTGAAACCGCTGCGCTGCGCGAGATCGAGGCGCGTGTCGAGCAGACGCGCGAGGCGCATTTTTCCGCCTCCGATGCGCTGCATGCCGCCCAGGCCGAGATGTATTCGGCCAATTCCGAGGTGAAGCGGCTCGAATCCGAAATCGCCCACCTGCGCGACGCGCGCTTGCGCTTGGAAACCCGTTTGGCGCAACTTGGTGTGCAGGAGCAGCACTGGTCGGGCGAAATGCGGCGCGTCGAGGAAGAGGAGTTCCGCTGGAAGTCTTTGCTGGAAAATTCGCGCGACCGTGCGGCCACTGCCGCCGCGCGCCACGAGGAGGCTGCCCTGCGTCTGCCCGAGGCCGAGGATGCGGTCAAGGAAGCCGAGGCCCAGGCAGCCGAAGCGCGGAAGGCCTTGAACGCCGCCGAGCAGGGTTTGCGCCTCGCCGAGGCGGATCACGGTCATGCCGTACGTGCGCTCGACAATCTGGCGCAACGCCGTCAGCGCATCGACACCGAACGCGCCGGACTCAACGCGCCCGATCCGGTACAGCTTGCTACCGCACAGGAAGCCGAAGCCCAAGCCGAGCTTGCGCTCGATGCGGCACAGGAGCGCCTGGGGACATTGCAGACGCAGCAGCCGACGCTGGAAGCGGCTTTGCGCGCCGCACGCGAAGCCTTGCAGTCCGCCCACAGCAACGTCACCGCGACGCGTGCGCGCCACGATGCCTTGGCCCAGTTGCAAAGCCGCGTCGGGCAGGGCGGCGATCTGTCCGGCTGGTTGAGGGATCTCGGTCTGGCCGATGCCGAGCCGCTCTGGCACGTGCTCCAGGTCGATCCGGGCTGGGAAACTGCCGTCGAGGCCGTCCTGCGCGAGCGCTTGATGGCGGTGCCGGCGAATCTCGATACGCTGCAACTGGCGCTCGCCTCGCCGCCGCCCGTCACCGTGGCCTTGGCATTGCCAAGCGCTGCCGCTGCGGCTACGGCACCCGCCGACAGCCTGCGCGCCCGTGTGCGTTGTCACGATGCGCGCTGGGTCTCTGTGCTCGATGAATGGCTGGGTGGCGTGCGCGTGGTCGAGGACGACGACGCACTTCTCGCTGGCAGTGGCTGGCGCGTCGGCCGCGCCGGACATGTTGCGACGCCCGCCGGTCTGACGCTGTATTCCCCCGACGCGAAAACCCATGGCGTGATCGAACGCCAGCGCGAAATCGAGGAACTGGCGGCGCAGCTTGCGGCACTGGAAGACGCCGAGATGCAGGCGCGCGATGTGCAGACCGAGGCCGAAGCTGCCGTCGGTGCCGGCCAGCAACAGTTGAGCGAAATCCGGCGCGCGCTTCAGGAAGCCCAACAGCGTCTGCATGCCGCACAGGTCGAGGCGCTCAAGCTCACCCAAGCCCAGGCACGCTACGACGAGCGTGCCGGCCAGATGGCGCGCGACCTCGACGATATCGTGCGCGTCGAGGAAGAGGAGCGCACGACGCTGTTGCGTGCCGAGGACGAGGCGGTGCGTTGCCGCGAGGCGCTGGGCGATGCACGCGAGCGTATGGATGCCGCGCTGGAACTGCAACGTCAACGCGACACGGCGCTGCGCGAAGTGCGCGCGCTGGAACACCAGTTGTCGCGCGAGGCGCAGGAAGCCGGTTTCTCGGAAAAGGAGTGCCACTCCAAGCTGGCCGACAACGCCCGCGCAGCCGAGACGGCGCAAGGCCAGTTGGCGCAGATCGCCACCGACCGCGCGGTCGCCGAGCAGGATCTGGCGGCCATCAGCGATGCGGTGATTCAGGAACAATTGCAGTCGGCGCTGGCGGTGCGCGGGACACAAGAGTCGGCGCTGGCGGAACGGCGCGACGCGCTGGAAGTGGCCGCCGGCCAGTTGCGCAGCATCGACGAAGAGCGCCTCAAGCTCGAACAAGGCATGCAACCAGCGCGCGACCGCATCAACGATCTGAAGCTCAAGCAGCAGGCGGCGCAATTGAATGTCGAGCAGTATCAGGAACGCCTGGCCGAGGCGCATGTCGTCAGTCCGGAGGATGAGGCCGCGCTGGCTGTCGATCTGACGCCGAATCTCCGCGACAGCGCCATGCAGGGCGACATTACGCGCCTGACGAACGAGATCGAGGCGCTGGGCCCGGTCAACCTGGCGGCGCTGGAGGAGCTGAAGACTGCACAGGAGCGGAAGGGTTATCTCGACGAACAATCGACCGACCTCGCCACCGCCATCGGCACCTTGGAAGATGCGATTCGCCGCATCGACCGCGAGACGCGCGAGCAGTTGCAGGAAACTTACGAGACGGTGAACCGCCAGTTCGGCGCGCTCTTCCCCGAACTCTTCGGCGGCGGCGAGGCCCGCCTGATTCTCACCGGCGACGAGATTCTCGACGCCGGCATCCAGATCATGGCGCAGCCGCCGGGCAAGCGCAATTCGACAATCCACCTGCTGTCGGGCGGCGAAAAAGCCCTGACGGCCATCGCGCTGGTGTTCGCCATGTTCCAGTTGAACCCGGCGCCCTTCTGTATGCTCGACGAGGTCGATGCCCCGCTCGACGATTCGAACACCGTGCGTTTCTGCGAGATGGTCAAGCGCATGTCGCGCCAGACGCAGTTCGTTTTCATCACGCACAGCAAGATCACCATGGAAATGGCGCAGCAACTGATAGGCGTGACAATGCAGGAGCAGGGCGTGTCGCGCGTGGTGGAAGTCGATATCGACGAGGCGCTGCGCATGACAGACAAGGAAGCGGCTTAGGGAGCATGGAGATGGCAATGAACGAATTGCAGTGGGCCATGATCGGCTTTAGCGTGTTGCTGGTCGCCGTGGTCTGGGGCTACAACATCTGGCAGGAGCGGAAGCAGCGACGTATGACGGAGTCCGCGTTTCCCGACGCCCAGCACGATGTGCTGATGGCCGGTCAGGCCGAACCTGGGAATGCTGAGCACACTACTGCGCGTCTGCTCATCGCGGAACGCAACGAACCCGCGTTCGAACCCGTTTTCGCGGATGCGCTCGCCGTGTCGCGAGAGCCGACTTTTGATGCCGCCGAGGCGGACTTGCCGACGGATGCGTCCGCGCCAAGCAAGAACGAACCGGCCCCTGGCGTTGAACTCGGGGGTGGCGCCTCCCGGCCGCTTACAGCTGTGCCGGTCGAGTGGGCCGACGGTCGGGCGGATTGCCTGTTGCGTATCGAGTTTGTCGATCCGGTGTCGGTCTCGGCCTTGTGGACGGAGTATTCCGCCTGGTCGCAAAAGCTCGACAAGCCGGTGCAATGGTTGGGGCTCGACGAGCGCACGTCGCGCTGGCGCAACCTGCTGCCGCAAGACCCGGGCGCCGTGGCGCAGGTTGCGGCCGCGCTGCAACTGGTCGACCGGCGTGGGGCAGTGAGCGAGGCCGGCCTGACGGCATTCCTGCAAGGCGTGCATCGTTTCGCGCAAAGTTTTTCCGGTCTGGTCGAGTTGCCTGAAACCGCGCCCGTACTGGCTGCGGCGGGTGCGCTCGACAGCTTCTGCGCCGCCGTCGACGTGCAGTTGTCCTTGCATGTGTTGCCGCGCCAGGGCAGCCTGAATATCCTCGCCGGCTCCCGGCTGCGTCCGCTGCTCGACGCGGCAGGATTGCGGCTGGAGGGCGAGCGTTTCATGGCGACGGATGCCGAGGGCGCCGAACTGTTTACTTTGAGCGCGCAGGGCGTCACCGCGTTTGCCCCGGCCGACATCGCGGCCCAGTCCTTGCTCGATATCGCCCTGAGCCTCGACGTGCCGCGCGTCGCGGACGGCGCGGCGGCTTACGACCGCATGCTGGAGCTGGCGCGCCGCATCGCCGACGGCCTGGGTGGACACCTTGCCGATCCACAGAAGAAGCCGCTCACCGAGACCACCAGCGCCGCGATCCGCGCCCACATCCAGGAGTTGCAGGCGCGGATGGCCGCACACGGTATTCCCGCCGGCGGCATGCGCGCGCTGCGCCTGTTCTCTTGATGCCTGAGAGTCCGCACGCGCGCGCTGCTTTTCTCCGCGCCGAAATCGAGCGCCATAACCATGCCTACTATGTGCTGGACGCGCCGACGCTGCCCGACGCCGAGTACGACCGCCTGTTTCGCGAATTGCTGGACATCGAGGCGGCGCACCCCGAACTGCTGACCGCCGATTCGCCGACCCAGCGTGTGGGCGGTGCGCCGCTGCCGGAATTCCGCCAAGTGGCGCATACGGTGCCGATGCTATCGCTCAACAATGCTTTCAGTGCGGAAGAGGCAACGGCCTTCGATCGTCGCTGTCGCGAGGGACTGGGCTGCGATGCGGTCGACTACGCTTGCGAACCGAAATTCGACGGGCTGGCGATTACCCTGCGCTATGAGGACGGCGTGTTCGTGCAGGGCGCGACACGCGGCGACGGCTATAGCGGCGAGGATGTGACGCATAACCTGCGCACCGTGCGCAATATTCCCCTGCGTCTCGCCGGCAAGGGCGTGCCTGCCCGGCTGGAGGTGCGTGGCGAGGTGCTGATGCCGCGCCGCGAGTTCGCGCGTCTCAACGAACGCCAGAGCGCCAATGGCGAAAAGACCTTTGCCAATCCGCGCAATGCCGCCGCCGGCAGCCTGCGCCAGCTTGATCCGAAAATTACCGCCCAGCGTCCCTTGCGCTTTTTCGCCTACGGCGTGGCGGACATGAGCACCGTATCGCCAGCGCCGACTTTTCATTCCGAGATGATGGATCGCCTAGCGGGCTGGGGCTTTCCCGTCGCCGCCGAACGTGCCGTCGTGCGCGGTGCGTCGGGCCTGCTGGGCTACTACGGGAAGATCGGCGGCTTGCGCCGAGCCTTACCCTATGACATCGACGGCGTCGTGTACAAACTCAATCGTATCGCCGACCAGGAAACGCTGGGATTCGTCGCGCGTGCGCCGCGTTTCGCCATCGCCCACAAGTTTCCCGCCGAAGAGGCGCTGACCACGGTCGAGGCCATCGATGTCCAGGTTGGCCGCACCGGGGCGATTACGCCCGTGGCACGCTTGACGCCGGTGTTTGTCGGCGGCGTAACGGTGACGAATGCCACACTGCACAACGAGGACGAGGTGCGCAGGAAGGATGTACGCAGCGGCGATACCGTGGTCGTGCGCCGCGCCGGCGACGTGATTCCCGAGGTGGTGTCCGTCGTCGCGGAAAAGCGCCCGATTCTCGCGCCTGAGTTCGTCATGCCGAAGAAATGTCCGGTCTGCGGTTCGGCCGTCGAAAAGCCCGAGGACGAGGCTATCGCCCGTTGCAGCGGCGGTCTGTTCTGTCCCGCGCAGCGCAAGCAGGCGCTATTGCACTTCGCCGGTCGGCGCGCCATGGACATCGAAGGCTTGGGCGACAAGCTGGTCGAGCAACTCGTCGACAACGGTGTCGTCAAGACCCCGGCCGATCTCTACAAACTCGGTCTGCTCGCCCTCGTCGGGCTTGAGCGCATGGCCGAGAAGTCGGCCGCCAACCTGCTGGCCGCCATCGACCAAAGCAAGCGGACCACGCTGGCACGCTTCATCTTCGCGCTGGGCATCCGCAATGTCGGCGAGGCGACGGCGAAGGATCTGGCGCGCCACTTCGGCGGGCTCGACGCGCTGCTGGCGGCGGATGTCGACCAGTTGCAACGGGTGCCGGATGTCGGTCCAGTGGTGGCCGCGTCCATCGCGCGCTTCTGCGCAGAGCCGCACAACCGCGAAGTGCTTGATGCCTTGCGCGCCGCTGGCGTGAGTTGGGAGGAGGGGGTACCGAGCGCCGCCGCGCATGCGCCGCTCGCCGGCAAGACCTTCGTCCTCACCGGTACGCTGCCGACCTTGGCGCGCGAGGCGGCAAAGGAATTGATCGAAGCGCGTGGCGGCAGGGTGGCAGGATCGGTGTCGAAGAAGACGCATTTTGTGGTGGCGGGTGCGGAAGCCGGATCGAAACTCGACAAAGCGCAAGAATTGGGCGTTACCATTCTGGACGAGGGCCAATTAATGGAGTTGCTTGCGTCATGAAAAAAGTCACAAAAGCCGTCTTCCCCGTCGCCGGCATGGGCACGCGCTTTCTCCCCGCCACGAAAGCCAGTCCGAAAGAGATGTTGCCCATTGTCGACAAGCCGCTGATCCAGTACGCCGTGGAAGAGGCGGTGGCGGCTGGCATTACCGACATGATCTTCGTCACCGGCCGTTCCAAGCGCGCCATCGAAGATCATTTCGACAAGGCCTACGAGCTGGAAAGCGAACTCGAACGGCGCGGCAAGACCGAGATGCTGGCGTACGTGCGCGGCCTGTTGCCGAAGAATATCAACTGCATCTACATGCGCCAGTCGGAAGCCTTGGGCCTCGGCCATGCGGTGCTCTGCGCCAAACCGGTGGTGGGCGACGAGCCTTTCGCCGTGCTGCTGGCCGACGACCTGCTCGACGGCGACGTTCCGGTGATGAAGCAGATGGTGGATGCCTACGATTATTACTGTTGCTCGGTGCTGGGCGTGCAGGACGTGCCGCGTGCGGATACGGCGAGCTATGGCATCGTCGAGGCGCGGCCGCTGGCCGAGCGCGTCGAGCAGATCGTCGCCATCGTTGAGAAACCCAAGCCCGAGCTTGCGCCTTCGACACTGGCAGTGGTCGGTCGCTATGTGTTGATGCCGCGCATTTTTCATCATCTCGAAAACGTACAAGCCGGCGCTGGCGGCGAGATTCAGCTCACCGACGCCATTTCGGCGATGCTGGCCGAGCAGCAGGTGTTGGCCTATCGCTATCGTGGCGTGCGCTACGACTGCGGATCGAAGCTGGGTTATTTGCAGGCCACCGTCGAATATGCGTTGCGGCATTCAGAGGTCGGGGCCGATTTCGCCGCCTATTTGCGTTCGCTGGAAAAGCTGCCATGACGCCAGAAGAAGCACGCACCATGCTGGCCGAGGCCGATCTGGTGTGTTCCGCCGCCGAGGTGGAGCAAGCTCTGTTCCGATTGGCCGCAGAAATCACGTCGGTGCTGGCCGACCGCTATCCGCTGGTGTTGACGGTGATGGGTGGTGCGGTGGTGTTTGCCGGCCAGTTGTTGCCGCAACTGCTCTTTCCCCTTGAGTGCGATTACCTGCATGCCACACGCTATGGGGCGGAAACGGCAGGCAGTACGCTGAACTGGATCGTTGAGCCGCGCGCGTCGGTGGCGGGGCGCACGGTACTGGTACTCGACGACATTCTCGACGAGGGCGTGACTTTGGCGGCGATCAAGGAAAAGCTGCTGGCGCAAGGCGCACGCGACTGTTACCTCGCCGTGTTGACCGAAAAGGACACCGGGCGTGCCAAACCGGTCGCGGCCGACTTTGTCGGTTTGCGTTTACCGAATCGTTTTGTTTTCGGTTGTGGCATGGATGCCAAAGGCGCATGGCGCAACCTGCCGGCGATTTACGCGGTCAAAGGCGCATGAACCCGCTGAATCCCGACCTGCATTGCCACTCGACCGTTTCGGACGGCCTCATGACGCCTGCCGCGCTGGTGGCGCGCGCCAAGGCGAATGCGGTGGATCTGCTGGCGCTGACCGATCACGACGAGATCGGCGGCCTGGACGAGGCTGCTGCAACGGCGCGGGAACTGGACATGCGTTTCGTCACCGGCACCGAAATCTCGGTGTCCTGGGGCGACGACCAGACCGTGCATATCGTCGGGCTGAACTTCGATCATCGCCATCCCGCTCTGGTGGCGGGGCTGGCGCGCGTACGCGGCGGGCGCGATGCGCGCGCCGGGCGTATCGCGGCCGAATTGGCTAAGGTCGGTATCGACGATGCCTATGCGGGTGCGCTCAAGCATGCCGGCAATCCCGCTCTGATTTCCCGTTCGCACTTTGCCCGCTATATCGTCGAGCGCGGTTTTGCGCGCGACGTCAAGACGGTTTTCGACCATTGGCTGGCCAAGGGCAAACCCGGCTATGTCAGCCATCCCTGGGCTGAGCTGGGCGAGGCGATCGGCTGGATCGAGGCGGCCGGCGGCGTGGCGGTGATCGCCCATCCCGGCCGTTACCGGCTGACGCCGACCGAGCGACGCGAGTTGTTCATTGCCTTCAAGGAGTTGGGCGGTCGGGGCATTGAGGTGATTTCCGGTTCGCACAACGAAGCCGAAGTGCGCGAATTCGCCGGCATTGCGCGCGAATTCGGTTTTCTTGCTTCGCGCGCCTCGGATTTTCACGGGCCGGGCGAGAGTTTCATCGATATCGGTCGCTTGGCGGTCTTGCCGCCGGATGTACGCCCGGTTTGGACGGAGTGGCGTTGATGGCGCAGTATTTCGAGATTCATCCCGAAGATCCGCAACCGCGCCTGATCGCGCAGGCGGCGGAGATCATCCGCAAGGGCGGCTTGGCTGCGTTTCCTACCGACTCGGCCTACGCACTGGGCGGGCATGTCGGCGATGCCGCCTTGCTCGAACGCATTCGTCGCATTCGCGGCGTGGATGACAGGCACCTGTTTACCCTGATGTGCCGCGACCTGTCCGAGATTGCAACCTATGCGCGCGTCGACAACGCCCAGTACCGCATGCTGAAGGCTGCGACGCCGGGCAGCTATACCTTCATCCTCGAAGGCAGCAAGGAGTTGCCGCGTCGTGTGTTGCATCCGAAGCGCAAGACCATCGGTCTGCGCGTGCCGGACCATCCGCTGGTGCTGGCGCTGCTGGCCGAATTGAACGAGCCGATCCTGAGTTCGACGCTGATCTTGCCGGGCGACGATGAACCGTTGTGCGACGTCGAGGATATCCGCGACCGCTTGGACAAACTGGTCGATGTGGTGATCGATGCCGGCCCCTGCGGCGGCGGCATGACCACGGTCATCAACCTGACAGGGGGAAGTCCGGAGCTGGTTCGCGCCGGCTGCGGGGCTCTGGAGCCCTTCGGTCTCACCATCGACTAGAATCCGCCCCCTCATGGAAAACATCATTCAGACGCTGGCGATCTATGCGATCCCGGTGATTTTCGCCATTACGCTGCACGAGGCGGCGCACGGCTATGTGGCGCGCCACTTCGGCGACCCGACCGCCTGGCAGATGGGGCGGATTACGCTCAACCCGCTCAAGCATGTCGATATGATCGGTACCTTGCTGGTGCCGGCCTTGATTCTGCTGTTCAGCAAGGGGTCGTTTCTTTTCGGCTGGGCCAAGCCCGTGCCGGTCGATTTTGGCCGTCTGCGCAAGCCGAAACAGGACATGCTCTGGGTGGCGGCTGCCGGCCCGGCGGCGAACTTGGTCATGGCCCTGGGTTGGGCCATGCTGCTCAAACTGGCGGTGACGCTGCCCGAGACTGCCTACACGCTGCCGCTGGCGGAAATGGCGCGCGCCGGCATCAACGTCAATGCCGTGCTGATGCTGTTGAACCTGCTGCCGATTCCGCCGCTCGACGGTGGGCGCATCGCCGTGAGCCTGCTGCCGCCAGCCTTGGCTTGGCGCTTTGCGCGCATCGAGCGCTACGGCTTCTTCCTCTTGCTCGCGCTCTTGTTTCTCGGTGTGCTCGATGACATCCTGACACCCCTGCTGCGACAATTCCTTTTTCTCATCAAAACCTTGTTCGCCTTCTAGCTATGTTCGTCGAAAGAGTCCTCTCCGGCATGCGCCCCACCGGGCGCCTGCACCTCGGCCATTACCACGGAGTCCTGGCCAACTGGATTAAATTGCAGCACGAGTATCCCTGCCTGTTCTTCGTCGCCGACTGGCACGCTTTGACGACGGATTACGACGAGCCGGGCACCATCGTGCAAAACGCGATGGATATGGTGGTGGATTGGCTGGCGGCCGGCGTCGATCCGGCGCAGGCGACCATCTTCATCCAGTCGCGCGTACCCGAACATGCGGAACTGCACCTGCTGCTGTCGATGATGACGCCGCTGGGTTGGCTGGAGCGCGTGCCGACCTACAAGGATCAGCAGGAAAAGCTGACCCACAAGGATTTGACGACCTACGGCTTCCTCGGCTACCCCCTGTTGATGAGTTCTGACATCCTGATCTATCGTGCCGACAAGGTGCCGGTCGGCGAGGACCAAGTGCCACACATCGAGTTTACGCGCGAGATCGCGCGCCGTTTCAACCACCTCTATGGCCGTGAGCCGGGTTTCGAAGAAAAGGCGAAGGAGGCGGTCAAAAAGCTCGGCGGCAAGCGTGCCAAGCTCTACGATGAACTACGCACGCGCTTTCAAGAGAAAGGCGAGGCCGATGCGCTGGAACAGGCCCACGCGGTGCTCGACGAGGCGCAGAGTCTGTCACACGGCGACCGCGAGCGTCTGTTCGGTTATCTCGAAGGCGGTGGCAAGATGATCCTCGCCGAGCCGGGTGCGTTGCTGACCGAAGCTTCGCGTATGCCTGGGCTGGATGGCCAGAAGATGTCGAAGTCCTACGGCAACACGATTGCCCTGCGCGAGGATGAGGACTCGATCCGCAAGAAGATCCGCACCATGCAGACGGACCCGGCGCGTGTGCGGCGCACCGATGTCGGCGATCCCGAGAAGTGCCCGGTCTGGCAGTTCCATCAGATCTACTCGAACGACGAAGTGAAAACCTGGGTGCGTCAGGGTTGTACTTCCGCCGGCATTGGCTGTATCGAATGCAAGCAGCCGGTGATCGAGAGCGTGCTGAAAGAGCAGGAGCCGATGCGCGAGCGCGCCCGCATGTACGAGGAAGACCCGCAACTGGTGAAGAACATCATCGCCGAGGTTGCGAGAAGGCCAGGAAATTGGCGCAGGAAACCATGCGCGATGTGCGCGAGGCTATCGGGTTGGATTATTCGTGACAATATCCACTGTCGATGCGGCGGCTGATGAAGCGGAACTGCTTGCGATCATCCGCGAGAGTTTTGTCGAACGTATGCCTTTCAACCGCATTCTCGGTATTGACGTGCTGTCTTTGCACCACGACCGCCCGGAGTTGCGCTTCGAGATGCGGCCCGAACTGGTCGGCAACTATGTGCGCAATATCCTGCACGGCGGCGTGATCTCCTCGGTGCTGGACGTCACCGGCGGCTTGGTGGCCTTCCTCGGCGTGCAGCAGAAGCTGAAGGGCACGCCGGTTGCCGAGGTGCTGGAGCGCTTCGCGCGCATCGGCACCATCGATCTGCGTATCGACTACCTGCGGCCGGGAACCGGCGCATGGTTTGTGGCGCGCGGCTTTCCGCTGCGCACCGGCAACAAGGTGGCGGTCACGCGCATGGAACTGTTCAACGACCAGGACGCCCTGATCGCAGTTGGCACAGCGGCTTATACCGTTTCGTGATGAATACCGTTGTGACGATAGACGAAGCGAAAGTCGGCGCTGGCGAGACGGTGCCGCCAGCGGCAGGGGAACACCATGTCCCGAGACTCTATGGCGAGCCGTTTCCGGACATGCCGCGCGATCTCTACATCCCGCCCGACGCGCTGGAAATCATTCTCGACGCCTTCGAGGGGCCGCTCGACCTCTTGCTCTATCTGATCCGCAAGGCCAACCTGAGCATCCTCGATATTCCCATGGCACCGCTGACCGCGCAGTATCTGGTCTATGTCGAGGCAATGCGCCGCACCAATCTCGAACTGGCCGCCGATTACCTGCTGATGGCGGCGATGTTGCTGGAGATCAAGTCGCGCATGCTGCTGCCGCGTCCGCCCAAGGCCGAGACGGGCGAAGCGGAAGATCCGCGCGCCGAACTGGTGCGGCGTCTGATGGAATACGAGCGCATCAAACTTGCCGCTGCCAAGCTCGACGCATTGCCGCAGGTGCACCGCGACTACGAATGGGCCTCGGTCTGGATCGCCGACAAGGTTGCCACGCGCGAGCCGGAGGTCAGTGTGAACGATCTCCAGGTGGTCTGGTTGTCGCTCATGCGCCAGGCCAAGATGCACCAGCATCACCATATCCAGCGCGAGGAACTATCGGTGCGCGAGCACATGGGCTTGATTCTGCGCCGCCTGCAAGGGCACCACTATGTTGTCTTCGAAGACCTGTTCGAGGTGAGCAACGGTCATACCAGCATCGCCAGCCTGGTGGTGAGCTTTCTTGCCGTGCTCGAACTGACGCGCGAGCGCCTGGTCGAGCTGACCCAAAGCGAGGCGCTTGCGCCCATCTATGTAAAATTGAGCGATGCTGCAACTGTACAAGCCTGAAGACTACAAGCGCGTGCTCGAAACGGCGCTCCTGGCGGCGGTCGAGCCGATGCCGCTATCCGAGTTGAAAAAACTGTTCGACGAGCCTTTCGACGACGATACCTGGCGCACCCTGCTGGACGATTTGCGGCGCGACTGGTCGGATCGTGGCGTCGAACTGGTGCAGTTATCCACGGGCTGGCGCTTCCAGACCCGGCCGGAATACCAGTCTTATCTGGATCGCTTGAAGAACGAAAAGCCGCCGAAGTATTCGCGTGCCGTGATGGAAACGCTGGCCATCATTTCTTATCGCCAGCCGGTGACGCGCGGCGATATCGAGGATATCCGTGGCGTGGCAGTATCGCCGAATGTTATAAAGACGCTCGAAGGGCGCGGCTGGATCGATACTGTCGGCCACCGCGACTCTCCCGGACGCCCTGCCTTGTATGCCACAACCCGCAAATTTCTTGATGACTTGAGCCTGCGCAGCCTGTCCGAATTGCCGCCGCTGGCCGAGATAGAACGGATGATCGATGCCAAACCCGCCGAAGTCGAACCAATCACGCAAGTCCGACAACTCGTCGAACCCGCGCCGCAAAACGACGGAAACGACAGTGGAGATGCCAACGTCGCAGCGGCGGACGACAACATCCCCCTCTTCCCCGAAGCCGACGCGGCGTCAGGCGACGCCATTCCGGCCGCCGGGCAAACCTGACAAGCCGTCGCGTCGCAGCGCGGTTGCCGAAGAGCTTCCGACCGTCAAGCTGCAAAAAGCCTTGGCCGACGCTGGCCTGGGCTCGCGGCGCGAAGTCGAAACCTGGATCGCCGAGGGACGCATCAATGTCAATGGTGAGGCGGCGCATCTTGGGCAGCGTATCGTCGCCACCGATAAGGTCAAGGTCGGCGGACGTCTGGTCAATCTGCATTTCGCCGAGCGCGTGCCGCGTGTGCTGCTCTACCATAAACCCGAGGGCGAGATTGTTTCGCGCGACGACCCGCAGGGGCGTCCGAGCGTATTCAACGCTTTGCCGCGCTTGCGCGGGGGGCGCTGGATCGCCATCGGTCGACTGGATTTCAACTCCTGTGGTTTGTTGCTGTTCACCACCGAAGGAGCGCTTGCCAACCGTCTGATGCATCCGCGTTACGGTATCGACCGGGAATACGCAGTGCGTGTTCTGGGCGAACTCAACGAGGCCGCGCTTGGGCAGCTCACCGACGGCATCGAACTTGAGGATGGTCCGGCGAAATTCATCCGCCTGCGCCCGGCGGGCGGCGAGGGCGCCAACCACTGGTACAACGTCACGCTCGACGAGGGGCGCAACCGCGAGGTGCGTCGCATGTTCGAGGCTGTCGGTGTAACGGTTAGCCGCCTGATGCGTGTGCGTTACGGGCCGATTGTCCTTCCGCCTAACCTAAAGCGGGGGCAGAGTCGCGAACTGACGCCCGAGGAGGTGAAAATGTTGTTGAAAAGTCTGAAGAGCCGGGATGAGGCCCCCAAGTCAGCCTAGGCAGGATGCGCAGGACGAGATCAACGTTTACTTTGCTTGCCATAGGCCTGTATAATCAGCGGCTTTCCAGCGTATTGCTGTTTACTTAGCGATACGCGCGGGCAGGAACAACGAAGAAATGGGCAGTCTGCCCATTTTTTTTTGCTGGTGTTGAAGGGTATATGGCGGATCTGGTTGGGGTGATTGAACAGGCAGTCGTTGGACTGGGCTATGAACTCGTGGACTTCGAGTTGAGTCCGCGTGCGCGTTTGTTTCGGGTGTATATCGATCGTCTCCCGGTTGAGCTTGGTCAGCCAGCGGCTGGCGGCGTGACTGTGGAGGATTGCGCGGCCGTCAGCCACCATCTGACGCGCTTGTTCGTGGTCGAAAATATCGATTACGACCGCTTGGAGGTGTCTTCGCCAGGTTTGGATCGCCCGCTGAAAAAACCTGCCGATTTCGTCCGCTTTGCAGGGCAGGATGTCCAGATGAAGCTGCGCATTCCTGAGGGGACGCAGCGTAATTTCTCGGGCACGATCATCGGTGTGGTCGATGGCCGGTTACGGCTTCAGGTGGGCGAGGTAGGGCAAACTACCGAGCGCGAGTTTGCCCTCGACAATATTGAAAAGGCACGACTTGTGCCGAGGTTTTAACAAGATTTGAACGGGAGATTGGAATGAGCCGCGAATTGCTGCTGTTGGTCGATGCCCTGGCACGAGAAAAGAACGTCGACAAGGACATCGTGTTCGGCGCATTAGAGCTTGCGCTCGCCTCGGCGACCAAGAAACGCATTCACGACGAAGCCGACGTGCGTGTCGAAATCGATCGCGAAACGGGAGGGTTCGATGCTTTCCGCCGCTGGTTGGTGCTTGACGACGAAGAGGTCGAGATTCCCGCTCAGCAAATCGGTTTGACCGAGGCGCGCGAACAGGTTGCTGATGTTCAGATCGACGATTTTATCGAGGAGGCGCTGGAGCCGATCGATTTTGGACGCATCGGCGCTCAGGCGGCCAAACAGGTCATTCTGCAAAAAATCCGCGATGCCGAGCGCGAACAGGTGCTTAACGATTTCCTCGATCGCAAGGAGCATCTGGTCACTGGCACCATCAAGCGGATGGAGCGCGGCAATGCCATCGTCGAGGCAGGCCGTATCGAGGCCTTGCTGCCGCGCGATCAAATGATCCCGAAGGAAAATCTGCGTCCGGGCGACCGCGTACGTGCCTGGTTGATGAAGATCGATCGTAGTGCGCGCGGCCCGCAATTGATTCTTTCACGCACCGCGCCGCAATTCATCATGAAGTTGTTTGAACTCGAAGTGCCGGAAATCGAGGACGGTCTGCTTGAGATCAAGTCGGCCGCACGCGATGCCGGTGTCCGCGCCAAGATTGCCGTCAAGTCGAACGATCAGCGTGTCGATCCGATCGGCACTTGCGTCGGCATGCGCGGTTCGCGCGTGACGGCGGTGACCAATGAATTGTCGGGCGAGCGCGTCGATATCGTGCTGTGGTCTGCCGATCCCGCACAATTCGTGATCGGTGCGCTGGCGCCGGCCGAAGTGAATTCCATCGTCGTCGACGAGGAAAAGCACAGTATGGATGTCGTGGTGGATGAAGCCAACTTGGCGATTGCCATTGGCCGTAGCGGCCAGAACGTGCGGTTGGCGTCCGAACTCACCGGTTGGACCATCAATCTGATGACAGTCGAGGAGTCGCAGCAGAAGCAGGAGAAGGAGACCGCGAGTACGCGCCAGTTGTTCATGGATAAGCTGGACGTCGATGCGGAGGTTGCCGAGATTCTGGTTCAGGAAGGTTTCTCGACGCTGGAAGAGGTTGCGTACGTACCCTTGGCCGAAATGCTCGAAATCGACGCATTCGACGAGGCGACGGTAAACGAGTTGCGCGATCGCGCACGCAACATCCTGCTGACCGAGGCGATTGTCAACGAGGAGGAGCTGGAGAAGGTCACCGACGATCTGCTCGATCTCGAAGGCATGGACCGTCCGTTGGCGGCCAAGCTTGCGAAACATGATGTCGTTGATCGCGATGGTCTGGCAGACTTGGCAGTGGATGAGTTGATGGAAATGACGAATATCGACGAGGAGCGGGCCAAGGCTTTGATCACTGTTGCGCGCGCTCACTGGTTCGCCGATGAAAACCAGTAAGGAGGCGATATGTCAGCCCAAATGAGTGTTTCCCAATTCGCTGCGGAGCTGAAAATGCCTCCGATGGCGCTGATCGAGCAACTGGCCAAGGCTGGTGTGCAGAAGCAGAGTAGTACCGATACCTTGAGCGAACAGGACAAGACTCGCTTGCTCGAATACCTGCGCAAGTCGCATGGCGAGACCGCGCCCAAAGCCAAGATTACCTTGACGCGCAAGCAGACTTCCGAGATCAAGGCGGCCGATGCCACTGGCAAAGCGCGCACCATTCAAGTCGAGGTTCGCAAGAAGCGGACTTTCGTTAAGCGTGATGCAGATACCCCCGTCGAAGTTTCCGTAGAGGAGCCGGTGTCGGCAGTTGCGCCGGTCATTGATGCCGAGCAGACCGCATTACGCGAACAGGAAGCGAAGCGCCAGGCCGAACTTGCGGCGATACAGGCGGCGGAAGTGAAGGAAAAGCAGGAACGCGAAGCGCGTGCCCGTGCCGAAGCCGATGCGCGCCTTGCACAGCAGCAGGTACAGGCTGCTGTCGTCGAGGCGCAAAAAACCCTTGAGCCATCCGCCGAGACGGCTGCTGGCGCAGCGGCTTCCGGTACTTTGCACAAGCCTTCCGGCAAGCCGGCCGATGCTCCGCGCCAACCCGCAAAGAAGCCCGATGCCGGCAAGTCTGCGGCAGCCTTGAAGAGCGAGGCCGACCGCAATCGGCGTGGTGGCATCAAGACGCGCGGCGATACCGGCGGCGGTACCGCCGGTTGGCGTGGCGGTCCCAAGCAGGGTGGGCGCCATGGTCGTCACCATATGGAAGAGCGCGCAGCTCCGCAGCAGGTGGAGCAGGTAGTGCGCGAAGTGCATATTCCGGAGACCATTTCGGTCGCCGATCTGGCGCACAAAATGTCCGTCAAGGCCACCGAGGTCATCAAGGCCCTGATGAAAATGGGGATGATGGTTACCATCAACCAGCATCTGGATCAGGAGACTGCGATGATCGTGGTCGAAGAGCTTGGTCACAAGGCGTTTGCCGCCAAGCTCGACGATCCCGATGCCTTCCTTGATGAGACGCATGCCGAGCACCACGATATCGAGCTTCTGCCGCGTGCGCCGGTGGTTACGGTCATGGGCCACGTCGATCATGGCAAGACTTCGCTGCTCGACTATATCCGCCGTGCCAAGGTGGCGGCGGGCGAGGCGGGTGGCATTACCCAACACATTGGCGCTTACCACGTCGAAACGCCGCGCGGCATGGTGACTTTCCTCGATACGCCGGGCCACGCGGCCTTTACGGCGATGCGTGCGCGCGGAGCCAAGGCTACCGATATCGTGATTCTGGTTGTCGCGGCCGACGATGGCGTCATGCCGCAGACGAAAGAGGCGATCCATCACGCCAAGGCCGGCAATGTGCCGTTGGTGGTGGCGATGAACAAGATCGACAAGCCGGACGCCAATCCCGAACGTGTGCGCCAGGAGCTTGTCGTCGAAGGCGTGGTCCCCGAGGAGTATGGCGGCGAGGTGCCATTCGTGGCGGTTTCAGCCAAGACGGGTCAGGGCATCGACGAATTGCTGGAAAACGTGTTGTTGCAGGCCGAGGTGCTGGAACTGAAGGCGCCGAAGGATGCGCTGGCCAAGGGCCTCGTCATCGAGGCGCGCCTCGACAAGGGCAAAGGCCCGGTGGCTACGGTACTGGTGCAGTCTGGTACGCTGAAGCGCGGCGATGTGTTGTTATGCGGCCAGGTATTCGGTCGTGTGCGCGCCATGCTGGATGAACTGGGTCGTCCTGTGGATGAGGCAGGTCCGTCGATCCCCGTCGAGATCCAGGGTTTGTCCGACGTGCCTTCTGCGGGTGACGAGGCGATGGCGCTTGCCGACGAGCGTAAGGCGCGCGAAATCGCGCTGTTCCGCCAAGGCAAGTTCCGCGACGTGCGTCTGGCCAAACAGCAGGCCGCCAAGCTCGAAAATATGTTTGAGCAGATGGGCGAAGGCGAGGTCAAATCCTTGGCGCTCATCATCAAGGCCGATGTGCAGGGTTCGCAGGAGGCCTTGGCACAGTCGCTCGTCAAGCTCTCCACCAGCGAAGTTAAGGTCAATGTCATTCACGCGGGCGTTGGCGGTATTTCCGAGTCCGACGTGAACTTGGCCCAGGCGTCGAGCGCCGTCATCATCGGCTTCAACACCCGTGCCGATGCCGGCGCGCGCAGGGCGGCCGAGAGCTTCGGCGTCGATATCCGCTACTACACGATCATCTACGAAGCCGTCGATGAGGTGAAGGCTGCAATGTCCGGCATGCTGGCGCCGGAAAAGCGCGAAAACATGCTGGGCATGGTCGAGATTCGCCAGGTTTTCCGCGTCCCCAAGGTCGGTGCGGTGGCAGGTTGTATGGTGCTTTCCGGTGTCGTCAAGCGCGGTGCCCATGTGCGTCTGTTGCGCGAGAATGTCGTCGTTCATACCGGCGAACTCGAATCGCTCAAGCGCTTCAAGGACGACGCCCGCGAGGTGCGGGAAGGTTTCGAGTGCGGCCTGTCGCTGAGAAATTTCAACGACATTCAGGAAGGCGACCAGCTCGAAGTGTTCGAGATTCAAGAAGTCGCCCGCACTCTGTGACAGTCTTGGCATAGTCGGCGATGGCGACACGGCAATCCAGCGCGCACGGTTTCTCGCGCACCGACCGCATTTCCGAGCAGATCCGGCGGGATCTCTCGGAATTGCTGCGTCAGGTAAAAGATCCCCGTGTGGCGCACCTGTTGCCACTGGTGACGATTACCGACATCGAACTTAGTCCCGATTACACCCATGCCAAGGTGTTCTACACCTCGCTGGCGGAGGCGGCGCGCGCCAAGGAAATCGCCCATGGCTTGAGCCATGCAGCCAGTTTCCTGCGCCGCGAACTGGGACGGCGCCTGCGCATTCACCACATTCCCGAACTGCATTTCACCTACGATGCCTCGGTCGAGCGCGGAACGCGTTTGTCGCGCCTGATCGACGAGGTGGTGGCCAACGACGCGGCTGTCAGCGGCGAAGAGTAATGAACGCGCCGCGTCGCCCGCCACGCCGCAAGGTGGATGGCGTCCTCTTGCTCGACAAGCCGCTGGGCATGAGTTCCAACGCAGCACTGCAAAAGGCGCGCTGGCTGTTCAATGCCGCCAAGGCCGGCCATACCGGTACGCTTGATCCACTGGCGACGGGCCTGTTGCCGCTGTGCTTTGGCGAGGCGACCAAGTTCGCGGGCGAATTGCTTGACGCCGACAAGGCCTACCATGCCACGATCCGGCTAGGTATCACGACCGCTAGCGCCGATGCCGAAGGCCAAGTCATTGCTACCTGCCCGGTGACCGTCGGGGAGGCCGATGTGCGCGCCCTACTGCCGCGCTTCATGGGGGCGCAACAACAGATTCCGCCGATGTATTCGGCCCTGAAGCGCGATGGTCAGCCTTTGTACGAGTTGGCGCGCCAGGGCATCGAAGTAGAGCGTGCGCCCCGCCAGGTGACGATCCATGCGCTCGAATTTTCCGCCTGGACAGACGAGCGCTTCGATCTTGCGGTGGCATGCAGCAAGGGGACTTATATTCGTACGCTGGCGGCCGACATCGGTGCGGCCTTGGGTTGTGGCGCGCATCTCGCCGCCCTGCGCCGCACACGCGTAGGCGCGCTTGATGTGATAGATGCGGTAACGCTGGAGCAGATCGAGGCGATGGCGGCAGAGCAGCGCGACGATTTGTTGCAAGCCCCCGACGCCTTACTGGCGGATTTGCCGGTCGTGCAATTGACCGAACAGGAAAGTGCGCGTCTGCTGCTTGGACAAGCCATCCGGTGGGCGGGGACACCGTCTCACCGCTGCCGACTTTCCGGTCCTCATGGTTTTTTCGGCGTCGGCGTTTTTACTGCCGATGGCTGGCTGCAACCAAAGCGTCTTGTCGCCACCGGGTGATCGCATAAAATCCTTTGCAAGCGATTGAATAGTTTCGGTTGTGGCAGGTATAATCGCGCGCCTCGCCAGGGTCTGGCGGGGCAGTAGATTCTGTGGGTGCGGTGCTCTATCAAACCGGGGCGGCACCTGTTTCCATCCAGCGTTTGAGAGAAAGCCATATGACCATCACTACCGCCGCCAAGGCGAAAATTGTTACCGATTTCCAACGCGCCCAAGGCGATACGGGTTCCCCCGAAGTGCAGGTGGCCCTGCTGACTGCGCGTATCAACGACCTGACCGGCCATTTCAAGACGCACGTCAAGGATCACCATTCCCGTCGTGGCCTGCTCAAGATGGTGAGCCAGCGGCGTAAGCTGCTGGACTATCTGAAAGGCAAGAATGCCGACAGCTATCGTGCGCTGATCGAGCGTCTTGGCCTGCGCAAGTAAATTGCCGCATTATTGCCGGATCGCGCTGTGCGCGTATCCCGACTGACATAGCCGGTACAGCCGCAAGCTGTGCCGGTTTTCTTTTTGAGAGGAATCGCTGTGCTGACACCCATCAAGAAAAGCTTCCCCTACGGCGCGCATACCGTGACGCTGGAAACTGCCGAGATCGCGCGCCAATCGACCGGTGCCGTGATGGTCAATGTCGACGATACCGTGGTGCTTGCCACCGTCGTCGCCAAAACCGAAGCCAAAGCGGGCCAAGACTTCTTCCCGCTGACGGTCGACTATGTTGAAAAGGTCTATGCCGCCGGTCGTATCCCCGGTGGTTTCTTCAAGCGCGAAGGCCGTCCTTCCGAGAAGGAAACCCTGACCTCGCGCCTGATCGACCGCCCGATCCGTCCGCTGTTCCCCGAGGGCTTCTATAACGAAGTTCAGGTCATCATCCATGTGCTCTCCAGCAATCCGGAAGTCGATCCCGATATTCCTGCGATGATCGGCGCTTCCGCCGCGCTGGCGATTTCCGGTATTCCTTTCGATGGCCCGATCGGCGCTGCGCGCGTCGGTTATATCGGTGGTCAGTACATCCTCAACCCCACCCTCAGCCAACTGGTCGATAGCCAACTCAATCTCGTGGTTGCCGGTACGCAGACCGCCGTGTTGATGGTCGAATCCGAAGCCCAGCAATTGTCCGAAGAAGTCATGCTCGGCGCCGTAGTGTTCGGTCACGACCAGATGCAGATTGCCATCAAGGCCATCAACGAATTGGTCGAAGTCGCCGGCAAGCCCGAGTGGGACTGGCAGCCTCCGGCAAAAGACGAAGCCCTGATCGCCAAGGTGGTCGCACTGGCGGAAGCCGATCTGCGCGAAGCTTATCGCATCACCAGCAAGCAGGCACGTACGCAGAAGTGCCGCGAAGTGTCGAAGAAGGTCATCGATGCGATTTGTAGCGGCGAAGGCGCACCCGATGCGACGGCTGTCGGCAACCTGATTTTTGAAATCGAAGCCAAGATCGTGCGCAGCCAGATCCTTAACGGCGAACCGCGTATCGACGGTCGCGACACGCGCACCGTACGTCCGATTGCTATCCGCCACAGCGTATTGCCGCGCACCCATGGTTCCGCGCTGTTCACGCGCGGCGAAACCCAGGCGCTGGTCATCGCGACGCTGGGCACGGGGCGCGACGAGCAGATCATCGACGCCCTGCAAGGAGAGTACCGCGATCGCTTCATGCTCCACTACAACATGCCGCCCTTCGCTACCGGCGAGACCGGCCGCGTCGGCAGCCCGAAGCGGCGCGAAATCGGCCACGGCCGCCTCGCCAAGCGCGCGCTGGTCGCGGTGTTGCCCTCCGCCGAGGAGTTTGGCTATTCCATGCGCGTGGTTTCGGAAATCACCGAATCGAACGGTTCTTCTTCGATGGCCTCGGTCTGCGGCGGCTCGCTCGCCCTGATGGATGCTGGCGTGCCGCTCAAGGCGCATGTCGCCGGTATCGCCATGGGCCTGATCAAGGATGGCAACCGTTTCGCCGTGCTAACCGACATCCTCGGCGACGAGGATCATCTCGGCGACATGGATTTCAAGGTGGCCGGTACCGACAACGGCGTCACTGCCCTACAGATGGACATCAAGATTCAGGGCATCACCAAGGAGATCATGCAGGTTGCCCTGGCGCAGGCCAAGGAAGCGCGTTTGCATATCCTCGGCATCATGCACGCCTCCATGTCCGGCCATCGCCAGGAGGTTTCCGACTTCGCTCCGCGCATGATTTCGATGAAGATCAATCCGGAAAAGATCCGCGACGTGATCGGCAAGGGGGGCGCCACCATCCGCGCGCTGACCGAGGAAACCGGCTGCGTCATCGACATCGAGGACGACGGCAGCGTGACGATCTCCTCCGTGAATTCCGATGCCGCCCAGGTGGCGAAGAAGCGCATCGAGGACATCACGGCGGAAGTCGAAGTGGGCAAGGTGTACGAAGGTACCGTGCTGCGCTTGCTCGATTTTGGCGCGATCGTCCAGATCCTGCCGGGCAAGGACGGTCTGTTGCACATTTCCCAGATCGCCAACGAACGCGTCAATGCCGTATCCGACAAACTCAAGGAAGGCCAAGTCGTGCGCGTCAAGGTCATCGAGACCGACGACAAGGGCCGCGTGCGCTTGTCGATGAAGGCCTTGCTGGCCGAAGCTGCTGCGGAAGCTCCTGCTGCCGCCCAGTAAGACTCGGCGCTGACGCTACGGTGTCGCACATGACGGCTGCTTGCCCATCGGGCAGGCAGCCGTTATTTTTTTGGCATCTTCGACGACAACGGAGGCACTCCGCGCAGATGAGCCGTAATATCATGTGCCCCTTGGCAAAGTTTTATTGAAGGAGTCCGACATGCCCGCCTGGTTTTCAAGCATGAGCATTCGCTGGAAGCTGCAACTGGGGTTCTTCGTGGTGACCATGATCACCACGGTTTTCAACCGCATCCTCGCCACGCACGAGTTGACGAAGATGATCGACATCGCGCGCGCCGGCGAGGTGCCGGTGGCCGTCTTGACGCAGCTTCAGGAAAACCGCGCAACCTATATCTTCAATTCCTTCTGGGAGTCCGGCATCGAGTTCGCCGTGCAGTTCATGGTGATCGGTTTTGTTGCCACGCTCTTCGTGCGGCCGATCCAGTCCTTGCGCGACGCCATGCAGGCAATGGCCAAAGGCAATCTGACGCAAGCCTTGATGCAGAGCGCGCAAGACGAAATTGGCCAGTTGCAGGCAAGCTTCAATGCCATGCGCTTACGCTTCGCCGAGATCCTGCGCGAGATCGAGGATAGCGGCAAGCAGATGCATCAATCGGCGTTTCAGGTGACAACCATCGCGCGCGAGATCGCCGAAGTCAGCCGCCAGGAGGAAAGTCGTTCCGCCGAGGTGAGTGCCGCAACGCGCTCGCTCAACGAGATCGCCCAGCAGGTTCAGATGCGCGCCAACGCGGCGATGGCGCAGTCCACGCAACTGGAAGCGCGCGGGCATCAGGGCATCGCTAGCGTCCAGCGCAATATTCGCGAGATGGAGGAAACCGCCGCAGGCGTGGCAACGGCCTCGACCAGCATCGGCGAGTTGGAGACCGAGGCGGCGCGCATCGACGCCATTATCGGTACCATCAAGGAAATCGCCGGCCAGACCAATCTCCTGGCTTTGAATGCTGCGATTGAGGCCGCGCGTGCCGGCGAACAGGGGCGCGGTTTCGCCGTGGTGGCCGACGAAGTGCGCAAGCTGGCCGAGCGTTCGACGAATTCGGCGGAGGAAGTGGCGGTGATCATCGGCGGCCTCAACGCACGCGTGCGCGAAGTGACAGGTTCCATGCAGACCGTGGTGGATCGCGTCGCCGCCAGTCGCGGCGTGGCCGATGAAACGGTCGGCGTGATCGAGGAAATGGTGCGCGAAATCTCGGTGGCCGCTGAGGGCAGTCGCGAAATCGGCGGCGCCAGCGAGGCGCAGGTCAGCGAACTGGGGCGCATGGAGTCGACCTTGGAGGCACTTTTCTCCACCCTGCATGAGAGCGGTTCGAAGGTCGATGCGACGGCAACCATCGGCGAGACGATCTTCCATGTCAGCGAACGCCTGAACCAGACCATGAGTGGCTTCGAATTCCAGCGCGAGATGGTGGCGCTGCGGCCGAGCGGCGAAAAACGAACCTGTCCCCGCGCCGACAATAGCTTGCGGGTGAATATGCGTGTCGACGGCAAGATGTACGAGGGCGTGTCGCGCGATTTGAGTCTGACCGGGCTGCGTCTGTCCGTTAACGCCGAGTTGCCCGAGCAAGGGTCGATTCCGCTCGATGTTTACCTGCCGCGCCCCAGCCTCGACGAGTTCCGTCAGCAATCGCCCTTGGTCATCCAGGGACGCGTGATGTGGCATCGTAACGAGTCGGGGGGGCATATGTATGGCATACGCTTCGAAGCCTTGAACGAAATGCAAAAGGGCGCGTTGAAACGCGCCATCGAGTATTTTGACAAGCCGGCGGAGTATGCCTGACGGTAGTTGCAGTCGGCATGCCGCTACGGCCGAGCGCTGGCGCGGTGTGATGTGGATTGTCCTGTCGGCGGCCGGGTTCGGCGCCATGGCGATCTTCGCCAAACTGGCCTATCGCGAGGGGGTGACGCTCGCCACCATGTTGTTCCTGCGCTTCGCTCTTGCAGGCGTGCTGCTCGGCTTGTGGGGTATGGCGCGCGGTATGCGCTGGCCGCGCGGCGGCGATTTGGTTTGGTTGCTGGCGATGGGGGGGCTGGGCTATGTCGGTCAGGCGTACTGCTACTTTTCTGCGCTGAAGTATGCCAGTGCCGGTCTGGTGGGCTTGCTGCTCTACCTCTATCCGGCGTTGGTGACGGTGTTGTCGGCGCTGGTATTTGGCCGCCGCATCGGACGTGGGCGTGGCTGGGCGGTTGCGTGTGCGCTCACCGGGACGGCCCTAACGGTGGGTGGCGATCTCCATAGCCAGTTGCAGGGCATCGTACTGGGTATCGGTGCGGCGCTGATTTATTCGGCTTACATCCTGGCGGGCGAGGGGGTGATGCGGCGCATACCGCCGCTGCCGGCTGCCACGGTGGTGATGCTGGCGGCGGCGGTTGTCTATGGCGGGATGGCCGGGCAGGAGGGATTGGTCCTGCCCAGCACAACTGCCGGTTGGCTGTCCGTGCTGGCGATTGCGGTGTTTTCCACCCTGTTGGCGATTCTCGGATTTTTCAAGGGCATGGAAAAGTTGGGCGCAGCCGACGCCTCGGCATTATCGACGCTGGAGCCCTTGATTACCCTTGGTCTGGCCGCGCTGGTACTGGGCGAATCCATTGGTGCTTGGCAGTTTGCCGGCGCTGCATTGATTCTCACAGCCGTGGTCTATTTGGCCCGCCATGGCGAACGGCGGGCAGTTACAGGTTGACCTGAACGGCCGCTCCGGCGCGTGCGGCGAGTGCATGTAATCCGAGCGCAGGCAAGGCAGCGTGCAGGCGTTCCGGGTATGCGCTCGCCATGAGTGCGAGGCGCGCTTGTCCGTCATGCGTAGCGCCATGCAGGCGCACGACCTGGCGCGCGATGGCGGCCGCGACATCCACCAGTTCGGCACGTCCGGCCAGTAGCGGGGTCATCAGCGGCACGAGAAACGCGTAATGGGTGCAACCCAGCACCAGTCGGTCGACACCGGCTGCCAGGAGGGGCTCGATCTTTGCTGCGATTTCGGCGCGGAATGCCGGCGTGTCGGGTTGCAGGGTTTCAACGTGCGTTGCCCAGCCGGGGCAGGGCACGATGTCGACGCGCGTGCCGTCGGCGTGGTGTGCGACGAGGTGTTGGAGGCGCTGGCTGCGCGCTGTGGCTTCCGTGGCGAGTACGGCGATGTGACGCGCTAGCGTGCTGCGTGCTGCTGGCTTTACGCCGGGCTCGACGCCGACGACGGGAATGTGCGGGAGCCGGTCGCGCAGTGTCTGGATGGCCGCAGTGGTGGCGGTGTTGCAGGCTACCACCAACAACTTGCATCCGGCGTCGGCGAGATGGCGGCCGATGGCCAGCACGCGTCCGGCGATGAAACCGTCGGTCTTATCTCCGTAGGGCACATGGGCGGTATCGGCGAGATAAATCAGATCGGCGCGCGGCAATGCCTTGCCGATGGCATCCAGCACCGACAGGCCGCCGAGGCCCGAGTCGAACACCCCGATCATCGAATCAAAGTCGGCGCTGGCGGGACGCCGGAAATCAGGCAGCGACCACCGGAATCTTGCCGATCCGCGCCTGCCACTCCTTCGGCCCGGTCTCGTGCACCGAGGTGCCGGAGGAATCCACGGCCACAGTCACCGGCATGTCCTTCACGTCGAACTCGTAGATGGCCTCCATGCCGAGATCGGCGAAGCCCACCACCTTTGCCGCTTTGATCGCCTTGGCTACCAGATAGGCAGCACCGCCGACGGCCATCAGGTAGGCCGACTTGTGCTTTTTGATGGACTCGATGGCGACGGGGCCGCGCTCGGACTTGCCGATCATGGAGATGAGGCCGGTCTGCCCCAGCATGGTCTCGGTGAATTTGTCCATGCGGGTAGCCGTCGTCGGGCCGGCGGGGCCGACGACTTCGTCGCGCACCGGGTCCACCGGGCCGACGTAATAGATGACGCGGTCGGTGAAGTCGACGGGCAGCTTCTCGCCTTTGGCCAGCATGTCCGCAATCCGCTTGTGGGCGGCGTCGCGGCCAGTCAGCATCTTGCCGTTGAGCAGCAGCTTCTGGCCCACTTTCCAGGAGGCGACCTCGTCCTTGGTCAGGGTGTCGAGATTCACCGAGGTGGCGCTCTGGGTGTCGGCGGTCCAGGTCACGGCGGGCCAGTCGGAGAGCTTCGGCGGTTCGAGCTTGGCCGGGCCGGAGCCGTCGAGGTGGAAGTGGATGTGGCGGGTCGCCGCGCAATTGGGAATCATGGCGATAGGTAGATTGGCAGCGTGGCAGGGGTAGTCGAGTACCTTGACGTCAAGCACCGTGGTCAGGCCGCCCAGACCCTGAGCGCCAATGCCAAGAGCATTGACCTTCTCGTGCAGTTCAAGGCGCAGTTCTTCAGCGCGAGTCTTGGCGCCGCGCGCTTTTAGTTTATGAATATCCACCGGCGCCATGATCGACTCCTTGGCCAGCAGCATGGCCTTTTCCGGCGTGCCGCCGATGCCGATGCCGAGGATGCCCGGCGGACACCAACCGGCGCCCATCTGCGGTACGGTCTTCAGTACCCACTCGACCAGATCGTCGGAAGGGTTGAGCATGGCGAACTTGGCCTTGGCTTCCGAGCCGCCGCCCTTGGCCGCGCAGATCACATCGATGTGATCGCCGGGAACGATCTCGTAATGCACCACGGCTGGCGTGTTGTCCTTGGTATTGGTGCGCTTGCCGGCGGGATCGGCCAGCACCGAGGCGCGCAGGGGGTTGTTGGCATCGTTGTAAGCGCGGCGCACACCTTCATCGATCATTTCCTGCACGCTCATGGTGGCGTCGGGCCACTGCACATTCATGCCGACCTTGAGAAAGACCATGCCGATGCCTGTGTCCTGGCAGATCGGGCGGTGGCCTTCGGCACTCATGCGGCTATTGGTCAGAATTTGGGCAATCGCATCCTTGGCCGCCAGCGATTCCTCGCGCTCGTAGGCTGCGCCCAGCGCCGTAATGTAGTCGAGTGGATGGTAGTAGCTGATGTACTGGAAAGCGTCGGCGACGGACTGGATCAGGTCTTCCTGCTTGATGGCGGTCATGGTCTTCTCGCGGCGGTAGGTTTAGTCTAATGTTCTTTGTGATTGGACGACAAGGTTTGCACCATTATCCTGTCGGTATATGCGATGGCGATGGCTGAGAGCAGGAAGGAAACGTGTATCGCGACCTGCGTAATAACCACGCGATCCTCGACTTGGGCAGCATTGATGAAAGTGCGCAATAGATGAATCGAGGAGATGCTGATTAGTGCTACCGCCAGTTTGACCTTGAGTACGCCAGCATTGACGTGGGATAACCATTCCGGTTGGTCTGGGTGCACCTCTAAGTCGAGACGGGATACAAAGGTTTCGTAGCCGCCGATGATGACCATGATCAACAGGTTGGCGATCATGACCACATCGATCAGTCCCAGCACGATCAGCATCACTTCGTTTTCACTGAGGCTACCGGCTTTGGTTACCAGATGCAGCAGTTCGTGCATGAAGTGGTAAACATAGACGCCTTGGGCGGCAATGAGACCAAGGTAGAGCGGCGCTTGAAGCCAGCGGCTCCAGAAGATAAAGGTCTCCATTGCCTTTATGGATCTTTTCATGGGATTCTCGTCATGGGAGGTGGTGCGGGGTAGGGGAGCGTCAAATAAATAATTCTACACGCCCATCGACTGGAGTAATTCGTCGACTCAAACAGCGTAAGCGCTATGTAAGATTTATCGGCTGTAATAGTCGGCTAAAATCCGCGCCTGAGAATAAGACCGGAATACCGGTTTTCTCCGGCAGTCCAGCAGGGTTCAAGCACCAGAAAAATAACTGCCAGCTTGTTTATTTGGGCTGGTTTTGGTTCCACAACGTCATTGCGAGAGGAGAAAATCTCAATGAGCGCTATCGAATCGGTCATGCAGGAAAGCCGCATATTTCCGCCCTCCGAAGAGACTGTCAAGAAAGCCACTATTTCCGGCATGGCTGCCTACGAGGCATTGTGCAAGGAAGCCGAGCAGGACTATCAGGGCTACTGGGGTCGTTTGGCCAAGGAGCACGTGGTCTGGAAGGAGCCTTTTACTCAGGTGCTCGACGAGTCGGAGGCTCCGTTCTACAAGTGGTTTGCCGACGGCAAACTGAACGTTTCCTACAACTGTCTGGACAAGAACGTCGAGGCCGGTTTAGGCGACAAGGTTGCCATCATTTTCGAGGCCGATGGCGGTCAAGTCACCAAGGTGACCTACAAGGATTTGCTGACGCGTGTCGCCAAGTTCGCCAACGCGATGAAAGCTCAAGGCATCAAGAAGGGCGACCGCGTCCTCGTCTATATGCCGATGTCGATCGATGGCATCGTTGCCATGCAGGCCTGCGCTCGCATCGGCGCCATCCACTCTGTGGTCTTCGGCGGCTTCTCCGCCAAGTCGGTGCAAGAGCGTATTCAGGATGCCGGTGCAGTTGCTGTTATCACCTCCGACGAGCAGTGTCGTGGCGGCAAGAACATTCCGCTCAAGCCCGCTGTCGATGAAGCCCTCGCCATGGGCGGCTGCGAGTCGTGCAAAGTCGTCATCGTTTCCAAGCGTACCGGCGGTACATGCAATATGGTGGCCGGCCGTGACGTCTGGTGGCACGATATTACCGATAGCCAATCCGAGACCTGTGAGCCCGAGTGGGTCGGGGCTGAGCACCCGCTGTTCCTGCTCTATACCTCCGGTTCGACCGGTAAGCCGAAGGGCGTGCAACACAGCACGGGCGGCTATCTGTTGCATGCGATCCTGACCATGCGTTGGACCTTCGACCTCAAGCAGGATGACGTGTTCTGGTGTACCGCCGACATCGGCTGGGTTACGGGGCACACTTACATCACCTATGGTCCGCTGGCCTGCGGTGGCACCGAGATCGTTTTCGAAGGCGTGCCAACCTACCCTGATGCCGGTCGCTTCTGGAAAACTATCCAGGATCACAAGGTCAGTATTTTCTATACGGCACCGACGGCGATCCGTTCGCTGATCAAGGCTAACGAGGGCACTCCGGCTACGCATCCGCGTAACTACGACCTCAAGTCCTTGCGCATCCTGGGTTCAGTCGGCGAGCCGATCAACCCCGAAGCCTGGATGTGGTACTACGACAATGTCGGCGGTTCGCGTTGCCCGATCGTGGATACCTTCTGGCAGACCGAGACCGGTGGTCACATGATTACCCCGCTGCCGGGCGCCACGCCACTGGTACCGGGCTCATGCACACTGCCCTTCCCGGGCATTCAGGCCGCCATCGTCGATGAGACCGGCAACGACGTACCCTGGGGCAATGGCGGTTTCCTCGTCGTCAAGAAGCCTTGGCCGTCGATGATCCGTACCATTTACGGCGATCCCGAGCGTTTCAAGAAGTCCTACTACCCGGTTGATTTCGGCGGCAAGCTATATCTGGCCGGTGACGGTGCAGTTCGCGATGCCAAGACCGGTTACTTCACCATCATGGGCCGTATCGACGACGTGCTGAACGTCTCGGGCCATCGCATGGGCACGATGGAAATCGAGTCTGCGCTGGTCGCCAACCCGTTGGTGGCGGAAGCTGCCGTGGTGGGCCGCCCGGACGATCTGACCGGCGAGGCGATCTGTGCCTTCGTTGTACTCAAGCAGTCGCGCCCGTCGGGCGAAGAGGCGAAGAAGATCGCCAATGACCTGCGTAACTGGGTCGGTAAGGAAATTGGCCCGATCGCCAAGCCCAAGGACATTCGCTTCGGTGAGAACCTGCCGAAGACACGTTCCGGCAAGATCATGCGCCGCCTGCTGCGTTCTCTTGCCAAGGGCGAGGAAATTACTCAGGACGTGTCGACACTAGAAAATCCGGCGATTCTGGATCAGCTCAAACAGGGTATCTGAGCCAGAATCCGAATCGGAGGAGGAAACATAACGGGGCGCCCGCCAAAAGCGGGCGCCCCGTTTTTCCTGGCGCGCCCGAATCGGGCGTGTTCGTGTGCTTGTGGTTATCCCTTGTCCAACTCGAAGGCCTGGTGCAGCACGCGCACGGCTAGTTCCAGGTATTTTTCGTCGACCACGACGGAAATCTTGATCTCCGAGGTGGAGATCATCTGGATGTTGATGCCTTCCTCGGCCAGAGTACGGAACATCTGGCTGGCGACCCCCGGGTGAGAGCGCATGCCGACACCGACGGCGGAAACCTTACAAATCTTGTTGTCGCCTTCGATGGCGCGTGCGCCGATGTGGGGCTTGATCTGCTCTTCGAGAATTTTGAGCGTGCGCGGATATTCGCTGCGATTCACGGTGAAGGAAAAATCAGTGGTGCCGTCATGGCCGACGTTCTGGATGATCATGTCGACATCAATGTTGGCTTCGGCAATCGGGCCGAGAATTTGCGAGGCGATGCCCGGACGATCCGGTACGCCCAGCACCGTAAGCTTCGCCTCATCGCGATTGAAAGCGATACCTGAAATGATCGGTTGTTCCATTTTATTGCCTTCCTCTACTGTAATCAGCGTGCCTTGGGTTTCCTTGCCTTCCTCTTCGAAACTGGACAGGACGCGCAACTTGACCTTGTATTTGCCAGCGAACTCGACCGAGCGGATCTGCAGTACTTTTGAACCGAGACTCGCCATTTCGAGCATTTCCTCGAAGGTGATCTGGTCGAGCTTGCGCGCCTCCGGCACGATGCGTGGATCGGTGGTGTAGACGCCATCAACGTCGGTGTAAATCTGGCATTCGTCGGCCTTCAACGCGGCGGCAAGCGCAACGCCAGTGGTATCTGAACCGCCGCGACCGAGCGTCGTGATGTTGCCTTGCTCATCGACGCCCTGAAAGCCGGCGACGATGACGACCGTGTCGTTATCCAGGTCGCGGCGCATGTTCGCTTCGTCAATCGACAGGATGCGTGCCTTGGTGAAGGTGCTGTCAGTCAGAACTTTGACTTGTGCGCCGGTATAGCTTTTGGCCTTGACGCCAATGTCGTTCAAGGCCATTGCGAGTAGCGCGATAGTCACTTGTTCGCCGGTCGAGATCATGACGTCGAGTTCGCGCGCATTGGGTTGCGGTGATACATCCTTGGCTAGATTCAGCAGTCGATTGGTTTCGCCGCTCATTGCCGAAACCACCACGACGACTTGATTGCCCTGAGACTTCCAGCGCATGACGCGCTTTGCAACGTTGCGGATGCGCTCTGCCGAACCCATTGAGGTTCCGCCATATTTTTGAACGATCAGTGCCATGTTTCGCCCATCACTTGAAAGGCAGGGATTCTATCCGATCAGGCACGTAATGCATGAATACTGAACGAGCGGCCAGGCGCGACGAGGCAAACCATAAATCGAATGGGTGAATGGATTAATAAGCCAAGTTTGATTTAGGTCAAAATCAAAGAGGGGTGTAGGAGATGAAATGGCGGGCAATACAAAATGCGCCTGAGGAGGAGAAGTCCATGAGTGCGTCAATTTTCGATGTAAACCGGGAAAGTCTCGCTGCAGTTGAAAGCCGTCTGCAAATGCCACGGCGCGAGTTTCTTCAGTTTTGCGCCACTGTGGCGGCTACGCTGGGTTTGCCGGCCGGTGCCGAGGCTGCGGTGGCTAAGGCGGTCGAATCCGCCAAGCGGCCATCGGTAATCTGGCTGCATTTTCAGGAATGCACGGGTTGCTCCGAATCGCTGTTGCGTGCGGAACATCCGACCCTCGAAAAACTGATTCTCGATGTGATTTCCCTCGACTATCACGAAACGCTCATGGCTGCGGCAGGCCACCAGGCCGAGGCAGCGCGCAAGGATGCGATGGCAACCAACAAGGGGAAATACGTACTGGTAGTCGAGGGGGCGATTCCCACTAAACAGAATGGCATTTACTGCAAGGTCGGCGGCCATACTGCGATCGACCTGGTCAAGGAGTGCGCGGCCGACGCGGCGGCGGTCATCGCTATCGGTTCCTGTGCCTCGTGGGGCGGCATGCCCTCGACGATTCCCTCGATTTCCGGTGCTGATTCCAGCCCGACAGGCTCGTCCGGCGTGGCAGAGGTGCTCGGCAAACCGGTGGTGACGATACCGGGTTGCCCACCCAATCCCTATAACTTCCTTGCGACGGTGGTGCATTTTCTCACCTTCGGTGCGCTGCCGGCGGTCGATAAGCTCGGACGGCCTTTGTTTGCTTACGGTCGTCTGGTCCACGAAAACTGCGAGCGTCGCGCTCACTTCGATGCCGGCCGTTTTGCCATGCAGTTCGGCGACGAGGGGCATCGTAAAGGCTACTGTCTCTATAAGCTGGGTTGCAAGGGGCCGGAAACCTATGCCAACTGCCCAACCATCGGCTTTGGCGACACTGGGGAGAGCAGTTGGCCCGTCGCTTGCGGCCATCCCTGCATTGGCTGTACCGAGAAGGGCATAGGTTTCCAGAAACCGATCCATGCCGTGGCGAAGATGCTAAATGTTGCCCCGCCGCTCCAGTATCCGCGTATCGACGAGACGATTGGCAAGGGCTCCAACTTCGCTTCAGCTGCTGCTCTGGCCGCAATTGCCGGTGCGGCGGCGGGCGGTGCGGTGATGCTGGCGAAGAATCTCGGTTTATCGCATCAGGCCGCTGAACTCGAAAAATCCAAGGAAACCCAATCCAAAGCGGAGGTGTGAGATGGCCACCCGACGCGACTTTCTCAAGGGTGCCCTTGCTGCGACGGGCGCAATAGTCGGCGCTGGCGGGACGGCGCCAGTTCAGGCGCGCGAGACGCATACGGTGCCTGCCGATGCGTTGGGCCTGCTCTATGACGCGACGTTGTGCGTCGGCTGCAAGGCCTGCGTGGCTGCCTGCAAGACAGCAAATAACAATCCGCCCGAGTTCAATACGGTCGATAAACTGTGGGACACGCCGCTCGATACCAGCGGCTATACCTTCAATCTCATCAAGATGTACCGCAACGGCACGATGGAGGCGAAGGACGCCGAAACCAACGGTTACGCCTTCATGAAGACCTCCTGCATGCACTGCGCAGACCCGAGTTGCGTGTCTGCCTGCCCGGTGTCGGCGATGACCAAAAATCCGGTCAATGGCATCGTCGAGTACAACCCGGACAAGTGCATCGGTTGCCGCTACTGTGTATTGGCTTGTCCCTTTGGTATTCCCAAGTATCAGTTTGACGATCCGACCGGCCGCATCGGTAAGTGTGAGCTATGTCGCCATCGCCAAAAGGACGGACATTATTCGGCCTGCGCCGAGGTCTGCCCGACGGGGGCAACCTTGTTCGGCAAGACTTCAGATCTGCTGGCCGAGGCGAAACGCCGTGTGGCGTTGAAACCCGGTACGACGACTGTCTATCCACGCGGCAAGTTGGGTGGCCCCGACCAGAACTACGAGGGCCTCGTCGGCAACTACCAGCAGCATGTGTATGGTGAAAAGGAGTATGGCGGTACGCAGGTACTCAAGCTTTCCGGCGTGCCTTTCGAGAAGGTCGGCATGCCGAATTTGCCGCCATATTCGTCGGCGGCGACTTCCGAGACGATCCAGCACACGCTCTACGGTGGCCTGCTGATGCCGGTGGCCGTGCTCGGCGCCTTGAGTTGGATCGCCAAGCGTAACGTCAAGCCCGAGGACGGGGAAGGAGAGCAGTCATGAGCGCTCATCACGCCAAGCCCGCGCCGGTCGGCGGATCGCTGTTCAATTCGGTGACGCTGACGGCTGGCATCCTGATCGCCATCATGGCCGCGATCCTGCTGGTGCGTTTCATCTACGGCCTCGGCAGTGTCACGGCGCTGAACGACGGCTATCCCTGGGGTATCTGGATCGTCGTCGATGTGATGATCGGTTCGGCCTTCGCCTGCGGTGGCTTCTCGGTGGCAATGCTGGTCTACATCTTCAACAAGGGCGAGTACCACCCGCTGGTGCGGCCGGCGCTGCTGGCCAGTCTGTTCGGCTACACCCTGGCCGGTGTCGGCGTCATCTTCGACCTCGGGCGCTGGTGGAACGTCTGGAACATGTACTGGCCATGGTCGGTGAACTTCAATTCGGTCATGTTCGAGGTCGCCATCTGCATCACGCTCTACATCGTCGTGATGTGGATCGAGTTCTCGCCGGTGGTGATGGAGAAGTTCGGCCTGTACGAACTCAAGAAGAAGATCGGCAAGTACATGTTCTTCGTCATCGCCCTCGGCACGCTGCTGCCGATGATGCACCAGTCCTCGCTCGGCACGATGTGGGTGGTGCTCGGGACGCAGGTGCATCAGCTCTGGCAGACGCCGGCCGTGCCCCTGCTGTTCCTGCTGACCGCCATCGTCATGGGTTACGCGGTGGTGCTGTTCGAATCCTGCGTGGCCTCGTCGGCCTATCGGCGCAGCATCGAAATGCACCTGCTGACGCCGATGGCGAAAGTGATGCTGGGCGTGCTGGCCGCCTATCTCGCCGTGCGTCTCGGCGACCTCGTCGTGCGCGGCGCACTCGGCAGCGCGTTCAATCTCTCGCTCGAAAGCCTGATGTTCTGGATTGAGATCGCCTGTTTCGTCGCCCCGTTCTTCGTCATCGGTACGGAGAACCAGCGCCGCAATCCGGCGCGACTGTTCGTCGCCGGCATCCTGCTGATGCTTGCCGGTTCTCTGCTACGTCTCAACGGCTTCCTGATCGGCTACGACACGGGCGGCGGCTACCACTACTTCCCATCCCTGCCCGAGTTGCTGGTCACCGTCGGCATGTTCGCCGCCGAAGTGCTCGGTTACATCGTTATTACCCGCCGCTTCCCGGTTCTGCCCCGGGAAACGCAACACGCCTGACCGGAGGAGAAAAAAATGTCAAAACGCATCACCATCGATCCGATCACCCGCATCGAAGGCCATCTGCGCATCGATTGCGATGTCGACGGCGGGCGTGTCAAGAAGGCTTGGTCGTCCGGCCAGATGTGGCGCGGTGTCGAATTGATCCTCCTGGGGCGCGATCCGCGCGACGCCTGGGCGATCACCCAGCGCATTTGCGGCGTATGTACCACCGTGCATGCCGTGACTTCGGTACGTGCGGTCGAGAATGCCTTGCAGATGGAGGTGCCGCTGAACGCCCAGTACATCCGCAACATGATTATCCTGGCGCACTCGATCCACGATTTCATCGTGCATTTCTACCATCTGTCCGCGCTCGACTGGGTAGATGTGACATCGGCGCTCAAGGCCGATCCCGACAAGACGGCCTCGTTGGCCGAAAGCTTGTCGAACTGGAGCCTCAACAACAAGCATGAGATGAGGAAGACGCACGAGCGGCTGAAGCATTTCGTCAATGGCGGCCAACTCGGCATCTTCACCAACGGCTACTGGGGCCATCCGGCGATGAAGTTGCCGCCCGAGGTCAACCTGCTCGCCGTCGCGCATTACCTTCAGGCACTGGAAGTGCAGCGCCATGCCAACAAGATCGTATCCATTCTCGGCTCGAAGTCGCCGCACATCCAGAATCTCGCTGTCGGCGGCGTTGCCAATCCGCTGGCGACCGATTCGCAGCAAGTGCTGACGGTCGAACGTCTCTTGGCCGTCAAGGAACACATCGACGCATTGCAGGACTTCATCAAGAACGTCTACATGGTAGACGTGGCGGCGGTCGGTGCCTACTATGCCGATTGGACGCAGTACGGCGCTGGCGTCACCAACTATCTCTCGGTGCCCGATATTCCGCTCGACACCAAAGGCACGCAATTCGCCTTCCCCGGCGGCTACATCGAGAACAAGAATCTCGCCGGCCAGAAGCAGATCAAGAACTTCAACGACGATTTCTGGGGTAAGGGCGTCGAAGAGGCCGTCAAGCATTCCTGGTACGACTACAGCGAACAGAAGCCCCTGCATCCCTACAAGGGCGAGACCAAACCGAACTACACCGACTTTCAGGACAATGGCAAGTATTCCTGGCTCAAGTCGCCCACCTTCTACGGCAAACCGGCCCAGGTTGGTCCATTGGCGCGCGTGCTCAATATGCTTGCCGCTGGCTACGAGCCGGCGACGAAATATGCCACCGGCACGCTGGATCTTGTTTCGACGCTGGCCAAAACCAAGGTCGGACTCGATGCCATGCATTCGACCATCGGCCGCCATGCGGCGCGGATGATCTCCTGCTGCATCAATGCCGACCTGCTCGGCGAGCAGTGGGGTTTATTGATCGCGAACATGGCCAAGGGCGACCTCAAGACCTTCAATCCGCCTACCTTCCCGAAGGGTGAGGTGATGGGCGTCGGTTTCCACGAGGCGCCGCGCGGTGCGCTGTCGCACTGGGTGGTCATCGACAACGGCAAGATCAAGAACTACCAGTGCGTTGTGCCTTCGACCTGGAACGCCTGCCCGCGCAACGAGAAGGACGAGCCGGGGCCCTACGAGGCATCGCTGCTCGACAATCCGATCGCCGATCCCGAGAAGCCGCTCGAAGTACTGCGTACCGTGCATTCTTTCGATCCGTGTATCGCTTGCGCGATTCACCTGACCGACAAGGAAAACGACCAGAGCGTTACCGTCAAGGTCGTCTGAGCGCGCATGAAAGCTGTGGTGCTGGGCGTCGGCAATGTGATCCTTGCCGACGAAGGGGTGGGTGTGCGCGTGATCGATGCGCTGGAACGCGATTACGTGCTGCCGCCCGGGGTGACCGCCATCGACGCCGGCACTTCCGGCATGGAAATGCTCGAAGACCTTTCGCATCTCGACTTCCTGTTGGTCGTGGATGCTATCGCTGCCGGCCAGCCGCCCGCCACCTTGGTACGGCTTGCGGGCGACGAAGTGCCGGTGTTCTTTCGCCGCAACCTGTCGCCACATGGAATCGGCCTCTCCGACGTCCTAGCCTCGCTCGAATTCATGGGCGCGGAACCGAAGGAAACGGTAATTCTTGGCGTGCAACCGGTTTCGCTGGAGCTCTCCACCGATTTGACGCCCGCTATTGCCGCGTGCGTTCCCAAACTACTTGCCCAAGTGGTAGATGAGCTCTCGGCACGCGGTATGGCGCCGACGCCACGTTGATAAACTCGGCGCTGGCGGGACGCCGTCCGAAGATGCCAAACTGGCAGAACAGCGCCCGCTATCGATACCAACGAGACTAGCCGATGGATTTCCACGCAAGCGATCCCAGCACGCTGATCGAGAACGTGTTCCGCCGCATCCAGACCGAACGCATGGACGGCCTGGATATGCTCAATCCCGCTGTGCAAGTGGTGGCGGTCGAGTTTTCGCGTCAGAGCGCACCTGAAGACGAATGGCTGGGGGTGCTCCTGACGCCCTGGAGTCTCGGTTTGCTGCTCTTGCCGGCCAGCGCTTCATGGCCAGTTCCGGCTTCTCACGAGCGAGTATTCCGACACTACCCTGCCGGCGATTTTGCCTTTCTCGCCAATCGCGAGGATGAACTTGGCGATTACCTTGTCTGCCCCCTGTTCCATGAGATGAGCCAATTCCCCGATCAGGAAACTGCACTGGCGACCGCGCGCGCCTGCCTGCTTGCCCTCGCATTGGCGCCGGCGAAGTCTGGTGTCGATGCCGAGCGCCCGGCTTCCGACGCGCGCCGAAGATTCCTGGCGCTTGGGCGTTAGGACGGGAATGTCGAGCGCCGGGATGGGGCTGCGCATCCGCGTGCGCGGCGTTGTGCAGGGCGTCGGTTTCCGCCCCTTTGTCTGGCGCCTGGCGCGCGATTGCGGTTTGTCGGGCTGGGTGCGCAACGATGCCGAAGGCGTATTGATCCACGCCGTCGGCGCACCCGCAGCGCTGGAACGGTTCGGGCGGCGCCTGCGCGACGAGACGCCACCGTTGGCGCGCATCGACGCCGTCGAAAGCTCGGCGCTGCCGGTCGATGCGGAGACCGCGCCGGACGGCGTGTTCGCGATCGCGGATAGCGCCGCCGGCGGCGCGATGCAAACCGCCATCGGCCACGACACCGCCCCCTGCGCGGCGTGCCTGGCGGAACTCTGCGACCCGCAAAGTCGGCGCTGGCGGCACGCCTTCATCACCTGCACCCACTGCGGGCCGCGTTACACGGTGACGCGACGCCTGCCCTACGACCGGCCGCAGACCAGTCTCGCGTCGTTTCCGCTCTGTCCCGCCTGCCAACGCGAATACACCGATCCGGCAGATCGGCGCTTCCACGCCGAAACCACCTGTTGCCCGGCTTGCGGCCCGCGTCTGGCGCTTTTGGATGGCGCGGGCATGCCGCTGACGGGCGACCCCATTGCCGGCGCGCTCGATCTTTTGCTCACCGGCGGCATCGTCGCGATCAAGGGCTTGGGCGGTTTCCACCTGGCCTGCGACGCGCGCAACGCCGCAGCGGTCGGCCGGCTGCGCGCGAGCAAACAGCGCGAGGAAAAACCCTTCGCCACGATGCTGGCCGGCGTGGCGTCAGCGCCGAGTTTCGCCATTCTCGACGCGGCGGAGCGGCGATTGCTCGAATCGCCCGAACGTCCCGTCGTGCTGGTGGCGAAGCGGCCGGACAGCGACGCGCTGCTGCCCGGCGTCGCGCCCGGCCTCGCGGAGTTGGGGCTGATGTTGCCCGCCACGCCGATCCAATACCTGCTGTTCCACGAAGCTGCCGGTCGGCCGGCGGGCCTAGCCTGGCTGGGCGAGCCGCAGGCCCTGGCCTTGGTGATGACCAGCGCCAACCCGCATGGCGAGCCCTTGGCCATCGGCAACGACGAGGCCTTGGCTCGGCTCGCCGGCATTGCAGACGCCTTTCTGCTGCACGACCGTGACATCGTCGTGCGTTGCGACGACAGCGTGCGGCGCGCAGGTGACGACGGGGGCTTTGTTCGCCGGGCGCGCGGTTATGTGCCGCGCGCCATTCCCCTGTCCCGCGCGGGGCCGGCGGTGCTGGCGATGGGCGCTTGGTTCAAGAACACCGTTTGCGTCACGCGCGGCAAGGAGGCGTTCGTTTCCCAGCATATCGGCGACCTCGACAACGCGGCGGCGCGGGCCTTTCTCGAAGAGGCGGCGAACCATCTGCTCGACATTCTGGAGGTCGCACCGCAGGCAGTGGCGCACGACCTGCACCCGGATTTCCACTCCTCGACATTCGCCGTCGAATTCGCCGCTGCGCACGGTATTCCGGCACTGGCGGTACAGCATCATCACGCGCATATCGCTGCGGTCTGCGCCGAGCACGGCATCGACGTTCCCGTGCTGGGTCTGGCGCTCGACGGCGTCGGGCTGGGCACGGATGGCGGCGCCTGGGGCGGCGAGTTGCTGCGGGTTTCCGGCGTAGAGTGCGAGCGGCTTGGGCACCTGCGCCCGCTTGCCTTGCCCGGCGGCGACGCGGCGGCGCGCGAGCCCTGGCGTATGGCCGCCGCTGCCTTGCACGCGCTCGGGCGCGGCGACGAGATCCTGACGCGCTTTGCCGACCAGCCGGCTGCTGCTACCGTGGCGCAGATGCTGACGCGCGGCATCAACAGTCCATCGACCTCCAGCGCCGGCCGCTGCTTCGATGCCGCCGCCGGCCTACTCGGCGTGCGCCGCCACCAGGCGTTCGAGGGACAAGCGGCGATGCTGCTCGAAGGCTTGGCGGCACGCCATGGGCCGGTCGCGCCGCTGGCCAGCGGCTGGCGCATCGACGCCGATGGTTTGCTCGATCTGCGGCCGCTGCTGGAAGAAATCGCCGATGCGGACGCGGACGCGCTAACATTCGCGGCGGCCTTGTTTCACGCCACTTTGTCCGCCGCTCTGGTCGATTGGGTCGAACGGGCGGCGCGGCAGGCCGATACAAGGACGGTGGTCGCGGCGGGCGGTTGCTGGCTCAACCGGATTTTGCATTCCGCCCTGCGCACGGCATTGCCGGCAAGGGGTCTGAGTTTCGTCGCGGCGCGCACATTGCCGCCGAACGATGGCGGTTTGTCCCTGGGTCAGGCCTGGGTGGCGCAACGAATATTGGAGAGTTGATCATGTGTCTTGCCATTCCCGCCCGAGTTGTCGAACTCACCGGCCCCGAGATGGCCATCGTCGATCTGAACGGCGTGCGCAAGGAAATATCGTTGGCGCTGGTCGATGATGTCGCTGTGGGCGATTTCGTCATCCTGCACGTCGGCTTTGCCCTCAACAAGCTGGATCCCGAAGAAGCGGCAAAAACCCTGGCCCTCTTTGCCGAGATGGGCGAGGCAGTGGCGGCCTGCGAAGCCTGATTCTTTTTTCGGTCTTCAGCGCGCCAGCGCAGGCTGCGACGGTGCGGCCATCAGTCCGCTGGACCGTTGCTGGCTGGCCAATCCCGCAGCGATAGCGAGTTCCTCGAACGCAATCGGGTCGAGTGCGGGAGCGCACATGTATCCCTGGTACTCGTTGCAGCCGGCCGCAACGAGAAAATCGCGTTGCAGTTCGGTTTCGACGCCCTCGGCGATCACCTTGAGGCGCAACGCGCCGGCCATGTGAATGATGGCGTTGACGATGGCTGCGTCGCTTTCGTCGTCGGGCAGGTCGTTCACGAAAGAGCGGTCGATTTTGAGCTTGTGGATGGGAAAGCGCTTGAGGTAGGACAGGCTCGAATAACCGGTGCCGAAATCGTCGATGGCCAGCCGCACGCCGAGGGCCGCGAGCGCTTCCAGGCGTTTCATGGTTTCGTCGATGTCCTGGATCAGGATGGATTCGGTCAGTTCGAGTTCCAGCAGCGCGGGCGGCAGGGCGAACTCGCGCAAGGTGTTGGCGACCCCCGCGACGAAGTCGGTCTGCTGGAACTGTAAGGCCGAGACGTTGACCGCCATCACCAGCGACAGACCCTTGGCGTTCCAATGTGCGCACTGCCGTACCGCTTCGCGCATCACCCAGTTGCCGATGCCGATGATTACGCCGGACTCCTCGGCAATCGGGATGAACTGGACCGGCGAAATTTCGCCCAGTTCCTCGTCGCGCCAACGTATCAGCGCCTCGGCACCGAAGATGGCGTTGTCGCCAAGGCTGACCTGCGGCTGGTAATGGAGGCGGAAGCCGTTGTTGGCCAGCGCCTGGCGCATGGCATGGTCGAGCTTCATGCGCGAGAGCAGGCCGACGTTCATCTGACGCTGGTAGAAACGGAAATCGGCGCGGCCGCGCTCCTTGACGTGGTACATCGCACTGTCGGCGTTCTTGATCAGGTCGTCCATCGTGCGCCCGTCTTCGGGAAAGAGTGCGATACCGATGCTGCATGTCACGGTGAAGGACATGTCGTCGATCTGGAAGGGTTGCGACAGGCGGTCGAGGATGCGCCGGGCGGTGATTTCCGCGCCGCGCGTGTCGATCTTGTGCAGCAGCACAAGGAACTCGTCGCCGCCCAGGCGGGCGGCGGTGTCCACCTGGCGCAGGCAGTCCTTGATGCGTTCGGAAACCTCGATCAGCACGCGGTCGCCGAACATGTGGCCGAGCGAGTCGTTGATGTGTTTGAAGCGGTCGAGATCGAGGAAGAGCAGGGCGAAGCCGGTTTGGTCGCGGTCCGCCAGCCGGATGGCGAAGTCGAGGCGCTCGGCCAGCATCAGGCGGTTGGGCAGGCCGGTGAGGGCGTCGGTGTAGGCCAGTTCCTCAATGCGCTTCCTGGCGCTGATGGTTTCGGACAAGTCCTTGAAAAAACCGATGTAGTTCAATACCGAGCCCGTTTCGTCGGTCACGCGCACCAGCGAGGCGTGGCAGGGCAGGGTGGCGCCGTGGTGGTTGCGATGCCAGGCCTCGCCCTCCCAGAAACCGTCCGTGTCGAGCCGGGCGCGGAGTTGTTCGGTGAAGTGTTCGTGGCTGATGCTGCCGGTGAGGATGTCGTCGGAGGTCTTGCCGATCAGCGTCGTGCGCGCGAATCCGGTGAGCCGTTCGCAACCGGGATTCACGGCGACAACGGTAAATTCCGGGTTGGTGACGAAGATCGCATCAAGGCTGGCCTCGAACACCTTGGCGGCCAGTTGCAGGCGCGCTTCGTCGGCGAGCCGCTGGGTGATGTCGCGATAGGAGTAGACGCGGCCGATCGGCCGGCCGCGCGCATATTGGGGTAGGGTGACGCGCTCCAGCACGCTGCCGCTGCGCAGCACCAGCACGTCGGCAGTTTCGAGCAGCGGCGTGCGGGCGATGGCGGCCAGGCGTGCCGCATAGCCGGCAGCATCGGCGACGTTTTGCGCCATCCAGGTATAGACGGCGGTGTCGTCGCGCTTGGTCATCAGGTCCTGCGGCAGGGCCCAGAGTTCGGCGAAGCGCTGGTTGTAGCCGCGGATGCCGCCATCGAGATCGGTGACGAGGATGCCGTCGGCGGTGGATTCCAGCGTGGCGCGCAGTTCGGCGACGAGCTTTTCGAGTTCGCTCTCGACGCGGCGTTCCACCGACTGGTCGCGGATGCCGACGACGAATACTGCGGTGGCATCGTTGATGGCGACGCGGCTGACGCGGCGTTCGACCGGCACGGTGGTGCCGTCGGCGCGCGGCAACAGCGTCTCGGACAAAATGTGGTCGGACAATCCGGCGGCGACGTCTTCCCAGAAGTAAAGATCCTCGGGCGTGGCCGCCAGTTCCACCACCGGGCGGCCGACGAGGCTTGCGGCCGGCGTGCCGAGCAGCTCGGCCGCGTTGCGGTTGACGGCGAGGATGCGCAACTCGATGGCATCGACGATCCAGACGGCTTCGAGCATGCCCTCGATGAGGGGCTGCCAGTTCGGCGTGCTCATGCCGCCACCTCCGTCTCGCCTTGCGGCGTACGCGCGCGCTCGAAGAAATAGCACATGCGCTGGCGCGGCGACAGGTAGTCGAACGCCGCTTTGGGCAGGTGCAGGGGTTTCAGACTGCGGCGGATGCCGAGTTCGGGGGCGTGTTCGAGATCGACGACCAGAGCTTCGTCGCGCGGCACGCGCGGATCGTGGATGACGATGTGCGGTTTGAGCGGCCGCGAGGAGTTCACCGAGACGACCAGGGCGTAGCGGCCGTCGCTCAACTCGACGACCGAGCCCGGCGGATAGACGCCCATCATGCGGATGAAGGGCATCAGCACCGCCATGTCGAACTGCTTCTTCATCTGGGCGAAGATCAGCGACAGCGCTTCGTGCGGCGTGACGGCCGCCGCCGGGTTGGCGGGATTGCACAGGTTGTCGTAGTGGTTGATCAGACTGACGATGCGCGCCGGCGCTACGATGGCTTCGCCTGCGAGTTTGTGCGGAAAACCGCGACCGTCGGCATACTCGTGATGCTGGGCGATCACGGCCTGCGCGGGTGCGCTCAGCTTCATGGCGCGGGCATACTCGATGCCGCGCACGACATGCTCTTCGTACAGGTGGCGCTCGGCGTTGTTGAAATTGTCGTCCTTCCAGCGCAGCCGTTCCGGCAGGGCGATCTTGCCAATGTCGTGCAGCAGCGCGCCGGTGCCCAGGTCGTTGAGCGCCGCCGCATCGAGTTCCATGGCCTTGCCGAGCAGCAGCGCTATTACCGTGACGTTGATCGAATGCAGCGAAGCTTTTTCGCCGGCGTTCTCGGAGAGCAGGCGGATCGCCGATTCTTCCTGCTCCAGCAGCTTGCCGACCATGTTGCCGATCACCTGTTCGGCATGGGTGCGCGCGGCGACGGGCTGGGTGCGCACGGCGTCGATGACCTGGCGGTAGGAGCGGCCGGCATTGGCGAAATGACGTTCGCACACCTCGAGGTTTTCGCGCTGGCTGCTCAAAAGCTCGCGGCGCTGGCGCCGGTGTTCCTCGGCGGCGACGGCCGCCGCAGCGGCGGCGGCTCGCTCCTGGGTCTGCTCCTCGGCATCGGCGCCGCTGTTTGCCGCAGTTCCGGCTGGCGCGTCGGCGGATTCCGGCGACGGCTCCGGGTCGCTCTTGGCCGGCGACCAGCGCACGCGATTGAGACCGAGCTTCAGGATGGTGTCGATCTGTTCGGGCGTGGTGATCTTGAAGTTATTGAGCGCGAAGGGATGCTGCATCCAGCCCAGATCGAGATAGACGTACATGCCGATGCGCAGGGCATCGACTTCGATGAATTGGGCTTCGCTATCCTGAATGGCCATGCTTGCAGCGATTGTCTTGATGGTCTTGGGACGATTATCGTCGCTTTTTCTTCAGCCGTTGTGTTTCGCTGCGGCGGGCGGCACAAATTCGGGCCGGTTGCGCATGAAATCGGCCAGATCGGCGAGCTTCTTGTCGAGTTCGGCGCGCAAGGCGGCGTCCGTGATCTGCTCGTCCATGGCCTGACGCATGCAGAGCATCCACTGGTCGCGTTCCGCCGCGCCGATGCTGAAAGGCAGATGGCGCTGGCGCAGGCGCGGGTGGCCGAACTTTTCGACGTAGAGCTGCGGTCCGCCGAGCCAGCCGGAGAGGTACATGAAGAGTTTTCCTTCCGCGCCGGACAGGTCGCGCGGATGCAGTTTGCGCACGTCATAGGCTTCGGGCAGGCTGTCCATCAGTGCATAGAAGCGTTGGACCAGCCGACGCACGCCGGCTTCTCCGCCGATCAGGTCGTAGTGGGTGACGGTGGGGATGTTCATGTCGCAGGTTCTCCGTTCTGGCGCGCTTCCAGCGCTTCCCAGCGTTCCAGCAGGACGAGCAGCTCCGCGTCGATGGCGGCCAGGCGCGTTGCAACTTCCTGTGCCGCTTGCGCATCCTGGTAAAGCGCCGGGTCTTCGAGGCGTGCGGTGAGGGTGGTTTGTTCGGTTTCGAGCGTGGCGATGTGCGCGGGCAGGGCTTCGAGTTCGCGTTGCTCCTTCCACGACAATTTGACCGGCTTGGCTTTGTCCGCTGGGCGTGGCGCCAGCGCCGACTTTTGCGGTTGCGCCTGCTTCTCGGCGCGCTCCGCCGCCTTGCGGCCGGCGTGGTAGGCCGCCCAGTCGCTGTAGCCGCCGGCATATTCGTGCCAGGTTCCCTCATTTTTCTCACTAGCTTCGGCGGCGATGGTCTGGGTGACGAGGGCGTCGAGGAAGGCGCGGTCGTGGCTGACGAGGAAGACCGTGCCGGCGTAATCCTGGATCAGGTCTTCGAGCAGTTCCAGCGTGTCGATGTCGAGGTCGTTGGTCGGCTCGTCGAGCACCAGCACATTGGCCGGACGGGCAAACAGGCGCGCCAGCAGCAGGCGGTTGCGCTCGCCGCCGGAGAGCGATTTCACCGGCGAACGCGCGCGTTGCGGCGCGAACAGGAAGTCGCCGAGATAGCCGACCACATGTTTTCGAGCTCCAGCGATCTCGACGTAGTCCGAACCCGGCGAAATGATGTCGGCGAGCGTCGCCTCCGGATCGAGCTGGGCGCGGAACTGGTCGAAATAAGCGACTTCGATCTTGGTGCCGAGCTTGACCGTGCCGGCGTCGGGCGGCAACTCGCCGAGGATCATGCGTAGCAGCGTGGTTTTGCCCGCGCCGTTGGGACCGATCAGGCCGACCTTGTCGCCGCGCTGGATGCGGCAGGAAAAATCGCGCACCACCTGTTTGTCGCCGAAGGACTTGCTGACGTGCTTCAACTCGGCGACCAACTGGCCGCTCTTGTCGCCGGCGTCGAGTTGCAGCTTGACCTGGCCGATGCGCTCGCGCCGCGCGCTGCGTTCGGCGCGCAGGCGGTCGAGGCGCTGGACGCGGAACACCGCACGCGTGCGGCGCGCTTCCACGCCTTGGCGAATCCAGACTTCCTCTTCCTTCAGCAGCTTGTCGAAGCGCGCGTTTTCCTTCGCCTCGTCGGCCAGTTGCGTTTCCTTGCGCTCTTTGTAAGCCGCGAAGCTGCCGGGAAAACTCGTCAGCCGGCCGCGATCCAGTTCGACGATGCGCGTCGCCAGGCGGTCGAGAAAACGCCGGTCGTGGGTGACGAACAGCAGCGTCACGCCGGACTCCAGCAGGAAATCCTCCAGCCACTCGATGGCGGCAATGTCGAGGTGGTTGGTCGGCTCGTCGAGCAACAGCACCTCGGGCGCGACGGCGAGCGCCTGCGCCAGCGCGAGGCGCTTCTTCTGCCCGCCGGAGAGCGTGCCGACCTTGGCATCGGCGTCGAGGGCGAAGCGCGAAATCACCTGCTCGGCGCGCGCCTCGTAGGCCCAGACCCCGAGCGATTCCATCGCGTGTTGCAAGCTTTCCATGCGTGCCAGCAGCGCGTCATGATCGGCGTCCGCTTCCGCCATGCGGTGCGAAATCTCGTGGTAGTCGGCGAGCAGCCGCGCCGTTTCGCCCATGCCGGCGACAACGGCCTGGAATACGGTCTGCTCGGCATCGAACGGCGGCTCCTGCGACACGTAACCGAGCTTGAGACTCGGTTGTGCCCACAGCGTGCCGTCGTCCAATGGTGCGCGGCCGGCGAGCGCCATCAGCAGCGAAGACTTGCCGGTACCGTTGCGGCCGATCAGCGCGACGCGCTCGCCGCTATCAAGCTGGAACTCGGCGGCGTCGAGCAGGGGGACGTGGCCGTAGGCAAGACAGCCGTTATCGAGTTTGAGCAGGAGCATGAGGTTTGCTTAAGTTTTCTTGAAGCGCTTGGCGACGGCGCTGGCGGCCTCGAAGCCGGCGAGCGCGAGCGCCCCGGCAACGATGCCGACGAGCATGTCGCCCAACAAGGGCAATAGGGCCGCGAGTACCACGTTGTCGCCGCCCAGTCCGAGGATGGCATGATGCACCGGCGGTAGGCCATGCACGAGGATGCTGCCGCCGACGAGGAACATCGCGGCGGTGCCGACGACCGCCAGCGTCTTCATCAGGCGCGGGGCCGTCAGCAGCAATAGCCGTCCCAATGCCCGCGCCGCCGCATTCTGCCGGCCGACCAGATGCAGCCCGGCGTCGTCCAGCTTGACGATGGCGGCGACGATGCCATACACGCCCACCGTCATCAGCAGGCCGATGCCGACGAGCACGGCCACTTGCGTCATGAAGGGTTTATCGGCCACCGTGCCGAGGGCGATGACGATGATTTCTGCGGACAGCACGAAGTCGGTGCGGATCGCGCCCTGAATCTTTTCCGCCTCGGTCGATGCCTCGGCTGCGTCTGGCGTGCCGTCGTTCTTGTGCAGAAATTTATGCGCGAGCTTTTCCACGCCTTCGAAACACAGGTAGAGGCCGCCGACCATCAGCAGCGGCGTCACCAACCAGGGCAACAGCGCGCTGATCGCCAGCGCCGCCGGCACGAGGATGGCTTTGTTCTTCAGCGAACCGACGGCGACGGCCCAGACGACGGGCAATTCGCGGTCGGCATTCACCCCGGTTACCTGTTGGGCATTGAGCGCGAGATCGTCGCCGAGCACGCCGGCGGTCTTCTTCGCCGCGACTTTGGTCATCGCGGCGACATCGTCGAGGATCGACGCGATATCGTCGATCAGGGCAAGCAAACTGGCTCCAGCCATGAAACATCTCTTCCGTAAGCGCGGGGCGCAACCTTACCCGATCCGCCGCCGTCCCGCCAGCGCCGACTTTGTCGTGACTTTGCCCCGGCTTGTGTGCGATGTGGCTAAGGCGCCGCCGACACCGTCATGACCTGACGATAACGATTGGCGGCGACCATCTCGGCGGCATCGGTGCCGTAGCCGACATAGATGCTCGATCCGATCAGGTTCGATACGTTTGCGCCTTCCAGGATGTCGAGCACCACCGCGTCGGTGCGCGCGCTCAGCGACACGCCCGTCATGAATTGCGCCATCGGCCAGGCCAGGCCGCTCCAACGTTTCTCGGCGTCGAGCTGGAACCAGGCCAAGGCGCCGTTCTGGCCGGCTTGCGCGGCGACATACAGGTTGTAGCCGGCGTCCGCGCGTTGCTGCGCGCGCGTCGTCGGGTAGTTCAGCAGGCCGCGCACGTCCACCTTCAGCGAGAGCGCGCCGAGTTCCCCGGATTTTTTGGCTTGCAGCAGGAAGGGCGGGATCGTCGCTGTGTCGATGCTGTTTGCTGCCGCCGGGTCGAGGTCGAGAAAGTCTGACAGCGCCGCATCGACGACCAGGCGCGCTTGAGTTGTCGAATCGATGTTGGTGCCATCGCCGAGCTGGCCGTAGAAGTTCTTGCCGAGCGCCTGGACGGTACCGTCCGGCTTGCGCAGCAGGACATGGGACTGGCCGGCAGACAGCGCGGAAAAGCCGGTGCCGAGCGCTACCGGATCGCAGCGCACGAGCGGATCGCAGGCGGCGGAGAACCAGCGGCCGAAGCCAACCGTTTCGCCGGAAGTCTTGCGCGCGACGGTGAAGATCGAACCGGCCGCAACCTCGGCATAGCCTTCGCCGATCTTGACCGGCGTGCGCACGATGGCCGGGCCGACGCCCAATTGGCCGTCCTCGTTGTCGCCCCAGCCCCAGAGTTCGCCGTTTTCCTTGATGCCGACGCTATGGTGCTGGCCTCCCGCCACGGCGATGTAGCCGTCGCCGACCTTGATCGGCGTTTCGCTGTTCATGCAGCGGTCGCCGTCGCCGAGCTGGCAGGTGCCGTTCGTGCCCCAGGCCCAGGCGCTCTTGTCGCTCTTGATGCCGAGGAAATGGGTGTAGCCGGCCGTCACCTGCGTGTAGCCGCTATCTTTTTGCGCCGGGACGATGAGTGGCGCATTGGGGTCGTTGCGATGGCCGAGGCCGTCGCCCCATTGCCAGATGCTGCCATCGGCCTTGAGCATGACGGATTCGGTCTTGCCCACCGCCACTGCCGCCACCTGATCGGCGATCTTCACCGGCGTGTGGCGGTCGATGCGCGTGCCGTCGGCCAGCGCGCCGTAGAGGTTGCTGCCCCAGGCCCACAGGCTGCCGTCGCTCTTGATGCCCAGCGCATGGACATAGCCGGCGGCGATGTCCTTGTAGCCATTACCGAAGAGCAGGGGAACCGTCGCATCCTTCTTCAGCCCCACCCCGAGTTGTCCCTGCCGGTTGTCGCCCCAGGCCCAGAGCTTGCCGTTGGCATCGATGGCGAGCGAATGCGCATCGCCGCCGGCCAGGACCAGCGCGCCGGCGAGGGTAAGCGGATTGGGCGTGGCGACCGTGGCGGCATCGGAATTCACGCCGGTCTGCGTCATGTGGTTGCGGCCCCAGGCCTGCAAGGTGCTGCCCTTCAACGCCAGGACATGCTCGCCCTTGCCGCCGATGGCGCTGTAGCCGGTGCCGATGGCCGTCGGCGTGCCGCTGGCGCCGACATCGCTACGCGCCAGTTCGCCCCAGGCATTATTGCCCCAGGCGTACAAAGTGCCGTCCTCGCGCAGCGCCAGCGAATGGCCGCGTCCGGCGACAACGGCGACGATCCTGTCGAGTCCGGCAAGCTTTAGCGGCGTCGCACTGGACTGGCTGCCGCCGTCGCCGAGCTGGCCGTAGGCATTGCAGCCGAAGGCATACACCGCGCCGTCCGTGCCCAGCGCCAGGGCGTGGTCGGCCCCGGCGGAGATGGTGCGGAAGCTGCCCGTGACTCGCGACGGCGTCGCAATGCGCGTCTCCGCGCTGATTGCCGCGCCGATGCCGAGCTGGCCGCAGTCGTTGATCCCCCATGCATACAAGCTGCCATCGGCCTTCAAGGCCAGGCTGTAGCCCCAGCCGGCGGCGACGTCCGCATAGCCCGCGCCGACCTGGCGCGGGGCGAGCACCTCGGCGTCCGCCACGCCGAGTTCGCCGTCGTAATTGCGGCCCCATGCCCACAGACTACCGTCGCTGCGCACGGCCAGCGCGTGTTCGCCGAGCGAGAACTTGCTGACGTTCTGGAGAATCTTGCGCGGCTGGTCGTTCAGGCCGAAATGGCCCGAACCCGCCTGGCCGAAGGCATTCTCGCCAAAGGACCAGAGCCCGCCGTCACGGTCGAGCACCAGGCTGTTAGCGCCGTAGGACTCGGCCGCGACCGCCGTCGCGCCCAGGCTCACCTGAATGGGTGACACGGTTTGGACGGGCGCCCCGAGTTGCCCATAGCCGTTGTCGCCCCAGGCCCAGACCTGGCCGGCAGTGTCGAGCGCGAGATTGAAATAGCCGCGCGTGGCGATTTTCGGTTCCGCCGCGAGACTGGACTGGGCCAGAAGGCAGGCGGCGAGGGCGGCAAGGCTGGGGCGGCGCATGTTCATTTCGATCTCCCGCAGTGGTAGACATGGTAGCGGAAGATTCTAACGTCATCGCGGCGAAGGGGCGTGTCCGCTGCGCCGGCCCAGGAGAACTAATTCACGTCGCCGTGTTGTCAGCGCCGAGGGCAGGACTTGCAGCATCTGAGGCCGCTTCGAACGCCGCCGATGGCGCTGGATTTGGCGCAAACAGATCCTTGATGCGTTGTTCCGCGCGCGCCAGCAGCGCGGGATTTTGCCGATAGGCCATCAACAGGAATTCCCGGTTGGCCTCGATTTCCCGAATCAGGCGCAGGTTTTGTTCGCCGTTCATGCGGTTTTGCCGTCGCGTAGTTGTGTCAATGCTTCGACATCGATCCTGTCCTTGCTGCGGCCGGTGTCGCTTTTCATCGCAATCAGATGATCGAGCGAAGCGATGGGAATCCGGAAGGCGCCCAGGTCGATCAAGACGGCATCGCGGCGCAGCACGGTGTAGCCAAGCACTGGATCGATCAACACGTCCAACACGGTTGCCTGCGCATCCGGCGTGTGCAGAGCAAAAGCCAGCATGCCCTTTTCGCGCCGCCATTGCGCAAGCAAATCGGGCTGGGCCAGCGATTCGATGGCGACCGGCAGCGTCGGGCGCAAGCCTGCGGCTTTGGCCTGCGCAATGAAGCGCCTCAGGTTTTCAGGCTCCATTGCCAGCACAACGTCGACATCCATGGTCACGCGCTGATAGCCATGTAGAGCGACAGCCAAACCACCCACCAGCACGTAGTCGGTTTTGCTCTCTGCCAACAATTTGATCAGATCGAACATGCCCATGCCTAACCTTACCCCATCCACCGCCCGTCATCCAACTGCTATTCACGCAGCGGCAGCCAGATGCATGTCGACGTGAATGTCGGCAAACGGGCAGACGATCTTGTCGTCGGGGGTTTTCTCGATCAGGCCGAGTTCGAGCAGGACGCGCACATCGTCCAGCACCCGCTTGGGGTCGCGCGCGACGCGTCGCGCCAGTTCTCGCACGCTCATGGCCGCTTCGCCCTGCACGCGGCGCATAAGGCGGCCTGCCAGTCGGGGCGTAAGGTGATGGTCAGTTGCCTCATGACTTTCTCCTTTCCGCAACGACGGCGATGAAGCCTACTCAAGCGCCCACTCTTCGACCGCCAATCCGGGTACGCGGTGAAATTCACGCGCGTTGTTGGTGATCAGGACGCTCTCTTCGGCCAGGACGTGGGCTGCAATCATCATGTCCATGCCGCCGATGGTCCGACCGCTCCGTTCCAGCGTGGCGCGCATCTGGGCGTAGCGGTGCGTGGCATCCAGCGGCCAGGGCAAAACCTCGAATCCGGCCAGCCAGCTTTCTACCGCTGCACTGAAACGCGGTGCCGCCAGTTTTGCGGCGCCGTAGCGCAGTTCGGCGGCCACGATGGACGACAACCAGAGTTGGCTACGGTCCAGCATGGCAAAGCGCTCGATCATGCTGGCCGGATGATGCCGCAGGATGTAACTACAGATATTGGTGTCCAGTGTGCGGCGCATGGGCGATCAGGTCCAGTCGCGCTCTTGTGGTGCGGGGTCTTGTCGGTCGGCGAGAAAGTCGGCGGGCAAGACTTCGGTGCCGGCGTAAAACGCCATCAGCCATTCCCCCATATTGGGATTGCCGGCGACATTCGGCGTCATCCACAGTGCATTGCCGATTTGCTCGACCCTTACCTCGCTGGCCTGTAGACGCAACTTGGCGGGCAGACGTATTGCCTGGCTACGCCCGCTCATGAAGAGTTTCGCGGTGATCGTCATGGCTGGCTCCTTTGTGATATCACGCTGTAGTATCCATTGGAATCGTCGGCGGCGTCAAATTAAATCGAGCTCGGCGCCTGCACTTCTGGCAGCGGTAGTTTGAGGGCTGCATGCCTCGCGGCGGTGCCGTCTTGCCTATGCGCCTTTGCCGACCACGCTTTCGAGCAGGGCGAGAAAGTCCGTTTCGTCGCGGACTTGGGCGATCTGTGCCGAGGTGACGGTGTAGCCGTGCGGCTGGGCGATGGCTTCGTAGCGCGGGATGCGGGAGCGGAAGAGGTGGGGGAAGACCCAGCGCGTGAAGTCGTCCGGGGCGGCGGCGGCGATGTCGGTTAAGCCGCGTTCGGCGAGGAATTTCGGTAGGTATTCGGCGAGGAAGGCCGGGCGGAAGTAGAGCGGCTTGGGGTCGGCCTGGGCGCGGCGGATGAGTTCGGCTTCCTCTTCCGGGGTGGTGACCTGAATGTAGAGGATCAGCGTCTGCGCGACGAGCAGGTCGATGACGGCCGGGTCTTCGAGTTCGCACAGGCTGCCGCCGACGTCGTTGACGAAGTGGGCGTAGCCGTAGATGTCCTGGGCTTTTTTTGCGAAGGCGGGGACGTCGTGCATGGCGGCGATTTCGGCTTCGCGGTACATGGCCTGGCGGCGCGCAAATTCGTCGGGGAGGAGGCCGCCTTGCGTTGGGTCGCCGAGCTTGCCGACGAAGGTGAGCACCGGGCCGAGGTCGTCGATCTTGATGTTGTTCTTGATGTCGATCCAGTCGCGCCGCAGCAGGTCGCGCAGGAAAGGCACTTGCATGGCTTGCTGCTTGACGAGGTCGAGGATGGGTTCGTCGAGGTAGCGCTTGCCGATGCGGAAGTCGGCGGAGTAGTGGAACCAGTCGTGGCGGCGCAGCATGGACGACAGCCAGGTTTTGCCGACGCCGGACATGCCGAGCAGGGTGATTTTCTTGTGCGGCCAGCGGCGGAAGGCGTCGACGGTGAATTTCATGGTTGTGCGCAGTGAGGGCGCCGTGCCGCTGGCGCCGAGTTTGTGGAATCAGACGATCTTGCAGACGTCGTCGAAGGCCGGGCGCGGGCTGCGCGCGAAGACGGCGGTGGGGTCGCCATGGCCGAGGCCGCAGATGAAGTTGCTCTTGACGCGCGTGCCGGCGAAGAATTCGGCATCCACTTTGGCCGCATCGAAGCCGGACATCGGGCCGCAGTCGAGGCCGAGGGCGCGTGCGGCGAGCATGAAGTAGGCGCCTTGCAGGCTACTGTTGCGGAAGGCGGTAGCTTCGATCAGGGCATCGTTGCCGACGAACCACGAACGCGCGTCGGTGTGGGGGAAGCGCTGCGGCAGGGTGTCGGGAAAGTCGAGGTCCATGCCGAGGATGGCGACGACCGGCGCCGTCTGCGTCTTGGCGCGGTTGCCTTCCATCATCAGCGGTACGAGGCGGGCCTTGGCTTCCGGCGATTTGACGTAGATGACGCGCAGGGGCCAGCAGTTGGCGCTGGTCGGGCCCCATTTCATCAGTTCGTGCAACTCGGCAAGCAGGCTATCGGGGACGGCTGTGTCGCGCCAGCCGTTGTGGCTGCGCGCGTTGACGAAGAGTTGGTCGAGGGCGGCACGGTCGAGTTTCATGGTGTTCCTTCCGGCTGTGGTTGAGTTGGCTAGTTTGCGCCGCCGCCGGAGGATTTCAATAACTGCGGTTGTAATTGATGCGCAGCGTGGCTTGGCGGTGTGTCGAGGTAATGCCGGTGTTCGGGTTGGTGTTCTCGACGCGCGGTGCCAGCGCGAGGGAGGCCGCGACGTTGGCGTCCGGGTCGATGCGCCAGCCGAGGCCGAAGGTGAAGTGGCGCTTGACGGTGGCGGGGAAGAGTGGGTTCAGCGTGGCGTCCGGCACAGGATTGGAGGCGACATTGATACCGGCGCGCAGGGCGACGTCCGGGGCGACCATGTACTGGCCGCCGAGCATCAGCACGGTGTGGTCTTTCCAGTGCTGTTCGAGGATGGCGGTCATTTCGCTGCCGCCGCCGGCGACGAGGTTTTGCGCCAGGGGATTGGCCTGGGTCGCGTCGGCCTCGAATTTCATGGCGAATTGCTTCATCGAAGCCGCCCAGCGGATGCGCTTGATATCGGCGGCGAGCAGCAGCCGGGGCGTGGTCTGCCAGGCGAGGCCGATGCCGAAGGTTTCCGGCCATTGGAAATCGAGCACGGAAATCTTGCCGCTGACCGGCACGGTCTGGCTGCCGCCCGGCGTGGCGATACCCATCTGGACGGTGGCGCTCTTGGCCTTGAGATCGTCGATGGCGGTCTTGCTGTGCCAGGTGGCGCCGAGAGCCAAGCTGTCCGATAGTTTGTAATGGATGCCGAGTTTGCCGGCCCAGCCGGTGCCCTTGGCCTTGCCGGAAAAATCGTTGGCATCGGAAAAATCGAAGCGGGCGTAATTGACGTCGCGGATCATGCCCGCGCCGATGGCGCCGTTGAAGGCGCCGACCAGCGAGCCGGTGGCGCTGCCGACGCCGGGGGTGTCGGCCACCATGCGGCCGAAGGTGGCGCCATCCACGTCCATCTTGACATCCATCGTGGCCCAGACGAAATCGATCTGGCCAGCGATGGAGAGCGCATCGTTGGCGCGCCAGGCGAGCGGGAACATCAGGCGGCCGACGCCGACTTCGGAGCGGATTTCCTCTCCCGAGAGCGCGGCCATGGCACCGCGCATCGATAGTCCGCCGGCGAACAGCGACGAACCAGCGCCGTATTCGGTGCCCATACCGCCTTGTGCCAGCATGGCGGCGCCGTAGGTCCAGGCGCCATGGCGGCGCGTCCAGGACAGCGTCGGCATGTAGTAGGCGTCGCCGGCCGAGTCGCGGGCGCCGGCCAGCGGGTGGCTGGACGCGACGCTGGGCATCAGCACGGTCAAACCGAGGCCGAGTTCGGCGCGCTCGTGGGTGCGCAGGCCGAGGGTGGCGGGGTTGTTCATCACCGCCGAATTGCCGGAGTCGTAGGCAAAGGAGGCGCCGCCCATGCCGCCGGACTTGGCGCCCCAGGCATCCATGTTCATACCGTTGGTGGCGTGGGCGGAAAACGGCAATAACGGGAACAGCACGGCGAACAGGCCTAGGCGCGATGGGGCGAACATGAGATTCCTCCTTTTTGTAGTGGCCGCGACTATGCCAGAGGTACTAAGTGCCGCCCATCAATCCTGTCGATTCGTCCAGAAAACACCTAGAATCGACCGAAAAAGGGAGGATTGACCATGGAACGCATCACCATCTCGCTGGATGAAACGCTGGCACGGGAATTTGACGCGCTGATCGAACGGCGTGGCTACCAGAATCGCTCGGAGGCGGTGCGCGATTTGTTGCGCGAGCATCTCGAAACGGCGCGTCAGCGCGAATCCGCCAGCGGCCATTGCGTCGCCAATCTCTCCTACGTGTATGACCACCACGCGCGCGATCTGGCCGAGCGTCTGACCCATTTGCAGCACGCGCACCACGACCTGACGGTGGCGACCATGCATGCCCATCTCGATCACGACAATTGCCTGGAAAGCGTGATCCTCAAGGGGCCGACCGGCACCGTGCGCGCGTTTGCCGATGCCCTGACGGCCGAGCGCGGCGTGCGCCACGGACAGATCAATATCGTCTCGGTGGAGCTGGCGAACAGCGTGCATGAGCACGGTTATCGCCCCAAGGGCGCAGCCGCGCGCGTGCCGCATCTCCACTTGAAGCCGAAGGATTGATCTACTCACCCGAAAGGAGCTGCATCATGTCCGCGCATGCGAAAAAACTGTTGCTTGCCTTGTCGCTCGTCGGCGGTCTGGCTCTGTCGGCCCATGCTGCCTGTCCCGACGCTGCGGCCGTCGCCGCTTATCTCGCCGAGTTCGTGGCGCAACAGCCGAGCAAGGGCTTCGGCAAGGAGATCGATCTCGCCGACGCCGCGTGTGCGCGCGGCAAACTGTTGCAGGCTCTGCCTGACGTACTCGGTCGCCCGGTCGGCTATAAGGCGCTCTTTACCAATGCCGCTGCGCAGAAGCGGTTCGGCGTCAAGGAGCCGGCGTGGGGCGGCATGTTTGCCAAGCTGATGTTGCCCAGCGGTGCGCGCCTGTCGGCGAACTTTGGCGCCCGGCCGCGTTACGAGTCGGATTTCATCGTCGTCGTCAAGGATGCCGGGCTTGCCGAGGCGCAAACGCCGCTGGAGGCGTTGAAGCATATCGAGGCGCTGATACCCTTCGTCGAGTTGCCCGACCTGATGCTTGAGGGCACGCCGACCGGCGCAGAACTGATCGCCACCAACGCCGCCTTTCGCGGCGGCGTACTCGGGCCGCGTATCGCCGTCGCGCCAGAGCCGAGTTTGCTCGACGCCCTGGCGAACATGGATGTCGTCATTACCGAAGAACGCAGTGGCAAGGAGATCGGCCGTGCCAAGGGCAATGTGCTGATGGGACAACCGATCGAGGCCGCACTCTGGCTCGCCCGGCGTCTCAAGGCGGACGGTGTGACGCTGCAACCGGGCGACTACCTGAGTTTGGGCGGATTCCTGGGCTCTGCACCGACGCAAGCCGGCACCCGCATTGCAGTACGTTACGAAGGACTACCCGACAACCCGACGGTGCGGGTGAGTTTCGACTGAAGCGCGACTAACCCAGAAGCGCGACCGACCGCGCGTGCCTGCATTCAGGCGAGCAGATCCGGGCCGATCATGCGCTCGACGGCGGCGATACGATCCTTGAGTTGAAGTTTGCGCTTCTTCATGCGCCGCAGCAGCAATTGGTCGTGCGGCGGGTTTTCTTCCAGGCGGGCAATGCTGGTGTCGAGATCGCTATGCTCGATCTTGAGTTCGGTGAGCTGAATATGCAGATCGGCGGAGTCGTTGGCGGGCGTCATGGGGGAAATCTTATGCTTCGTCAGTTCGATTGGCAATCCTGTTGTGCATTGCCTTATATGCATTTCGTTGTACGTTCCCACCCTGAATCTATTACTTTTTGCTAAATTCGGGGTAGAGACGAACCGATAAACAAAAAGAAGTAGGGATTGTTCGGTAGCGAATTCCTTGAAAACATGTACCCCCCCCCAATCGTCTGCGCTTGCCGCACGTTCTTTGCCGCCATTGGCAGAGAACGAGATCGCCGCATTTCTCGGCATGATTCAGGACGGCTTCCAGATCTGGTCCCCCGATGGCCGCTTGCGCTATGCCAATCCGGCCACTTTCAAATTGTTCGGCTTGCCCGCCAAGACGAAGGTGCGCGTGTGTTCCGATTTGTTGAGTTGTTGCGTCGACCCGGCGGGCAATCCCTTGGGGCATGGCGAGTTTTCCATTTGTGCTCTGGCTGCAGCGGGAGAAGGGGAAGGCGAGAGCCTGCTGCGCGTGCGTACCGGAAAGAGCCAGGATCGCTGGCTGCGTATCCAGGCCTATGTCCAGTATGGGGAGCGGCAGCATCAGAATGTAACCGGCATCATCAGTACCAGTGTCGATGTCACCGGTTTTATCGAGGAAGAGCGTTCGCTGCAACGTCAGGCGCAGTACGATGCCTTGACCCGTTTGCCGAACCGCGTGTTGTTCGCGGATCGTTTGCACCAGGCATTGGCGACGGCGGCGCGGCGGCGCGAGATGCTGGCCGTATGCATGATCGATCTGGACGGTTTCAAGCCCATCAACGATACGCTCGGGCATAAGGCGGGCGACCGCTTATTACAGGAAATTGCTTACCGGCTGGAGAGCGCCGTGCGCGCCGACGACACGGCGGCCCGTCTGGGGGGCGACGAGTTTGCGCTCCTGCTGGGCGGTTTGCGAGGCCCCGCCGAGGTGGAGCAGGTGTTGGGCCGGGTGCTGCAGGATGTCGCGCGGCCGGTCGCCATCGACGGTCGGCCGGTGGGCGTCACGGCCAGTATCGGCGTCAGCATGTTTCCCGGCGATGTGAACGATCCCGACCTGTTGTTGCGCCATGCCGACCAGGCGATGTACAAGGCGAAGGAGGCGGGCAAGGGCTGCTATCACGTTTATGATCCGGCCGTGGCGAGCAAACTGCATGCCTCGCGCACCTTGCTGAGGAAGATACAGGAGGCGCTCGATCACGGGCAGTTTCGGTTGTTTTATCAACCCAAGATCGATTGCCGGCGCGGCCTGGTGGTCGGCCTGGAGGCGCTGGTGCGCTGGCAGCATCCGGTGCTGGGGTTGCGTGCGCCGAGCGAGTTCCTGCCGCTCATCGAGCAGGACGATGCCATCGTTGGCCTGGGCGAGTGGGTGATCGGCGAAACCCTGGCGCAGATTACCCGCTGGGAGGCGGAAGGCATTGTGTTGCCGGTGAGCGTGAATATCGCCGCGCGCCAATTCCTGCGCGGCAACTTCGGCGCGCGCCTGGAACAGTTGCTGGACGCGCAGCCGCCTGGTCGGGTGCGCCTGTTGGGCATCGAGATCGTCGAAACCGCCGTGCTGGAAGATATCAACACCGTCAGCCGCATGGTGCAGCACTATCGACAACTGGGCATGAAGTTCGATCTCGACGACTTCGGCACCGGCTATTCGTCCTTGGTGCATTTGAAGCGCCTGGCGGTCGATACGCTGAAGATCGATCAGTCTTTCGTGCGCGACATGCTCGACGATCCGGGCGACTTGACCATCGTGCAGGGGGTGATCAATCTCGCCAGTGCTTTCCATCTCGCTGTGGTGGCCGAGGGCGTGGAGGATATCGAGCATGTGTTGACGCTGCTCGAACTGGGTTGCGATGTGATGCAAGGCTACGGCCTTGCCCGGCCGATGCCGGCGGAGCGCGTGGCCGAATGGGTGCGTGCTTTCCAGCCCGATCCGCGCTGGAGAATCGCCGACGAGCAATTTCCCCAGCGCAGCGACTTCGATCTCTTGTTGGCGAAGGTCTTGCATCGCTACTGGATGCAGCGTCTGATGGCGGCGGCGCGCGATACTACGGGCAGGGCGGCCTGGCCGGAAATGGATTACCGCGATTGCCGGCTGGCGCATTGGTATGCCAACTCCGGCCTGAAGCAGTTTGTCGGGCGGCCCGAATTGGTGCAATTCGATATTGCCCATCGCGAAATGCACCGGCTGGGCCAGCTCGTGCAAAATGATGTCATGGCGGGGAAGGGCGTGTCGGAGCGGCTCGTGGGGGAACTGGGCGAGGCGGGCGACACCCTGTTGCGTTCGTTGGAAACTTTTCAAAAACTGGCTAAGGCTTGAGCAAGGAGAACAATAAAATGGCAAGCGTGCAGCAATTGTTGGTGTGGGACGAAAGCTATGCCACGGGCGTGGCGGAAATCGACGAACAGCACATGATCCTGGTGCATACGCTGAACGAGGCTTCGATCAAGCTGGCGGGCGATGCCAGCATCGATCAGCTCGAACAGATCACGCAGGATTTGCTCGCCTATGCGCTTTATCATTTCGAAACCGAGGAAACCTTGATGCAGGAATACGGTTACGAGGAGGGGGCAGCGCAGGATCAGGCCATCCATCTCGAACAGCATCGTGCGTTCTCGGCCAAGGTGGTGGCGGTGCGCGAAAGCCTCAAGTCCGGCCATATGATCGCGCCGGCCGATTTGCTGGCCTTCCTGAATCAATGGCTGGTCAACCACATTCTCAACACCGACAAGCGGCTGGGGGCGTTCATCGTTGCCAAGCGTGCCGTTAATTGATAACAAGGACATGAACAAGAATATCGGTCGTTTTGAAATTCGCGGAGAGTTGGGGCGCGGCGCGCAGAGCGTCGTGTATCTGGCTTGGGATCCGCAGTTGCAGCGCGAGGTGGCGATCAAGACCCTGCACTTTTCGCGTGCCGATGCCGCCAGGAATGCTCTGTTGCTCGACGAGGCGCGCACGGTCAGCAAGTTTCGTCACCCGCATGTGGTGCCGATTTTCGACGCAGGCGAGGAGGACGGCGATCCCTATCTGGTATTCGAGCGGGTGGAGGGCCAAAATCTTGCCGAGGTGCTGAAGAGCGGCGGCGCCATGCCCGCCGTCAGGGCGGCGGCGCTGATGCAGCAGATTACCGATGCGCTGGCGCAAGCGCACGCGCAAGGCATCATCCATCGCGACCTGAAGCCTTCCAACGTGCTGATCGATGCGCGCGACGGCGCACCGCGCGTGATGGATTTCGGCATCGCCACGCGCGTCTCGGAATCCGGCAGCGAAGCCGGCCAGGGCTTGACCGGTACGCCTGCCTATCTGGCGCCCGAATACATCACCCAACAGCGTGTCACGCCGCAGATCGATGTGTTTGCCGCCGGCCTGGTGTTGCTGGAGATGCTCACGGGGCGACGTGTGTTCGACAGCAGTTCGATCGAATCTCTGCTCTACCGCATCGCCACGGAACCGGTCAAATTGCCCGCGACGCCGCCGATCGATCCGCGCTTGGGGGGCATCATTCTGCGCGCCTGCGCGCTTGAGCCGGGCCAGCGTTACGCCAGCGCCGAGGAACTGCACGATGCCTTGACCGCCTATCTCGGCGAAGGCACGGCCGAACGCGAGGCTGGGCAAGCCGTTGCGCAAAAGGACACGCTGGAATTCCTGTTGCGGCGCATGCGCCACAAGTCCGACTTTCCCGCCCTGTCCGATTCCGTATCGGCGATCAACAAGCTTACGGCGGCAGAGGGCGAAAGCGTCAATACCCTGTCGAACACGATCCTCAGGGATTACGCGTTGACCAACAAGATTCTGCGGCTGGTGAATTCGGCCTACTATCGGCAGGCCGGCGGCGGCAACATCAGCACAGTGTCGCGCGCGGTGATCGTGCTCGGTTTCGACACTATCCGCAACATTGCCATCACCGTGTTGTTGTTCGAGCATATTCAGGACAAGACCAATGCGCGCGAACTGAAAGAAGCCTTCCTGCGCGCCAATCTGGCGGGCCTGGTGGCAAAGGCGGTCTGCCAGGGACCGATGCTGCATCGCCAGGGCGAGGAAGCTTTCATCTGCGCGTTGTTCCATGGTTTGGGCCACCTGTTGGCGCAATACTATTTCCCCGAGGAGGTCGAGGAAATCACCAAGCTGGTGCAGTTCAAGAAGCTTTCCGAACGTGCGGCTTCGTCGGAGGTCCTTGGGATTTCCTTTGAGGAGCTGGGTATCGGTATCGCCAAGAACTGGGGCTTTCCGCCTTCGATCATCGACAGCATGCGCAGCCTGCCCGATGGCGAATTGAGAAAGCCCAACACCATTGAAGAGGCGCTGCGCGTCGTCGCCGTTTTCGGCAACGAGTTGTGCGATCTGATCAGCAATACGCCGCCGGATCAGCGCATCAAGGCCTTGGCCAAAATCACCCGCCGTTTTGGCGCGAGTCTCCAACTGACCGACAAGCAGATTTTTGCCACCACGGAAAAATCGCTGGAGGAATTGACCCAGGTGGCTTCGATCCTGCGCGTCAATCTCAAACAGAGCAAGTTTGCTCGTCATGCCGCTGCATTTGCCAGCGGCTCGACGGAGGCGGAAGTGACGCCGCGCTCGGTGGTGAATACCGAGGTGTCGCAGATGGCCGAAACCCTGTTGGGTGACGCGCCCCTGCATGAGGTCCAGGAAGGCGGCGCGGCGGCCGGGTTGCCGGACGATGCCCAGGCGGTGCTGGCTTCCGGCATCCAGGACATCAGCAACTCGCTGGTCGACGATTTCACGCTCAACGACATCCTGCGCATCATTCTCGAAACCATGTATCGCGCCATGGGTTTCAAGCGCGTGCTGCTGGCCTTGCGCGACTCCAAGACCGGGCAGATGACCGGGCGCTTCGGGCTGGGGCCGGATGTGTCGGATCTCGCGCGCCAGTTCCGCTTTCCGCTCTCGACGCAGGTCAATGACGTGTTCCTGCTGGCCACGGGGCGCGGGCTCGACATCATCATGAGCGATATCGACGATCCGAAGATCGCCGACAAGGTGCCGAAGTGGTACCGCGAGCGCATTCCCGCCAAGACTTTCGTCTTGTTCCCGCTCAACATCAAGGGCAAGTCGGTGGCGCTGATTTATTGCGACAAGGACAAGGCGGGGTCGATCGACATTCCCGAAAAAGAACTCACGCTGCTGAAGACCTTGCGCAACCAGGCTTTGCTGGCGATCAAACAGGCGATGTGAGGTTCAGGCGCCTTGCCCGGCCAGCCGCGCCAGCGGCTTCTGGTCAATCGGCAGGTTGATCGCCATCGCCAGCACGCCGAGCAGGACGATGATGGTCCACACGATGTCGTAACTGCCGGTGCGGTCGAACAGCACGCCGCCGAGCCAGGCGCCGAGGAAGCTGCCGATCTGGTGGCTGAAGAAGACGAAACCGCCGAGCATCGAGAGGTAGGCGACGCCGAACACCTGGGCGATGATGCCGTTGGTCAGCGGTACGGTGGCGAGCCAGAGGAAGCCGATGGCCATGGCGAAGAGATAGGCGGAAGTCGGCGTCAGCGGTACGGCGAGGAAGGCGACGATGACCACGCTGCGCGCAATATAGATCGCGGCGAGCAGGTGTTTCTTGCTGTGCCGTTGCCCGAGCCAGCCGGCGATGAAGGTACCGAAGATGTTGAACAGACCGATCAGCGCGAGGCAGGTGACGCCGACATTCGCCGGCAAACCCTGATCGGAAAGATAGGCCGGCAGGTGCACGCCGATGAATACGACCTGGAAGCCGCAGACGAAGTAGCCGATGGTGAGCAGCACAAAGCCGTTGTGGCCGAAGGCCTCGCGGATCGCCTCCCAGGCCGATTGGCTGTGGCGGCCGGCCGCGAGGTCGCGGTACGGCTCGGCCAGCGCCACCGACAACGGGGCCATCAGAGCGGCGATGGCGGCGAGGATCAACAGTGCCTGTAGCCAGCCGTAGCCGCTGATGAGCGACTGCGATACCGGCAACAGCGCGAACTGGCCGAAAGAGCCTGCCGCGCCGGCGATGCCGAGCGCCATGCTGCGTTTTTCCGGCCGGGTGATGCGTCCGAGCACGCCATAGACAACGCTGAAGGTGGTGCCGGACAGGCCGATGCCGATCAGCACGCCGGACGACAGCACGAAGCCGGTGCCGCTGGTGGACAAGGCCATGCCGACGAGGCCCAGCACGTAGAGCACGCAGCCCGCCAGCAATACCTTGCCGGCGCCGTAACGGTCGGCGATCAGGCCGGTGAGCGGCTGGGTGACGCCCCAGAGCAGGTTTTGCAACGCCAGTGCGAAGGCGAAGGTTTCGCGGCTCCAGCCATGATCCAGCGTCATCGGTTGGAGGAACAGGCCGAAACCATGGCGCACGCCCATGGCAAACGTCATGATCAGACCGCCACAGATGAGGACGACGGTAGGGGTTCTCCAGTGATTCTGCATGGCGAAAGTCGGTGTGGGGGGGCGCCGCTGCAAAGTCGGCGCTGGTCATACGGCGATGGTGCACCGCATAATAGCGGTTTTACCCATGCCGGTAGCCGCAAGATGAACAAGGCTTTTGTCCGCGAGAGCGAAGGCGACGAAGACGACGAAGAGCCTGCCGGTGTGCCGGCCCTGCCGATCGGAACCAAGAACTACATGACCCCGGCGGGGCATGCTGCCCTGCGCGAGGAGTTCGAGCGGCTGGTGAAGCTTGAGCGGCCGGAACTGGTCAAGGTGGTCGCCTGGGCGGCGAGCAATGGCGACCGCTCGGAGAACGGCGACTATATCTACGGCAAGAAGCGCCTGCGCGAGATGGATCGGCGCCTGCGCTATCTGACGAAGCGGCTCGACAATGCCGAAGTGGTCGATCCGGCACGGCAGGCCAATCTGGAGCAAGTATTTTTCGGTGCCAGGGTCACGGTGGCGTTTGTCGCCGACGCCGCCGCGACCGAGACAGTGACCGAGGCGATCTACCACATCGTCGGTGTCGACGAGGCCGATCCTGCCGTCGGTGCGATCAGTTGGATTTCGCCGTTGGCGCGGGCGCTGATGAAGGCGCGCGCGGGCGACATGGTCAAATTCCTCAGCCCGGCCGGGCCGCGCGAGATCGAGATTATCGAAATTCATTACGAGTAAGGGTGGGAATGGAAGCTTTCGTTTGGAATCGACATTTTTTTACCGGCATCGAACTGGTCGATAGCCAGCATCATCGGCTGGTGAATATCATCAACGAACTGGGCGAGGTCATGCTCGGCGGCGACGAAATGTCGGAAGGCCGCATGCAGATATTGTTCAAGCAACTGGCCGACTATGCGCGCGAACACTTCCACGACGAGGAAGCCGCGATGCGCCAGGCCGGACTCGATGCGCGCCATGTCGAGCCGCACGTCAAGCATCATCATCAGTTCGTCGAACAACTGACTTCGATGTGGCGCGCGCGCGGCGCGATGAAACACCCGGCCGAGAACTTCCATGGCTTTCTTTCCGCCTGGCTGGCCTGCCATATTCTCGGCGAGGATCAAGTCATGGCGCGCCAGATCGCGCGGATCGACGCCGGCGCTGCGGCGGAGATTGCTTTCGAACTGGAGGACCAGGCGCAGGACAACAGCACGGCCGCACTGCTCACCGCGCTGAAAACCGTGTTTCGCCTGTTGGCCGAGCAAAGCCACGATCTGGCCGAGACGAATCAGCGCCTGCTGAAGGAAATTGCCGCCCATCGCGGCTGAAGGACTTGAAAACCCTGTTGGTGACCCTATTTCTCCGACTCGTTCGTTTGGAGGAAATCGCATGACCACTACAGAGACACAAGCCGGCGCCGGCCAGGAGACCCTGGGCTTTCAGACCGAGGTGAAGCAACTGCTGCACCTCATGATCCATTCGCTTTACAGCAATCGCGAAATCTTCCTGCGCGAGCTGATCTCGAATGCCTCGGACGCCTGCGACAAGCTGCGCTTCGAATCGCTGCACAACGCCGCGATGATGGAGGGCGGCGAGGAGTTCAAGATCCGCATCGGCTACGACAAGGACGCGCGCACGCTGACCATCGCCGACAACGGCATCGGCATGAACCGCGACGAAGTCATCGCCAACCTCGGCACCATCGCCAAGTCCGGCACGCGCGAGTTCTTCTCGCAACTCACCGGCGACCAGCAGAAGGACGCCCATTTGATCGGCCAGTTCGGCGTTGGCTTCTACTCATCCTTCATCGTTGCCGACCAAGTGACGGTGCGCACGCGGCGCGCCGGCGAGAACACCGACCAGGGCATCGAATGGATTTCCGACGGCGGCGGCGAATTCACCATCGCCATGATCGAGCGCCCCGTGCGCGGCACCGAAATCACCCTGCATCTGCGCGCCGACCAGGACGATCTGCTCTCCAGTTGGAAGCTCAAGTCCATCGTGCGCAAATATTCCGACCACATCGTTCAGCCCATCGTGATGAAGGGCGAGAAGTGGGACGAGGAAAAGAAGGCGCAGGTCGAGACGGATGAGGACGAGACCGTCAACCAGGCATCCGCGCTGTGGGCCAAGCCGAAGAGCGAGGTCAGCGAGGACGACTACAAGGCTTTCTACAAGCATGTCGGCCACGATTACGACGATCCGCTGGCCTGGACCCACGCGCGCGTCGAGGGCAAGAGCGAATACACGCAACTGCTCTACATTCCCGCCCGCGCGCCCTTCGACATGTGGGACCGCAACGCGCGCCACGGCATCAAGCTTTATGTGCGCCGCGTTTTCATCATGGACGACGCCGAACAGTTGATGCCGCTCTACCTGCGCTTCGTGCGCGGCGTGGTGGATAGCGCCGATCTGCCGCTCAACGTTTCGCGCGAGATCCTGCAAGAGTCCAAGGACATCGAAGCGATCCGCAAGGGCTGTACGGGCAAGGTGCTGGGGCTGCTGGCCGACATGGCCGAGAAGGACCAGGAGAAGTACGCCAAGTTCTGGGGCGAGTTCGGCAAGGTGCTGAAGGAGGGCGTCGGCGAGGATTTCTCCAACAAGGATAAGATCGCCGGCCTGTTGCGCTTCGCCTCGACGCAGGCCGATACCCGCGACGAAACCGTGTCGCTGGCCGACTACATCGGCCGCATGAAGCCCGAGCAGGAAAAGATCTACTACGTCACCGCCGAAACCTTCAACGCGGCGAAGAACAGCCCGCATCTGGAGGTCTTCCGCAAGAAGGGCATCGAAGTGCTGTTGCTCACCGACCGCGTCGATGAGTGGGTCGTCAGCCATCTCACCGAGTTCGACGGCAAACCGCTGGTCTCGGTGGCCAAGGGTGGCCTCGACCTCGGCAAGCTCGAAGACGAAGCCGAGAAGCAGGAGCAGGCCAAGGATGCCGACGAGTTCAAGGAACTCACCGACAAGATCGCCAAGTCGCTCACCGAGCGTGTCAAGGAAGTGCGCGTCACGCACCGTCTCACCGACAGCCCCGCCTGCCTGGTGGCCGACGAGCACGACGTGTCCGGCAACCTTGCGCGCATCCTCAAAGCGGCGGGTCAGTCCGCGCCGTCGTCCAAGCCCATCCTCGAAATCAATCCGCGCCATCCGGTGGTGCTGCGCCTGAAATACGAGGAAGCCAAGTTCGACGACTGGAGCAGCGTGCTGTTCGAGCAGGCCATGCTTGCCGAAGGCGGCCAGCTCGACGATCCGGCCACCTTCGTCAAACGCATCAACGACCTGATGCTGTCGCTGTCGCTCGGCGGCAAATAAGCGGCGCGCAGGCGGTGCTGCGCTGCCTGCCGCCCATCGCCGACACACGAGCCGAGATACTGATTCTCGGCTCGTTTCCTTCCGAAGCCTCGCTGGCGGCGCAACAGTACTACGCTCACAAGCAAAACCAGTTCTGGCGGATTCTCGGCGCGATCCTGGCGCAACCGCTCGATGAGAGCGACTACGCCACTCGCCGTCGGGCAGTGCTCGACGCCGGCATCGCCATCTGGGACGTCTACGCCGCCTGCGAACGCGCAGGCAGCCTCGACAGCGCTATTCGCCATGGCCAACCCAACGATTTCGCCGCCCTGCAAAACTCGGCGCCAGCGCTACGGCGCGTCTGCTTCAACGGCCAAACCGCCGGCAAGTTCGCCCCGCAACTCAAAACCCTGGGCTTCGAAACTCTGATCCTGCCTTCCACCAGCCCGGCGAATGCGGGCTGGAGTTTCGAGCGGAAATTGGTGGCGTGGCGGGAGGGGGTGGGGGTTAGCGCAATGCGCTGAGTGACTGTATTCGCCCCGTTGCTGTCATAGAGACCATCGAAATCAGTGTCGGATAGCAGACATCTGGGGTTGGTAAAGCAAACCGCCACGATCTAGTGCGAAGATGCGAAAATACCAAGCCAAGATGTCAGCAGAAATTAGTTCTAATGTGATCAATGTCACTCGTATTGAAGGGGTTGACCTCTTTTGTGGTGTCGGTGGCCTTTCGTGTGGGCTTGCGGCCCAAGGGGTTCGCGTGGTTGCCGGAATCGACGTAGACCCGGCGTGCCAGTATCCCTATGAAGCAAACCACGAAGGTGCCAAGTTTCTGTTACGAGATATTGCAACAGTTAGCGGCGAAGATCTGAATGCGCTGTGGTCGCCAGGCGTCGTGCGGCTCTTGGCTGGATGTGCACCATGTCAGCCATTTTCCAGCTACGCCAATACCGCCACTGTCGACAAAGCCAAGTGGCGTTTGCTCCGTGAGTTCGCTCGTCTGGTGGACGAAAGCCAGCCGGACCTTGTTACCATGGAAAACGTACCTCGCCTTCAGCAGGCGCAGCCATTCAAGGTCTTTCTGCGCGCATTGAAGCGGGGTGGGTATCAGGTGGACTACGCAGTGGTCAACGCTGCCGACTACGGTGCACCCCAGCAGCGAAAACGGCTGGTGCTGGTGGCCTCCCGACTTGGCACGGTAGCCGTACCTGAGCCAACCCATAAGGGGCCCGAGAACTGGGTGACGGTGCGTAAAGCCGTGGGGCATCTCAATAAGCTCAAGGATGGTCAATCCTGCAACAGCGATCCCCTGCACATCGCTTCGACCCTTTCAGAGCTAAATCGTGCGCGTATTCGGGCTAGCAAACCAGGTGGTACTTGGCGCGACTGGCCGGATCATCTGGTGGCTGCCTGCCACCAGCGCGATAGCGGCAAGCACTCTGCCGGCGTGTATGGCCGCATGGAGTGGGACAAGCCTGCGCCCACAATGACGACCCTGTGCAACGGGTACGGCAATGGCCGCTTCGGACACCCCGAGCAGCACCGGGGCATTTCCCTACGCGAAGCAGCGATTTTCCAGTCTTTCCCGGAAACCTACCGCTTCACTCGCGAAGACGATAAAGTGGCTATCAGGACGGTTGCCAGGCTGATTGGTAATGCCGTTCCCCCGAAGCTGGGGGAGGCCGTGGCCCGAGCCCTCTACGCTTCAGTGCCGGCCGTTTCTAAGGACATCGCTGCGGACGGCGGCTGAGCTAGGTAGCGCTGATCCTGAAGGTAGTTGTCGACCTCCGTAGCAATATTGCGCAGAGTATCAAACACCGCCAAAGAGTCGGTTGCCAAGGATTCGACAGAAAGGTCTCGGCCTAGATCGGTAAAGCTCTTCTCCCCATGGGCCAGCTCGTTTCGGTTGGTCTTGACCTTCTGAAGAGCTGCGTCCGTCAAATGCGCCGGCGGGCGGTCGTTGGGAGTCATGGCCACCACACCAAATTTCTTCAATTGCTCATAAAAAACCAAACTGTCGACGCTGCCTGAAATGCCGTCGATGCGCTTGTCCTTGCCTGACGTTCGGCTCGTCCAGTCGTCCATCCAGTACCGGAATAGGCTTGTGTGAAGTGGGGAGGCCGAGGACAGCACAGTAGTTTTTGAGTCTTTCTTCACCGTTCTCAGAACCACGCGAAGCAACTGTGCATTGAGGGCATCCGCGCTGGAACAGTTTGCGCCTATGGCATCGTGCATCTCGTCGAGGAGTTGGATCAACGTAGCCTCCATGGCGCTGTAGAGCAGTAGGACCAAATTCGCCTTGAGGGTGTGGGTGAGTTCCAAGGTCAATGGAAACTGCAGCTCACCATCCTTCGCGCTGAGCACAGCACGCCGCTCAACAGCCACCTTTAGGAATTCCAGGTAGGCAGTTACTTCAGAGCTGCGATCACTCAGGAGTGATTCGGTCAGCGGAACCTGCCTCATGAGAAGAGCCCCCGTTGCGCCAAGTTCTCTCCTTCCTCTGGTGGGTCCGGCGGCGAGTCAGCGTTAGCGCTATTTTCTACGTCTGCGGTGTTGGGGTCCTCTTCGAAGGCCTTGCCCAGCAGGTTGTCGCGCACATAGTTGATGCGGTTCACGAGCTTGGGCCGGGAGTTGCTGGCGTCTGAGCGGGTGTGCTTGATGAATTCCGTGCTGTCCAGCCATTGGTCTATGTCGCCAGGAGCTAGGTCCGGTTTTTCCCGCAGCGCAAGCGATACCCCAACTGCGATTGCTTCGAAGCGGATGCGGGGAACGGTCTTGTAGCCGGTTCGCTTGAATCCATTCGGAAAGTGCTGAGGCACAAAGTTCAGCATGCGGACGAACTCATCCAACATTGCCTGCTTGTCCGCATCAAGGAAACCTCCGTTCTTGCTTTTGAGGTAGTCAGTTAAAAAGTCATCAACACTCTTCTGGAAGCCCTGGTAATTGTTGAGATAGGCGAAATAACGCAGAACGAATTCTTCGTATTCTTTGCGGTTTGCGTTGCGCTCGCTCAGCGGGACGAGTGCTTTGAACTGTTCGTTGGCGGCGCATTCGGTGATGAACGTCATGAATGGTCCATCGACTACGCCGCGCCGAACTTCCATGGTCGTGAGTCGTGTTCCTCCCGAGTTCAGGCGGTCGAACATTTCACGACGTGCGTCCTCATCAGCCTTTTCGGTAAGTTCAATGACGCGAACGGTAGTGCGCTTGAATCGCATTTGCCGCGGCTTACTGAAGTCGGAAAACCGCATGCCGATGGCCTGCGTGAGCTTCTTGAGACCAACCAGCTCAAGCTTGTTGGAAAGGAAATTATCTAGGGTTCTGATACGCTGCGACCCATCGATGATTTCCAAGGCACCTTCCCGATCGCCTTGCCCGACATCGGCCGCAAAGATGAAGGGCACCGGCAGCTTGATAAGGATCGACTCAATGAAGCGGGACTGCTGCTTGGGTGTCCAGACCATTTCTCGCTGGTAGTCCGGAATAAAGATCTCTGATTCATCTGTCTCACGGCCGCTGGTGAATTTTTCCACCAGCACGCCGATGGGCCACTCTTTGATCTCGTAATCCGTGATCTTCTGCAATTCTTCTATTTGCTGGTCAACCAGGATTGCACGCTCGCTGTCGGCCAACAGCAGTTGTACTTCATCCGCCATAGTTTTCCTTTGCATTATCAAAAATATCAGATACCTAAGCCATCAAGATATGTTTGAAATTGGCAGAGGTTCACAGCCTTTATTGTGCAACAGATTTGGCGAATGCTAACCGCTCGAATGTCGCCAGCCAATCGGTTTGTCGCGTGGGACTGATCACGCAACAGTAGTACAAAACTCAAGGCCCCAAACGGCACAAGAAATCATCTGGGGTTTCAGTCACCACGCCGACCTTTGCCAACTCCTTGCGATCAAAATCTCCGATGTTCCAGGTGATGATCGTGACGATGAGTGCTTTGGAGCGCTTGCGTGCCGCGACCGCTGCGGCGGCAACGTGACGATCCTTGGCATCGGTATTGGCGAACATGCGTTCGTGCTGGCGATAATGTTTGATCAAGGCGTCGCCAGCGGCGCGATCCATCAGCTTGCGCACGCGCTCCAGAACACTGCGAGCGATACCGTAATCGCGCTCGACATTGCGCATCCACTCGTCGTGAATTGTGTTCGTCCAGTGCGCTCTAATCACTCCCCCGGCCGCCAACCACATAAAGAAGTCCCGCTGCGCGGCCGGGTAGAGGACGCAGGCGTCGAGGACGACAACCGGCAGCATGGTCCGTCAGTAGCCGAGTTGGTGGCGCTGAGAGAGGGATGCGAGTTCCTTTAGCGCCGCTTCACGCTGGGCATTCCTTGTCCGCTTGTACTTCAACACGGCAGTTCGGGCGACGCGACGATGGCGACCGACCTTGGCCAGTTGGGGAATTTGCCCCATCTCAAGCAACTTGACCAGATGAGGACGTGAAACATTGAGGAGTTCAGCCGCTTCCTGAGTCGTCATGGCTTCGTCGTCCTCAATGACGCGCACCTGTTTGCCAGCGAGGAGCAGTTCAGTGGTCCGTTCGATGACGCCCGTTAGCGAGTCAACCAAGTCGGTCATGTCTTCTGCGGAGGTCTTTCCCGCTGTCGCCCGATGAATGGCCGAGATAACAGCTCGTGCCGATTTCTCGCATGCACCGTGCAGCAAAGGCGACTGTTTGACACACGGCGGCGTTGCTGTGGTTTGACGCACGGCGAATCTCCTTTCGTTTAAGGTGTTTCGATTATATGCAGTTATTCGAAACATTCGAGAGTGAACGATCCCCGCAGCCTTAACGTCAATAACCAATAGACAGCAGACGCTCAAAAGTGCGGCATCTCTTCTAGGCCGCGAGCCGCCGTTCCGTCAGCCGCGCGGTGCGATGTGCGTCCTTAGCCAGGCCGCAAAGGCGGCTTCCTCAATTTCGCCGGCGGCGAGGGCGAGCATGGTGCGCACGCAATCAACATCGTCGGCCAGCAGGCGCGCGCCATTCAGTTCGATGAACAGTTCGGTGCAGACGAAGGCGGTACGCTTGTTGCCATCAATGAACGGGTGGTTGCGCGCCACGCCGTAGCCATAGGCGGCAGCGCAATCGGCTAGATCGGGCGATCCGTAGGCTACGAGATTTTGCGGGCGGGCGAGGGCGGAATGCAGCAGTCCGGCGTCGCGCACACCTATCGATCCGCCATGCTCGGCGAGTTGGGCCTCATGCACGGCCCAGACGACGGCTTCGTCTATCCAGACAAAGCTCATTTCGCCAATTCGCGCAGAACATTGCGACGGCGCTTCATGATGTCTTCGGCGGCCGACATTTGCGTAGCGAATTCGGGATCGTAGCTGGTGATGCGGTAGCCGTCGGGGGAATCGGTCAGGAACACCGAATCGCCCTTGCCAACCTGCAACGCCGCTAATGCTTCCTTGGGCAGTACGACGCCGACCGAGTTGCCGATTTGGGTGAGTTTGAGGGTGAAGTGCATGGTATCTCCGTAGGGTATGTTATTACGCCTGTAATAATACCTTCCGACTCAAACTTCAGGCAAGAAAAACCGCATTCGCAATTCTTCCTCCAGGCCCAGCATTTCCAGCAGTTCCTTGAGGCGCGCGGCGCGGTGGCGGGCGGGTTGGTTCGTGCGGCGGGCGACGATCAACTCGTTTTTCATCGAGTGTTCCCAGCCGACCAGTTCGGTGACGCTGAGTTGGTAGCCGTGGGCTTCCAGTTGCAGGCAGCGCAGTACGTTGGTGACGTGGCTGCCGAATTCGCGTGTGTGGATGGGGTGGCGCCAGAGTTCGGCAAGTGTGCTGGCGAGCGCTTTCCCTTTGTTTTTCCGCAATAAAGCGGCCATCTCGGCTTGGCAGCAGGGGACCAGGACGATGAATTTTGCCTGTCGGCCGAGGGCGAAGCGGATGGCATCGTCGGTGGCGGTGTCGCAGGCGTGCAGGGCGGTGACGATGTCGATCCCGTTCGGCAGGTCTGCCGAGTCCATGGCTGCGGCGACCGTGCGGTCGAGGAAGCGCATGTGGGCAAATCCAAGTCTTTGCGCCAGCGCACGGGATTTCTCGACCAGTTCGGCACGGGTTTCGATGCCGATAATGCGCGCGCCGCCATCCTGGGCCTTGAAAAACAGGTCGTAGAGGATGAAGCCGAGATAGGATTTGCCGGCGCCGACGTCGACGAGTTGAAAATCGGGCGAAGTCTGCTTTAGTTCGACCAGCAAGGGTTCGATGAACTGGTAGAGGTGATACACCTGCTTGAGCTTGCGTCGGCTGTCCTGATTCATCCGGCCGTCGCGCGTCAGGATGTGCAGTTCCTTGAGCAATTCGACCGATTGTTCCGGCCTGATCTCGTGTTTATTATCCATGCTTGGTGGTATTCTATGCTGCATTGCAACATTCAAAAAGACTGATTTTCCTTAGTCTAACTTGTATGAACTACGAACAACATTATCTGACCTCTCTCTTCGAGCCGAAATCGATTGCCGTTATCGGTGCATCCGAGACCCCCGGATCGATCGGCAGCACCATGGTGCGCAATGTGATCGACGGCGGCTTCAAAGGTAAGCTTTTCCTTGTCAATCCGCGCCACGAAACGGTGTTCGGGCAGAAGACCTACGATTCCGTCGAGAGTATCCCGCAACGACTCGATCTGGTGGTGATTTGCACCAAGGCCGAAACCGTGCCGGGCATCGTCGATGCCTGTGGCCGTGCCGGCGCGCGCAATGCCATTGTGATTTCCGGTGGCTTTGCCGAAATGGGCCCGCGCGGCGCGAATCTGGCGCGCTCAATGCTCGACAGCGCGCGGCGCCATAGCCTGCGCCTGCTTGGCCCCAATTGCTTGGGCATCATGCGTCCCGGCAGCGGCATCAATGCCACATTTGCCAACGGCAGCGCCAATCCGGGCACCATCGGCCTGATTTCGCAATCCGGCGCGCTTTGCACCGCGATTCTCGACTGGGCGCGGCCCAACAATGTCGGCTTTTCCAATGTGGTCTCGCTGGGCGCCGAAAGCGATGTCGATTTCGGCGAAGTGCTCGACTACATGGTGGCCGACCCGCGCACCGAGAATATCTTCCTCTACATCGAAGGCATCAAGAACGCACGGCGTTTCATGAGCGCCTTGCGTGCCGCCGCACGCTGCAAACCCGTATTGCTGATCAAGGTGGGACGCCATCCTGCCGGCAAGCAGGCCGCGCTCTCGCATTCCGGCGCGCTGGTTGGCGCCAATGATGTGTTCGACGCCGCCTTGCGCCGTGCCGGCGTGGTGCGCCTGGGCAATGTCGGCCAGATGTATGCCGCCGCGCAGGCCTTGTTCTCGCACTTCCGGCCGCGCGGCAAGCGTTTGATGATCGTCACCAATGGCGGCGGTCCCGGCGTGATGGCGGCCGACCATGCCGACGATATCGGCATACCGCTCGCCGAACTCACTGCCGCCACCACGGCCAAGCTCAACGAGAGCTTGCCGCCGACCTGGTCGAAAGCCAATCCGATCGACCTCGTGGGCGATGCCGATCCGGCACGCTATGCGACCGCGATTACCGCCTGCCTGGAAGACGAGAATGTCGATGGCGTGCTGGTGATCCTGACGCCGCAGGCGATGACCGATCCGACCCAGGCGGCGCGTGTCGTCATCGACGTGGCGAAGAAATTCGACAAGCCGCTGGTGACCTGCTGGATGGGCGAGGAGCAAGTGCGCGAGGCGCGCCTGCTGTTCAAGGGCGCCGGCATTCCGACCTTCCGCACCCCGGAACCCGCCGTCGAACTGTTCTCGCATATTTCCAACTATTACCGCAACCAGCAATTGCTGATGCAGGCGCCGGCGGCGATCTCCGATCATGTCCCGCCACGCCTTGAATCGGCCAAACTGGTGATCGAAACCGCGCTTTCCGAAGGGCGCAAGGCGCTCAACGAAATGGAGTCGAAGGCGCTTTTGGCGGCCTTCCGCATTCCCATCGCCCAGACCGTGGTGGCGCGTTCGCCTTCCGAGGCGATGGTGTTGGCCGAGGAAATCGGCATGCCGGTGGTGATGAAGATCGACTCGCCGCAGATCACCCACAAGTCCGACTCGGGCGGCGTACGCCTCAACCTCAACACGCTGGCGCAAGTGCGCGACGCCTACAACGAGATTCTCGAAGAGGTGAAGAAGAATCGCCCGGACGCCATCATCCACGGCATCGCCATCGAGCCGATGATCCAGAAGACCAACGGCCGCGAACTCGTCGTCGGCATGACGCGCGACCAGATCTTCGGTCCCACCATCATCTTCGGTCCCGGCGGCACCAGCGTCGAGACGTGCGGCACGGATCGGGCGGTCGCCCTGCCGCCGCTCAACCGCTTCCTCGTTGCCGACATGCTGGCCACGACGCGCACTTCGGCGCGCCTCGGCGAATTCCGCAACATGCCTCCGGTCAGCATGGAGGCGCTGGAAGCCGTGCTGCTGCGGGTGTCCGAGATGGTTTGCGAACTGCCCTGGATCCGCGAAATGGACATCAACCCGCTGATCGTCGACGAAAACGGCGCGGTGGCCGTCGATGCTCGCATTAATATCGAGAATCTTGCGCTGACCGCCGGTCGCTACGACCACATGGCGATCCACCCCTATCCCTCCCATCTGGTGACGAAATACCAGACCAAGGACGGGCAGACGGTCTTTATCCGTCCCATCAGCCCCGAAGATGCCGAAATGGAGCAGGAGTTCGTCAAGAACCTCTCGGCCGAGGCCAAGTACTACCGCTTCATGAACACGCTGCGCGAACTCTCGCAAACGCAGTTGGTGCGCCTGACGCAGATCGATTACGACCGCGAGATGGCTTTCGTCGCGTATGTCGAACATGAGCGCGTCGAAGGGCTCGAAGTCCAGATCGGCGTGGCGCGCTATGCGATGAATCCGGACGGCGAATCCTGCGAATTCGCCATCGTCGTGGCCGACGACTGGCAGGGCAAGGGTCTGGCGCGGCGCCTGATGGGCGTGATCATCGATACGGCGCGCTCGCGCGGCGTCAAATACATGAACGGCGACTTCCTCGCGGAAAATCGCCGCATGATCCAGTTCGTCTCCAGCTTGGGTTTCGTGCTCTCGGCGCATCCCGAGGATTCGGGCCTGAAGCGTGGCGTGCTGGTGCTGAATTGACAAACTCGGCGCTGGTATGACGGCGACGCAACGCTGCCCTTGGTGCGGAGACGATCCGCTCTATGTCGCCTACCACGACGAGGAGTGGGGCGTGCCCTGCCACGACGAACGCACGCTGTTCGAGTTCCTGATTCTGGAAGGGGCGCAGGCTGGCCTGTCGTGGATCACAATTCTGCGCAAACGCGAGAACTATCGCCGTGCCTTTGACGGTTTCGATCCCGAGAAGATCGCGCGCTACGGCGCGGCCGATATCGCGCGCCTGCTCGGCGATGCCGGCATCGTCAGGAATCGGCTCAAGATCGCAGCCGCCATCGACAATGCCCGCGCCACGCTGGCGCTCTATGAGGCCGGCGGCAGCCTGGACGAACTGTTCTGGCGCTTCGTCGATGGCCGGCCCGTCATCAACCGCTGGCGGCGTCTCGACGAGGCGCCCGTGCATACGCCAGCTGCCGAGGCCTTGTCGAAAGAGCTCAAGCAGCGCGGTTTCCGCTTTGTCGGGCCGACCGTGATCTATTCCCACATGCAGGCGACCGGCATGGTGAACGACCATCTCGTCACCTGCCCGCGCCACGCGCAGCTCGCCGGCTGAGGATTACTCCCCGCGAATCAGCGCCATCAGATCCTCGGTCGAGGGCAGGGCGGTGACTTCGCCTTCGGCCAACACACTTTCGGCCAGGGCGCGCTTGTCGTGGTGCAATTCGACAATGCGTTCCTCCACCGTGCCCTTGGTCACCATGCGGTAGACCGTGACCGGCCGCAATTGGCCGATGCGATGGGCGCGGCCCATGGCCTGGTCTTCGGCGGCGGGGTTCCACCAAGGATCGGTGATGACTACATAGTCGGCAGCCGTCAGGTTCAGACCAAATCCGCCGGCCTTCAGGCTGATGAGGAAGAGTTCGCCTTCGCCGGCCTGGAAGGCGGCTACGCGGCGCGTGCGCTCGGCCGGCGGGGTGGAGCCGTCGAGATATTGATAACGGATGCCGGCGGCGTCGAGCGGTATCTTCAGCAGCGCGAGGAAGTCGACGAACTGGCTGAATACCAGCGTTTTGTGGCCGTTGGAGGACAGCTCGGCGGCCAACTCGGCGAAGGCCTGCACCTTGGCGCCGGGGAGCGGATATTCCGGCGTCGGCAGGCGCGGATCGCAGGCGCCGCGCCGCAGGCGGGTGAGTTGGGCGAGGATATTGAGCTTGGCCTGGCCGGGCGCAGCGTCCAATGCCTGGCTGGCGACAGCCACGGCGGTACGGCGCAGGGCTTCGTAATGCGCGACCTCCACCGCGTCGGGCACGACGCTGTAGAGCAACTCGGTGCGCGGCGGCAGATCTTCCAGCACCTGCGCCTTGGTGCGGCGCAGGATGAAGGGGGCGATGAGGCGGCGCAGCAGGTGTTGGGCGTCGCGGTCGCGGTTGCGTTCGATGGGGTTGGCGAAACGTTCGATGAATCGCGATTGCGATCCCAGCAGTCCGGGCGCGGCGAAGCGCATGATCGACCACAGCTCGGTCAGCCGGTTTTCCACCGGGGTGCCCGAGAGCGCGAGACGAAAGTCGGCGTCGAGTTCGAATACCGCCTGCGAGCGCTTGGCGTTGGCGTTCTTGATCGCCTGGGCTTCGTCGGCGATGAGGGTATGCCAGCGCCGCGCGGCGAAGCGTTCCTGGGCCTGCTGGAACAGCGTGTAGGACGCCACCACGACCTGCCCCGGCGCGGCGTCGGCGAGCAGGCTGTCGCGTTCGGCTTCGCCGTAGATATGCACGTCGAGCGTGGGAGCGAAGCGCAGGGCTTCGGCTTGCCAGTTGCCGCACACGGAGGTGGGGGCGAGCACCAGCGCCGGGCCGCCGGCAGCGCGCGCCAGCAGTACGCCGAGCGCCTGCAAGGTTTTGCCCAGGCCCATGTCGTCGGCCAGGCAACCGCCCAGCCCGGCTTGGGCAAGACGCATCGCCCAGACGTAGCCGTCTTCCTGATAGGGACGCAGTTCGGCCTGCAAGGTGGCCGGCAGCGCAGGCGTGATGTCTTGCGCGCTGCGCAGCCGGTCGATGGATTCGCGAAACGCCCGGTCGGTTTCGAGCGTCATGCCATCGATGGCCTCGTCGAGCCAGGCGCCGGCCAGATTGGGCAGGCGCATGCCGTCCTTGTCGAATTCGGCCAATGCGGCCATTTCGTTCAGACGCTGCTTGAGCGAGCGGGTGAGGGCGGCATACACGCCGTTGCCCATCGGCACGAAGCGGCTCTTCGATTGCGCGGCAGCGACGAGGTCGGCGAGTTGCAACACCAGTCCCTCATCCACGGTGGCCGCGCCGGACAGGCGGAACCAGTCGCGCTCGCTCTTCACCTGGAGTCCGATCTGTGCGGCATCGAGCGTCAGCACGCGCACCGGCTTGCCCTTCGGCCAGTCGACGGCGAGGACCGCCGCGATTTGCGGCAGGTGCTCGACCATGTTCAAGGCTTCGTCGGGGTTGTCGATCTGCCATTCGCAATACTCGTCCGCCAGCGGGTCGAGGCAGGGCAAGGCCTGCAAAACAGTGTCGAGGTGGGCGCGTTCGGCTTCGATATCGCGGCGCGTGCCGACGGTTTCGTTGCCCAGCAGGGCCATCACGCGCTCGCGGCCCCGGGCTGGCGTCAGGCGTGGGCCGTCGCTGCCCAAGGGGGCAACCACCAGGCGCAGCACCAGCGCGTCGCCGGCCGGCGCCAGTTCGGCGCGCAGGCGCGTTTCGGGAGCCACTTCGCGCGCGGCTTCGGCGTGCTCGGCCTGTACCTGGAAATGCGCGGCAAGTGTGGCGAGTGTCTTGTCGAGTTCGGCGCGCCCCTGCGCCGGAATGGCAAAGCCGTTGGCCAGTAACTGCGCCGCCTTGCGTTGGGCCGGGGTGAGGCGAATCACGCGCAGGCGCTGTGGGGCATCCTGCAATACGGTGATGGCGCGCAGGTTTTCGATTTCGCGCCGTTCGTCGGGCGCGAGGTAATACGCTTCCTCGCGGTCCACGCCGGGGCGCAGGTGCGGCGTCACTTTCATGACGAAGCGTCCGCCTTCCTGTACGACTTCGACTTCAGGCTGGCCTTCGACGAGTTCGACGAACTGTTCCGGTGCCTCGGCCAGGCTTACCGCCGGATGGCCGACCAGCGCCATGATCGCCAGCGCGCGGTCGAGGTTGTGGCGATTGGCGTAGCTGCGGTCGGGCACGATGGCGCCGGCGACCTTGGCATCCCATGGCGGCAGGGCGTGGTTGCCGGCGATCTTGCCCAGGCTGATCGGGCGTGGGCGATTCCAACCGCGCACGCCATATTTTTGCTCCAGCGGCTCGATGCTTTCCGGTGCGCCGTGGCGATCGATACGCAGCACCCAGATGATGCGCGTCTTGTCTGTGGCGGCTTTTTGGCCATCCTCTCCGCTATCGAGCGTGCATAAGGCCGCCAGTACGTCGCGCCAGACTTCGGTGGGCGCAGCCATGAAAAAACCGGCGGGCGGGTTTTCTCCGTTCAGTACGGCGGTGGCCGCGTCGAGTTGGGTTTCGAGCCAACTCAGGCGACAGGCCCGCAGGCGTGTCCGCAGCTTGGCGACCATCGCAGTGTAATCGCCGGGATGCGCTTGATTGCCCTGTCCCGGCTGATTGCGGCGCCCCAGCCAGGCCGCCAGCAACAGGCGCCAGAGTTCGCTCAGGCCGGGCTTGTCGTTCGTCATGGCGGGCGCGAAGGCTTCGGCTTCGCTGGCAACCTCGCCCAGGCGCACGCTGATGGCATGGGCCCAGAGGCCCCAGGGGTCTTGCGGGTCGGGTTTGCGCTTGCCGGCCTCGCCCAGGCAGAACTTTTGCGCGCGTTGCAGGTGTGCGGGCGTGTTCTGCGCCAGCAGTGCCAAGGGATACAGCCAGGCGACGCTGGGCGGGAAGGCGTTTTTCTTCGTCTTGATTTCGGTCTGCCGTTCCCGGTAGGCAATCTCGAACAGCGTCTGGCCTTCGGCCCATTCTCCCGCCTGCACCGCCAGGCTGGCGCGCAGGCCGGTGACCGCGCCGCCCTGCAGGTGGTCGAGCAGGGTCTCGGCGTGATCCGGCTGGCCTTGCAACATCAGGATTTCCGCCAATTGCAAGTGCAGATGGGGCGACATTTCCTTGCCGTGCGTTTCCAGCAACTTGAGGGCATGGTCCACCGCTGGCATGAATTCGCTGTGCCAGTAACCGGTGACCTGCTGGGCCGCGATGCAATACAGGTTCCAGCGCCAGTCCGGGGTGATGCGTTCGAACAGTTCCGCGTCGAAGCCGGCCAGCGCCGCTTCGACCAGTATCTCTTCCCAGGGCAGATTGCGGGCGATGCCTTCGGCCATGAGCCTGAGCTCTGCCGTCGACGTGCCGGTGAACAACGCCAGGCGCACGATGGCGACGGTCGCCGCCGTATCGAACATCGGCCAATAGCCGAAGGTGCGTCCGGGGCTGTAGTTTTCGTTGGCGTAGAGCGCCGCCTTCAGCTTGTTTGCGGGAATGGTATCGAGCAATTCCCGATATAAGCGGGCGCGTAGCGGATCGGTCAGACGATACTGTCCGCCGCTGCCGCCGCGCGTTTTGACTTCGCCCCGCGTACGCATGGCGTCCAAGCCGGCGCGGATATCGTTTTGTGTGTAGGGACGGCCGTCGCTGCGCGTGTAATCCAGGTGTTCCAGCAGATGCTGGATGGTAACGAGGGGGCGATAGGTCCAGAGCAGCGCGAGCGCGTGCTTGAGGTGAAGATCGGTGTGCGTCATAGCGGAGTGCGGAAATAGGTTCATCAAGAGTCGGCGCTGGCAATACGGTAAGGCGGCGGTGTCGGGGCTAGAACGCCATGTAACGCCCCGGTTTGTGATTCACCGTCAGCGCGAAGTTGAGCAGCACCGCACCGAGGATCGAGGCTGCCAGCACCAAGGGCGGTACGACGAGCGTGGCCGCGAGCAGGATAGCGACATCCAGCCCCATTTGCAGCTTGCCCGCGCGCCAGCCGAAGCGTTCCTGCAAATACAGGACGAGGACATTGAAACCGCCCAGGCTGGCGCGGTGGCGAAACAGGATCAGCATGCCGACGCCGACCAATAGGCCGCCCGCGCCGCCGGCGAAGAAGGGCTCGATGCGGGTGATGCCGAGGACGTGCGGCAGGTTTTCGACCAGCAGCGCGACGAGCAGCACGGTGGCGATGGTTTTCAGCGTGAATTCCCTGCCCATGCGGCGCGCCGAGAGCCAGTAGAACGGCAGATTGACGAGAAATAGCGTCAGGCCGAAATTCATCCCGGTGTGGTAGTGGAGCAGGAAACTCAAGCCAACGGCGCCGCCGGTGAGCAGTCCGGCTTGCTTGACGAAGACGATGCCGATGGCAACCACCAGCGCGCCGGTGAGGATGCCCTGGAGGTCGTCGAACTGGCTGTGTTTCACTTGAGTGTTCATGCCGCTTCGAAATGCTCCAGTATCAACTGCACCTTCGCTTCGCCCTGCCATTCGTTAATGTCGAGGCGGAAGGCGGCGCGGATACGGTCGGGTGCGCCATCGGGGTGGTTGAACTGGATGGCGTCCAGCCGGGCCTTGCCTTTCTTCAGCGTGAGCTTGAGATGCTTGTCCTTGAGCAGGCGCTGCTGGACGACCTCGAATTCGTCGGCGAAAAGTGGGGCGGGAAAGCCCTGGCCCCAGACTGCATCCTGCAACAGGCGCGCCGGTGTCAGGCCGTAGTAACCGGCTTCGAGCGGGCCGTCGGTTTCCAAGGTGCGCGTCAGTGCGGCGGGGGCGAGCAGGGCGCGCGCGATTTCCTCGAAGGCGGCTTCGAAGGTCGGCAGGTCGCGTTCGAGCAGGGTCAGGCCGGCGGCGGCGGCATGGCCGCCGAAACGCAGCAGCAGGCCGGGATGCCTCTTGGCGACGAGATCCAGCGCGTCGCGCAGATGCAGTCCGGGAATGGAGCGCCCCGAGCCGCGCAGTTCTCCTTCTGTGGCATCGGCGTTTGCGTTGGCGCGGGCGAACACGATGGTCGGACGATGCAGTTGTTCCTTGACGCGGCCGGCGAGGATGCCGACGACGCCTTGGTGCCAGCCGGGATCGAACAGCGTCAGGCTGGCGCGCTGGTCGGCGGCGATGCCTTCGAGCTGGATCGTGGCGGCTTCCCGCATGTCGGCTTCGATGGCGCGGCGTTCGTGGTTGATGGCGTCGAGTTCCTGGGCGATATTGAGCGCGCGTCCCATGTCGTCGGTGGCGAGGCATTCGATGCCGAGGCTCATGTCCGCCAGGCGGCCGGCGGCATTGAGGCGCGGGCCGATGGCGAAGCCGAGGTCGAAGGTGCTGGCGCGCGCCGGTTCGCGCCCGGCGATTTGCATCAGCGCGGCGATGCCGGGCGTGAGCCGGCGTTGGCGGATGCGCGCCAGACCCTGAGTGACGAGGACGCGGTTGTTGCGGTCGAGCGCGACGACGTCGGCAACGGTGCCGAGAGCGACGAGATCGAGCAGTTCGCCAAGATTCGGCGCTGGCAGCACGGCGAAAGCGCCGCGTTGGCGCAGTTCGGCGCGCAGCGCGAGCATGACGTAGAACATTACGCCGACGCCGGCGATGCTTTTGCTCGGGAAGCGGCAGCCCGGTTGGTTGGGGTTGACGATGGCATCGGCTGCCGGTAGTTCGTCGCCGGGCAGGTGGTGGTCGGTGACGATAACCGCCATGCCAAGCCGCTTCGCCTCGGCGACGCCGGCGACACTGGCGATGCCGTTGTCGACGGTGACGAGTAGATCGGGCGTTTTGGCGGCGGCGAGACGCGCGACCTCGGGCGAGAGGCCGTAGCCGGTCTCGAAACGGTTCGGGACGAGGTAATCGACGCTGGCACCCATGGCGCGCAAGGCGCGCAGACCGACGGCGCAGGCCGTGGCGCCGTCGCAGTCGTAGTCGGCGACGATGAGGATTTTATGTTGCGCGGCGATGGCGTCGGCCAGCAGGTGTGCAGCGCGGTCGATGCCTTTCAATTGTTCGGGCGGCAGCAACGACTTGAGTTGGGTGTCGAGTTCGTCCGTGCCCTGTATACCGCGCGCGGCATACAGCCGCGCCAACAGCGGATGTAGGCCGGATTGTTCGAGCATCAGCCGCGCGCGTTGCGGCACGGGGCGTACGGCAATGCGTGTCATGCCGACTCCGCGAGCGCCGTGAGCGGCTGGGGTCTGCGCCAGAAGCGCCAGAGGTCGCTGCGGTTCAGCGTGAAGCCGCAGGCTGCCGGGTTCCCATCGGCGCGCGTGGCGATGAGGCGCAATTCGCGGCAGCGACGCTTTTTCAGCGCGGCAAGCGCCGGCGCCAGCCAGTTTTGCTCAAAGGCCAGCAGTGCCTCGCGCCAAGTCAGGACATCCCGCGCTTTGGCAGGGGCTGCCAGGGTGTCGACAATGGCGAGTACGCGTCCGCTGGCGGGCTGAAAACGCTCGGGGGGCGACAAGCAGGGGAATCCGGCATGGGCGCAGAGTCCTACAACCACCGGGTCCGTGCTCCAGGCGACAGTGAAATTGGCCTGGATCGAGTCGGGCAGGGCGCCCAGGCCCCAGGGCCACAGGCTGCTGACGGTCGGTTTGCCGTGAGCTTCGCGCTGGCGATTGATCGGGTGGGCGTGCAATACCGTCTGCGCTTCGGCAATCAGCCGACGCCAGGTGCGCCCGTCGGCGCCGCCGGGCAGGCCGGGGTCGAGCGACTGGCCGATGGCATCGGGCAAGGCTTGGGTTTCCAGCGCCAGCGGCCGGGTCAGTTGCAATTCCCAACACTCGGGTGTTGAGGACGTGATCGTGCCCCAGTCGGCGAATAGCGTTTGTATCGCGTCGATGAGCGCGCTGGCTTCAGCCTCGCTCAGGGCGAGTGCGGCAGGATCGTCCAGCGTGATGCCTTCGCGCGCGACTTGGAAGTGCACCGGGTCGAGGCAGAGCCAAGTGCCATGTGCCGTATCGTTCCCTCCGGTCACGCCGACTTTTCGCAGTGCGGCGGCTGGTAGGGGCGAGGCTAGCCCGAAGGTGCTGGGCAACCAATCGGAGGGGATCGCTTGTCGCCGTCCGCGTCCCAACAGCAGGGAAAAAGACGGGGCAATCAGATCGAAAACGGTATCGCTACGAATTGCGTCCGGTAGCAGCAGGCCAGGGACGTACAGGGTAAGTTGCATCGGCGCATGCTAACACGGCCAATTCGGTGGATTCTTTCTGCTGCATTGCAACAAAACGGACATTCTTGTGCCATACTCTATTAGCAATCGATGATGCGATGAGGTGAGTCATGAGCCCCCAAGAAGTCAAACAATTTCTGGCAGAAAACGTCCGGCTGTTCGACGGTTTTGCCCCCGAGAAAATCGAAAGCATTCTGGCCGGCAGCGAGGTGCGCAGCTTCGAAGGCAAGGAAGCGATCCGAGCCTGCGGCGATCCCGGCGAGTTTTTCGGTGTGATGCTGTCGGGTTGCGCCGAGGTTTCCCTGGCCGGCGTGTTCGGCGAGCGTGTCGTCATCAGCGAGCTTAACGACGGCGATGTCTTCGGCGAAATGTCGCTCCTGACCGGCGACCGTACTGTCACCGACATCATTGCCAGCAATCGCTGCTTCGTGCTGGTCATTCCGCGTACGGTATTCAACCGCGACATCGTCACCAATCCCAAGGCGGTGATGTTCCTCTCGCGCTTGCTGGCCGAGCGCGTCAAGGCCAATGCCGCCAAAGCGATCGACCTCACCAGCAGCCAGGTGCAGTCTCATGCCCTCGCCAATGCCGCCGATCCCTATGCGCTGGGTCTGAAGTCGGAAACGCCGGGGCGCATTCTTGCGCTCAATGTCGGCAATGCCCAGGTGCGGTTTGGCATCTACGACACTGAGGACGAGTCGCTTGCCGTGCAGGGTGTCTTCGACCACTTGCACAACGGCGATGTCGGTGTGCATCTCGTCGCTGGCGGCGAGACGATCGAGCGCACGCGACCGCATTTCGAGCTGGCAGACCTGCTCACGGCGATCTTCGACGAGATCGGTACGCTGGGCGGACGTTTCGCCTTCATGCCTCAGGATGTCGTCGTCGTCGGCCATCGCGTCGTGCATGGCGGCAACAAGTATTACAGTTCGACGCTGATCACGCCCGAGGTGATGCAGGATATCGATCAACTCTCAGTCTTCGCCCCCTATCACAACCCGGTGAACCTCGACGGCATTAAGGTGGCGATGAAGTATTTCCCCGCCGTGCCGCATATCGCCGTGTTCGATACCGCTTTCCACCAGACGCTGCCGACCTATGCCTACATGTACGGTCTGCCCTATGACTACTACAAGAAGGACGGCATCCGCCGCTACGGCTTCCACGGTACTTCGCACCGTTACGTTTCGCTGAAGTCGGCGGAAGTGACGAAGCGTCCGCTGTCGGAACTCGAAATCGTTTCCTGCCACCTGGGTATCGGCTCCTCGATGTGCGCTATCGACCATGGCCGCTCCGTCGATACGACGATGGGCCTGACGCCTTCGGAAGGGCTGGTCATGTCCAATCGTGCCGGCAACCTCGACCCGGCGGTGATGATCCATCTGATGGAACATTACAAGATGTCGCCCGAGGAGTTGTCGCGCCTGATCAATTCGGAGAGCGGTCTGAAGGGGATTTCGGGCATCTCCGGCGATATCCGCGAAATCGAGGCGGCGGCTGACGAGGGCGTGCACCGCGCGCTGCTGGCGCACCGCGTCTATTGCTACCATATTCGCAAGACCATCGGCGCCTATGTTGCGGCCATGGGCGGCATCGACGTGCTGGCCTTCACCGGCCGCATCGCCGAGAGCAGTTCTGCTGTGCGCAGCCTGGCCTGCCAGGGCCTCGAATACATGGGCATCAAGCTCGACGAGGAAAAGAACCGCAATCTCGGACAAGTCGCGTCGCACGCTGTTATTTCCAGCGACGATTCGCGTGTCAAGATCATCGTCATCGCCAGCAACGACGAGCGCCTGGTGGCGTGGGAAGCCTTGCGCGCCACCGAACGCAGCCTGATCGCACGCGGTGCCGATGCGGAGGAAGCGGAGGAGCCGATCCCCGTCGAAATCTCAGCCCACCATGTCCATCTCGCCCAAGCCGATGTGGAAAAACTATTCGGTCCGGGCCATCAATTGACGCCCGAACACGAGTTGTCGCAACCCGGCCAGTTTGCCTGTGCCGAAAAAGTCCATCTGGTCGGGCCGAAGGGCAAGATCGCCAATGTGCGCGTGCTCGGCCCAACGCGGAAAGAAACTCAGGTTGAGATCGCCATGACCGAGCAGTTCAAGCTCGGCATCCAGCCGCCGATCCGCGAATCGGGCGACCTCGCCAACACGCCGGGCGTCACGCTCGAAGGGCCGTATGGATCGGCGCAGATTGCGCGCGGCGTCATTTGTGCTCAGCGGCATATCCACATGTCGCCGGAAGATGCGATGCGACGCGGCCTGCGCGACAGATACGTCGTGCGCGTGCGTGTTGAGGGCGACCGCGAGTTGATTTTCGGCGATGTCGTGGTGCGGGTTAACCCGAACTTCCGCCTCGCCATGCACATCGATACCGATGAGGGCAACGCCGCAAGTATGCGTACCGGGATGATCGGGTATATCGACGAAATTCAGATCCGCCGCTGAGTCGCAGGGTGTGAAGACACCCAGTGTTCAAACTACAATTTTCCTTTGAAAAAAACCGCCTTCGGGCGGTTTTTTTCGTTTAAGACATTGAGTACTTTCTCAGGCCGGCAGCGGGTCGGCATTCCCCATGGCGGTGGTATGCGTGCCGCCATCGACGTAAAGCACCTCGCCCGTGATGCCGCTGGCTAGGTCGGAAAGCAGGAAAGCACAGGCGTTGCCGACTTCCTCGATGGTGACATTGCGCCGCAAAGGGGCATGGTGAGCGTTATAGGCAAGCAGTTTGCCGAAGTTGCCAATCCCGGATGCCGCCAGGGTCTTGATCGGGCCGGCCGAAATTGCGTTGGCGCGAATTCCTTGAGGTCCCAGACAGAACGCCAAATAGCGTGTAGCGGCTTCCAAGCTGGCTTTTGCCAAACCCATCGTGTTGTAATTTGGCATGGTGCGCTCGGCACCAAGATACGAGAGGCACACCAGCGCAGGATGATTGCCTTTGAGAAGCAAAGGCCGAGCGGCTTTGGCCAAAGCCGGAAAACTATACGAGGAAATCTCGTGTGCGATACGAAAGGCATCGCGCGTTATGCCGTCGAGAAAGTCGCCCTCGATGGCTTCGTTTGGGGCATAGGCGATGGAGTGCACCAAGCCTTCAAGGCCGTCCCACTGCTGAGTCAAATTGGCGAATGCGGCGTCGATTTGCGCATCGTCGGCGACGTCGAGCTGAAATACCAGATTGCTGTTGAACTCGTTGGCAAACTTGGCGACGCGTTCCTGAAAGCGCTCGTTCTGATAGGTAAATGCCAATTGCGCACCTTCACGGTGGCAGGCTTTAGCGATGCCATAAGCAATGGATCGGTTGGACAAGAGGCCGGTGATCAGAATGCGTTTGCCGGCAAGAAATCCCATGGTGAATCCTCCCTGTATCCTTCCAAATCGAGCGGCGGATTATAGCCGCGATTCCTTTACACTTACCGCCATGCGCCGTTTATCGATACTGCTCACGATTCTGCTGCTGGCAGGCTGCGACAAGACTTGGAACGATCCGTATCCGGCGGCGGAGCATGGCCAGAATATCCTCTATACCGCGATTACCGATCGCCCCAAGCATCTCGATCCGGTACAGTCCTACAGCGAGGACGAAATCACCTTTACGGCGCAGATTTATGAGCCGCCTTTGCAGTACCACTATTTGCGGCGGCCTTACGAACCGATTCCGGCGACCGCCGTAGCCGTGCCGCAGCCACTTTATCTGGATGCGTCGGGCAGGCCGCTACCTTCATCTGTGGATGCGGCGCGTATCGCCTTTACCGATTATGTCGTCGAGATCAAGCCGGGGATTTATTTTCAACCACACCCGGCTTTTGCGCGGGCCGGCGATGGGCGCTATTTGTATCACGATCTTGCCGACGGGGATTTAGTCGATAAGTTTGTGCTGGCCGATTTTACGCAACGCGATACGCGCGAGTTGACCGCCGATGATTATGTATATGCCATCAAGCGGCTGGCCCATCCGCGTCTGCATTCGCCGATTTTGGGGTTGATGGGTGACTATATCGTTGGCTTGAGCGACTACGCCTTGGCCTTATCCAAACCGGCCCCCGCGCTTGACCAGCCTGTTGGCGCGAGTCAGCCAAACTCGGCGTTGGCGCAACGGCGCAACTGGTTGGATTTGCGCAACTTGCCGCTTGCGGGTGTCGAGGCACTGGATCGCTATCGCTATCGAATTCGCATCAAGGGAAAATATCCGCAATTCCTCTATTGGCTGACGATGCCGTTTTTTGCCCCCATGCCATGGGAGGCCGACAAGTTTCACAGTCAACCGGGAATGGCGGAGAAGAATCTGACGCTCGACTGGTATCCCATTGGTACGGGCCCCTATATGCTGACCGAGAATAATCCGAATGCGCGGATGGTGCTGGAGCGCAATCCCAATTTTCGTCGCGAAACCTATCCGTGCGATGGCGCGTCCGAAGATCGGACGGCAGGTCTGCTGGACGATTGCGGTAAACCTTTGCCCTTCATCGATAAGGTTGTCTTCACCCGCGAGAAGGAGCAGATTCCCTATTGGAACAAATTCCTGCAGGGGTATTACGATGCCTCGGGAATTTCTTCGGATTCATTCGATCAGGCCGTGCAAGTGGGAGGTACTGGTGATGTGTCGCTAACGCCCGAGATGCAGGCGCAGGGCATTCGTCTCTCGACTGCGGTGGCTGCTTCGAGTTTCTATATGGGATTCAATATGCTCGATCCGCTGGTTGGCGGCAAGAGCGATGCGGCACGAAAACTGCGCCAAGCTATCGCGATTGCCATCGATCAGGAAGAATTCATTTCGATTTTCATGAATGGGCGCGGCGTTGCTGCGCAGGGTCCGATCCCGCCCGGTATTTTCGGTTTTCGGGAGGGACAGGAAGGCGTCAATCGGACGGTTTACGACTGGACGGAGCACGGCCCCAGGCGCAAGAGCATCGATGTTGCGAAACAATTGATGGCCGAAGCAGGTTGGCCATCCGGCCAACATGAAAAGACCGGTGAGCCGCTGGTGGTGCATCTCGATACCACGGCGACCGGTGTCGGGGCGAAGGCGCGTATCGACTGGCTTAACAAGCAGTTCCAAAAGATCGATGTGCAGTTGGTGGTGCGCAGCACGGACTACAATCGATTTCAGGAAAAGGTGCGCAAGGGCGCAGTGCAGCTGTTTTATCTGGGATGGAATGCCGACTATCCCGATCCGGAAAACTTCTTTTTCTTACTGTATGGGCCGCAAGGCAAGGTCAAGTATCAGGGCGAAAATGCGGGGAATTATGCCAACCCGGAATACGACCGCCTCTTCGAAAAGATGCGGGCGATGGAGAATAGCCCGGAGCGTCAGGCGATCATAGACCGCATGTCGGCGATTTTGCAGCAGGATACGCCCTGGGTTTGGGGATTCCACCCGAAGGACTATAGCTTGCGCCACGCCTGGCTCAAGAATCGCAAGCCGACCAAGGTGGGAAACAATACGCTTAAGTATCAGCGCATCGATGCGCAAACCAGGCAGGAAATGCGCGCGCTCTGGAACCGGCCGATGCTCTGGCCTGTGGTGGTGACGGTATTGTTATTGATACTGGTTGCCTTGCCTGCGGTGAGGGATTTTCGGCGCCGCGAACGCGCTACGGCGCGTTGATGCCCGTCAGGCTGGGCGTGTGGTCCGTAGCAAATAATTCACCGTGGTGTCGGCGCCGAGTTTGTAGGTTCTGGTGAGCGGGTTATAACTCATACCGATGATTTCGTTGACGTCGAGTTTAGCTTGGCGCGCGAAGCGGGCAAGCTCGGCCGGGCGCAAAAACTTGGTGTAATCGTGGGTGCCTCTGGGCAAAAGTTTCAGCAGGTATTCCGCACCGATTACCGCAAACAGATACGCTTTGGGGTTACGGTTGATGGTCGAAAAGAACACTTGGCCACCCGGTTTTACCAATGCCGCACAAGCCGCTACCGTTGTTGCCGGGTCGGGCACATGTTCGAGCATTTCCAGACAGGTAACGATATCGAAACTTGCAGGCTCTGCCGACGCAAGCGTTTCGGCAGCAATCAGTCGGTAATCGACATGACAGCCGCTTTCGAGCAAATGCAGTTGGGCAACTCCCAGCGCTTTATCGGAAAGGTCGATACCGGTGACTTTGGCCCCGCAGGAAGCCATACCCTCGCTCAGCAAGCCGCCGCCACAGCCGACATCAAGAACGCGCTTACCCGCCAGCGTAGCGCAGCGGTCAATCCAGCCCAGTCTTAGTGGATTGATATCGTGCAGCGGCTTGAATTCTGAGTTCGGATCCCACCAGCGATGGGCAAGTTCGCCGAATTTCGCCAGTTCCTGAGGGTCTACGTTGGCCGTTGTATTCATTTTGCACTTCCGAAAAGTGAAAAGCCCTGCATTGCAGGGCTTTTCACGGTACGGGAAACTTACCCGCCTTGCTTTATTGTGCTTGCGTGCCGATCACTTCGATTTCGACGCGACGATCAGGCTGCAGGCAGTCGATCAGCTTCTTCGACTTGGCGACGCTCTTGCCGCACTTGTCGCCGGTGACAGGCTGCTTCTCGCCCTTACCTTCGGCATAAACGCGGTTGGCTTCGACACCCTTGCTCACCAGATAGTCCTTGACAGAAGCGGCGCGGCGCTCTGACAGCTTCTGGTTGTACTTGTCGTTACCGATGCGGTCGGCGTGACCAACAGCGATGATGACTTCGAGCTTGATATTCTTGATGTCCTTGGTCAGTTGGTCGAGCTTGGCCTTGCCTTCGGGGCGCAGCACGGCCTTGTTGAAGTCGAACAGGGCGTCGGCAGCCATGGTGACCTTCTTGGCAGCAGGCTTAGGTGCAGCCGGCTTAGCTGAAGCAGCCGGGGCAGCAGTCGTGGTCTCCGCTTTCTTAGCCAGGTCGGGATCGCACTCGGCGATAGCCATGGCGGGGGTCCAGTAACCGGTACGCCAGCAGAGGCCTGCTCCGCTCTTGGCAACATAGCCGCGTTGGTCGATGACATAACCGACGGTGCCCTTCGTGTCGATCCCAGGGGTCTGGGCTTGTGCGGCGACACCAATAGTGGCCAGCGTGGCGGCCAGGAGAATATTCTTGGAGACGATCTTCATCATGTTGTCTTCCCTCGATAAAAGCGTTGGAGATTCGAAAATTGGTTCAAGGTTGGGGCGCCGTACGTTTGCTAAGCACTGCCATCGGACCACGTTTACAAGGCTAAAAAACTAACCTTGATTTGAAAGCTTATTTTGCCACAGTTTGACCGTGTCGAGCAATGCCGTGATATTAAGACCCACCGGTATGCTGTCGTCTATTTGCAACTTCCCCGCGACCCAGACATGACTAACCTGTTCGCGGCCAGCAACATAGACCAGATGCGAAGCGGGATCGAAGCAGGGTTGCAGCATCCAGTCGTCCAGGCGCAAAGCCAGTAAATCAGCGGCTTTGCCGGGCATGATGGAGCCAATTTTATTTTCCAGGCCAAGCGCGCGCGCCCCTTCGATAGTCGCCATGGACAAAGCATGGTGAGCATTCAAGCAGGCGGCATCGCGATTGGCTACCTTGGCGAGCAGGGCCGCATGGCGCATTTCCTGAAACAGGTCGATGCGATTGTTGCTGGCGGCGCCGTCACTGCCCAGCCCAACACCGACTCCCTGTTCGAGAAAACCTTTAACCGGGGCAATGCCGCTGGCCAATTTCATGTTTGATGTCGGGCAATGCGCGACATGGCAGCCATGCTCCGCCAAAGTCAGAATTTCATCGTTGGTAAGGTGTACGGCATGGACAGCGATGAGTTTGGAGTCTAGTAGCCCAAGTCGGCGCAGACGTTCGAGCGGCCGGATGCCGTACTCGCTCTTGCTGCTCTCGATTTCCTCTATGGTTTCATGGAGATGTATATGGATTGGGGCATTGATCTGTGCGGCTATTTCTGCGACTCGCGCAAAGCTGCGATCCGCCACGGTGTATGGCGCGTGTGGGGCTAGGCAGAACGAAATTAAAGACTCGCCGACAAATGCTTCCCTGGTCCTTAAGCCTTTGTTTAGGTAATCCTCGGCATCGCTGCCGTAGGCGCTCGGAAACTCGAAGACGGTGATGCCCAGCGCGGCGCGCATGCCTACTGTCAATGCGGCGCTGGCGGTGGCTGCGGGGAAGAAGTACATATCGTTGAAGCAGGTAATGCCGCCCCGCAGCATTTCCCAGCATGCGAGCAAGCTGCCGTCGTACACAAACTCGGTCGATATGAGGCGGCTTTCGGCGGGCCAGATACGTTCTTGCAACCAGCGCATCAAGGGCATGTCGTCGGCGTAGCCGCGCAGCAAGCTCATTGCGGCATGCGTGTGCAAATTGACGAGTCCGGGCATCAGTACATGTTGGTCGAGTTTGATGTGCCGTTTGCCGCGATAACGGTTTGTCGCAACGGCAGTGGGAAGCAGTTCGAGTATTTGCTCTCCCTGGATGGCTAAACTGTAGTTTTCCAGTACCTTTCCGGCAGGTTCGATAGGAATGACCCAGCGGGCATCGATGAGTTGATCGATTTCAATCGTGGCGGCACTGCTTGCCGGAGGCGCGGGAGCGATCATGTTGTATGTAAAAAGTAACGAGTCGACAACACCTTAGCTGAAATCTCAGGCTGTCGGCAAGCTGCGGTTTGGCAGCTTGGGCATGATAGAATTGCGCGTTTTGGAACAGCCCTTCCTATGGGGCGGCAACTTACATGACCTCTGTTTTCGCCAAGGAAACCTTGCCCGTCAGCCTCGAAGAGGAGATGCGCCATTCTTACCTCGATTACGCTATGAGCGTGATCGTCGGGCGGGCGCTACCGGATGCGCGCGATGGTTTGAAACCTGTGCATCGCCGCGTGCTTTTCGGCATGAACGAACTCAACAATCACTGGAATAAGCCCTACAAGAAATCGGCGCGGGTTTCCGGGGATGTGATGGGTAAGTACCACCCGCATGGCGATGCGGCGATTTACGACACGATTGTGCGCATGGCGCAGGATTTCAGTCTTCGCTATCCGCTGGTCGATGGTCAAGGCAATTTCGGTTCCATCGATGGCGACAATGCGGCCGCGTCGCGTTATACCGAAGTACGTTTGTCGAGAATCGCGCACGAGATGCTTGACGATATCGACAAAGAGACAGTCGATTTCACGCCTAACTACGATGGTCAGGAAATGGAGCCGACGGTACTGCCGGCGCGCATCCCGAATTTGCTCATCAACGGCAGTGCCGGTATCGCCGTGGGTATGGCGACCAATATTCCGCCCCACAATCTCAATGAGGTGATTGACGGCTGCATGGCCTTGCTGGACAACCCGGCCATCGATATCGAGGAGTTGATCAAGATCATCCCCGCGCCCGACTTCCCGACGGCCGGACTGATTTATGGCATCTCGGGCGTGCGCGATGGTTATTTGACCGGTCGCGGTCGGGTCATCATGCGGGCCCGCACGCATTTCGAGGATCTGGAAAAGTCCGGGCGGCAGGCCATCATCGTCGACGAGTTGCCCTATCAGGTCAATAAGAAGACCTTGCAGGAAAAGATTGCCGAGCTGGTGCACGAAAAGAAGATCGAGGGCATTGCCCATATCCAGGACGAGTCGGATAAGTCCGGTATGCGTCTGGTGATCGAATTGAAGCGCGGCGAGGTGCCCGAGGTTGTACTGAACAATCTGTACAAGCAGACGCAGTTGCAGGATACCTTCGGCATGAACATGGTGGCGCTGGTCGATGGCCGCCCGCAATTGCTGAACCTGAAGCAATTGCTCGAATGCTTCCTCTCGCACCGGCGCGAGGTAGTGACGCGGCGCACGGTGTTCGAGTTGAAGAAAGCGCGCGACCGTGGGCACATCCTCGAAGGTTTGGCCGTTGCGCTCTCGAATGTCGATGAAGTGATCGCGCTCATCAAGGCTGCGCCGACGCCTGCGGATGCGAAGCGCGAGTTGATGGCCCGTACCTGGCGTTCGACGCTGGTCGAGGAAATGCTCGTGCGTGCTGCGTCCGATGCCTCGCGTCCGGAAGGGCTGGCGCCCGAGTTCGGCATGTCGCGTCGCGGTTATCTGCTGTCCGACATCCAGGCGCAGGCGATTCTCGAATTGCGTCTGCAACGCCTGACCGGACTCGAACAGGACAAGATTGTCAGCGAGTACAAGGAAGTGATGGAGCAGATCGCCGATCTGCTCGATATCCTGGCTCGACCAGAACGCATCACGCAGATCATCGCTACCGAACTGACGGCGATCCGGGCGCAATTCGGCGACAAGCGCCGCTCCGAAATCGTGCTGCAAACGGCGGACATCAATCTCGAAGATCTGATTGCGCGCGAGGATATGGTGGTGACGCTCTCGCACACCGGCTATATCAAGCGCCAGAGTCTCGACGACTATCGCACGCAGCGCCATGGCGGACGCGGCAAGAAGGCTGCCGATATCAAGGACGAGGATTTTGTCGATAGCCTGTTTATCGCCAATACCCACGACTACATCCTGTGCTTCTCGAATCGCGGCCGGGTGTATTGGCTGAAGGTGTACGAGGTTCCCGAAGGCGCGCGCACCAGTCGCGGCAAGCCCATCGTCAATCTCTTCCCGCTGGAGGAGGGCGAGAAGATCACCGCCGTCCTGTCAACGCCGACTTTCGACGAGAACCACTATGTCTTCATGGCGACCGCCATGGGAACGGTCAAGAAGACGCCGCTGTCCGATTTCTCCAATCCGCGCAAGGCCGGCATCATTGCCGTCGGACTGGACGAGGGCGATTACCTGATCGGCGTGGCGATTACCGACGGTCAATGCGACGTCATGCTGTTCTCCGACGCCGGCAAGGCGGTGCGCTTCGCCGAGGACGACGTGCGGCCGATGGGGCGCAATGCGCGCGGCGTGCGCGGCATGATGCTGGAGGATGGTCAGACGGTGATCTGCATGTTGGTGGCGCAGGACGAGAGCCTCAACGTGCTGACGGCAACCGAGAACGGCTACGGCAAGCGTACCCCCATCGCCGAATACACCAAGCACGGACGCGGCACCAAGGGCATGATCGCGATCCAAACCTCCGAGCGCAACGGCATGGTGGTCGGCGCGGTGCTGGTCCAGGAAAGCGACGAAGTGATGCTGATTTCCACCGGCGGCGTGTTGATTCGCAGCAAGGTCGATCAGGTGCGCGAAACCGGGCGTTCGGCGCAGGGCGTGCGGCTCATCAATCTGGATGACGGCACCAAGCTGGCCGGCATCGAAAAGGTCATCGAAACCGAAGAGGAGTGACCGGTATGTCCCGCCTAATCAATTTCGGCGCCGGTCCGGCAGCCTTGCCCGAGGAGGTGCTGCGTCAGGCCGCCGAGGAAATGCTCGACTGGCATGGCTGCGGCATGGGCGTGATGGAAATGAGCCATCGCGGCAAGGAATACATGTCCATCCACGAGCAGGCCATCGCCGACCTGCGCGAACTGCTGGCAATTCCGGCCAACTACAAGCTGTTGTTCATGCAGGGCGGGGCCATCGGCGAGAACGCCATCATCCCGCTCAACCTGATCGGTCGCAGCGGCATTGCCGACTACGTCATCACCGGCACCTGGTCGGTGAAGTCGGAGAAAGAAGCGCGCCAGTACGGCAAGACCCATATCGCCGCCGACACCACGGCTGGCGGATTTCTCGATGTGCCGCCGCTGGCGCAGTGGCGCTTGTCGGACGATCCGGCCTACGTCTTCGCCTGCACCAACGAAACCATTGTCGGCGTCGAGTATCCCTTCGATCCCGACCTGAACGTCATCGGCCGTGGAGATGTGCCCGTGGTGGCCGATATGTCCTCCCACATCCTGTCGCGGCAGATCGATGTCTCCAAGTACGGCCTGATTTTCGGCGGCGCGCAGAAGAACATCGGTCCGGCGGGTTTGACCTTCGTCATCGTGCGCGAGGACTTGATCGGCCACGCCTTGCCGGTCTGCCCCACGGCCTTCGACTACAAAACGGTGGCGGACAACGACTCCATGTACAACACGCCGCCGACCTTTTCGATCTATATCGCCGGCTTGGTATTCCAGTGGCTCAAGGCGCAGGGCGGGGTGGCGGGCATCGAGCAGCGCAATATCGCCAAGGCGCAATTGCTCTACGACTGCATCGACGCTTCGGCGCTCTACGAAAATCGCGTCGCCAAGGCCTGCCGCTCGCGCATGAACGTGCCTTTCTTTCTGCGGGACGAGAAGCTCAACCAGGCCTTCCTCGACGCGGCGAAGTCGGCCGGATTGGCGCAGTTGAAGGGGCACAAATCGGTGGGCGGCATGCGCGCCTCGATTTACAACGCGATGAGCATCGAAGGCGTGCGCGCCCTGGTGGATTTCATGCAGGATTTCGAGCGAAGCCATGGCTGACCAGCAAGAAGAACTCTCCAAACTGCGCGACGGTATCGACGCCATCGATACCCAGGTGCTGGGCCTGCTGTCGCAACGCGCCAAGCTCGCCCAGCGCGTTGGCGAGATCAAGCACGGCAATATCTATCGTCCCGAGCGCGAGGCGCAGGTATTGCGCCGCATCGCGGAAACCAATCCGGGACCGCTGCCCGAGGCGGCCGTGCGCACGATCTTCCGCGAGGTGATGTCGGCCTGTCTGGCGTTGGAGCAACCGCTCAAGATCGCCTACTTCGGCCCGGCCGGCACCTTCACCGAGTCGGCGGCAAAGAAGCATTTCGGTTCGGCGCCGACCTTCACGGCATTCCTGACCATCGACGACGTGTTTCGCGCCGTCGAGTCCGGGCAGGTCGATTACGGCGTTGTGCCCATCGAGAACTCGACTGAAGGTTCCGTCGGACGCACGCTCGACCAGATGCTGACTTCGCCGCTGATGGTCTGCGGCGAAGTGAATCTGCGCATCCACCAGAATCTGATGACGCGCGCGGCCTCCTTGGGCGAGGCGAAGAAACTCTATTCGCATGCCCAGTCGTTGGCGCAGTGCCACGAATGGTTGAACCGCAACCTGCCCAACCTGCCGCGCGTGCCGGTGGCGAGCAATGCCGAGGCGGCGCGCATGGCGGCGGCCGATCCGGAAGCCTGCGCCATCGCCGGCGAAGCGGCGGCGCGCCTGTACGAATTGAACATTCTTGCGGCGAACATCGAGGACGATGCCAACAACACCACGCGCTTTGTCGTGTTGTCGCACCACGATGCCGGCCCCTCCGGCCTCGACAAGACATCCTTCGTCTGTTCGGCGCAAAACAAGCCGGGGGCGGTGCACGACCTGCTCACGCCGCTCAAGCAGCACGGCGTGTCGATGTCGCGTTTCGAGTCGCGGCCCGCGCGTGGCTTCGGCAATAGCCGCTGGGAGTATGTGTTCTTCGTCGATATCGACGGCCACCGCCAGGATGCCAAGGTCGCGGCGGCGCTCGACGATCTGCGCGGCTGCGTCGGCTTCCTCAAGGAACTGGGCTCCTATCCCAAAGCCGGCAATTGATCCGGACAATTTTCAGCAAGAGGTTGGCATGAGCATTACCGCACAGGCGCTGTCCTATATCCGTGGCATTTCGCCCTATGTACCGGGCAAACCGATCACCGCGTTGGCGCGCGAAATGGGCTTGCCGGTCGAACAGATCGTCAAGCTCGCTTCCAACGAAAACCCGCTGGGCATGAGTCCCCAGGCACGTGCGGCGGTGGAGCGCGCTATCGCCGGCATCGAACGTTATCCCGACCAATTTGAGTTGATCGCGGCCTTGGCCGAGCGCCTCGGCGTCGCGCAGAACCAGGTGGTGATCGGTAACGGCTCCAACGACGTGCTTGATCTCGCGGCGCGCGTGTTTCTCGCGCCGGGACGCTCGTCCGTGTTCTCGCAGCACGCCTTCGCGGTCTATCCCTTGGCGACGCTGTCGACCGGCGCCGCATGCATCGTCGCACCGGCGCTAGATTACGGCCATGACCTTGCGGCCATGCAGGCGGCGATCCGTCCGGATACCCGCGTCGTCTGGATCGCCAATCCGAACAATCCCACCGGCAATTTCCTGCCCTACGCCGAGATTCGCGCCTTCATGCGCGCGGTGCCGGCCGATGTCGCCGTGGTGCTCGATGAGGCTTACAACGAATACCTGCCGTCGGCCGACCGCGCCGATACGGTGGCGTGGATCGCGGAATTCCCCAACCTCATCGTCACGCGCACCTTCTCGAAAATCTACGGCCTCGCCGGCTTGCGCGTCGGTTTCGCCGTCGCGGCGCCGGAAGTCGCCGACCTGCTGAATCGCGTGCGCCAGCCTTTCAACGTGAATAACCTCGCCATCGCGGCGGCCTGCGCGGCGCTCGATGATCATGCCTTCGTCGCCGAATCCTATGCGCTCAATGCTCGCGGCATGGAGCAGATCGTCGCCGGCCTCCGGCGCCTCGGCCTCGAATACATACCCTCGCATGGCAACTTCGTCACCTTTGCCGTGAGCGACGGCGCCGCCATGAACCTGAAGCTGCTGAAGCAGGGCGTCATCGTGCGCCCCATCGGCGGCTATGGCCTGCCGAACCATCTGCGCGTCACCATCGGCCTCGAAGCCGAGAACGCGCGCTTTCTCGCGGCGCTGGAGCAGTCGCTGCAATGAGCAGCAAAGTCGTCGTTTGCGGCGTCGGCTTGATCGGCGGCTCCTTCGCCCTCGCCATCAAACGCCATTTCGCGGGACGACGCGAAAAGTCGGCGCTGGCGGGACGGCGGCGCGAAAAGTTGGCCCTCGCGGGACGGCGCGAGGTCGACATCGTCGGCATGGGCCGCACCCGCGCGCCCCTCGAACAAGCGCTGCGCCTGGGCGTGATCGATAGCATCGAAACCGACTGGGCCGCCGCGCTCCAAGGCGCCGACCTCGTGCTGCTCGGCACGCCGGTTGGTCAGATGGAAGCCGTGATGCGGGCCATGGTGCCGCATCTCGAAACCCATACCCTCGTCACCGACGGCGGTAGCACCAAGTCCGACGTGGTCGCCGTCGCGCGCGCAGTCTTGGGCAAGCGGATCGGTCAATTCATCCCCGGCCATCCCATCGCCGGCGCCGAGAAGAGCGGGGTGGCCGCCGCCCGTGCCGATCTCTACGTCGGCAAGCGTGTCGTCCTGACGCCTTTGCCGGAAAACGCGCCGGAAGCCGTCCGGGCGGTGCGTACCGTATGGGAAATCTGCGGTGCGCAGGTGTCGGAACTCGCGCCCGAAGAACACGACCGCGTCTTCGCCGCCGTGAGCCACCTGCCACATCTGCTGGCCTTTGCGCTGGTGCACGACCTCGCCTTGCGCGACAACGCCGACCAACTCTTCGGTTTCGCCGCCAGCGGCTTCCGCGATTTCACGCGCATCGCCAGCAGCCACCCCGAAATGTGGCGCGACATCTGTCTCGCCAACCGCAAGGCGCTGCTCAAGGAACTCGACGCCTACATGGCCGAATTGCTGCGGACGCGCGTGCTGCTGGCGAGCGCAGACAGCGCAGGCCTGGAAACCATGTTCGCCACGGCGCGCACTCGGCGCGACGCTTGGCTGGATTCGCTGCAAGCCATTGGCAAGTAAAGGGATTATCATTCCTCCGTTACGTGCGAAAGGGTGGATGCCATGGGATTGACCTATGCGGATATTGAACTCGAAAGTCTGTGGGAGAAACGTCGGATTGGCGTGCGCGCCTTGGTCGACTCCGGCGCGGTTTTCATGATCGTGCCCGAGCACATGGCCTTGCAATTGGGATTCGACCTGACCGAAGTGAGTCGGCGCGAGGTCATCCTGGCGGATGGCTCGCGCCGCGCCGTGCCGATGATCGGGCCCTTGCGCGTGCATTTCGGCGACCGCTATTGCGATCTCTCCGCGCTGGTCTTCGGCGATGAGCCGCTGATGGGCGCGGTGCCGCTGGAGATGATGGATCTCGTGCTGCATCCGGCCACACAAACCCTGACGGTCAATCCCGAAAGCCCCTACTTGCCGGTGGCGATGGCGAAATGAAAAGTCCGCGTGAACATAGTGAGTCCCCTTTGCGGGACTGGCGAGATGGCAGAAATATTTATCTGAAAGGAACAGTGCCATGGGCCACACCTATGCCGATCTGAAAATCACCAATCTTTTCGACAAGCGCAGCATATCCATCCGGGCTTTGGTTGATACTGGGGCGACCTTCATGTGTATCCCGGAGCAGGCTGCGTTGCAATTGGGTTTCGATCTGACCGAAGTCAGTCAGCAGGTGGTGACACTGGCGGATGGGCACCAGCGCAAAGTACCGAAAATCGCCCCCATCGAAATCGCTTTCGCCAACCGTAGCTACGTCACAGAAGCCCTGGTGCTAGGCAACGAAGCCTTGATGGGCGTATTGCCACTGGAAGCCATGGACTTGCTGGTCGATCCGTTGCGGCAACAGTTGGTAGTCAATCCCGAGCATCCCAATTACCCGGTAGCGCTGGCGAAATGAAAGTCGGCGCGACTGCTGGGAATCCCCTTTTAAACCTTATGACCTATCTCGATATTCCCGCGCTTTCTCGCGCCACCGGTACAGTGAAGCTGCCGGGTTCCAAGAGCATTTCCAATCGCATGCTGTTGCTTGCCGCGCTGGCGGAGGGCGAGACGGAGATTCGCGATCTGCTCGATTCCGACGATACGCGCGTGATGTTGGCGGCTTTGCGGAAACTCGGCGTTGGCGTGACGGCGACAGGCGCGAACGCCTATCGCGTTGCCGGTTGCGCGGGCGCGTTTCCAGGCAAGGAGGCCGATCTGTTCATGGGCAATGCCGGTACGGCGATTCGGCCGTTGACGGCGGCGCTGGCGTTGTCGCACGGCCATTACAGCCTTTCCGGCGTGCCGCGCATGCACGAGCGGCCCATCGGCGATCTGGTCGACGGTTTGCGTCAGATCGGTTGCGACGTGCGCTACACGGGCAATGCGGGCTTTCCGCCGCTGGAGATATTTCCCGCGCGCGCGAATCTGGCGGCGCCGATCCAGGTGCGCGGCGATGTGTCTTCGCAGTTCCTCACCGCTTTGCTGATGGCGCTGCCGTTGACCGGGGAAACCGCCGTCATCGAGATGACGACAGAGTTGATCTCCAAGCCCTACATCAAGATCACGCTGAACCTGATGGCGCGTTTCGGCGTGGCAGTCGAGCGAGAGGAATGGCGGCGTTTCACGATTCCCGCCGGGCAGCGCTATCGCAGTCCCGGCCTGCTGCATGTGGAAGGCGACGCCTCGGCAGCTTCGTATTTTCTCGCGGCCGGCGCTATGGGCGGCGGGCCGGTGCGCGTCGAGGGCGTGGGCCGGCAGAGCATTCAGGGCGACGTGAAATTCGCCGACGCGCTGGAGACAATGGGCGCGCGCATCGTCTGGGGCGACAACTTCATCGAGGCTGCCGCGCCGGCCGAGGGCAAGCTGAAGGCTTTCGATCTCGACCTCAATCACATCCCCGACGCGGCGATGACGCTGGCCGTGGCGGCGCTGTGTGCCGACGGCAAATGCACGCTGCGCAATATTGCCTCGTGGCGCGTCAAGGAAACCGACCGTATCGCGGCGATGGCGACCGAATTGCGCAAGCTGGGCGCGATGGTGGAGGAGGGCGACGACTGGCTTGCCGTCGTGCCAGCGCCGAGTTTGCGGGGCAATGCCGCTATCGACACCTACGACGATCACCGCATGGCGATGTGCTTTTCGCTCGCCGCGCTGGCCGGTGTGCCGGTGCGCATCAACGATCCAAAGTGCGTGGCGAAGACCTTTCCGCATTACTTCGATGTGTTCGGGCAGATAGCAGCGCCGGTGATCGCCATCGACGGCCCCTCGGCATCGGGCAAGGGCACGGTGGCGCAACGGGTGGCCGAGGCGCTGGGTTTTCATTTTCTCGACAGCGGTGCCTTGTATCGCCTGACGGCGCTGGCGGCGCTGCGCGCCCAAGTTGAGCTGGACGATGAAGCCGCCGTGGCTGCCGTGGCGGCTGCGCTGCCGGCCGAGTTCGTCGGCGACCGGGTGATGCTTTCGGGAGACGATGTGACTGCCGCGATTCGCGCCGAAGAGATCGGCGTCGGCGCCTCGAAAGTGGCGGCTTTGCCGGCGGTGCGCGCGGCGCTATTCGACCGCCAGCGCGCCTATCGGCGCCTGCCCGGACTGGTAGCGGACGGTCGCGACATGGGGTCGACGATCTTCCCCGAGGCCCCCGTCAAGGTGTTTTTGACCGCATCGGCGGAGGCGCGCGCGGAAAGACGCTATAAGCAGTTGATCGACAAGGGAATGCCTGCTAACATGCACGCCCTTTTGCAAGACTTGCAGGAGCGCGATGCCCGCGACGCAGCGAGAAGCGTCGCGCCGCTCAAGCAATGCGAGGATGCCGTGTTGGTGGATACCACGCCGATGGGCATCGAGGAAGCGGTAGCGGCTGTGATGGATATCGTCCGACAGCAAAGCCCGCGAAGTGAAGTCGGTATTTGAAGTCAGTATCAAAGGAGTCGTACCACCGCCCGGTCGGACGACGTTGTGCAACTTGCCCGCCAAACCAATCGGCGGTTATTTGGAAAAAACTATGTCTGCTACTGCTGCCGCCGTGAATCCCATGGATTCCATGGAATCCTTTGCCGCCCTGTTCGAGGAAAGCCTTACGCGCCAGGAAATGCGCGCCGGCGAAGTCATCACGGCCGAGGTTGTCCGCGTCGATCACAATTTCGTGGTCGTGAACGCGGGTCTCAAATCCGAATCCTTCATCCCGGTCGAAGAGTTCAAGAACGACCGTGGCGAAATTGAAGCCAACCCAGGCGATTTTGTTCTGGTCGCCATCGAGATGCTCGAAGACGGCTATGGCGAAACGCGTTTGAGCCGCGACAAGGCCAAGCGTATCGCCGCCTGGAACGACCTCGACAAGGCCATGAACGACAGCGTCCTCGTCAAGGGCGTCATCACTGGCAAGGTCAAGGGCGGCCTGACCGTCATGACCAACGGCATCCGCGCCTTCCTGCCCGGTTCGCTGGTCGACACGCGTCCGATCAAGGACACCACGCCGTTCGAAGGCAAGGAATACGAATTCAAGGTCATCAAGCTCGACCGCAAGCGCAACAACGTCGTGTTGTCGCGTCGCGCCGTGCTGGAGGCCAACATGGGCGAAGAGCGTCAGAAGCTGCTCGAAAACCTCTCCGAAGGCACCATCGTCAAGGGCATCGTCAAGAACATCACCGAGTACGGCGCATTCGTCGACTTGGGCGGCATCGACGGCCTGCTGCACATCACCGATCTGGCCTGGCGTCGTGTGCGTCATCCCTCCGAAGTGCTCAACGTCGGCGACGAAGTCACCGCGAAGGTGCTCAAGTTCGACCAGGAAAAGAACCGCGTCAGCCTCGGCATGAAGCAGTTGGGCGAAGATCCGTGGGTGGGAATCGCCCGTCGCTACCCGTCCGGTACCCGCCTGTTCGGCAAGGTCACCAACCTGACCGATTATGGTTCCTTCGTCGAGATCGAGCAGGGCATCGAAGGTCTGGTGCACGTCTCCGAGATGGACTGGACCAACAAGAACATCCACCCGTCCAAGGTTGTCCAACTGGGCGACGAGGTCGAAGTGATGATTCTCGAAATCGACGAAGAGCGTCGCCGCATCAGCCTCGGCATGAAGCAGTGCCAGCCGAATCCGTGGGATGACTTCGCCATGAATCACAAGAAGGGCGACAAAGTGTGCGGCGCCATCAAGTCGATCACCGACTTCGGCATCTTCATCGGTCTGCCGGGCGGCATCGACGGTCTGGTGCATCTGTCCGACCTGTCCTGGTCTGCCGCCGGCGAAGAAGCCAAGCAGAACTTCAAGAAGGGCGACGAAGTCGAGGCGCTCGTGTTGTCCATCGACGTCGAGAAGGAGCGTATTTCCCTCGGCATCAAGCAGATGGATGGCGACCCCTTCACCAGCTTCATCGCGACCCACGACAAAAACAGCATGGTCAATGGCTCCGTCAAGAGCGTCGATCAGCGTGGCGCGATCATCGATCTGGGCGGCGAAGTCGAAGGCTATCTGCGCGTGTCCGAATTCTCGCGCGATCGCATCGAGGATCTGAGCCAGCATCTGAAGGTCGGCGATGCCGTTGAGTCGCTGATCATCAACGTCGACCGCAAGTCGCGTTCGATCAACCTCTCGATCAAGGCCAAGGATCAGGCCGAGCAAAGCGAGGCGATGCAGAAACTGGCTACCGATTCCGCTGCCGCCGCAACAGGCACCACCAACTTGGGTGCTTTGTTGAAGGCCAAGCTGAATCAGCAATAACACCACGCGGAAAGTTCCGGTCATGACCAAGTCCGAGTTGATCGCTCGTTTGGCGGAGCGCTTTCCGCAACTGGTGGCGAAAGATGCCGATTTGTCCGTGAAGATGATTCTCGATGCGATGACCGAGGCTTTGGCCAAGAGTGATCGCATTGAGATTCGCGGCTTCGGCAGCTTTTCGCTGAACTATCGCCCACCGCGTACCGGCCGCAACCCGAAATCGGGTGTCAAGGTACAGGTGCCGGCGAAGTATGTGCCGCACTTCAAGGCCGGCAAGGAACTGCGCGAGCGGGTTGACCTGCCTGCCGCATGAGTGCCCGGTAATTCGGCCTCGCCATGATGAGTGCGCTGATCTGGTTTGTGCGCGGCATCTTCTTCGTTGTTCTGTTGGGATTGGCCATCAAGAACAGCGGCGAGGTCGAATTGCATTTCTTTTTCGATGCCAACTGGCAGGCACCCTTGCCGCTCGTTATATTGATCGCCTTGGCGATTGGCGTCGTGCTGGGCCTGCTCGCTTTGTTGCCGCAGGTGGTCCGGCAGCGGCGCGAGATCGGGCGGATGCGCAAAACCGCGAATGGCGTGCCGTCCGCGACAGAAGAGTAATTAGGCAGCGTGGATATCGAACTCTGGTGGTTTCTGGCCCTGCCTTTTTTTTTCGGGCTAGGTTGGTTGGCGGCGCGCATCGATCTCAAGCATTTGCTGAGCGAGTCGCGTGCCTTGCCGCGCTCATATTTCACCGGCCTGAACTTCCTGCTCAACGAGCAGCCGGACAAGGCCATCGAGGCTTTTCTCGAAGTCGCCAAGATCGACCCGGAAACCATCGAGTTGCATTTCGCTCTGGGCAGCTTGTTTCGCCGTCGCGGCGAAACCGATCGCGCCATCCGCGTGCACCAGCATCTGGTCGAACGCGATGCCTCGCTGAGCCAACTTTCCGACGAGCAGCGCTTGCATGCGTTTGCCGAACTTGGACAGGATTACCTCAAAGCCGGGCTGCTTGATCGGGCCGAGGAGATTTATCTCAAGCTGCGCGGTACCGCCGGCACCAAAGGCAACGAAGATGCCTTGCGCAACTTGCTGGAGATCTATCAGCAGGAAAAGGAATGGGAAAAGGCCATCGCCATCGCCGCCGCGATGCCAGGGCACACCGAACATCTGTGGCAAAAAGCGATTGCCGAATTCAATTGCGAACTGGCCGCGACCGCCATGCTCAATGGCCGTTTCGACGCTGCGCGCGCGCGGCTGGACAACGCGCTGGCGGCCAATCGCAAATGCGTACGCGCAACCTTGATGCTGGGCGATCTGGAGATGAAACTCGGCGCTGGCGGTACGGCGGCAGCCGTATCCGGCGCCCATGTGGAGGCGGCGATCGGTATCTGGCAGCGCATCGAACAGCAAAATCCGGTCTTTCTTGCCCTCGCGGCCGAACGCCTGGTTGCGGCTTACCGCGAACTGGGCCGCGAGACGACTGGCATCGACCTGCTGCGCGGCTATTTTGACCGCTACCCTTCCATCGACCTGCTCGATAGCGTCTTCCAGGCCGAGTTGGCCCAGCAGGGGCCGGAAGCCGCCTACGTGCGGGTGCGCGACGAACTGCGCCGCAATCCCACCTTGTTGGGGCTCGACAAGCTGCTGGAAGCGCAAGTCCTGCTGGCGCCGCCGGAACGGCGCGGCGATCTCGAACTTGTAAAGAACCTCATCCACAATCACACGCGGCGCGTCGCACGCTACCGTTGCGAGGATTGCGGTTTCAAGGCGCGCCAGTTCCACTGGCGTTGCCCGGCGTGCGGCGGCTGGGAAACCTTTCCGCCCCGGCGCACCGAGGAATTCGACCTGACTCCCTGATTACACGGACAACAGATGAAAATCACAGTGATTGGCACGGGCTACGTGGGCCTGGTTTCCGGCGCCTGCCTTGCCGATGTCGGCAACGACGTACTCTGCTTCGACGTCGATGCGGAAAAGATCCGCATCCTTGAATCCGGCGGCATTCCCATCCACGAACCCGGCTTGCTCGACATCGTGCGGCGCAATGTCGCCGGCGGGCGCCTGCGCTTCACCACCGACGCGGCGCGCGCGGCGGGGCACGGCACCCTGCAATTCATCGCCGTCGGCACGCCGCCCGACGAGGACGGTTCCGCCGACCTGCAATATGTGCTCGCGGCGGCGCGCGCCATCGGCCGCCACATGACGGACTACAAGGTGGTCGTCGACAAGTCCACCGTGCCCGTCGGCACCGGCGACAAGGTCAAGGCCGCCATTGCTGCGGAACTTGCCGCGCGCGGCGTGGCGATTCCCTACGCCGTCGTGTCGAACCCGGAATTTCTCAAGGAAGGCGCGGCCATCGAGGACTTCATGCGCCCTGACCGCATCGTCGTCGGCGCCGACGACCCGCAGGCCATCCAGCTCATGCGCGCGCTCTACGCGCCGTTCCAACGCAACCACGAGCGCCTGATCGCGATGGATCTGCGCTCGGCGGAGCTGACCAAGTACGCCGCCAACGCCATGCTGGCGACGCGCATCTCCTTCATGAACGAACTCGCCAACCTCGCCGAAACGCTCGGCGCGGACATCGAGATGGTGCGCCAGGGCATCGGTTCCGACCCGCGCATCGGCTACCACTTCCTCTATCCGGGTTGCGGCTACGGCGGTTCCTGTTTTCCCAAGGACGTGCAGGCGCTGCAACGCACGGCGCGGCTGGACGCCGGCATCGAACTCAAGGTCTTGAACGCGGTCGAGGCTGCCAACGACGCGCAAAAGCTGGTGCTGGCGCGCAAGATCAAGGCCCGGCTCGGCGCCGACTTGAGCGGACGGCGTTTCGCGCTCTGGGGCCTGGCCTTCAAGCCCAACACCGACGACATGCGCGAGGCGCCGAGCCGTTACGTCATCGCCGACCTGCTCGCCGCCGGCGCCAGCGTGACCGCCTACGATCCCGTCGCGATGGACGAGGCACGGCGCGTCTTCGGCGCCACAGCAGGGCTGGACTATGCCGCGACGCCGATGGCCGCGCTCGCCGGCGCCGACGCGCTGGTCATCGTCACCGAGTGGAAGGAATTCCGCAGCCCCGACTTCGACGCCATCAAGCGCGCACTCAAACAAGCGCTCGTGTTCGACGGGCGCAACCTCTACGACCCGACCCTGCCGCGCGCGGCGGGCCTCGAATACTTTGCCATGGGGCGTCCATGAATCTCGCCTTGCCCGCTACGGTTGCCGCCCGCGTTCTCGTGGTCGGCGACGTCATGCTCGACCGTTACTGGTTTGGCGATGTCACGCGTATTTCGCCCGAGGCGCCGGTGCCGGTGGTCAAGGTCGAGAAGAGCGAAGAGCGGCCCGGCGGCGCGGCCAACGTGGCGCGCAATATCGCCGCGCTGGAGGCGCAGGCGACATTGCTCTCCGTCGTCGGCGCCGACGAGGCCGGCCGCACGCTCGCCCGCTTGCTCGCCGACGCCGGCATCGACGCCAGCCTGCACGAGGATGCCCAGATCAACACCACCGTCAAGCTGCGCGTGCTCGGTCGCCAACAGCAACTGCTGCGCATCGACTTCGAGAATTTTCCGACCCACGAGGTCTTGCAGGCCAAGCTGGCGCAATACGCTGCGCGCCTGCCGCATTGCGATGTCGTCATCCTCTCCGACTACGGCAAGGGCGGCCTGACTCACATCGCCGCGATGATCCGCCTGGCGCGCGAGCACAATAAGCCCGTGCTCGTCGACCCGAAGGGCGGCGACTATGCGCGCTACACCGGCGCCAGCATCGTCACTCCCAACCGCGCCGAACTGCGTGAGGTGGTGGGGCGTTGGACTAGCGAGGCGGACCTTGCCGCGCGCGTCGCCGAACTGTGCGACCGCTTGCGCCTGGATGCCCTCTTGCTCACGCGTTCGGAGGAGGGCATGAGCCTGTTCGCGGCGGACGGCATCACGCACGAGCCGGCGCTGGCGCGCGAGGTCTATGATGTCAGCGGCGCGGGCGACACCGTGATCGCGACGCTGGCAGTGATGCTCGCCAGCGGCTTATCCATGATCGACGCCATGCGCTGGGCCAATCGGGCCGCCGGCGTGGTGGTCGGCAAACTTGGCACGGCGACCTGCACGCGCGCCGAACTCGAAGGGAAATGACCATGTATTACGTCGTCACCGGTGCCTGCGGGTTTATCGGTTCCAACATCGTCAAGGCGCTCAACGCGCGCGGCATCGACAAGATCGTCGCCGTCGACAATCTCAAGAAGGCCGACAAGTTCAAGAACCTGATCGACTGCGAGATTGCCGACTATCTCGACAAGCACGAGTTTCTCGACCTGATCCAGACCGGACAGTTCGACGGCGCGGTCGAAGCGATCTTCCACGAGGGGGCCTGTTCCGACACCATGGAAACCGACGGCCACTACATGATGGAGAACAACTACCGTTACACGCTGGCGCTGCTGGATTTCTGCCTCGACCACGAGACGCAGTACCTCTACGCGTCGAGCGCCTCGGTGTATGGCGGCGGCCGCGTGTTCGAGGAGTCGCGCGCCCACGAAGGCCCGCTGAATGTCTATGGCTACTCGAAATTTCTCTTCGACCAGATCGTGCGCCGCCGTCGCGCCAGCGCCGAGTTTTCCTCGCAGGTCGTCGGCTTCCGCTACTTCAACGTCTATGGTCCGCGCGAACAGCACAAGGGCCGCATGGCCTCGGTGGCCTTCCACCATTTCAACCAATATCGTGCGACCGGCAAGGTCAAGCTCTTCGAGGGTTGCGACGGCTACGCCGACGGCACGCAGAGCCGCGATTTCGTCTTCATCGACGACGTCGTCAACGTGAACATGTTCTTCCTCGATCACCCCGAAAAGTCCGGCATCTTCAACCTCGGCACCGGCCGCGCCCAGCCCTTCAACGACATCGCGCACGCCACGGTGAACGCCTGCCGTGCGCTTGAAAGCCAAGCCGCGCTGACGCTCGAAGCGATGATCGCGCAGGGCATCGTCGAATACATCGACTTTCCGGAAGCGCTCAAGGGCAAATACCAGAGCTTTACGCAGGCCGACATCGGCCGCCTGCGTGCCGCCGGCTACGACGCCCCCTTCGACACCGTGGCGCAAGGCGTCGCCAAGTATGTCGCGCATCTCGACCGGGCGGCGCGGGCCTAAGCGCGCCCGGCGTTAACTTTTCGACGGAGTCGTCATGATTCATGAGCATGTCGCCGCAGTCGATATGGGTTCGAACAGCTTCCGGCTGCAAGTCGGACGCGTCGTCGGCAACCAGATCTATCCGCTCGACGGCCTCAAGGAGACGGTGCGGCTCGCCGCCGGCCTGACGCCCGACAAGCTGCTCGACACCGCCTCGCAGCAGCGCGCGCTCGACGCCCTGGCGCGCTTCGGCGAACGCCTGCGCGGTTTCGATCCCGGTTCGGTGCGCGCCGTCGCCACCAACACCCTGCGCGTGGCGAAGAACGGCCCGGAACTCCTCAAACAGGGCGAGGCCGCGCTCGGCTTTCCCATCGAGGTCATCGCCGGGCGCGAAGAAGCGCGGCTGATTTATCTCGGCGTGGCCCACACCCTGCCGAACCCGCGCGTGCGCCATCTGGTGGTCGACATCGGCGGCGGATCGACCGAATTCATCATCGGCCAGAACATCCAGCCGCTGCAACTCGAATCGCTCTACATGGGCTGCGTCAGCTACAGCCTGCGCTTCTTTCCCGACGGTCTGATCGACAAGCGCGGCATGAAAGAGGCCGAACTTGCGGCGCGGCGCGAATTGCAAACCATCGTCCACGCCTATCGCGACAGCGGTTGGGACGAGGCGGTGGGCTCTTCCGGCACGGCCAAGGCGCTGCGCGACATTCTCGAACTCAATGGCTTTGCCGATGGCGGCATCACGCGCGATGGGCTCGACCGCCTGCGCAGCCGGCTGATCCAGGCCGGCTCTGCCGCCCGCAGCGGGTTGGAAGGCATGCGGCCCGACCGAGTGCCGGTGATTCCCGGCGGCGTGGCGATCATGTCCGCCGTATTCAAGGAATTCGGCCTCGACCGCATGACCTTCTCCGAGGGCGCCCTGCGCCTGGGCGTGCTCTACGACCTGCTGGGCCGCTATCACCACGCCGACCTGCGCGAGGCCACCGTCAGCCGCTTCATGCAGCGCTACGAGGTGGACCGGCGCCAGGCGTCGCGCGTCAGTCTGTTGGCGCTGGAGTTCTACCAACAACTGCGGCCGCAGGACGATGTCGAGGAATCCGAGGCCGCGCACTTCCTCATCTGGGCCGCGCGCCTGCACGAGATCGGCATTTCGGTGGCGCATTCGAGTTTTCACAAGCACAGCGCCTACATCCTCGCCAATGCCGATATGCCCGGTTTTTCCAAGCGCGACCAAGCCTTGCTGGCGCGGCTGGTGCTCGCCCATCGCGGCAAGTTGGAGCGCGTGCAGCCGCTGACGCGCGAGTCACCCGAATGGTTGCTGATTTTCTGCTTGCGCCTCGCCGCCATGCTCCACCGCGCACGCGACGATGCGCCGCTGCCGATTGTCGCGGCCGAGGCCACGCTCCGGGGTTTTCAGCTTCAGATCGATAGCGAATGGCTGGCCGGTGCGCCGCTTACCGCTGCCGTGTTGGCCGAAGAGACCGTGCAGTGGGCGAATGTCGGCCTCGAATTGAAACTGCGCCGCCAGCGCGCCGCGAAGTGCGACTGAGTCTGCCGTCTGCGCGTAGCCATGACCGACCGCGCCGCTTCTTTCACGGAAACACACGATAGCGCGGGTCGGCGCGAAATTCGTCTCGCCGGACGCTGGACCTTGCGTGCCCTCGGCGACGATGTCGCTGCCTGGCGGCAGCGCTTGGAGACGGACGGCAAGTATGCCGACGCACGCTGGAATTGCCAGGACATCGAAGCGCTCGACTCGGTGGGGGCGCTGCTGCTGTGGCGCGCCTGGGGGCAACGTCTGCCGGACGGCTTGAGCGCCCGCCCCGAGCATCTGCGTATCTTTGAACGCATCGCCGCCAGCGGTGCCGCCGAGCGTGCGGATCTGCGCGAGTTTCCGCCGCGTTCGCCCCTTGAAGGCGTGATCGTGCTGGGCTATGGCGTGCTGGCCGCGATGCGGCATGTGCGCGACTTTGTCGCCCTGCTCGGGCAATTGCTGCTCGACCTGTTGCATCTCGCACGCCATCCGGGCGACACGCCCTGGCGCGAGATTTCCGCCAACCTCTACAAGAGCGGCGTGCGCGCGCTGCCGGTCACCGCGCTGGTCGGCTTCCTCATTGGCGTGGTGTTGTCTTACCTGTCTTCGCTGCAATTGCGCCAGTTCGGCGCCGACGTCTACATCGTCAACATTCTCGGCCTCGGCATCATCCGCGAACTCGGGCCGGTGCTGGTCGCCGTGCTGGTCGCCGGGCGTTCCGGTTCGGCGATGACCGCCCAACTGGGCGTGATGCGCGTCACCGAGGAAATCGACGCGCTGGCGACTTTCGGCGTGTCGCGCAATCTGCGGCTGGTGCTGCCCAAGGTCGTAGCGCTGGGCGTGGCCATGCCCTTTATCGTGCTATGGACCACCGCCATCGCGCTGCTGGGCGGGATGGTCTCGGCGCAGTTGCAACTCGATATCGGTTACGGCTTCTTCCTCGAAACCCTACCCAAGGCCGTACCGGTCGCCAATCTCTGGATCGGGCTGGGGAAGGGCATCGTCTTCGGCATCGCCATCGCGCTGATCGCCTGCCATTTCGGTCTGCGGGTGCAACCCAACACCGAAAGCCTGTCGTACAACACGACGGCATCGGTCGTATCGGCGATCACCATGGTCATCCTGATCGACGCCGTGTTCGCCATCGCCACGCGCAGCATCGGCTTGCCGCGATGAGCACAACAGCAAACCAGCCCGTCATCGCCGTCCGCGATCTGGCTACGCGCTTCGGCACGACCTGGATCCATCGCGGCCTCAATCTGGAAATCGCCCGGGGCGAACTGGTGGCGCTGGTCGGCGGTTCGGGCAGCGGCAAAACCACGTTGCTGCGGCAGATGATCGGTCTACTGAGACCCACGCATGGCGAGATTTTGCTGTTCGGCGAGCCCTTGTTCGGCGGCGGCGCGGCACGCGAACGCGCACTGCGGCGGCGCTTCGGCGTGTTGTTCCAGCATGGGGCGCTGTTTTCCTCTTTCGATGTCTTCGACAACATCGCGTTCCCGCTGCGCGAGTTGAAGCGCTTCGACGCGGCCATGATCCGCGCGCTTGTCATGCAGAAGCTCGACATGGTCGAACTGCTGCCGCGCCACGCGCGCCTGATGCCGGCCGAACTTTCCGGCGGCATGGTCAAGCGCGTGGCGCTGGCGCGTGCCCTGGCGCTCGAACCCGAACTGCTGCTGCTCGACGAGCCCACCGCCGGTCTCGATCCCGACCGCTCCGACGCCTTCGTGCGGCTGACGCGCCAGTTGAGCGATGAGCTTGGCCTCACCGTCGTGCTGGTGACGCACGATGTCGATACCCTGGCCGCGCTGGCGACGCGCGTCGCCGTGCTGGCCGAGCAACGCATTCTGGTCTATGACGGCATCGACGCCGTCGTACAGTTTCAGCATCCCTTCATCGAAAGTTTCTTCCGTGCCGAGCGCAGCCGGCGCGCACTGGCACAATCGAGGCACACTGAAAGCTCATCATGGAAAACCGCTCCCATGCCCTGATGGCAGGGCTATTCGCCGTCATCTTTCTGCTCGCCGCCGCACTGGCGCTGTGGTGGCTGGGCGGCGCGCGCGAGTTGGAAAATACCTATGTGCTCGCAACGCGCGGCAGCGTCACCGGCCTCAACATCGAGGCTCAGGTGCGCTATCGCGGCATCCGCGCCGGCAAGGTGCGCAACATCGAGCCCGACCCGGCCGATCCCAAACTGTTGTTGGTCGAAATCAGCCTCGGCCGTCAATACCGGCTCACCGACAAGACCGTGGCCAAGCTCAACTATCAGGGCATCACCGGCCTGGCCTATGTGATGCTCGAAGAGGAGGAGGGCGGCAAGCCGCTGCCGACGGATGGCGCGACGCCCGCACGGCTGACGATCCAGCCCGGCCTGCTCGAAAAGCTCACCGACAACGCCGACGACATCGCCGCCCAGCTTGCCGAACTGACCGTGCGTCTCAACCGCCTGCTCGACGAGCGCAACACGCGCAACGTCGCGCGCACGCTCGACAACCTCGCCGTCGCCTCCGAGGGTCTGCGCGAATTGCCGCAGATCGCCGCCGCCCTGCGCGAAGCCTTGTCCGACGCCAATCTCAAGCGCTGGCAGGGCCTGCTTGCCCATCTGGAAAAGACCGCTGGCGAAGCCGCGCCGCTCGCCGTGGAGGCGCGCCGCTTGCTGAGCAGGCTCGATAGCCTGGCGGCGCGTCTCGACCGCGTCGCCGCGCAAACCGGCGCCGATGCGCACGCGCTGGGCGCGCGGCTCCAGAGCGAAACCCTGCCGCGCGCCGAGATCCTCATGGACGAAGTCGCCGCCGCCACGCGCCGCCTCGACCGCCTGTTCGACACCCTCAACGAGGCGCCGCAAGCGGTGCTCTTCGGCGCCGCGCCAATCCGGCCGGGACCGGGCGAAACCGGCTTCGTCGCGCCGCCGCCGCAACCGAAGGAGTAAGCCATGCCGAAAACGATCCTCGCGCTCTGTGTCCTGCTGCTGGCCGGCTGCGTCGGCGTACCGCAGCGGCCGGCCGACATTGCCACCTACGATCTCGGCGACCTGGCCGGCGCCTGGACCGCGCCGGGCTTCCCCATCGCCGCCGTCGAGGTGCGTGCGCCCTCCTGGCTCGATTCCCCCGCGCAGTTGTATCGCCTCGACCACGCCGACACGCTGCGGCGCCACGCCTATGGCGCCAGCCGCTGGGCCGCGCCGCCGGCACAGTTGCTCGAACGCTTCCTGCAACGCCGCATTGTCTTCGGCCAGCCGGACTTCGCCGCTCCCGGCTGTCGCCTGCGTCTGACGCTGGACGAACTCGAACAGCGCTTCGACAGCCCCAGTACCAGCCAGACCGTGCTCGAAGTGCGCGCCAGCCTGTTGCCCGCGCAGGCGACGACCCTGCTGTCGAAACGCGCCTTCCGCATCGCCAAACCCGCGCCGACGCCCGACGCGCGCGGCGGCGTGGCGGCGGCGCGTGCCGCTGCACAAACCCTGGCCGACGAACTGGCCCTCTGGCTCGGCGAACTCGCGAGCCAACGGCCCCAGGCCATCGCCATCTGCACCACAACGAAGGAGGAGAAAAGATGACCGCCACAGCCGAAGCCCCGCTGCTGCGCAGCGACACGGACGGCGTCACCACGCTGACGCTCAACCGCCCTGCGCAGTTCAATGCCCTCTCCACCGAGCTGCTCGACGCACTGGAGGCCGAACTCGACAAACTCGGCGCTGACGCCACGGCGCGCGTCGTCGTCCTCGCCGGTGCCGGCAAGGCTTTCTGCGCCGGCCACGACCTCAAACAGATGCGCGCCAACCACGACAAGGCTTACATGCAGAAATTGTTCAAGCAATGCGGCCGCGTCATGAGCACGCTCGCCGAATTGCCGCAGCCCGTCATCGCGCGCGTCCATGGCATCGCCACGGCCGCCGGCTGCCAACTCGTCGCCGCCTGCGACCTCGCCGTCGCCGCCGACGTGGCGAAATTCGCCGTCTCCGGCATCAACGTCGGCCTGTTCTGCTCCACCCCCGCCGTCGCCCTCTCGCGTAACATGGGCCGCAAGCAGGCGCTGGAAATGCTGCTCACCGGCGATTTCATCGACGCCCACGAAGCCCAGCGGCGCGGCCTCGTCAACCGCGTCGTCCCCGCCGACCTGCTCGACGCCGAAGTCCAGCGCCTCGCCGCCAGCATCCGCGCCAAGTCGCAAACCGCCATCGCCATGGGCAAACAACTCTTCTACCGCCAACTCGAAATGGGCCTCGCCGGGGCCTACCAACTCGCCAGCGAAACCATGGCCTGCAACATGATGACCGACGACGCCGTGGCGGGGATCGATGGGTTCATGAACAAGCGGAAGGGGTAGGCTGGGGGGGCGACTGGTAAGTCGGTAAGTTTGTTTTCTGTTACTTGAGGCCAAGCTTAGCTGCGATCATTTGTATGTCTTCAATAACGGCGGTTCTATCTCTAATAAATTCCCTCGTTTTGTCTGGGAATATAAGTACTGCGAATAGTAGATAAATTGCTATAAGCGAGAATAAACCTGTAGTGATGTATGACGAAAATAGTCTGAGCCACCAGGGTGTATCTGGTGTTTTCTGGTTTTTGGTATATAAATTTACTATTTTTGGTGGTGTTATAAATATCAAGGTGCCGATGACTAGTATGATTGCTACGGTTGCATAAGTTGCTACGGATGCTGGGATAGTGAGATACCTATTTTGAACAACTGGCATGCAGCTTTCCACCTCATTTCGAGTCGTAAATACTTTCTCGAATGTAACATTGTCTGCTGGCATAACCCAGTTTGTATTTGTTACGCTGTAGTATTTCCCATTGTCTCCAACGTTTACCGGTAAATTCTCAAGACCTCGTGCTTTTTCATGACCGAGGAGGATGTCGATATCAACATTAATAGAATATGGGTGTCGTGTAAAAGTTCCAATAATTCGCGTGTCTTCAATTAAAGCGGAATCAAGGATTGCCGGGCTTGTATGTAGTAGCAGTATGATTTTTTCTGAAAATTCGCGTCCATGACGCGTACGCAGGCGAGTTAATAGGTCTGCATCGCTTTCATCATATACTGTGTAGATTATCTGCTCTGTGTTATTGAACTCTGCGCTAATGCTTTGTTCTAGTTTCCTGAATTTATCAGTATTCTTGTCTGTTGGAATTTGTATGAATAGAGCTTTGGGGAAGTGAGGGGAAAATGCCTCTTTGAATTTATTTATTTCTGCCTCGTATGCTATGAATAATATCTTTGATTCATTTGGTCGGTCTAGTATTTTTATGTTGCCTGCTTTGGTGAAATTAAATTCCATCGCTGATTTTTTAAGTGTCGATAGTATAATGCGTTCTCTGATTCCGAGCTTGTCTGCTGGTGGTGTGTCTGAATTCGGGTAACGCAGTAACGCTTCTGCAAGATTCGCTTCTGTTTTTTCAATTACTTGCTGTCCGTTGTGAGGTATATGAAATGGGGTTTCCATATTTCCTTTTTGTAGAAAGCGATCTATAGGCAGCCTGTATTGTTTGGCAACTCTCGCTTTAAGGCGAATTATTTTCTCAAGTGATACTCTGAATTTTGCTTCATAAGTCGGATTGCTTTTTATATGTAAGGCGAGCTTGTTTACTACAGTGTCAAAATCTTTTACGCGGAAATTTGATGGTCTATTGCTTTTCTCTCGATTTTGTCCAATGTCATCCTTGCTTAAATGTGCAAACATAAGAAGGTCGTGGCCGGCATCAAAAGCCTGGATGGCAATATCCGCATAAGCAGAGCTATTGCTCGTCATATATTTTCGAACTGCTCCCATATTGCTAAGATCGTCAGTAATATATATTTTTTCTGATAGCCCATCCTTGCTAGTTACCTCTCTAAGTAACTCGGAGGAAAATGTTGCAATCTTTTTGTTTTGGTTGATGTTTACTTCAATGTGCGACGTCATGATTCCGTCAATCATTGATTTATTCATCTCATAAGGCTTTAGTTCTCCTGCTCGTTGTTCATTTGATCCTTCATATCTTGGTATTACTAAATCATGGGGGTTGGTCTCGACAGCACCATGGCTTGGGTAGTGCTTTGCAAATAGCATCAGCCCAGTCTGTTTAGCTCCGTGCATAAAATTGGATGCAGTGCGAGCTACCCCATCTGGTGTCGAAGCAAATGATCGATCATGCAAGCCATTTTTATTTCCTTGCTTTATGTTATATATGTCAAGCACCGGGCCTAAAAGAATATGGATGCCAATATTTTTTAATTGGAACCCAACTAAACTTCCGGATTCAAAAAGTGATTGCTTGTGTTGTGTTGCTCCAAGTGCTATTGCGGAAGGGGGTGGGATGAGGCCGCGTTTAATTGGTGTTAATATTGGCCCTTCAAAATCGCAGGCAAACAAAATTGGTAAGCCAAGGGGACCTTTTAATGCCTTGGCTTGAACTGCATTGTTGAAGTCAATTATCTTTCCAAGATACTCATCGGATTGTAGTTTTCCATCATCAAAATATGTGTATTGCTTTGGTATTACAAAACCAACCTGGTTTTTTGTTACGATCTTGTCAACATCTTGGCTTCCTGAGTCACGAACAGTATTGATGTCAGCAGGAAGTCCAACCATTAATAGTTGTCCAACTGATTCGTCAATGTTTGCTTTTTTGACATAGTTCTTTATTGTTGCAATTTCACTCGATGAAAACTCAATTGTTTCTGGATAGTCGTCTTTTATACAGCCGGACAACCATGTTGAAAATATTATAATTAATAATATCTCTTTAACTGAGATGTTGTTTGAATTCATTTTATGTGATTATATTTGTGCTGTGTCTTGGTTGTGTATATTCAGATGGATGTAATTATATTTATCCGAGCTACGGATAGTTAATGACCAATGTTGTCAGTTCGGGGGCGGGCCATGACTACAGATTAGCGTAGTACGCAGAGCAAGCCTAGCTGTCAGAAATGACAGGTTTTTTGTACGATTACTGCTGCTTATGGCGCAGTCGGGATTTGGTGGCCACAGATGCCGTGTTGTCAAGGCTGAGTTTTTCCTGCGGTTGTCATGGTTCCGGCTTTGATTTATGTGCGTACAAACGTTGTGCTAACATTTTCACATCCAACCCTATCACGAGGTGTGCCATGACCACTGCTGAGTCGATGCTTTCCCCGGCGCGTTCCGCCCGACTGGGTTTGCGCGCCACGCCCGAGCAGGAGCTTATCTTGCGTCGCGCTGCGCAGTTGCGGCACAAGTCCTTGACGGAGTTCATTCTCGATAGCGCTTGTCTGGCGGCCGAAGAGGCCTTGCTGGATCAGCGCTTGTTCCTGGCCTCCGATAGCCAGTGCCGCGAATTGCTCGATTTGCTGGAGCGCCCGGCGACCGACAACGCCGGCTTGCAACGCCTGTTTGCCAAGCCCGCTCCCTGGGACGCTGCATGAGCCTATGCGGTCCCGTTCCCTTGAACGAGACCCATGGCCTGGAGGTTTTCGACAGCGGCAAGCCCGTTCTCGACGATTGGTTGAAGCGCCATGCCCGGCAGGCGCAGGCGAGCGGATCGGCTAAAACCTTCGTGGTTGCCGACGCGGGGCGCGTGGTCGGTTACTTCAGCCTGACGGTGGGGCAGGTCGATACGCTGGAAGCGACCGCGCGCATGCGCCAGGGCATGGGTCGCTATCCGCTTCCCGTGGTGATTCTGGCGCGGCTGGCCGTGGCGCGGACGGAGCGTGGGCGCGGCATCGGACGCGGCATGTTGCAGGATGCGATACGGCGCACTCTGCTCATCGCCGAGCAGGCCGGCATTCGCGCCATGCTTGCTCATCCCATCGATGCCGAGGCGGCAGCTTTCTACGAGCGTTTCGGTTTCGTCGCCTCGCCGTTGCGCGACAACCAGCGCTTATTGTTGCTCAAGGATGCCCTCAAGTTATTGCGTGATGGAACAAGGCTGATAGGCTAATTTCGCGCTCATTGAGCCGGAAGTCGCTTGCGTCATGGCGCCTGGCGCGCTATTTGCAATGCATAGCCGGTGCCGGTGCGAACCGGCAATATTTTCCGTTTCCGGCGAGGCGAACATGAGTGCAATCGCGGCAATTCAATCCTACGGCAACATCTTTGGCGGTGCGTTGGCGCTGCCGCAGCGCAGTGCGGCGACGGCTGCAGCAGCGAATCCGACCGGCGATGGGGGCGGCGGCAGCAGGGTCAGCATTTCCGCCGCTGCACGCGCGGCGGCAAAAAGCGATACGGACACGCGGGCCGGCATGCCCTTGCCGGATGATGTGAGAGGGTGGTTCGCCAAGAATTTCCCCCCGGACATCCTGGACGAGGCGAAAGCCCGGCTGAAGGACATCCAGGCCAACGGCGAACTCGGCGCTCAGGGCCCGCTGAATTTGCCTTTGCTGCCGGAAAACCAGGCCTTGCTCGACGGTTTCCGTAGCGAAATGCACGAGCTTTCCGCCGCCGGCCACGCCAATATGAACGCGGAGCAGTCGGCGCGCTTCAATCTGCTGATGAACCTCTCCATGCGTCTGCAACTGACGGGCTGGCAACAGCCCATGACAGAAACCGATGTGCAACGCGAGTTCGATATCGCCAACGCCATGGCCAAACTCGCCCACGACGATCCGAGCCTGCGTCCGCCCGAACCGCCCGCGCAAAAGCCGGAGGACAGCGTCGCCGAGGTCGAGTCGGGCGCGTTGCCGAGCGTTTGGCGCACGCGCTGGGAAAATGCCGGGCTGACGATGCCGCACGAGGTGAGCCTGGCGCCAGAGCGTTCGATGTGGTTGGACCTGGCCGAGGCCGCCGGCATCGGCGCCGACGAGTTCATGGCGCAATTGCGCGAGATGGCCGGCGACCTGAAGGGCCAGGCGCTGACGCGCGCGATGGAAAGCTTCATCAGTACGCGTTACCTCGCGCAGTTGGAGGCGAATTCGGCGTAAGACTTGGAAATTCGGCGCTGGCGGGACGGTGCGGATATGCCTGGCCCCCGCACTTTGCTATCCTTGCCGCCCTGTCAATTTATCGCCTCCCGCACCATGACCGACAATCTCTTCGACATCCTCACCGCCCGTGGTTTCGTCGCCCAGGCCACCGACGCCGCGATGCGCGAACGCCTGTCCCGGCCCATCACCGCCTATATCGGTTTCGACCCCACCGCCGACTCGCTGCACGTCGGCTCGCTGGTGCCGATCATGGGTCTGGCCCATCTTCAGCGCCATGGTCACAAACCGCTGGTGCTGGTCGGCGGCGCCACGGGGCTGGTCGGCGATCCCTCCGGCAAAACCGCGATGCGCCAGATGCTCACTCGCGACGACATCAATTTCAACGCCCAGGCCATCGCCCGCCAGATCGGCGCCGTGGTGCGCTTCGACGACAGCGCCACCGGCGCGCGGCTGGTGAATAACGCCGACTGGCTGGCGGACAAAAACTGGATCGACCTGCTGCGCGAAGTCGGGCCCTGTTTCAGCGTCAACCGCATGCTCACCATGGATTCGGTCAAGGGCCGCATGGAGAACGGCGGCATCAGTTTCCTCGAATTCAACTACATGGTGATGCAGGCCTACGACTTCCTCCACCTGAATCGCGCAGCCGGCTGCACAGTGCAGATGGGCGGCCAGGACCAGTGGGGCAATATCGTCATGGGCATCGACCTCGGCCGCCGTCTGGCCGACGCCGATCTGGCCGGGCTCACCTTCCCGCTGGTCACCAAGTCCGACGGCAGCAAATTCGGCAAATCGGAAAAAGGCAACATCTGGCTAGCTGCCGAGCGCACCCCGGTGTACGAGTTCTACCAGTTTTGGCGCAACACGGCCGACGCCGATGTGGCGCGTTTCCTCAATCTCTTCACCTTCCTGCCGACCGAGGAAGTCGTCGCGCTCACCGCCGCCGGCGGCGAACAGCTCAACCGCGCCAAGGAAGTGCTGGCCTACGAAGTCACCCAACTGATCCACGGCACGGCCGCTGCTACCGATGCCCAGGACAGCGCGCGCCGCGCCTTCGGCGCCGGCCACGACGTCACCGGTGACGCCATCCCGCACGCCGACCTGCCCGCCGCCGAACTCGCCGCCGGCATTCCCATTCCCAACCTGCTGGTGCGCGGCGAACTCGCCAAATCCACCAGCGAGGCGCGGCGTCTGATTCAGGGCGGCGGCGTGAGCGTGCACGACCGCAAGATCGACGACCCGAACCACAGCGTGACGCCGGCCGACATGGTCGACGGCTATGTGTTGCTGCGCGCGGGGAAGAAGCGCTTATTCCGGTTCGACGTGCGCTGAGCGCGCGGGGCTGAGCGGTCGAACGGCACCGTTCCGCCAGCGCCGACTTTCAGATGTCCGCCTCCACCAGATGCCCGCGGGCTTCCATCCAGGCGCGGCGGCCGGCGGCTTCGCCTTTGCCCATCAGCAGGTTGAAGAGTTTCAGGGTGGCGTCGTGCGCGCCTTCATGCTGGCGTTCGGCGACGGGCAGCACGCGGCGCGTCGCCGGGTCCATGGCGGTTTCGCGCAGTTGTTCGGGGTTCATCTCGCCGAGGCCCTTGAAGCGGCCGACCTCGATCTTGTCGGGCGCGAAGCCCTCCTTGGCGAGACGATCCTTGATCGCGGCGAGTTCGCCGTCGTCCAGCGCGTAGAGCCGCTTGGCCGGGCGTTTCTTGCCGCCGGCCGGCACGTCCACGCGGTAGAGCGGCGGTTGGGCGATATAGACGTGGCCCTGGGCGATCAACGCCGGGAAGTGGCGGTAGAACAGGGTGAGCAAGAGCGTCTGGATGTGTGCGCCGTCCACGTCGGCATCCGACATGATGACGAGTTTGCCGTAGCGCAGGTTGGCGAGATCCGGGTTGTCCGTCGCGGTGTGGGGTTCTATACCCAGCGCGACGGCGATATCGTGGATCTCGTTGTTGGCGAACAGGCGGTTGGCCTCGATCTCCCAGGAGTTCTGCACCTTGCCGCGTAGCGGCAGGATGGCCTGGGTCTCGCGGTTCCGGGCCATCTTGGCCGAGCCGCCGGCGGAGTCGCCCTCGACGAGGAACAGTTCGTTCTCGGCGATGTCGGTGGATTCGCAGTCGGAGAGCTTGCCCGGCAGCACCGCCACGCCAGACTGCTTCCGCTTCTCGACCTTCTGGGCGTTCTTCTGGCGCGCGAGGGCCTGCTTGATGGCCAGTTCGGCAATCGCTTTGCCGGCTTCCACGTGCTGGTTGAGCCAGATCTCGAAGGGGTCGCGCACCATGCCGGCGACGAGCTTGACCGCTTCGCGCGAGTTGAGCTTTTCCTTCACCTGGCCCTGAAACTGCGGGTCGAGGATGCGCGCCGAGAGCACGAAGCCCATCTTGCCGCAGATATCCTCCTGCTGGAGCTTGACGCCGCGCGGCAGCAGGGCGTGGTGCTCGATGAAGCTCTTCACCGCCTCGAAGACGCCGGTGCGCAGGCCGGATTCGTGGGTGCCGCCGGCCACCGTTGGGATCAGATTGACGTAGGACTCGCAGGGCGCGGCCTCGGGCCACCAGCCGAAAGCCCAGGCCGCGCCTTCGCCCGCCGCAAAACTTTCGTGTTCGGCGCCGGCGTAGTTTTCGGCGGCGAACAACGGGGCGACCGCTCTCATTTCGCCATCATTTTCGCCGGAGATTTCGCGTAGATAGCCGGCCAGGCCTTCCGGATAGCGCCAGGTCTTTTCGGCAAACTTGCCGTCCGGCTGCTCGACCGTGAGCGTTACCTTCACGCCCGGCAGCAGCACAGCCTTGGAGCGCAACAGACGCTCCAATTCGGCCTGCGGCACCTTGGGCGAGTCGAAGTACTTCGGGTCGGGCACGACGCGTACCCGCGTGCCGGTCTGCCTGCCGCATTCTCCCCGTACCGCCAGCGCCGAGATTCGCTCGCCGCCTTCGCTGAAGCTTACCGCGTGGATCTTGCCCTCGCGCCGCACTTCCACCTCCACGCTGATGGATAGCGCGTTGGTCACCGCGACGCCGACGCCGTGCAGGCCGCCGGAAAAGGCGTAGGCGCCATTGCCCGCCTTCTTGTCGAACTTGCCGCCGGCGTGCAGGCGCGTGAAGGCCAGCACGACGACGGGAATTTTTTCCTCGGGATGCAGGCCGATGGGAATGCCGCGCCCGTCGTCCGTGACTGTGACGGCGCCGTCCTTCGCCACGGCGACATGGATGCTCTTGGCGAAACCGCCCAGCGCCTCGTCGGCGGCGTTGTCGATGACTTCCTGGATGATGTGGGCGGGCGAATCGGTGCGGGTGTACATGCCCGGCCGTTCGCGCACAGGCTCAAGTCCCTTGAGGACGCGGAAAGAAGATTCGTCGTAAGTTTGTTTCATGCGATTTATTCCCGGTGACGGGGAGTGGAGATTGCCTTGTCTGCCTGACGGCGCAAGGCACGAATTGAATGGGGAATGGCGCTGTATTCAAGTCCAAAGACAGGCGAAGCCCCGATTTCTAAACCAAAGTCTAATAGCTGCCTTCCTGATTTCCTAATAACTTAGCTCACATGCGGACAGTCGATGAGCGTCGATTCTCCGCGTGACTCTGGCGACAGTGATCGCTTTGACAAAGAAATCGCAGGACTCCCGATCCTGCCATAAAGAGGAGACATAGATGGCTGTGCTGAATAGGATGGACTGGTACGACTTGGCCAGAACGACGAATTGGACGCCCCAGTACGTGACGGAAGACGAGTTGTTTCCGCCGCTGATGTCGGGTGCTTTCGGCTTGCCGCAGAACGCCTGGGAAAAGTACGACGAGCCTTACAAGCAGACCTATCCGGAATACGTGAAGGTGCAGCGCGACAAGGATGCCGGCGCCTACTCGGTCAAGGCCGCCCTGGAGCGCAGCCGTATTTTCGAGAATGCCGATCCGGGCTGGAAGTCGGTGATGAAGGCGCACTACGGCGCCATCGCGCGCGGCGAGTATGCCGCCGCCAGCGCGGAAGCCCGCATGATGCGGTTTTCCAAGGCGCCGGGAATGCGCAACATGTCCACTCTGGGTTGCCTGGACGAAATCCGCCACGGTCAGATGCAGCTCTATTTCCCGCATGAGCATGTATCCAAAGACCGTCAGATGGACTGGGCCTTCAAGGCCTACGACACCAACGAGTGGGGCATGATCGCCGCCCGTCACTTCTTCGACGACATCATGATGACGCGGGATGCGATCAGCGTTTCCATCATGCTCACCTTCAGCTTCGAGACCGGCTTTACCAACATGCAGTTTCTGGGTCTCGCTGCCGACGCTGCGGAGGCGGGCGACCACACGTTCGCCAACCTGATCTCCAGCATTCAGACCGACGAATCCCGCCATGCCCAGATCGGCGGCCCGGCCCTGAAAGTGCTGATCGAAAACGGCCAGAAGGCGGAAGCCCAGAAGCGCGTCGACATCGCCGTTTGGGGTGCGTGGAAGTTGTTCTCCGTGCTCACCGGCCCGATCATGGACTACTACACCCCGCTGGAACACCGGAAACAGTCGTTCAAGGAGTTCATGGAGGAATGGATCGTCGCCCAATTCGAGCGCGCTCTGACCGACATGGGCCTCGACCTGCCCTGGTACTGGGACATCTTCCTGAAAGATATCGGCCAGACCCACCACGGCATGCATATGGGTTCGTACTTCTGGCGCCCCACGGTGTGGTGGAACCCCGCCGCCGGCGTCACCCCGGCGGAACGCGACTGGCTGGAACTGAAATATCCGGGCTGGAACGACACCTGGGGCCAGTGCTGGGACGTCATCATCGACAACGTGGTGGACGGCAATATGGCGATGGCCTATCCGGAAACCCTGCCCTACGTCTGCAACATGTGCCAGTTGCCGATCCTCGGCACGCCGGGCAAGGGCTGGAACGTCAAGGACTATCCGCTGGAATACAAGGGGCGCCTGTATCACTTCGGTTCCGAAGTGGATCGCTGGGTGTTCGAGCAGGAGCCGGAGCGTTATGCCGGACACTTGAGCATCGTCGACCGCTTCCTGGCCGGCATGATCCAGCCCATGGATCTCGGCGGCGCGCTCGCCTACATGAACATCGCTCCGGGCGAGTGCGGCGACGACGCCCACAACTACGCCTGGGCCGAGGTTTATCGGGCGATGCGGGCGATGAAAAAGACTGGTTGATAGCGGACAAAACAAGCCGGCGTTGCAAACGCCGACGCACCAATTTTCAGGAGATCGTAGAGATGGCATTGTTTCCTTTGACTTCGAATTTTGAAGGCGACTTCGTGCTGCAACTGGTCGCAGTCGATACCGAAAACACCATGGACGAAGTGGCGGCGGCGGCGGCCGTGCATTCGGTGGGGCGACGCGTCAGAGCGCGTCCCGGACACATCATGCGTGTGCGTCGCCAAGGAGCGACGGATTTCTTCTCCCGGACGCTGAAGGTCGCGGAATCCGGACTGAAGCCGACGGAAACCGTCGAAATCATATGGGAAGCGCCGAAGTCCTGAGGGCGGCGGGCGTTTTTTTGGCGGTTTGAACCGAATTGGAGTCTGGAATGAGTTTTACAAAGGTATGTACGGTCGACGATCTCTGGGAAGGGGAGATGGAAGCTTTCACCGTCAATGGCCACGACATCGTGCTGGTGTGCGCCGAAGGCGGCGAAATCAAGGCATTTCAGGGCGTCTGCCCCCATCAGGACATCGCGCTGGCGGAAGGGCAATTCGACGGCAAGAAGCTGGTTTGCCGTGCGCATCTCTGGCAGTTCGACGCCGCCACGGGTAAAGGCATCAACCCGGAGGACTGTGCTTTGGCCGAGTACCCGGTCAAGCTGGATGGCGACGATATCTATGTCAAAACGGAAGGTGTCGAGCCCCTGTTTGCCCATACCTGAATCCGCAAGACAACAAGGAGAAAATAATGAGCGTTACAAGTTCTACGCAGGCCTATCACAACAACATGGTTGGCCCGGTCATGCGTGCCGGCGATCTGGCCATGGCGATAATCGAAGCGGCAAGAATCGACAATCCGGGCAAGGAAGTTTTCATCGACGACAAGCGTGCCTACATCCGCATTCACACCGAGCACGAGATGATTCTTCGGCGTGAAACCATCGAAGAGGAGCTTGGTCGTCCGTTCAAGATGAACGATCTGGAAGTCGACCTGAGTTCCTTCGCCGGCCAGATCGAAAGTCAGGACAACGCGGTCCGCTTCTATTTCGTCAAGAAGCTCTGATCACTAAAAAATCGAGGAGACAAACATGTCGGAAGTCCAAGTACTGAAACCGCTCAAAACCTGGAGCCACCTTGCCGCACGTCGTCGCAAGCCGAGCGAATACGAAATCGTCAGCGCCAACCTGCACTACAACAACCGCGACGCCAACTCGCCGTACGAACTCAGCCCCACGATGTTCATGAACGAGTGGTACAAGAAGAACACCTTCGGCACCGCGCTCAAACATGCGGACTGGAACGCCTTCCGCGACCCCGACGAAGTGGTCTATCGCACCTACAACATGATGCAGGACGGCCAGGAAACCTATGTTTTCGGCCTCTTCGACCAGTTCAACGAGCGCGAGCACGACAAGGCTCTCGACCCGCGCTGGGCCGGTACCTTGGCGCGTTTCTATACGCCGGCCCGCTATTTGTTCCACACTGTGCAGATGGCCTCGGCCTACGTCGGACAGGTTTCCCCGGCCAGTACGATTACCAACTGCCACTATTTTCAGATGGCCGACAGCATGCGTTGGCTCAGCCACACCGCCTACCGTACCAAGGAGCTTTCGACGGCTTTCCCGGACAAGGGTTTTGCCGCCGACGAGCGTAAATACTGGGAAAGCGATCCGGTCTGGCAGGGTTTCCGCGAGTTCATGGAGAAGGCGCTGACGGTGTGGGACTGGGGCGAAGCAATCGTTGTTCTCAATCTGGTGGCCAAGCCCGCCATCGAAGAAGCGGTACTGCGCAAGCTGGGCGAATCTGCCCGCCATAACGGCGACACTTTGCTCGGTCTGATCACCGATGCCCAGTTGATCGATTCGTCGCGGCATCGTCGCTGGGCTGCCGCGCTGGTCAAGATGGCGCTGGAAACGCCGGGCAACCTGGAAGTCATCAGGGGTTGGATTGCGCAATGGGAGCCGCTCGCCGACCAGGCCATCGATGCGTATTGCTCGGCCTTGCCGGATGTGGCGGACGCGGCCGGATCGGCCAAGGCTGCTACCCGCGAATTTCGCCGCGCGCTGGGTTTGTAAGCCTCGGTCGGTTGACTTGTATGGCCGGCGCTTCAGGCGCCGGCCGGTTCGACGCGCGCATCGGAAGTGTCCATGAGCAATCCAGTTATCCATAACGAAAAAGACGGTTCTGAATTCGTGCAGCAGGAGGGCGACACCATCCTCAGGGCGGCATTGAGGGCCGGTGTCGGTCTCGCCTACGAATGCAATTCGGGCGGCTGCGGCGGTTGCAAATTCGAATTGCTGACGGGGGAAATCGAAACCCTGTGGCCCGATGCGCCCGGCCTGAGCGAGCGCGACCGCAAGCGCGGTCGCCATCTCGCCTGCCAGTGCCGCGCCTTGGGGGCGATCGGCATCAAGGCATCGACCGCGCCGGAATACCGGCCGCAGATCATGCCCCAGCGCCAGCGTGCGCGCCTGATCGGAACGCACGACATCACGCACGACATACGCGAATTCCGCTTTCAAGCCGATCGCGATGCGAACTTTCTGCCTGGTCAGTTCGCCATGCTGGATCTGCCAGGGATTGACGGCGCGCGGGCCTATTCCGTCGCCAATACGCCCAACGCACAGCGGGAATGGCATTTCCAGATACGGCGTGTGCCGCACGGCAAGGGCACGCACCTGCTTTTCGACAAACTTTCAGGCGGCGAGGAAATTGGTCTCGACGGTCCGTATGGCTTGGCTTTCCTGCGCACCGACGTGCCGCGCGACATCGTCTGCATTGCTGGCGGTTCCGGACTGGCGCCGATGGTTTCCATTGCCCGTGGAGCGGCAGCGGCGGGGATGCTGGCCGAGCGAAAGCTGTACTTCTTCTACGGTGCGCGGACGCCGCGCGACGTCTGCGGAGAAACGATGCTGCGTACGCTAGAGGGCTGCGGCGACAGGATCATGTACTACCCCGTGGTTTCGCTTCCCGGCGACAACGGCGAGTGGCATGGCAAGACCGGTTTTGTTCATGATGCCTTGGCGCACACCTTGCCGGAGGCGTTGGCGAATTTCGAGTTTTATTTCGCCGGACCGCCACCGATGACTCAGGCCTTGCAGGAACTACTGATGATCGGCCACCGGGTTCCTTTCGGCCAGATTCATTTTGATCGTTTCTTTTGATTTCACACCATTCCAACTTCAACAACAGAGGAGATGATGACGATGGCGATAAGAAAAATCATTGCGCTCGCGCTGGCATCGGCATTGGCCGGCAGTGCTGGGCTGGCACAGGCGACCGACGTTTTCCGCCTGGAGGGTTTCGGCGCCGTATCGCGTGCGATGGGCGGTACGGCTGTGGCCTACGACATCGGTCCGGCCGGCATGATGAGCAATCCGGCGACACTGTCGTTATTGCCGGAGGGCGATCAGGTTCTATTCGGCCTGGATCTGGTGACGACGAGTATCGATGTCAAGAACACAGCGACTGGAGAGGGCGTGTCCGCCGGTACGCACTCGAACAATCGTGGCCCCTACCTTGCCCCGGAACTGGCCTATGCCAAACGGTCCGGCGCTTGGGCCTTCGGTGTGGGCGCTTTCGCTCAAGGGGGACTGGGCACTGAGTATGGCAACGGCAGCTTCCTGTCCCGCGCCAATGGCGGTCTGAATACCGGACTCGACAACTCAAGCCGCTTGCTGGTGTTGAATATTCCCTTTGCCGCGAGCTTCCAGGTCAACGACAAACTCTCCATCGGCGGCAGTCTCGATGCGATGTGGCAAGGGCTCAATCTGAATTTGCTGCTCGGGGCCGACCAAGTCGGCAGTTTGATTGGTGCCGGTCGCGCCACAGGTTCCCTGGTGCCGGTCTTGGGCGGTCTTCCCGCCCTGCGTGGCGCTCACTTCAGCTTGACGCGCGACCAACCTTTGGCGAGCGGTGTCGACTCTTGGGGTTACGGCGGACGCTTGGGGATGGTATACAAGGCAACGCCGGATACGACGCTGGGGGCTTCCTTCTCGATCAAAAGCCAGATGCAGGACATGGAAGGAAGGGCCAGCCTGACCGCCGTGGATGCGATTGCCGGTCAGGTTCCGCTGACAGGGAAAATTTGGATCAAAGATTTCCAGATGCCGGCCAATCTGAATTTGGGCATCAGTCATCGTCTGACACCGCAGTGGACTGTCGCTGCCGACGTTTCGCAGATCTATTGGAAACGTGTGATGAAGGACATCAAGGTCGCCTTTGTGACCGACGCGGGAGGCGATCTCAACATTCTCCTACCGCAGGATTACAAGGATCAGACCATTCTTGCGCTGGGGGTCGCTTACGCGATGAACGACAAGACGACGCTCAGGGGGGGATTGCGCTTCGCCAGCCAGGCCTTGAGCGCATCGACCTTGTTTGCGGTGATACCGGCGACTCCGAAAAAGCATTTGTCCGCCGGTCTGACGTATTCCATTTCCAAGCAGAGCAAACTGGATTTCGCCTATTCCCATGCCTTCGAGGAAACCATGGATAACGCGAGTTTGCCGAATACATCCGCACCGATCCGAGTCGCCCACTCGCAGGACAACGCAAGCGTAAGCTTCCGCTATAGTTTTTGAGCGTCTACCTCCATCCTCCGATGGTTTGGCGAGTTCGCGCTCGCCATTTTTTCTTCTGGACAAGCGCCGATGGCAGGCGGAGGCGCCATCATTCGTCGCTGTCGCATTGGCAATTGGGCGGCGACCATACTATCTATACGATGCGCGTCAGGCGCATCGCCTCAGTGGGGCGGCAATGACTTCGGAAATCTGTCGGCTGGAACAAAAAGCCATATCTAGCGTCAGGGGGGTAACGCTCGCATCCAGCGATACCACGGAGGTGCGTCGACAAAAACTGGCGCGCATCATTCTGGATGCGATGTATCAGTTTCTCGGTCTTCTCGATATCAACGGCATCGTTCTCGAAATCAATCGGGCGGCACTGGAGGGCGCTGGAATTTGTCTTGAAGATGTTCTCGGCAGGCCATTCTGGGAGGCGCGTTGGTGGGCTGTTTCGGAAGAGGCGCGCAATCGTGTGCGTGATATGGTCGAACGGGCAAAGAACGGTGAGTTCGTGCGCTGCGACATCGAAATATTTGGAGATCTGCGGGGGGAGAAAACGATCTTTGTCGACTTTTCTTTAACCCCGATTCGGGATGATGCGGGACAGATCGCTTTTTTGCTGCCCGAGGGTAGAAACATCACCGAAAAAATCGCCATTGAGGCCGAACTCACCCGCAAGAACGGTGAGTTGCAACTGGCCTTGGAAAAACTGCGGGAAATCGATGGATTCAAGACAAAATTTTTTGCCAATGTCAGCCATGAGCTTCGAACTCCCCTGGCGCTGATTCTGGGGCCCGTCGATCAGCTCCTGAAGGAATCGAATCAGTTGGGGGAACGGGAGCATTTTCGCCTGACGACAATTAAGCGCAATGCTCAATCTCTTCTTCAACAAGTGAATGACCTTCTTGACCTGGCGCGCATTGACGCACAGCAGATGCCTCTCGCTTACATCTGCGCCAATGTCTCACTCATACTCAGGGACATAGCCGATACTTTTGCTGCCGCCGCCGAAGAGCGATCCATAGCGCTGTTGATCGAAGAGTCTGAGGATATGTATGCCGACGTTGATCGGTCAAAGTTTGTGCGTGTTGTAGCAAATCTACTATCCAATGCCTTCAAGTTCACGCCGAGCGGAGGTCGCATCTGCTGCTCGCTCAAGCGCGTTGCCAACCACCGCTTCCTGCTGAGTGTCCAAGACAACGGCCCCGGCGTTCCGCCGCAAATGAAGGAGCAGATATTTGCCCGTTTTGCCCAGGGGCAAGAAGGGTTCTCCGGTAGCGGCAGCGGTCTTGGGTTGAACATAGTCAAGGAGTTTGTGGAACTTCATCTTGGGACGGTCGTAGTCCTCGATGCACCGGGTGGTGGGGCGGTTTTCCAAGTTGAGATGCCGATGCGCGCACCGGTTGGCGTCTTTGTGAGGGATAGCAGTGAATGTGTCGAGCCGGATACGCATCAGAACATCCATTTTCTTGAGTCGTTGCGCCAGCCCGTCTGTGGCTACAAGGTAGGCAATTCGCAGATTCTTGTCGTCGAGGACAACCCGGACCTGCGTCATTTCCTCTACGACGTCCTGATCGACGATTACAACGTCACTGTTGCGGCGAACGGCGCGGAAGCTTTGGTCTACGTGCTTGAAAGCCCGCCAGACCTGGTGATTACCGATCTGATGATGCCCCATTTCGACGGCGAACAATTCATCCGGGAACTGCGTGCCAGCGCTAGATGCCCAAACGTTCCCGTGTTGGTCCTTTCGGCGCGGGCCGACGACGCCCTGCGGGAAACGCTGTTGGAGGAGTTGGTACAGGACTATCTGACAAAACCGTTTTCACCTCAAGAGTTGCGAGCACGGGTACGCAATCTGGTCACGGTTAAGCGTACGGTCGATATCCTCCAGAAGGAGCTCAACTCCCAGGCTTCGGATGTCTGCGAATTAACCGCTGGTTTGGTGGCGCACCGAAAGTCCTTACAGGACAGTCTAGTGGCACTACAAATTTCGGAGCGTCGCTGGCAGGGGCTATACCAGAATACTGCCGTCGGCATCGCACTGGCGGATCGGGAAGGACGCATACTCAATGCCAACCCTGCCTTGCAGCGGATGCTCGGCTATAACGAAGCGAGTATCGTCGGCGTGTCGTTTATCGACATTACCGAGGAATCCCAACGGCTAATGACGATGCGCAATGTCCGTGGTGTGTTCGACGGCGCTATCGATAATTATCATGTGCAAAAGCGTTACGAAAAAAAAGGCGGGGGCTATCTCTGGGCTAACGTCAGTGTTTCCCTGATTCCGGCCGTTGATCTGGCGGGGCCACGGTTGGCGGTTATCGTTGAGGATGTCAGTTCGCGCAAATTGGCAGAAGATGCGTTGGCCGCAACACGGGCAGAACTAGCACGTGTCTCACGGTTTACGACAATGGGCGAGTTGGTCGTCTCAATCGCCCACGAAGTCAATCAACCGCTGTCGGCGATCGTCACCAACAGCCAAGCGGCGATACGCTGGTTGGTGCGGGAAACGCCGGATTATCAAGAGGTAGTCGCAGCGCTGAACCGGGTAAACCGGGACGCAACCCTGGCGGGAGATGTGATTGCCCGTATCCGGAATTTTCTGAGCATGGGGGGAATCAAGCGGGAACCGGTCGAAATCGGCCGTCTCGTCGACGACCTCCTGATGATGCTGCAAACCCTATTGCAAGAGGTTGAAATCCAAGTCAAAGTCAGTATTCCCGAGGCCTTGCCAAAAATGCTGGCCGATGCTGTGCAGTTGCAGCAAGTCCTGCTGAATTTGATTGTCAATGCCGTGGATTCCATGCGCGACCCAGCCTGTCGGATCAGGATGTTGTCCATCGCAGCGACGTCGGACGTGGCCGACGGAGTCATATTTTCGGTCGGCGATACTGGGCCTGGTATTCCACCCGGTTTGGAGGGAAAGATTTTCGAAGCTCTATTTTCGACCAAGTGCGATGGCCTCGGTATGGGACTGGCCATTAGCCGCTCCATTGTCGAAAACCATGGAGGTCAACTGCGGCTCGAATCGACTGCCAGTAGCGGTACGACTTTCGTTTTCAATATTCCAGCCCCCCCATGACAATGGACAAACTTGCGTCCACTCCTACGGTCTACGTTGTTGACGACGATGCATCGATCCGGGAGTCCCTGAGCAGTCTGATTCGATCGGCAGGAATGGTCGTGGAGGTGTTTGCTTCGCCTTTGGATTTCCTGGCAAAGAGCGATCTCAATGAACTATCCTGTGCCGTTCTGGATGTTCGTATGCCCGACCTTGATGGTCTCGCGCTGCAAGATAAATTGACGGACAAGGGAAAGGAGATTCCGATAGTTTTCATTACCGGCCATGGCGATGTGCCGCAGGCGGTTCGCGCCATGAAGGCCGGAGCGATTGACTTTCTAAATAAGCCGTTTGATGACACCGATTTGCTGAACGCGATTTCCCATGCCTTGTCTCGTGTCACGGCAACATCAAAAGAGCGGATGGAGTTGGCTGAATTGCGCCAGCGTTTCGATACGCTGACTCCACGCGAGCAACAGGTGATGTTTGAGGTTACACAAGGCAAGCCGAACAAGCGCATTGCTTACGATCTATGCGTTACGGAAAGTACAGTGAAGGTCCATAAACACAATGTGATGAGCAAAATGCGCCTTAGATCGATTGCCGAACTGACGCTGGTATTTCAGCGGCTACATAAACACATTTCGTCGTAATTCAGCCCGAAAGCAGGCGGCCCGGCCCGATGGCGACCGCAACGACTTCTTGGCCCAGCATCACGAGGCTGCCGCTCCGGCGATTATCGCCGGTATCGCTGTACTCGAAGCGGTAGTTGCGCTGCAACAGCAAACGGCCGTCGTCGTCGCGCGCCAATTTCAGGCCGGCGATGGACATGGTTTCGTCGAGCAGTTGCAAGCCCTCGACCGCGCAAGCCGCACGTACCGCGCGCAAGCCGATGTCGCGCGCCTGCATGCTGTCGAACCAGAGCCAGGCCAGCGCACCTAGCAACAGCAGGCTGGCAAGATCGAAGGAAGTCATGATTGGCGAAACGAAATCAGTGCGCTTGGACGTTCAACTTTGCGCGGCAGTAGGCGAAGACCCGTCCGGCGATGTCGACCAGAATCGCCGACTGAGCGGCGAGCTCATTGACGAATCCGGTCTTGCCCGCATCGTCGTCGTCGTAATCGTGCGCTCCCAGATTGCGTAGCGCCCGCAGAGCGCGCCAATCGTCGGCGGAGTCGAGTACGCCGATTTTTTCCAGGCGACTGAGGACGTCGTTCATGTCGGTCGCGTCTTCGCCCGAAAGCACCAGTATTTCGCGAAATACATTGCCCAGCAGATCTTGGAGTTTCCCGAAGCGCTCCACCAATGCGGAAATGGATTCGAGCGACGACTCGTTCAGGCCATTCAAGCTGGGCAATGGATAGGGCAAGCGTTGCCTGCTGTACTGCAAATGCCCGACCATCCGCTTGATTGCCTCGAACTTGCGCGTCAAGTGCGCTTTCCGCTCTGCCAATGCAGTCATGTCGTTCACGACAACACTATCCCCGTCAACTTGGCGATGCGATGAATCGGTTTTTCCGGTTCGCTTGTGGCGTGCAGCACCAAATCCACCGACAAGCCCAGACGATTTTCCAGTTCCGCCAATAGTTGCGCTTTGCGCCAAACGCCGGGTTGTGCGCAGGTTTCGATATACAAATCCACATCGCCGCCTTTCGCGGCATCATCGACGCGCGAGCCGAACAGCAAGACGCTCGCTTCCTCGCCCAGCAGGCGGCGGGAAGTTTCGAGAATGATCTGGGTTTGGTGCGGTGCGAGGCGCATGGTAAGCCAACATTAGCACAAGATGACCTTACCCCCGCTCGCCGCGAATCGCAGCGCACACAGCAGTAAAGCGCGGGTCGGCGGACCAGTCTTCGAGGTCGGCCGGCAGGCGGCGCTGCCAGTTGGGGTGGCGGTCTTCGAGGGTGCCGGGGAGGTTGGGTTGCTCCATGACGCCGAGTGTGTCTTCGGGTTGCACGACCATGATCTGGGAGGGGGTGCGTGCCAGGTAGGCGTGTACCGCTGCGACGGCGGCAGGGCTGATGTCGGGCATGGTGGCGGGGTCTTTGCTCACGTCATTGGGCAGCAGATTTTCGCGTTCGAGTGCCCAGAGCAGGCGACCGCGATCCCAGTCGCGTTCGGTGACGAGGTGCTGGCGCAGTTCTTCGCTGGGGAAGAGTTGCAGCGCGGCGCGGATGTCGAGATCTTCGCCATGCCAGTAGCCGCGCAGGGTGGGCAGGTCGTGGGTGCTGACGGCGACCAGCGCTTGCGGCGGCACCTCGGCGGGCAGGCGGAAGTTGCCGTCGGGGTAGCGTTCGAAGATCAACGGGTGGTAGGAGAGCACGCCGCATTCGGCTAGGCGCGGACGGAAGCCGTCGGGCACGGTGCCGAGGTCTTCGCCGATCACCAGGCATTGGTTGCGCACGCTTTCGAGCGCGACGATGCCGAGCATGTCCTCGAAGGGGTAATGCACGTAGGCGCCCTCGCTGGCGGGCATGCCGGCGGGCACCCAGAAGACGCGCATCAGGCCCATCACATGGTCGATGCGCAGCGCACCGGCATGTTTCATGTTGGCGCGCAGGATGGCGACGAAAGGCGCATAAGCAGCAGCGCGCAGACGATGCGGAACGAAAGGCGGCAGGCCCCAGTCCTGACCCATCAGGTTGATCTCGTCGGGCGGAGCGCCCGCATGTGCTCCACCTTGGGGGCAGGCGGCGAAAACCTCACGCCAGCTCCAGGTTTCGGCGCCGCCGGGATTGGCACCGACGGCGAGATCTTGATACAGGCCGGCAGCCATGCCGAGTTCCGTTGCCCGCGCGGCGGCCGCGCCAAGTTGCGCGTCAGGCAGCCATTGCAGCCAGGCATGCCAGGCGATGGCTTCCTCATGGGCGGCGGCGAAAGCGGCGACGGCGGGAGAGGCCGGATCGCGATACGCCTCCGGCCAAGCCGGCCAGCCCCAGATCTGGGCATCGGCGGCGTGGAAGTGTGCTTGCAGGGCCTCGAAGCGGGCATGGTTTTCCAGATCCGGCCCCTGTGCTGCGCGCCAGGCGGCGAACGCTGCGGCGCGTGCGCCGCCTGTAGTGCGGAAGTGTTCGAACAGGAGGGCGAGGATGTCGAACTTGGCGCGTGCTACGCCGACATAGTCGACCAGTTCCGCGTCGCGCAGGGCTTGCAACCGCGCTTGAAACTCGGCGCTTGCGACACGGTGCTGCGCGGCGGTACAAGTGGCGAATTCGGGCAGGGCTTCGACGTCGAGGTAGATGACATTGATGCCGGCGCGGCGCGAGGGGCTGTAGGGGCTGATGTGCGCCGGGTTGTCGGGAAACAGGGCGTGCAGAGGGTTGACGCCGACGATGGCGCCGCCGGCGGCGTGGGTCAGTTCGACGAGGCGGGCGAGGTCGCTGAAATCGCCGATGCCCCAGTTGCGGCGCGAACGCACGCCATACAGTTGCACGGTCAGCCCCCAGATACGACCGCCGTCGCGGATCGCTGCCGGCTGGTGGCAGCGCGGCGGAACGACGATCAGCGACATGCTGTGGCGGGTGGCGGTGTGCGGCGCCTGGACGACGAGGCGGTGGTAGCCCAGAACCGCTTGCGCCGGCAATTCGAGTTCGTGGCGCGTCAGCAAGACGCCGCCGACGTATTGCTCGCCCAGGCGCGGCAATTCGGCGGGGATGAATTCGGCCGTGCTGTTCTCGCCGGATTCGAGGGTGACCGTCCAGCGCCAGGGGCGGGCAATCGTCGTCTCCGGCAGGATCAGCGCAATGCGGATGGTTTCGCCGCTGCGTGCCACGCAGACCGGCGGCAAGGTTTCACGCCACTCGGCGGCATCAAGTTCCTGCAACAGGTCGACGGGATCGGCGTCGGCGGGCAGGTGCATCGCCGCCAGGAGGGCACGGCGGGTGTGCGCCGAGGTCGGGTGGTGGCCGCCCCAGATGTCGTGATAGGCGTCGGCGATGCCGAGGTGGTCGGCCAGGGTTTCCAGAGGATCGGTCATGCCGTGCTTTCGATAGTGGGGGCCAAAGTTGACTGGTAGTCGATGTTGTGCTGGCGCAGCAGCGCAAGGGTACGGCCTTCGAGCGGGTAGCTGAAACCGCCCTGATAGTTGCCGTCGACGTGCAGGCCTGCGTGGTAGTGGGTGTCGAGCACGGATTGCCAGACGCAGCCGGTACAGAGGATGGGCAGCTTGAAGTCGAGGCGTTCGTGGTGGGCGTTGAACAGCAGGATGAAATTGTCGTCGTGGATCGCCCGGCCGCGCGCGTCCACCTCGCCGAGGGCGTCGCCGGAGAGAAAGACGCCGAGACTGCGTGCGAAGTCGTGTGCCCATTCCCGATCGCTCATCTCGGTGCCATCGGGTTTGAGCCAGTGGATATCCTTGATGCCCGTACCGCGAATCTCGCGGCCCTGAAAGAAATTGCGGCGGTGGAAAATCGGATGGGCGCGGCGCAGATGCACCAGCCGGGAGACGAAGGCAATCAGATCGCTGTCGGCGTCGGATAGATCCCAGTTTACCCAGCTCGTTGCGTTGTCCTGGCAGTAGGCGTTGTTGTTGCCCAATTGGCTGCGGCCCATTTCGTCGCCGGCCAGGAGCATCGGCACGCCCTGCGAGAGCAGCAGGGTGGCGAGCAGATTGCGCTTCTGGCGTGCGCGTAGGTTTTCGATGTCCGCATCGTCGCTCGGGCCTTCGACGCCATGATTCCATGAGAGATTGTTGTCGCTGCCGTCGCGGTTGTCCTCGCCGTTGGCCTCATTGTGCTTGCCGTTGTAGCTGACGAGATCGTGCAGGGTGAAACCGTCGTGGGCGGTGATGAAGTTGACGCTGGCGTAAGGCCGCCTGCCGTTGTGGGCGTAGAGGTCGCTGGAGCCGGTGAGGCGGCGGGCGAATTCGCCGATCAGCCCGCCGTCGCCGCGCCAGTAGGCGCGCATGCTGTCGCGGTAGTGGTCGTTCCACTCGGCCCAGCCGAGCGGGAAGTTGCCGACCTGATAGCCGCCTTCGCCGAGATCCCAGGGTTCGGCGATGAGTTTGACCTGAGAGAGCACGGGATCCTGGTGCAGGATGTCGAAGAAGGCGCCGAGGCGGTCGACTTCGTGCAGCTCGCGCGCCAGCGAGGCGGCAAGGTCGAAGCGGAAACCGTCGACGTGCATCTCCAGCACCCAGTAGCGCAGGGAATCCATGATCATCTGCAAGACGCGCGGATGCTGGAGGTTGAGGGTATTGCCGCAGCCGGTGTAGTCCATGTAGAAGCGTGGCGCGTCGCCCACCAGGCGGTAATAGGAGGCGTTGTCGATGCCCTTGAAACTCAGCGTCGGGCCGAGATGGTTGCCTTCGGCGGTGTGGTTGTAAACCACATCGAGAATAACTTCGATGCCCGCCGAATGCAGCGACTTGACCATGGTCTTGAATTCCTTGATCGAGCCGCTGGCGCTGTAGCGCTGGTCCGGGGCGAAGAATCCGATGGAGTTGTAGCCCCAGAAATTGCGTCGGCCATGGTCGATCAGGTGGCGGTCGTCAACGAAGGCATGGGTGGGCATCAGCTCGACCGAGGTGACGCCGAGACGCTTCAGGTGTTCGATCACCGGTGCGGTAGCCAGACCGGCATAGGTGCCGCGCAGGGCCGGCGGCACTTCCGGATGTTGGATGGTGAAACCGCGCACATGCAGCTCGTAGACAACCATCTCGTGCCAGGGAATATTCGGTGAACGGTCGTTGCCCCAGGCGAAGGCCGGATCAACGACGCGGCACTTGGGCATGCCGGGCGCGCTGTCGCGCCGGTCGAGCGACAAATCCTCCTGGTGATGGCCGACGCGGTAGCCAAAGTTGGCGTCGCTCCAGAGCAGCGGGCCGACGATGTCGCGGGCGTAGGGTTCGATCAGCAGTTTGCTCGGGTTGAAGCGGTGGCCGCGCTCGGGATCGTAGGGACCATAGACGCGATAGCCATAGAGCAGGCCCGGTCTCGCCTCGGGAAGATAGCAGTGCCAGACCAGGTCGGTTTGCTCACGCACGTTGATACGCTGGATCTCCTGCTGACCAGTCGGATCGAACAGGCAGAGTTCGACGCGCTCGGCGTGCTCGGAAAACAGGGCGAAGTTGACCCCTTCGCCGTCCCAGGTGGCGCCGCGCGGATAGGGCGAGCCTGGCCAGACGGCGGTGATGGGATAGTGTTGGTTCGTCGTGTACATCCGATTCGTCGTGGAGGTTATGCTCGGGGCGATGGTTGCACATTGTAGCTGGCGATGTGCTGAGGAAAGCCGCTGACGCGTCGCCATAGTACTTGACCTGATCGGTGGCGGCATCAGTCCTTTTGGCTAAAGTGAAGACGCTTGAATAGTGCTTGTGCCCGACAGGTATTTGCCGAACGAGGAAGGTTCGCGTTAAGCTTGACGAAAACTTATTACGAAGGAGGAATTTATGCGCGTTACACAACAACACTGGACCCGCAGCGCAGGTTGGTCGAATGGGACTGCCATCGACGCTGCCGCGAATTTGGTCTGGGTCTTTGGCGGCACGGATCAGCTCGATACCGAGCGCTTCGCCGAACTACGCAGTGCCTATCCGCATGCCTTGCTGCTGGGTTGTTCAACCGCAGGCGAGATCATCGATACCCGCGTCGAAGACGATACGCTGGTTGCCACGGCGGCGACGTTTGAGCATACCCGTGTGCGACTGGTCAGCGCGCGGGTCGACGATCCCGGCGCCAGCCGGCCGGTGGGCGCCGATTTGGCTGCACAACTCGCCGCGCCCGATCTTGCGCACGTTTTCGTGTTGTCGGACGGCTTGCATGTGAATGGTACGGAATTGGCCGCCGGCTTGCGGCAGTCCTTGCCCGCGAGTGTCGTCGTGACCGGCGGCCTGTCCGGCGATGGCGCCCGATTTTCCCGTACTTTGGTCATCGCCGATGCGCCGCCCGCCGAGTACATGGTGGTTGCGGTGGGTTTTTATGGCGACCGTCTGCGGGTCGGTCATGGCTCCTTGGGCGGATGGGACCCCTTTGGCCCGGATCGGCTCATCACGCGTGCCGTCGGCAATGTGCTCTTCGAACTCGATGGACAGCCGGCATTGACGCTTTACAAGCGCTATCTGGGCGATCACGCCGCCGGCTTGCCGGCTTCAGGCTTGCTGTTTCCCCTGGCCTTGCGCGGCGAAGACGGTAGCGAAACCGGCCTGGTGCGTACCATCCTGGCGGTGGACGAGGCGGCGGGGTCGATGACCTTTGCCGGCGACATGCCGCAAGGCTGCCATGCCAGGTTGATGAAGGCGAATTTCGATCGTCTGGTCGATGGCGCCATCGGCGCGGCAGAAGCAGCCAAACTGTCCGCCGACGCGCAATTGGCAATCCTGATCAGTTGTGTCGGCCGCAAGCTGGTGCTGGGACAACGCATCGAGGAGGAGGTGGAAGGCGTGCGCGACGTGCTCGGCGAACAGGCGGTTTTGGCCGGGTTCTATTCCTACGGCGAAATCTCGCCCTATACGGCGACGGGACGTTGCGAACTGCATAACCAGACCATGACCATCACGACTTTTGCGGAAGACTGAGGGTTATAAAAAACGTTTGAGAATGCGCTGGCTGTTTGCGTCCAGCATCTTGCGGTCGCGGATCAGGAAGTGGATACCTTGACTGTCGGCGACCATCAGCGCACCGGGGCCGCGCAGACGCCGGATGTCGTCTTCGCTTTTCAGGATCAGCGTTGTGCTCCCCCGGTCGGTTTCGACCTGCCAGGTGCTCGGCGTAGCAAAGCTCGACACGCTGACAATGCGCTTGATCTCGGGCATGAATTCGCGCTGGGCGAGATCTTCGACAATCAGCTTGCGGCTGGCTTCCGGCAGCGCATCGAGGCTTTCGATCCACTGGAGTTCCTTGCCTTCCGCCGACATCAGGGCAATGCCGTAATCGGGGGCGGTAAGGGCGAAGGCGCGTACCGGGATGACGCCGACCTGCGGCGTGCCGTCAGCGCCGACATGGACCAGGCGGCCGAAACCGTCGCGGGACAGGGCAAATGCGGCGATGACCGAGGCGCGGCTCATGCGGATTCCTCCAGGACGCCGAGGGCTAGCGGGGCGTCGAATTGTTTGGTTTGCGCCTGGTAGAGCTTCCAGTAGGCGCCTTCGCGCGCCATCAGCGTTTCGTGATTGCCGATCTCGACAATTTTGCCGCGATCCATCACCACCAGGCGGTCGGCGCGGCGCAGGGTGGATAGGCGGTGGGCGATGGCGATGGTGGTGCGGCCGCGAATCAGGTTGTTGAGCGCACTCTGGATTTCAAACTCGGTCTCGGTATCGACGGCCGAGGTGGCTTCGTCGAGGATGAGGATGCGTGGGTCGATCAAGAGGGCGCGGGCGATGGAGATGCGCTGGCGTTCGCCACCCGACAGCGACTGGCCGCGTTCGCCGACCAGCGAGTCGTAACCGAAGGGCTGGCGCAGGATGAACTCGTGGGCGTGGGCGGCGCGTGCGGCGGCGACGATCTCGGCGCGCGTGGCGTCCGGTTTGCCGTAGGCGATGTTCTCCGCGATGGTGCCGAAAAAGAGGAAAGGTTCCTGCAGGACGAGGCCGATGTGCTTGCGGTAATCGGCGACGCGCACGCTGCGCAGGTCGACGCCTTCGACCTTGATTGCGCCCTCGGTGACGTCGTAGAAGCGGCAGATCAGGTTCACCAGCGTGCTCTTGCCCGAGCCGCTGTGGCCGACGAGACCGATCATCTCGCCGGGGGCGATATTCAGGTCGACGCCGCGCAGGATGGCGCGGTTGCCATAGCGGAAACCGACATCCTGCACATGGATGCCGCCCCGCACCGGCGGCATGACCAGCGGGTTGGCGGGATCCGGCACGCTCGATACATGATCAAGGATGTCGAAGATGCGCTTGGCGCCGGCGGCGGCTTTTTGTGTGACGGAGACGATGCGGCTCATCGAGTCGAGGCGGATATAGAACCGCGTGATGTAGGCGAGGAAAGCGGTGAGTACGCCGACGGTGATCTTGTCGTGCGAAACCAGCCAGATGCCGAAGGCCCAAACGACCAGAATGCCGATTTCCGTGAGCAGCCCGACGGTGGGAGCGAACAGCGACCAGACGCGGTTCAGACGATCATTGACTTCCAGATTGTGTTTGTTGGCCTCGCGGAAGCGTTGCGCCTCGCGCGCTTCCTGCGCGAAGGCCTTGACGACGCGGATGCCGGGAATGGTGTCGGCCAGCACGCTGGTGACCTCGGACCAGACGCGGTCGATCTGCTCGAAGCCGGTGCGCAGTTTGTCGCGCACCATGTGGATGAGCCAGGCGATGATGGGCAGCGGCACGAGGGTGACGAGCGCCAACCAGGGGTTGATCGAGAACAGGATGACGGCGGTCATCATGATCATCAATACGTCGGTGGCGAAGTCGAGCAGGTGCAGCGAGATAAAGACGTTGATGCGGTCGGTTTCCGAGCCGATGCGAGCCAAGAGATCGCCGGTGCGTTTGCCGCCAAAGTATTCGAGGCTGAGTTTCAGCAGATGCTCGTAGGTGGCGGTGCGCAGGTCGGCGCCGATCCGTTCGGAGACTAGGGCGAGGATATAGGTGCGCGCCCAGCTCAGGCTCCAGGCGACCAGGGCCGAACCCAGCAGTCCGGCCAGCAGCAGGGCAACCTTGCCGGTGTCGATGGGCTTGCCATTCTGGTAGGGAATCAGCACGCCATCCATCAGCGGCATGGTGAGATAGGGGGGGACCAGCGTGGCGGCGGTGGCGGCCAGCGTCAGCAGGAAACCGGCGAGCAGTTGGCCCCGATAGGGTTTGGCGAAACGCCAGAGCCGCAACAGCGTCCAGGTCGATGGCGGCGTATGCAGTTCGCGTGCGCAATTCGGGCAGTCTTCCTCGTCCAGCGGCAGCGGTGTCTGGCAGATCGGGCAGGCGGCGGCAATGGCGGGGGGCGGCGGCAGCCCGCTGGCGATGCTGTCGCGCTGGCGGGCGAATTCGCGTTCGAAACGCAGGGCGGCAGGATTGTTTCCCAAGGTGTAGCGCCAAAGCGCCAGCCGGCTATTGCCGTCCTCAAGTTCGAGCATGCCGACGCCGGCATGGTCGCGATGGGCCAGAACCAGCGCGGCGGACAGAGGCCAGGCCGTCCAGTCGCCAGGCGTTGCGCCGCTGGCGAGCAGACGGCGGTTCGTCAGGACGACCAGGCCGGGAAGGAAATTCAAACGACTGTCGAGATCAAGTTCGAGCCAAGCCAGTGGCTTTTCGTCGTCGTGAAGTTGCCTGGGTAACTCGTTTTGCCAGGCTTCGGGTAAAGTGTTGGGCGCAGTCACAAATATGAAAAAAATACAAAAATAGTGGCGTAAGGGCGGCAGAATGATAAGGCTTGCCGTGCCGTCAGCGCCGACTTTTATTTTTCATAAGCGCGTCAGCTTTGTGACTGTTCAGGCGTTGAGTTGTCCAGCAAGTCCAACCAAACCAGCTAACGAAATGAAATCCATCGAATTTATACGAATCGTGCATTTGCGTGGTCCCAATATGTGGACCTACCGGCCGGTACTCGAAGCCTGGGTCGATATCGGCGAACTGGAGGATTGTCCCTCCAACACCATTCCCGGCTTTTATGAACGCCTGTCGTCCTGGCTGCCGTCCCTGATCGAACACCGCTGTAGCTACGAAGAGCGCGGCGGCTTCCTGCGCCGAGTGCAGGAAGGCACCTGGCCGGCCCATATTCTCGAACACGTCACGCTGGAGTTGCAAAATCTGGCGGGTATGCCGGGCGGTTTCGGCAAGGCCCGCGAGATGAGTACGCGCGGCGTTTACAAGGTGGTGGTGCGCGCCTTCCACGAACCGGTAACGCGGGCAGCGCTCTATGCCGCACGCGATCTGGTCATGGCG
>Ga0209262_10000024_pt1 | contig 193482 bp, 164 predicted proteins | sample Lowcelwee11metaG_FD_187171 | JGI IMG/M metagenome (GOLD analysis project Ga0209262, IMG submission 187171) | Freshwater pond sediment microbial communities from the University of Edinburgh, under environmental carbon perturbations - Low... | ecosystem: Environmental > Aquatic > Freshwater >...
TTATCCGGCGCCCCGCCGGTAGCAGAGTGTTCGTGCCGCCACCGGCGGGGCGCCGGATAATTACTTGTATACCGGTATTCCTCGGGCATTGCGCCAGGGTGTTAAATGGCCGACTCAATATAGTGGTTACTGGAGGGGGCTTCCAACATGAATTGCAGCAAGCAAGCCGCTCCGCTGACCGGGCGCTTGGCATCCTTCCTCCTCAACCGGCCGCCTGCCCCGCGCGCCGACGGCGAAGTTGCGGCACATGCTTCGCCCTGGCAAATGCCCTTGCTGGCATTGGTCGTTTTCACACTGGTAATTGCCTTCGCGGGAGCGGCGGCATATTTCGCCGCCAAGCGGACGGTCACGCAGTCCGCCCATGACAACCTTGCCGCCATCGCCAGCCTCAAAGCGGGCCAAATCGAACACTGGCTGGACATGCATCGCACAGACATGCAGCAAGCCATCGATACGCCCCTCTTCACTACCGCACTGCAACACTGGCTGGCGGGCGGCATGCGCGACAATCGGGGCCGCGCGCAACTGCTCGCTCATCTGCGGAGCATGGCGCTAGCCGGACGCTATGTGGATGTCGGCATCCGCGCGGCAACGGATGGAGCGTTGCTGCTGAGCAACAGCGGTTTGGCCGATACGGCGCCGGATCGCACGGATGCCGTGAATGTCGCCAAGGCAATGCAGCCCTTTTTCGACGACCTGCATTTCAGCACCACAGACGCCACGGGCATTGGCATTAACTTCTATTTTCCGATCGGCGCCACCGGGATGTCGCATGCGTTGGCCATCTTCGTTGCCCAAGCCAACCCGGCCGACTACCTGTTTCCGCTGTTGAACCACTGGCCGGGATCGAGCCCCTCGGCGGAGACCCTGATATTCAAAACCGATAGCGATGGGCAGAATCTGGTTTATTTGAACCACCCGCGCCACCGGGAGAACGCTGCGCTCCGCTTGCGCCTTCCCGTCGCGCATCCGCAACTGCTCGCCGCGCAGGCAGCACGCGGGCGACTCGGTCCGCTGGTCGGTGTCGATTACCGCGAGGTGCCCTCGCTCGGTTATGCGCTACCGGTAGCGGGGACGACCTGGATCATGATGGCCAAACTCGATGCGGCTGAAGCCTATGCGACGCTGAATACTGCCGCCCGCTTTGCCGCCGCAACTGTCGGCCTGCTGTTGTTCCTGGCAGCGTGGTGGCTCTTCGTCTATAGCCGCCATGCCGAGGTCCGCTATAGCCTGCGTTTCGAACGGCAACTGCTGCTCAAGCGTCTCGACTTCCTGTCCAAGCATGCCAACGATGCAATGATTCTGAGCGATTTGCAGGGGGCCATCATCGAAGCCAATGACCGTGCTTTGGCGCTCTACGGTTATACGCACGAAGAAATGGCCAGCTTGCGGAACATCGGACTGTGTGCGCCGTATCTATGCGCAGACCGGGAACCATTGGCGTCACACGAGCGCCGACTTTTCGAGGCCGAGATTCTGCACAAAAATGGCCAAGCGATCCCGGTGGAAATCTGCGTCCGCATCATCGAGATTGATGGCAACGGCTATCTTAACTGGATTGTGCGCGACATCACCGAGCGCAGGAGCGCCAACATACGCATACAAAGACTTACCCGGTTGAAAGCCGCAATCTCCGCCACCAACCAGGCGATCATCCGTGGCCGCGCACCCGCAGAGGTATTCCGGGCCGTCTGTACGGCGTGCGTCGAGCATGGCAGTTTCCGGCTCGCCTGGGTCGGCCTTGCCGATGCCGCCGCGCAACGGATTCAACCCATAGTGGTCGCCGGTCCCGCCGCCGGCTATCTCGACGGCATCGCGATCAGCACCCGTGCCGATGTCCCGGAAGGGCAGGGGCCAAGCGCCATCGCCTACCGTGAACGGCGCGAATACATCTGCAACGATTTTTCTGTCGCGGCAAACACTGCGCCATGGCGCCAGCGTGCCATGACCTATGACCTGCTCGCATCCATCTCGCTGCCCCTACTACGTAGCGGCAACTCCTATGGCACGCTGAATGTTTACGGCAGCGAGAAGCACTTCTTCGACGACGAGGCGGTGAGCCTGCTCAGGGAAATGGCGCAAAACATTTCATTCGCCATCGACCAGTTCGATCTGGAGACACAACGCCGGCAAGCCGAGCATGAGTTGCGCCAAAGCGAAGAGAAGTTCAGAACACTGGTGGAGCATCTGCCGCAGGGCATTTTCGTCAAGAATTCCGACTCCAGCTACGTTTCGTGCAACAGCGTTTTTGCTCAGGATATCGGGGTTGATCCCGCTCAAATCGCCGGCAGGACAGACTATGATTTCTTCCCACCGGAATTGGCGGAAAAATACCGGGGGGACGACCGGCGCATCATGCAGGCCGGCGTGGTCGAGGAGATCCAGGAAGAATATAGGGCGCACGGGGAGCAGAAATTTGTCCATACCGTCAAGGCGCCGGTCAGAAATGCGCAGGGGCAGATCGTCGGCGTGCTGGGCGTGCTCTGGGACATCACCGCACGCAAGCAACAGGCGGTCGAACAGGCGCAACAGGCCAGACGCATCGAGGAACTCTCCCGTCGCCTGATCGCGGGACAGGAAGAGGAGCGGCGGCGCCTCGCGCGCGAGTTGCATGAACGCGCCAGCCCCAACCTGGCCGCGATCAAAATTTCGCTCCGCATGCTGGCCGGCGTGCTGCCGCACCAGGAACTTGGCGACGCCGGCGCTTGCCTGGAAGATGTGCGCGCGCTATTGGACGACACGACGGCGGGCATCCGGGAGATTTGCGCCGATCTGCGCCCGACCATGCTCGACTACGCCGGTCTGATCCCTGCGCTGCAAGGGTATGCGGCACAATTCACCAAACGTACGGCCGTTGCCGTGCGCTTCAGAGCGCCTGCGGATGCACTCCGGCTCGATAGGGATACCGAATCCGCATTGTTTCGCATCGCCCAGGAAGCCTTGACGAACAGCCTCAAGCATGCCTGCGCGAAAACGATCAAGATTGAGCTTATCCACGCGGGCCGGCAGATTGTCCTGACAATCAAGGACGACGGTTTTGGCTTCACCCCCGACGCGCAAGCCCAGTCCGGCAACACGCCAGGGCTCGGCCTGATCACCATGCAGGAGCGCGCCGAATTCATCGGCGGGAAATTCAGCGTGACCTCGCATCCCATGACCGGGACGGAAATCCGGGTGGAACTGGAGTATCGGGGCCGGCTTGAGCAAAATCGGGCAGAATCTGCCGGCTTTTTGAACCACTCGACGGATGCCCCCACACCGGGTCAGTCGACGTGGAATTGATGCAACGCCGCCGCGCCAGCGCCACCCCATTACCGCAGGAAGCCAATGCCATCATGAAAACCCGCGTCTTTATCGCCGACGACCACCAGTTGTTCAGGCATGCGCTGCGCACCATGCTTGAGCGGGAGCCGGGCATCCAGGTCGTCGGGGAAGCCGGCGACGGCCATGAGTTGCTGAAGTTTGCCACCACGACCGCCATCGATGTCGTCTGCATGGACATTGGCATGCCGCAGATGAACGGCATCGAAGCCACGCGGCGCCTGCTGGCCATTGCTCCGGCCATCAAGGTGATCGGGGTGTCCGCATTCATCGACCGGGATTTCATTCTCGATTTGTTGAAGGCCGGTGCGTCGGGCTATGTGACGAAATCCGAGACCGGCGACGAGTTGCTGCGGGCGATTCGCTCGGTGCGGCTGAACCGGACTTATTTGTGCCCGGAAATCGCATCGACCGTGACCGGCGCATTGGTCGAGGGCGATCACAACAATCCGACCGCCGCGCGCCTCGGTCCGCGCGAGCGCCAAGTCCTGCAACTCGTCGCCGAAGGCCATACCTCGGCGGTAATCGCCGGGCGCTTGCATGTCGCCCCCTCGACGGTCGAAGTCCACCGACGCAACATCATGCACAAACTGGATCTGCACAACGTCGTCGAACTCACCAAGTACGCCATCCGCAACGGCATTACAACCAGCGCTACCAACGGCAATTAGCTACCGCGCCGTCCCGCCATTGCCGAGGGCGGGAAAGGGTAGCCGGTTGGCACGCACAGACAGTTTCCGATCCAGCGAGCGCTTAAGGCACGACTAAGGGTATCCGGGTAGTCGGAATACTCTTGGCAACGTATATCCCCCAACCGCAGGTCACTTTACGATGCATCCCAGTCGCATCGTTGTACGCCAGCTGTTGATGTGCCCCCAACCCCAATGGAGACGACTGGATATGAAAAAAAAACGGAACGCAAAAATGCAGTGGTGCGAAGTAGTGCGCATCGATTCGCCGCTCATTCTTGTCAATTCGCGGCAGCATGCCTGCCACTATGAAACAGCCACAGGCGCGCCGCTGGCGCCGGGGTATTACCTGGTCTTGTGGCCGGCTGGAGCGTGCCTTTCGCTCTATGGCCGCGAGTTGCGCTATCTCGGCCCCTTCGTGACTGCGGCCACTGCAAGCTTGCTGAAAACCAGCGCGCTTGGGCTGGAAGTTGTCGCATTGGAGGCGGACAGCATCCCAACCAGCGTGCCTGCCCCGGTGAAATTGAGCCAGCCGCCGCACCTCCACTGGAGCCACTTAAGGCCCAACGAGCCGGCCGTTCGGCTTGGCGCGTAACTTGTGGCGGCGTACCGCCTGGGAGATTGATCATGCTCTGCCTTCTCGATCCACGCCAGAATCATCTTCTCGCCGCGCTGTCGGCGGACGCAAGCGGGCGCCTGTTCCCCTATTTGGAGTTGGTCCCGCTCCCACTCGGCCAGGTGCTTTACGAACCGAACACACAGATGCACCACGCCTATTTCCCCGCCAACGCCATTATTTCTCTGCACTATGTCATGGAAGATGGCGCGTCGGCCGAAATCGCCATGGTCGGCCACGAGGGCATCGTCGGCGTCTCCCTGTTGATGGGCGGCGAAACCACACCCAGTCGGGCCGTCGTGCATAGCGCCGGCTACGCCTACCGCTTGAGGGGAAACCTGCTGAAGCAGGAATTCCTGCGCCCCGGCGAATTTCAGCATTTATTGCTGCGCTATACCCAGGCATTGCTGACGCAAATGGCGCAAACCGCCGTGTGCAATCGCCATCATTCGGTGGATCAGCAACTGTGTCGCTGGTTGCTGATGGGCCTCGACCGCCTATCCTCCAACGAACTGGTCATGACGCAGGAACTGATCGCCAACATGCTCGGCGTACGGCGCGAAGGCGTCACAGAGGCCGCCGGGAAATTGCAGCGGGCCGGCTTGATCAAGTACAACCGTGGTCACATCACCGTGCTCGACCGGGCGGGATTGGAAGCGCGTTCCTGCGAATGCTATGCGGTGCTCAGGAAGGAATTTGATCGCCTGCTCCCCCACCGGCTCGCCCCAAAGTCGCCACACAGCTATCGCAATGCGCGACCGCTGGCGAACTGGAGTCCCTTGCTTCTTCCCCAAGGCATTTCGCAGCCGACAATGCGGCCAGCGCCCGGATGATGGGCTAGCGGGGTCAGGGCAGTCGCGATAGGCGCGCGCCTTGGTGCAGCGAGGCGCTATGATGCGCCCCGCCATGACCGCCACCCTCATTGAAGTCCTCGCCGCCGCGCTCGAATCCCGCGCCGCGCTGCTGCAACAACTACACGCCGAGCAGACCGACTGCTACCGCCTGTTCCACGGCAGTGTCGAAGGCCAGCCCGGCCTGACGGTGGATCGCTACGGCGAACTGTTGCTGATCCAGAGCTTCCACAGCCCCCTGCCGCCTGCGCAACTGGCGGCGCTGGAGGACTTCTACGCCCGCGTCTTGCCGGACCTCATCCCCATTTACAACGACCGCAGCAACGCCCATTCGCGCATCGCCAACGCCCTGGCGCCGGAACAATTGGCGCAGGCCGAACTGCCGCGCACGGTGCGCGAGCTGGGCGTGAATTACCGCATCCAGGGGCGCCACGCCGGCCAGGACCCTTGGCTCTTCCTCGACCTGCGCGCCGGCCGGCGTCGCGTCATGCGCGAGGCGGCGGGCAAGTCGCTGCTCAACCTGTTCGCCTACACCTGCGGCGTCGGCATTGCCGCCGCCCACGCCGGTGCGCGCCACGTCATGAACGTGGACTTCGCCGCCTCCAGCCTCGCCGTCGGCAAGGAAAACGCCCGGCTCAACGATCTGCCGATCCGCCCGCGCTTCGTCCAGAGCGACGCCTTCGCCGCCCTGCGCCAACTCGCCGGGCTGGGGCAGGCAAAAATGGTACGGGGCAAGCGCATGCCGGCCTTTCCCGTGCTGGAACCGCGCACGTTCGACCTGGTGTTTCTCGACCCGCCGCGCTATGCCAAGAGCCCCTTCGGCGTGGTCGATCTGGTCAACGACTACCCGGCCCTGTTCAAACCGGCCCTGCTGTGCACCGCGCCCGGCGGCACGCTGATCTGCTGCAACAACGTCGCCCAAGTGCCGCGCGACGCCTGGCTCGACCAGTTGGAACGCAGCGCCCGCAAGGCCGGCCGGCCGATCCGCGCGATGGAATGGATCGCCCCGGAAGCCGACTTCCCCAGCCCCGACGGCCAGCCGCCGCTCAAAATCGCCCTGTTGCGCGTGTAGGCAGCGTGCCGCCAGCGCCGAGTCTCTCAGTGCGGCGGCACGCGGCATCCTTGCAATTGTTCCGCGAGATGGAAGAATTGCAAGGATGACTCTGATCAACCGCCTCGCCACACAACGCCAGAACTGGCCACCGATGGCCCTGATGGCGCAACTCGATGCCCGCGCCGCCACCTTAACGCAGGCACAATAGCCCCCCATGATCCGCTTCGACCGCACCGCCAAACGCTACCCGCCCGACATCGTCGCGCTTGCCGACATCAGCGTCGACATCGCCGCTGGCGAACTCGTCACGGTGGTCGGCCATTCGGGCGCGGGCAAATCGACCCTGCTCAAGCTGATTCCCGCCATCGAACGGCCCACCGCCGGCGCGGTGCTGGTGCATGGCCAGAACGTCGCCGCGCTCGGTCGCGCCGCCCTGCCCTTCCTGCGCCGCAACATCGGCCTGGTGTTCCAGGACCAGAAACTGCTGTTCGACCGCGACGCGCTGGCGAACGTGCTGCTGCCGCTGGAGATCGCCGGATTTCCGCACAAGGAAGCCCAGCGCCGCGCGGCGGCGGCGCTCGACAAGGTGGGCCTCTTGGCGCGTGCGCGCGCGCTGCCGATTGCGCTTTCGGGCGGCGAACAGCAACGGCTCGCCATCGCCCGCGCCGTCGTGCATCGCCCCGCCCTGCTGCTGGCCGACGAACCCACCGCCTACCTCGACGCCGACACGGCGCACGACGTGGCGGGCATCTTTCTCGAATTCCACCGCGTCGGCGTCGCCGTCATCGTGGCAACCTACGACGACAGCCTCTTCCCCGGCGCCCGGCGCCTCAAGCTCGACCACGGGAGGCTGGCATGAACTGGCTGCGCGCCCACGGTAACGCCCTCCGGCTCGCGTTCAAGCGCCTGACGAGCGCCCCGCTCAATACGCTGCTCGCCATCCTCGGCATCGGCATCGCGCTCGCCCTGCCGGCCGGCGGACATCTGGCGCTGACCCACGTCGCCGCCCTGGCGCAGGGAGCGACCGCCACGCCGCAACTGACGGTATTCCTCACGCTCGACGCCGAGCGCAAGGCGGCACAAGCCATCGAAACCCGGCTGAAGGAACGCAAGGAAGTAGCGCGCACCGAATTCCTCGCCCGCGAAGACACGCTGGCGCGCATGAAAGCGGCGGAAGGCCTGGCCGACGTCATCGCCGCCCTGCCGAAAAACCCCTTCCCCGACGCCATTGTCGCCATCCCCGCCGACGACAACCCGGCCGCCATCGAGCAACTCGCGGCCGAAGCGCGCACCTGGCCCCAGGTCGAGCAGGTGCAGATCGACGCCGACTGGGCGCGCCGGCTGCACGCCCTGATCCGGCTCGCCCGGGTTGGCGTGCTGCTGCTCGCCAGCCTGCTGGGCGTGGGCCTCGTCACCATCACCTTCAACACCATCCGCTTGCAGGCGCTCACCCGCCAAGCTGAGATCGAAGTCAGCCAGTTGCTCGGCGCCACCGACGCCTTCATCCGCCGCCCCTTCCACTGGTACGGCGCCCTGCTCGGCCTCCTCGGCGGCATCGCCGCCTGGCTCATCGTCGCCGCCGCCGCCCTCTGGCTCGCCGCCCCAGTGGCAGAACTCGCCCAACTCTACGGCCTCACCCTCGCCCTCGCCCCCCCCGGCCCGGCCGACAGCGCCGCCCTGCTCGGCGCCGCCACCCTACTCGGCTGGCTCGGCGCCGCGCTGTCGGTGTATCAACACTTGCGCGGGCGCTGAAGCACCGTCCCGCCAGCGCCGAGTCTTGTCGTTACCAGCCAACGCTTGCGCGTTGCCGCGACCATGAAAGACGGGTAAGCTCGCGGCATTTGTCGCCCGCCGCTTCGCGGTTATTGAACATGACTAGATATGGATATATGCGTTTACCGTATATGGGAGTTTGCTTCCAGATGCAGGAATTCGTCTCCTATCTGGGATTTTCTTCAATGTCCATTTCACGTTAGACCGCACCATCATGGGATTCATCGTACGTACGCTCACAGAGCAGGAAGCGCGCATAGTCAATTTCGGGGCACATGGCATCCCGGAGTCGGGAATTCCAAACAGCCCACAATGGCCGTATGCAATTGATGAAATGGACAATATTTTATTTACGCAACTCAGAGGCACAACTGACGAGATACGTGATGGGTGCTATTTCTATATTTTGCTCTGGCAAGGAAAAGTAGCTGTATTTCGCTGGGAGTGCGGCCGACTATTCCTCACAAAATCGCCGGCCAACTCAAAACTCAGTCAGCGAGAAGCACAGGAGGCAGCGGAAATCGGGAAAGAGGCCCTCGCTGCAATTGACAACAGTAATAAGCAGCCATCCATCATCCATCGTGCCTAATAAACGCTTCGAGACGACCGCCCAAAAGCTGCGTTGAAGCTATAGAAATACTCAACTTCACAGAGTCAGGCCGAACCAACTGACTCAACTGGCTTCGCCCGTCGCCAACATCCGCATTCACGCCAGACGATCCGCAGCGGCGGCATAGACCTCGGCGTCGCGGCGCTAGCCGACGGCGATCACCAGCACTTCGATGTTTTTTTGGTTGGCCCGGTAGACGATGCGTGTGCTACCGGTGCGGATGCGGCGGAAGCCGACGAGGGTGCCTGACAGGGCTTTGCCGGATTTGTCGGGCTCGCCGTTCTGGATGCGCCGGGTGATGACGGCGAGAACGGTGCGTGCCTCGGCGGGGCCGAGCAGGCGCAGATCGGTGTAAACCCCGTCGTGATAGATGACATGCCAAACCATCGTTACTCGACGCCGAAGCGCTTGCACATTTCTTCGTGGCTGATCGCCGTGGCCGGATCGAAAGTCGCGGCGCGCTCGGCGGCGATGGCGTCGATGCGCATGTCCTCCAACTCGTCCATCAGCGCCTCGTAGGTGGTGATGGGCAGCATGACGCAGGCGGGACGGTTGTCGCGCATCACGACGTATTTGTCCTGGTCGCCGTTTTGCAAACGGTCGAGCAGGGTTTTGCCCTGGCGTTGCAGGTCGGTGGTGGAGATGGCTTGATCGGCGCGTTCGAGGATCATGGTGGCGCTCCCGGTGGGTTGAATATGTTTTACATCATAATACAATCGAAATATGCGCATCCGACCGTTATCCGAAAATGCCGCGACCAGCCTTCAGGCTCTGCTGATTCTCGTCGCCTTCGTTGTCCTGCTGATCGTCGTGCCGCATCGCTGGCTCCGGCCGTTAGCGGTGGGATTCGTTGTGTTCGCGGTGCTGGCTGTCGTCGGCATCCGGTTCTATCTGCGGCGCTTGGAAGGCGCCGTGCGCGCCATCGAGTTCAGCCGCGAGGCGCATCCCGACTTTCTGTTGGCCGCGCTGCTCTCGGCAAGGGAACGGCAGCTTCTGGGCCTGCGGTCGCAGCGCACCAGCATTGAGATCGTCGAGACCCTGCGCAGGCGGCAGGCCAACTTGTTCGCGCTCGCCATGTGGGTGGCGATTCCCGGCATCTGCGCCTTTCTGCTGGTGCTGTTCTTCTTCTCCGACTGATGGACAGCCGCCATGAGAGCGCTTCCGTGGGTTGTGGCTGCTTGGCGTACTACAATCTTCCACGTTTTCCACCGGAGATCGATCATGAACTTCAGCATAGAGTGCGAGGAAGAGGCGGATGGCCGCTGGATCGCCGAGGTGCCGCAGCTTCCCGGCGTTCTTTGCTACGGTCAAACGGCGGATGAAGCCATGGCCAAGGCCGAAGTGCTCGCGCTGCGCGCCATGGCCGAGCGCCTTGAACAAAACGAGTCGCGTCCCGTCGCAATCAATATCTCCCTTCCCCTCGCCGCATGAGCCAGTGGCCATCCGTCAAGGCCAAACGCTTGCTCGCGGCCTTGTTTGGGATCGGATGGCAACTGAAGCGACAGTCGGGCTCGCACTGCACGCTATCCCGCGAAGGCTGACCCGACGTGGTCTTCGCGTTTCACGACGGCGAAGAGATCGGCCCTCGGATGCTTGCGCGCATCGCCAAGCACACGGGCATCGCTCCGAAAGACTTGTAAGCTTGATCGGTGCATCCCGCACCACGACGGTGCGGGATGCACGATTCAGAAGCCGATGCGCCGCGTTGCCCGGCCGCGCGCAGGTTCCAGATCGGCGGCTTTGAGTTCGGAGCGGCCGTCCAACTTGGCCGTACCGAAGGCGGCCATCAGGCGCTTTCTCATGTCACGCGGCGGCAGGCCGGCAAGGATTTCCATCAGGTCTGCCGGCGGTTCCGCAGGAAAACCCCAGTCGTGTTCGGCGACGATCTCGCGGTAGAGCCGGCAGGCGATGCGATAGGCGGCATCCTCATCCGGGCGCGGCACTTCGTAGATGTTCATGCGGTTGATGATGGGCTCCGGCAGGCTGCTTTCGTCGTTGGCCGTCGACACCCAGAGGATGTGGCTCGCATCCATTTCAACTTCGATGAATTCGTCCTTGAAGGCGCGCGCGGTGTCGCGTTCCAGCAAGCCGTAGAGGGCGCCCATCGGGTCGTAGCGGCTGTCGCCGCCGGCCTTGTCGACTTCGTCGAGCACCATCAGCGGGTTGGCGTAGTCGCCGCCCACCAGCACGCTCGCCACTTTGCCGGGCTTGGCGTTGGTCCACTGGCTCGACGCGCCCGACAGAATCCAGCCCGCCGTAAGCGAACTCATGGGCACGAACTCGTAGCCGGTGCCGAGCACTTGCGCCAGTTCCTTGGCGAAGTGGGTCTTGCCGATGCCCGGCTCGCCCAAGAGCAGGATGGGCGCGAACTGCACCGGCTCGTTGCCGCACACGGCCAGCGCCAGGGATTTCTTCAGGTCGTCGATCACCGCCGAGAAGTTCGGGCAACTGTCGTAGAGCGTGTCGAGCGCGGCGGCCGACGAAGGCTTGATGACGAAGCGTTCGCCACCGAGCTTCTTCATGCGGTCGTAAAACGCCGTCAGCGATTCGTTGCGCGCGGCGGCGGGCTCTTCCATGGCTTTCTCGACATCGGCGACGCAATAGATATTGCGCACGTCGGCCAGCGGGATGCGGATTTCGGCTGCGGCGGTCATGGCACACCTCCTTGGACTGAGACGGACGACGTAAAGCTCCGGTAAGAACAATAACGGGGGCAAACCTTGTGAGTTGAACCCTTGCCGAATACGAAGCATGCGGCGTGCCATTGCTTATGCGGCAGCCCGCCATCCTGCGACATCATGTCGCACAGCGCGCGCGCTGCGGCTTCCTAGAATCCGGACCAGCTTTTTCGCACCTATTCGGAGACTCCCATGTCGCTCAAACGCACCTTCCTGGCCACGGCCATCGCCACCCTGCCCTTCGCCGTTCAGGCCGCCGACCAGACGCTGACCGAGATCGTCGTCAAGGCCAGCAAAGACAACGCCCCCAGCCCGAACGCCGCTGTGCGTACCGCCGAGGTCGACGCCATGCGCGCCGCCACCAGCGACAGCGCCAGTCTGTTGCGCGATGTCCCCGGCGTCAGCCTCTACGGCGCCGGCGGCGTTTCCAGCCTGCCGGCGATCCACGGCCTGGCCGACGACCGCCTGCGCATCAAGGTCGATGGCATGGACCTGATCGCCTCCTGCCCCAACCACATGAACCCAGCGCTGTCCTATCTCGACCCCAGCAACGTCGGCAGCATGAAGGTCTATGCCGGTCTCGCGCCGGTCAGCGTCGGCGGCGACAGCATCGGCGGCAGCATCGTCGCCGAGACGCCAGCGCCGACTTTCGCCGCGCCCGGCCAGGGCAGCATTTTCAAGGGCGAAGCCGGCGTGTTCTATCGGAGCAACGGCGACGCCAAGGGCGGCAACTTCGCCGCCACCTACGCCACCGAGAATTTCAACGTTTCGTATAGCGGCGCCACCGCCAAGTCCGGCAACTACAAGGCCGGCGGCGAGTTCAAGACCTTCACCGCAACGGGTCGCGGCAGCGACACTCTGGACAAGGATGTCGTCGGCTCCACCGCCTACGAAACGCGCAACCATACCTTGGGCATGGCGTTCAAGGGCGGCAACCATCTGTTTGAAGCCAAGCTGGGCTATCAGGACATGCCCTATCAGCTCTATCCGAACCAGCGCATGGACATGCTCAACAACGAGCAAACCCGCATCAACCTGCGTTACCTCGGCCAGTTCGCCTGGGGTAGCCTCGAAGCGCGCGCCTACCACGAGAAGGTCGACCACTTCATGGATTTCGGCGCCGACAAGCAATACACCTACGGCACCCTGAACGACCTGAACAATGCGGCGGTGAAGTACACCGTCAACGGCATGCCCATGTACACCCGTGGCACCACCAAGGGCTTGTCGCTGCAAGGCGAAATCAATCTCTCCGAACGCGACCTGTTGCGCGTCGGCGGCATGTTGCAAACCTACCGCCTCGACGACTGGTGGCCGCCGGCCCCGGATTGCGGCGTCGGCAACTGCATCGGCGGCATGGCACCGCTGACCTTCTGGAACATCAACAACGGCCAGCGCGACCGCAAGGGCCTGTTCGGCGAATGGGAAGCCAAGTGGACGCCGCAATGGACCTCCCTGCTCGGCCTGCGCGTCGAAGACGTCACCACCAACACCGGCGCCGTCACCGGATACAACAGCATGGCCCTGCCCGGTGCCACCAATCTATCCGGCATGGGCATCGCCATGGGCTCCATGTACGCCGGCAGCTCCGTCGCCGCCGGCCCCAATGGCCGCGACGCCTTCAACGCGCTGGACCGCAAGCGCTCCGACACGAATTGGGATCTCACCGCCATGGCCGCCTACCGGCCCGGCGAGACCTTCGACATGCAATTCGGCTTCGCGCGCAAGACCCGCTCGCCCAACCTCTACGAGCGCTATAGCTGGTCGAGCAACACCATGGCCATGGTCATGAACAACTTCGTCGGCGACGGCAACGGCTACATCGGCAATCCCGAACTCAAGCCGGAAGTGGCCCATACCCTCAGCCTCACCGGCGACTGGCACAGCGCCGACCGCGCCTACCAGTTCGTCGCCACGCCGTACTACACGCGGGTCGGCGACTTCATCGACGCCCGCCGCAGCTATCCGGGTGCCGCCGCAACAAACATCACCGCCGTCAACAGCTTCGTCCGGCTGCAGTACGTCAATCAGGATGCGCGCCTCTACGGCATCGACCTTTCCGGCAAGATGCCGCTCGGCAAAACCGGCGTGGGCGAATTCGGCCTGAAAGGCCAGTTCAGCTATGTCGATGGCGAGAACACCGAGACGCACGACGCGCTCTACAACATCATGCCGGCAAACGCCAAGCTGACGCTGACGCATCGCCTCGGCAACTGGGACAACGCCCTCGAACTGGTGATGGTGAAGGGCAAGAGCGACGTGTCCGACGTGCGCAACGAGATCAAGACACCCGGCTACCACCTCGTCCATCTGCGCGGCAGCTACGCCTGGCAAAAAGTCCGCGTCGATTTCGGCGTCGAGAACCTCTTCAACAAGCATTACTTCCTGCCCCTGGGCGGCGCCTACACCGGCCAGGGTATGACCATGAGCATCACCGGCGCACCCTGGGGCATCGCCGTGCCTGGCATGGGCCGCTCGCTCTACGCCGGGGTAAACGTGAAGTTCTAGGCGACCTCAACTTGCATGCTTGATTTCACGCCGGCCATGCGCCGGCGTTTTTTATGGGCGACGCAGAAACTCGGCGTGACCGCAGGGAATCCCTTTTCTGGGACCGGCGGGACGGCGCGACCCTTACAGGCTTTGCCCAAAGCGCTCAAAGCGCGGCGCCCAGTTGCCCAGAATGTCGGCGGAGACCAGCACGCGATGCGCCTGACCGATCAGCAGTTGGCGCGGCACCAGGCCGAAATAACGCGAGTCGCCGCTGTTGTCGCGGTTGTCGCCGAGCATCAGGTATTGGCCGGCGGGCACCGTCAGCGGCGCGAAGGAGTTGCGCGCCGGCACGCCCGCGAGCCACTGGATGCGGCGCGTCGCCTGCGCGACAGTTTCGGTCAGACGCAAGGCGCGCAACTGGCCGCCCTGCCCATCCGGTTCCGCCAGCGCTTCCGGGGCGTCATAAACGGCCGCTTCGCCGTTGATGATGAGCGCCTCGTCGCGCATCTCCACGGTATCGCCGGGTAGCGCGACGACACGCTTGATGAGCCGCGTGCCGTCCTTGGGCGAAGCAAAGGTGACGATGTCGCCGCGCGCGGGATTGGCGATGCGCAGGACGGCAATATCCGTCAGCGGCAGCTTGAAGTCGTAGGCGAGGCGATTCACCAGCACGACATCGCCCTCCAGCAGCGTGGGCCGCATCGAGCCCGAGGGAATCGGATTCCAGTCGGCGATGGCGGTACGGAAAAAACCGAAACAGATCAGGAAGACGACGAAGCCGCGATTCTCTTTGAACCAGTTTTTCATGGGGTGCCTTTCGACGCACAGCGAGTGGATGGGGCCGACGCTTGCAACTCAAGCGTCGGTCGTCAGACCGGGGCCGGGTGAAATTGTTCCCGGCGACGGCATGGCCATTTCCATTGCGCGCCAGGCGCGGTAGACGCGCAATGCCGCTTGCGCGTCGTCGGCGGCGTAGAGCATCTGCCGCTCGCTGAGTTGCGCGTTTGCCCAGTTCGTCGTCGATATCTTCTTCGACTTGCGCAATTCCTGGCCGAGGAAACGCGCCACCGCTGTCTTGACGCCGACATCGCCGCGCTTGTTCTCGCGCAGGACGCGCGCCAGGTCCAGCACATTGGCGGCGGCAATGCCCAGCTTGGTTTGCAGGCGACGCAGATCGTCGCGCAGGCCGAAGCCGACCTTCTGCACGCGCGGCGACCCCAGGATCGCGCGCAACTCGGCCAAGGCCGGGGCGCTGCCAACGGGAAACAGATAGGCCTGGGTATCGCTGGCCAACTGGATCAGGTGCGGGCCGGTGGATTCCTCGCCCTTGCGGAAAGTCGGTTTCGACTCGGTGTCGAAGCCGACGACATCGCAATCCAACAGCGCGGACAGCGCGGCGGCGGCCTCCGCCGCTGTGCGGACCAGGCTGACCGCGTCGAGATCGATCCCGGCGTAAGGCGGCAAACACATGGACTATTTTGTGCGGGGAGAAAAAGTCCCGCTCCAGCCGCTTGCGGCAATGCGCAGCCGGTCGGCGCCAAGTTGCGTCAGGGTGAACTTGCCGCCGCCGCCCAGAGCGTAACGCAAAGCCCAACCGGCCGCCGGCCCCAGACGAATCTGTTCCGCCGTGAAGCGGGTTTCGAAATCCGCACCCGCCGCACAGACCACACCGGCGCTCTCCGCCCACAGGCCCTCCTGGGTTTTCACGAACTCAAGGAAAAGCGCCCCGTCGTGTTCGCGCATCGACACCACGAGCGGTTTGCCGTCGTCCATGCCGGTCTCTTCCCATTTCAAGGGAAACGCCGGATCGCCCAGCAAGCGCCGCAATTCGACGATGGTCTTGGCGCAGGCTTGCGGCGCTTGCGCTGCGGCAGGCAAGGACAAGAGCAAGGGCAGGCAAAGCAGTACATGGTTGCGGCGCATGGCAGGAAGCCGTCGTGGCGGGGCATGAGGAGCGGCGATTGTAGCCACATGTCCCGGCTTGCGGCTCATGCGACGCAAAGTCGGCGCTGGCGTGACGGCGCCGGCTAAAGCGTCAGCGCCACGCAGGTGCCGACCGCCATGCTCAACGCGATCAACATGGCCAACAGCTTCTCGGGCCACGCAAGAAACCGGCGAAAACTCAGCACGCCCAACGGCAAGCCAACCCAAAGGATCGCCCAAAACACCGCCGCTGTCAGCGCGGCATCGCGCATGGCGGCGCGCTCCGCCGCATCGTGGCTTCCGAGGGCGCGGTATAGCGCGGACCATTGGAACAGGACTCCGAGCAGCGCGCCCGCGATGGAAATCCAGGCGGCAACTCTCAACAGGCGACGTAACACTTTTTCGTTCATGGAAAAAAGTCCGCCGCTCCCACGTTGTTCTGTGGCAAGCGGCGGAACTAGGGGCCGTTACTTGTGACTGTTGATCCAATCGGCGATCTGCCGCACATCCGCCTCGGGCACCTGCGGCTGCGGCGGCATCGGTATCTGGATATCCGGCCAGTTGGCCGGCACCGGCGACTTGACGAGTTCGACGATCTTCTCCGCGCTATAGCCCTTGGCGGCGACTTCCTGGTAGGACGGTCCGACCAGACGCTTGTCCGCAGCGTGGCAGGCCAGGCAGCCATGCTTGTCCGCCAGCTGCTTGCCGACCGGCGTATTGGCAGCAGTCGCGACGGGCGCGGGCGGCGCCTTGCGCGCAGCCTCGGATTCCTTCTGGAAGGCTTCCGACTTGGCCGTGGCCTCGGCCACGGCGTCGCCGATCAGTGCCAGACGCATGCCGTTGCGCAGCGTGGCCATCGAGATGATGACCACCGCCATCAGCCCCACCACGGTCCAGATGCGCGATGCGGGCACGTCGTCGTTGAAGAAGTCCTTGAGCAGCAGATAAAGGCAGGCGATGGAAATCGCCACCGACAGCACGATCAGCCAGTAGTAGCCGCTTTCGAAGAAGCCTTCGATGCCATAGCTCGGGAAGCTGAACAGCACCAGCGGGCCGGCGAAGAAGTTCAGCACCGTCGGCGCGATGAACCAGCTCTTGCCGGTACGCAACAAGACGGTGCCGGCCTCGGCGTCGATCTTGTCCTCCGACTTCTGCTTGTGCTTGCCGTAGGCCATCATGAACAGGCCGGTGACGGCGAAGGTGGCGAGGAAGAAATGCACCAGGCGGAAGAACACGTCGGGACGCAGCAGGGCATCCCAGAAGTGGGTGTCGTAGGTCCAGGTGGTGGGCGTCATGTAGAGCTGCACCGTGGCCATGAAGACGAAGGGCAGCGTGAAGAATAGCCCGGTGGCCGCCGTACCGATGGCGATGTGCAGCGCCTTGCGGTGCTCCAGCTTGTGCCAGGTGAACTTGTAGAGGTAGGACAGCAGGAAGGCCGCGATGTTGCCGTAGATGATGTGCAGCCATTGCGGCGAGTTCATGATCGCCGCCGCGTAGAACAGCGGCGTGAACATCACGCTGATGAGCAGGAGCGGCGCCACGCCCCACAGCGCGCCCATGTTCTCGCTGATCGTTACCGGCGTAGTGAGCAGATAGGCGACACGGTCGAACACGGGATTGTTCTCGCGCGCGCCGCGCTTGTTGTAATACACCGACGCCGCCGAGGCGCCGAGCAACACGTTGATGAACAGGATATGGACCACCCAGCTCACGACGAGCAGGATCCACAGCACGGGAACGACTACGCCGTCCAGCCCGAGGGTCGGGATCGGCAGCGGAATGTCGTTGGGAATCATCTTGAAATCCATTGTCATTTCTCCGGGATATCAGTGTTTCTTGGTGCCGAGATCGGCAAGATAGGCGGCCAGGGCATGGCGCTCCTCGTCGTTGCCGGCGAAGGGCGGCATGAAGGGCGTTGCCGGCGAGTTGAGCGAGCCGATGCGGGCATAGATGGCGTCCTCGCTCCAACCCTTGGTGCGCGCGGTGATGGCGTTGATGCCGCCGATGGTGTGGCAGTAACGACATTGCATCTGATAGACGTATTCGCCCACCTTGAGCTGGTTGTCGGCCGTCACCTTGCGGTACTCGGGCGGGACGAAGGCGGCGTGCTTGAGGTAGCCGTCGCGGTTCAGGAGCGGCATGTCGATCACGCGCACGCCGTTGGCGTACATGTAGTCGTAGATGATGTAGGGCTTGCGCACGAACTCGCGCACGCGCTCGAACTCGCCGATCAGCCCGCTGGAGCCGATCAGCATCACGACCGCCGCCAGCAGCGGCGCGCGCTTCGGGTTGGCGTAGAGCGTCAGCGCGCCGCCCAGGCCCAGCGCGGCCAGGCCCAGCGTCAGATAGAGCGCCAGTTGCGGGCTGTCGGACAGACGCCGGGTGATGGCGCCGATGACGAACAGATCCTTGGCCGCCTGCGGGAACTGGAGGTAGTACCAGTAGCCGAAGAGGATCAGGAGCGGGGTGCAGATCAACATGATCTTGCCGAAGAAGCGCAAGCCCTTGACGCGCAGCTCCTCGTCGTCGCGGGTAAAGAACCAGGTCAGCAACATCGCCATGGCCGAGGCCCAGGCGATGGCGAAGAAGGTGCGGAAACCCAGCGATGGAATCCAGGACACGTTGGTCAGCGCCGCGACGTAGTCGGGCTGGGCCGGGAAGTCCGACTTCAGCCAGTTGCCCGGCGTCATCATGAAGCCGAGGATGGCGGTGATGATGGCCATGGTGAACCAGGAGGCGATGGCGTAGTAAAGGCCGAGACGGAAGTGCGAAGCCTTGGCGGGCGTGCCGAGCGGACGGTTCTTCCAGGAGAGGAACCACATCAGCAGGAACACCATCTCGATGTTGAAGACGATCCACTCGACGAACCACTTCCAGAAGAACACGCGCAGCAGCGCGCCGATGGCCGCCGGGTTGATGATATTCACATGGACCCAGATGCCGATGCCGGTCAGCGCACCGACCGCAGTGGCGAGGATGAAGAAGGTGAACAAGACCTTGTAGGCGAGTGCGTCGAACTTGTGGTCGTTGTGCTTGATGGCGAGCCACTGCGCCAGCACCAGGATGATGCTGCCGCCGACCGCTGCGCCGTGCGAGATGAAGACGTGCACGATGGCGTCGAACGCGAAGATGAGTCGGTGCCCGAACATGGGCATGTCGAAGATTGGAAAGTCGAACATCTATTCCTCCCTGGAATTGACGGTGGTCAAGGAAATTGAAACCGCCGCGATGCTAGCGATTGGAGAGGAATGCGGGAATGCGGTGCGGTGTCGCGCGGTGCGCTGCCGCGCGACGATTCGCCTCACCAGCAGGAGTGTTTGCGCAGCTTGCGTTGCAGGGAACGTCGATGCAAACCCAGGGCACGCGCCGCAGCGGAGATGTTGCCGTCGTGCTGCAACAAGGTGCGCTGCAAGAGTTCCCACTCGAACAAATTGACGGTCAACGGCGACGCGCCCACCGGGATATCGGGATTGCCCGCGCAATCGCGGAAGGCCGCCAGAATGTCATCCACCTCGGCTGGTTTCGCCAGGTAATGCGTCGCGCCGGTCCGTATCGCCTCGACGGCCGTGGCGATGCTCGCGTAGCCCGTCAGCACAACGATACGCATCTCCGCATGGATTTCTCTCAGGCGCGGAATCAGACTCAGGCCGGAACTGCGCGGCCCCAGATTCAGGTCCACAACAGCGAGTCCGGGACGCTGGGCATGGGCGAGGTCGAGCGCCTCGGCATCGTTGGCAGCCTCGACCACCGCGTACCCGCGCCCGCGCAAGGAACGCGCGAGGACCATGCGAAACACCTCGTTGTCGTCGACGAGCAAGACGCCTTCGACGGTCGGCACGTTCAATGTTTCCTGCATATATGGCGACGCGATGGAGTCGAAGAGCGGAAAGGGAGCGCACTGTAACGCGCGCTCCCGCCTTTGAACATTCGACAAAATGTCGCGGCCTCATATGACAGCAAGCCTGCCGCAAGCGCGGCACGAATACGCGCGCGCGGTTGCCCGCCCACCCCCGGCACCGCATCCCACGTGGAAGCCCGTCGTGCAGACAGGTCAAGATGCCGGAGGCGACGAACTCGGACGCAATCGGTTGGTTTTCCCTAGAACAAGGTATTGATCCCGACATAGACGAAGCGCGCGCCCGGGTCGTCCGGCGTGCCGCGCGACGTCTGATTCGTCGGCACCAACTTGTTCGCCAGGTTGTCGATGCCGGCAAACACTTCGGTCTTGCGGTCGATGGCATAGGCGACGCGCAGAGCGGCCGTGGTGTAGTCGCTGCCGAAGGGAACGCCGCTGACCAGGGCGGGATCGGCGGCATACCAGTCGGCCACGTGGCGCAGGCGAAAATCGGCGCGCCACGGGCCTTCCCGCCATTGCGCGGCGAGTTTGACCACCCAGCGGGGCCGGTCGGTCAGGCGGGCATCGGTCAGGGCATCGCGAGCGTCGAGGTATTCGAGCGCGCCATCCAGGCGCCACTGCGCAGCCAGTTGGTAGTGGCCAGAAAGTTCCATGCCCTGGATCGTCGCCTTGCCAACATTGCGATACTCCTGAATCTGGCAGGAGGTCGCAGGCGTCGGGGTCGCGCCGCAGCCTGGACCGCGTGCGCCGGTGGGAATGCTGGCGATCAGGTCGGTGACGTGCGAACGATGGATGACCGCCTCCACCTGCCCACGGTCGAAGCGATAGGCGGCGGCGATTTCGCCGCTGGTCGACTCCTCCGGCTTGAGGTTTGGATTGCCGCGCAAATCGAAACGGCCGCGAATGATCGAGGTCATGTAGAGATTCAGCAGGGATGGCGCCTTGAAGCCTTGCGCCAAGCCGGCGCGGAAGGTCCAGCGCTCCGGGCGCCAAGCTAGCGCCAGACGAGGCGTCAGCTTGCCGCCGAAGTCGTTGTAGTCGTCGTAACGCAGACCGAGCGTCAGGTCGGCGTCGGGGCGAAACGCCCAGGTGTCCTGCGCGAACAAGGCGTTCGCATCGCGCACCGCGCGCCGGCTGTTGGTGCTGATATCGGCGTCGTCGCGTCGATAGGCATAGCCGACGACGGCGAGATGGTCCTTGAGCGGTTCGAAGGCGTATTGGCTGTCGAGTTGGGTTTGTTTGAGCAGAGTCAACTCGTTCAAGGCGGTGCCGCGATTCACCGCCGCATCCGACTGGCCGTAACCGAAGCGCACCGACAGTTCGCCGGCGCCGACACGCCCGCGATAACCGCCATGGACGAAATCGCGGTCCTCCTTCTCGATCTTGCGATAGGTCGCGTTGAGGCGATCGAGCCCCACACCGTCGTCATCCTGGCGGGCCAGCTCCATGCCCCAGTCGAAGCGACCCGCTGCGGTTTTCAGGTCGCCCCGATAGCTCAGGAAGTCGCGCCGCTCGTTGTTGAGATCGGTGGTGCGCGCATCCGAGGTCGGCAAGCGATAGTCGTCGCGCCGCTTGGTCTCGAAGGCAATGCGGTGGGCCAGTCGCTCGTCGCCCCAGTTGCCATGGCCGCCGAGAATGGCGCCGCCGCGCTGGCCGTCGCCGGTTTGTCCGGCCAGGAAGCGGAGGCCGCCCGACGCACCCGCTCGCGGCCCGCGCGTGATGATGTTGATGACACCGCCGAGGGCGTCCGAGCCATACAGCGCCGACATCGGCCCGCGCACGATTTCGATGCGTTCGACATCTTCGAGCTGAATGTTGTTGAGGTTGGCGCCTGCGTACTTCTCCGTGCGCCGCAGGCCATCGACGAGGATCAGGGTTTTGTCCGAATCCTGGCCGCGCAGCGCGAAACTGCTGCTGCTGCCGCTATCCTTGACCAGCGTGCCGGTGGCGTACTGCAACACCTCGGAAAGCGAGCGCCCGGCGAATCCGCGCAGCTTATCCGCCGTGACGACTTCGACCGAAGCATTGACCGTGTCGAGGCTTTGCTCGCTGCGCGCAGCGGTGACGAAGACCTCCGGCAGGCGCGCCTCCTGCGCCTGCACCGCAGGCGCGGCGAGCAGCGGCACCAGGGCGCCCAAAGGAATCAACAAACTGTTTTTCATAATGATCGTTTCCCTATAGCAAAAATAATCTACGCAACCCCAGCACGATCAGCACGACCGCAGCGCCCCAGAGCAGGCAGCGCGCAAGCCAGGCGCGGCCGCTGCGCAATTCGCGTCCCAGCCGACCGGCGAGCGGCACCAGCACGAGGATGGGCGTCAGCGCCGCGCCGAGGCCGAAGGCCAGGCCATAGGCGGCGCCCTCCGCCGCACTGCCGGCGTGAGCAGCGAGCGCCAGCAACGAGGCGAGCGGGGTGCAAGGCGTCAGCGAGAGCGCGGCGCCGAGGAAGAGCGGCGGCAGGCTGTCCGCCTTGCGGTAGAAGCGCACCGGCTTGAACAAACTCGGCCCTGGCGGCACGCCGCCGGCAAGACAGGATCGACCGGGCGCACGGACAAGCAGCCAAAGTCCCGCAAGAATGCTTGCGCCGCCGACCGCCGCGTTGCCCCAGGCGCCGCCCAGCGCCTTGGCCAGACCCAGGCCCAGCGCGCCGGCGAGCGCGGCGAGCAGCGTGTATGTGACGACGCGCCCGGCGAGGAACACGCCCGTATGCAGATAGGCTTCGGCTGTCCCGCTCGCGCGCCCCAGCGCCCAGGTGCCCATGAAGGGCAGGCAGGTGACGGTGCAGGCGGTCAGCCCCATCGAGACGCCGAGCAACCAGACGGTGGCCAGCGTCACCTGGCCGGCAGCGAGTTCTTCAAGCATCGGCGGCAGTGCTTATAGGCTTGGCAGCGTGCTTGACGAACTTGAGCGGCTTCACCGTACCATCGGGCAGCTCGCCTTTCACTTTCGTCTTGTAGTACTCGCGGCGGGAAGAGAACAGCGCGAACGGACCCCACTTGAGCTGGATGACGCCGTCCTGCGGGCAATACTCGGCGCAACGTCCGCACAGCGTGCAATCCTCGTTGAAGGCCTTGCGTCCCGCTTCCTTGGCGATTTCCGGAATATCGAGCGGGCAGGCCTCGGTGCAGATGCCGCACTTGGCACAGTTGTCGTGCATCTTCTTTGCCAGACGCAGCGGCGACAAACGCTGGAACAACGCGTTGAAGGCCAGCATGGGGCAGATGCGGCAGAAGGGCTGACGGATCGCCAACGCGCCGACCAGCATGAAGCCAACCAGCAGATTGGCGACCGCGCCGAGCGCGAAACTGACGTTGTCGCCGAGCCGCAGGGCGAGTTGTTCGGTGTTGCCGGTGAGCAGGGTTGTCGCCACGCGCGACGGGCAAATGTCGCAATATGGATTGCCGAGCGTGTGCGGCGTGACACCCAGACCGGTGAGCAGGGGCAGGACGAACACCAGGCCCAACAGGATCAGCCATTTCACCGGGCGCACGCGTCCGCTCGGACCAAGATCGCCGGCCACGAAGCGGCGCGGGCCGAAGCCGAAGCGCCGCCCCAGCTTACCGATCAGTTCCTGCAGGGTGCCGAGCGGACAGACCCAGCCGCAGAAGGCCTTGCCGATGACGAAGAAGAAGGCGAAGAAGGCGGCGAAGGACATCAACAAGGGCAGCACCAGGCCGAAGCTAAGCTGCTGGGCGCGGACGATGCCTTCGCCGATGCGATGATGCAGGATATGCTGGGTGGGAATCAGCACGCAGTAGCCGCCGTTCATCTGGTCGTAGGCGCAGGACAGCGCGGGCAGGTTGTTGGAGATCTTGTCGGCCATGTAGTGACCGACGATGACGCTCCCATAGACGGTGACGCACAGCATGACGAGTTGCACCGCGAAGCGGAAACGGGACAGCGTGGGGAAGAGCGTTTTAAGCATTTTTCGCATCTCCTGGCGCGGCGACGCGGCGGCGCAGCAATGGCGTGGCGGCCAGCATGCCGACCAGACCGAAGGCTGCGCCCCAGGCGAGGCTCCTGTCGCGGTCGGCATCCGGGCCGTAGGTAAGATTGAAGGCGGTCAGGTAACGCCGGCCGCCGTCTTCCTTTTCTGTGCTCAACACGAAGTTGGCGCGGCGCGGGCCGTGGCTTGCGCGCGCGTCCGCCGTTGTCTGCGCCGGTTTGAAGTCACGCGGAAACAGCACGGTCGCCATGCCTGTCGCGTCGCTGACGAAGGTGGTACGGCTACCGAACTCGGTTTCCAGCGTCAGCGGCTGTTGGGCGAGCGGCACACCGTTCAAGCGCACGAGGAATCGCCACTTCTCGCTCTCGCGGTAGGCGGCGTGTTCGCGCGGCAAGGGCTCCGGAACGATTTCCAGTTCGTGCTTCGCCGCGCCCAGCAAGGCTTGCGGCGCGGGACCGGGATTGCCGAAATACCAGGCGGTGGAGGCGACGCGCACCGCTTCCGGCGTCTCGACGCGCGCAACCGCCCAGTGATAGTTGCCGACCTGGGGCGTCGCCGATTCGATGCGCGCACCCGCCGCGCCCACGGCGTAGTCGACGCGGCGGCGCTCGGCCGGCCCGGCGGGCGCGTACAGCGTCACCTTGTCCGCCGCGAGACCCAGCGGTCGCAGCGAGGCCATCGCGCGCTCGCCGCGCCGGTTCGTGTCGGGCAGCAGCAGCGGCTGGCGCGTCCACTCGCGCGCAGCGGTCGGGGTGGGCGCATGGTCGTGCTGAGCGTGCGCGGCACCGACAGGGATGAGGAGCAGCAGAGCGAAACGTCTCATTGCTGTCTCCTAGCGAAAGTCGTAGCGATAGGTCAGCATCAGGCTGCGCGGCGCGGCCGGGGTGTAGCTGACCTTGCCGGCGGTGTCCTTCTTCACCTCGAAGGCGTAGCGCTTGTCGAACAGGTTGTCGGCGTTGAGCGTCAGCGAATGGCCGCCCCAGGCGTAGCCGACCGAGAGGTTGGCGACCCATTCCCAGCCCTGATATTTCTCGCTGTTGGCGCTGTCGAGCCAATATTCGCCCCAGGTGTTGGCCGCGAGCCGCGCGCGCCAGCCGCCCGCCTTCCAGCCGGCGAACAGGCCGTATTGTTGCTTCGGGATGAAGGGCAGCGCCTTGCCGGCGCGGTCCGCGTTCACGGTCGTCGCGCCGACGCGCACCGGCTCGCTGAATTCCGTATAGGTGTAGTCGGCATGGCTGTAGTAGCCGCCGGCCTCCCAGTTGCGCGCGAACTGGAAACTGCCGGCGAGTTCCAGACCTTTCTTGCGCGTGCGCCCGGCGTTGAGGTAACTGGTGATGCCGCCGTTGTTCTGCTGCACGATCTCGTCGCGCACGGCGGTCGAGTAGAGACTGGCATCCATCTGCCAGCCGGCGCCGCGCCCCTTCAGGCCGAACTCATGGTTGCGCGCGATCGGCGCATTGAGCGCCGGATTGTTCGACATCTCCGAACCGGAGGGAATCTGGCCGGCCTGGGCGATCATGGCGAAGGCATGAAAGGCCTCGTTCAGCCTGTAGCTCGCCGCCAGTTTGGGCGCCGGCAAGTAAAAGGTTTTGTTGAGCGTGGTCCGGCCGGCGCCGGCGACATATTTGCCGCTGGCGTAATCGTAGGCCGTAAGCTGGTTGTTCTTGTCGTCGAACTTGACCACGTCGTAGCGGCCGCCGATATCGACGATCCAGCGCTCGTCCGGCCGCCAGGATTCCTGTAGATAGATGCCGGTCAGCAGGGTGGTCGCGTCGTCGGTCTCGGCCAGCGCGCCCTTGGCGTCGGAGAGCGTGGCGACGATGCGGCCGCCGGCGCTGCGCACGTCGCCGTACTGGTATTTGCGCGAATCGGGCTGACGCTCGTTGCGCAGCGTGACGCCGCCGACGAGAGTGCCCTGGCCATGCCGCCAGTTCGCTTCCAGGTCGGTGCCTAGATTCCACACCCATTCCGGCGTCTCGTTGATCATGCCGGTGACCGGGTGGTAGTGGTACCAGGTGTTGAAATACACGCGCGGCTTGAATGTGAAGTCGCCGCGCTGCGCTTCGAGCCGGGTGTTGAGGAAACCGACCTTCGAGTAGCGCCCGGAATGCTTCCAGACCTCGGATGTCCCCGTCTGTTTGCCGCTGGCGAGAAACTGGTCGAAGCCCGCCTTGTCCAGTGCGCCGGGCAACTGGATGTTCGCCTCGGTATAGGCGATCTCGCTTTCCAGCACATCGCCGTTGGCGAGTGCGACGCCATGCTTCAGCGACACTTGCGCAGTGTCGAACTTGTTCCAATAGCGCCAGTCGTTGTCCATCTTGCGGTAGGAGGCGGTGACGGCCAGCGCCTGATCCTCGCCCACCCGGCCGCCGTAGCGCAGGTGATAATTCTGCGTGCCTTCGTTGCCGAGGCCGGCCTTCAGGTTGTTCGCCTTGTCGTCGAACACCGACTTGGAAAAGATCTGGATCGCGCCGCCGGTGCTGCCCGCCGCGAACAGGTTGCCCGGTCCCTTGGCTACCTCGATGCGCTCGATGTCCTGGGTGTCGACGAAATCCAGCTTGCTGAAGCTGTCGGGATCGGTGAGCGGCACGCCGTCGCGCAGCACCATGATCTCGCGGATGCCGTAGGCCGCCTTGAGCCCCGCACCGCGAATGATGAGGCGCGCGTCGAAGCCGCCGTTCTTGCTGTCGATGAGCACGCCGGGGACTTCCTGCAAGGCCTCCTTAACGTTGAACATCTTCTTTTGCTCCAGCGTCTCCTTGCCGATTACCGAAATGGCCTGCGGCACCTCGGCGGTGGCGCGCGCCTCACGCGTGGCGGTAACGCTGATCTCGTCGAGCGCCTTCTCCTGCCCGACAACAGTCAAGGGCAGCGCGGCCAGCAAAATGGCCAAGGGTTTGACGGCAAACTTCATCGATTTCTCCCGGTGCATTGCAAAGTGGCGGGAGTCTAGTGAGGGCTATGACTAAAGCCCTGCGGCGGATCGTCGCGCGCGGCGATCTGTCGCGGTTGCGCGGGCGCGGCAAACTCGGCGTTGGCGGAACGGCGGCAACGGGGCAGGACGGGGCTGGCAAGACGCCCCAGATAAACATACAATACATATTGATACGTAATTATGGATTCCACCATGCAGACGATCACCGCCACCGACCTGGCGCGCAACACACGAACGATTCTGGACTCGGTTGCAAGCCGAGGCGAGACGATAGCCGTCGAGCGCAACCATGTGACGATCGCCAAAATCGTGCCGTCCGAGACCACCATGACGGCAGCCCAGGCGCTCGCCGATTTGCGGCCGACCCTGACGCCGAGACAGGCTGGCGCCTGGATTGCCGCCAGTCGCGCCGGATTCGACGACGCACTGCGCGATCCATGGGCGTGATCTTCGACAGTTGCGTCTGGGTAGGGCTGGTGGCAGGCCAATTGGAGCGCCAGACCGTGATCGATGCCGCCGGTACGGCGCCGGTATTCGTCTCCGTGGTTTCGCTGGGCGAACTGGCTTTCGGCGTCGAATCGTGCGCCGAACCGGCGGAGCGCGCGGCGCGTGCGGCCAGTCTGCGGCAGATCGAAACCCGGCCGACGCTGCCGGTGACGCGCGACACGGCCGCCGCATTCGGCTTGCTCGCTGCGGCGGTGAAGCAGGCGGGGCGCTCGCCGCGCCCGCGCTACAACGACTTGTGGATTGCCGCCCAGGCTATCGAGCACGGCTACGCGCTGCTGACGCTGAACCCCGCTGACTTTACCGGCTTGCCGGGTTTGCGCCTGCAGACGCTTGAGTGAATCCGGCGCCGACGCGCCGGGTTCTCAGTGCGCTTGCGCGCTGCCCTCGGTGACGAAGGCGATCTTGACGATGCCCTGCCGCTGGGCGGCTGCCATGACCTCGGCGACCTTTTCGTAGCGCGTACTGCGGTCGGCACGCAGATGCAGTTCCGGCGCCTGCCCGCGCGTCGCGGCGAAGCGCGCTTCCAGGGCTTCCGCCACCACCGGTTCGCCGTTCCAGTAAAACGCGCCCGCCGCGTCGATGGCAAGCTGGATGGTCAGCGGCTTGTCATCGAGCTTGCTGCTATCGACGCGCGGCAGGTCGACCGGCACCGCTTGCTGGAACAGCGGCGCGGTGATGATGAAAATCACCAGCAGGACCAGCATCACGTCGACCAGCGGCGTGGTGTTGATTTCCGCCATGGGCTGCGCGCCGCCGCCTTCGCCAAAGGAACCGAATGCCATGCGGGTCTCCTAGGCGCGGCGCGCCGACGCCGCGCCCTCGATCAGGTGCAGGCCGCCCGCCGAGCGCGCGCCCGTGGTCAGATAGGCGTGCAGATCGTGGGCGAAGCCGTCAAGCAGGGCCAAAGTGATGCGGTTGGCGCGCGTGAAGGCGTTGTAGGCGAGCACGGCGGGAATCGCGACGAACAGGCCGGCTGCGGTCATGATGAGCGCCTCGCCGACCGGGCCGGCGACCTTGTCGAGCACCACGGTGGTGGCGCCGGCGAGATTCACCAACGCGTGGTAGATGCCCCAGACCGTACCGAACAGGCCGATGAAGGGCGCCGTCGAACCGACCGAGGCGAGGAAGGTCAGCCCCGATTCGATGCCGGTCTGTGCCCGGACGATCTGGCAACGCAGCGCGCGCGTGACGGCCTCGCTGACATTCACGCCCGCGCCGATGCCGCGCCCGGCGCTCTGCTCATGCGACTGCGCCGCGTAGGCGCCGGCCAGAGCGAGCTGGGCGTAGATGCCCGCCTTGTCCTCGGCCTTGATCGCCTCGACGGCCTCGGGCAGCGAGCCGGCCGACCAGAAGGCGGCCATCGCGCGGTCGTGGCAACGGCCGGCATGCCATTGGCCGACGATCTTGCGCGCGATCACCATCCAGGACGCGACCGACAGCAGCAGCAGCAAAATCGAAATCGCATGGGTGACGAAATCTCCCTGCGACCAGAAATGGGCCAGACCGAGTTGCGCTTGCATGAGTGCTCCTATTGTTCCAGTTTGAAGGCGATGGGCACGGCGACCCAGGATTCGATAGCCTCCGCACCCTGACGCGCCGGCACAAAACGCCAGCGCCGCACGGCATCCAGCGCGGCTTCATCAAGGCGCGGATAACCGCTCGACTTGCGCAGCTCGACGGCGAGCGTGGCACCTTCGGCGCTCACCCGCACGCGCAGGGCCACGGTCCCCTCCTCGCTCAGGCGGCGCGACGCGGGAGGGTAAATCGGCTTGGGATTGTGCAAATAATCGGCGTCGAAGCGAGCCGCCGTCACTGGCTGCGTCGCCGCAAGGGTTGGCGTAGCGGCCGGGATGGGCGCTGACGGGGCGGGCGGTTGCGGTGGCGCGACAAAGCTCGCGACGGTCGGCGCTTCGGCGGCGGCGGTGAGGATCGGCGGCGGAGGCTCGGGCTTGCGCACCACCTCTTTTTTCGCGACGGGCGGCGGCTTCGCTTCCCGCGCCACAGGCTGCTCCGGGGCAGGTGGGGGCAATTCCACCAGCCGCACATAGAGTTCCTTCACCGTTTCCCGCACTGCAGGACGCGTCGCCAATTCCGCCATGCCGACGACTGCGGCGACATGGAGGCTCAGCACGGCCAGGAAGCGCAGACTGCGCCGCAGCGACGATTCGTGCGAAACAAAGGGGTCGGCCCAAAGAACGGCGTAACGGGCGGAATCGTGCGTCATGCGAGGGCTATCGGTGGGGCAAGCATCGGAAAGCACTATATCGTACCGAGGCGGACGTAGCTCTGACCCGCGACAGATTGCCGCAGGTCCGTGCTTGATGGAATTTCCCTATCGCCCCGATCGGCTAATGCCATAGCAAATCCGTCGGGAACTTGTTAGACTATTAGCACTCTATTCGTCCGAGTGCTAACATTTCAGCTAAGGAGGATTCCAGCATGAGTCAAGCGTTGACCCTAAGCCATTTCCCTGTCCCATCCGCCAGCGGCAGTATCGAAGCCTTCATCCAGGCTGCTAATCGTGTGCCGATGCTGACCGAGGAGGAGGAGAAGTCGCTCGCCCGTCGTTTTCGCGATGAGGAAGACCTCGACGCGGCGCGACAGTTGGTGCTGTCGCATCTGCGTTTGGTAATTGCCGTAGCGCGTGGCTATCTGGGTTACGGCCTGCCGCATGCCGACCTGATTCAGGAAGGCAACATCGGTCTGATGAAGGCCGTCAAGCGCTTCGATCCCGAGCGCGGCGTGCGTCTCGTATCTTTCGCGCTGCACTGGATCAAGGCCGAAATCCACGAATACATCCTGAAGAACTGGCGTTTGGTGAAAGTTGCCACCACCAAGGCGCAACGCAAGCTGTTCTTCAATCTGCGCAGCATGAAGTCGGCCATCGCCCAGGAGGCGCAAGCGGAGCAGGGGTTTGCCGGTCTCGGCCCGGAGGAAGTCAAGGCCGTCGCCCGCCAACTCGGCGTGAAGCCCGAGGAAGTGGTGGAGATGGAAACGCGGATGAGCGGGATGGACGTCTCGCTCGAACCGCTCACGGACGACGATGACGAGCAATATGCGCCCATCGCCTATCTGGCGGCGGATGTCAGCGTCGAGCCCTCGGTCCAGTTGGAACGCAAGGAGCGCGACCGCCTGCACGACAGCGGCCTGCGCAACGCACTGGAGAGCCTGGACGAGCGCAGCCGGACCATCGTGCAGCGCCGCTGGCTGGTGGCAGACGATGCCGAAGCCGCGACCTTGCACGAGTTGGCCGCCGAATACGGCGTTTCAGCCGAGCGTATCCGTCAGATCGAGGCCAAGGCGATGCAGAAGATGAAGGGCTTGTTGGCTGTGCAGATGTAAAGCGCGCCGCCAGCGACGGCAAACGGGCTAGCTGCGGCTGGCCCGTTTTGTTTTGCGCGCCCCGCTGGCTGGCCGCCTAGCTTGAAGCGGCGGCTTCGTCTAGGGCAAAGCGCTGACCGGGCGCAACAGGAAAACCATGGAGAAAGTCGGCGCTGGGAAGACGGCGACCGCCCGGCTTTTGCAGCTCGACCAGCTTCAGGGCAGCGTCGCCGCAGGCCACGGTAATGCCGTCGGAGGCGACCGCGAGAATCTCGCCCGGCATGCCCGTGCCTGTCGCCGGCAGCGCACGCCAGAGTTTGATCGTGGCGTCGCCCAGCCGCGCGGTACAGCCGGGGAATGGATCGAAGGCGCGGATGCGGCGCTCGATCTCGACCGCAGAATCGCGCCAGTCGATGGCTGCCTCGGCCTTGTCGATCTTGCTGGCATAGGTAACGCCCGCTGCCGGCTGAGGCATCGGCGTCAGAGTGTCGAAACGCCGCAAGGCCTCGACGATCAAGCGACCGCCCTGCTCGGCCAGACGATCATGCAAAGTCGCCGCCGTCTCGCCAGCGCAGATTTTGAGCGCTTCGGCGAGCAACATCGCGCCGGTGTCGAGGCCGGCGTCCACCTGCATGATGGTGACACCGGTTTCTGCGTCGCCCGCCTCGATACAGCGTTGGATCGGCGCCGCACCGCGCCAGCGCGGCAGCAGCGAGGCGTGGATGTTGATGCAGCCCTGTCGGGGGATGTCGAGCACCGCCTGGGGCAGGATCAGGCCGTAGGCCGCCACCACCAGCAGGTCGGGCGCGCATTCGATCAGCGGCGCGTGGGTCGCCGAGTCGCGCAGTTTTTCGGGCTGATGTACGGCACTGCCGTGCTCCAGCGCCACCAGCTTCACGGGGCTCGCGACCAGCTTCTGTCCGCGCCCGGCCGGACGATCGGGCTGGGTCAGAACCAGCGGAATGTCGAAACCGGCGGCGTACAGCGCGCGCAGGGCGACGGCGGCGAACTCGGGCGTACCCGCGAAAGCGATTTTCATTTTGAGCAAAGCGAACCGGCAGTTTCCCCTTCCGTGAGGAAGGGGCTGGGGGATGGCGGGATCGATCTCATGCGGTAATCCTCGCCTGTTTGGCGAGCCTGGCCTTGATGCGGGAAAGTTTCAGGCGCGACAGATATTCGACGAAGACCTTGCCGTCCAGGTGATCGATCTCGTGCTGGAGACAGACGGCCAGCAGGCCGTCGGCGTCGACCTCGAAGCTTGCGCCATCGAGATTCAAGGCCCGCACCCTGACACGCTCGCTGCGTGTGACGTTCTCATAGATGCCGGGCACCGACAGACACCCCTCCTCGCCTTCGCTTTCCCCGGCGCGCGACAGGATTTCGGGATTGACGAAAACCTGGAGTTGCGACTTGTCTTCGGAGATATCCAGCACCAACAGGCGCAGATGCACATCCACCTGCGTGGCGGCAAGTCCGATACCGGGCGCGGCATACATGGTTTCGGCCATGTCGGCGGCGAGTTTCTTGATGTCGGCGTCCACCGTGCTCACGGGCTTGGCGCACGTATGCAAACGGGGATCGGGGTAGCGCAGTATGGGCAACAGAGCCATGAAAAAGGGTGTATAGAAGTGTTTAAGTGATTGATGCCTGCGGGATTTAGGGGCAGAATCCAAGGAATTCCGGAGGACATCTTGATGCGACGCATTATATTCGCGCTGATTTTGAGTTTATCAACTACCGCCACTTTCGCTCAGGGCGCGCCCGCGACATCGCCCCCACCCACTGTCGCCGGCAAACCCATCGAACTGGCGCCCGACGCACCCGAACGCCACATCGTGGTGCCCAGCGATACGCTATGGGGCATTTCGTCCAAGTTCCTCAAGGACCCCTACCGCTGGCCCGATCTGTGGAAGATGAACACCGAACAGGTCAAAAACCCGCATCGCATCTACCCTGGCCAAGTACTGATCCTCGACCGTAGCGGCGCGGAACCGCAACTGAAACTGGCCAAACTGGTCAAGCTCGAACCGCAGGTGCGCGTAGCGACGCTCTCCAAAGAAATTCCGGCGATTCCGCCCCAGGCGATCGAACCCTTCCTGTCCCAGCCGCTGATCATCGAAACTGGCGAGTTGGACAATGCGCCGCGCATCGTCGCCACCCACGAAAGCCGGGTGTACACCGCCGCTGGCGATACGATCTTCGCTGCCGGCGTCGACCCCAAGGTCAAGCTGTGGCAAATCTACCGTCCGGCAGTCAAGCCGTTGATTGATCCCGACAGCGGGGAAGCCATCGGGATCGAGGCGATCTACCTTGGTTCCGCCCGTCTGGCGCAAAACCAGGGCGAGGGCGGCAACGTACAGTCGCTCGTCGTCACCGAGGTCAAGCAAGAGATCGGGCGCGGCGACTACCTCGTGCCGGCGAGCAGTCCCGAGGTCATGAGCTATATGCCACATCCGCCTGAGCAACGGATCGATGGCCGCGTGCTCGCGCTCTATGGCGGCGTCGGCGAAGGTGGCCGCTATTCGATCGTCTCGCTTTCGCGCGGCAAGCGCAATGGCCTTGAAATGGGCCATGTACTGGCGCTCGCGCGCGCGGGCGTGACCGTGACCAACCGTTTCGACGACAATGCGCCGGAAAGCCATGTCCTGCCCGACGAGCGCTATGGCCTGATGTTCGTCTTCCGCGTCTTCGACCGCATCTCCTATGCCCTGATAATCAACGCCGAGCGCTCGGTGATGCCGGGCGATCGCGTGCGCGAACCCTGATACGGTGTGGCGAGCTTCGCGCTAGCAGCCTGGCTCAGGCTGACCCTGATCCCAGGCATCGGCGGCGAAACCCAGCGGCGGCTGCTGAAGGTTTTCGGCGCCCCAGAGGCCGTTTTCAGCGCCCCGTCAGGCGCCCTGCGCAATGCCATCGGCGGTGGGTTGGCCGAACGTCTCCTGACCCACGACTGCGCCGCTGCCATCGCAGCCGCACAGGCCTGGGCGGCCGAACCCGGCAACCGCATCCTGACGCTGGCCGATGCGGACTACCCGCAAGCCTTGCTGAGCGCCGACGATCCACCAATACTGATTTGCGTCAAGGGTAATGTCGGCCTGCTCAACCGCCCGGCCTTGGCCATCGTCGGCAGCCGCAATGCCACTCAACAGGGCGAAGCGAATGCCACGGCCTTTGCTGCTGCGCTCGGTCAGGCGGGCTTGGTGATCGTCAGCGGACTGGCGGCCGGCATCGACGCCGCCGCCCATCGGGGCGCCCTCGACACGCCGGGCGGCACCGTTGCCGTCATCGGCACCGGCATCGACCGTATCTATCCGGCACGCAACGAAGCGCTGACGCGCGACATCGCCGCACGGGGCGCGATCATCAGCGAATTCGCCCTCGGCACCCCGCCGATGCCGGCCAACTTCCCCCGCCGCAACCGCCTGATTGCCGGCATGGCACGCGGTTGTCTGGTGGTCGAAGCGGCACGCCAGAGCGGGTCGCTGATCACCGCCCGACTTTCCGCCGAAGCCGGACGGGAAGTCTTCGCCATCCCCGGCTCGATCCATGCCCCGCAGTCCAAGGGCTGCCATGCACTCATCAAGCAGGGGGCCAAACTGGTCGAATCCGCCCAGGATATTCTGGAAGAACTGCGCTGGGCCAGTGTCGTCAATCCCGCCGCCCTGCCGCCCACCGTGGAAGCGGAAACCGACCCGATCCTGATAGCGCTCGGCCGCGACCCCTGCGATCTCGACACTCTGGCGCTACGTTGCGACCTATCCGCGCAACTGTTGCTGTCGCGACTCCTGCCGCTGGAGCTGGAAGGCCGCGTTGCCCAGTTGCCGGGCGGCCGTTACCAGCGACTCAATTGACCCGGCGATTTTCGCCATTTTTTCGCCATACTTGCCAGCGGTATCAAGCCCGCTTAAGATGCCGCCCCCATGAGCAAGCAACTTATCATTGCCGAGAAACCCTCCGTCGCACAGGACATTGCGAAGGCTCTGGGTACCGCCGGCGAAAAATTCAACCGCGAAGGCGAGTACTTCGAGAGCGAGCATTACGTGCTCTCCTCCGCCATCGGCCATCTGCTGGAACTCGCGGTCCCGGAGGAGTACGAGGTCAAGCGCGGCAAGTGGACCTTCACTCACCTGCCGGTGATCCCGCCGCGCTTCACGCTGAATCCGATCGACAAAACCGCCGAACGCCTGCGCCTGCTGACGCGACTGATCAAGCGCAAGGACGTCACCGGGCTGGTGAACGCCTGTGACGCGGGACGCGAAGGCGAGTTGATCTTCCGTTACGTCGTGCAGCATGCGCTGACCGAAAAGACCGCCAAGCCGGTCCGCCGTCTCTGGTTGCAATCGATGACGGCAACGGCAATCCGCGACGGCTTCGCCCACCTGCGCAGCGACGAGGAAATGCTGCCGCTGGCCGACGCCGCCCGCTGCCGCTCCGAAGCCGACTGGCTGATCGGCATCAACGGCACGCGCGCCATGACCGCCTTCAACTCGCAGGAGGGCGGTTTCTACAAGACCACTGTCGGCCGCGTCCAGACACCGACGCTGGCGATCCTCGTCGAGCGCGAAAAGACCATCCGCGCCTTCCAGTCGCGCGACTACTGGGAGGTCGAGGCCGAATTCCAGGCCGTTGCCGGCACCTATCGCGGCCGCTGGTTCGACGAGAAATTCAAGAAGTCGGACGACGAGCATGCCAAGGCCGAACGCCTCTGGGAGCAGTCTCAGGCCGAAGCCCTGCGCAAGAAATGCCTCGGCAAACACGGTGACGTCACGGAAGAGGCCACGCCCAAGACCGAGGCCTGTCCGCTGCTTTACGATCTGACCTCGCTGCAGCGCGATGCCAACGGCCGCTTCGGCTTCTCCGCGCGCAACACCCTGGCGCTGGCCCAGGCGCTGTACGAGCGCCACAAGGTATTGACCTATCCGCGTACCGACTCGCGCTATCTGCCCGAGGACATGGTCGGGCCGGCAAAGGACACGCTGCGCGCACTCACCGAGGGCCCGCTCGGCAAGCACGCCGCCACCGTACTCGACAACGGTTGGGTGCATCCGACCAAGCGCATCTTCAACAACGCCAAGGTTTCCGACCACTTCGCCATCATCCCCACCGGCGCGGCGCCGAAGAGCCTGTCGGAACCCGAACAGAAGCTCTACGACCTCGTCGTCAAGCGTTTCATCGCCATCTTCTTCCCGGCCGCCGAATACCTCGTCACCACGCGCATCACGCGCGTCGAGAGCGAGCCCTTCAAGACCGTCGGCAAGGTACTCGTCACCCCCGGCTGGCTCGCTGTCTATGGCAAAGAGGCGCAGGGCGACGAAGAGAACCCCAACCTACCGCCGCTGCAAAAAGCCGAGCGCGTTTGGGCCAACGATGTCGAGGTCAAGGCCAACGCCACCAAGCCGCCGCCGCGCTTCAACGAAGCGACGCTGCTCTCGGCAATGGAAGGCGCCGGCAAGCTGGTCGACGACGAGGAGTTGCGCGAAGCCATGGCCGAGCGCGGTCTCGGCACGCCAGCCACGCGCGCCGCCACTATCGAAGGCTTGATCGCCGAGGAATACCTGCACCGCAACGGCCGTGAGCTACAGCCCACCGCCAAGGCCTTTTCGCTGCTCTTCGCACTCGAACAGTTGAAGGTCGACGAAATCCGCTCGCCCGAACTCACCGGCCTGTGGGAATGGAAACTCCGCGAAATGGAACATGGACGCCTCAAACGCGAGGAATTCATGTCCCACATCACCGAGCAGACGCAGAAGATGGTCGAGCACATCAAGACCGGCGAGTTTTCCGACGCCGACTTCGGTGCGCTCAAGTCGCCCTGTCCGAAATGCGGCGGCACGATCCACGAAACCTACCGCCACTTCAAGTGCGACAAGTGCGACTACAAGCTGTGGAAGGTCGTCGCCAGCCGCCAGTGGGAGCCCGAGGAAATGGAGCAGTTGCTGCGCGAACGCCAGATCGGCCCGCTGCAAGGCTTCCGTAGCAAGATGGGGCGCGCCTTCGCCGCCGTCATCAAGCTCAACGACGAACACGCACCCACCTTCGATTTCGGCAACGAGGCCGATGCGGCCGGCGAGGAAGTCGACTTCAGCGGTCTGGAACCGCTCGGCGCCTGCCCAAAGTGCGCCGCTCGCGTCTTCGAACAGCCGATGGCCTTCGTCTGCGAAAAATCCACCGGCGCAGCGAAGACCTGCGACTTCCGTTCCGGCAAGGTAATCCTGCAACAGGAAATCTCCGTCGCCGAGATGCAGAAGTTGCTGGAAACGGGCAAGACCAGCCTGCTCAAGGGCTTCGTCTCCAACCGCACGCGCAAGAAGTTCTCCGCCTACCTCGTGCGCGGCGCCGACGGCAAGGTCGGCTTCGAATTTGAACCGCGCGCACCGAAAGCGCCCAAAGCCGCCGCCGGGGAAACCAAGACAGCAAAAGTCGGCGCTGGCGACACGGCGCCCGCCAAAAAACCCGCAACAAAAAAGGCCGCCGCCGCGAAGACGAAATAAAAGATCGGGCAGGCCTGCTTGACAAGCTTGGCGGCCGAACGGGATAATCGCGCCCCTTCATGGTGATGTAGCTCAGCTGGTTAGAGCGACGGATTCATAATCCGTAGGTCGAGGGTTCAAGTCCCCCCATCACCACCAGTAATACCAAGGCCCCGCAGGTTTTCAGACCTCCGGGGCCTTTCTTTTCTCCTACCTGTAAGCCCACTGTAAGACCTTAGGGCTAGAGTTCGGCGCGCCCGAGTTACTAGAACAATATGGGTACCCCTTCTTTCCAAGTACGTACAGGAGGCAACATGTCAATAGAAACCTACGAACGGATTCGGTCGAATCCGAAGTTTCAGGCGTTCGTCAGCAAGCGCAACAACTACTCGATCGTGATGAGTATTCTCATGATCATCGCCTACTACGGCTACATTCTGCTGATCGCCTTCGATAAGCCATTTTTGGCGCAGAAGATGGGAGCGGGTGTGACATCGATCGGCATTCCGATGGGCGTGGGCGTGATTCTGTTCACCATTGTTCTGACCTGGATCTACGTGCGTCGCGCCAATACCGAGTTCGACACCGAAGCCGCAGAAATCATCAAGGAGGCCACCAAGTGAGCGTTTCCCTCAAGCAACTTCTCGCTGGTCTGGGTCTGTTGGCCCTGGCGGGCGGTGCCTTTGCCGCCGGCGCCGACCTCGGTCAAACCCAACAGCAAGCCACCAACTGGACGGCCATTGCGATGTTCGCCATCTTCGTCGGCTTCACACTGTGGATCACCAAGTGGGCGGCAGCCAAGACCAAGACGGCGGCCGATTTCTACACCGCCGGCGGCGGTATCACCGGCTTCCAGAACGGTCTGGCGATTGCCGGCGATTACATGTCAGCGGCCTCCTTTCTGGGGATTTCCGGCTTGGTGTTCGCCAACGGCTTCGACGGTCTGATCTTCTCGATCGGCTGGCTGGTCGGTTGGCCCGTGATCACCTTCCTGATGGCGGAGCGCTTGCGCAACCTCGGCAAGTTCACTTTCGCCGACGTCGCTTCCTACCGCTTCGCCCAGACCCCGCTGCGTAGTTTCGCGGCGACGGGTACGCTGATCGTCGTGGCCTTCTATCTGATCGCGCAGATGGTCGGTGCCGGTCAGCTCATCAAGGTGTTGTTCGGCCTCGAATACATCTACGCGGTGATGATGGTTGGCGTCATCATGATGATGTATGTGCTGTTCGGCGGTATGACGGCGACGACCTGGGTGCAGATCATCAAGGCGGTGATGTTGCTCGGCGGCGCGACCTTCATGGCGCTGGCGGTGTTGTTCCAGTTCGGCTTTTCGCCCGAGGCGCTGTTTGCCAAGGCGGTCGAGGTACATAGCAAGCACGACGCCATCATGGGTCCGGGCGCGCTGATCAACGATCCGATTTCGGCGATTTCCGTCGGTATGGCGCTGATGTTCGGTACCGCCGGTCTGCCGCACATTCTGATGCGTTTCTTCACCGTGCCGAACGCCAAGGAAGCCCGCAAGTCGGTGGCCTGGGCAACGACCTGGATCGGTTACTTCTATATCCTGACTTTCATCATCGGCTTCGGCGCGGTGGTGAACTTGATCCCGAATCCAGCCGACTACTATGTCGGCGGCGAGTTGGCGAAGGGTCTGAAGGGCGGCGGCAATATGGCGGCGGTGCATCTGGCCAACGCCGTGGGCGGCAACCTGTTCCTCGGCTTCATCTCCGCCGTGGCTTTCGCCACGATTCTGGCGGTGGTAGCGGGTCTGACGCTGTCCGGCGCTTCGGCCGTGTCGCATGACCTCTACGCCTCGGTCTGGCGTCATGGCAATGTCGATTCCGCCACCGAACTGCGCGTGTCCAAGATCACCACGGTGATCCTCGGTATCGTGGCAGTGTCGCTGGGGGTGATCTTCGAGAAGCAGAACGTCGCTTTCATGGTGATGCTGGCTTTCACCGTGGCGTGCTCGGCCAACTTCCCGGTGTTGTTCATGTCGGTGCTGTGGAAGAACTGCACGACGCGCGGCGCTGTCGCGGGCGGTACGGTCGGCTTGATCCTCTCCGTGGTGCTGACCATCGTCTCCCCCGCCGTCTGGGAGGCTTCGCTGGGCAACCCCAAGGGTAGCGCTCTGTTCCCCTACGCTTCCGCCGCTATCTTCTCGATGACCGCCGCCTTCTTCGTCATCTGGTTGGTGTCCATCCTCGACAACAGCGAGCAGGCTCAGAAAGAACGCGCCCTCTTCGGCGATCAGCTCACCCGCTCAGAAACCGGCGTCGGCGCTTCCGGCGCTTCCGGCCACTAAGCACTCCCGCTTCACTCAAAAGGCCAGCCCCGGTAACGGGGCTGGCCTTTTTATTTGAGGTGTCGGATGGGGCCATATTAGCCAGAGGCCGGCGCAGGTATCATCGCTATTCAGTCATCCCAATGAGGCGCACCATGATGAGCAAGCTCGCACACCACCATTGGTTCTTCGGAATATGGTTTACGTTGGCCGCTGTTGCTGCTTGCGCGCAGGAGCCGCCTCCCCTGTCTGCCGGCCAGTCGCTCTATCTACCCGTGTACTCGCACCTGTATCACGGCGAGGTACACCCGAAGACCGGCAAGCCTTCGGAAACATTGGTGTCTACGCATGTCAGCATCCGCAATACCGACATGAAAACAGCGCTGAAGATCACCAGTGCGCGCTACTACAACACCGAAGGCAAGCTGCTCCGCGAGTATCTGCCCACACCGCAGCCCATTCCTCCGCTGGGCACCTACGAATTATTCGTGCCACGCTCGGATTCTTCGGGTGGATCGGGCGCCAACTTCATCATCGACTGGAGTGCCGACAAACCTGTCAATCCACCGCTGGTCGAAGCGCTGCATGCCGACATCCGCGAGGCACGCACGCTGTTGTTCGTTACCACCGGGCGCCCCTTGCTGGGGCGCTGATCGCCACGCCCGTTAGAGGATCAGCGGAGCATCGGGCAATTCGTTCGGATTGCCCTCTCCGGCCGGGAAATGCTCGGCCAGCAACTGCGTAGCGCCTGCGATTGCCGCCTGCACGCCTGGTCCAAAATCTCCGGCACGAAAGGCCGTCTCCATGCCTCGGCAGAGCGCATCCCACTCCGTTTGCGGCACGCGCGCGGCAATGCCACGGTCGGCGAGGATTTCCACGCGGCGATCCACGAGTTGTATGTAGATCAGCACACCGCTGTTTTCCTCCGTATCCCAAACACGTAGGCGGGAGAACAGTTCGATGGCCCGCGCCCGAGGCGTCACGTCCCGCCACAAAGCAGACAGCGCCAAGGGGCCTTCGATGACACAGCGCAGTTCGCCCCGATGCAAGCGCTCCGAAGCGGATACCGTGTCGGCGATCACCCGACGTGCTGCGCGCGGGAAGTGCCGCCGCGCCAGCCAGGCCGGCATTGACAAGTGTTTCAACAAGCGCGAAAGATTCATGGCGTCACCAGTCTCCCGACGCGCCGCCGCCGCCGAAATCGCCACCGCCGCCGGAGAATCCGCCGCCACCGGAGTCGGATGACGAAAAACCGCCGCCCCCCGCATGCCAACCGGAGCGGCCGCCGCCGAGGCGGGCGAAAGAAAACGCGAACGCCGCCAGTCCGGCCAGTCCGGCGGCAAGCCAGGAACCGAAAACCGACAGCGCCAGCCAGCCAGCTAGCCCGGCGGCAAGGAGCGATCCCAGTACGCCCAGGATCTTGCGGGCCATACCCGCCAGAACGATGACAACGAAGATCAACATGGGTAGCGCATCACCATCCGTGCCGAGGTTTGTCGCACTGTCGCTGCCAACCGCGGGCGGCAAGGCTTCGCCGGCAATGATTTTCCCGAGCGAAGCGACAGCGGCCTCCAGCCCACCGAAAAAATCTCCCGCCTTGAAGCGCGGCGCCATCGTCTCGGCAACAATGCGCTTGGCCACGGCATCGGGAATCGCGCCTTCGAGTCCGTAGCCAACCTCGATACGCATCTTGCGGTCATTTTTGGCAACGATGACGATAACGCCATCATTCACGCCGCGCCGACCGATCTTCCAGGCTTCCGCCAGACGGATGCCGAATTGCTCGATAGTTTCCGGCTGTACGCTGGGCAACATCAGGATGGCGACCTGCGCCCCCTTGTCGCGCTCAATGGCGGCGATGCTGGCTTCGAGCTGAGCGCGCTGTTCCGGCGCGAGTGTCGCGGTCAGATCGGTCACCCGCGCCGCGAGCGGCGGCAGTGGTACGAGTGCGTCGGCCGCGCCAACCCAGCCGGGGAAAACTAGCAGCCAGATGAGCGGCAGCCAGCGCAACATGGCTTACTTGGCGGCCGGCTGGTCGAAACGGATCGTTGGTGGCGCAGCGATGGCCTTTTCGTCATCGACCGTAAAGTTGGCTTTGGTCTTGTAACCGAACATCATCGCCGTCAGGTTGTTGGGAAAGGTGCGCACGCCAATGTTGTAGTCCTGCACCGTCTTGATATAGCGGTTGCGCGCGACGGTGATGCGGTTCTCCGTGCCCTCGACCTGCGCCTGCAAATCGCGGAAATTGGCATCCGCTTTCAACTGCGGGTAGTTCTCAGCCACAACCAAAAGCCGCGCCAGCGCCGAACCCAGTTCGCCCTGCGCCTTCTGGAACTTGGCGAAAGCGGCCTCGTCATTCACCAGTTCTGGCGTCGCTTTCATGCCGGCGACGCTGGCGCGCGCCTCGGTCACTTTGGTCAGCACTTCCTTTTCGTGCGCAGCATAGCCCTGGACGATGGAGACCAGATTGGGAATCAGATCGGCACGCCGCTTGTACTGGTTGAGCACTTCCGACCAAGCCGCGTTCACTGCCTCGTCATTGATCTGGATCTGGTTATAGCCACAGCCGGAGAGCAGGCTGGCAAGAAAGGCGAGCAGAAAGACAAGGCGGAATCTCATGTAAAGCTCCTAGGTGTGACGGAATGGACGCAATATGCGGGCATGGGCGCGAAACCGCAAGTGCGGTCAGTTGTTATCCATGAGGTAAAGCGCCGATTCGATTTCAAAGCGGCCGTGCGGCGAAGCCATGGCGATCAGGGTATGGCCGGGTTGGACGACAAAATCCTGCGCCGGATTGAACACCCAGTCGCCGCGCGTCCGCACCGCCAGCAGCACGTAACCGGCACCCTTGAGTCCGAGCGTACCCAAGGCTTGCGGCTTGAAATCAGCCGGGACTACGACCTCTTCGACACGCAGCTTGTGTTCGGTGCGCAGCATCTCGTCGAGGAAGGACACGACGTGCGGCCGGATCATCGCCGAGGCAATACGCATGCCGCCGGTGAAGTTGGGCGAGACGATGGCGTCGGCACCCGCCTTCTTCAGTTTTTCGACGTTGCGCATTTCGTTGCAGCGTGCGACGACGCGCACGCCCGGCGCGATCTGCTTGACGGTCAGAGCGATCATCAAGTTGCGGCTGTCGTCGCCGGTGATGGCAAAGACGCCCTTCGCCTCGCCGATATTGGCCTCCATCAAGACATCGTCGTCGATGGCATCGCCGTGGATGAAAAGCATGCCGGGCTTCTTCTCGGCGTGGGATTCCAACAGTTCGAGCTTCTCGTCGATGGCGATGTAATGGCGATTGGTAGCTTCGAGTTCCTGCGCGACATTGCGGCCGACGCGGCCGAAGCCGCAGAGGATGTAGTGCCCATGCAGTTTTTTGATCGTCTTGTCCATGCGCCGTCTCCGCATTGATTTGTCGAAATCGCTCGCCAGCACGATGGCCGTCACGCTCGAAAAGAAATAGGTCATGACGGCGATGCCGGAAAAGGCAATCACCATCGTAAAAATCTCGGTCTCCGGCCGGCGCCAGATCTCCACGCCAGCACCGTAGCCGATCGTGGCGACCATCAGGAAGGTCATGTAGAGCGCATCGAGCCAGCCGGTATCGGGGCCACCCAGATGCTTGTAGCCCACCATGCCGACCACCATCACGGTGGCGAAGCCGCAGAGGGCGAACAGGATCGACAGCCGTGCGCGGCGGAAAACCTCGCGGGTATTGCCGTCGTAAATCATGCTGGATTTTCCTGCCGCAGGAGCGCTAGCGCATGCATGATGCTAGAGGACGCCGTGCTGCCAGCGCCGACTTTCGATTCCTTGTTGAACTTGTCGGGCCGATTCTAGCCGATGCCCCCATGCGGGCAGGTATGATCCGACGCTCATGCACCAACACCTGTTCGTAATTCTCCTCCTGCTATCGGTCGCCGTCGGGGCGCTGGCAGTAGCACGCCGCTTCAAGCTGCCGGCGATGCTCGCCTACCTGACCGTCGGCATGCTGCTTGGACCACACGGTCTGCGGGCGCTGGAGGAAAGCAGTGCCGTCGAGGCCATCGCAGAATTCGGCGTGGTCTTCCTGATGTTCTCAATCGGCCTCGAATTCAGTCTGCAAAAGCTCAAGGCCATGCGCCAACTGGTACTCGGCTTCGGCGGCGCTCAAATGCTGCTGACGACAGCGGCAACAGCCACCATCGCCTGGAGCGGCTATGGTCAGGATTGGCGCGCCGGCCTTGCCGTCGGCCTGGCAGTGGCGATGTCATCCACCGCCATCGTCGCCAAGATGTTGTCGGAGCGCCTCGACCTGCATTCCCGCTCGGGTCGCCAGACCATGGGCGTACTGCTGTTTCAGGATATTGCCGTGGTGCCATGCCTGATCCTGCTGCCCGCCTTGGCGCAGCCGGGCGGCGAACTACCGCGCTCGCTGGCACTTGCGGCGCTCCAAGCTGCCATCGTAATGAGCATCCTGATCTGGGCCGGACAAAAATGGATACGCCGGCTATACGATGCCGTGGCACGCCAGCGTTCCGAAGAGTTGTTCGTACTGGCGACGCTCTGGCTCGTAATCGGCCTGGCCTACGCTACCGGTCATGCCGGCTTGTCCTTGGCGCTGGGCGCCTTCGTCGGCGGCATGCTCATTTCCGAAACAATCTACCGCCATCAGGTCGAAGCCGACATCCGCCCCTTCCGCGACATGCTGCTCGGCCTGTTCTTCGTCACGGTAGGCATGATGCTCGATCTGGGCTATGTCTTCGACAACCTCCATCGCCTGATCCTCGCGGTGGTGCTGCTGGTGGCGGGCAAGGGGCTCGTGGTACTGCTGATTTCGCTGGCGGCGAAAAGCCCGCTCAACGTCGCCGTGCGCACCGCCGCGCAACTTGCGCAGGCCGGCGAATTCGGCCTGGTGCTGATCGGCCTGGCTTACGACCTGAAACTGATCGGCGCCGATGTCTTTCAGGTCACGCTCACGGCCATGCTGATCTCGATGTTCGTCGCACCCTTCCTCATCGACCGCGCAGCGCGCGTGACGGGCCGCATGGCCAAGGGCGACTGGGCACACCAAGCCAAGGCAGTCCATGAAATCGCCGTCGCCGGCTTCGGCATGGACCGTCATGTGATCGTCTGCGGCTACGGGCGCACCGGGGGACGCATAGCCGAGTTTCTTGCTGCCGAAGGCATTGCCTTCCTCGCCCTCGATATCGATCCGCAACAACTCAAACGTCCCGTACCGGCCGGCGGCAAACTGGTGTTCGGCAGCCCCGACCGCACCGAGGTGCTGCTCGCCGCCGGTATCGCGCGCGCGCGCGCGCTGGTTGTCGCCTATCCGGACGTGCCCTCTGCCGAACGCGTGTTGCGCAAGGTGCGCGAGCAACGGCCGGACCTCCCGGTCGTGGTGCGCGCACCCGACGAAACCGACGTGGCACGCCTGAAGTCCGCCGGCGCCACCGAAGTAATTCCGGAAGTCCTCGAAGGCAGCCTGATGATCGCCGCCGAAACCCTGGTCCAGATCGGCGTGCCGATGGAGCGCGCCATCGGGCAGGTGCGCAACGCGCGCGCCGCACGTTACGCCTCGCTGCGCGAGTACTATGGCGCGTCAGGGCAGATCAAACCAGAACAGGGAAAAGCATGAGCCAACGCAGCGCCGTAAAAAAAGTCGTTCTCGTCATCGCCGGCGCCACCTTCACCTGCGCGATTCTCTCGCTCGGTCTCGCCTTCTGGGCCTGGATGAGCTATGGCAAGCACGTCTATACCGGTAGTCTTTTCGCGACTACCTTCTTCTTCTTCACCGCTGCCGTTGTGCTCTACGAGATGAGCCGGCCGCGCCAAACCCTGCCCGAGACAACGGCAACGGAAACCGTCGCCGCCTTGGCTGCCGACAAGCGCTAGGCGCTCAACCGGTGCGGCATGCCAATGAGCTGCCACCTTCGGCACTCGTGGCAATGCGTTCGAGGCTCGCGAGTACCCGCATGCTGGCTGCCTCCATGTCGTCGATGCGCGCGAAGCAGGTTTCCATGTCGCCGTTCTGCCAGGCGGCCAGCCCTGCCAGGCCGGACTCGTGGAACTGTCTGTGCGGCGACTCCATTTCTGTATAGCCCGGTAGCATCGAGAAGTTCGCACGGCCTTCGCCTTCGTAATACCACTTGCCCAGGCGGCAACCGGTGTGGGGGGCAAAGTCGCTGACACTCTTGTTCGACACCCCCATCAACACTCGATAGACCTCGAACTTGTAGACCAGGTGATCGATCTTGGTCACCTCGATGAAACTGCGCAGCGCGGCGGCGGTGATGGTGCTCTCCATGCAGCGCGAAATATCGGATAACGCGCGCATGCCGGCGATAGCGGAAGCGCCTTCCTGACCGTAATTCGCCGAGCGTTGCGCCCACTGCTCCATCTGGCTGCGCGTCTGCCGGGTTTCGTTCTGGATCGAGGTGACCAGTCCGGAAATCTCGTTGGTTGCCGTCGCCGTACGCTCCGCCAACTTGCGCACCTCGTCGGCGACGACCGCGAAACCGCGCCCCTGCTCCCCGGCCCGCGCCGCCTCGATGGCGGCATTCAGCGCCAGCAGGTTGGTCTGGTCGGCGATCTCGCGGATCAATTGCACGATACCGCCGATCTGGTTGGCCCGCTCCGACAGGGTTTCGACGTTGCCGGACATGGACGCCGTGTCGGTCGACATGCTCGACATGCTCGTCGAGATCCGCTCCACCGCCTGCCGGCAGTTGCTTGAAACTGTCGTCGCCTCGACCGCCGAGGCCTTCTCGTCCTTCATCGCGGTAGCGATGGCCACCTGCGAACGCTGGATTTCAAGAAAGGACTCGCCGAAGGACTGCATCGTGTGATACAGGCGCTGGCATTTGTCCAGGTCACCGGTCATGCCCGCCAACCGCTCTTCGGCGGCACGGCGGGCTTGTTTTTCCGCATCGAGTTCGGCCATGCTGCTCGCCTCGGCGGCACGCGCCTCACGCAACTGAATTTCCAGTTCCTCGACCCTGCGTTTGTAAGCACCACAAAACATTGTTTCTCCTCTATCCAATGACCTTGAACTGGCCGACTACCCGACGCAATTCGTGAGCGGTTGCCTTCAATGTGTCGGCCGCCGCCTTGGCCTCTTGCGCGGCCTCCAGATTGCCGTCGATCAGGCCGGCAATCTTCTCCATATTGCTCGCTACCTGCTCGGAGGCCACCGCTTGTTCCTGTGCCGCATCGGCGATATGCCGCGCCATGCCGCTGACCTCCCGGCTCGTGCCGGTGATGCGGGTCAGACCGGAGACGCTTTCCTGAATCTTGCCGATGCCCTGTTCAACCTCGACCACTGCATGGTTCATCGACCCGACGGCGGCATTGGTAACGTGACGAATCTCGGCAACCGTTGCGGTGATATCTGCGGTCGAGTTGGTAGTGCGCTCGGCGAGCTTTCTGACCTCGTCGGCCACCACGGCGAAACCCCGGCCCTGCTCGCCCGCCCGCGCCGCTTCGATGGCGGCATTGAGCGCCAACAAGTTGGTCTGGTCGGCGATTTCCTTGATGACTTGGCTGATGTCGCCGATCTTCGCAATGGCCTGGTTCAGGTCGGCAATGGTGTGACTCGACGCTTGCACCGCCTCGACCACCCGGCCCGTCGCTGCGGTGCTTTCCTCCATACTGGCCTGGGCTTGCTGCACTTGCGCCTGCGCGCTCTCGGCGCCGACGGCAGCTTGTCCGGCGGAGTCCGCCACTTCGCGTACCGACTGGCTGAATTCCTCGGTCGCCGCCGCCACGCTGGCCGCCCGGTCGCGCTGCTGTTCGGACTGGTCAACCACGCTCGCGGTCTGCCACTCCACCCGTCCCGACTGCTTTTCGATCTCCTCGGCCGCCGCCCGGATTTCGTCGAGCATGATCTTTAGATGCACCTGCATCGCAGCCAATTCCGTCAGCACCCGGCCCGCCTCGTCGCGTCCGGAAATATCGATCTCGTCCGTCAGGTTGCCCTGAGACATGCGATCAAAGTGCCGGATCGCCCGATTGAGCGGATTGACGATGGAACGCAACAAGAAGAAAGCCGCCGCTGCGACCAGCAGGAGTGCGACAAAAGTACCGCCAATCGCCAGATTGCGGATGAGTCGGTAGCGCGCCTGCGCTTCCTCATAACTTTTTTCGCCAGCGGAGGACAGGTACTGTTGCAAGTTGTCGGATCGGGTCAGTACATCCTTGTAGTAAGGGTTGATTTTTGTCAGCAACAGTAGATTGGCTTGATCGTATTCCCCTGCCTTGAGTGCGCTCCGTGCCGGCTTGTTGCCTTCCTCGGAAAGCTTGTCGCGCGCATCGAAGAAGGCTTTGGCCAGCGTTGCTTCCTCCGGCGTCTTGGGACGCTTTTCATACTCCGCACGCAAACCCTCGATAATTTGGCGATTGCTCAATGCGGCGTCGATATGCATGTCGACCGGATGGTCATGCAATTTCGACAGTGGGTTGGTCGGATTGTGCTGTAAGGCCAGCATGACCTGAGCACGGTTGTCGCCCAAGCGCTCGACCATTTTGGCGATCGCTACCGTCGGCTTTAATTGCTCACGATACGCCGCATCGAGATCCTGATTCGACAGGAATATCCCACCAACGCCGACAGCAGCCCCGCCAACGAGGATCGCGCCCATGAAGATCATGATGGCGGTCAAGCGGGCTTTGATTGACAAACGCTTCAGCAGCGGCGGACGCGTATCGAGCGTGGCCTTGGTCTGGTTGAGGCGCTGATAGAGCGCTTCCGCCGCCGCGACCGTCTGGCGCGCGGGCGCGGAGCGCACCGACATATAGCCGACGGTGGCATCGTTTTCCCGTACCGGCACGACGAAGGCGTCGACCCAGTAGTGGTCGCCATCCTTGGCGCGGTTCTTGACAGTGCCGCGCCAGGGCAGACCCGCTTTCACGGTACGCCAGAGGTCTTCGAAGGCCTGCGGCGGCATGTCCGGATGACGGACGAGGTTATGGTTCTTGCCGATGAGTTCCTCGCGCGAAAAGCCGGAAAGCTCGACGAAGGCATCGTTGGCGTAGGTAATGCTGCCCTTGAGGTCGGTCTTGGAGACCAGGTAACGTCCCTGCGGGAAGGGTTTTTCCCGCTGGGTGACCGGAAGATTGACTTTCAACGTAGTGTCCCTGATGCGTTTTAGTGTCAAACAGGGAATATCTTCCGTTGGCTGGCCAGGAAGATCCTCCCTCCTTCCTGGCGGTTCCTCGGTCATGGGCCGTGATTTCTTGGCCGACAGACCGGAACTTTGCGCCCCCTGGCTTTCGCGCGGGGTGGCCTTTACAGGCTGCTGCCGATCTTTATCTTTGGTATTGTCCGGCAACGAGCGCGCGCATCATACTTTGGTTCGGCGTAATGCGGTATACACAGAAAATGGTATTTCGCATACCAAACAAACATCGGGGTAACGGGGAATGAACCAAGAACCATCGGTATGGCACGCCGTCGCAGCTGACGAAATCCTCGCCGGGCATGGTGTCGATGCGAACATCGGCCTGTCGGATGCCGAAGCTGCGTTGCGGCTGAAACGGCACGGCCCCAACCGCCCCCCCGAGCCTCCGGGCAGGAGCGCCTGGGCACGGCTCGCCGACCAGTTGATCGCCCCGCTGGTGCTGGTGCTGATCGCCGCCGGACTCGTCACCGCCTTTCTCGGCGAGTGGGTGGATGCCGGCGTGATTCTCGGCGTGGTGGTGGTGAATGCCGCCATCGGCTACCTGCAGGAAAGCAAAGCCGCCGCCGCCCTGGCCGCCCTGGCGCAGAGCGTGGCGACCGAGGTGACGGTGCTGCGCGACAGTCGGCGCCTGCGCATGGATGCGGTCCATCTAGTGCCCGGCGATGTGGTGCTGCTCGCTGCGGGCGACAAGGTGCCGGCCGACCTCCGTCTTTTGCGCGGCAAGGAACTGCGCACCGTCGAAGCGGCGCTGACCGGCGAATCTCTACCCGTCGACAAACACTTTGATGCCCTGCCGGCCGACACGCTACTCGCCGAACGCCGCAACTTGGCCTACGCCGGCACCACAGTGGCGAACGGACAAGGCCTCGGCCTGGTGATCGCGACCGGCGCGGCCACCGAAACCGGCCGCATCTCCAAGCTCATTGCCGACGCGCCCGATCTCGCCACGCCGCTCACGCGCAAGATGGCGGCTTTTGCCGGCGTCCTGCTATGGGCGATCCTGGGACTGGCTGCGCTCACCTTCGCCATCGGCATCGCGCGCGGCGAATCTGCCTTTGACATGTTCATGGCCGCCGTAGCCTTGGCGGTCGGCGCGATTCCCGAAGGACTGCCCGCCGCCATCACCATCACGCTGGCCATCGGCGTCGCGCGCATGGCGAAACGTCGCGCCATCGTGCGTCAATTGCCGGCCGTCGAAGCGCTCGGCAGCACCACGGTCATCTGCTCGGACAAGACCGGCACGCTGACCGAAAACGCCATGACGGTGCGCGCGCTCTGGGCCGGCGGCCTGCTTTATGAAGTCAGCGGTCACGGCTATGCGCCCGAAGGCGAGTTTCGGCTGGACGGTCATAAAGTCGGCGTTGGCGCGACGGCGAAGGAAGCCCTGCTCGCCGGCTTGCTGTGCAACGACGCCAGCCTCGCCCACGTCAAGGGGCAATGGCAGGTCACGGGCGACCCCACAGAGGCGGCCTTGATCGTTGCGGCGAAAAAGGCGGGGCTCGACATGGACACCGTCGCCGTACTGTTCCCGCGTCTCGACGAACTGCCCTTCGACTCGGCGCGCCAGGCCATGGCCACGCTACACGCGGTCGAAGGCGAGCGCCTACTCTATGCGAAGGGCGCGCTGGAAAAGCTGATGCCGGCCTGCGCCACGATCCTTGACGGACTGGACAAGGTAGCACCGCTCGACACGGCGACGCGCAACAATGTCGAGGCGGCGGCCGGTGCCCTCGCGCGCCAGGGCCTGCGCGTGCTCGCGCTCGCCCGGCGCCGTCTTGCCAGCGCCGAGTCTTTGCATGCCGACGCGCTAACGGGAGAGTTGTGCTTCCTTGGCCTCGTCGGCATGATCGACCCACCGCGCCAGCGTGCCGTCGCCGCCGTCAAAGCCTGTCACGCCGCCGGTATCCAGGTGAAGATGATCACCGGGGACCACCCCGATACGGCCTTGGCCATCGCGCGCCAACTCAACATCGTCGGCGCTGACGGGCGGGCGCTGAATGGCCGCCAACTCGCCGAACTGGACGAGCCGACACTTGCCGCGACCGTGCGGGATGTGAACGTATTTGCGCGCGTCGAGCCGGAACAAAAGCTGCGGCTGGTACGCGCGCTACAGGCCAACGGCGAAATCGTCGCCATGACCGGCGACGGCGTAAATGATGCGCCCGCCCTCAAGTCCGCCGATATCGGCATCGCCATGGGTCGCTCCGGCACCGAAGTCGCCAAGGAGGCGGCAGCGATGGTGCTGACCGACGACAACTTCGCCACCATCGAAACGGCAGTGGAGGAAGGGCGCGGCATCTTCGACAATCTCGTCAAATTCATTACCTGGACGCTGCCGACCAATTTCGGCGAGGGGCTGGTGATCCTCGCCGCCATCGTTGCTGGCGTCACTTTGCCGATCACGCCGCTGCAAATCCTCTGGATCAACATGACCACCGCCGTGCTGCTCGGCCTCACCCTGGCCTTCGAGCCGGTCGAGGGCAATGTCATGCGGCGCCCGCCGCGCCCGCCCAGTGCGCCGATACTCGATGGCGTGCTGGTCGCCCGCATCGTGCTGGTCGGCATCCTCATGCTCGCCGGCTCCTTCGGGCTTTTCCTGCTGGCGCTGGAGCGCGGCCAGTCGCTCGCCGAGGCGCGCAGCATTGCTGTGAATGTCTTCGTGATGATCGAGATCGTCTATCTCTTCAACTGCCGCTCGCTGACGCGACCGTTATGGGCCGTGGCCCCCTTCTCCAATCCCTGGGTCTGGGCCGGTGCGGGAACGATGCTGCTGCTGCAAGCGGCCTTCACCTATCTGCCGCTACTCCAACAACTTTTCGGCACTGCCCCCATCGGCCTGCGCGCTTGGGGAGAAATCGCGCTGGCCGCCCTGGCGGCCATGGGCGTGATGGAAGCAGAAAAAGGCCTACGCCGACACTTAGGGCCTTAAGAGCGGCGCATTAAGTCGGCAATCGATGGCGATATTCGCTCTTGACGATCACGTCGTCGCTGAAGCGGAACTCCATGCAGCGATTCCATAACTCGCTGGCACGCCCCTTGACCAGGCGGCCGGCGAGTTCGAGAATTTCCACCAACTCGGCATGACCGCGCGCGCGCACGTCGGTGCAGGACGAGCGCTCGAAAAATACGTCGTGGTACAGGCACTTCTGCCAGAACAGCGCCTCCAACCCTTCGCTTTCGTCGAGCGGAGTGACGACGAGGTCTTCCGCTTCCGGGTGGGCGCTTTGCCAGTTGTCGATGGTTTCGCTATTGGTATCGATGACCCAAGAGTACTTTTCGGGCGATCCGGGGCTGACAAACTTGATCCGAGCAAACATTTTGGTTCTCTCCGAGCTGTGGCACTGAGCCAATAACGCAGCCCATTTCGCTCGGGTTGACAAGCTTATGCGTGTTCGACCAATACCAGATGCACGCGATAAGGCCCATGGGCACCGAGCACGATGGTCTGCTCGATGTCGCCGGTACGCGATGGACCGGAGATGAAATTGACTGCGCGCGGTAAGGCGCCCAGTTCGACACGGGCCAACGCCCAAGCCGCTTCCATGTCCGCGACGATGCGACTGGATGAGACGATGGCGATGTGAGTCTCGGGCAAGAGGCTGACCGTGGCAGGTTGGTCGGGTGCGGAACAGAGCATGAGCGTGCCGGTTTCCGCGATGGCGCAACAGCAACCGGTGATGCCGACGAGGTCGGCGTCCAGCGCACCGCGCGCCTCGGTCGCAATGCCAGCGGCGCTCCAATCGAGTCCGGCCAAGCTCGGCCAAACGACCGCGCACGGCGGCTGGTTCAAGCCGGCCAGATAGCGCGCGACCGCTGCAGGCGCCTCGCTCAACGCGTCGACGCGCTCGACCGTGCTCGACTGTGCCAGGGATTTTTCGACGAAGCGTGCCGCCAGCGCCGACTTTTCGGTCGGTACGGCCGGGCGCGGTCCAGGATTGCGCGCCGAGAGTATGGCGTCGATGGCGACGCGCGCGGCGGCAGTACTGCGCTCGTCGCGGTGCAAGCGCGCGCGCACGCGGTCGAGGATGTCCGAGCGGGATGTCATTGTTTGACTCTCCTAATGTCGTCGCCGCGCCAAGATCGGCATGAGGTCGGCGGCGGGTAGCGGTTCGCTGAACAGGAAGCCCTGTGCTTCGCAGCAGTGGTGCTCGCTCAGGAAGTCGAGCTGGCGATCGGTTTCCACGCCCTCGGCGACCACACGCAAGCGCAGGCTGTTGGCCAGCGCGATGATGGCGTTGGAAATCGCCTGGTCGTTGGTGTCGATATCGAGATGCTCGACGAAAGAGCGGTCGATCTTGATGGTGTCGACCGGCAGGCGCTTCAGGTAACTCAGCGACGAGTAGCCGGTACCAAAGTCGTCGATGGACAAGCGTACGCCCATCGACTTGAGCTGCCAGAGCATGCCCATCACCTCGCGCGAATTTTGCATCAGCATCGATTCGGTCAACTCGATCTCCAGCCACTCGGCATCAAGGCCCGTTTCATCGAGGATCTCGGCGACCCGCTCGGCGAAACGCGGCTGGCGCAACTGGCGCATCGACAGGTTGACACCGACGCGTACCGGCGGCAATCCGGCGTCCTGCCATGCGCGATTCTGCCGGCAAGCCGCCAACAGCACCCAATCGCCGATGGCATGGATAAGGCCGGATTCCTCGGCCACCGGGATGAATTCGGCTGGCGGCACCGCGCCGCGTTCGGGGTGGTGCCAACGCAGCAATGCTTCGACGGCCACCACGCGCCCGGTCTCGATTTCGATTTCAGGTTGAAACACGAGCGACAACTCCTCGCGCTCAAGTGCCCGTCGCAGGCCGTGCTCGATCTCGAATTGTTCGCGCGACGCGCCCTCGCGGCCGGGATGGAAGAAGTGGTAAGTGTTGCGGCCCTCGTCCTTGGCGCAATACATCGCAATATCGGCATGCTTGGTGAGGGTTTCGACATCCTCGCCCGACAGTGGATAGACGGCAATGCCAACGCTCGCGCCGACGAAGACTTCCTGCCCTTGGATGGTGAAAGGCGCGGCCAGCGCGGCAATGATCTTTTCGGCAACCTGCGCGGCGCCAGCCGGACTGCTGAGTTCCGGCAGGATGACCGTGAATTCGTCGCCGCCGATACGACTCACCGTATCCTGCGCGCGCACTGCATCCGCCAGGCGCCGCGATGCTTCCTGCAGCAACTGGTCGCCGGCGCGATGCCCTAAGGTGTCATTGACCAGCTTGAAGCGGTCGAGGTCGAGGTAGAGCAGGCCGACGAGGCTCGCGGCACGATGCGCTTGCAAGAGAGCCTGCTGCAGACGGTCGACGAACAACAGGCGGTTGGGCAATTCGGTCAGAGCATCGAAATGAGCGAGCTTGTGCAAGCGCTCCTCGTTCTGCTTGACCAGGCTGATGTCGGAAAATACCGCCACAAACCAGGCAAGCCGTCCCGCGTCGTCGTGGATGGCACTGATATTGATCCATTCAGGATAGACCTCCCCGTTGCGCCGACGATTCCAGATTTCGCCCTGCCACTGACCTTGCTCGGCCAGTTCCCGCCACATCGCGCGGTAGAAATCGGCGTCGTGGCGCCCGGACTGCAACATGCTGGGATTCTTGCCGATCACATCCTTCGGCAGGTAGCCGGTGACCGCCGTAAAGGCAGGGTTGACCGCGATGATGCTTCCGCGCGCATCGGTGATGACGATACCTTCCTGAGTATTCTGAAAAACCTTGTCGGCCAATGCGGCGCGGTGTGCTTCGGGACGTAGGTCGGCGGCTGGCGTCATGAGGCAGACCATGCCCGCCTCGCCTCCGTCGGTAAGCCGCACCGGGGCGGCGGTCAGGTTAACCTCGATACGCTCGCCACTACGGTTATGGAGTACGTCGATACCGCCACGACGCGCCTTCTCGGCCAGCGCAGGTAACGGCAGACCCGCTAGCGCACTGGGAACATCGGCCTCGGGACGCAGATCGTCCGCACCCCAGCCGAAAAGCCGTTCGGCTGCGTCATTCCAGAGCTGCACGCCATGGTTGCGGTCGAAAGCCGCGAGCGCTGCGGGCAGGGAATGCAATACAGCGGAGTAGTAGTCGCGTTCCTGCCGCAGCGCATCGACGATCCGACGCCGTGGCGTGATGTCGCGCAAGGCGGCAAGCCGTGCCGGCGCCCCCAGCCACTCGGTGTCGGCCACGCGCATTTCAGCGACGCCCCAGCCGCCGTCCTCATGCGGAATGTCGATCTCGACAGGGACATCGCTCGGCAGCGGATGGCCGAAGTCCTGGCCGAGCATTTCATGGGAGGCGCGGCCGAACAAGCTCAGGCAAGCACGGTTGGCGAAGCAAACGGCCCCCTGCACATCCACCACCAGAATGCCGTCCGGGGCATCCTCGATCCAGCGTTGCGCTGACTGCATCAACTACTTCCCCCCGGATTTCTTCGGCTGGATTTCCAGCCCGGCCAACACCTTGTCGATATCGGCAAGATCGCCGACGATACGGCGGATCGGGTGAGGCAACTCCCGCTCGACAGTAGGCGTCGCCAGGATATGGTGCGCACGCGCCTCGGCGGGATGCTCGACCACGTCCACGACACTCAGTTCGTAGTCATGGGGGAACTGCTCCTCGCACAACTGGCGCAATCGCGCGAGCGCCTGACGCGAGCGCAGGGTGTGATCGGTAACGTACAGCTTTAGCCGATAACGGGCCTGATTTAGCATTGATCCTCCTTGAATGGCCGGTCTGTGCCAGCCGCCCGCCTTTATGCCATTCTACCTATTTTCAGCGATGTACAGTTCGCGAAAGGTCTTGCCCTCCGGGGCGGGAAAATCCCGCCCGAGCGTCCACTCCGGCGCCAGCCCGAGGATAGGGATACTGCGCTTGCCGCCGGCCAGCCATTTGAGGTAACGCACCCCGAACCAAGCCCCCCATCCATACAGGACAGGTTGGCTTGCCACCCAGGCCCAGAGCCGGACGGCGATACGCTCGACCCACGGCCGCAGTCGCTTCTCGATCTGCTTTTCCCGCAGTTTGCGCAGCAATTCCGGCAAGGGAATTTTCACCGGACAAACCACACCACACTGATTGCAGAGCGTAGCGGCATGCGGCAGATCGATGGCATTTTCCAGTCCGGTGTAGAGCGGCGTGAGCACCGAACCCATCGGGCCGGGATAGACCCAACCATAGGCATGACCGCCAATGGTCTGGTACACCGGACAATGATTCATGCACGCACCGCAGCGGATACAGCGCAGCATGTCGTGGAACTCCGAACCGACGACATCGGCGCGGCCGTTGTCGACGAGGATGTAATACAGGTGTTCCGGACCATCCGATTCGCCCGCCTGTTTCACGCCGGTGAGTACCGACACATAGTTGGAAATCGACTGACCGGTGGCGGAACGCGGCAGTAGGCGCATCAGCAATGCCAGATCTTCCAGCGTCGGAATGACTTTCTCGATGCCGGTGACGACGACATGCACGCGCGGCAGCGTCGTCACCATACGGCCGTTGCCCTCGTTGGTGACCAGTGCGACCGAACCCGTCTCGGCCACGAGGAAGTTACCGCCGGAAATACCCATATCGGCGGAGAGAAAATGCTCGCGCAGTACCTCGCGCGCCTCGCGCGTCAGCGCAGGAATCTCGGTCTTGCGCGGTGTCTTGTGGGTCGCATGAAACAGGTCGGCGACTTCGTCGAGACTCTTGTGGATCACCGGCGCAATGATGTGGCTAGGCGGCTCGTTGTGGTTGATTTGCAGGATGTATTCGCCCAGGTCGGTCTCGACCGGCTGGATGCCGATGGCCTCAAGCGCCTGATTGAGGCCGGCCTCTTCGGACAGCATGGACTTCGACTTGACGGCCTTTTTCACCTGATGGCGGCGACCGATCTCGGCGACATGACGGCAAATCTCCGCACCGTCCTTCGCCCACAGCACGGTGGCGCCGCGCGCCGTGGCGTTGGCCTCGAATTTTTCCAGCCAGAGATCGAGATTTTCCAGCACGCGGTCGCGGATACTTTTTGCCGCTTCGCGCGTACCCTCGAAATCGTCTATCTCCTTGATGGCGATGGCGCGCTTGTCGACGAACTTGCCCTTGGCGGTTTTGAGATTGGCTTGCAGGACTGGATTGGCGAGTGCGGCGGCAACGTTGGCCTTGAAGCTGCGAGAGCGATTCTCCACGGTCTACTCCTTGGCCGTCAGCACTTCGGCGATATGCAGCACGCGCGTGGTCTCGTCGCCCATGCGCCGCAGCTTGCCTTCGATGTTGAGCAGACAACCGAGATCGCCGCCGACGATAGCCTCGGCACCGGTGGCGCAGGCGTTATTGCACTTACGTTCGGCAATCGCAGCAGAGATCGCGCCGAACTTGACGGAAAAGGTGCCGCCAAAACCGCAGCATTCCTCGGCACCGTCCATTTCCTGCAACTTCACCGCCGGCAATTTCGCCAGCAAGGCGCGCGGCTGATCCTTGATGCCCAGACTGCGCAGCCCAGTGCAGGAATCGTGATAGGTAATGCTGCCGGCAAAGCGACCGGGGAGCGTTTCGAGCGACACAACATTCGCCAGAAAATCGGTGAGTTCATACACCCGGCTGGCGAGCGCGACGGCACGGCTATGCCACTCAAGGTCGTCGGCGAGTATCGTCGGGTATTCGTTGCGGATCTGGTCGGCACAGGAGCCGGATGGCACGACCACATATTCGTGGCCTTCGAACTCGCCGATCACCTTCTTCGCCAGCAGGGCGGCGGCGGCACGGTCGCCGCTGTTCCAGGCCGGCTGACCGCAACAGGTTTGCGTGGTCGGCACCGCTACCTCGCAACCGGCGGCCTCCAGCAGTTCGATAGCGGCAAAACCGATGCGCGGGCGCATCAGGTCCACCAGGCAGGTCACGAAAAGGGCGACGCGCATCTTGGGGCACTCTCCATTCATGTCGTTATGCTTATCCGGCCCAGCGGGCTCGGCGCATTGTGGCATACTTCGCCGCCCGATCGAGTACGCCATGCCCCAGTCCAAAGCACCTCCGCCCGCCCCCGCCATCGAAGCACGCGGCGGCATTCAGGTCATCGAACGCATGATGAAGCTGCTCGACGTGCTGGCAAGGGACGACACGCCCACCAGCCTGAAGCAACTAGCCCTCGGCACGGAACTACATCCCTCGACCGCCCATCGCATTCTGGGCGCGATGAGCGCTGCGGGCTTTGTCGAGCGAGCGCCCAACGGTAACTATCGCCTGGGTATCCGCCTGCTCGAACTCGGCAATCTGGTGAAGTCGCGCTTGGATATCCGCGCTGCCGCGCTGCCTTCCATGGAGTCCCTGCATCAGCAGCTCGGCGAAAGCGTCAATCTCGGCGTGCGCCAGGGCGACGAGATCGTCTACATCGAGCGGACCTCCAGCGGTCGTTCGACGGTACGGGCGGTACATCTGGTCGGGGCGCGCGCACCGCTGCATGTCACTGCCGTCGGCAAGCTTTACCTGGCCGCCGACACGCCGGTGCAAGTGGCGGACTATGCCCAGCGCACGGGGTTGCCGGGGTTGACCGCGACATCGCTGACAAGCTTGCCTGCGCTGGAACAGGAGCTGGAGCGCGTGCGCCGCATGGGTGTGGCCTTTGACAACGAGGAAATTGAGCCCGGTCTGCGTTGTATCGCAGCCCCGGTACATGACGATGCCGGACACATCGTGGCGGGACTCTCGGTTTCCGCTCCCGCCGAACGCCACAATCCCGAATGGGCAGCGCTGGTCAGGCTGGCCGCCAATACGATATCGGCAGCGATCGGTTACGCGGAAAAGTAAAACTCGGCGTGACCGAAGGGAATCCCTGTGGGACTGGCGGTACGGCGTCAGCCCTTGAGCGCAACGCCGCTACTGGCAATGCTCTCGACCCAGCGCTTGATGCGCTGGGCGTCGGCGATACGCGTCACCTTGCCCCAGGAGTCGAGCAACACGATGATGGTGGGTTTGTTGTTCAGCCAGGCCTGCATCACCAGACACTTGCCCGCCTCGCTGATGTAGCCGGTCTTCGACAGGCCGATATGCCAGGCATCGCTCTTGACCAGAGCATTGGTGTTGCGGAAAGTCTGTGCCCGACCCTTGACCGCGACTTGATGTTCCTCAGAGGTGGAAAACTCGCGGATGAGCGGATACTGGTGTGCCGCATCGACCATTTTGACCAAGTCGCGAGCGCTGGAGACATTCTCCGCCGTCAATCCGGTCGGATCGAGAAAGCGTGTGTCCGACAACCCGAGCGTGCGCGCCTTCTGGTTCATGGCGGCGATAAAAGCTTCGCGACCGCCAGGATAGTGGCGCGACAGGGCGGAAGCAGCCCGATTCTCCGACGACATCAGGGCCAGCCGCAGCATTTCCTCGCGGCTTAACTGGGTGCCGACCGACAAGCGCGAATGGGTGCCCTTCAGCAGGTCGATATCGGCCTCGCTTACCGTCAACGTCTCAGACAGGCTAGGCTGGGCATCGAGCGCCACCATCGCCGTCATCAGCTTGGTGATCGAGGCAATCGGCACGATGGCACCGGCGTTCTTTTCGTAGAGCACGTCGCCGGTGGTCTGATCGATCACCGCCACAGCGGAGGATGCCAGTTTCGGCGTCGCGCCGTTATCCTCGGCCAAGGAGGCCGCAGCAGCCCGACTCTGGGCAGCGTTGGCATGCGCCTTTTTTACGACACGGGGGGTGGGTTTGAGCGTGGCCTTCTTGCTGACCAGCAGTTTTTTCTTGGGGGGCGCGGCGGACACGGTATCTGTCGCCCCCATGGCGAAGCCCGCCATCACGAGCAACGCCAGCAAACTTTTGGTTGTCGATTTCATGGGCATGCGTAAGGTTCGGTCAAATTTCAGGCGCCCAGTGTAGCAGCAGAAACATCCACCGCAGCATAGGCTCTGTATATCCTTGGGCTGAATCAGCTCAAGGATATTAACGGACTTAACCTAGATAAATTAAGCTCATACGTACGAATTCTATACCAATTCCTCAAGGTCAGACCACCACTCTGGCCTGACCTTGCGCCACTTCGACCGACAGCAGGGCCGTCAGGTTGACGATGCGGCGTACCGTCGCCGTGGGCGTAAGGATATGGACGGGACGCGCCGCACCCAGCAGCAGCGGCCCGACAGTCAGTCCGTCGCCCGCCGATGTCTTCAGCAGATTGAAAGAGATATTCGCGGCATCGAGCGTCGGCATCACCAGCAGGTTGGCCTGACCGGACAGCTTGGCGTTGGGAAAAACCTGGCGGCGGATATCCGGATCGAGCGCGGCATCGCCGTGCATCTCGCCATCGACTTCGAGCGTCGGCGCCTGCGCGCGCAACAGCGCCAGGGCGGCGCGCATCTTCTGCGCCGTCGGCGTGTCTTCCGTGCCGAAACTGGAGTGCGACAGCAGGGCCACTTTCGGTGTCATGCCGAAACGTCGGACCTCCTCGGCGGCGAGTTGGGTCATTTCGGCGAGTTGCTCCGCCGTCGGGTCGTAGTTGACGTAGGTATCGCCGATGAACAGGGTGCGCTGGGGCAGGATCAGCATATTCATGGCGTAGAAATGCTGAATGCCCGGCTTGAGGCCGATGACGTCGGCAATATAGTGCAGGTGCAGCGAATGCTTGCCGAAGGTGCCGCAGAGCATGGCGTCGGCGTAGTTGTGGCGCACCAGCATGGCGCCGATCAGGGTGGAGCGACGACGCATTTCCCGCTTGGCGTATTCGACGCCGATGCCCTTGCGGCAGGTGAGGTCGTAGTAGTCCTGCCAGAGTTCTTTGTAGCGCGGGTCGGAATCCGGGTTGACCAGTTCGAAATGCTCGCCCGGACGCACCCGCAAACCTTGGCGCTCGATTTGCCGTTCGACCACCTCGGGCCGACCGATCAGGATCGGTTTTGCCAACCCCTCGTCGCAAACGGTCTGCGCGGCGCGCAGCATGCGCTCGTCCTCGCCTTCGCAAAAGACGATGCGCGCCGGCTTCTGCTTGGCGGCGACGAACACCGGCTTCATCGCCAGGCCGGAGTGGTAGACGAACTCGTTGAGTTGCTGACGGTAGGCCACCATGTCGGCGATAGGACGCGTCGCCACGCCGGAGTCCATTGCCGCCTGGGCGACGGCGGGCGCCACCTTGAGGATCAGGCGCGGATCGAAGGGTTTGGGAATCAGATACTCGCGGCCAAAACTGAGTTGCGCGTCGCCGTAGGCGGCGGCGACCACCTCGGATTGCTCCGCATGCGCGAGTGCGGCGATGGCCTTCACCGCCGCGATCTTCATCGCTTCGTTGATGGTCGTCGCGCCGACGTCAAGGGCGCCGCGAAACATGTAGGGGAAGCACAGCACGTTGTTGACCTGATTCGGGTAGTCCGAGCGCCCAGTACCGATGATGCAGTCCGAACGCACGGCATGCGCATCCTCGGGCAGGATTTCCGGGTCGGGATTCGCCATCGCCAGGATCAGCGGATTCACGGCCATGCCGACGACCATTTCCGGCTTGAGCACGCCGCCGGTCGAAAGGCCGAGGAAGATATCGGCGCCGGGCATCGCGTCGGCGAGCGTGCGCGCCTCGGTGTCCTGGGCGTAGCGCTGCTTCGACTCATCCAGATTCTGCCGACCGGTGTGGATCACCCCCTTGCTGTCGCAGACGATGACGTTCTTGCGGTCAACGCCGAGGCTGACGATCAAGTCGAGACAGGCGATGGCCGCCGCGCCCGCGCCGGAGCAGACCAGCTTAACCTGGGCGATGTCCTTGCCGACCACGCGCAAACCGTTGAGGATGGCGGCGGCGGAGATGATCGCCGTACCGTGCTGGTCGTCGTGGAAGACGGGGATGCGCATGCGTTCGCGCAGTTTGCGCTCGACGATGAAGCACTCGGGCGCCTTGATGTCTTCGAGGTTGATGCCGCCGAAGGTCGGTTCGAGCGCGGCGATGATGTCGACCAGCTTGTCGGCATCGTGCTCGGCGATCTCGATGTCGAAGACATCGATGCCAGCGAACTTCTTGAACAAAACCCCCTTGCCTTCCATCACCGGCTTGCCGGCGAGCGGGCCGATATCGCCCAGACCCAGCACGGCGGTGCCGTTGCTGATGACAGCCACCAGATTGCCGCGCGAGGTGTAGAGCGAGGCCGTCGCGGGATCGCGCTCAATCTCCTCGCAGGCGGCGGCAACGCCGGGCGAATAGGCCAAGGATAAATCGGACTGGTTGGTCAGCGCCTTGGTCGGCGTGACGGCGATCTTGCCGGGACGGGGATAGCGGTGATATTCGAGCGCGGCGCGGCGCAAATTTTCGTCCATAGATGCTCTCCTGTGCGTGATTAGCGTACATTATCGGCCAGAAATGGCGGGCCATGGCAGAATCGCCGTCCCGCCAGCGCCGACTTTATTGAGGAGAAAACCAATGCCGTCTCATGCTCCCAGCTACATCCGTCACGAAAAACTCAAGGCCTGGGTCGCCGAAGTTGCCATGCTCACCCAGCCTGAGAGCATCGTCTGGTGCGACGGTTCGCAAGAGGAATACGACCGCTTGTGCGCCGAAATGGTCGCTGCCGGCACCTTCGTCAAGCTGAATCCCGTCAAGCGCCCCAACTCCTATCTGGCCTGCTCCGATCCTTCCGACGTTGCGCGCGTCGAGGACCGCACCTACATCTGCTCCGCGAAACAGGAAGACGCCGGCCCGACCAACAACTGGGAAGATCCGGCCAAGATGAAGGAAACGCTCAAGGGCTTGTTCGCAGGCAGCATGCGCGGCCGCACCTTGTATGTAATTCCCTTCAGCATGGGCCCGCTCGGTTCTCCCATCGCCCAGATCGGCGTCGAGATTTCCGACTCGCCCTATGTGGTCGTCAACATGCGCACCATGACGCGCATGGGCAAGGCCGTGTTCGACGTATTGGGCAGCGACGGCTTCTTCGTCCCCTGCCTGCACTCGGTCGGCGCGCCGCTCGCTGCCGGGCAGCAGGACGTCGCCTGGCCCTGCAACCCGACCACCAAATACATCGTGCATTTTCCCGAGACGCGCGAGATCTGGTCCTACGGCTCCGGCTACGGCGGCAACGCGCTCCTGGGCAAGAAGTGCCTCGCGCTGCGCATCGCCTCGACGATGGCGCGCGACGAGGGCTGGCTCGCCGAGCACATGCTGATCCTCGGCGTGGAAAGCCCCTCCGGCGAGAAGACCTACGTCGCCGCCGCCTTCCCGTCGGCCTGCGGCAAGACCAACTTCGCCATGCTGATTCCGCCCGAGTCCTTCAACGGCTGGAAAATCACCACCGTCGGCGACGACATCGCCTGGATCAAGCCCGGCCCCGATGGCCGCTTCTACGCCATCAACCCCGAAGCCGGCTTCTTCGGCGTCGCACCAGGCACCTCCGAGAAGACCAACTACAACGCGATGGCGACGCTCAAGGAAAACATCATCTACACCAACGTCGCGCTGACCGACGACGGCGATGTCTGGTGGGAAGGCATGAGCAAGGAAGCCCCCGCACATGCCATCGATTGGCAAGGCAAGGACTGGACGCCGGAAGACGGCAAGGCCGGCCGCAAAGCGGCGCACCCGAACTCGCGCTTCACCGCGCCGGCCAGCCAGTGCCCGTCGGTCGACCCGAACTGGGAAAGCCCGCAAGGTGTGCCGATCGCCGCCTTCATCTTCGGCGGCCGCCGCGCCACCACGGTACCGCTGGTGTATGAAGCCTTCAACTGGAACTTCGGCGTCTACATGGCCTCCACGCTCGGCTCGGAAACCACCGCCGCCGCCTTCGGCGCCCAAGGCGTCGTGCGTCGCGATCCCTTCGCCATGCTGCCCTTCTGCGGCTACCACATGGGCGACTACTTCAACCACTGGTTGAAGATGGGCCATGTCGTCGAGCAAACGCCGAAGATCTTCTGCGTGAACTGGTTCCGCATGAACGAGAAGGGCGAATTCATGTGGCCGGGCTTCGGCGAAAACATGCGCGTGCTGAAATGGATCGTCGACCGCGTCCATGGCCGCGTCGGCGCGCGCGAGACCGTGCTCGGCTGGATGCCGCGCTTCGCCGATGTCGACTGGTCGGGACTACCGATCACCCAGGCGGAATTCGAGTCGCTGACGCAGATCGATGCCGAAGCCTGGAAGCAAGAACTGGCGTCGCACAAGGAATGGTTCGACAAGATGGGCGAAAAACTGCCGAAGCAACTCGCCCTCAAGCGCGACCTGTTCGAACTCGCCCTGATCGATTAATGCCTCATTTATGTTGAGCGCCAAGCGCATGGAAGGGATTGCCCCCTTCCATGTGATGGAGTTGATGGCCAAGGCCCAAGCGCTCGAAGCGCAGGGCCGCGACATCGTCCATATGGAGGTCGGCGAACCAGACTTCCCGACGCCGCAACCTATCGTCGATGCCGCCCAGCGCTTCCTCGGCGGCGGGCATGTGCATTACACCCACGCACTCGGCCTGCCGCAGCTACGTGCGGCCATCGCCGGGTTTTACGCAACGCGCTACGACCTCAGCGTCGACCCACAACGCATCGTCGTCACTGCGGGCGCTTCTGGCGCACTGCTGCTGGCCTTGGGGGCGCTGATCTCGCCGGGCGACGAATGGCTGCTCACCGATCCGGGTTATCCGTGCAACCGGCACTTTGTGCGCTTGCTCGAAGGCGTACCCCAATCGCTTGATGTCGATGCCACAACCAACTTCCAGCCAAGCGCAGAGAAAGTCGGCGCTGGCTGGACGGCGCGGACCCGGGGCTTGCTGGTCGCGTCGCCGGCCAACCCGACCGGGACGCTCATCGCAGCGGCCCGACTGGCCGAACTATGGCAGACGGTGCAAGCGCGCGGCGGCACGCTGATCGTCGACGAGATCTACCATGGCCTGACCTATGGCATTGATGCGCGCACAGCACTGGAGATCTCCGACGACATCATCGTCATCAACAGCTTCTCGAAATATTTCGGCATGACCGGCTGGCGGCTGGGCTGGCTCGTGGTGCCGCCCGGCATGGTGCGCAATATTGAAAAGCTGGCGCAGAACCTCTACATCGCGCCCTCGACGCCGGCGCAACATGCCGCATTGGCCGCGTTCCTGCCGGAAACGCTTGCGATTCTGGAAGCGCGCCGGGAGGCATTTCGTGCGCGCCGCGACATCCTGCTCCCCGGTTTGGCAAAGCTCGGCTTCGGGATTGGCGCCGAACCGCAAGGCGCTTTTTACATCTACGCCGATATCGGCGCACTCGGCCAAGACAGCTTTACCCTGGCCAGCCAACTGCTCGAACATGCCGGCGTAGCAGCCACACCGGGGCTGGATTTCGGCGCAAACGCGCCCGCGCGTCACATGCGCTTTGCTTACACGGTGAACGCGGAAAAACTTGCTTGCGGGATTGCGCGCATGGAACAGTATTTCGGCGGTTGAGCCGCAACGAACCCGGCAAAACTGATGGCGCAAATAAAAAAGCTGGGGCCGCGCAACGGCTCCCAGCTTCGCTACCGAATACCGCCGATCAGGACGGGCGCGAGCCAGTCGGGAAAGGCCAGGCAGCAGCCGGATTGAGCGACGACTTGAGACCAGGTGCGGCGGCTGTCGAAGGTGCTGCAGGCGTCGTGGCTGGCGCTGCGGCGGTCTTCGCGGCGGCAGACTTCGCAGCGACCTTCTTGGCCACAGGCTTCGCGGCGACGGCCTTCTTCGGCGCCGGCTTGGCTGCTTCAGCTTTTTTCGCCACCGGCTTCGCTGCAGCAGCCTTCTTCGCTACCGGCTTCGCTGCAGCAGCTTTCTTTGGCGCAGCAGCTTTCTTCGCTACCGGCTTCGCTACTGGCTTCGCTACTGGCTTCGCTGCAGCAGCTTTCTTCGGTGCAGCAGCTTTCTTCGCTACCGGCTTCGCTGCAGCAGCCGCTTTCTTCGGTGCAGCAGCTTTCTTCGGCGCAGCAGCCTTCTTCGCTACCGGCTTCGCTGCAGCAGCTTTCTTCGGTGCAGCAGCCTTCTTCGCTACCGGCTTCGCAGCAGCAGCCTTCTTCGGTGCAGCAGCCTTCTTCGCTACCGGCTTCGCAGCAGCAGCCTTCTTCGGCGCAGCAGCCTTCTTCGCTACCGGCTTCGCTGCAGCAGCTTTCTTCGGTGCAGCAGCCTTCTTCGCTACCGGCTTCGCAGCAGCAGCAGCTTTCTTCGGTGCATCAGCCTTCTTGACAGCCGGTTTAGCAGCAGTTGCCTTCTTTGCCGCCGCCGGCTTTTTGGCTTTCTTCTCTTCAGCCATATCGAACCTCCATTGCATGTTTGAGGAAAGAACAATAAACAACCCGCCTACAACAGCACGGATTATTCAGCAATGCCGGCGGACCGGAATCGATGAATTCATGCGCTTTCATAGCCCATCCTTGTGGTAAGCATGGCAGAAGGCGCGAGAGGGAATGTAAATGGGGTGAGGCAAAATAGCGTCGCGGCGAAACTGCGGCGGCGATCCGGGCAAGCGGAACAACGGCGGCCAATCCGATCCAGCTATCGATCGATCGATTTTCGTGCGCCGCGTATCTGCCTGCATGCACCCTCCTTAGCGGGGACTGTCGGCATTGACCTACTAGATATAGTGGGTCAAGGACATTTGGGCACTAATGGTAGTAGGTCGATTTTTTCAATGCAAGGTAAATTGCATGCTGCCTGTGTGTGCGCCTACGGGCGTTGCAGTGAAACCACGCACGCTGATCCAACGATGCGCGACCAATCGAAGTGTGGTCCGGGATCGGTCTTGCGTCCTGGCGCAATGTCGGCATGACCGGCGACGGCCTCAATCGGGAAATGGCGGCGCAAGCAAGCTAGCAGCGTCGCGAGAGCCCGATACTGTGCCTCGATGAAATCGCTACGATCATCGCCTTCGAGTTCGATGCCCAGAGAAAAATCGTTGCAGCGTTCCGCTCCGTTCCAGCAGGAAATCCCCGCATGCCAGGCACGCTCGGCACAGGACACGAACTGCGTTATCGCGCCGTCACGATGAATAAAAAAATGCGCCGACACCCGCTGGGCGGCGATGCCAGCGAAATAAGGATGCGCCGCCGGATCTAGTCCGTTGGTGAACAATGCAGTCACCGCACCGCTGCCGAATTGCCCGGGCGGCAGGCTGATGGCATGGATCACGATCAGACGGATCGACGTGCCGGGCGGACGGGCATCGCGGTTCGGGCTTTCGATCCGCTCGCCCCCCACCAACCAACCGGCGGCGTCGATGCGCCACTCCGGACTATCTTGCGTGGTCAATTGAGTCCCAGGCGTTCCATGCGATAGCGCAGCGAACGAAAGGTCACGCCGAGAATCCGCGCGGCAGCGGTGCGGTTGTAGCGCGTCTTCTCCAGTGCGCCGAGAATGGCCTTACGCTCCTGCTCGTCAAGGTAATCCTGCAAGTTCTGCCCGCCGAACTCCGCCGTCTCGCCAGCACCGACTGTCTGCGGTTGCAATTGCAGATCGTCGCTATCGATCACGGCATTCGCTTGCAAGGCCAGCGCACGCTCTAGGATGTTCTCCAATTCGCGCACATTGCCCGGGAAGGCGTAGGCCTGCAACGCCGCCAGCGCTCGGCCGGTCATACCGGGTACGGGGATGTTGCCGACGTTAGCCAGCCGTTCGAGAATGCGTCGCGCCAGGGCGGGCACATCTTCGTGGCATTCGCGCAACGACGGCATGCGAATTTCAATCACATTGACGCGGAAAAAGAGATCCTGGCGAAATTTTCCCTCATCCACCAGACGCCGCAAGTTCTGGTGCGTGGCGCAAATGATCCGTGCATTGACAGGCTCCTCAACCGTCGCACCAACCTGCCGCACACGCTTTTCCTGAATGGCGCGCAGCAACTTGACTTGCATCGCCAAGGGCAGGTCGGCGACTTCGTCGAGGAACAGGGTGCCGCCGTTCGCTGCCTGGAAGAAACCCTCGCGCTCGCTTTCCGCTCCGGTAAATGCCCCCTTGCGGTAACCGAAGAATTCGCTTTCCATCAAGTTCTCGGGAATCGCTCCGCAATTGACCGCGACGAATGGCTTGTCGCCGCGCACGCTCTCGCGGTGTATCAGGCGGGCAGCCAACTCCTTGCCGCTCCCCGACTCGCCCGAAATATAGACCGGCGCCTCGCTCCGCGCGACCTTGGCAATCAACGCACGTACCTGAGTCATGGGTGCGGATTCGCCCATCAACTCCTGACTGCGAGAGTTCGCGACAGATTTGCCCTCGGGTAGCGCCAGTGCGGAGTGGATCAAGGTACGCAATTGGACGAGCGAAACGGGCTTCGACAAATAGTCGAAAGCCCCGGCCTTGAGCGCAGCCACGGCATTTTCGGTACTGCCATGCGCGGTGATCACCGCCACGGGCAGGGTCGGACACTGCGCCTCGATATGCTTGACCAACTCAAGCCCGTCGCCATCCGGCATGCGCATGTCGGTCAAACAAAGCTGATAACTGCCCTTAGCCAGATATTGACGTGCCTCGCCCAGGCTCGCCGCGCAGTCGCACTCCAGCCCCATGCGCGCCAACGTCATATCGAGCAATTCGCGGATATCCGCCTCGTCGTCGACGATCAACACCCGCGCTACGCGACTCAAGTCGGAATTGGCTCTGGATTCGTGTTTTGCCATACCATTGAGGAAGATATGCAGAAATGTGCCCCTGGTGCATTATCCATCAAGCTCAGGTGCGCCCCATTGGCCTCGCAAAGTTCGCGCGCAATATACAGGCCAAGCCCGGTCCCGGCCGCCCGCGTGGTAAAGAAGGGCTCAAACACTTGGTTGCGCTCTACTTCACCGACGCCTGGCCCATCGTCGAGGATGTGCAATTCGGTCCGCTGCGCGGATACGTTGCGCGCGCCAAGCACGCGGACCGCCCCCGGAACTGCGCTGGCATATCGCAGCGCATTGCCAAGCAAATTCGAAAATACGCGATGCAGATGTCCTCGGTCGAAGTAGAGCGCAAACCCTTCCGGCAATTCGATGCCGATGCGCGCGCTACACGTGGAATCCTGTAGCGACCACTCTTCCAGCAATTGACGCAGGAACTCCCGCACGTCGACATACTCGGGACTGGCGCGATCACGGCGCCCCAGTTCCATGACCTCCGCCACCAGGCGGTTCAGGCGCTGGGTATTGTCCCCGATGATGCGCGTCAGCCTGACCATACCCGTTCCTGGCGGCTCATCGATCAGCAACTCGGCGGCATGGCTGATCGCCGCCAGCGGATTGCGAATTTCGTGGGCCATATTCGCCGTCAAGCGCCCCAAGGCCGCCAACTTCATCTGCTGCGCCTTTTGCTGAAGCCGACCGGTGTCCTCAAGATATATAAGCGCATTGCCGCCATCCCCCGGCGGTAGAAAACGTGCCCGCAAAGCGCGGCCCGTATGGGGAACTTGCAACACCATGTCGGACTCGATACCGCGGCTACGGCGCGCTACGAATTCGCGGGCCAGTTGCGGCGAATAGGCCGCGAGCGTCTGCGCTGGCGGGGCGTCAAACCCCAGCAGGACCGACGCCTGCGGATTTGATTGCCGTACTCTGCCGACAGCATCAATCACCAACACGCCATCCTGCATGTCGCGAATCACGCGTTCGTTGATGCGCATCTGATCGGCGAGTTCGATGCCGCGTCGGCGTGCCAAGTCTTCGTTTGCCACCACGCGCCGCGCCAATAGCCGTGCCGCGATGGCCGAACCGAAGAACCCGATACTGGTCAGGCCCGTACGAAACAAGTCGCCAATTTCGCCCTGATGCCGCAGTATCCGATACGACTGCTCAAACAGGAGAAACATCGTGGCCAGGGCGGCATAAAACAGGACCATGCGCCCTTGCCCGACCAGTCCGGCCCCGACCAGCACCACCAGCAGCATCATCGCAAGCCCACTTTTCGCGCCGCCGCTAGCGAATAACAACAAGGTCAGAAAGAAGATATCGGCAACCACCTGCAGTGAGAGTTGCAGATTGAACGCATGTCGCCAGCGGATCAGGAGCACAAGATTGGCGATGGCAGCAGCCAGGTAGGCGACGCAGGTCCAGAAAAATAGCGCTGGATCCTGGGCACCGACATTCAACGCGCCATCCGAAAACATGATCGCGCCCAGAAACACGCCGGCCACGATCAATCGGTAGTATGAAAAGTACTTCAGGGAACGCCAGAACGAGTCGTTCGGCAGAGCGGCCGCCCCGCCGAGATCAGATCTAGCCAAGCTGACGGTGCTCATCGCAACAATAATGACGCCCTGCAGAGGCTACTGATTCGCTTTCCGGCACATGCAGATGGCAATAAGCGCAAACCACCATTTTTTCAGGGCCAGGCGGGACGCTCTTGCCAGAGACATGACCACTCGATCCCTCATCGCGCCGTCCCCGGAAATACCAATAGAGAAGCAGGATGGTCAGGATCAACAGAACAGTTTTCAGCACGCCTGTTTTTAACCTCTTAATTAGCCCGTTCTCTCCGGGCCAAAGTTCATGCGAGTCCGCCTGAACTACTTACCACCAACCACAAGACGAATGAATTCTAGACTGTCTAAAATGGCTGGTCGGGGTGAGAGGATTCGAACCTCCGACTCCTGCGTCCCGAACGCAGTACTCTACCAGGCTGAGCTACACCCCGAATGGCGACCAACCCAAACTACCGGACCGATCTACCGCCTTCGCAAAGCCGTTACTCAATGACGTCGGCTAACTGCAAAGTCCGACAATTGTAGCAGAGCCTCGCGATATTGGGTATTGGGCAAGGCCAGAAGTGCCTGCTTCGCCTTATCCGCCTCAGCTGTGGCCACGCTCATGGACGCCTCAAGAGCGCCAGTCGCCTTCACCGCACGCATAACCTCAGGGAAAGCATCGCGCCCACCCTGCTCCAACGCAGCCCTCACCAACTGGGACTGTACGGGCGATCCAGTTTTCATCACATGAATCAGGGGCAGGGTTGGTTTGCCTTCGGCAAGATCATCTCCGAGTTGCTTGCCGATTTCCCCTTCCTCTCCCGAGTAATCGAGGACATCGTCCACAATCTGAAATGCCGTACCAAGATGCATCCCGTAATCTGCCAGCCCTTGCTCGACTGCTGCAGAAGTAGCGCCGAGGATGGCCCCTAGTCGAGCAGCGGCCTCGAACAACTTGGCGGTTTTATAACGCACGACGCGCAAGTAGTCGTCGACACCGATGTTGGCATTGTGGCAGTTCATCAACTGAAGCACTTCGCCCTCGGCAATGATGTTCGTGGCATCGGCCAAGACCTGCATGACCCGCACACTACCAACCCCCACCATCATCTGAAAGGCCCGGGAATAGAGAAAGTCCCCCACCAGTACGCTGGCCGCATTGCCGAATTCGGCGTTGGCGGTGTCACGCCCCCGTCGCAACGCCGACTCATCCACGACATCGTCGTGCAGGAGGGTGGCGGTATGGATAAACTCGACCACCGCAGCAAGCACATGGTGCTCTCTGCCTTGATACCCAGCCGCGCCGGCAGACAGCAACAATAAGGCGGGGCGCATGCGCTTCCCGCCGCCGGCAATGATGTACTCGGCGACGTGCCGCACCAGGGGAACATCGGAATGCAGGCGTGCGCGAATCACCACATCCACCGCCTGCATGTCGTCGGCTATGAGTGAGTAAATGGCAGGAAGATTCAAGTTTGTGCTTCCAGAAACGGGTGGCCAATGTTAGGCAAGGCAAGACGATAACGTCAAAGTATATTCGTGCTTATTGACCTAAGGAGCCACAATTATTATCATAGACGGTTCTCTAGTACACTTTTTGGAGTCCAACATGTATGCGGTCATAAAAACCGGTGGGAAACAGTATCGCGTTTCCGCTGGCGAAAAAATCAAAGTAGAACAGATACCGGCAGATGTGGGCACTGAAATTTCCCTGGATCAAGTGTTGATGGTCGGCGAGGGGGAAACCGTGAAAATCGGTACTCCCGTGTTGTCGGGCGCCACAGTCACTGCCAAGGTCATTTCACAAGGCCGCCATCCCAAGGTCAATATTTTCAAGATGCGGCGGCGTAAGCATTACCAGAAGCATCAGGGTCACCGGCAGAACTATACCGAACTCGAAATCGGCGCGATCAACGCCTGATTCCAGACTAGGAGCTCAACATGGCACATAAAAAAGCAGGCGGCAGTTCGCGTAACGGTCGCGATTCAGAATCCAAACGTCTGGGCGTCAAGCGCTATGGCGGCCAACTCATCAACGCCGGCAGCATCATCGTACGTCAGCGTGGCACCCAGTTTCATCCGGGCGACAACGTCGGCATCGGCAAAGACCATACGCTCTTCGCAAAAATTACCGGGACCGTGAAATTTCTGGTCAAGGGAGCGACGCAGCGCAGATACGTCACCATCGTTCCTGCGGCCTGATCCCCGCCGACGCGATGAACCAAGCCCTATCCTGATGGATGGGGCTTTTTCATTTCAAACATGAAATTTTTCGACGAAGCCCTCATCTCCGTAACCGCCGGCAATGGCGGGAATGGCGCGGTATCTTTTCGCCGCGAAAAGTACATTCCGCGCGGCGGCCCCGATGGCGGCGATGGCGGTCGGGGCGGCAGCGTCCTGATTGTCGCCGACCTCAATCTGAATACGCTGATCGACTATCGCTACACACGCATCTATCGCGCCCAGCATGGCGAGGGTGGCCGCGGATCGGACTGTTACGGCAAGGGCGGCGCCGACCTGACACTGCGCGTTCCGGTGGGTACCGTGATCACCGATAGCGCGACAGGCGAACCGCTGGCCGACCTCGATGTCGATGGCGCCAGCACCATAGTCGCGCAAGGCGGCAATGGCGGTCTTGGCAATATTCACTTCAAATCGAGCGTCAATCGCGCGCCCCGGCAGTCCACCTCCGGCCAACCCGGAGAAACGCGCGAACTCAAGCTCGAACTGAAGGTGCTGGCCGATGTGGGTTTGCTGGGCTTGCCGAATGCGGGTAAATCCACTTTTATCCGTGCCGTCTCGGCCGCCAAACCCAAGGTAGCAGACTATCCGTTCACCACCCTGCAACCGAATCTGGGTGTCGTCCGCGTCGGGGAAAACCAGAGCTTCGTCATCGCCGACATTCCCGGCCTGATTCGCGGCGCCTCGGAAGGCGCGGGACTGGGCCATCGCTTCCTCAAGCACTTGCAGCGCACGCGCGTGCTCCTGCACCTGATCGATGCCGCACCCTTCGATCCAGCGGTCGATCCGGTCGCCGACGCCCATGCGATCGTCGAGGAACTCAGGAACTACGCCGAAGAGCTGTTCCTCAAGCCGCGCTGGGTCGTCATCAACAAGATTGACCTGATCCCGCCGGAGGAGCGCGCGGCGCGCATCGCCGATCTGACGCACGCGCTGCAGGCCACCGGCCCGATTTTCGCCGTCTCGGCGGCCACGGGGGAAGGTTGTGTTGCCCTGTGCCAGAAGATCATGCAATTCCTCGAAGCCCGCACAGAACATGCGTAAGGTCATCGCCGACGCCAAGCGAATCGTCGTCAAGGTCGGCAGCGCGCTGGTCACCAACAATGGCACCGGCCTCGCTACCGACTTCATCGCCGATTGTGCGCACCAGATTTCGGTTCTGCACCAGTCCGGCCGCCAGGTGCTGCTCGTCTCCTCCGGCGCCATTGCCGCCGGCATGCAGCGCCTGGGTTGGGCCAAGCGCCCTCATGCCATACACGCGCTCCAGGCCGCCGCTGCCGTGGGGCAAATGGGCCTGACCCAAGCCTATGAAACCGTGTTCGCCGAACACGGGCTGAAATCGGCGCAGGTATTGCTGACGCATGAAGACCTCGCGGATCGGCGCCGCTATCTCAACGCCCGCTCGACGCTGAATACCTTGCTCGAACTCGGGGTCGTACCGATCATCAACGAAAACGACACCGTGGTCACCGACGAAATCCGCTTCGGCGACAACGACACGCTCGGCGCGCTGGTCGCCAACCTGACCGAAGCCGAAGCCCTGATCATCCTGACCGACCAGCAGGGCCTCTACTCGGCCGACCCGCGCCTCGACCCGCAAGCCACGCTGATTGCCGAGGGCGATGCGGAGGACCGGCACTACGAAACCATTGCCGGCGGCGCCGGCAGCGGCATCAGCAAGGGCGGCATGATCACCAAGGTGCTGGCCGCCCAGCGTGCCGCGCGCAGCGGCGCACATACGCTGATCGTCGGCGGCCGGGAAACCGGCGCGCTGGTCCGCGCCGCCAATGGCGAAAACATCGGCACTTGCCTCAAGGCCCACCAGACGCCGCTCGCCGCCCGCAAGCAGTGGCTGGCCGACCATCTGCGCGTCGCCGGGGCGCTCCGCATCGACGCCGGGGCGGTAGATGCCTTGCGCAACGGCAAGAGCCTGCTGCCGATCGGCATACGGGAAGTCCAAGGCGAATTCGAACGCGGCGCGGTCATCGCCTGCCTGGATGCCGATGGCAAGGAAATCGCCCGCGGCCTGGCGAATTACGCCAGCGCGGAAGCCAGCAAGATCGTCGGCCGGCCCAGCCAAGAAATCGAAGCCCTGCTCGGCTACATGGACGAATCCGAACTGATTCACCGCGACAATCTGGTGCTGACCCAGAAAGCGTAGCGGCGCAATTCGCGGCGGAGGCGAGACGGGGGCGGAGCAGGCTCCGCCGTCCCGCCAGCGCCGACTTTGCGTTTACTCGAACTCGACCAGCAGATCCTTCGCATTCACGCTTTCGCCGTGGCGCGCGTGGATGGCCTTCACTAGGCCATCGCGCTCCGCCGTGAGCATGGTCTCCATCTTCATCGCCTCGATGGACACCAGCGGGTCGCCCTTCGTCACCTTCTGACCGGTATGTGCGGCAACGGTGACAATCGTGCCGGGCATCGGTGCGCCGACATGCTTGGGGTTGCCTTCCTCTGCCTGCGGCTTGGCCCGCACGTTGGCGAGGCCGGCCTTGGGCACGCGCAGCACGCGCGACTGGCCGTTGAGTTCGAGGAAGACACGCACCTGTCCATCCTCGTCCGGTCCGGCGCTGCCTTGCTGCGAGACAATCAAGCTCTTGCCGCGTTCGAGATCGACGGCGATTTCCTCGCCAGCGGCCAGCCCGTAGAAGAACGCAGGGGTCGGCAGCAGCGACACGTCGCCGTAGTGGCTGCGGTGCGCGGCGTAGTCTTTGAAGACCTTCGGATACATGAGATAGGAGGCAAGGTCGTTGTCGTCGATCTTGCGGCCGGTGATGGCCTCGGCCTCGACGCGCTTGGCCTCCAGATCGACCGGCGGCAGCGCATCGCCGGCACGGCCCTGCAACGGCGGCTCGCCTTTCAGCACCTTGGTTTGCAGCTCGACGGGGAAACCGTCGGGCGGAAAGCCCAACTCGCCGCGCATCAGCGAAATCACCGAATCGGGAAAGGCAATCTCGCGCGCCGGGTTCTTCACATCTGCTGGCGTCAGGCCGTTGGCGACCATGAACAGCGCCAGGTCGCCGACCACCTTGGAGGTCGGCGTCACCTTGACGATATCGCCGAACAGCAGGTTTACATCGGCATAGGCCTGCGACACCTCGCCCCAGCGGTGCTCGATGCCCATCGCCCGCGCCTGCTCGCGCAGGTTGGTGTATTGGCCGCCGGGCATCTCGTGGCGATAGACGTCGGCGGTGCCGGAACGGATGTCGGCCTCGAAGGGCGCGTACTGGCGGCGCACGCCTTCCCAGTAGTGCGACAGCGCTTGCATGTTGTCGAAATCGATGCCGGGATCGCGCTCGGAGCCGGCCAGTGCGGCGGCGATGGAACCGAGATTTGGCTGCGAGGTCAGTCCGCTCATGCTGTCGAGCGCGCCATCGACGGCATCGCAACCGGCCTCCACCGCAGCCAGCACCGAGGCGGCGGCGATGCCGCTGGTGTCGTGGGTGTGGAAGTGCAGCGGCAGACCGACTTCCTGCTTCAGGGTCTTGACCAGTTCGCGGATCGCGCGCGGCTTGCAGACGCCGGCCATGTCCTTGATGGCGATGATGTGCGCGCCGGCCTTCTCCAACTGCTTGGCGAGGTCGACGTAATACTTGAGGTTGTACTTGGGCCGCTTGGCGTCGAACAGATCGCCGGTGTAGCAGATCGTGCCCTCGCACAGCGCGCCGGACTCGATCACCGCATCCATCGACACGCGCATGTTCTCGACCCAATTGAGCGAATCGAAGACGCGGAAGACATCGATGCCCTCCTTGGCCGCCTGCTGCACGAAGTAACGCACGACGTTGTCGGCATAGCTGGTGTAGCCCACGGCATTCGAACCGCGCAGCAGCATCTGGAACAGCACGTTCGGTACGGCGGCGCGCAGACGCTGCAAGCGCTCCCACGGGTCCTCCTTGAGGAAGCGCATCGCCACGTCGAAAGTGGCGCCGCCCCAGCATTCGAGCGAGAACAATTCCGGCAGCATGCGCGCATAGTGCGGCGCGATCTCGGTGAGGTCGTGGGTGCGCATGCGCGTGGCGAACAAGGACTGGTGCGCATCGCGCATCGTCGTGTCGGTGAGCAGCACGCGCTGCTCGTTTTTCATCCACGCGGCGAACTTTGTCGCACCCAATTCCTTGAGCTTGTCGCGCGTGCCGGCCGGCGGCGCTGCGGAAAGATCGCACATGGCTGCGGCCGGCTTGATCGGCTTGCCCATGGGCAATGCCGGCAGCGTGCGGCCCTTCATCTCGGGATTGCCATTCACCATCACGTCGCCGAGGAACTTCAGCATGCGCGTGGCGCGGTCGCGACGTTTCTGGAACTTGAACAAATCGGGCGTTTCGTCGATGAAGCGCGTAGTGCATTCGCCCGAACGGAACAAGGGATGGGCGATGACGTTTTCAAGGAACAGTAGGTTCGATGCCAGGCCGCGCACGCGGAATTCGCGCAACGCACGATCCATGCGGCGCGCCGCCTCGTCGGGGTTGTGGCCCCAAGCCGTCACCTTGACCAGCAGCGAATCGTAGTAGGGCGTGATCACCGCGCCCGAATAAGCCGTACCGCCGTCGAGGCGGATGCCGAAACCGGCCGGGCTGCGATAGACGTTGATGCGACCGTAGTCGGGCGTGAAGCCGTTTTCCGGATCTTCCGTGGTGATGCGGCATTGCAGGGCATGGCCGTTGAGCTTTACATCGGCCTGTTGCGGCACATACGCATCCTCGTCACCGATCTGCGCGCCTTCGGAAATGCGGATCTGTGCCTTGACTACATCGACGCCAGTCACCAGTTCGGTCACCGTATGCTCGACCTGGATACGCGGATTGACTTCGATGAAGTAGAACTTGTCGGTGTCGGCGTCCATGAGGAACTCGACGGTGCCGGCGTGGGTGTAGTTGGCCGCCTTGGCGAGACGCAGCGCGGCTGCGCACAATTCGGCGCGGCGCTGCTCCGAGAGGTAAGGCGCCGGCGCACGTTCCACCACTTTCTGGTTGCGGCGCTGCACCGAGCAGTCGCGCTCGAACAGGTGCACCAGTTGTCCATGGATGTCGCCCATCACCTGGACTTCGACGTGGCGCGCACGGCGCACCAATTTTTCCAGATAGACCTCGTCGTTGCCGAAGGCGGCAAGCGCCTCGCGTTGGGCAACGTCCATCGCCGGGCCAAGATCGGCTTCGGTTTCGACGACGCGCATGCCGCGCCCGCCGCCGCCCCAGCTCGCCTTGAGCATCAGCGGGTAACCGACGGCCGCCGCCTGCTGCTTCGCCTCGCCCAGATCGCGCGACAGCGCACAGGTCGCCGGCACTACCGGCACGCCGGCACGCTCCGCCAACTCGCGCGCCGAGACCTTATTGCCCAAGAGGCGCATCACCTCGGGCTTGGGACCGATGAAGACAATCCCCGCCCTGGCGCAGGCTTCGGCGAAATCCGGGTTTTCGGAGAGGAAACCGTAGCCGGGGTGGATCGCATCCACATGCGCTTCTTTGGCGACGCGAATGATGTCGTCGATGTCGAGATAGGCCGCGATAGGTTTCTTGCCGGCGCCGACCAGATAAGACTCGTCGGCCTTGAAGCGGTGCAGGGCGAAACGGTCTTCGTTGGAATAGATGGCGACGGTGCGGATGCCCATTTCGCTGGCGGCGCGCAGGACGCGGATGGCGATTTCGCTGCGGTTGGCGACAAGGATGCTGCGGATCTGTTTCATGTTGTGAATCGCTTTGAAATAAACGGGATGGATTGGCGGCATGCCGCGTGCCCGCGACTTTGCCATTACTGGCGTCGCGGGATCATTCAATTATTGCATTGCATCATGAACGCGCTTGTAGCGCGCACCGTCCCACCAGTCCCGAAAAAGGGATTCCCTTCGGTCACGCCGAGTTTGCCTGTCCAGGTTCAGGCAGCCTTGCGGATCTTGACGACGTTTTCCGGCAGACTGGCCGCATCCATCAGTTTCAGCATTGCCTTCACCGGCGGCTTGCGCTCGCCCAAGGCTTGGCTGCGGGCACGCACCAGATCGACCAGCGCCTTCAGCCGGTCGCGCGTCAGCCGCGCCCCCACAGAAGGACGTTTCTGCACTTCACGTTCAATGAACTCGCGGTGCGCGGCCAGCAGTTGCGCCCCACTCTCCTGAAACAGGTTCTGCAAGCGGCCGGGATGATTGGTCGTCGCAATCATCGCCACCAATTCGGCCGGAATGCCTAGCGTCAGGGCATGGTGCAACTGGTTGCCCAGCTTTTTCATTTCGCTCATGGGAAGAATTCCGACGGGAGACTCGGTCACTTTGCCTCATGCGCGCAGGCGCCGATGCCCGGAAAAAACCCGCCTTCCCCCGGCTTTCCTCGGCTTGCCAGAAAAACTGGATCGCTACTTCAGTCCGAGCCGCGCCTTGACCTGGGGCCACTGGCGCCGACTGACCGGCAACTGCTCCGGCACGCCATGCAGGCGCAACATCCAGTGCTGTTCGCCATCGTCGGCGCTCTCGCTGGTGCGTGCCACGCCGGCCACGGCATCGGCCGCGACCAGGCAATTGCGATGGATGCGCACGAAGCGTGCGGCGAATTCGGTTTCCAAATGGGCAAGAGACTCTTCGAGCAGGTATTCGCGTTCGGCAGTGCGCACGGTAACGTATTTCTGCTCGGCGCGCAGATAAAGCACGTCGGCCACCGGCACCAGCAACACCGCGCCGCGCTCGACCACGCGCAAGCGCGTGCGTGCTGCCGGCGCCAGCGCTTGCAGCAAAGCATCGGCAGGGGCAAGACGCTGCGCTTTTTTCAGCGCATCGAGCAGACGCGGTGCGCGCACCGGCTTGAGCAGGTAATCGGCAGCCGCCAGGTCGAAAGCCTGCAAGGCAAATTCGTCGTAGGCGGTGACGAAGACGATGGCCGGCGGGTGCGGCGCGCCCGCGAGCTGGCGCGCCAGCTCGATGCCATCCATGCGCGGCATGCGAATGTCGACGAGGACGATGTCGGCCGGCGTATGTGCCAGCAATTCCAGCGCAGCAAGCCCGTCGCCGGCCTCGCCGACAACCCGGTGGGGAAATGCAGCGGCGATATCAGCGAGCAAATGCTTGAGGCGCGTCCGCGCCGGCGCTTCGTCGTCGACGATGAGGATGGTCGCGGGAACGTTCATAACGCGCTCCGCCGCGGCAATACGACGCGGACGGAATAACGTCCGTCCGTCGTGCGGGTGTCCAGCCGCGCTTCGAGGTCGTAAAACAACATCAGCCGTTCGCGCAGGTTTTCCAGCGCCATGCGATTGCCCGGCCGTTGCTCTGCCGCTTTCGCCGCTAGCGGGTTGTCGATCTCGATACTCACGCTGTCGCGCATGACGGATACATTGACACGAATCTCGCCCGGCGCCAGCGCCGGTTCGATGCCGTGATAAACCGCGTTCTCCAGCAAGGGTTGCAACAAAAAGGGCGGCGCCAGAGTGTCGGCCGGACAAGCGTCGCCCTCCCAGCGTACGCGCAGCCGCTCGCCCAGGCGCAGCCGCTCGATGTCGAGATACTTGTGCGCCAAGGCAATCTCGTCGGACAAGGGCACGAGTTCGCGGTTGTCCTGCATCAGTGCGCGAAACAGTTCGGCCAGCTCTTCGAGCGCGGCTTCGGCCCGGCGCGGATCGTCGCGTATCACGCCCAGTACGGCGTTCAGGCTGTTGAAAAGAAAATGCGGACGAATGCGCGCAGTCAGCGCCGCCAGCCGGGCTTCCGCCAGCGCCGGGGCATGGGCGCGCGCATGCAGGTCGAGCCAGGCCAGGATCAGCAGTGCGAAGGCCCCCGCCGCCAGCGGCGCGCGCCAGCCGAATCCGCCGCCGACCAGAAGTGTCAGGCCCGCGTCGAGCAAGGCCACGGTTGCCACCGCCAGCAACACCACCAGAAGCCCGCCCAGACGCGGCGGCAGGCGCCGCAGGCGCGGCGCGAACGCAAACAACAGCACCAGGACGATCAACAGGGCCGGCTCGACCAGGGCAGCCAACTCGGCAACCGCGCGCGGCAGAGTAGCCAAGGCACGATTGTCTGCAAACGCGACGGCCAGCAGCAAACCATTCGCCGCCAGCAGCACCCGCAACCAAACGCCGTGATTGCGGAAGTCCGGCAGGCGCGGGCGATAGGGGTGCAAGGGTATACTCATGGCTAGACGGGCATTTGCTCTGTCGCTTCCAACAATCATCCTCGCTCAATTATGTCAGATCGCCTCTCCGATGCCAGCGCCGCCAAGGCCTGGTCTGGTCGCTTTTCCGAACCCGTCTCCGACCTCGTCAAGCGCTACACCGCCTCGGTGTTCTTCGACAAGCGCATGGCTGCACAAGATATGCGCGGCTCGCTCGCCCACGCGAAGATGCTCGCGCGTCAGGGCATCATCGCCCAGGACGATTGCGCCGCCATCGAGCGCGGCATGGCGCAAGTCGCCGCCGAAATCGAGGCCGGCACGTTCAACTGGAACCTCGACGACGAGGACGTCCACCTCAACATCGAGAAGCGCCTCACCGCGCTGATCGGCGATGCCGGCAAACGCTTGCACACCGGCCGCTCGCGCAACGATCAGGTCGCCACCGACATTCGCCTCTGGCTGCGCGACAGCATCGACACGCTGGATGCTTTGCTGGTCGATTTCATCCGTGCCCTGCTGGATGTCGCTGCGACCCACGCCGAAACACCGCTGCCGGGCTTCACTCACTTGCAGGTCGCCCAACCCGTCACCTTCGGCCACCACCTGCTCGCCTACGTCGAAATGCTGCGCCGCGACCGCGAGCGCTTCGCCGATTGCAGGAAGCGCGTCAACCGCCTGCCGCTCGGCGCCGCCGCATTGGCCGGCACCACCTTCCCCATCGACCGCGCCTTCGTTGCGCAGGAACTTGGTTTCGACGGCATATGCGAGAACTCGCTCGACGCCGTTTCCGACCGCGACTTCGCCATCGAATTCTGCGCTGCCGCGTCGCTGACGATGGTGCACATCTCGCGCTTCTCCGAAGAACTCATCCTGTGGATGAGCCCGCGCGTCGGTTTCATCGATCTTGCCGACCGCTTCTGCACCGGTTCGTCGATCATGCCGCAGAAGAAAAACCCGGACGTGCCCGAACTCGCGCGCGGCAAGAGCGGCCGCGTCTTCGGCCACCTGATGGGGCTGCTCGTGCTGATGAAGGGCCAGCCGCTGGCCTACAACAAGGACAACCAGGAAGACAAGGAACCGTTGTTCGACACCGCCGACACGCTGATCGACACCTTGCGCATCTTCGCCGACATGGCGCCCGGCATCCGCGTCAAGCCGGAAGCGATGGCCGCCGCGTTGCGCCAGGGTTATGCCACCGCGACCGATCTTGCCGACTACCTCGTGAAGAAGGGTCTGCCCTTCCGCGACGCCCACGAGGCCGTGGCACGCGCCGTACGCGCCGCCGAAACGAAAGCTTGCGATCTCGTCGACCTTTCGCTCGCCGAGTTGCAGGCCTTCTCGCCGCTGGTCGGCGCCGACGTGTTCGGCGTGCTGACGGTCGCCGGCTCGCTTGCTGCACGCGACCATCCGGGCGGCACCGCTCCGAATCAGGTCAAGGCCGCCATCGCCCGCTTGCGCGCCACGCTCTGACGCACCGCGCATGGAACGCATCGGCGGCAAATACGAAATCATCCGCAAGCTGGGCGAGGGGGCGACGTCCACCGTTTACCTCTCCCACGACCCCTTTGCCGAACGCGAAGTTGCCGTCAAGCTGATCTTCCCCGACATTCTCAAAGACAAGGAACGCGGCAAGCTGTTCCGCCACCTCCTCGTCAACGAAGCCTCGCTCGCCGGCAAGCTGATGCATCCGCATATCGTGCAGATCTACGACGCCGTGGTCGGCACGGAAGAAAGCTACATCGTCATGGAATATGTGCCGGGCGGCACGCTGGAGCAGTTTTGCGGCCATGACACTCTGCTGCCGATCGAGCGCGTCGTCGAGATCGTCTTCAAATGCACGCGCGCGCTCGAATACGCCAATCGCATCGGCGTCACCCACCGCGACATCAAGCCGGCCAACATCCTGCTGGCGCAGGCCGATGTGGATGGCAAGGCCGGCAGCGGCGACATCAAGATTTCCGATTTCGGCGCCTGCCTCCAGACCGGCGCCGAGCAGACGCAAACGCAAGTGGTCGGCGTTGGCTCGCCGGCCTACATGTCGCCCCAGCAGGTGCGCGAGCAGACGCTCAACCACCAGACCGATATTTATTCGCTGGGCGTGGTGATGTACCAATTGCTCTCCGGCCGCCTGCCCTTCCAGGCCAGCAGCAACTTCGGCATGATCTACCAGATCTGCAACATTGAGCCATCGCCGCCTTCCTCCTTTCGCAACGAAATCCCCGCCGCGCTCGACGCCGTCGTGGCGCGTGCGATGCAGAAGGAACTCGCGGACCGCTATGCCAGTTGGGCAGAGTTCTCCCACGATCTGGCGCAGGCCTTCCGCAATCGCCAGATCGCCAGCCGCCAACAGGAAGTGCCGGACAGCGAAAAGTTCGAGAACCTGCGCGCACTCAAATTCTTCGACGAGTTTTCGGATGTGGAAATCTGGGAAATCGTGCGTTTCGCCGCCTGGGAGGAAGTCAGCGCCGGCACGCGCCTGATGAAAGACGGCGACCCCGGCGACTACTTCTGTTTCGTCCTCGAAGGCGAAGTGCGCATCGCCAAGCTGGATCGCACCCTGGGCGTCCTCGGGCGCGGCGAAGTCATCGGCGAAATGGCGGTGCTCGACCGCCGCCATCCCCACCGCGTTGCCGATGTCATCGCCCAGACCGCCGCCCGCATCGTCAATATTCCCGGCCAGTCGCTGCGGCGCGCCTCTGAGGCCTGCCGCATGCACTTCTACCAGGGCTTCCTGCTCGTGCTGTCCCAGCGCCTGGGGCATACCAACGTGCTCCTGGCGCAAACCTGACGATGGCCGATGAGCAAACATCGCCGCCGGCGCGTTTCAGGAAGACCGGCGACATGCTCAGGCTCAAAGCCGAGATCGACGGCCTCGACGCGCTACGCGCTGCCGCCTGCGTCCGTACGCCCGACATACTCAGCTTTGGCGGTACGGCGGATGGTCAAGCCTGGCTCGAACTCGAATACCTCGATCTACATCCGTTCGACCGCCAGGGCGGGGCGCGGCTTGGCACAGCGCTAGCGGAGCTGCATCGCAACTCCGCCGCCGCCGACGCACCCTACGGCTGGCCGCAGGACAATTTCATCGGCGCCACGCCGCAATCCAATCAAAGCCAACGCACCTGGGCCGGCTTCTTCGCCGCCGAACGGCTGCGCCCCCAACTCGCGCTGGCCAGCGCGCGCGGCATGGAACGCGCGCTGCGCGACAAAGGCGAACGACTCGCCGACAACCTCGGCGCGCTCTTCCTCGACTACCGGCCGGTGCCGAGCCTGCTGCACGGCGACCTCTGGTCAGGCAATGCCGGGCAACTGCCGGACGGCACGCCGGCGATCTACGACCCGGCCGTCTATCGCGGCGACCGTGAAGCGGATATCGCCATGACGGAACTCTTTGGCGGCTTCCCCGAAAGTTTCTACGCCGCCTATCGCGCTGCCTGGCCCTTGGATGCAGGTTACGAAACGCGCAAAACGCTCTACAACCTTTACCACATCCTCAATCACTTCAACATGTTCGGCGCCGGCTACCTCGGCCAAGCCCGGCGCATGATCGAAAAACTCGCGGCCGAATTGCGCGCCTAACGGGCCTCGGTTCGCGGCCTCAGTTCGTCGCCAGACCGGCCAGCTTCGGCTGCAATTCGCCGGCCTGGTACATCTCGGTCATGATGTCGCAACCGCCGATGAACTCGCCATTGATATACAGCACCGGAATCGTCGGCCAATCGGCGTACTCCTTCAGCGCCGGCACTACCTCGGCATCGGCCAGCACATTCACATCGACGAAACGCGTCACGCCGCAAGCCTTGAGCACCTCCACCGCACGGGCAGAAAAACCGCACTGGGGAAATTGGCGCGTGCCCTTCATGTAGAGCACGACAGGGTTTTCAGTCACGGTCTGGTGAATTTTCTCTTTGGCATCCATGTTGGGCTTCCTTGAATAATAGCTTATGAAATTTGTCGGGAATAGTTTAATGGCGCGATGAGTCATGGTCAACTCCGGCCATTCCGGCCTCGCCTTCCCTTGCCTAGCCCTGCTTATTGCACTTCAGAGCATTCGCCGCATCCAACTCGGTCTGGCCGGGTGGCAGATAACCCAGCACGGCCGCCACCATACCTCCATCCCCCTTGATCAGCGACAACAAATATTTACCGCCATCGGCAAAGGACACTGTGTATTTCCAGACATTGGGTCCCGTAGTCCCGATAAAGCGATACTGGAAACCTGCTCCAAAAATCAGGTCATGTCCCACCGGCCTGATTGTGGTCGAGAAAACCGGCTGGCTACCGTTATACAGATAGCAAGTGTAGGCCCCCGCAAGCAATTCGGTGTTTTCGTCGGTCTGACTAGGCGTGGCACTATCCAGATCGAAGCTCAAGGTATCCGGGTTGAACTTAAATGTCGCGTCGTAACTACCGACACCGGACAGCTTGAGGTGAGTGCCCTTGATCATGTCGTTCGTGCCAGTCGGAGCATAGAGAAAACTCTTGCTCATATCCAAGCTGAGCTGACCAATACAAGGCGTGGCAGCAAAACTGAGGAGCAGCGCAAACATCGAAGGCAATATTTTCATGAGTTTTGTCCAGAATGAGAGAGCACCGTCACGCTCATGCCCTCCGAGGGCATCCCTTGTCACGATGTGGCCGGCATTGCATCAGGTACGACGCTTGCCTTTTTTCTTTTGGCTCGCAGTGGGTTGCGAGGTCTGTACCGATACCTGAATTCCGCCACGCGACGCGTTGATAGAAACTGAAACGCGTGAAGCCAACTTATTCAGAATGCGGTAGTCGTCATGATGACCAACATGAAACAGGCAGTAGATCGCCCCCTCGCTATCCCGCAGTTTTTTATAGAAAGCGCGATATCCCTTGGTGACACGGATGCTCCAGACATTGTCGAATCCGTTTTTCAACTCCGGCCGTAGCGCATTGTCCGCAGTCCGCTCGGAAAACAAAACCAGCACGTCCTGCGTACGCTTTTGCACATCCTGAGGCAACTCCTCATAGGAATGCTCGAAAGAGGGCAGGATCTCAAGTCTTCTCGGCTGCATGGCCCGCTTGTCGTCCGAAGTGCAACCTGATCTGGGCGCCCCCTCTCAATACAATCCGGGCATGTACCGTCGCCCGTTGGTTGATCAACTCCGCTCTTTTAACTTCCAGGCGTAGTCGCGCATCGCGCACCGCCTCCAATTCTTGAGTCATCGCTTCGTGCAGGCGGACTTGCAGTTGTTGCCAAATTCTGACGACACCCTGAGCGGGAGCCGGGCTGGCTGGTGCCGGCCCGGCTAGATAGGGCGCCAAGGCCTCCTTTCGCCGCAACTCGACCTGCAATAAATCTTTGGCCTTTTGCCCCAGCGGCACGTCGTCGCGAGAAATCGCGGCAAGATGGCGAGACTCCATCTCCAGTCTTTGCGCAAACTGCATCACATAGATCTGATAGGCGTTCGCCTCCGCCTGCACGGCAGGGGCAGGCGGATGGACTATCGCCGGACCAGGCGAAAACACGATACGGAACAACTCCTCAGCCCGCCCCGGCAACTGGGGCGGCGGCATGTGGGTCGGCGTGTTGTTCTGGTCTTCGCTCATTCTAAGCGCGCCACAACCTTCGCAACAATGCTCTCGGCATCGAGTCCATGGTACTTCAGCACCTCGTCGTTGCGGCCACAGGCTGGAATCTCCGTCAGCCCCATGGACAAAGCAGGAGGCGTCCCGGCACGCCCAGACAGCACACTACGCAGCTTCTCGCCCTGACCGCCGGCCAGATAATGATTGTCAAGCGTCAGCAATAGGCGAACACCGCTCACCGCGTTCGCCAGCCAGTCCTCGTCGAAAACATTGAGCCATGGCAGGTTGATCACGCGCACGCCAATACCGCGCTCGGCGAGCACGCGCGCCGCCTTGAGCGCCTGCGGCAACATCACCGGGCCATAGGCGACAATCGCAACATCGCCGCCCTCGCGCACCAACTGACCACGGCCATATTCCAGGGGCGGCAATGTCGCGATTTCGGCGGGCACTTCGCAGGGAATCGATACTAGGCGCAGGTAACAACTGCTCCGTGCCTGATCGACGCACCAATCGACCGCATCCTCGACTTGTTGTGGCGTCGCCGGCTCAAGGAGCGTCATGCCCGGCATGGCGGACATCGACGCGATATCGCGCACCGCCTGGTGGGAATGTCCCGGCCCTGCCGGCAGCAAACCGGCCAGCGTACCGACATAGATGATCTTGCGGCCTTCGGTACAGGCGTTGTAGATCTGTTCGTGCGGCCGTGTCGTCAGGAAACAGGCAAACGAATGGACGACGGGCAACAGGTCGGCCAAGGCCATCGCTCCGGATTGCGACACCATATCCTGCTCGGCGATGCCGCACTCGACGAAGCGCTTGGGGAATTTGTCGCGGAACGGAATCAGGCCGGTATCGAGAATCAGGTCGGCATCCAGCGCTATCAGTTCCGGTCTGCGTTCGGCAGCGGCGATCATAGCTGCGCTATAGGCTGGAACCAGGCGCTGGAAACCTGGCGGCATCGACAGGGGCTCGACAACAACCTCCACTGGTGCCGGCATCTCGACGCCGACGTTGGCGGCAGCGTGGCGAATATCCTCATGCAGTTCAGCCACTGCCTTGCGATAGTCGTCGGGGGATGGCGCGCCGCTATGAAAGCGGTAGAACTCTTCCTCAGGCTTCATCGCGGTATGCGCCATGAACGAAACCCCCTGTCCCTTGACGGTATCGGCGATCAACACTTTAGGACGGTGTGTAACTTCCTTGAACTCCTGGAAAACATGCGCCAGCGCCGCATGGTCGTGTCCGTCGCAACGCCGCACCTCCCAGCCAAAAGCACGGAACTTTGCCTCCAGATCGCCCAAGTCGCTGACGTGCGCCACATGGGTGTCCGACTGCACCTTGTTGTGATCGACGATCACGGTGATCTCGTGCATACCTTGATTGGCAGCAGACACCAGCGACTCCCAGATCTGGCCTTCCTGCAACTCACCGTCACCGGTCATCACGAAAATCTTACGATCCGTATCCCCCTTCAAGCGGTCGGCAAACACGAAGCCCTTGGCTTTGGAAATGCCCATGCCAAGCGAACCGGTGTTGACCGGGCACCCCGGCGTACCGACATCGGGATGCCCTGGCAAGCCATTCAGCCGGCGCAAAGCATGGATTTTCTCGAACGGCAGAATGCCCAGAGCGGTATGTACCGCATACAGCGCGGGACTATCGTGCCCCTTGGAGGAGTAATAGCGATCACGGCCGAAGTCGAAATCGTTCAGATACAGCCACGACAACACATCAAGGCTGGAAAAACTGCTACCCACATGGCCGGAACCGGCCCGGGCAATCATGTACAAGGTGTTGAAACGAGCCAACTGGGCAAACAGGCGCGTTCGCGCGACTGGCGAGCCCGTCGCGTTCCGTGCCCGATCAAACGCCTCCTGCGGAAAATACTGTAAGCGCGTTCCGGCGGTCGTCTCCTGCTCCGCCTCGGACTGGCTGTAGGTGATCTGCTCTCCCATCTTCAATTCCTTCCTTTTTCATCGATCCAGGCGGGCATGGCGACCGACGGCAAACGCGCCTCGCCATGCTCCAGCAAACGTTCGGCTTTCCACCAGTCGAACTCTTCATTGACATCCAGCCCCTCCTCGCCCTCAGTGACGAAGGGCACCACCACGCTGCCAGCTATGGTCCGCCCCTGCGCGACAACGCGGGTCCAGGCCAGTTCAAGGCTTGCATTCTGCACATAGACCTCGGGCAAAGCCGCATACTGGCTACTGTGCCAAGGCTGCTCTTCGGGGGTCAGGGGCATTAACGGCAGCATTCGGTTTTGCCGAATCACCCACATCTTGCCGGGATGCTGTTTGCACTTCTCCACCGCGCGCAACGAATCCGCCCCTTCGGCACCGACAAATGCGCGCCAGGCCCGCATGATCGTTTCGGACTGGCGAAACGGGCTGGTCGGCCGGAGAATGCCGAACACATCGTAACCACGTCCCAGCTTGGACAACTCCGCCAGCATCCATTCGACCCACTCGATATCGGGTGACTTGTCGCCCGATATCGCCGCCGATCGCAAGAACGGCACCTCGGCACCGTAGTGGCGTGCGACATCGGCATACAGTTCGCTGTCGGTGGCGCACACCACGGCGTCGAACACCCCGCTCTCGACTGCGGCGCGAATCGAATAGGCCAGAACCGGATGCCCGCCCAGTGGGCGGATATTTTTGTGGGGAATACGCTTCGAGCCGGACCGGGCCGGGATGAATGCGATCACGCGCGGTTTTTCCATGCTTGTCCTCAAATCAGGTCCGGTCGGGTCAGGAAGGAAATGTTCTTGAGTTCGGAGTACACATCCAATGCCTCGACGCCAGGCTCGCGGGTACCGTTGCCGGATGCCCCGAAACCACCGAATGGCATATGCGGCTCACTGCCGAAAGTACCGATATTGACATTCACCACGCCTGCGCGCACGCGCTGGGCAAACCACATCGCCCGATCTACGCTGCGGGTGTGGATCGCCGCCGTCAAACCATATTCTGTTGCATTAGCCAGGGTCAGCGCCTGTCGCAGATCATCCACCACATGCAATGTCGCCACCGGCCCGAATACTTCCTTGCACGACAGCGCTGCTGTCTCTGCCAGCCCCTCGATCAGGGTAGGCTCCACATAACAACCATCGGCCAGTTCGGGACTGTTTGGTGCCACGCCGCCACATAGCACCCGACCGCCCTCGTCACAAGCGGCCTGGATGGCAGCCAGGATCATCTGCTGCTGACGCCGGTTGACCACGGGGCCGAGATCGCAGCCGCCCGCAACGCCGAGCTTGAGCGCGCGCGCCTTGGCGACCAGCCTGTCGCGGAAGGCTGCGAAAACGTTTCTAAACACGATGATTCGGCTACCCGCCGCGCAGCGTTGGCCGGCATTACTGAAGGCCGAGAGCGATGCCCAATGCACGGCCTGCTCCAAGTCGGCATCGTCGCAAACAATAAAAGGATTCTTGCCGCCAAGCTCCAGGGAAACGCGCGCCAGGCGACGCCCTGCCACCTCGGCGATCCAGCGGCCAACCCCGGTCGAACCGGTAAAGCTGATCACCGCCACACGAGGATCCTCGACCAGCGCTGCCCCTGCGGGAGTGCCGCGCCCTTGCAGCACATTCAGCACCCCATCGGGCAAGCCGGCCGCCTGGCAAATTTCGGCAAACATCAAGGCGATACGCGGCGAATCTTCGGCCGCCTTCAGAACGACCGAATTGCCGCACACCAACGCAGGAAACACTTTCCATGCGATATTAGCGATCGGTGTGTTCGCTGGCACGATGAGGGCCGCGACTCCGCGGGGTTGCCGTACCGTATGGCTGGATTTTCCCGGCATACCGGAAGTCAGGGAACGCGCATAAAGCCGCATACCCTCCCCGGCAAAATACTCGCCTTGCAGGATCGCCCCGCCAACCTCGCCTCTGGCATCTTGTGGTGGCTTACCGGTTTCCTGGGCGATGCAAGAAGCCAAATCATCGGCCCGGCGCTTCATACCCACCACCACATCGGCCAGCAACTGCCCGCGACGCACGGGGGTCAATTCGGCCCAGGCCTGAAATGCGGACTGAGCCGCCGCGATGGCGGCATATGCATCCTCGACGGAAGAATCCGCCACCAGACTCAAGACCCCGCCGGTATGCGGATCATACTTATCCAGCCAAGCGTTACTCGCAGGCGGAGCCAACCGCCCATTGATCCAGTTATTCAACTTATCCGTAGCCATCCACTTCGCTTTCACCGCCCTGCGGCGTTTCTTCATGCGTTAAACATCAATGTGCAACTTAAACGATCCTGCGGTTTTCAGGAATGACCCACGTCACCCGACCGACCCAAATCTACTAGTGTCCATTCTATCCCGGCTTGACTGGTCGTATTCTGGATTCCCGCCCCGTCGCAGCCTGCGCGCCAAGCAATTGGACGCTGCGACAGTAGATATAAACCAAAGCCAGGGCTTGAGCGGCGAGAAACACCAACCAACCGCCAAGCGCACCGCCAAAACCGAACCCCCAAGGCCCAAAACAGAGAAAAAGACTTGCCGTCGTCAGTGCGACCCAAAGGTTCCAGCGCATATCGCGTCTGACCAGATAACCAACCGATGCCGGAAATTGGAGGGTAAACAACATGCGACCAATCACCGCGAGCGGCAACAAGGGCAAGGACTGGGCCAAGAGCGTCGCCTCGGCATCCGCCAGATACAGCACGGCGACCCCGACCATCCAGGACAAAACAGCAGCGAGCAGACTTATGCCGACGATCCAGCCGAACAAGCGGGCAAATACCTTCCCGACATCCACTTCTCCAGCCAGTATGTAGGCACGCCCACCCCAAGCCATCAGGAACGGCTGGCCAAAAGCCGTATCGAACACCGCCGATGCCTTGAGTGCCAAGGCCATGGCGCCGGCCGCCAGGGGAGAAACCAAGGCCAGACAAAGCCAGGGAAGCAAAGCATCGGCCCCATATTTGAAAAAATTTCCTACTGCAATCGGCCAACCATAGGCCAAAAATCGGCGTGCCAGATCCCCCTTGAATATGGGTAGTCCCGGCACCTGCGCAATTGCCCAGAGTAAAACGGATGAAGCCAGCATGGCCAACGCCTGCGCCAGCAGCACCGTGTCAAGCGGAGCCGCAGCACCCGGCCCCAGCCAGGCCACCAACAACAGCATCAGGCCGAGCCGCAGGGCACTCGAAAACATAAAAGGCAAGGGATTGCGCCGCGCGCGCAGATCGGTGACCAACATCATTTGCACATTGGCCAGTAGCAACACGCCCCCAAGCGTCAGCGGGCGAATCTGGGGCTGCAAGCCGAGGATTCCAGAGAGCCATGGCACATCCAACAAGGGGGCGACCATTGTTCCCGCCGCCAATCCGGCGAACGCCGTCAAGCTCGTTGCAGTCCAGAATCCAGGCCCGCGCCGAAGCTCGCCCTCGTCCGCCACATGCTGAAGATAGGCGAACTTCACCCCGAGCTGCGTGATGCCGGCCAAGACGACAACCAGTGCCTCGACGGCAGCCAGCGCGCCGATCAACTCCAATGTCATGAAGCCGAGCAGCAAGGGCACCAGAACGAACGGCTCGATCGCGAGTATCGCGTAAGCGAGAAAATAGCGCCGGCCATCGTGAAGCAACTCTGTTCGATATCGCCCCGCCACTCCTGCGGACTCCAGTGCGAGACTGGCGACCATGCCGTTTGCAACAGTCAAGCGTCAGCAGATCAAATCGCGGTCCAGCCGCCATCCACGGTCAACGTCGTCCCGGTCATGTAGGCGGATGCCGGACTGGCGAGAAACAATACTGCGCCGTTGTACTCATCGGCCTGGGCCATGCGGCCGGTTGGGATGCGGCCGCAGTAGGCATCGAGAAACGCCTGTTCCTGGTTGGCGAACACGCCCGCGATGACCAGCGAATTAACGCGCACGTTCTTCTTCGCCCAATACACCGCCAGGTAGCGTGTGAGATTTAGCAAGGCCGACTTCGACACAGAATAGGCCACAGGTTTGTAAAAGATCTCTCCACGCTGGCGGCGGTATTCGTATAAACCCTGGTCCGGGGATACCACGCCATAAATCGAGGAGATGTTGATGATCGAACCCTTGCCCGCCTGGGCCATCACCGCGCCGAACACCTTGCAACTCAGATAGACCCCCTTGACATTCACATCCATGACCCGATCCCAGGAGGCGTCAGGGTAGTCCTCAAAAGGACCGTTCTCGGATGCAGGGGCGCTCGGCGGCGAATCGATTGCGGCATTGTTGATCAAGACCGTGGGCACACCCAAGCGTTGCTGTGTCTCCGCCAGCGCCGCATCAAGCGATTGGCGCTGCGTCACGTCCGTCGCCTGAAAATGGAAACGCTGAGGGTATTTCTCTTCCAACTCGGCCACACCGGCGGACGGCTTCAAATCCACCCCAGCAACCCGCGCGCCACGCTCCAGAAAAGCACGGCAATATTGCAGCCCCAACTGGCCGGCGCCACCAGTCACCACCACCACGTCATTGCCGACATCGAATAACTTGTCATTTCCCATTTCGGTTTCGCTCAATCAGTCTCGTACCCGCCACGCGGCAGGGTCACGGAATTATTGGGGGTACCCATGCTTGGCATGGAAAATTCTGTCGCAAACCTCGCGCACCGCGCCATGTCCGCCCATGCTGGCCGTGCGATACAGCACGTGGGAGAAAATCTCTGGATAGGCATCGGCAACTGCAATGGGCAAACCCACCGCCTTGAACGCCGGAATATCGTTTACGTCGTTGCCGACGAACGCCGCGCACGCGGGATCCACTCCGCGCGCACGACAATATTCGACGATAGCGCCCGCCTTGTCCTCGATACCCTGAATGCAATGAGTCTTGAGCTTGGCCGCACGAACACCAACCACCGGATTGACTTCGGTGGACAAAATGAATGGCTCGACGCCGACCCCGCGCAAACGGGACAAGCCGATGCCGTCGCTACGCCAGCAGCGTACCGACTCAATGCCATCCTGCGTGACATACACTGTGTTATCGGTAAACACCCCGTCGAAGTCGAATGCCACCACCTGAATGGTGGCAAACAACTCGCCAAGGCGCCCCATGCCCTGCGGGCGGGTATAGGGCGCGCCCATCAAGAAGCCAGATCGCCTAGTTCGACGTTCTGCTCTATCTTCAGCGCGGTCACCAGTCGCTTGCCGATTACCTGATCGTACATATAGGGCGGCAGGCCATCGGCCGGACATTTGTAGGCCAAGTCAGCCTCGGTGATGATATGGCCAGCAGGCAAATCACGTGCGGCAACGATCTTCTTGCCCATCTTGAACAGGGGAGGATCTTCGCTCGGGAAGCGGCGCTTGACGCCATCACCCAGCGCCGTGCGGGCACGGCGCAAGTCGCGCACCAGCTTTTCGAGGCCCGTGTGCTCAAGCGAAAACGCATGATCGGTGCCTTTTAGAGCGCGATTCAAGGTGAAATGCTTCTCGACCACGCGGGCGCCAAGCATAAAGCCGGCCAGCGCCATGGAGATGCCGCTGTCGTGTGCCGAAAAACCAATGACGATATCCGGAAACTCCTTGCGGTAAGTATCGATCACGCGCAGGTTGAGCTCCTCGTAGGCCGGTGGATAACCCGACGTACATTGCATGATGGACAACTGCGTGTTGATCGGCATGATCGCCTCATAGGCGCGCCGTACCTCTTCGAGCGTGGCCCCGCCGGTGCTAACAAACATCGGCCGCCCCAGCTTCGCCACGTACTTGAGCAGGGGAACGTTGGTGATGTCGCCGGAGGCTATCTTGTAAGCGGGGGGAGCGAGCTCCTCAAGAAAGTCCGCGCTCGGAAAGTCGAAGGCCGTGGAGAAGAACGTGATGCCTAGCTCTTTGGCATACTTCTTCAACTCTTGATATTCGTCCTTGCCAAATTCGAGAAATTCGCGATGCGCGCCATAAGTAGGCGCGTAGGCATTCTCGCTATTGTAGGGGCTATCGTACATCTCGCGCGTGAACAACGCACGGTTGTTACGCTTCTGCAACTTCACCGCATCGGCACCAGCGGCCTTGGCCGTCTTGAACAGCTTCTTGCACTGATCGACGCTACCCTGATGGTTATGACCGATTTCTGCAATCACGTAACAATCGGAATCCTCGCTGATCTCGACTCCATCGACAACAAGCTTTCTCATGCTTCCACTCCTGTAGTTTGAATTCGGTTCGGACCAGGTCAGCGGCGAGAGACACCCGAAAACCAGCGCCCTGAAAATCAGCAGTGGATTATAACCGTCGAGCCATCATCTTCTGTGATGGCTATCACATGCTGTGCCGTTATGCCTACCTATCTACAACGCATCCTTGGCGGCCTGTCCAATGCTCCGTGCGGGATTGCCGACATAGACCGCATCGCTTGCCGTGTCCGCCGCCACGACCGCGCCGGCGCCGATGAAACTGCGCGCCGCGACGCTCAATCCATCGCGCAGCACTGCCCCCGTCCCAATGAATGCCTGCTCGCCCACGCAGATATTGCCGGACAGAGCAGCGCCGCCGGCAACGAATACATGCGCTTCGAGTTTGCAATGATGGGCAATGCACGCGCAGCAGCAGATAATCGAATTGCTGCCGATGCTGACAAAAGGCTGCACCACGGCATGCTCGAAAATCAGCGAGTTCTCGCCGATCCGCAGGTCCGGCCAGACGCTAGCGCGGCTGGAAACATAGTTGGCGAAACCATAGCCGCGGCACTTGGCCGACTCGTAGCGCGCACGCCGAATTGCGTTGATCGAATGATACCCCAACGGGATAATAAGTTTTGCCGCCGGGGGCGGATAAAACCTTTCCAACTCCTCGAATGCGACCACAGGCAAACCCATGAATTCAGGCTCGCGCAGGAAATCGGCATCGACGGTAAACGCCCGCACGCGGAACGGGCTATCGTGCGTCAGGCAATACCAGACCAGACTGGCAAATCCACCCGTGCCAAAAATCACGACATCGTCCATCTGCATACGCTTATGCTCCACGCCTATCGACCTGTGCGGCAAACACCCGCGCCAGCGCCGCGACCACTTCTACGCACTGCGCCGCAGTCAGCGCCGCAAACCAGGGCAAGCCGAGTGCGCATCCGGCTAGCGCCTCGGTGTTTGACAAGCGGCCAACGCCTTCCCGTCCGTAGCGCGGACAATGGGCGAATGCGGGCTGCCGATGCAGCGGTGGCAAATACCATGAGCGCGTCTCAATTCCCTCGCCCCGCAGTGCCTGTGCCACACCTTGCGCCGGCATGGGCAGGCGCACCATCAATTTTGCCGGCACGGCATCGGACGCAAAACCGTGCTGGAGGCGCAACCCCGGCAATGCGGCAAGCAGCGGAGCATACAGGCGCCAAAGCTCCCGCCGTCGCGCCTGCACGGCAGGCCAGCGCAACGACTGCGCCAAGCCGACGGCGGCGGCGTATTCCGACAGCTTCGCGTTCATGCCCGCCTCCACTACCACGCCCTGGGCGAAACCAAAATTCGACAGGCTGCGCACGCGCGCCGCCATATTAGCGTCGCGCGTGACCAGAGCGCCGCCCTCACCTATGCCGAACGGCTTGGTCGCATGGAGGCTGAATGCCGCATGCACATGCCGGCCAAGTTTCTGATTGCCAAACGCAGCCGCCGCGTCAATCAACACCGGGATGCCGCTTTCTGCGGCCAACGCATCCCAGGACGCCACATCCACCGGGTTGCCATAGCTTGCCACGGGCATGATCAGTGCCAACGCGTAGGTGCGCGCGGCCTGGCGTGCCAGCGCCGGTGTCAGCAACCATGTATCCGGATCGACATCGGCCAACACGGGCACCAGTCCGCAACGCAAGACAACGCTGGCGGTGGCGGGGAAAGTCAAGGCCGGCAACAACACGTGCGCGCCGTGCGGCAAATCCAGCGCACGCAGGCCCAGTTCGAGCGCCGCCGTGCCGCTGCTCGTGGCGATCACGGCGGGGGGCACACCCGTTCCAACCCAATGCGCTGCCAGCCAGGATTCGAACTCGGTCGCCAAAGGGCCGAAATTCGTATAGCGGCATGCAGCATCAATGCGCTCCAGCCAGGGCATCAGATCCCGCGCTTTGGGCATATCGGGCAGCAGCAGCGGTATGCGGTAGCGTTCTAGCGGCCGCACAGGCAAAGGCAGGCATCCGCCCGGTGGATTCGTATCTTGATACGTCAGCATGTCAAACGGGGCCATCCGGCATGACCATAGGATAATCGAGTTATCCCATTATCGAGCAGAAGCGCTGCGAAGTTTGGCAAATAATGTCTCCCCAGCCACGAAGCAGCATTCGAGGTCGCCCCACTGGCGCGCAAGCCATTCATCTGCCGCGCGCTGTGGGCCATCGGCGAAGGCCCAGCGATAATCGTCGATCACTACCCAGCCACCCGGCGCGACAAACGGAATCCAGGTGGCACAATCGCACCTAACCGCCGCCAATCCATGATTTCCATCGATATGCAGCAGGACGATGCGGCCTGAATAATCGACCGTGCCGAATTCGCTTGAAGTCACGCGGGCGGCGCCATAGCGTTCGGCTGCCATGGCTGCCGGCAAACGCAGATAATTCAGGTCGCCCGCCGCATAGGGGCGTAAATTCGCACAAAATACGTCAAACATTTCATCGCAATCGAACCCGGCGGTCGCTTGATCCACCATGTGACCGCCCGCAAATTGGCCGAGACACTCGCGCGACCAAGGATCGATGCACAGTACCGGCCCGACGCCGAACATGCGCGCTAGCAACAGCAATGCCAGCGACGACTTGCCACACCAGACGCCAATTTCGACCACATCCCCTGCCGGTGCCGAACGCATCGCCTCGGCCAGCATCAGGATCTTGGCGTCGTCGCACATACCGTCAATCCTGTCGGCATGCAGCAGCAACGCCGCCAGTTCGTCCCGCGCGCGCGCGGGACGCGCGCCAGGCAGGCGCAGATCGCCACCGCCGCCAGCGTGGCGTTCGACCAGCGCCGCACTCCGGCGTAACGGCCGTCCCATGTCCTGCGCCGGATTCTCGTTCCACAGCCGGATATCGCGTCGCGCAGCCAGCAGATCGGCGAGCAACCGCCACACCACGATGTGGGGTGTAAAGATCCGCGTGACGCCACGCTGCGCGCAGACCTCCAGCAGTGTGTGCGCGAAGGCGGGATCGCTCGCATAGGGCAGACGAACCCATTCGCCATACAGCGCGCGCGACGGCTCGTGCCGCAGCGAAGACGCGCCAACGACGCGAAAGCCTGCGCGGCTGGCCTGTCGGGCAAAATCCTGCGCGGCAGACATGCCGCAGGGAAACACCAAGACGCCATCGGATTTGCCGTCCATTCAGCTCAGCGACTCCAGCAAGCGTTCGTTCATCTCGGCCAATATCCCGGTGAAGATTTGCTCAGGCAGGCAATGCTCGGCAACAAAGATCCTCACCCTGGCCGCCAGCTCGGTCCGCCGGAAACGGTCGTCCAGCAGCGCGCCGATTGTATCCCGCACGCTTTCCGGTCGGTCCGGATCGTAATAGATCCCGTCGATGCCCGCCCGCGCCAAGATCTCGACATGCGTCCCTTGGCTGGGCAATATCGGTATGGCGCCACGAAACATGCTGGTCGTACAGCGTTCCGTCAGGGCGTTGCGCATCGCCCAGACCGGCGGGCATACCACAAGGTCGCCCGCTTGCAGTTTGCCGAACGTGTCCAGGTAATGCTGTGGCGCCGCGAATTCGCAGTCTGGATGCAGGGCCGAAATGGCTAGCCCCAGATCTGCGGGCGAGGCATCGGTATGGATGCAGGCGGGCAATTGCGCCAGCGCCCGGATCAGGCGTGCGCGCTGGGTTGCCGTGTTCTTCAGAACCAAGTCCCGCAACATTTCGCGCATGGACACGTCGCGCAGGATAGCGCCAGGCTGTACGCCCGCCTGCCCGACGAGAATATCGAGGCAGTCTGGTGCGGCGGCTTCCTGTGCCAGATTAGCGCACCGGTAGAACAGATCCGCATCGTAACGACCCGGATTGAGGAGTTGCGCCTTCAGGTTGGCAAAAAGGAAAATTCGCGGTGCCACGCCAGCGAGGGGGAAACTCGGCGCCGGTGAGACGCCGGGCAATGCCAACAAGGCCGGCAGTTGCCGACCCTTGGGCGGTTTGCCCGTTAGCAATGCATAGTGGCAGGCAAAATCCGGATCGAAATATATCCAGACGGTTTCATGTTCCGCATCCTGAGCCTGCAGAATACGCTCGATAACCGAGGGACGCGCAAGCAAGGGGATCGGGAAAAAGTTCGCCAGCTTGGTCGGCCGGTTTGAAAACAACTCATGCAGCGGCGCGCTCCGCCTGCCTACGCTGCCACTTTCTACCCGGTGTCCATAGCCGAAATAGATATCCGCATCGTGGAAATAACGTGGTATGTCCTCAATGCGGAACCCGCTCCCGACCTTTGGAATGTCTTCGACCTCATGTCCCTGGGCGCTCAACCATGCAGAAAATGCCCCGACGAAGTCGGCCACGATCGCATACGACTGCGACTTATCGAAAGCGGTCGACCTGTAGGAATCGTAGATATGAATCTTCATCGGCGCGCCCTACCCGTCGTCACCGCGCGGGCCCGCACGTTCAAGATCCGGCTCGGGTCGCCAGCGACTTGATCAATGCCAACTGGCGCGACAGGCACGCCTGATGCAAATCGTAGCGCTGTACCGCTTCCGCGCGCGCGGCGGCGCGTAACGGCCGCATCGCGGCGGGCGCGGCCAGCGCTTCGACGACGCTATTCGCGAGTGCCGCGACATCGAAGAAATCGACCAGCAGGCCGTTGCGCCCATGCCCGATCACCTCCTGCACCGGCGGCGTCGCCGAACCCACCACCAGACAACCTGCCGCGAGCGCCTCGATGCAGCTCCATGACAGGACAAATGGATAGGTGAGATAAACATGGCAGGCCGATACCTGCAGCAGCGCCAGATAGGCGTCGTAGGGCAACTGCCCGACAAAATGCACGCGCGTCATGTCAAGGCCGGGCTTCACTTCGCGCAGGAAGCGCTGTTTCCAACTGACGCCATCCGTCGGCTTGGCGCCATAACTGGTGCCATCCCCGCCCACGATCACCGCGCGCGCGCGCGGACGTCGGCGCAAAATCTCCGGCAGCGCACGCATGAAGACGTGATAACCGCGATAAGGTTCGAGATTGCGGCTGACGAAGCTGATGACCTCGTCGCCCGGTTGCAGTGGCGCCTGGTTTGCATCCAAGCTGATGCGCGCCTGCAGATTCGGCGCCACGCGCCGCGTGTCGATACCGTCATGCACCACCTCAATCAGCTCCCGATAGCGCTCCGGATAGGTATGGCGCTGCCAAAGCGTCGGCGCAATCGCCATGTCGCTCGCCTCCAGCGTCAGCAAGTTGTGCGCGTTGCGCGCCCGGATGCGGCAGGGCTCGTCCGCATCGGGCAGGGGAAACTCGGGATCGAACCCGACGTCCTGACCGCTGGCCCGATAATAAAACTCGGCATAAGTCAGCAGGGCGCTGGCGGGGAAGACATCCCGCAAAAACAAGGCCTCGCCCCAGCCCGCATGGGCATAGATCACGTCGGGCACGAAGCCGGCATCGCGCAGCTTGCGCGCCGCGCGGACGCAGGCCTCGCCGCGAATTGCCTTCGACTCGAAATCCGCCACCCAGGGCTGGATGTTGCGCGACGTGCCGCGCGTCAATTCATAGCGCACCAGGCGCGCCCCGGTATCGCCCTCCTTGCCATGCAAGCTCAGGGCAAACACCTCGTGGCCGGCCTCCCTGGCCAAATGGCGGGCGAGATGCTGAAACTGGGCCGGGAAATTCTGATGGACGAAGAGGATGCGCATCGCCGCTCAACGCCTACGCAATCGCAGCATCGGCAAGCGCTCCCCGCCAGTCCGCCGGCCGCACACCGGCCCTAAGAGCGCTCGGGATGCGTACCGACAGCGGGGAAGGCAAGGACTCTCGCCCAGGTTTGCGCGTCATCGTCGCCCAATGCGCCACTGGCCTGTCGCAACTGCAAGACCGCCAGCATTGTCTCGGCCTGAGCACTGAACAATTCGCGCTGTGCCGTGACCAAGGCGGCGCGCGCGGCCAGAACATCCACCTCCAGCTTCACATTCAGGGCGCGACCGGCACTGGCCGCCGCAAGCTGGGATTCACTGGCCCTGACACGCTGTGCGGCGGCCTCAATGCGTGCCACTCCGGAGATGGCCTTGTAATAATAGGTCTGCACATCGACGGCAGCGGTTTCGCGGGCGTTTTCGAGCTCTTCCTTGACCCGGTCGCGCATCGCCGCCGCCTCGTCCACACGGGAATTCACCAGCCCGCCGGAAAAGAGCGGGATCTCCAGTTGCAGGCCAACCGCCACCTGATTCTGCGTATTGGCCGACGAGCCATCGACAATCGACGTACTGCCGGAATTGAAGGTGTGGCCCTTGCTGGCCACCAGATTCAGGGTGGGTAAATGTCCAGCGCGGGCGGCGGCAATATCCTTTTCCATGATCGCCAACTGCAATACATGTGCCCGCACCAGAGCGTTCTGTTCTTTGGCCTGATCGATCCAGGCTTGCACGCCGTCTTTCAAGAGAGGCGCCGGGAGGCTGCCAAAGATAAACCGGCCAGACGGCACCCCGCCACCGACGATCTTTGCCAGGGCCGCAAGCTTAGCCTTCAATTCGCCGCTGGCGACCTCGACGTCGGCTTCGGCCTTGCCGCACCGCGCCTCCGTCTCCAGCAAGTCCGGCACGCTCATCAGCTTGAGTTTGGCTGCGCTGCGCGCCTGTTCCTGGGCAAGCCGCAAATGTGCCTGCGTCATCTCCGCCGCCTCGACATTGCGTTGCGCACTCTGCCAGTCCAGCAGCGCACGGACGTAGCGCACCAACAGATCCTTGCGGGCAACCTCCAGTTGAATGAAGGACTGCTCGACCTGCAAATGTGCCCGGTCGTACTGCAACAAATTCGCCAGTCGAAACAAAGGCTGGGTCAGCGTTACCGACCAACCGTTCACCAGATACTGCCGATCGATACCGGCGAACCGGGTATCGGCATAATTCACTTGCGCGTCGTTGTTGGTGCGATTGACGTTCGCGTTGATGGTGGGCAGCAGCCCGGCCCGTGCTTGAGGGACTTTCTCCAGCACGGAACGATGCTGGGCTGCGGCCGCGAGAAACACCCGATCCGAGCGCAAGGCGGTCTGATAGCCTTCGGCGAGAGTCCCCATCGACCAAGCCGGCAGCGCAAAGACGAGCCCGCACCAACACGCCAGGCGCAACAAACAGCTCATGCCGATCAACATCGATCCTTCACCATAATGCTTGCCAAGCGCCGGTTCAAGCCTGGGGCCGGCTGAACTGAAAATTGATCACTGACGAATTCGGGTAGAGCGGCGATGTTCTGTCGTTACGCGACAACACAAACCCCGCCGCCTCGACGGCCTGCCTGACAAACTCGACCGACTCGCCACGCTCCGAATTCAACTCGATCGACAAAGTCTTCAGGCGCGGGTCGCGCAACGTTTTGCCTGCCCCCGCGACGATTTTCTCCTCGATCCCATCCACGTCGATCTTCATGTGGTTGGGGAAGTCGGGATTGAAGCGCTCGATGAAATCGTCGACCGCATAACCGATCATCCCCTGCAGGAACTTTGGCGTATAGAGCTTGCCGCTGTCGTTGATCGGCACCTCGAAGCTGCACTGGGCCTCGCCCGCCTTGGAGCTTTGCACATTCAGCACGTCGCAGCCTGCGTGGTCGGCGAATGCCAGGCAAAACGCGCGCGCGCGGTCGTCGAGGCCGTTCAATTCGATGTTCATGTTCAGCACATGGTAATTCGACGCCAGCGGCTCGAAAGCCCACACCTTGGCATTGCGCAGAGCTGCCGCATAGACGGTGTAGAGGCCGACGTTGGCGCCGATGTCCCACAGCACCTCGCCCGGTTGAATCTGGTTCAACCACTCGATGGTCTCGGGCTCCTTGGTAAACAAGGATTTGTAGCGCCATTCGGTCTTGCTGTTGAGACGGTAGAACTTCAGCAGGTGCTCCTTGTCTTCGCCCACCTTGACGCCGACAAGCGATTCCTGCGGAGCATAGATCATCAGTGCGGCGGCGATTCCTTTGGCCATTTCAGTTCCCTTCTTAATGTTCGCGCATCGCCTTGCGGAATAAATCCGTCCAAGGCGCCAGCAAGTATTCGAGCACAGTCCGTTTATCGGCCTCCAGCAATACCTCGACGGGCATACCCGGCGTGATGGCCGAACCTTCCATCAAACGCATCTGGTCGGGCCCAACTTCGACGCGCACCAGATAAAACGGCATACGCGTATTCGGATCGACCAGCGTGTCCGTGGCCATGCTGGTCACATGGCCGCGCAACAAAGGCGTGGTGCGCTTCGGCAAGCCGCTGAATTTCACCTCGGCCGGCATGCCCTGCTGCACATAACTGGCGTCGAGCGGCTTGAGTTGCGCCTCCAGCACCAACTTTTCGTTTTCCGGCACGATATACATCATCGGCGAGCCGCCCGCGACCACGCCACCGACCGTGTGGGTCTGCAAGCCCACCACCTGGCCGGCCTGCGGGGCCCGCACCACGACGCGGCGCAGCATGTCGTCGGCGGAGGACAGCATCTCGCGCGATTCGCGCAGACGCGCACGCGCGGCATCCAACTGGCTGCTGACATCCTTCTGATAGGTCGCCTGAATCGCGCCAAGCTGCTGGCGCGTCTCGACTTCCAGGGAGCGCAGGCGCTGCATCTCCCCAAGCAGGCTCTGGCGTTGGCCATGCAACTGGCTTAGATCCCGCTCCAGCGAGCGCGCCTGCGTCGCCGTCGCGAAGCCTTGCGCGAACATCGATTGCATCGCGGCATTCTCCTTTTCCACCAGCGCGATCTGGGTCGCGTTCGCCTTGCGGGTGCCCTCGATGCCTTCGATCTGGTGCAGCACCTGTTCCAAGCGCTGGCGCTGGGTGGCGCTTTCGTCGCCGATCTGGCGCCGACGTTCGATCAGGATATTCGCCTGGTCCTGCCGTATCGTCTGCAGGCGCGCATCGTCGGCATAGGGTCGCAATTCTTCCGGCATCTCGAAGCGGGTGTCGCCGCGTCTTTCGGCGAGCAACCTGGCTTCGAGCATCGCGTCGAGCATGGTGCGCGCCAGCACCGCCTCCCGGCTGGCGCGCGCTTGCGTGCCTTCGAGGATCACCAGCGGATCGTCCTTGCTCACGCGCGAGCCTTCCTTGACCAGGATTTCCTTGACGATACCGCCCTCGAAATGCTGCACCGTCTTGCGGTCGGTTTCCACTGCCACCTTGCCCATCACATGCACGCCGCTGGCGAGCGGCGTCAAGCCGGCCCAGAGGCCGAAACCGACGATGGAGATGGCGACCACCCACAAGCCAGCCCGAATGGTGGGGCGCACGTCGGTGCGCAAGGCCGGCGCGCTCTCCGGCACTTGAACCTCTTCTGTTGCGGATTTGCTTGTTGCTAACCAGCGCATCATTCCTCCTCCGCCGCGACATTGTTTGGCACATCGGCGAGGGACTTGCTGGAAGCGGCGCCGATACCGCCGGCGGGCGAAACGATCTTCAAGCGACTCAATAATTCGTCGCGCATGCCATAGGCCGCCGCCTTGCCCTGCTTGAGATAAAGCACCTTGTCCATGTTTTGCAGGATGCGGGGATTATGGGCGATCACCACGATCGTGCGGCCGACCGCTTTCAAGTCCTCCAGCAGGCGCATCAGGGCAAGTTCGCCGTCGCCATCCAGATTGGCGTTGGGTTCGTCGAGCACAAGCAGTTGCGGGTCGTCGTAGATTGCCCGCGCCAGCCCGAGGCGCTGCCGCTGTCCGCCCGAGAGCACGCCGCCCTTGGCCTTGATTTCGGTATCGTAACCGCGCGGCAATTGCAGGATGACCTCGTGGATGCCCACCTTGCGCGCGGCCTCGATCACCTTCTCGTCGTCGCGCGGGCCGAAGCGCGAGATATTCTCTGCCACCGTGCCATTGAACAGATCGACATCCTGCGGCAAATAGCCGATATAGGGACCCAGATCGTCGAAATCCCAACTGTGCAGGTCGGCACCATCGAGCCGGATGTGCCCACGCATCGGCTTCCACAGGCCGACGATCAGCTTGCCCAGGGAAGACTTGCCCGAGGCGCTGGGCCCGATGATGCCAAGCGCCTGTCCGGGCAAGACCTGAAACGAAACCCCGATGATGATCGGATCGTCCCCGCCGGGCGGCCCGGCGAGCAACTTATCGACGACCAGATGGCCCTTCGGCCGTGGCAGCTTGACGCGGCCTTCCTCGACCGGCAAGGCCGCCAGTAGCTCGTCGAGCTGCTCCAGACCATCGCGCGCGGACAAGAATCCGCGCAGGGCCGTGACCGCCCCCTGCAAGGGAGCGATGATGCGCATGGCGAGAATGTTGGCGGCGAACAAGGTGCCCGGCGTCGCCTCGTCGAGTATCACGAGATAGCAGGCCACGGCCATGATCAGGACCCCGACGACGAAAGTCATCGACTTCAGCCCCGCATTGATATCGGCCACCCGCTCGGACACGCCCAGGCTCAAGCGTGCCGCTGCCTGGTGGTCGCGCAGCCAGCGTTGCGTGATGGTGCCGATCATGCCCATGGCGGCGACCGTCTCGGAACTGCGCAGCGCCGTGTCGGCGAATACCGCCGCCATACGCTGCTCCTTGGCCCCCTCGCGCGCCGCGCGTTCGGAGCCCGCCTTGCTGGCCATGGTCATCGCCAGCACGACCAGCGAACAAATCACCGCCGTCACCCCCAGCCAGGGGTGCAGCAGGAACATGATGACCAGGAAGATCGGCGCGAACGGCAAGTCGAAGAAGGCAATCAGGCCGGGGCCGGTGACGAAGCTGCGCACCATGTCCACCTGCCCCAGCGAGGCGCCGGCGATCTTCTGCTGGATGTTCGCCCGCACCAGGGACTGGAACACCTGCGGCCCGAACTCCTCGTCGAAACGTGCCCCGACGCGAATCAGCGCCCGCCCGCGCACCGCCTCCAACAAGCCGAGGGTCAGCATGAGAAACAGCGTGATGAAGGTCAGCGCCACTAGGGTTTCGACGCTCATGCTGGTCAGCACGCGGTCGAACAGGTTCATCATGTACAAGGGCTGCGCCAGCACCAGCAGGCTGATCAGGAAGCTGAACAGTCCCACCATGGAGATGGGGCCGCGCATTTCGCGGATGAAGCCTGCGGTCAAGCTTACCCGGAGCTGATTGCTGCGTTTCGCGCGTATGGTGACCATGCTGTATGGGATATGAACGGTTACGGTATTGCAATTGAAAGTCGGCGCTGGCGCCACGCTGCGCATACTGCGGGCAGGGACTCACCGATGCCGCCAGCAAATGATGGCGGCCGGAGAGCGGCCGCCCCGGTGCGCGGGCGCCGGATCAAGCGAATTTCGGGGCGAACGCCTCGTCTTCCGTTTCCAGTTCGTCCGCCAGCGAGTAGCCTTCCATCTCGATGGTGCGCAAGTGATCGAGCAACACCGGCTTTAAGGTCGCGAAGGCCGTCTCCGCCTGCGCCTGATCCTTCAGCCGCAACATAATCGAATTCACATGCATGAATATGCGCAGCACGGAACCCCGCACCAGGCGCGGCGCATACTGCTCGCGCACCGGCTTGCCGACATAGGCGCAATGGTGCTCCAGCTTCTTCACCAGCTTGTAGTCCCACACCGTCGCATTGTCGATGGCATGGATCATGGCCTCCATCATCTGCGCCACACTCTCGCGCACCTTGGCGGAGAGCCAGGAGCCGACGAAGCGCTCGCGGGTATAGACCGGGAACTGCTCGACCAGTTCGCGCGTATGCGTGGCGCGATCTATCGTCAGGTCGGCCAGTTCGACTTCCTCGATATGCTTGGCTAGGGCGCCTTCGATGCGCGCACCATGTCCCAGGTTGTATACCTTGCCGTCGGCCTTGTTGATCTTCTTGATCTGCTCTTGCAGCGTTTCGCGCTGCTGGGTCAGCGGCATGTCGGTGAATACCGTCTTGCCGAAATTGCCGCGCACCGGCATGGTCAAGTAGCGCGGGCGCTGGCCCTGCCAGGCCTCGCCGGCACGGGGACGCTTCGGGTCGCTGGAGCCGAGGTCGACCCCCAGCAGGTAAATCTCGCGCGCGCCGATCTGCTTGGCGAAAGCGAACGCAGTGTTCGCCACCTGCGGCCCCTCGTTTTGCAGAATCTGGTCCATATGCTCGCAAAACACGCCGACCGGCGACAGGGCGGGGCGGAGGAAATACACCGTGTCCTTGAAGAAGTTGTCGATGCCGGGCCAGATCGTGCTGGTCATCACGGCATACACCTGCTTCATCTGTTCGGTATAGCCGGCTTCGGCCAACTCCTGATGGCGCTCGAAAATACTCTGCGCGCGCTCCAGGTTGCACTGGAAGTCGGGAATGATGCCATGCTGGAACAAGACCTTCAGGTTCGAGCCGCTGGCGATCAGCAAGACCTTGTCGCGAATGCGCTTCAGCCCTTCGATATTGTCTTCGAGCGACGGGCCGCTGCCGACGATCATCACCGGCAGCTTGGTCTTCACATGCGCCTGCTTCAGCATGCGCTTGTTGCCCTGCCGCAGGTTGCGGAAGGAATTCTTCATCATGTTGTATTCGTCGGTGATGAAACCGATGAAACTTGCCAGATTTGCCGTCTTCGCGCTCTGGAACTCGTTGAAGGCCACCTTCAGGATCGGGTCGTTTTGGTGCAGGACGGAAGTCACGCCGTCCAGGCCCATCAGGCTTTCGCCATGGATAATGCCGCCGAGCTTGCGCACAAGTTCCGTGGCATTGCCATCGACCAGCAGCTTGATCTTGATATTTTCTTCAGTGCAGTAGTCGTTGACGTCCTGCCAATCGAAGGTAAAGGTGGAGCGCCACAGCGCATCCATCTGCGACTCCATCAGCACCAGCATCTCGGGCTTGAAGTGTTCGATCAGCGGCTTGATGTGATAGCCCAAACCGATGCCCCACACCACCAGGTAACAAGGCTGGTTGCGCGTGATCTTGTCCTGAATTTCCATTCCCGACTCGATACAAGCCTTGCTGATGTCGACGACAAAGCGCCCAAAATGAAAATCGTCCGCCTTGTTGTCATATTTGCGTGTCAGCCAGACCTCGCCCTCGGCATCAAGCAAAGGGTTCTTATCTTCGGTGATCGAAGTGTTTGGCTTGGTGAAAACCACGCGCGAGGGTGTGCGAATGAAGGCCTCCACCTGCTTTGCCGCGTAAGTACGGGCATTCGGCTCATAGAGCCAGTGATCGCCCATGCGCAGGTTAATTTCGCCATCCTCCATCCAGGCGATGCCCACCTTTTCCGGCTTGGCCTCGCGGCCTTCGAAGACCTTGATCAGCGCTGGCGTTTTTTCCTTCCAGTAGGTCATGTTGCGCGCATGCAGGGTCAGACACTCCTTGGCTTCGGCTTCGATGCGTTCGAGCGGAGTCATCGAGTGCATCGGATCGTTTCCCTCTTCAGCGGCCAGTTCTGCGTTCGATTTGATGATGGAGATCATGATTTACGGGTAGAAGGGCAAAATGTTGGGCGAAACCCACTCGCGCGAGTGGCAGCAAGATCGGGCTTCATGAAATGTTTATCTTGCCCATTTTATCTTATTCCGAATTCCGTCTGGTGATGGCTATCACATTCCGCTTCAAATCCAGACTTAAATTCTGCTTGCATGCCTGCCCCGGCACGCCCGCTTGAGCGGTAATACTCGGCGCTGGCTGGACGCCGCCGCAAACACAATAAAAAAACCCCGCCACTTTTTGAGTGGGCGGGGTTTTGTACAGCAAGTTGCACACCCTGAGTACTTCTGGGCGGCAAAGGGATAGGCTCGATAAGTAGAGCCTACCCTTCCTTGTGGATTTACAGCAGAGTAAACGTCAGACCAGAACCGTTGGTATCAACTCGCAGCAGTGCAGACTTACCGATATCACCCTTACCGTTGAACGTGATCGTAGTGATTTCGGCAGTTGTGATAGTTGCGGTCGAACCTGCGCTTGACAGCAGAACTTCCAGAATCATGTCACCAGCCGCAGTGTACATTGCGAAGAAGTTCGTAACTGCTGACCCACCAACAAGCGTAGCCGAAGCCATCTGTGCAGCGGTAGAACCGGCAGTTGCAACAACCGCTGTGGTACCAGTGTTGATACTCGCAGCCGTCATCATTACTGCAGACGAGGTGTTGTAGCCCTGGAACAGAATGATATCGCCAGTGCTCGCACCGAAGATCGTGTCAGTGCCGCTATCAGCAGCAGCAGATGCCGTGTTGTTGTACTGGGCAATCGAAACCGCCGTCGTGCTCATGGTGATTTGATCGTTACCAGCACCACCACGGACAAACTGACCAGCACCATTACCAAACTGCACCTGGTCGGCACCCGCGCCGAGAGCGATAATGGCTGAGTTCTCGCCCAAACGAACGTCGAAGGTAGCGTTCGTATCGACAATTGACGTGAAGTTCGCGGACAACGTGCCGGCGGTGTTCAGGCCGGTAGCGTTGATAACGAACTGCGCCGTGGCAACAGCAGTCATTGCGGTCGCGGCAGCCTTGATATCGAAGCTACCCTGGCCGGCAAACGTGAAGGAAATGCTCGCCGTGCCGATATCGCCGAAGTCCATCGCGGTGGAGGCAAACGAAGCGCCCGCGCCGGACTGGGTCACGCTCATGGCGAACGTCACTTGGTCGGCGGTCGCGGCAGTTGCGCCAGCGGTCGTCAAGTCAAGCGCGCTGAACACGACATCGCCATCGCCTTGGTTGATGATGGTAACGGTGTTGGACATCGACGCCGTCGAAGCCGTGGCACCCCAGTTGAGGGCGTTCAGGTTGAGCGACAGGCTGGTCGAAGCTGAACCCAGCGTCACGCTCAGATTGCCCTTGGCACCCATCGCGATGTTGGCGAAGTCAACCGCAGCAGACGCGCCCGTGGCCACGATATTCAGCGCCGTCGAGCTGGTGAAGCTGGCGTTGCCGGTGATGTTGGCCGTCTTGTTGACATTCAGGGTAACGACAGTCGCTGCATTAGCATTCATCGCGCTAGCGAGGAACTGGCCGGAGGTGACATTCACGGTCAGCGCGTTGACGTTGTTGGCGGCAAATGCATCAATTGCCTGACCAGTAGCCGTACCGACGACATCCAGCGTCAGACCACCGGTGTTGTTGCCCACGGTCAGATCGCCCATGTTGTAGGAGGCGGTGCTGGTGGAGCTGGTCTGGTTGGTCAGGTTGATGACCACATCGGACGGAGCGCCGGTAGTGTAGTTGAACGTCAGGCCGCCGGCGGAAGCGCCGGACATGACATTGATGGTCTTAACTGCAGAACCCAGTGCGGAGAAGGTCGAGGCGGTTGCCAGACCCAGCGCGTTCAGGGTAGTGATGCCAGCAGCGGTGGAGTTGCGCAGATCGATGACGGCGTCGGCATTGAAGTCGACCGTCAGCGTCTCGACGCTGGTGATCACCGGACGCAGGGTGCCGGTGTTGTTGACCGCCATGGTCAGCGCATCGGTACCGGCGCCGCCATCCAGCACGTCGGACTGGTTGAAGCCGCCCGAAGCGTAGAAGGTGTCATTGCCCGCGCCGCCCGTGATGCTCTGATCGATACCGGCGGTGCTGATGTACAGCGTCAGGTTGCCGGCCATCGCGGAGCCGCTGATCTTGCCAAGCTTGCCGACCGCAGCACCAGTAGCCAGACCCGTGGCGGTGAAGCCATGGTTGCCTGTACCGGACTGGAAGTTCAGGGTGACGTTGCCGGCGCCGCTGATGTTTAGCGCGGTGGCGTTATTGAAATCGAACACCGAATCATTGGCGAACGCGGCGGTGGCGACCAAATTGACGATCTCGATACCGGAAGCGGTAGAAGCTTGACCATCCTTCAGACCGGCGGAGGAAGCATCACCCACGTTCAGCGTGACGCTGTCGGCGGTGGTTTCGGACTTCATGGTCAATACGGCGGTCTTGGTGTAACCATTGTTCAATGTAATGTTCAGACCATTGGCCAGACCATTCACATCGACATCGGATGTACCCTTGATCGTAAGCGCTGTAACGCCAACGAGGTTGGACAGGCCGATGGCCGCAGTTTCGTTCGAAACACCAAACAATTCAACGACTTCGATGCTGGAGCCGATCGGGGAAATACGGGCTGTATTTTCCGCTGTAATGCGCAGGGTGTCTGTACCAGCACCACCGTCGATCGAGTCGGCATTGCCCAGCGTGCTGGCCGTGGTGGAAGCGGCATAGCCAACGATGAGGTCGTCGAAGTTGGACACTTGCAGCGCGGAAGCGATGCTGGCGGCCGTGCCGACGATGTCAGCGCTGGTGGTCAATGTAACCGTCTTGGCGGAAGCGGCGATGGAAGAACCATCAATCGCGGACTGGGCCGTGGTCACCGTGGCGGTATCGCTTGTCACGTTGGACAGCGTGTTCTGCAGCGTGGTGATGTCGGTGGAACCCAGCGACTTGGTCAGGGTGTAGTAGTTGGCGACCGAAACCTTGTTGTCGAAGGCGGCGGCGGCAGCACCGTAGGTGGCGTCGGTGGAAGGCAGGGCGGAGATGTAATCAACCGCGAACTTCGCGACTTGCGCACGGGACTGACCGGAACCCAACAAGCTCATGAGGGCGTCCTGCGCCATCGTGACGTTGGCCGCTGTAATGCTGCTGGGCAGCATCATGGCGCAAAGCTTGGCAGCGAATTGGGCGTCCGTCTGGTAAGGCGGATAGTAGCCAGCCATCTGACCAATAGAACTGGACAGTACGGCGGAGTACAGCGAACTGACTGTAGCACCCTGAGTCTGGGTCATATAGTTGGCAACTTCCGTCAGGAAGGATGTACCCAGCGGGATGCCAAACAGGCCAACACCCATCTCCATCGCTGCGACTTGCATTTCCGCAGTGAAGGACTGATAAGTGGTGGGAGGCGTAGTAGTGATAGCCATATGTGCTTCTCCTATCGAGAGTGATGGAACAAATCAATCGTAGCAACAACAAAAAAAACAATGAATTAGGCGTTTGGCACGGGGCTGGTTTGCTGGGGATGCCGAGGCTTCCAAGTTCTCAACCCTGCACCCATACCTATTTCACCTAGTTACCAAGTATAGTCGATTTGGCAATGATGCTTGTGATGGGCATCACAAGGAAACGCAGATGCTGTTGTTCGCAACAGACAGCCTCCATCCGCGATGGCGTGGTGTGGAAATTGACGGCGAAATCCCCTGATGATCTAATGACCCGCTGGCCGATACGCCGTTTTTGGGTAGCCCAATCTAATGCGAAGGATAACGTAAATGTTACGCAAACTGGCGAATCTAATGAATTTTGCGCCTGATGGTGTAAAACCCTGGATGTTGGCATTGGTTTGTGCTTCCGGCATAGCTTGGGGGCTTCCCGCCGCGCAGGCGGCCACAGCGACAGTGGCCGCCGGTAGGGACTACACCGTCTGGCTGAAGGCCGATGGTAGCCTGTGGGCCTGGGGAAACAATGCTTACGGCCAGCTTGGCGACGGCACGAACACGGCCACCGCCACGCCCAAGCAGATCGGCACCGATTTTGCCAGCCTTGCAGCAGGCGCCGACCACTTGCTCGCCATCAAGTCCGATGGCAGCCTGTGGGCCTGGGGCAGAAACAATTACGGCCAACTCGGCGATGGCGGTACGGCGACAGCCGTCACGCCGAAGCTGATTGGCAGCGGCTTTGCGAGCGCAGCAGCAGGCGGCTTTCACACCGTGGCCGTCAAAACCGATGGCAGCTTGTGGGCCTGGGGCTTCAATGCTTCCGGCCAGTTGGGCGATGGCGGCACCACGAAATCCTATGTGCCGAAGCAGATCGGCACGGGCTACGCCCGCGTCGCCGCCGGGAGCGTGCACACCATTGCCATCAAGACGGATAACACCCTGTGGGCCTGGGGTTACAACGCCAGCGGTCAGCTTGGCGACGGCACGGTCACGGACTCATCCACCCCCAAGCTGATTGGCTCCGGCTATCAACAGATTGCGGCAGGCGAGAGCCATACGCTTGCCATCAAGACCGACGGCACGCTATGGGCCTGGGGGGCGAATACCTACGGACAACTTGGCATCGGGTCGACGGCGAATTCCACCATACCCAAGCAGATCAACAGCGGCTATGCCGCTGTGGCGACCGGACTGGGCCACGGCATTGCGCTTAGAACCGATGGGGCGCTGCTGACCTGGGGCAGAAACAATTATGGTCAGGTCGGCGACGGCGGCACGGCGAACGTCACGTCGCCCCTGCAAATCGCCAATGGTTTCGTTGGTGTCGCCGCTGGCGAGCAACATGCCGTCGCGATCAAGGCCGACGGCAGTTTGTGGCTGTGGGGCTATAACGCAAACGGCCAACTGGGCGACGGGACGAGTTCAAATTCGACGGCCCCCAAACAGTTGGGCACCGGCTTTTCGCTGGCCGCGCACGACTGCCTGTTCAATTGGGCCGAAGACACATATCCGTCTTATCTCGTGCCCGGGCGTCCGGCGTGGCAAACCGCCAACCCTTACTATTACCGTTTTTATTCCGACAAAACCGCTTATCTGGGCGTTTCGTCAGCGGATAACCATCTTTATTATCTGAATGCAGCTACCGGCATGCAGGATCTTGGACTGGTGACGACCTGGGCAGCGCAGGCCGGGTGTCGCTGATCGCGGCCTGGGCAGGCTATTGGCCGTTCCAGCGAAAACCAATCCAGGCCGCGTTGTTGTCGATATCGAAGAGCGCAATATTGCTGCGCTGCCGGCTTGTTTCGATGGATATCAGCGTATCCCAATGGCGCGCGAGGGGGTAGGCGTATTCGATGCGCAACGCAGCCCGGTCGATGCGCCGTGGTGCGCCATCGGCGAGTAGCGGACTGTAGCTTGTTGCGTCGCTTTGCCGGCCGAGTTGCAACTCGGCCTGGATGACGCCCTTGGCCAGGGACCGGGCCAGCGTGGTGCGCAAGTCTGTGCGCCACTGGGCACCACCGGGGCGCTCGTTGCTTTGGGCTTGGTCATAGCCCCGGCGCAGGGTCATGCTCACCGCGTGATCAACCAGAGCACAACGCGTGCCGCCGGTGATCGCCTTGAATTGGCCGTCGAGTAGCGGATTGATCGGGTAATGTCGCGCTTCCGTCTCGCTACCTACCCGCCATTGGCAAGCCGCTACCGGCAGTTGGTAGGCCAGTCCAATGCGCATGGATTGATAGAGCCGGGTCGCATCGTAATGGAAGACATTGAGCGCTCCGTCGGCAAGCCACTCGCCGCCCCAGGCCGGATAGCCGACTTGGGCGAGGATGTCGGCCTGGGTAAAGTCGGTGCTGCGGTGCGCCTGCGCTGTACGTGCCTTGAATTCTCCCGCAAGGTTGATTCTTGCCCCAGGCTTGAGTGCGCCTAGCATGCGCACAGCTTGGGCCGACAGTTCATAGAACATGGCAGCGCCGCCGCGCGCGCGAAAGCTTTCGTCCAAGGTAAATTCCGCCATGCCGGTTGGCAGGGTGATGCCCAGGGTGTCGCGAACCGGCGCACTGTTGAGGTTGGTTTCGTAGCCCAAACGTGCGGTAATGCTTCCGGCTAGTTGCCATATTGGCGGCGTCAGATCGATCAGACGCCGCCGAAAGGGGTCGCCAAGGTGTTCGGGCAGATCCGGGCGGCGCAGAAGTTCGTCGAACAGCGTACGTGCAGTGGAACGATCACCCAGAGCCGCGAGGGCTTCAGCATAGTCGACACGGGCACCGGCGAGATCAGGATTAAGCATGAGCGCTCGCTCGAGCAATAGTGCCGCCTCACCCGGCCGTCCAAGCGCGTGGAGCAATGCGCCATACCAGGCCAGGAAAGCGGGATCGTTCTGGCAGGCGTTTGCCATGTTGGCGAGGCGTACCGCCAACGCCGATCTTTCGGCCGCAGTCGCCGGTAATGGACGACCGTCGTTGCCGGGACACTCGGTGGCCGAGGCGATGCCTGCGAGCGACAGCAGGACGAATGCGACGGCAAGCCGGACAGGGGTTGCCTGGGTTTTCTTGTGTTGCATCAAGCCGACAAGCTTAGCGTCGCGAAAAGCTGCGACGATATACCAGCATCATTGCAACGTCAAGCACCGGAGACGGAACGCACCAGCGTCAAACTCTTGGGCGCACGCGCTGCGGCTGGGGTATGGATACGGCGTGGGCGACGCAAACCTTCGAGCAGAAACTCTCCCAACGACGTCAAGCTCTCTGCTGCTGCCACCCGCGCGGCAGCTTTTTCACCCACGAGTATCGGCTCGGCAAGATCGCCGGTCATTGCCGTCAGACGCGCGGCCACCGTAACGGTTTCGCCCATTGCCGCATGGGTACGCCGCCCAATTGGGCCGAACGAGCCGACCAAAGCATCGCCACACTCGAGCCCGACCCCCACGGCGAGGGGTTCAAGCCCCGGCGGCGGCGGGTCGGGGAAGAGCTTGTCGCACTCCTCAACGATGCCACGGGCAGCCGCCAGCGCACTGATCGGATAGTCGACAGCTTGGCGTTCGGCTTGATCGTGTCCATTCCACACGACCATGATGGCATCACCGATGAATTCCTCGATTACGCCGCCATGTTGCTCGACGATACGCGCGGCAACGGTGAAGAAGGCATGCAGCAGTGCGGCACTTTCTTCTGGCGGTCGGCCTTCGCAATAGGCGGAAAAGTTGCGGATGTCGGCAAATAGGACCGTGATTTCGCGCCGCTCCGCCTGGATGGCGCCGCTCAGTTCGTCGAAGGCAATTTGACGCGCGACAGGCGCGGGCAGATAGGCCGACAGGTTGCCGTAGAGACGTTCGCGTTCGAAGCGAGTGTGGGCATGTTCAACGGCCGCTAGGAAGAGCCCAGCCAACATGATCAGGGTAGCTGGCTCGGCCCAGCCGAGCCAGAGTTGACGTGTTTGTAGCAGGACGAGGTGTAGGGTCAGCAACAGGAGGGTCATCAGGCCAGCAACGAGCGGCAGGCCCCAGATGGGCAGCCGCGTCCGCCGTGTTGCCAGCGCCGAGTTTGCGCTACGTCTATGCGCAGCGACCACCATCGCCAGCAGCAGGAGTAAGCCAGCACCGCCCAGCAGAAAGGCGATCACGGATGCCGCACGTGGCGTATAGGGCAGGCGGCCATCGAGTAGGGCGGAGATAAACTGGGCATGCACTTCAACACCGCCCACGGCTCCGCCATGAGGCGTGGGAACGGCATCGCCCATACCGAATGCGGTGGCCCCCACCAGAACCCAGGCACCCTTAAAAATATGCGGCGGGGCTCTGCCTTCGAGGACATCGCTGGCCGATACCGAGATGAAGGCTTGACGCGGCAATGCATATGAAAGGCGCACGTCGCCATTCTCCGCCAAGGGTATGTCGATGCCGGGGAGAGCTGCATGGCTCAGACGCCACGCCGGATCGAGCGCGTTTGCTCCTGGCGTTAATTGAAACGTGGGGGCGGCGTTGGCAGCGCCAAGCAGTGCCGCCAAACCCAGTGCCGGATAGACGCGCCCTTCATAGCAGATCAGTGCGGGCAAACTACGTACGGCGCCATCCTGATCGATGCGCGGCGTAATATGACCCGCCATACCGACCAAGCTTGGAGCATTGCCAATATAGCCATCAGCTTCCGCGATGGGTCTAGCACACCCGGGGGAGGCTAAGGCTCCTTGCAGTCGGCCCGTCGTGGTCGTGGCTCCCGGACGAAGCGAGAATATCTCGGCAAGAACGCTAGGCTGTCGCTTTAGCTCCGCCGCCAGATGTTCGTCACCGGGCTTAGGGTCGGGGAAGACGATATCGAAGACCACGGGACCGGCGCCCAGCTGCCCAAGCCGTCGCACCAGTTCGGCCATGCGGTCACGCGACCATGGCCAAGCGCCCTGCCGCGCCAGACTGGTTTCATCGATATCAACGATAACCACACGCCGCTCTTCGCCGCTTGCAGTCAGGCGCCAATACACATCGCCGGTGCGATTGTCGATACCGGCAAACAAGCCGGGGGCAAAGCCCTTGAGCATGAGAAAGCATAAAGCTACCGCGCCCAGCGCGGCAGCCCGTGCGTGTCCTAATCTCATTTGAACCATCGAGTCAGTCCAAGAAGACTACCTTGGGCTAGTTTGCGCTCGAAGTGGTACGCCGCCTCCTGACCATCCAGACTAAGCGCTCCCCCCACATAGGTATCCGGACTGTTGTAGAGAAATACACCCTTGCTGTCGATTTTCCCGGCAGCGCTGACATTAATTTGGCCCGTATCCGCATGCTCCGCAAAGACACTGGTGTCAAACTTTCGCGCACCAAAGTCGACTCTCAACCAACCATCGGTAACACGCCCAGGAGAATATGTGCCATTTTTTAACAAATAGGCTTCCGAATCTCGCATTGTGAAGCTGGCAATACCAAGATTGGTGGGTAGTTTTGTCCCCGGATCACTCACAGGCCGCATCAAGGTTGCAAGCGCGATATTGCCAGTAGCCGATTCGCGCGCACCATTTTCTCTTGCGTCTTGATAACTCACCGTGCTCGTACCCGAGGGCAATTCTGGCACCCAAGTCCACCGACCCCAGACAAGCGTTGCGGGTCTAGGCGGAACGATGACGGGCGGTTGAATCACAACTTGATCCACTGGTGGCGGATCATTTTTCACTGGCGGGGTTTCCACAGGCTTTGTATCCGGCAGCACAACAGGTGTGGTAGATATTTTGTCTTCCGGTCGCTGCGTAGGTTCCACATTACGCGCATCGATTACTGCTTGTGCCGCCAATGTTTCAGAACTGGCGTCGTTATGTCTAGGAGCCATAGCGCGTGACTCTTCTGGTGTCGCGGGCGTACCGACACGATCTGGCGTAAGCTGCGCACCCTGCTGTGGTACTAGCCGCGGTACCTCTTGTTGACGCTGGAATTCCATCACTACGCGCCCCATGTCTGCCGACAGGGTGCGCGCAAATGCTGTGTTGCAGGGGCCGAGCCCACTGGCAGAACACAAGTCGTCGAGTGGTGCCAGCACAATCGCCCCCGACTGCACAGCAACTCGCACACTGTCAGACTCGACCTGTACAACAAAGTCGGTACCTTTGACACCGATAGCTGCAATTGGCGTATTCAGGCGGAATCGATCCTTAGCCGCCTCTCCCCCACGGCCTGTAATTGAGCGAGCAACCCCCTTATCAAGTCGGAAGCGTATTGCATTCTCTTCTGGGTGCGTAGGATTGTATTTGTATGCTTCAACTACAAGCCGGCTATCTGGGCGGACGCTTACAAAAGCGCCATCAATAAAGCGTATATGTACATGCCCACCGTCATCCGTTTCAATGCGCTCGCCATCGCGTACCGACATGCCGCGCTCTACTACCTGCTGCTTGCCGTCTAAACCAATCAGGCGCGCCACACCTATGGATAGCGATACCTCGCCAACCACCCTGACCTCCTCAGCTCTTGCCAGATCTGGAATGCTTGTCGTGCCTACCAGCAGGATTAGGATTAAATATTGCTTGATCTGTCTTTTCATTTATGGCCCTCCGTGCTATTACGGCCCAGATTTCTATTATTCTCCGATTGTTGCAATATGCTTGTGTTCCCGATCACATCTTTAGCTTTATGGCACTCTCACCTCTGATTCTGCAGGAGTTCGCCCTCCTACGTCCTCTTTCTCACGAGCAACTGATGTTGCTTGGCGAGCAGATGAGTGTACGAGAGTTTGCCAGGCGTGAGCTTATATTTAACAAGGGGGCCAGTGCCGATGCCCTTTATTTCCTCATCGAAGGCAGGCTGCAGGCTGTCGACTTCACCGTAGATGGCAGAGAGGTCGGGCTCTACTTTGTTAACCTCGGCGATTTTTTCGGAGAGCTAGCGGTTACCGACTGCAAAGCTCATCCTGAATTTATGATCGCAGTCGCCAAGGCAAAGGTCGCAGTTATGCCATTACTGTCCGCACGCGATCTCATTGCATCGGAGCCACTCGTTGCTAATGCGATTTTGGCTCGGCTCGCTGAGCGCTTAAGATCCGTAGCGGCTCATCGTACCTTGCTCTTCTTGCCAAGCCCAGCGCAGCGGGTTTGTGCGCAGCTCTCTCTTCTGATTGAGCGCAATATGCAGGGTAATTCTGTTATTCCGCACGCGCCAACACATCAAGAGCTTGCGATTATGATTAATACAAGCCGTGAAACTGTAACGCGGGTTTTCCAGATCTTGCAGGCCAAGGATGTACTCAGGCGCGATGGCCATCAGTTCATTGTCACTGACAACGACTATCTATTGTCTATTGCCGAAGGCAAAACTGAATTGCCCAAGGTAGCCTAGCCAGCTCGCCTTGGGCAAATCCGCTCGTGCTGCCTCTCGTTTCACCTAGCAGCCAAATTTACGATTACTTATTGGCAACTCGCGCTAGGCCAAACAGGCCCTACGACCTTCATTTCGGTTTCTCCTGTAGCGAGATAACCCGCGTACAGCTTCACCCCGGAAGCAACAAGAATACTCTTCTCAACGGAATAAACACCAGTAGGAACATTCAGGAATGTTGGTGCTTCCAATTTTCTGCCAGTTTCAAAAGCAACGTCGGCAAGAATGGGCGAAGTAATTTGCTTCCAGGCTTTCTCCTTATCAAGGAAAAACACTACGCTTTCATTCATAAAGAATGCATTTGCTGGAAGCCACGCCGCAACCCAAACGGTAGCAGTTTTGTTTGCGTCACCTGTAGCCGGTGTTAATGCAATCCGCACCGTGATCTTTCCGTTTGCATCGGCAGTTTCACCCACGCAATTCCCCGTTGCGGCGCCAACTGCAGCCTTGACTATCAAATTAGCCGAGACACTTCCACATGTGATGATTACTGTAGTATTTTGCGTAACAGTGCCTGTCAATGAAACCCGATTCCCAGCTATCGAGACTAGGCTTGCGTTCGACGAAGTACAGGATGGCAGCGTAGCTCCAGTATTCGGAATGATGGTCGAGGTGGCAGAATTTCCGCTTGTCAGCGTACCAGAAGATAGCGTGATACTCGTCAATGGGGTAGTGGTTGGTGTAGGTATCGTATTCCCAGGCGTCCCAAGGCAATACTCCCCATTGAGCCCATCGCAGTCCCCCGTTCCACCGGCCCAGTTTCGTGCTGATCGCCACGCCTGATATAACGCAGGATCCTTGATATGCCAAGTAATAGCCAGCGATGTAAATGTAAACGCATTTGTTGCAGATGCCTTAACTACTAGAGAGACGATCTTAGGCGTCGTCAGTGCGGGATACTCTCCACTCGTAATCGGAGTTTGTGGCCAGAATACTGGCGATGCGTTTGTCAGACCCAGCGTACAGGTATTTGTTACCCCCTCGCAGGTACCAATGAACGCATCCATCGACATCGCTTGTATATATATCGACCCGTAATCAACCCCTGGAGGCACTAACAACTTCAAGCGCATATCCTGCCCTGCGGAGAGCGTTTGCCAAGTTACGGGAAAATTCAGGCCACTACTAATTCCTGTGACGGGGTTTTTTTGATAGCTATAGAGTGTCGCCGGACCTGTCACGGCCGAGAACGAGCTAGCATAATCCTGCAAGGTTTCGTCATACGTATACGCCATCACTAACGTCGACTTAATCGTCACGATTAGCGCTAAGGCGACATACTTGAGAAAGGCGTATTGCTTATTGATATCCATCCTTGCACTCCAAAATGAAAAACGGTCAACCAGATACTATCTGGTTGACCGCTTAAAGTAAAACGACTGACTATTAACGACCCATCGGGGAAATCACTGATTGGGTCAGACCAGCCTTGTAGAAGTGTGTGTAGCCAGTGGCAGGCACACCTTCAGCAGCAGTCCATGTGTAGCCAAGGTTGTCAAGACCAGCACGGCCAATCAGGGACAGATCGAACCAGCCGGTCGTGGGGTTCCATGTGGAGGTACCCGTCAGAGCCTCGAAGTTAACTTCGTGAATCAGGAACATACCCGGATTAACGGTAACATTACAGGGCGAAACCACGCACAGATCGGTTACGCTACCAGGAGCGCCACGCTCTTGGTTGTCATACAACTGGCTGGAGTACTGCACGGAACCATTGGTCTGGAACGGGGTGGAGTAAGTTGCGCCCGCACCGGAATAACGACCGGAAACGATGTGACGATACTTGGTCGGGAAGGTGATTTCGAAGTTCGTACCACCAGCAACATAGGTGTTGAACAAACGAGCGGTAGTCAGCGCGCCTTCAAAATCGGTGACCATATCGACGGGCTGCAGCGGAGCACCGTTACCAAAACCGTTACCAATCAGGGTTTCGGAACCGATATCGGCATCGAACAAGGGGTTGGTTACAGCATGAGTAATGGTCAGGGCTGTACGCACGTTGTCGCCATCGCGCAATGCAGTCATTGGAGCCATCAGGCGGTCACCGCTGCTAGCGATCTCAACGTTACCCTTCAGGCGAACACGCGAAGAGTAGTCAGCGCCACCAAGAGCACCACCATTGTTGGTGATGTTGTTGCCAGCAGCATTCAGAGTTGCCTTCGGCGTGTCAAACACGTTGATCAGATCATGCTTGGACATGCCCTGACGAATCGTAACGGTACGACCGTTGGTCAGACCCGTAACAGTACCCGTCACGGCGTAAATACCAACAACCTCGAAGTGACCTTGGGCGCAGGTATCAGCCGCCGGCTCAGTACGGGGAGCAACCATCGGGAAAGTTACGCCACCGGTCACTTGGGAAGCAAACGTCACTTGACCATTCGAATTGCGCGTAGCCAGAATCGAATCATCATCGGACCAAACTTCCGGCTGACCAGCTGAATTCAAGCGAACCGTAACATATGCCACATCACCGGGGGTGAGATACAAAATCATGTCGCGGCACTCATCGGAGTGCTTTTTGGAACGAAACACCAACTTCGCCTTGACAGCATTAGTCAGACTGGTGTTGATCACGCGCAGATCGGTCGTGGAATAGTCGGACGACCGGGCCAGATACATATCGCCCAGCAGAACCTGACCAACGGAAGTTTCAGAGATCGCCGTAGCGCTCGCTGATCCAACCATGCCCACCGACAACGCAGCAGTCGCAATCGCGGAAGCCAACAATTTCTTTTTAAACATCATTGAGATCTCCTTGTCTAAAGAATAAAAACTAACGGAATTTCCCGGACTGCCGGATCATCCTGAGCGACCTAGACTTTATGCCTCTGCACATCACTCTTGAGCCAGCGACGCATAACGCCACCAACCATCCAGTCCCAGCAATGTTACCATCAATATAGTCTCGCAAACCGATGTTAGCCGCTCCTTTCAATCACATGCAAGCCGATTTCAGATTTGACAAACACCGCACAAGACCCTTGTTGCCAATTAACAACACAAGCCGTGAATCGGGCTGAGTACGCCTGCCCAATAATTCAGCGCATCAGGCTACAACGCGCACCACTACCTGTCAATTCCTGAATGACATTTAGCCACTCATTAGTGCAGTGACTTAATAATCGTGTCTCGCTAACCCGACGAAATGCACCTTGAGCCAGACGGACGCGCAACTCTTGGCTGGACAATAGCCCCACAAGCGCCTCATACCACGATTTTTGGTCATTACGGCATAGCCACCCAGTATTGCCGTGCTCAACGCTTTCCATATAAGCATCAACCTGACTGTAAATTCCTGGTATGCCTAGCAAGGCATAGTCTAGATACTTGATGTCCGACTTTGACCTGTTGAACCCACTATCCGCCAAAGGTGCGATTGCAATATCCCAATGCAGACTAGCTTTAGCCCATGGGACAAAATCAGTATAAAAATGATTACCATCAGTGCTAAGTGCTCGAAACGGCAGGGAATCGAAACATTCGCAGACACGAGGGTCGGCCGAAATACCCACCATTTGGAACTCCACTCGGCTCGCATGCTCGCGCAGTATCGTGCGTAACGGCTCCAGAATCATCATTAAGTCTTCGAGGTGACTATGAGTACCCATATAGCCGATTACGATCTTGTCGCGGCGTGCGCAACGTGCCATCCACGGTTCTTGAGCGTCTGAAAGGAATAGCCGCTCATCCAGCGCATTCGGTACGACACGTATGTTGCCATTCAAACCCAATAATCGCTGCTTGAGTGGTTTTGTCGATACAACGACACAATCTGCGCAGCGCACGAAATAACGCACAATATTGCGCTTCATATCGGTAGAAAACTCGCGCCACGGCTCATCCACGTGCAGATCAAGTAGATTATCGTCAAGCGTATATATATATTTGGCCCCGCTTTGACGGATCCGTCGCACCAAATCAGCAACAGAATCAAGCGAGGCATCGGCACGCCATCCTCGCTCGACAATAACCACATCGGCGCCACCAGCCAGCGCCGTATCTTCGCTTGTTACACGAAGATGATCACTCAAGCTGGGATGGGTAAATGGGCGCAGCAACCGGATATGCCCGGAACCATGCGGATTGCCGAATCGATCCCGCTCAACAAACAGGTGCACGTGCGGCAAAGACATCATGCCCCCTGTGGTACAAAAAGAGCATCAAGAATCGCCAATCCCACCTTTTCTGGCGAATACCGTACAACACTATGTAGGGCAGCAGACTGAAGCGATTCGCGCATTGCACTGTCATCAACCAACTGCAATAGTGCCTCCAGACACGACTGCTCGGTTAAAGTATCGACGAAGAGGGCATTCTGTCGATCTTTGGCAAAGCTGCCAGCCCCGCCTTGACTTGGCACGATAACGGCAACGCCACACGACATCGCCTCCATCGCTGTCAGCCCCATCGCTTGATAGGTTGAGAAATCCGCGAAAATGTCCATTTCATTCAGCAAGGAAGCCATTTGCTCTGGGGTTTGCAAGCCGACATTTAAAAATACAAAGTCGCGCGTCAAGCGCGCGAACTCCGGATCGCTATCGGCCACACCAAAAATCACGATCTCGACACGATCTCGACGCAAGCGTTGGAGTTGGCGCAATACGCGCATGGTCAAATCTGGCTGACGGCGCTCGCTACTGGGCCGCACCATGGCGCAGACACGCAAGCGGTTCCGCTGCTCGACAGAACTCTGCCGACGGCGAGGCATAAACAAATGAGTGTCGTAACTTGCTCCGACGAGTACGCAATTTACCCCGGTGAATTTTTGCACCTCATCACGGTTCCATGCGGTTTTGGTCAGACAGCGCATCTGCGGGATCAGGGCATATGAGTCAAGGGCAGTACGGTACTCCAGCGACTCCTCGGCATAAAAATATGGCTCGAAGTCCTGAACATAATAGCCAATCACTGGCCCATCGGGCAGGGTTGCCAATGGCGCCAACCAACGCACGGTGTGGTTGGCGGTCGCGACCACCGCTTCGTAATCGCGCGCAATACTGACAAACTCATCCTCGCTCGCGGCATACACAACGGGGATTTCCAGTTCAGGGTAACTTTCCTCGAAGGGAATCCGAATTCTCTTGAGATTGAGAATGCGCACATCGACGCCCATAGCGAGCATGGCACGCGCCTCGGTGATAACCACGTTCGCACCACCGCCGGCCGCCATTACTGGCATGACAAACAAGATGCGTCGCCCCTCCCAGCGCTTGCGGCCACGCTCAACCAGAGTTTGCCGCTCGAACAGTAGGCGCGCGCGCGCGCGCATGCCCTGCAAAACCCGATCCGCGCGACAGAAACCCACCCCTTGCTCGATGACTTCGTGACCATGCTTGTGCGCCAGCATAGTTCCCGCCCGATCACACAGGGCCTTGCGCCGCTCGTGCGAGTAACTTTTCGACTGTGCATGAAACACATAGGCGTCATCTGCAACGGCCAAGCTCCAACCTGACTGGCGCGCCCGCAGGCAATAGTCGTTTTCCTCGCCATAGCCTGCGCCGAACGTCGCCTCGTCGAAATAGCCGATGGCCTCAATCAGCTCACGCTTGATGACCAAGCAAAAACCATTCAGGAACGGAATGCGCGGATATAAACGGGCCGAACGGCTCGCTATCAGTTGCGCCATGCGATCAACCGAAACATCAGGCGGCAACGGATTAACGGCCCAATCGCCATTTTCCTCAACATCAGGAACCGATTGCCATGATGCAGTATTACTCAGGGGGCCAACCATACCGATCTTTGCGTCGGACTCTGCACACATAATCAGCCGGTCGAGCCAATCCGGCGTCACTAAAGTATCGCTGTTAAGCAACACGACATAATCGGCAATGGAGGCCTTCATGCCCTGATTGGCGGCGTAGGTATAGCCGCGCGCCTGATCGTTGCGCAGCAGCATTGCATCCTGCGCTGTGGCAAACGACAGAAGGTAGTCGCGCGTCGGGGCGTCGCTCCCATCGTCGACCAGAATCAGGTTTACCGGAGGGAGCGTATGGCACACGATGGAGGACAGGCAACGTCGCACATCGTCCAAAGCGTTATGTACGCAGACCACAATATCGACGCTGGCGCGGTGCGGATATATCTGGTGAAGGCTCACCACGGCCTCCGGCAGCCAGGCGGTCCGGGGCTCGGGCGTAGCGTACTGGGCGCTCCACACATGGCGTAGCGCACTACTCAGCATGACGCGCGTGCCTTGCTGCGCATGATTTCGCATCACCGACCTCAGGTCGGCAAAAGCAGCTAAGGCGCTTCCGTGACTTCGTATATAGGAAGCCACCACCCCCGGTGCTGCGGGTAGGTGGCGCGCAACGCGCTTCAGGCGGAGCGCCCTGTCCAGCAAATGCCAGGCTCGCGAATGCATGACCCGCCCAAGACGCTCCTGACAAGCCCCCGCCTCGCCTCGCCAACGCTCTATTGCCAAACCCTGATCGCACAACCGACCCGTCAATCTTTCGATCAAGGTACGCAGCTCGTTTGCGTTCAGCGTGGATTCATTGGCAACGCTACGCTTCATCCAGACGGAGAAGTACTCATGGCGGTTGTCCGCCCCACGCGACTCGAATAGTTTGAGCGCGCCAAGCCCAAGCAAGCTCAACGCCTGTTCGAGAAAGTCTTCAAATGCGCGCGAATCCCAAGCATGCGCGGATTCGCGCCGCACGCGTACCGTCCGCAATGCCTGTTCGAGTTCGTCGCCGCCGCAACCGACAACACGCGGATGCAGGACGCGCAAGAACTCCAGATAATGATCCTCTGCGACGCTACTTACCCCGCTGAGATACTCCTCGCGCAGATGCGCAAAGCTTGGAGCACGCCGCTTTCGGTCCGGCGCATATTGTTTGTCGTGCGTCGCGATAACCACTGCGCCGCCCGGCTTGGTGACACGAAATAACTCTGCGATCGCAAGAATCGGGTTGGCCAGATGTTCGATCACCTGACAACAAACGACGAAATCAAGCGAATCGGAGGCAATCGGCGCAAATCCGCCGCGATCCATATCGATAACGAGATCGACGGGAACTAGTTGCTCTGCTCGTAGTTCAGGGTAAGCCTGCTGGGTTTCTGTCACGCTGCGCACATCGCAGCGAATTACATGACAGTCGCTTGGCAGCGGCGCCGGGCGGTGAAACGCGCCGACCTCCATGCCCCGGCCTTGCAACAATGCACATCCGGCCTGGCGGTGCCGCATCAGAACACCTCCGGAAATCCAGGATGCTTGCGATAGACGCGACGGCCCTCTTGCTTGCCTACCTCGCCTTTGAGCTCCTCCGCTCCCTTGAGGTGCCAATACGTGTTGTAGAGCGTGAGGTTCGGGTTGTAATAGGGATCGCCGCTGTCGATATAGCCTTGCCAGCGTTTGAGGAAGTACGCGGAATCCAGGGGATGGGGGTCAATCTGAGTTTCGCACTTGCCGCGCGAATAGGATTCGTGGTGGATCAGTTCGGCATGGGGACAGAAGAGGACGCGATAACCCGCCTGACGGGCACGCAGGCACAGATCGACATCGCCGAAGCCGACGGCGATATGCTCGTCGAACCCACCCACCCATGCGAACGCATCACTGCGCATCAGCATGCACGCGGCGGTCACGGCAGACATCTCGCGATTCGCCACCAAGCTGCCGAGGTAACCGGGATGCATGCCGAGGCCATCCTCCAGATCGCGATTCATGAACTTGCCATAGTGCTCGGCCATGCGAAACATGCCGACACAGACGCCTGCGTGCTGCAGGGTAATGCCGTCAGGGTAGTAAAGCTTGGCCCCGACAATGCCGACGTCTGGATGTTGCCCCAATTCCAGCATGCGCCCCAGCCAGCCCGGGTGGGTGGCCTCGATATCGTTGTTGCAGAACAGATAATGGCTGTAAGTGCTGGTCAGTTGGCGCACCGCCCAATTGTTGATGGCGGAAAAGTTGAACGGGCCGGTATAACGCAGAACCTTGTGGCGCTCAGCCAAGGCACCGAATATCGCTAGCGATTCGGCATCGTCGGACGCATGATCGACAATCACAATATCGTAGGCAACAGCGTCTACGGTCTGCTCGATGCTGGACACGCATTGCCGTACCAGTGCGCCATGATTCTTCGTCGGGATGATGATCGCCACACGTTGTTCGGCGGCAAGCGGATAGCGCAACTCGAAGAAATTGAATTTCTTGCCATCTGTCACCAGCGCATCCACGCCGCAACGCTGCAAATGTTTCGCCAGGACCATTTTCGAGGTTTCCATCACCTCGCCCTGTTTGCGATGGCCGGTCGAATCCGCGTGGGTGCGCCAGCGGTAGAGCACTTCCGGGATATGCACAATCACGTGCGCGCGCTCGGCGGCGCGCAGCACTAGATCGTAGTCCTGGGAGATTTTGAGGGTTTCGTCGAATCCGCCGATGTCCCTGAGCAAGTCGGCCCTGAACGCGGCCAGATGAATGATGTAAGCGTGGGAACGCAACAGTTCAGGAGAGAACGCCGGGCGGAAAGCATGGCCGATGACTGCGCCCGACTGCGCTTCGATCAGCGCCTCGTCGGAGTAAAGCATGTCCGGGCGGTCGACCAGAATCGACTCTGCAACGCGGAACAAGGCATGCGGTTCGAGCAGATCGTCATGATCGAACAACACGACAAATTCGCCGCTGACCAAAGCCAGCGCACTGTTCGAGGCGGCCGCAATATGACCATTCGTGTCGCGCGTGACGAGTTTGATCCGGGCATCGCGCGCTTGATACTCCTGCAGCACACGCGCCACATGGGGCTGCGACGAAGCATCGTCGGCTACGCACAATTCCCAATTTGGATAGATTTGATCGAGCACGGAATCAAGCGCCGCGCGCAACCACAGTTCTGGCGTGTCATGTACGGGCATGATCACGGAAATCAGCGGGTGGCGCGGCCACGCCTTGATGGACGCTGCGGCCTTGGCCCGAAAATCGTCGTCCACGTTCTGGAACAAGCGAATCCAGGCATGCTCCGGTACGGCGCGCGCCGACAGCAGCAAAAAGCGCTGCAGGACACCGGCAAGGCCCTCGCGCGTCGCCACGAGCCAAGCCTTTCTCAGCACGAGAAGGATGCCGCGCCGCCGGAACACGCCCAGCAACTGACGTAGGAAATGAAACATAAGCTTAATTAAAGGAGCCTAGCCTGGCTCAGTGCCCGGCCATCGCCCGGTTACCCTTGCCGGATTATTCTTGATGTTGGCGCTCGCTAAGCGCGTGGCGTACGACCATAAGTGTCTTCGAGCCGAATAATATCATCCTCCCCGAAATACGCCCCCGACTGCACCTCGATGATATGCAGATCGATCTTGCCGGGATTTTCCAGTCGATGAACATGCCCAAGCGGGATGTAAGTGGACTGATTCTCGCCCAGGACGATTTCCTCGCCATCCACCGTCACCTTGGCCGTTCCGCTGACGACAACCCAGTGCTCCGCTCGATGGTGATGCATCTGCAAGGACAGCTTTTCTCCGGGCTTGACCATGATCCGCTTGACCTGGAAGCGTTCGCCTGCGTCGATACCTTCATACCATCCCCATGGCCGATAGACCCGCAGATGCTCGATGTGCTCGGTGCGCCGATGTTGTTCGAAATGTTGGATGACCGACTTGATCTCTTGAGATTTATCGCGATGCATCACGAGCACCGCATCGGCGGTCTCGACCACAACCACGTCGTCCAGGCCAATCACGGCAAGCAGCCGACTGGATGAGCGAATGTAGCTGTTGCGCGTCTGGCTGACAAAGCTATCGCCCAGGACTGCATTGCCGTCGGCATCTTTGTTGGCGATCTGCCAGAGAGAATCCCAGGAACCGACATCGCTCCAGCCGAATTGGGCGGGCACTACTGCCGCGCGGGTTGTCGCCTGCATGACCGCATAGTCGATCGACTCGGCCGGGCAAGCAAGAAACTCGGCGCTGGCGGGACGGCAAAAGTCCAGGTCAACCGCCCGTCCGCGCCACGCCGCCGTCGCCGCCGCATGGATATCCGGGCGGTGCAGGGCAAGTTCCTCAAGGTATCTGGCCGCAGAAAACAAAAACATGCCGCTATTCCAGGTGTAACCGCCGGCGGCAAGATAAGTCTCGGCCGTCGCACGGTCGGGCTTCTCGACAAAGCGCGCCACCTGATAGGCAGCGGGAACTTCGGACAAGGCAGCGCCGCCGCAGATATAGCCATAGCCGGTTTCCGGCCCTTGCGGCTGGATGCCGAAAGTCACCAGATAGCCCGCCTGCGCCGCCTGTGTCGCAGTATGCACAGCGCTGGCAAAAGCCGCCTGATCGTCGATCACGTGATCGGCCGGCAAGACCAACATCAAGGCATCCGGATCGCCTTCCGCAAGATGCAATGCGGCGAGCGCAATCGCCGGCGCCGTATTGCGTCCCGCCGGTTCAAGATAAATCGCCGCTGGCATCTGTCCAAGCGCAAGGCATTGCTCGCGAATGAGAAAGCGATGCTCCTGATTGCAGATCAAGAGCGGCGGCTGGGATTGCGGCAAGGCCGCCGCACGCTCCACGGTCGCCTGCAACATGGTGCGTTGGCCGACGAGGGCGAGCAGTTGCTTGGGATAGGCCGCGCGCGAAAGCGGCCAAAGCCGCGTACCGCTACCGCCGGAGAGGATGACGGGATGAAGGGTCATGGAGAAGTGAAGTCAGATGGATTTCGGACGGCGAGCATTCTGACGCAAACGCGGAGGCCACGCCAATGCGGAATCCTCCCGGTCAATCGCCAGATTGGGGTTGTAGGCAGGATCGTCATAGAGCAAGCGGCCCCAGCGCGCCTTCATGTAGTCGCTTTCCCGCTGCAGGCGGGCCAGCTTTTCCGGCGTATCTTCGGCGCCACGGGAAGCCGATTCGTGGTGGTAAAGCTCGGCATAGGGCGTCCATAAATTCCTCAGCCCAAGCTGGCCCACACGCAGGCACAAGTCGACATCGTTGTATGCCACCGCCAGGTTCTCGTCCATTCCACCGACCTGGCGGTACAGTTCCAGGCGCATCAACATGCACGCACCGGTAACCGCCGCGACATTCTGGATCGCCACGGCACGCGCCCCGTGACCAGGTTGTCCGCGCGGCAAGCCCTTGTGCAGATGCATCGCAACGAGATCGCCCGCCAGAAATACGCCACCATGTTGCAAGGTATCGTCGGGATACCAGAGCCTGGCGCCAACCACGCCAATCTCGGGCCGTAGCGCATGGCTGACCATTTCATCGAGCCAATCGGAGTTGATCGCCTCCAGATCGTTATTCAACAAACCGACCAACCCGGACTCGACACTGGCCACGGCGCGATTGTTCAGTGCCGCGAAATTGAACGCGCCAGCGTCGCGCAGCACTGCGATGTTTTTCCGGCAGGAGATATCCGCGAGAAATGCCATCGTGTCGGCCTCCACACTACCGTTATCGACAACCAAGATACGATAGTTGGGGTATGCCGTTTTTTGCAGGATGCTAAGGACGCACTGACGCAGCAAATCCACGCGGTCGCGGGTCAGGATGATCAGCGTGACCAATGGCAAAGGCGCACTCAAAGGATAGCGCACGCGTGACGCAGCCGGGAATGCGCTGTCGCTCGCAACGCTGGCATCGACGCCCAAGCGCGCCAGATGTTGCTTGACCGCATGCGCCTCGGCAGCCGTTATGCCGCGCTGCGGCGCGGATGGCGCGCGCCGATGATAGAGAACCCGGGGGATGTGCCTGACTCTGTCCGGCGCCAGGTTTTCCGTAAACCGTAAAGCCAAGTCGTATTCCGCAGCCCCATCGATCCCGGCTGCAAGCGCTCCAAGCGACCGCACGCGAGCGATGTCATACACCCCCAGGCGCTTCACATAATTTTGCGCGAGGAGCAAATCGGGATTCCAGTCCGGTTTGAAGTAGGGATCACAGCGGTTGCCGTTTCTATCGATACGATCCTCGTCGGCATAGATCAACGCGCTGGATGGATATGCGGCGAGTGCATCGGCAACCCAATGCAAGGCATCAGGCGCCATCTCATCGCCCTGATCGAACCAAGCAACATACTGCCCCCTGACTAACGCCAAAATATCTCCGCCGGGCGCAGACAGAACCCTGACACGCGCATCCTTTTTGGCATAGCGCTCCGCCGTGTCGGCCAAACACGGCGCGGTGGTCGGCGCGACCATTACCAGCAACTCCCAGGCCGGATAACTTTGGCGCAGAACGGAGTCGAACGAATGCTCCAACCAAGCTCGTGGAGCATCGCTCGACATCAGCATGATCGAAAAGAGCGGCGGCGAACCTTGCCGATTTCCATGTATGCGCAAACGCCTTGGCCGTTTTTCGAAGAAACCGATCCACTGCCGGTAAGCCCGCTGCTCTACCGGCAGGCTCCGCCAACGGTCACATCTCTGCAGCAGGGCTCGTGCGATGTGCCTAGCCGTTCCGGCCCAGCCGACCTGTTGCAGAAGTTCGCGGACTCTTCTCAGGATTTTTCGTTTGACGGCCATGCGCCCAACTCTTCGGGAAACATGCTCCGAATTCCCTCTGCCAAGCCGATGCGCGGCTCCCAGCCAAGCTCGCGACGCGCCTTTTGTACATCCAATACACACCAGTTAGGCAAATAACCTGCGTTCGCCTGCGCCTCGTACGTTCGCTCCAACGGTCTACCCCATACTTGCTCGATCAGGTCGATCACGTCCGACACGCTATGGCCGGCCCCCGTACCCACATTGAATACCTCGAATCCGGCACGCCGTCCCAGCACGCGCGTCACCACCGCGCAAATATCCTCGTAGTGGATATAGTCACGTACATTGGCGGGGTTCCCGAACAACCGTATCGGCTGTCCCTTGATCGCCCGACTCACCGCCGTGCCGATCAAACCCTGGGAGCGCTCTGGCGGCAATCGCCAACCGTATGCATTTGAGATGCGCAATACCGTCGTATTGAGCAGATTTCGTTGCGAGGCAAGCCGCAGGTAGTGCTCAATTGTCAGCTTCAACACGCCATAGGAATTTGTGGGGAAGCAGGACGCCTCCTCCGAGAAAGGGACTGCGCCGCTGGCAAGACCATAAATAGCGCCGCCGCTGCTCGGATAGATGAAATGGGGACAACGGCCCTCCGCGCAGATTGCCTGCAGCAGATTAAGCGTGGGCATCAGGTTATCCCGGACATCGCCCACCATGTCCCGATCTGAAGTAAGGGGGGAATTGGTGTGCGCCAGGTGGATGATGACGTCCTGCCCGGCGACGAAGCGGGCGCAGTCCTCCGGATTGCCCAGATCGCCGACCTGCCAGCGCAGACTTTCCGCAGCGGCGGGTCTGGACCGTCCGAGAGCCGTGACCTCGGTGTCGACCAACATCGCAAGCCGTTTAATCAGCGAGCCACCAATCAGTCCCTGCGCGCCGGTAACGCCTATTCTCATTTCGCCGCCTGCCCCAGATATTCTTCGACCTGCTCCACCATGCGAGCGAACGTGAAGCCCCGCGTCGCCCGTTTGGCATTGAGGGCGATACGTTGCCGCAACGCGTCATCCTGCGCCAACCGAGCCACTTGCCTTGCGAGATCCACCGGGTCGTTCTTGGCGAAGAGCATGCCGGTATCGAGATGCCGAACGATTTCCGGGTTCCCGCCGATGGCAGATGCAACCGTGGGTATGCCCGCCGCCAGAGCATGAATCAAGGTCAGCGAAAAGGGCTCGTACAGCGAAGGAAAAAGATAAATGTCGTGCTCCTGAAAGACCTGAAAGAGGTCATCTTCCGGAACCGGGGGCGCGAAAGTCACGCTTTCGGTCAAGCCCAGCGAATTAACCAAACCATGCAGGCGGTCAAGATACGGCTTGTCCTGAGCATCGCCCAGGACGGTCAGGCGCACGCGCCGATTCGGCAGCAATCCGACGAGCGGCGCCAGCGATTCGATCGCGGTATGTACTCCCTTCAGATCGACGATACGGCCGGCGAACAGCAAGCGCACCTCGTTTGCGTCACACAGGCTGTCGCGCATACGGAAAGCCGCAGCGTTGCGCTCGGGGATATTCACGCCATGATGGATGATGACCTCTTCGTCGAAAGCGAAACCCGCTTGGCGATAAAGATCGTGCATATAACGGCTGGCATAGATGGCCCGGCCACACAGCGCATACGCCGGCCCGACGCCGGTAGGCGCAAACCATTGTCTTACCCTTGCCAGGCTGCGCTGCAGAAACGACGGCGGGGGCGCAGCCGCCGGCACACCAGCGCCGAATACCCGCTGAGAGAAATAATTCTGGACAAAAGCCGGGTTCAGAAAGGACGCCAGCCAATTGTCGGTGAGCAGAAAGGTGGCGGGGACTCCTGCGCGCTGTACGGCATCCAATAGCGAAACATCGAAAAAGAACAGATTCCAGACAAACAACTGATCGGGACGCACTTCGGCAATGACGCGCTCTAGCGTCGCCACATTGGCAGCGTTGAGACGAGCACGCTCTTCCGGCGGGCAGTCGAAAGGCTGGTAGATATTGCCCTCCGTGGCCAACAAGCGCAACTCCCGGTAGACGCGCTGACCGGGGTAATCGGTGCTCTTGCCGCCGAAGTCGCTGGCAAGTACATGCACCTCGTGTCCGCGCATGACCAGCGCAGTAGCCATTTCGTGGCACAGACGCTCGTATCCGCCGATCGCATTCGGCGGATAAAGATTGCTCAGGAACAATAACCTCATTGCACGACCCTATCCAAAAATTCGCAGAAGTTCGTGTCGCGCTTATAAGCGTCGCACGTCAGCACATCGGTGGGAACGCTGGCGAAGAATGCAAAAAAATACATAATGAGCCGCATCAGTCCGTGACGCTCGGCGATCGCGCCAAACCTCTCGTAGTATTCCCAAGCGGCCCCGCGCTCCATGGTCTGGCGCAAGAAGAACGCGACCGCCGCCGCCCACTCGACCTTGACCTTGAGCGTCCCCTCGCTGATGGTATTAGTGGCATGCAGGCGATAGGCGAGCAAGGGTTCGTCCAGCAGACGCAATTGCCTGCCGCGCATCAGCAGGCGCAGCAGGAAGTCCAGATCGTGGGCGTAACGCAGGGCCGAGAAATGACCAATTTCGTCGAACACGGCACGCCGCAGGAACAGATTCGAGGTGGTCATGAGAAAGTTGCCATTGACCAGAGCCAGCGCCAGATCTCCCAACTCGTCATAAGCAGCACGTGCTTGGCGATACCATGGATTGTCGATCGACAGGCCCGCGCCATCAATAAACTCTAGGCCGGTGCAAACCGCGTCGGCGGCGCCAAGGATCTCTAAGCAACGAGCGAATCGGCGCGGATGATAGGCATCGTCGGAATTGAGAATCGCCACGTACTCTCCGCGAGCGCGATAGATACCGGCATTTAGCGCTTGGTGCGCACCCCGATTGGGCTGCGACCACAGCACGACATCCGTGCGCTGCATGGCGATCTCCCGCACTACCGCCACGGAGGCGTCGGTAGAACCATCGTCCACCACAATAATCTCCAGCGGAGCGACCGTTTGAGCAAAGACACTTTCCAACGCCCGACCAATGTAGGCCGCATGGTTGTAAAGAGGAATGACAACGGAAATGCCACCGGCGACCGAGTCCATAATCGAGCTCATGAGGGTAACGGCGCCTTGCGCGCGTAAAAGAGTATTTGTTCGCCACCCAAGTAGCCGAACGTGCGCGACCAGAACAACTCGGCGCGCACCTCGGCAAAACCACAGGCGCGCAACTCGTCGAGCAACTCCCAACCGAAGTGACAGTAACAAAGGCAATCCGTCGCTCCGCTCGGGTTGCCGTGGTATTCAGGCGGCAACAAGTGCTCGATCCGGCCATCCGCTGTCAACAGCGCCCGCACGATATTCCGCTCTGAGTCGCGGGCAAACGGTACGCTGAACAGAAACACCCCCCCCTCTTTCAGGCAGCGAAAGCACTCTTGCAAGGCTTGTCGATAGTTGGGGATGTGCTCCAGGACATCGAAGGAAAGGATGCAATCGAAGCTTGCGGCGGCAAAGCTGAGCGCCGTGAGATCCTCGTTTCGCACTCCCCGACTATCGCACGCCCCTCCGGCGACGGCACTTTCCAGATATTCGCTGCCGACTGCATGCGGATACTGGCTGGCGAACCACTCGAACAGCGGCGTGATTTGCTCGGTAAGATAAATAGCGGCATCTGCGCGGGGCGCGCAAAGCCGTTCGAACAGATGAATCGATGCGCGCATGCGGTTGTTCAAGCCGCATCCAGGACACGCCAGATGCTCACGCAAGTTCGGCAGCGGTCGTCCATCGGCATCGGCTAGCGCATGCATATAGTTGCCATGGAATTCGCTCGCCTTTCCACAAACGCAGCATCTCCCACGGATTGTGAACTGCTCGGCGGAGCCGACCAGCAGTTTCTCGATGGCCCGGCGCCGGGCATACTCGCCGGAATGGCTCTTGCAGTAATCGAGATACTGTTGCATGTCTTTCAATTCGACGAGCGCCAGCCCATTCTCGGAACCTGAGTCTTCGCTCAGCAGCGAGAGCATCTCTTCCATTCGGTGCATGCCAGCTGCGTAGGAGTAGTGCGCGCCGAAAAATTCCATGCTGCGCCGCGCAAGGTGCGCCCATAGGGTCTCATCTTGATACAAGCGCACCGCTGCATCGGCGAACTCCCGAGCATCGCTGGCGACGAGAATATGCTCGCCATCGATTAGCCCAGTGCCCTCTACGGCGATCGGGCTGGCGACCGCCGGCAGGCCGTAGGCAAGGCTGCGACCAATCTTTCCTTTCAGGCCAGCCCCATAGCGCAACGGTGCCAGCGAGAGGCGGCAATCGTTGAAAAAGCCGGATACATCCTCGACGTAACCGGTTACCACGACATCGTCGCCCGCCAGAGCGAGTACCTCGGGTGGGGGGTGGCTGCCGACAATAAAGAGGCGTACGCCCGGCAGGCGTGCGCGAATCAGAGGCCAAATGTCGCTGACGAGATAGCAGGCAGCATCCACGTTTGGTAGGTGGCAAAAACCGCCGATCAGGAACATATCGCGACGTGCGGCAAAGGGCGTCTCCTTCTGGTCGCGCACATCCATGACAAGGGGCAGATTGAACAGACGGGCGCCGGGTGCCTCAACGCGAACAATCTCCTCCTCGGCACGACTGATCAGGATGGTGCAATCGACCTTCTCGACGATGCCCAACTCGCGGTCCTGCAGCGCCGCAGCCGCATGCAGCGCCTCTGCCGAACCCTCCAGTTCCGCCTTGCGCCGTTCGCGCAGGAAATGCAGGTCGACGGTGTTGAAAATCAACTTGGCTTGATAGCAATGCCGCGCCACTATCTCCAGGTAGTGGGTCGCGGTGTCCACCCGCGACATCATTACATAGGCATAGCGCGCACCATGCTCCGCCAGATGGGCCTCGACCGAGGAAATCCACGGCGCGTATAGACACTCGACGCCAATCCGCTGCAAATCCTGGGTATATCTTCCCTGATACTCGAGCGTGGCGACCGGAATGAAAGTGACGGAATAACCCAGTTCGGCAAGAATCCGCATGTGGCAAAACGCATCCACCGAGCCGGAATCCTTGTCCGGCGTGGGCGTATGCATGTCGAGCACGAGAAAATGCTGGCGCGGCGGCGATACGCGGTCGGCCAGCACGGTACCGTACCGTGCCGACAAACATGCCTGATCCGCTGTGGCATCCGTCTCGGCGTCGTTTTCGAAGCGCAGCACATGAGTCGCCGGTTGCAGTAGGACACGATGTCCCGCTATGCCCAAGCGCAAACCTAGCTCGGCAAAAGCACAAGCGTCCAAGCTCTCGTCAAAACCGCCTACGGCACCGAACTCCTCGCGGCTCAGTGCCAGAAGAGAACTATAAGCAACCGGGCTGACGAAAGCATACTGCGGATCGGCAAGATCCACCCCTGCCCGATGCGGATGCAAAGCCGCATCGGGACCGAACTCCCCGCCGGCTTCGAGCAACGACCCTTCGGTCGAAATTAGCGGGACACCGACTGCAACGACATCGTGTCCGACCGCGAACGTGAGCAGCACCTCGTCGATACAATTTTGCGCAATCTCAAGACCGGCATCTAGGAAGAAAAGCGTCGGCGCACGCGCCAATCTGGCGCCGAGATTGAATGCGCGCGCGCGTCCCGACGCTTGGTCATTGCGCACAATCTGGACGCCCGACACGTTGTCCCTCAAAAATTGCGACGTTTCATCGCCGCTGGCATCGTCGACCACAATGACTTCGAGAGCGCGCGCTCCGCGTCTTTCATGCAATGTCGTCAGACTGCGATATGCGGCATCAAGGCTATGGACGCGCACAATCGCGGCGATTTCCGGTGTTTCCCCGCTCATCTCGGGCGACGCACTTGCGGCGGTTTGCGCGGAAAAATCCAGCCTGTGCTGAAGCAAAGCGCGGACATGCTCGCGCCTGGCAAGCCAATGCCGATAGACTGCCGTTCCGCGCAAAACCAAGCCAAAATGGCTGAACGCAAATTCGCGCACAGCGCAGCGTTGGTCCTCTGTCAGCGGCAGATGCCGCCAACAGCCACGCACCACAGATTTCAGGCTGGGAAACAATGCGCGCATTCCTTGTCGCGCATAACGTAGCGGCGCGCCCACGCGCCAGGAAATGGATGACCGCATCGCAATCAGTGTCGTCTCGGCAAGCAACAACCGCTGATGATTCGCCTCAGTTTGCGCCTGCAGTCGCATGAACTCGCCGCGCCAATACTCTGTTGTTGCGCTGGAGTGCTCCAACTCTTGCTGCTTGGCATGCAAGCTGTCGCGCAGCAGATAAATCTCGGTTTGCTTTTGTTCGCCGTCCGCTTTCATGGAAAGCGCCCATTCGCCGCGCTTGAGCGCCTCAGCCTCCCATTCGCGGCGTTCCCGATCCGCTTTTTCAAACCACTCGCCACGTTGCAAGGCTTCGGTCTCCCACCTCTGGCGCTCTTGGTCAACTCTCTGGCGCTCTTGGTCAACGCTCTGGCGTTCGTTCTCGATGAGCGTTTTTTCACTGTCCAGCCGCTGGGTCAGCCTTGCCCACTCGAACAATTCTTCGTCGCGCCATTCTTGCCGCCACTTGGACAATACGGCGATGGTCCCCTGTCGCGCCATGTCCGGATCGAAACTGACCCCCCACCCGGAATCGCCATGAATGCGGTATGCGGCGCTGGTTTTCCCGCTGAAAACAAAATCGCCGTGTCGAGAAACCTGCAACCAGAAATCCCAATCCTCAAACACATCGAAATGCTCGTCGAAACGACATCCCGCATCGATTGCCCGGCGCGAAAACAGTACCGCATGCAGAGGAATATAGTTGCCCGCATACAGCAGGGCGGCATCGAATGGACGCTCATAGCGCTTCGCCATTTGTTGCCCGGAAGCAGTCACGCACCGGATGCCGCTATAGGCCGCGATCCGTCGCGGGGAGTCGTGAAGCAACGACGCGAGTGTGACCAGATGATCCGGCTCGAACCAGTCGTCATCGTCCAGGAAGATGGTTAAGTCGCCACGGGCGTGGGACAGCCCGACATTGGCCGCTCGACTACGCCCAGCAGGCTCACCCAGATCGACCATCCGCAAGGGGAAACGCCCGCACCACTCGCCGAAAGCACGATGGCCAACTCCTTTTGCATTAACCAGCACCACTTCGACGTTCGGATACGTTTGCAATGCCACCGAGTCGAGCGCATCGCCGAGCGTCGGACGGTCCATGCTGCGAATGATGACGGAGATCAACGGCGCATCACGATTGTCCAACAATAGGCCGATCTGCTTTTGCCGCGCATGTTCCGAGCGATATAGCCCCAGTGGGTCGGCCGCCAGATCCTCGGCGCGAGTCAAGACGTAAGCCTCGGCGGCGGTAACGTCCGCCGGCAAGGTGTAACTGCGATAACGGTTGAGCGCGGCGATATCCAGGTCGTAGCGCTGTCGCGCGTTTTGCGATACGAAACAGCGCATCGCCTCCATCTTGCGCTCGATCTGTGCGCCGATGCCGAGTAGGACATTCGGCCGCAGCGGCATGCCAACCTCGTAATAGGCCAGACACAGGCCGGCCCCGATACGGCGCACGGCCTCGGTGACCGCCATAGCCAGCGCGCGATGATCGGGATGAATTTCCAGCAAGGACGGGGCATAGACCAGATCGCAACGCAAGCGCTCGATCAGTTCGCGGCACTCAAGCACCAGTTTTTCCCCATACATCAGTCCGCGATCGAGGTAGCCGAGAAACATTGGATCGTCATAGCCGACAATGCGTGCGGCCTGTCGACTTTCCTCTCGCCGTTGCGCGACATAGGACGCACGCTCTTCGTCCGCCACGCCATGACCGCCATCGGTAACGATGACGACCTGCACCGTTTTCCCTTCATCGACATGGCGCAGCAAGGCGCCGCCGCAGCCGAATATCTCGTCGTCCGGATGCGGCGCAAAAACCAGGATGCGCTCTCCATCGATATGATTGACAGCGTGGTAGGGGATGAGCAGTTCTTCCATGGTTCGGTCGGCGGTTAAGTAAGGGGACATCGGGAAATTCGGTTAGGTCAGGAATTGCTTGCGGGCGCGAGTTTAGCCAGAAGCCGGTTCTTTTCGATGCGGACAATTACCGCCCGGTTGCTGCCGCCGCGCTCGACCTCAAGCACAAAGCGCAGTCGCTGCGGGTTGCCTTCATAGCACCCCTGCTGCGCCGCTCCGCCGAAAATCAGCACCGCATCCTCGACGCGCGCCTGCCGCTGGTTGCGGATGCTATTCAAGCGCGCAATCTGCTCCGGTGGTGCCTGGAATAGCACGGCAAACAACACGAGCGGCGCATTGGCGACGTGCAGGCGCTTGCCTTCGCTACCAATCGAGAGCAACTCAGCCAAGGGCGGAACCCACGCGCCCGCATCGGACTCCACGCCAGCGTGTAGCGCCTCGGGCAGGCCGGGATCGTCAATAATCTCCTGGATGCTGGCGAACTTGCCACCCGGCGTGGCATTGCGTTTGGCAATCAGTCGACGCGCTGCAAGTCGGGCGTCGGCAACCGGCATCCGGTAGGCGACCAGCAGGCGCTCCCACTCGTCGGCATCGAACAGGTTGGCGTCGGGCTTGATATCGGCGTCTTCGGCGCGCACGCGCACCGGCGCATCGTCGATGGCGATCAGGGATGGCTGCAACTGCGCCAGCAGCATCAGGTCCGGGCGTTCGAGAAATCCGCTCGCCCACTGCGCTTCGATCCGCGACTTCAGCCAACGGGCTGCGGCAACGGCGCGCACGTCGCCCGCCAGACGCTCGGTCAGCATTGCGGTCTGCCGCGCCTTGCCGCGAAAGCTGCGCGTGCCTTCGAGCACGATACCGGTGAGCAGCAGGATCATCGCGGCGACGAACACCGCCACGAAACCGCGCTCCCGACGACGGTGCAGACGCATGCGCATCAGAGCGCCTCCGTCGAAAAGATGAAGGGAGGTACGGCACCGGTAGGGCCGGAAAGATCGAGCCGGATCATCTTGGGTGCGGATTTCGGCTGCGCCCACTGCGCAACCCAGCGCGGCGGCGCATCCTTGCCCGGCGGCTGAAGATAGCTGAAAGCGCAGACCGCAAGATTCGCCAGCAGCACTTCGCGCGCCTCGACAGGCCAGTCCTGCTCCGCCATGCCCTGTCGGCGTTCGGCATTTGGCTTGACGCGGTACAAGGCCAGCGCCAGCGTCTCCCCGTCCGGCTCGCAGCGGAAAGCGATCCGGACGGCTTGCTCGCGTTCGCCGACGGTGTAGATGGCACTGCCGTCCTGGATGCTCAACGAACCGGCGGACTGCCGGGTCCAATAATGATTCAACAGACGATGGACATCGCGCAAACCGGTGCGGCGCTCCCAGCGCTGCTGCAAGCGGTGGTCGCTATCCATCACCGTGCGGCCGACGAGCACGGCGGCGGCGGCGGCGCCGGCAGCCAGTGCGGTGGCGATCAGGAGTTCGAGAAGAGTAAATCCGCGTTGTCTCATTTTGCCGGTTTGGCCGCCTTATCCGACGGGTCCGGTTTGCCGGCCTTATCCGCGTCGGCATCCTTGTCGGCTTTCGCGTCCGGTGCCACCGCCAGCGGGCGATAGCCCGACAGTTGCACCTTTTGCTCCGCCTTTTCGCCCCAACTGACGATGACGCGGATTTCGGTCAAGCGGTGGGCCGGCGACAATGGGGTCGCGGTTTCGACGGCCTGGATTTCGCGGTATTCGACGCGCGTGCCGAAGGGCATGCCTTCGTAGACTTCGTTAGACGCATCTTCTGGCAAGGCCTGATCCGGGAAAGCCAGCGCCTCGACCAAGCGCGAGCGCGCCAGCCAATAGGCGAGTTCCTGGTCGAGCGTGGATTTGGCGAGGCGCATGTCGCCGCCCTGCACGGCCAGCAACAAACCGGCGGAGACGGCCAGCAGCGTCAACGCAACGAGAACCTCGATCAGGGTGAACCCGGCAGCGCGGGCAACCGCGACCTTCATTGGCATTCCTTAGGCGCAGCCAGCATTTTCGCATGCTTGGCGAAACTGGCGCCGCAGCCGATCAGGATATGCACGAGGCCTGGCAGGCCATCGAGGCAACCGCAGCGCAGGAAGTAGAACTTGACGAAGCGCAGCAGCGGAGACAACAGCAGGCGCGCCGCCGAACTGCGCCGGCCGGTCGCCAACGCCGCAGTCGCCGCCAGGCTCGAATAGCGGTTCTGCTTGGCCAGATAGTTTTCCAGCGACTCCGCCGAATCGTGCAGCAGGTCGCCCGCCAGGGTGCCGACCGGTACGGCGGTCAGCACCTTCTCATGCACGGCGTCGTCCGACCAGCGCGCAGCGCGGCGGTCGAACAGGCGCAGGCTCCAGTCGGGATAACCCTCGCCATGACGCAAGTAGCGCCCCATGAAGCGATTGCAGCGGGCGAAACGGTAGGCGCGGAAAGTCGGCTCCGGCGGGACGGGGAGGCCGTCAGGCCGGAGGTGGCCCGAAGAAGCTACGGCGTCAAACAAGGCTTGCAAGCTTGCGCGTAGTGCATCGCTCACACGTTCGTCAGCATCGACGCACAGCACCCAGTCGTGGGACGCCTGCTCGACGGCAAATTGTTTTTGCGCGCCGAAGCCGCGCCAGTGCGTCTCGACCACCCGCGCGCCCAGACGCCGCGCCAGTTCCGCCGTACCGTCCGTGCTACCCGAGTCCACCACCACCATCTCGGCGCAGAACGCCAGTGCGCGCAGGCACGCCTCAAGCTGGGCTGCTTCGTTGCGGACGATCAGGACGGCGGAGAGGGGCAGGCGGGGGGAAGACATGAAGCTGCGATAAGCGGGGCGGCTATAATCTCGGGCCACGCCATTCTAAGGCCTTTCCCCGGCCCGCCGCCCCAGCCCGCGATGCGCATCCTGCTCGTCAAAACCTCATCCTTGGGCGATGTCATCCACAACCTGCCGGTCGCCAGCGACATCCGCCGCGCCTTTCCGGCGGCGATCATCGACTGGGTAGTGGAAGAAAATTTCGCCACACTCCCCGCGCTGCATCCCGCCGTGCGCCATGTCCTACCCGTCGCCGTGCGGCGCTGGCGCAAGGCATTGCTAACGCGAAGCACCTGGCGCGAAATTGCCGAATTTCGCCGTCGCACCAGTGCCGAGTCTTACGACGCCGTGCTCGACACCCAGGGCCTGCTCAAAAGCGCACTCGTCGCACGTCAGGCGCGCGGCGAAAAGCTCGGCCACGCCGCCGCCTCGGCACGCGAACCGCTGGCCGCGCGTTTTTACGATCGCACTTTCGTCATCGATAAGAACCAGCACGCCGTCGCGCGCAACCGCCAACTTGCCGCCGCCGCGCTGGGTTATGCGCTGGACGACCTGCCGCTCGATTACGGCATCGCGGCGCCCGCATGCGCTGCGCCCTGGCTGCCGCCGGGCGAATATACCGTGCTGCTCACCGCCACCAGTCGCGCCGACAAGGAATGGCCCGAGGAAAACTGGCACGCGCTCGGCGCGGCGCTCAATGCCACCGGGCTGCGCTGTGTGCTGCCCGGCGGCAGCGCTGCCGAACACGCACGCGCCGCGCGGCTGGCCGGCAAGATCGGCCGCGCCGTTGCCGCGCCGCCCATGAACCTCGACGCCCTGGCCGGTCTGTTGGCCGGCGCGCGAATCGTCGTCGGCGTCGATACCGGCCTGGTGCATCTCGCCGCCGCCCTGAAGCGCCCGACACTGGCGCTCTACTGCGCCTCCGATCCGACGCTGACTGGCGTGCTCGGCGACGCGCCCCACCTCAATCTCGGCGGCCCCGGCGCCCCGCCAAGCGCAGCGGACACCGTCGCCGCCGCCCTGCGCCTCATCGACTGATGGCGCGCCTGCTCTACACCCTCGTCCTCCACGCCCTGCTGCCCTGGGCCTGTCTGCACCTCTTGTGGCGCGCACGGCGCCAGCCGGAATATCTGCGCCATTGGGGCGAACGCTTCGGCTGTTATGCCGGAAAGCCAAGCCAACCGATGATTTGGCTGCACGCGGTTTCGGTCGGCGAAACCCGCGCCGCCCAGCCGCTCGTCGCCGCGCTCGCCGCTCGCTATCCCGACCATCGCATCCTGCTCACCCACATGACGCCGACCGGACGCGCCACCTCGGAGGCACTGTTCGGCGACACGGTGGAACGCGTCTACCTGCCCTACGACAGCCCCTGGGCGATGCGGCGCTTCCTGCGCCACTTCCGGCCGCGCCTCGGCCTCATCATGGAAACCGAGCTATGGCCCAACCTGATCGCCGCCTGCCGGGACGCGCATATCCCGCTGCTGCTCGTCAACGCGCGCCTGTCGGAAAAATCGGCGCGCAACTACGCGCGTTTTCCTAAGCTCACCCGCAGCGCCCTGACGCAACTTGCGGCCATCGCCGCCAACGGCGCCGCCGACGCACAGCGCCTGCGCGAACTCGGCGCAACGGAAGTCGCCGTCTGCGGCAACATGAAATTCGACATCGAGCCGCCGGCCGCACAGATCGAACTCGGCGCGCGTTTGCGCGCCTTGAGCGGAGACCGGCCGCTGTTCCTTTGCGCCAGCACGCGCGAGGGCGAGGAGGCCTTGATCCTGGATGAATGGAACAAACTCGGCGCTCACGAGACGGCGCTGTTGGCCATCGTGCCGCGCCATCCGCAGCGCTTCGACGCCGTCGCGCAACTCGTCGCCGCACGCGGCCTCAAACTGCAACGCCGTTCCGACGCCACCCCCATCGCTGCCGACACACAGGTCTGGCTCGGCGACAGCATGGGCGAAATGTTCGCCTACTACGCAGCGGCCAGCGTCAATGGGGTGGCCTTCGTCGGCGGCAGCCTGCTCGACTTCGGCAGCCAGAATCTCATCGAAGCCTGCGCCGTCGGCACGCCAGTACTCATCGGGCCTTCGACCTTCAACTTTGCCGAAGCCGCCCAGGCTGCCATCGCCGCTGGCGCCGTGCGCCAAGTACCCGATGCCGCCGCCCTCGTCGCACAAGCGCTCGCCTTGCTTGACGCTCCGGCCGCACGCGCCGCGATGGGCGCCGCCGGGCAGAGTTTCAGCGCCGAGCATCGGGGCGCGACCCGACGCACGCTGGCGCTGGTCGAGCGCTTCATGCCGTCGCCGGGCCGCCCCTAGGCGGCATGCGCCCCCCTGTGGGGGGCAGCGAGTCGATTTTGCGAGCGTGGGGGGCTAAAACTATTCCAACAGCGCGTTGACCGCCGCCAGATCGGCTTCGGCCAAGCTACCCGCCGCCACCTTGAGCTTGAGTTGGGCGATCAGCGTGTCGAGGCGGGCTTTCGCCAGTTTCTGGCGCGTGTCGAACAACTGGCTCTGGGCATTCAGCACATCGATGTTGATGCGCACGCCGACTTCGTAACCCAGCTTGTTCGATTCGACGGCGAGTTGCGAGGAGGCAACGCCGGCTTCCAGCGCTTTCACCTGGGCCAGACCGGCACTCACGCCGAGATAGGCCTGGCGGGCGCCGAGCGTGGCGCTACGGTAGGCGTAATCCAGATCGGCGCGCGCCTTCTCCTTGAGCGCCACAGCTTCGCGTTCTTTCGAGGTCACCGCGCCGCCGGCAAACAGGGGCAGCGCAAGTTGCAGGCCGATAGCGGTACTCGTGGTGTCGCTGCCGACGCCGGTAGACAGGTTCGCGCCCACGCCGCTCTTGCCGCGCGAGGCCACCAGATCAAGCGTCGGAAAGTGGCCGGCGCGCTGCTTTTCGATTTCCTGTCCGGCAATTTCAAGGCTGGTCTGTGCAAGTTGCACGCCCAGATTGCCGCTCTCGGCGGAGGCGACCCATTTGCCGATGTCGTCCGGCTGCGGACGCCCGATCTCCACGGCGCGCTTGAGCGCCTTGAGCGCTTCCGGTTCTTTGCCGGTGAGGGTGCGCAAAGTTTGCTGCTTGACCACCAGGTCGTTGGCGGCGGCGATTTCCTGCGCAAACGCCAGGTCGTAGCGCGCCTGCGCCTCGTGGGTGTCGGTGATGGTGGTGGTGCCGACTTCGAAGTTGCGCTTCGCCGCTTCGAGTTGCTCGGCGATGGCCAGCTTTTGCGCCTGCGCCGTGGTGAGCGTTTCCTGCGCCAGCAGGACGTCGAAATAGGCCTGCGTGGCGCGCAGCATCAGATCCTGGCCAGCCTGGACGAACTGCGCCTCGGCGAGCGCGACGGCCAGGTCGGCCTGTTTGTAGCCCACCCAGTTCTGCCAGCGAAACAGGGGCTGCGAGAGCGACACGCTCCAGCCATTGCCGTTGTAGGCAGCATCGCGCATCACGCCGGTAGCGCGCGCGGTGGACTCGACGTCGTTCCAGGCGGTATTCGCCGACAGGCCGATCGTCGGCAACAAACCGGCGCGTCCCTGCGGCAGCTTTTCGCGACCGGCGTCGCGCTGAGCGCGGGCAGCGGCATACTGGGCGTCGAAACCGACGGCATCGCGATAGACCTGCATCAGATCGGCGGACTGCGCGCATGAGGCGGCCCCCGCGCAAGCGAGGGCAATCAGTGTCTTCATTGGGTGCTTCATGCGGGACTCCGGTAAAGGTGGAATAAGGATTCAGTAGGTGGGCGCCGTCGGGTCGACATCGCGCGACCACGCGGCCATGCCGCCGTACAAGTTGATGATGTTGTCGAAGCCCTGCTGTTCCAGGAACAGCCCGACCTGATAGCTGCGCGCGCCATGGTGGCAGATAACCACCATGTCGCCATCGCGCGACAATTCCATGTAGCGCGCCGGGATGGCGCGCATCGGCAGCAGCTTGGCGCCCGGGATGCGGACGACATCGAACTCCCAGGGTTCGCGCACGTCGATCAGCACCGGCGCCGGTCGGCCGGCGGTTGCGGCCTGGTCGAGCCATTCCTTGAGTTGGGTGGCGCTGATCTGTTTCATTGCGGCCGCTTCAGAAGCTGAAGCGCACAGCGGCGCTGTTCTGCAACATGGGTACGACGGTCTCCAGCAAGTCGGTAGCGACGTAACTCTCTTCCGCCTGACGCACGACACGCCGCAAGGCCATGACCGGCGCCGCGCCGACAAAGGCAAACAATCGACCGCCCACCTTGAGTTGCGCCAGCAGGGCGGCGGGAATCTCCGTCACGCCGCCGGAAACGACGATGCAATCGTAGGGCGCGTGGGCCGGCAGGCCGGCCAGGCCGTCGCCGACCTCGACCGCAACATTGACGACGCCATCGTTTTCCAGATTGGCGCGCGCGCGCGCAGCAAGCGCCGCATCGATCTCGACCGTCCAGACCTCATCCGCCAACTCGGCCAGCAAGGCCGCCATATGGCCGGAACCGGTGCCGACTTCGAGTACCGTCTCGCCGCCCTTGAGGCCGGAGGACTGCAACAGGCGCGCCTCCAGCTTCGGCGTCAGCATGGCGGCATGCGGCGCCAGCGGAATCGAGACATCGGCAAACGCCAGGCGGCGATAGGCGTCAGGCACATACTCCTCACGCCGGTCGATATACAGCAGGTCGACGGTGTCCGGCGCGAGAACTTCGGCAGTGCGCAACTGCTGCTGGATCATGTGATGGCGGGCTAGTTCGTAGTTCATGGTGTCACTCGCAAAGTTGGGGGCGGGGGCGGAGAAGGCAAGAGCGGCCATTTTACGCCGGCTCCTCGACCCGATACCACGCGGCATACAGCGCAGGCAGGAAAAGCAAGGTCAGCACCGTGGCGATGATCAGTCCGCCCATGATGGCCACCGCCATCGGTCCCCAGAAGACCTGCCGGGACAGCGGAATCATCGCCATGACGGCGGCAGCCGCGGTGAGCATGATGGGACGGAAACGACGCACCGCCGAGCCGACGATGGCCTCCCAGGTACTCTTGCCGGCTTGCTCGTCCTGGTCGATCTGGTCGAGCAGGATCACCGAGTTGCGCAGGATCATGCCCAGCAATGCGATGACGCCCAGATTGGCGACGAAACCGAAGGGTTTGCCGAAAGCCATCAGCGCCAGCGCCACGCCGATCAGGCCGAGCGGCGCGGTGAGCAGCGCCATGGCGGTGCGCCGCATGCTTTGCAACTGCACCATCAGCAGCGTAACGACGGCCACGACCATCAGAGGCATCACCGCCTTCAGCGCATCTTCGTTCTTTGCCGACTCCTCGATGGTGCCGCCGATGTCGACGCTGTAACCGGCGGGCAGGCGCTGGCGGATCTCGCTCAGTAGCGGGTCGATCTGCAGCGTGGCCGTCGGGCCGGTCACATCGGGCTTGGCGAGGTCGGCACGCACCTGGATCGCCGGCAGACGGTCGCGGCGCCAGACGATGCCTTCCTCCAGCACCGGCACGAGCCGCGCTACCTGTGCCAGGGGCACCCACTTGCCGCCCGCCACCGGCACCGGCAGGTCGGCCAAACGGTCGAGCTTGCCGCGATCCGCACTGCCCGCGCGCCAGACCACGTCGATGAGTTGGTCGTTTTCGCGGAACTGCGTCAGGGTTGCGCCGACCTCGTAAGCTTGCAAGGCCATGGCGATGTCCTGGCTCGACACCCCAAGCTGACGGGCGCGATCCTGGTCGATTGCCACCTTGACGCTCTTGGCTTTCTCGTTCCAGTCCAGATGCACGTCGCGCACATTGGGGTTGGCGCGCACCACGGCGGCCACCTCCTGGGCGATGCGCCGCAAGGTTTCGTAATCCGCGCCGACGACGCGGAAGACCACCGGATAGCCGACCGGCGGGCCGTTTTCGAGGCGCTGCACGCGCGTGCGCAGGTGGCTCCAGGAAGCATCCGGCGCGTCGAAGGCCGCCATCAGTCGATTGCGTACCGCCTCGCGCTCGTCGAAACCCTTGGTGACGATCACGAGCTGGCCGAAGTTGTCGTTGAACAACTGCTGGTCGAGCGGCAGGTAGAAGCGCGGCGCGCCGTTGCCAATGTAGGAAGCATGGCCGGCAATATTCTCGTCGCCCTTGATCAGCGCCTCGACGCGTTTGACCTCGGTGGCGGTGGCCTTGAGCGAAGCGCCCTGAGGCAACCACAGGTCAACCAGCAGTTCGGGGCGGTTGGACGGCGGGAAGAACTGCTTCTGGACGCCGCCGGCAAACGCGGCAATGCCGAGGACGAAGGCGACGGCCGTAATCGCGATGGTCTTCCAGCGGTTGCGCAGGCACCAGACCACGAGGGCACGGAAACGCCGATAGAAGGGCGTGTCGTAAACATCGCCATGATGCTCGCTGCCGTATTTCCGCAAGGCTTGTTCGTCCAGCAACTTGAAGCCGAGATAGGGCGTGAAGATCACCGCGACGAGCCAGGACACGAGCAGCGCAATGGTGGTGACGGAGAAGATCGCCCCGGCGTATTCGCCGGCACCGGACTTGGCGAAGCCCACCGGGGTAAAGCCCGCCGCCGTGATGAGGGTGCCGGTGAGCATGGGAAAGGCGGTCGAGGTGTAGGCGAAGGTGGCGGCCTTGAACTTGTCCCAGCCCTGCTCGATCTTCACCACCATCATTTCCACGGCGATGATCGCGTCGTCCACCAACAGACCGAGCGCGATGATGAGCGCGCCCAACGAGATGCGGTGCAGGTCGATGCCGAACAGCTTCATCAGCAGGAAGGTCAGCGCGAGTACGAGCGGGATCGACAACGCGACCACCAGGCCGGTGCGAAAGCCCAGACTCAGGAAGCTGACCGCAAGCACGATCGCCAGCGCCTCGGCCAGCGATTGGAGGAAAAGCTTGAGCGAAACCTTGACGATGTTCGGCTGGTCGGCCACGGTCTTGACCTCGATGCCGGCCGGCAGATCCTGCGCGAGACGCTGGAGGCGCGCCTCCATGCCTTCGCCGAGACTGATCACATTGCCGCCCTTGGTCATCACCACGGCGATACCGATGGCATCCTCGCCATCGACGCGCATGCGCGGATTGGGCGGGTCGGCCAGACCGCGCTGCACCTCGGCGATATCGCCCAGCCGGAAGTGCCGCCCGCCGACGACCAGATCGGCGCTGCGCACCTGTTCGACCGTATCGAAGGCACCGGAGACGCGCAAGCGCACACGGTCGGACGATGTCTCGACAAAGCCGGCCGGCGCCACGGCATTTTGCCTGGCCAGCGCCTCGCCCACCTGCGCGGGCGAGATGCCCAGAGCCGCTAGCCGGGCCGGTGCGACCTCGATGTAGATCTTTTCGTCCTGCACGCCGAGCAGGTCGACTTTCTTCACGTCCGGCAAGGCACGCAACTCGCGCGCCAGGCGGTCGGCCTCGCGGCGCAGTTCGCCCATGCCGTAGCCCTGGCCGGTCAGCGCGAAGATGTTGACGTAGACGTCGCCGAACTCGTCGTTGGGATAAGGCCCCTGCACCCCGGCGGGGAGTTGGTGCTTGATGTCGTCGAGCTTCTTGCGCACCTGGCGCCAGGCCTCCGGCACTTCGGCCTTGGGCGTGGCATCCTTGAGCAACACGAACACCAGCGACTCGCCGGCGCGCGAGGCCGATTTCAGCACGTCGAGCCAGGGCGTCTCCTGCAATTTCTTCTCGATGCGCTCGGTCAGTTCGCGTTCCACCTCGCTGGCCGTCGCGCCGGGCCATTGGGTGCGGATCACCATGACCTTGAAGGTGAAGTCCGGATCCTCGGCACGCCCGAGCTGGAAGAAGGACAGCACGCCGCCGAGCGTCAGGACGACGATCAGGTAGAGCACCATCGAGGGATGTTCGAGCGCCCAGGCCGAAAGGTTGAGGTTTTTCATTGGCCCGCTTCCGCGACAACGCGCACCTTCTCGCCCTCGACCAGCTTGAAGGCGCCGGCCGCGACAATAGTCTCGCCCGGCGCCAGACCGCTGGCCAGCACCGCCCCGGCGTCGCCGTAGCGCGCCACGACGACGGCGCGCTGACTGACGACGCCGTTTGCGCCGATCGCCCAGACGCTGGCGCGTTCGCCCTGTTGCAGCAGCGCGGCAAGCGGCACGACGATCTTTTCATCGGCAGCGCGCGCGAAACCCGCCGTTGCCGTCATCCCCAAGGCCACACGGTCATCCGCATTCTGGATGGCGACGCGCGCGGCAAAGGTGCGCGTGGCCGGGTCGGCGGCAGGCGCCAGTTCGCGCAAGCGGCCCTGGTAGCTGCGCTGCTCTGCGCCGGCCCATAGCGTCACCGTCGCGCCAGTGCCGACTTTCAGTGCGGCAAAGCGATTTTCCGGAATATTCACCGCAACTTCGCGCTCGCCGTCCTGCGCGACGCGGAACACCGCTTGCCCCGGCGCCACCACCTGGCCCGGCTCGGCGAGTACGGCGACGACCACGCCGGATGCATCCGCCGTCAGCGTCGTGTAGGACGTCTGATTTTCCGCCAGGCGCGCCTGCGCCGCTGCGGCCTTGGCGGCGGTGTCCTTGGCGTCGAGCGCGGCCTGGCTGATGAAGTTGCGCGCTTTCAGGTCTTGCGTGCGCTGCAATTCCGCCGCCGCCAGCGCGCGGTTCGCCTCGGCCTGCGCCGCCGCGAGGCGCGCATCGGCGGGATCAAGCCGCGCCAGCGGCTGGCCGGCCTTCACGTATGCGCCGACATCGACCAAACGCTGCACGAGCTTGCCGCCGACGCGAAATCCCAACGTCGTTTCGTGGCGCGCGCGCACTTCGCCGCTGTAGCGCTCCTCCAGCGCCGTCCCGCTAGAGCCGACTTTCAAGGCTTTCACGAGTCGCGGCCCGAGTTGGATTTTGTCCGGTGGCGGCGTTTTTTCGCCGCAGGCGGCGAGCAACAAAAGGGGCAAGAGCAAGGCGATTGTCTTCACGGCAACTCCGGATCAGGCATGCGGTTTGGGTAGCAGTCGCTGGATGCGATGAATCAGATCGTCGACATAGGTGAAGACGACGGGAATCACCAGCAGGCTGAGGAAAGTGGAGGTAATCAGGCCGCCGATGACGACGATGGCCATCGGCGCGCGGAAGCTCGGGTCGGTGCCAAGGCCGATGGCGATCGGCAGCATGCCGGCGCCCATCGCCACGGTGGTCATGACGATGGGCCGGGCACGCTTGCGGCAGGCGTCGAGCAGGGCGTCCCAACGGTCGAGGCCATGGTCGCGGCGCGCGAGGATGACGTAGTCGATCAGCAGAATGGAGTTCTTCGTGGCGATGCCCATCAGCATGATGAGACCGATCATCGAGGGCATCGACAATGCCGTGTGCGTGACGAAAAGCGCAAGGAAGGCGCCCGGCACCGAGAGCACCAGTGCCGCCAGAATGGTCGCCGGCTGGACGAAGTCCTTGAACAAAAGCACCAGCACGACGTAGATGCACAGTACGCCGGTGAGCATGGCCAGACCAAAGCTCTGGAACAGTTCGCCCATCGCCTCGGCGTCGCCCACCGTGGTTTGCAGAATGCCCGGCGGCAACTGTTTCAGGCTGGGCAGGGCGAGCGCCTGCTTTTCCACCTCGCCGAGCGGCTGCTGGTTCAGTTCGATTTCGAAATTGACGTTGCGCAGGCGGTCGTAGCGGTCGATCTCGGCCGGGCCGCCGGTGACTTCGAGGCTGGCGATCGTGCCGATCATCACCGGCCCATGCTTGCCCGGCACGGTCAGGCGCCCCAGCAGGTTCAGATCCTGGCGCGACGCCGGCGGCAGCTTGACGACGATGGGAATCTGCCGCTGGGCGAGGTTGAGCTTGGCAATGCTCTGGTCGTAATCGCCGGCTGTGGCGATGCGCAGCACATCGGCCAGCGCCGCCGCGTTCACGCCGAGGTCGGCGGCGCGGGCAAAGTCGGGCCGCACCACGAGTTCCGGCCGCGTCAGGCTGGCCGTCGAAGTGACCGCACCGATGCCGGAGATGGTGCGCAATTCGCGCTCGACGACGCGCGCATGTTCGGCGAGCAGTGGGCCGTTCTCGCTCGCCAGCACCAGCACGTACTTGTCGTTGGCGCCGCCGAGACCGACCTTGACCTGGACGCCCGGCAAGGCCTCCAGCGCCGCGCGCAACTCGCGCTCGACCGTCTGCTTCTTGACGCCGCCCCGTTCCTTGCGCGGCGTCAAGTTGATGGTCAGCGTCGCCTTGCGCACCTCGGCCGCGCCGCGCGGCGCAAAGGGATCGGAGCCGGCCGCGCCGCCGCCGATGGCGGTATAGACCATCTTCACATGCGGATTCTTCTCGACGATGCGCCGCGCCTCCTCGGCGATGGCAAGACTTTCCTTGAAGCTGCTGCCGGGCTGGAGGGCCAGGTAGACCTGCGTCTGCGACAGGTCGTCGGGCGGGATGAAACCCGTGGCCAACAGAGGTACGAGCGAGAAGGAGCCGAAGAAGAATGCGGCGGTGGCCAGCAGGGTGAGGATGCGGTGTTTCAGGCACCAGGCCGCCCAGCCCGTGTAGACCTCCATCCAGCGCGGTTGGTGGCGCGACGCGGACGGCGGACGCAGTAGATACGCCGCCATCATCGGCGTCAGCATGCGCGCGACGACCAGCGAGAAGAACACCGCGATGGCGGCGGTCCAGCCGAACTGGACGAAGAACTTGCCGGCCACGCCGCTCATGAAAGCGGTAGGCAGGAAAACGGCAATCAGCGTGAAGGTGGTGGCGATCACCGCCAGACCGATTTCGTCGGCGGCCTCCATGGCGGCCTGGTAGGGCGTCTTGCCCATACGCAGATGGCGCATGATGTTTTCGATTTCGACGATGGCGTCGTCGACCAGGATGCCGACGACGAGCGACATCGACAACAGGGTGACGACATTCAGCGTGAAGCCCATCAGATACATCGCGGCGAAGGCCGGGATGATGGACAAGGGCAGTGCGGTGGCCGAAACCAGGGTCGCGCGCCAGTCGCGCAGGAACAGCCAGACGACCAGAACGGCAAGGAGCGCACCTTCGATCAGGAGCGCCATCGAGCCCTCGAAGTTCTCGACCACCGGGTCGACAAAGTTGAAGGCTTCGGTGATGACGATATCGGGGCGCTCAACCTTGAGCTTTTCCAGCATGGCGCGCACACCGTCGGCAACCTCCACCTCGCTCGCGCCGCGCGCGCGCACGATCTCGAAACCGACCACCGGCTGGCCATTCAGCAGCGCCGCCGAACGCTGTTCGGCGACCGTATCGGCCACGGTCGCCAGCGCGTCGAGCCGCACACTTCGACCGTCGGCCAGGGCGATTTCCATCGCGCCCAGCGCCTCGGCGGTCTGCACGGTGGCGATGGTGCGCACCGCCTGTTCGACGCCGCCGACATCGGCACGGCCGCCCGAGGCTTCCTGCTGCGCCTGGCGCAACTGGCGCGACACGTCGGCGGCCGTGGCGCGCAAGGCCAGAAGGCGGGCCGGATCGAGTTCGACGCTGATCTCGCGCGTCACGCCGCCGACGCGCGCCACGGCGCCGACGCCGCGCACGCTGAGCATGGCCTTGGTCACCGTGTTGTCGACGAACCAGGACAGCGCTTCGTCGTCCATGCGGCTGGAGGCGACGGTGTAAGTCAGGATTGGCGCGCCGGCGAGATTGACCTTGGCGATCACCGGATCTTTCAGCTCGCCCGGCAGGTCGGCGCGGATGCGCGACACGGCGTCGCGCACATCGTCCACCGCTTCCTGCGTCGGCTTCTCCAGGCGGAATTCGACGGTGACAATGGCCGTACCGTCCTGCACCTTGGTGTAGAGGTGCTTGAGCCCTTGCAGGGTAGCGACGGCGTTCTCGATCTTGCGCGCCACCTCGGTCTCCATTTGCGCCGGCGCGGCGCCGGGCAGGGTCGCAGTGACCGTCACCATGGGCAGATCGATGTCCATGAATTGCTGGATCTTCATGCCCTTGAAGGCCATCAGGCCGAACAGGGTGAGCATGGCGAAGAGCAGCACGCCCGGTATCGGGTTGCGGATGGACCAGGCGGAAACGTTGACGGCAGCCATGTGACTACGGTGCGGCAACGACGCGCACGGTGTCGCCATCGGCCAGCAAACCCACGCCGCTCGCCACCACGCGCGCCTGGGCATCCAGCCCGATGATCTCGATACGCTCGGCAACGCGACGGCCGGTGCTCACCTTGGTCTGGGCGACTTTGTCGCCCTCGATGCGGAACACATAGGCGAAGCCTTCGCGCAGCAGCACGGCGGACTGCGGCAAAGTCGGCGCTGGCGCCACGCCGAGGCGGAATTCGCCGCGCGCAAACATGCCGGCGCTCACCACATTTGCGGCCGACGCCGGCAAATCGACATACACCAGCGCATTGCGCGTCTGCGCATCGACGGTCGGCGCCACGGCACGCACCCGGCCCGCCACCTCATCGCCGTTCGGACCGGAGAGCACGGCCGTCAGTCCTGGCTTGAGTTGCACCAGTTCGGCCGCCGTCACCTCGGCACGCCACTCCAGGCGGCCGCCGCGAATCAGGCGGAACAGCTCCTCGCCCGACTGGGTGAGCGTTCCGACTGTGGCGCTACGCGCCGAAACAATCCCGTCGTCGGGCGCGCGGACCGTCGCCTTGGAATGCTTCAACTCCGCCGATTGCAGGCGTGCCTTGACGGCGTTCAGCCGCGCCAGCGCCGTATCGGCAGCCGTCTGCGTCTGCGTATTCTGCTGCGCGCTATAGAAACCCTTGGCGCTCAACTGCCGCGCGCGCTCGTGATTGGCGCGCGCCTCGGCCAACGTCGCCTCGGCCTCGGCCACGGCGGCACGCACCTCGGCAAGTTCGCTTTCGACCGTGGCAGGATCGATACGCGCCAGCACCTGGCCCTTGCGCACCCGATCGCCGACGTTGGCATGCACCTCCGTGATGCGGTAATTGCTGATTTCCGCGCCGATCACCGCTTCCTGCCAAGCAACGATGTTGCCGCCCGCCTTCAAGGTACGCGGCCAATCGAGCAGTTCGGGTGCAAGCGTCGCAACGCTCAAAGCGGGCTTGGCGGCGGACGGAGCCGCGTCCTTGGCTGCCTCCCCGCAGCCGGCTAGCAAGGCCAGCCCGACGAACGACAAGAGGATGCTTTTCGGTTTCATGGTCTTCCTTTCCGCGCGGGTTCGCAACGCAGGCCGCGCAGCATGATTTCGAAATACTCGGCGAAATATTCCTCGGTACCGACCTGCGCCGCCGCGCAACAATCGATCGAATGGCGCCAGATCATGCGCATCAGCACAGGCGCGATGACGATGTGGATCGCCACCTGGAGATTGACCGGACGGAACTCGCCGCTGGCCACGCCGCGCGCGATGACGCCGCCGATCAGGGCGGTGCCGCGCAGGATCACCTCCTGATGGTAGAAGGCGGCGATCTCGGGGAAATTCCGCGCCTCGGCGAAAATCAGTTTGGGAATGCCGCCGATACGCTGCGCACCGATCAACGCCCACATGCCGCTCATCACCTCGCGCAGCAGCTCTTCGCTACCGCCGACAAAGCCGGCAACCAGCGCCTCGCCTTCGGCCAACGCCGGCAGCAGCCCCTCGCGCACCACCGCCTTGAACAGCTCTTCCTTGCTGTCGAAGTACAAATAAAGCGTGCCCTTCGACACCCCGGCGCGCGCCGCCACATCTTCCAGCCGCGTCGCCGCGAAACCCTTCTCGACGAACAGGTCGAGCGCCGCGTCAATCAACTCGGCAGGGCGAGCCTCCTTGCGGCGGCGGCGATTATCGATGGGTTCGGCGGACATGGGTTTGCAGAATGAGTTAATGACTGAACGGTCGGTAAGTTACAGACCACTCGATTCTCTGTCAATCCCGATTTCTGCGCTTATTTCTCCCGCCGGGCCATGTGGAATAATCCGGCCTCCACTCTGACCGCCGGTATTTCACGCCCCATGACCCAAATGACTCCCGCCGAGATTGTCTCGGAACTCGACAAGAATATCGTCGGCCAGGCACGTGCCAAGCGTGCGGTCGCCATCGCGCTGCGCAATCGCTGGCGGCGCGTCCAGGTGGACGAGCCGCTGCGTTCGGAAATCACGCCGAAGAACATCCTGATGATCGGCCCGACGGGCGTGGGCAAGACGGAAATCGCGCGGCGCCTGGCGCGGCTGGCGCACGCGCCTTTCATCAAGGTCGAGGCGACCAAGTTCACCGAGGTCGGCTATGTCGGCCGCGACGTGGACACCATCATCCGCGACCTCGCCGAAACGGCGGTGAAGGACGAGCGCGAGCGCGCCATGAAACAGGTGCGCGACCGCGCGCTCGACGCCGCCGAGGACCGCATCCTCGACCTCCTGCTGCCGCCGGCGCGCAGCGGATTCGGCGCCGGCGAGGCGGCACCGGAAGAGAACAGCACGCGCCAGAAGTTCCGCAAGAAGCTGCGCGAGGGCGAACTCGACGACAAGGAGATCGACATCGAGGTCGCCGCGCCCGTCGCCAGCATGGAAATCCTCGCGCCGCCTGGCATGGAGGAATTGACCCAGCAGATCCAGGGCATGTTCCAGAACATGGGCGGCGGCAAGAAGAAGAGCCGGCGCATGCGCATCGCCGACGCGCTGAAGGCCATCGCCGACGAGGAGGCCGCGCGCCTCATCAACGACGAGGAAGTGAAGGCGGCCGCGATGCGCAATGTCGAGCAGAACGGCATCGTCTTCCTCGACGAGATGGACAAGATCGCCTCGCGCAGCGAAACCCAGGGCGCCGACGTGTCGCGCCAGGGCGTGCAGCGCGACCTGCTGCCGCTGGTGGAAGGCACCACAGTCACGACCAAGTTCGGCATGATCAAGACCGACCACATCCTCTTCATCGCCAGCGGCGCCTTCCATTTCGCCAAGCCCTCGGACCTGATTCCCGAGTTGCAGGGGCGCTTCCCGATCCGCGTCGAACTCGACTCGCTCTCGGTCGAGGATTTCGAATGCATCCTGACCCAGACCGACGCCTGCCTGACGCGCCAGTACGAAGCCCTGCTCGCCACCGAAGGCGTCACTGTGAGCTTTGCCGCCGACGGCATCCGCCGCTTGGCGCAGATTGCCTTCGAGGTGAACGAGAAGACCGAAAACATCGGCGCGCGCCGCCTTTACACGGTGATGGAAAAACTGTTGGAGGAAATCTCCTTCTCCGCCGGCGCGACCGGCGCGGCGACTGAGCTGGCGGTGGATGCCGCCTATGTCGAAAGCCGTCTGGCCGAGCTGGCCAAGCGTGAGGATCTGTCGCGCTACGTGCTTTGAGCGCCGAACCCGGCGCGTTCGCCCGGCGCCTGATCGACTGGCAGCGCCGGCACGGCCGCCACGATCTGCCCTGGCAGGCCGACCGCGAGCCTTACCGCGTCTGGCTGGCGGAAATCATGTTGCAGCAGACGCAGGTGGCGAGCGTGATTCCCTATTACGCGCGCTTCCTTGCGCGCTTTCCCACGCTCGCCGCGTTGGCGGCGGCGCCGGTCGAAGAGGTGATGGCGCTCTGGAGCGGCCTGGGCTACTACGCGCGGGCGCGCAACCTGCACCGCTGCGCGCAGACGCTGGTCGCGACGCATGGCGGCGCGTTTCCGCGCGACCCGGCGGCGCTCGCCGCCCTGCCCGGCATCGGCCGCTCGACCGCCAACGCCATCGCGGCTTTCTGCTTCGGCGCCCGGGTGCCGATTCTCGACGGCAACGTCAAACGCCTGCTGTGCCGCGTGCTGGGCGTCGAGGGCTATCCGGGCGCGCCAGCCGTGGAAACTCGGCTCTGGCGCGACGCCGCGACGCTGCTGCCGGAAGACGGGATCGCCGCCTACATCCAGGCGCAGATGGACATGGGCGCGACCGTCTGCACCCGCAGCCGGCCGCGCTGCGATGCCTGCCCGGTGGCCGATCTGTGTGTCGCCCGGGATAGCAATCGCGTTGGGGAATTGCCCGCGTCGCGGCCGCGCAAGACGCTACCGGAACGCGAGGTCGTCGTACTCTTGTTGCGCCATGGCGATTGCGTGCTGCTCGAAACCCGGCCGCCCGTCGGCATCTGGGGCGGGCTCGCGTCCCTGCCGGAGTTGCCGGAACATCTGGGGGTCGCCGATGTCGCCGAATACTGCTTGCGCCAACTGGGTGCGAGCATCGGCACCGTCCTGCCGGCGCCGACTTTCGCTCACAGCTTCACGCATTTCAAGCTGCACATCCGGCCGCTGGTATGCGCTGTCGTGGGATTGAGCGGACTGGCCGAACCCAAGTGGCGCTGGGTCGCGCAGGCCGATCTGGCGCAGGCGGCGCTCCCTGCGCCGATGCGCAAATTGCTTAACGCGATTCCTTGACCAGGCGGCTGTTGGTCGGCTGCACCGGCCGCGCGTTGTTCGGATACATGCGCGCGAAGATGCCGATCTGCTCGGGCGACACCTGCACCGGCTGCTTGAACACCATCCACATCACGTTCTCGGTGCACGGCGGCGTGGTCAGCGAACCCATGTAGGTGTAGTACTCGCGGCGCGCCGGTAGCAGCTTCGACAGGTCGATGGCGACGTTCGGCGGCGACACCTCCATGCCGACTTCGAGCGGCATGTTGTTCCACAGGGTCTGGATCAGCGGATGCTCCATACCCTTTTCGAGCAGCACGGCGATCACCGCCAGGCGGCTGTCGTAATCCTTGTGCACCAGATGGATGACCATGTCGTAGGCCTTGCCGTTGACGCGCTCTTCGGAGGGACGGTGAAAATGGAATTGCACAAGCTGATAGGTCTGCCCCATCACGACGATGGAGCTGCCTTCGGGCAGATTCACCTGCACGGTATGGCCGTTGTCGACGATGCTGAAGGGCATGAAGCGGTAGTCGAAGCGGATCGGTTCGAGATCGACCTTGATGCCGCCGCGAATGTCGATGGGCGACTGGCGCCCGCCGACCGCACAGCTCGCGTTGGCGGCAGATAGCTTCGCCCAGTTCTCCGGCGCGCCCAGCCCGGCGTAGCCCCAATGCACATGATCGAACGACTCTTTCTTCGGCGCCGCCGCCTTGCGCGGGCCGGAAGTCGCCAGTTGCAGTTCGCGCGCTTTGCGGCTCAAATCCTGCGGAGCGCCGTGATCGGCCACACGGACGGCAGGCGCCGCAGCAGGCGGACGCGCCGGGGCAGCCGCAGGCGGCGTATAAGCGGGCTTCGCGGCCGGCTGCGCCGCAGCAGCCGGTGCTGGGACGGGGACGGGCGCCGGATTAGCGCCCTTGTAGGGATCTTCGGCCTTGGACTTGTCGATCAGCGGCATTTCGATGAAGCGCGGCTTTTCGGCGGCCGGTGCAGCGGCATGGCTGTCGGCCACTTTCAGGCTATGCGGCTGCACCGTTTCCGCGTTGCTGACCATTTCGGCGCGCATCGGCCGCGGCCGGGTATCCGCCGCCTGGAGCGCCGCCGCCTGCTGCGCGGCACGCGCGGCGGTCTGCTGCATTTCTCCGACGGTACGCGGTTTGCAAACCTCGTCAAGCACGCGCGCATCGAGGCTGTCGGACAGTGCGTCGACCCGGCGCGGCGCGGCCACCTTCTCGGTCTTCACGGCGGCGCCGTCGCGCAGGAATACCCGCTTCAACGTGACAAAGCCGTGGCCGGCACAATCGTAGCGGTTGTAGGCCTCGACAGCGGTATAGCGAATCTGACTCTCGAAATCCTGCACGGGATGGTCGAGCGTCAGGCGCGTCCAGGCAGTGGTTTGCCCATTGCTCTGGCGGCCGATGCGACTTTTGTCGACGGCCACCGAACTGCCGGCGCCGCTCGCCACGGTCTGCCAACCGGCGGGCGCGGCAGCCGCCGCCGCCAATGGCAACGTGCCAGCCAGCAGCGCGACGGCCATGACTGACCATGACGCGCACTTTTCTACAAGCATGGGATTCCCCTTCTTCTTTATGTCTGCGGTTTTACGGCAACTTCCTCAACCACTTTAGCAATTAAATTGCCCGCATTTGCAGCGCGGTTGCATTCCCCGTCCGATTCCAGTAGTTTCCAACGCTGTCCAACGGAGCCCTCACGCATGAATGCTACTGATAAATTCGTCGCCACCCAAGCGCAAGTCGACGGGGCGGCGATCCAGCCCCTACCCAATTCCCGCAAAGTCTATGTTACCGGCTCGCGCCCCGACATCCGCGTGCCGATGCGCGAAATCGCGCAGGCCGACACGCCCACCAGCATGGGCGGGGAACGGAATCCGCCGATTTACGTTTATGACTGCTCCGGCCCCTACACCGACCCGACGGCGCGCATCGATCTGCGCCAGGGTCTCGCCCCGCTGCGCGAGGTCTGGATCGAGGAGCGCGGCGACACCGAACGCCTGCCCGAGCAATCGTCCGACTACGGCCGCGCCCGCCTGGCCGACCCCGCGCTCGCCGAACTGCGACTGGGCCATGTGCGTCAACCGCGCCGCGCCAAGGCCGGCATGAACGTCACCCAGATGCACTATGCCCGGAAGGGCATCGTCACGCCGGAAATGGAATTCGTCGCCATCCGCGAAAACCAGCGCCTCGACAGCCTCGGCGAATTGCTGTGCCGCCAGCATCCGGGCGAAAGCTTCGGCGCCAGCATTCCGAAAATCATCACGCCCGAGTTCGTCCGCCAAGAGGTGGCCACGGGGCGCGCCATCATTCCGGCCAACATCAACCACCCGGAAGCCGAGCCGATGATCATCGGCCGCAACTTCCTCGTAAAGATAAACTGCAACATCGGCAACTCGCCCATCGTCTCTTCCATCCAGGAAGAGGTCGACAAGATGACCTGGGCGATCCGCTGGGGTGGCGACACGGTGATGGATCTGTCCACCGGCAAGAACATCCACGAGACGCGCGAATGGATCGTGCGCAACTCGCCCGTGCCGATCGGCACCGTGCCGATCTATCAGGCGCTGGAGAAGGTGGATGGCAAGGCCGAGGATCTGACCTGGGAGATCTTCCGCGACACGCTGATCGAACAAGCCGAGCAAGGGGTGGATTACTTCACCATCCACGCCGGCGTGCTGTTGCGCTACATCCCCATGACCGCCAAGCGCCTGACCGGCATCGTCAGCCGTGGCGGCGCCATCCTCGCAAAGTGGTGCCTGGCCCACCACCAGGAGAATTTCCTCTACACCCACTTCGAGGATATCTGCGAGATCATGAAGGCCTACGACGTCGGCTTCAGCCTTGGCGACGGCCTGCGCCCCGGCTCGATCCACGACGCCAACGACGCGGCGCAGATGGGCGAACTGGCTACCCTGGGCGAACTGACGCAGATCGCCTGGAAGCACGACGTGCAGGTGATGATCGAAGGCCCCGGTCATGTGCCGATGCACATGATCAAGTACAACATGGACGAGCAGTTGCGCCTGTGCGGCGAAGCGCCCTTCTACACCCTCGGCCCGCTCACCACCGACATCGCGCCGGGTTACGACCACATCACGTCGGCGATTGGCGCGGCGATGATCGGCTGGTACGGCACGGCCATGCTTTGTTATGTGACGCCGAAGGAACACCTCGGCCTGCCGGACAAGAACGATGTGAAAGACGGCATCATGGCCTACAAGATCGCTGCCCACGCCGCCGATCTGGCCAAGGGTCACCCCGGTGCGCAGGCACGCGACAACGCATTGTCGAAGGCGCGCTTCGAATTCCGCTGGGAAGACCAGTTCAACCTCGGCTTCGATCCGGACAAGGCGCGCGAATTCCACGACGAGACGCTGCCGGCGCACGGTGCCAAGCTGGCGCACTTCTGCTCGATGTGCGGCCCGCATTTCTGTTCGATGAAGATCACTCAGGACGTGCGCGATTTCGCCGAACAAGGCATGGCGGAGAAATCCGTCGAGTTCGTCAAGCAGGGCGGCGAGATTTATCGCCCTACCTGACCGGGACAGCGCGGCGCGTTAGCTCGCCCACAGTCGATCGAAGTCCTTGATGCCCCATTTCGCCGCATCCTCGCGACCGGCGATTTTCTCGTTGCTGCCGGGGCGGGAAAGGTCGATGATTTCGGGCGGGATGTAGGCGTCCGATTTCGTCGAATAAAACACCTTGACCGTCGGCGCCAGCAAGGACTTGGTCGACTGTTCGACCACCACGCCGAGCCGCCCCGAGGCCAGCCGCACCAGCGAACCGGTGGGGTAGATGCCGATGCTCTTGACGAAAGCCTGGAACACGCGCGCGTCGAAGTGGCCGCTGGACCACTCGGTCATCTTGCGGATCGACTCGGCCGGGTCCCAGCCCGCCTTGTAGGGCCGGTTTGAAGTAATCGCGTCATATACGTCGCACACTGCACCCATCTTGGCGTAAAGGCTGATCTCGGCATCCTTCAATCCGTCCGGATAGCCGCTGCCATCGACCTTTTCGTGGTGATGCAGGCAGACATCGAGCGGCACGTCGCCGGCCGCGCCGCCCTCCAGGAGCATGCGATGGCCTTCGACGGGGTGGCTCTTGATGATAAGGAACTCCTCTTCGGTCAGCTTGCCCGGCTTGTTGAGCACGTCCATCGGCATGATCGCCTTGCCCAGATCGTGCAACAGGCCGGCCATGCCGGCGGCGCGCGTGGCCGTTTCGTCGAGTTCCAACTTATGCGCCAGCGCCACCATCAGGGCGCACACCGCCACCGAATGCATGTAGGTGTAATCGTCCGCCGTTTTCAAGCGCGCCAGACTGATCAGGGCGCCCGGATTGCGCATCACGGAATTCGAGATTTCCTCGACCAGTTCCCCGGCCGCCTCGTGATCGACGGCCTTGCCCATGCGCACTTCCTGGAACATGGAAACCACGGCTTCCTTCGCCTTGGCGCAAATCTTCGCGGCGCGCTGGACTTCCTCCGCCATCGACACGCGCGGCGTTGTTGTCGGCGGCTGGGCGATCTGCTTCAAGGTCGCGTCGATTTGCGCCTCGGTTTCCTGCTTGCTCACCCCGGCGACATCGATGCCCTTCTCGTCATCGATCCAAAGCTCCTTGATGCCGCAGGTACTGATCTGCTTGAGGTCGGCGGGATCTTCGAGAACGAACTTGGTGCGCCAGAACGGGTGATCCATCCAGGAACCGCAAAACTCGTGGATATGCATACCCAGAGTCAGGTGCTCAATGGCGATTTTTTTCAGCATGCTAGACTCGTCGACCCCTCTGACTTGCTTGCGACATGGACGTTTATCCGTTAATTCAGGCGCTGATTCTCGGCGTCGTCGAAGGACTCACCGAGTTTCTGCCGATTTCCAGCACCGGCCACCTGATCCTTGCCGGCGATTTGCTTGATTTTAACGACGAACGCGGCAAGTTGTTCGAAATCGTCATCCAGTTCGGCGCCATCCTCGCTGTAATTTGGGAATACCGCCAACGTTTCGTCCGCGTGCTGGCCGGCCTACCCGGCGACCCTGTAGCCAGGCGTTTCGTCGCCAACCTCGCCATCGCCTTCATGCCGCTTGCCATACTGGGCCTGCTGTTCGGCAAAGCGATCAAGGCCCAACTGTTCCAGCCGGTGCCGGTTGCCCTCGCCTTCATCCTCGGCGCCTTCGTCATCCTCTGGGCCGAACGGCGCGAACATCGGATCACCTTGCACTCGGTCGATGACATCGGCCCGCGCGACGCCCTCAAGCTCGGCCTCGCCCAAGCCTGCGCGCTGATCCCCGGCACCTCGCGCTCCGGTGCCACCATCATCGGCGGCCTGTTCTTCGGCCTCTCACGCCAGGCTGCCACCGAATTTTCCTTCTTCCTCGCCGTCCCCACGCTGGGAGCGGCCACCGCCTATCAACTCTACAAGGAGCGCCATCTGCTGGCCTGGGACGACCTCGGCCTCTGGGCGGTCGGCTTCGTCTCCGCCTTCGTCTCGGCCTTCCTCTGCGTGCGCTGGCTGCTGCGCTACATCTCCTCCCACGACTTCACCATCTTCGCCTGGTATCGCATCGTCTTCGGCATCGTCGTGCTGGCGACCTGGCAATTCGGCTGGGTGGAGTGGACCGCCCATTGAATTCGATCCTCTACCTGCATGGCTTCACCAGCGGCCCGCAGTCGCGCAAGGTGCAGGCGCTCGCCGCACGCATGGCCGCGCGCGGCATCGCCGACCGGCTGATCTGCCCGCAACTGCCGGCCGCACCGGCCGAAGCCATCGCCCTGGCCGACGCGATCATTGCCGCGAAACTCGGGGCTGGCGACACGCCGACGCTCGTCGGTTCCTCGCTGGGCGGCTTCTACGCCACCCACCTCGCGGAACGACACGGCCTACAAGCGGTGCTGGTGAATCCCGCCGTTGTCGCGGCCATCGAACTCGAACGCTATCTCGGCCCGCAAACCTGGCTCTATAGCGGCGAACCCTTCACATTCACACAGCAGCACATCGCCGAACTGCGCGCCCTCGAAGTGCCGCACCTCGCCGACCCGACGCGCTACTGGCTGCTGGTCGAGGCAGGCGACGCCACGCTCGACTACCGTCAAGCGGTCGCCCGCTATACCGGCGCACAACAGACCGTGCTGCCAGGCGGCGACCACAGCTTCACGCGCTGGGACGATTACCTCGACGATATCCTGCGATTCGCCGGCTTTCCCGCAGCGGCGCGCGGCTGAGACGGATGTCGCGCAAGGTGGGGGGGGTTAGGATGCCCAGAGGCAGGCTGGGGTCGGCAAGCTGGGCGAGGTCGGGCGCGCCGTCCCGCCAGCGCCGACTTCTGCACACGACAACTAGCCAATCTGCTGTTCAGTCCAGTCGAGCATGGCGTCAACCAGTTGCTTTGCCTGGTCGGGTTCGATGAGGCTCAATTCCTCGTCGTCGTAACGCAGCGTTACCGCATAAGGGTTGAGCACCGCCAGATCGTCCGGCGTGCGCGGTGTCGTCACGCCCGCCGCGTTGAGTTCCGCCGCAAGCGCCAGCAAATTGTGGGTACGGCTTGGCACAAGATTCCGGGCGATCATGACCGCCTTCAGTGCCTTCTCGATGGACTGCTGAGCAAAGAAAAACGCTGCTGCCGGCCGCAGGCCCTTGCCTTGTAGAAGCCACAGAAAGGCATCGCAGTCGGATTTTGCCAGTGCCAACAGGCGCCGGGCCTCCTCAAGCTGCGGCGTCATACAGCACCTTGCCTTCCAGCTTCGCCCAGTAGGGCGCCGTTCCCGGTACCAAACTGCGGCGCTCGAAATCCGCCTCGGCATAAACCAGCACATCCACGCCTTTGCCGATCCAGCCGATGGCGCGATTCAGGCGCAGCATTTCCTCGCCCTTGTTCGGCACTTCACGTTCGATGACGATCAGGTCGAGATCAGATCCTTCGTCCGCGTCGCCGCGCGCATAGGAGCCGAAGACGATCACGCGCGATGGTGCGTACGCAGAGGCAACGGCCCGACGGACAGCTTCGTGGATGGATTGTTGGCTAAGCATGGATGACTGCCGCTTTTGGCTTCATGCGGCTATCTTACTTCACCTGTGCTCCCCTATACCGCCAGCACTGACTTCTCGATTCCACTCGCGTATCACAGTACCGATACCGTCAATCCAGCGAAAGCGATAGGCACGCGGTGTGCCTTAGCCCACAAGTTCCGCCATAATCCATGACATTCATTTGACGACACGGGAGCGACCACCATGACATTCGGCGAAGCGATAGCCACTTGCTTTAAGAAATATGCAGACTTCACGGGCCGCGCGGCGCGTGCCGAATACTGGTGGTTCACGCTGTTCATCTTCCTGGCCTCCATCGGCATGGCCATTGTCAGCGAAACCCTGGCGGCACTGTTCTCCCTGGGCACGACCCTGCCTTGCCTGGCCGTCGTGACGCGCCGCCTACACGACACGGACCGCAGCGGCTGGTGGCAACTGCTCTGGCTGGTGCCGCTCCTGGGCTGGATTCCGCTGCTTATCTGGGCGACCCAAAAGGGCAAAGCCGAGCCCAATCGTTTCGGCGACGCGCCGGCAAGCTGAAACTCGGCGTGACCGAAGGGAATCCCTTTTTCGGGACTGGCGAAACGGCACCGGGGAAGGCCGGGCATCGGGCGGGCCGCTATAATCCGCCCCCCTCCCCGAACCTCCCCTCCCCATGAACCTCCTCTTCGAAGAGGATGGCGCCTTCAAGACCGGCACCATCGTCGCCGACAACGACAGCTCGCTCCAGGTCGATACCGCCAGCGGCAAGCGCGTCAAACTGAAAGCGGCCAATGTCTTGCTGCGCTTCGCCGCGCCCGGACCCGGCGAACTGCTCGCCCAAGCCGAGACGCAGGCGGCCGATATCGATACCGAATTCCTCTGGGAGGTCTGCGGCGAAGCCGAGTTCGGTTTCGAGGAATTGGCCGCTGAATATGCCGGCCACAAGCCCAGCCCGGTCGAGGCCGCCGCCGTGCTGCTGCGCCTGCACTCCGCGCCGATCCACTTCCACCGCAAGGGCAAGGGCCGCTTCCGCAAGGCGCCGCCCGAGATTCTCCAGGCCGCCCTCGCCGGCTTGGAGAAAAAACGTCAGCAGGCGCTCGCCATCGAGCGCATGGCGGACGAACTCAAGGCCGGCGCTTTGCCGCCCGAATTCCCGCCGCTGCTGACCCAGATGCTCTACAAGCCCGACCGCAACCGGCCGGAAACCAAGGCGCTGGAAGCCGCCTGCGCCGCGACGGGCGAGAGTGCCGAGCGCCTGCTCGCACGCTGCGGCGCACTGCCCGACAGCCACGCCTTCCATCTCGGCCGCTTCCTCTTCGAGCATTTTCCCGAGGGACGCGGTGGCACGAACTTTCCGTCCTACGCTGCCGCCGTCGATCCCACCGATTTGCCGCTGGCGCAGGTGCAAGCCTTCTCCATCGACGATGCCCACACCACCGAGATCGACGACGCCTTTTCGCTGACCGTACTACCGGATGGCGGTATGCGCGTCGGCATCCACATTGCCGCACCGGGCCTCGGCTTCGGGCCGGATTCCGACCTGGGCCGCATCGCGCGCGCCCGGCTGTCCACCGTTTACATGCCCGGCCGCAAGATCACCATGCTGCCGGAGGCCGTCGTCGAGAGCCACACGCTTGCCGCCGGGCAGAACGTGCCGGCCATCTCGCTCTATCTCGACGTCGCGTCCGATCTGCGCATCCTCGGCCATGCGTCCCGCATCGAGCGCGTGCCCGTCGCCGCTAATCTGCGCCACCACGACATCGAACCGGTCTTCAACGCGGAAACGCTCGCCGCCGACGCCCTACCCGACTTTCCCTTCCGCGACGAGTTGAAGCGCCTCTGGGAACTTGCCACGGTACTCGAAGCCGGGCGCGGCAAGACGAACCAGCAGAACCGCAAGGATTACAACTTCCACGTCGACTGGGACGTCGCGACGCCGCAAGGCGTCGGCCGGGTGGGGATCGAAGAACGGTCGCGCGGCAGCCCGCTCGACACGCTGGTCGCCGAGTTGATGATCGTCGCCAACAGCACCTGGGGCGCGCTGCTGCGCGAGGCAAAGCTTCCCGGCATGTACCGCGCGCAAACGGCAGGCAAGGCACGCATGACCACCGTCGCCACGCCGCACGAGGGCCTGGGCGTCGATTGCTACGCCTGGTCGACCTCACCGCTGCGGCGCTTCGCCGACCTCGCCAACCAATGGCAACTCATCGCCCTGCTGTCTGGCACGCCGCCGCCCTACCCGCCCAAGTCCGCCGAACTGATGGCGGCGCTGCGCGATTTCGAGTTGACCTATGCCAGTTACGCCGACTTCCAGCGCGACATGGAGCGCTACTGGTGCCTGCGCTGGCTGGCGCAGGAAAATGTCGCAACGGTCACGGCTCAGGTATTGAAGGAAAACATCGTGCGCCTCGACGCCATCCCGCTGGTGATGAAGGCCAACGGCATGCCGACGCTGGAACGCGGCGCGCGCGTGCGCCTGGCGCTTGCCGACATCGACCTGCTGGCCGCCGAAGCCCGCGCCAGCTTCGTCGAAATGGTCGAATTGCCGGGGTCGAACGGCCTTGATGCGGGTTTGGACGACGGCGGGGCGAGCGAAGGCGCGGAGTAAAATTCCGCCATGCGCGCGACCCTCCGATGGCCCGACCGCCTGGCGGCGATGGACCCGCCCCAGCGTCACCTGACGCTGGCGCTGGGCGCATCGCTGTTCCTGCACGCGATCCTGCTGTCGATCCACTTCAAGCTGCCCGAGAAACTCGACAACGCACGCCAGCAGGCGCTCGACGTCATCCTCGTCAACAGCAAGCACGCCGCCAAGCCGACCAAGGCGCAGGCCAAGGCGCAGGCCAATCTCGATGGCGGCGGCAACACCGAAGATGCGCGCCGCGCCAAGACCCCCCTGCCACCGACGCCGCAGGAGCAGACCGGCACCGACCTCATCGCCGCCCAGCAGCGCGTCACGCAACTCGAAGCGCTGCAACGCGAAATCCTCACGCAGGCCAAGTCGGAGCGCACCGTGCGCGTCGATGCCGACCGCCTCGCGCCGACGCCTGAGAATCCGCTCAGCGGCCGCGATCTCGCCAGCCACGCGATGGCGCTCGCGCGCCTCGAAGCCGAGATCGCCAAGGACATCGACGACTACAACCAGCGGCCGAAACGCCGATTTCTCGGCGCGCGTGTCGAGGAGTACCGCTTCGCCCAATACGTCGAAGACTGGCGCCAGAAGGTCGAACGGGTCGGCAACATCAATTACCCCGATTCCGCACGCGGCCGGCTCTACGGCAGTCTGGTGATGACCGTGGCGATCAAGAAGGATGGCACACTCGAACGCGCTGAGATCAACCGCTCCTCCGGCCACAAGCTGCTGGACGAAGCGGCGCTGCGCATCGTACGCCTGGCCGCACCCTACGCCACCTTCCCCGAATCTGTCCGCCGCGACACCGACATTCTCGAAATCACCCGCACCTGGTCCTTCACCGGTGCCGACCAGTTGCAGACCAACTAATAAAGGAAACACTATGGCCCTCTCCGCCGACGATGTCAGCATGGCCCTGTTCTGCGACTTCGAGAACATTGCCCTGGGCGTACGCGACGCCCAATACGAAAAGTTCGACATCAAGCCCGTGCTCGAACGCCTGCTGCTCAAGGGCAGCATCGTCGTCAAGAAAGCCTACTGCGACTGGGACCGCTACAAAAGCTTCAAGGCGACCATGCACGAGGCCAATTTCGAGCTGATCGAAATCCCCCATGTGCGCCAGTCGGGCAAGAACTCCGCCGACATCCGCATGGTGGTCGACGCGCTGGACCTCTGCTACACCAAGGCCCACGTCAATACCTTCGTCATCATCAGCGGCGACTCGGATTTCTCGCCGCTGGTCTCGAAGCTGCGCGAGAACGCCAAGCGCGTCATCGGCGTCGGCGTCAAGCAATCGACCTCCGACCTCTTGATCGCCAACTGCGACGAATTCATCTACATCGACGATTTGGTCAGGAAGCGCCAGCGCGACAATGCAGAGAAGCAGAACCGCCGCAGCGGCAGCACGCCCGGCGATCCGCAGGATCAGGAGGCGCGCCGGCTCAAGGGCATCGAGATGGCCGTCGCCACGCTCGAAGCCATGCTCGAAGACCGTGCCGACGACGAGCGCGTCTGGGCCTCGGTGCTCAAGGAAGCCATCAAGCGCCGCAACCCCGGCTTCAACGAAACCTACTTCGGCTACCGCACCCTCGGCGCCATGCTCGAAGACGCCCACAAGCGCGGCCTGCTCGAATTCGGCCGCGACGAGCGTTCGAGCGCCTATGTAAAGCGCCGTCCGCCGGGCGCTGCCCCTTTGCCAACCGCCAGCGAAGCCGAAACGCCCGAAACAACGCCCGAAACAATGCCAGCCGCCGTGCCGCCAGCGCCGACTCTCCAAGAGTCGCCCGACCCCGCTGCGACGCCGGACGCTACCCCGGAACCGAACCGCCGGCGGCGCGGCGGCCGGGGGCGCAAGCCGAAGCTTGAAGGCAACCCGCCCCAGACCGACAGCGCGAACGCGCCAGCGGAACCCGCTGCCGCAGCGGAACCCGCGCCCTTACCGCCGCCAGCCGAAACTGCACCAGTGGCCGCACCCGCAGCCACTGCGCCCGAAGCAAGCGCAGGCAAGCCGGCGAAGAAATCCGCGCGCCCACGCCAGCCGCACGCCCAGGTCGAGCAGAAGCCACGCGCACCGCGCAAGCCCCGCGTCGCCAAACCGAAAAAGGCGCCGACCGAAGCAGCCTGACGCGATGACCGACCGCTACGCCGTCTTCGGCAACCCCATCGCGCACAGCCAGTCGCCGCGCATCCACGCCCTGTTCGCCGCCCAAACGGCGCAGGACATGAGCTACGAAGCGCTGTTGGCGCCGCTCGACGGTTTCGCCGCCGCCGTACGCAATTTCGCCGCCGCCGGCGGCAAGGGCGCGAACATCACCGTGCCCTTCAAGGAAGAGGCTTTCCGCCTCGCGACCGAACTCACACCGCGCGCCCAGGCGGCCGGTGCGGTGAATACCTTGAGTTTCACAGACAACACCATCCGGGGCGACAACACCGACGGCGCCGGCCTGGTGCGCGACCTCAAGTCCAACCTCGGCTGCGACCCCGCCGGCCGCCGCATCCTGCTGCTCGGCGCCGGCGGCGCGGCGCGCGGCGTCACCCTGCCGCTGCTCGAAGAGCGCCCCGCTGCGCTCGTCATCGCCAACCGCACCGAAGACAAAGCCTTCCGCCTCGCGCGCGAATTCGCCGGCCATGCCGCCACCATTCCCGCCGCCTGCGGTTTTGCCCAACTCGCCGGCCAGGAATTCGACCTCGTCATCAACGCCACCTCCGCCGGCCTCTCCGACAGCGCGCTCGCCCTGCCGCCCCACTTGTTCGCGCCGCATGGTCTGGCCTACGACATGGTCTATGGCCGCGCGACCCCGTTCATGCAGCAGGCGCACGCCGCCGGCTGTCGTGTCGCTGACGGCCTGGGCATGCTCATCGAACAGGCCGCCGAAGCCTTCCTGGTCTGGCGCGGCGTGCGTCCGGAAACCGGCCCGGTGCTGGCGGCGCTGCGGGGATGACCCCGGCCCCGCGCTGGCTGAAGCGCACGCTCGCCGCCCTCTGCCTGTTCCTGCTGGCATGGCAGGGCTGGTATCTGGGCTGGGTAATGTGGTGGCGCCATGTCGATCCGGGCCAGACGAGTTTCATGGTCATGCGCCTGGATGAACTGCACGCGAAGAACCCCAAGGCCGAACTGCGCCAACGCTGGGTACCCTACGAAAAAATCTCGGCGCAACTGAAACGCGCCGTGGTCGCCGCCGAGGACGACAAGTTCATCGACCACGAGGGCTTCGACTGGCAGGGCATCCAGAAAGCCATGGAAAAGAACCAGAAAAGGGGCAAGGTCGTGGCTGGCGGTTCGACCATCAGCCAGCAGCTCGCCAAGAATCTCTTCCTCTCCTCCGCCAAGACGCCCTGGCGCAAGGCGCAGGAAGCGCTCATCACCGTCTGGCTCGAACTCCTGTGGGACAAGCAGCGCATCCTGGAGGTCTATCTCAACGTCGTCGAATGGGGCGAGGGCATCTTCGGCGCCGACGCGGCGGCGCGGCGCTATTTCGGCGTCGGCGTCGGCGAACTGTCGGCCGAGCAGGCCGCGCGTTTGGCGGTGCTGCTGCCGGCGCCGCGCAAGTACGAGAAGAATCCGCGCTCGGCCTATCTCGACGCCCGCACGCAGGCGATACTTGGCCGCATGGGGCATGCGGCAATTCCCTGAACGCGACCCGCGCCGCCAGCACAGAAACGAAAATGGGCACCTCAGATGAAGTGCCCATTTTTATGTTGAACTGGCGCGCCCGAAACGATTCGAACGTTCGACCCCTGCCTTCGGAGGGCAGTACTCTATCCAGCTGAGCTACGGGCGCATCAAGCCGCAAGGATAGCGCGTTTGGGGTACCCAGTCTATGAGAAGACTCCGTGTCCCTGGGACGCAAGTTGGTCGGCGAAGTGCGCTATACGCTGAAACGGGGACACCGCCACATCCGGGCGTCCCCGGAGAGAAATCCGGAACCGCTGCGAAAAAATGCCGTAGGCTGCGAAAATGAAGGAGGAATGCCATGACAGCCATAACATCTTCGCCACGTACCCGTATCCCTACTGTAGGTTGCGCACTTGCCGCGCTCATTCTGGGCGCTACTGCCGCGCATGCGGAACCCATTGGCTGCGTCACGACGGCGTGGCGCCTGCCCGAAGCCAACCAGCAGGTTTGCGTGGAAGCCTTCCACGACCCGAAGATACCGGGCGTCACCTGCCACGTCAGCCAGACAAAACCGGATGGCGATACCAGCCCGGCGAATCCGGCCCAGGACCCGTCGCAGTTTTCCATGATTTGCACGCAGACCGGCCCCATTGCCCTGCCCGCCAGCCTGCCGCGCAATGCAGAGGTCTTCGCGGAGGATGCGTCGCCCCTGTTCAAGGAAACGCGGGTGATGCGGCTCTGGGATCAGACCAACCAGACGCTGGTCTATCTCGCCATCAGCCGCAAGCTGACCAAGGGCGCACAGTCGAACAGCATTGCTGCGGTGCCGATCATGCCGTGGGGCGGACGTAAAGGCGAGTAACCGGCCAAGCGATCCGTAGCGGACGCCATCAATTCAGCAAAGCGGCCTGCACCGCGGCCGGATCGATAGCCGCGACGCGCACACGCTTGCTGCGTGAAGTCTGGCCGCTGACCAACTCTACCGCCGTCCTGCCAGCGCCGACTTTTGCGGCGACGAAGGCGAGCAGCGCGGCGTTGGCCTTGCCGTCGACCGGCGGGGCGGCGAGGCGGATTTTCAGGGCATCGCCGTGCGGGCCGACGACTTCGGTTTTTTTCGCGCCCGGCTGGATGTGCAGCTGGAGGACGACGCCGTCGCCGTCCGGCCGCAGCCAGGCCGGCATCACCACCGCAGGAATGCCGGCTGCAGGCCGTTGATGACGATCAGCACAACCTCGCAGAGCAGCAGCACGACGAGCGGCGAGAGGTCGATGCCGCCCAGTGACGGCAGGCGGCGGCGCACCGGCAACAGCAGCGGGCCGGCAAGACTGTCGAAGAAGGGCGCGAGCGGCGAGTAAGGGTTGATCCACGACAAGAGTGCAGCAATGATGACCGCGCCCATGACGACATACACCAGCATGCGCAAGGTGGCGAGCGCGGCGACCCAGGCTACGCCGAGCATGGCGTCCGGCGCGACGGCGACGAGGCCGGAGAGGCCGGCCATGACGCCGAAATAGACGACCTGCGTCAGCCAGGCGGCAAAGACGCTGGACCAGTCGATGCCGAGAAAGCCGGGAATCAGGCGCCGCAGGGGCCGCAGCGCCCAGTCGGTGGCGGCGACGATGAAACCGCCGATGGGGTTGCGCAGCGAGGCACGCGCCCACTGCGCATAGGCGCGGGCGAGGAAGGCGACGGCCAGGAGGTTGGCGGCGGTGCCGAGCAGCAGGGCGACGATCTGGGTCAGCATGGCATGACTCCGGCGGAGGGCAGCGAGATGAGGTTGCGCGCGTGGGCGGCCATTATTTGCTGCCCAGTTGGTCGGACAACTCGCGGCCGCGCGCGGCGGCGGCGGTCACGCCCTTGGCGATGGCAGCATCCAGCCCGGCGGCGGCGAAGGTTTCGAGCGCCGCAGCGGTGGTGCCGCCTTTCGAGGTGACGCGCTCGCGCAGCGTGGCCACCGGCTCCGTGCTGGCTTCGGCCAGGCGGGAGGCGCCGAGAAAGGTCTCGATCGCCAGGAGGCGTGCGGTTTCGGCCGGCAGGCCGAGGGCAACGCCCGCTTCCTGCATGGCTTCGATGAAGTAGAAGACGTAGGCTGGGCCGCTGCCGGAAACGGCGGTGACCACGTCCATCAGCGCTTCTTCCTCGACCCAGAGTGTGCGGCCGACGGCGCGCAGGATTTTTTCGGCGCTGTCGCGCCCGACGCGGTCGACCGTCGGATTGGCATACATGCCGGCGATGCCCGCGCCGATCAGCGCGGGCGTGTTGGGCATGGCGCGCACCATGTCGCTGTAGCCCCCCAGCCAGCGGCCGATGTCGGCGAGCCGCAAGCCGGCGGCGATGCTGATGACGAGTTGCTGCGTCAGTTTGCCGGCGAGCGGCACCAGCGCCTCTTTCATCTGCTGCGGCTTGACCGCCAGCACCAGCACATCGCAATTGAGCGCCGCCGCGTCGACCTCGGGCGTGCAGCGCACACCGAAACTTGTCGCGAGATGCTCGCGCGCCGCCTCGAAGGGCTCGACGACTTGGATGCCCGCTGCGGAAAAGCCCTGCTTCTTGAGTCCGCCGATCAATGCGATGGCCATATTGCCGCCGCCGATGAAGGTGATTTTCATGTGGTGTTCCGTTCTCCGAAAATAGCCGTGCCGACGCGCACAATGGTCGCGCCCTCCATGATTGCATCTTCCAGGTCGTGGCTCATGCCCATCGACAGCGTATCGAGGGCGAGGCCGTCGGCGTTCAGCGCGTCGCGCAAGATGCGCAGGCTGGCGAAGCGCCGTCTTGCCAGCGCCGAGTCTTCCGTGGGTTCGGGGATCGCCATCAGCCCGCGCAGCCGCAGCTGCGGCAGGGCCGCCACGGCATGGCACAAGGCCGGCGCTTCCGCCAGCGCGCAACCACTCTTGCTCGCCTCGCCGCTGACGTTGACCTGAACGCAGACGTTCAGCGGCGGCAGGCCGGCGGGACGTTGCGCCGCCAGGCGTTCGGCGATCTTCAGGCGCTCCACCGAGTGCGCCCAGGCGAAATGCTCGGCCACCGGCCGCGTCTTGTTGCTTTGCAGCGGGCCGATGAAATGCCACGCCAGATCGGTCATCTGCGCCAGTTCGGCCAACTTCGGCAGGGCCTCCTGCACATAGCTTTCGCCGAAGGCGCGTTGGCCGGCAGCGACAGCGTCGCGCACGGCGGCGGCCGGCCAGGTTTTGCTCACCGCCAGCAGCGTCACCGTCGCCGCATCGCGGCCGGCGGCGGAACAGGCGGCGGCAATGCGCTGTTTTACAGCTTGCAGGTTCGAGGGAATTGTTGTCATATAGCGGCCTCAGTATACCCAAGCTCTCCCCGAGCCTGGCCGCCGTTCCAATCTCGCCCAAACCTCGCTGGAGCCTCGCATGGACATCACCGAACTGCTCGCCTTCGTTGTCAAGAACAAAGCCTCCGACTTGCACCTCTCGTCCGGCCTGCCGCCGATGATCCGCGTGCATGGCGACATCCGCCGCATCAATCTGCCGGCGATGGAGCACAAAGACGTGCATGCGATGATCTACGACATCATGAACGACGGCCAGCGCAAGCAATACGAGGAACATCTCGAATGCGACTTTTCCTTCGCCGTACCCAACCTTGCGCGCTTCCGCGTCAACGCCTACGTGCAGAATCGCGGCGCCGCCGCCGTGCTGCGCACCATTCCTTCGAAGGTGCTGAGCCTCGAACAGTTGAACGCGCCGAAGATCTTCAAAGAAATCGCCAACCAGCCGCGCGGCATCGTGCTGGTGACCGGCCCGACCGGCTCGGGCAAGTCGACCACGCTGGCGGCGATGGTCGACGACATCAACGAAAACGAATACGGCCACATCCTCACCGTCGAAGACCCGATCGAATTCGTCCATGAATCGAAGAAGTGCCTGATCAACCAGCGCGAAGTCGGCCCGCACACCAAGTCCTTCAGCAACGCGCTGCGTTCGGCGCTGCGCGAAGACCCGGACGTGATCCTCGTCGGCGAAATGCGCGATCTCGAAACCATCCGCCTCGCGCTCAGCGGTGCCGAAACCGGCCACCTGGTATTTGGCACGCTGCACACCTCGTCGGCGGCGAAGACCATCGACCGGATCGTCGACGTCTTCCCGGCGGCGGAAAAGGAAATGGTGCGCGCGATGCTGTCGGAATCGCTGCGCGCCGTCATCTCGCAAACACTGCTGAAAACCAAGGACGGCAGCGGCCGCGTTGCCGCCCACGAGATCATGGTCGGCACGCCGGCCATCCGCAACCTGATCCGCGAAAACAAGATCGCGCAGATGTACTCGTCGATCCAGACCGGCCATCAATTCGGCATGCATACGCTCGACCAGAACCTGCAAGACCTGGTCAAACGCAACATCGTCTCCTCGTCCGAGGCGCGCAACAAGGCCGCGAACAAAGACCTGTTCCCAGGTTGATACAGGAGCGCAGCGAAAATGGAAAGAGACGAAGCACTCAAGTTCATGCACCAGTTGCTGGCGATGATGGTGCAGAAGAAAGGTTCCGACCTCTTCATCACCTCCGGCTTCCCGCCCGCGATCAAGGTCGACGGCAAGATGACGCCAGTCACCGCCCAGGCGCTGACGTCGCAGCACACGCTCGAACTGGCGCGCGCGGTGATGAACGACAAGCAGGCCGCCGAATTCGAAGCCACCAAGGAATGCAACTTCGCGGTCAGCCCGGCCGGCATCGGCCGCTTCCGCGTCAATGCCTTCGTCCAGCAAGGGCGTGCCGGCCTGATCATGCGCACCATCAACACCTCGATCCCGAAATTCGAAGATCTCGGCCTGCCGCCGGTGTTGCGCGACGTGGTGATGACCAAGCGCGGCCTGGTACTTTTCGTCGGCGGCACCGGCTCCGGCAAATCCACCTCGATGGCGGCGATGATCGGCTACCGCAACGAGAACAGCTACGGTCACATCATCACCATCGAAGACCCGGTCGAATACGTGCATGACCACAAGAACTGCGTCATCACCCAGCGCGAGGTCGGCGTGGACACCGAGTCCTGGGAGGCGGCGCTGAAGAACACCTTGCGTCAGGCGCCGGACGTCATCCTCATCGGCGAAATCCGCGACCGCGAGGTCATGGAGCATGCCATCGCCTTCGCCGAAACCGGCCACCTGGCACTAGGCACGCTGCACGCCAACAACTCCAACCAGGCGATGGACCGCATCATCAACTTCTTCCCCGAGGAACGCCGGCCGCAACTGCTGATGGATCTCTCGCTCAACCTCAAGGCGGTCGTCTCGCAGCGCCTCATCCCGCTGAAGGAAGGCAAGGGCCGCGCCGCCGCCATCGAGATCCTGCTCAACTCGCCGCTGATTTCCGACCTGATCGGCAAGGGCGAGGTGCATGGCATCAAGGAGATCATGAAGAAGTCGCGCGAGTTGGGCATGCAGACTTTCGACCAGGCGCTGTTCGATCTCTACGAGGCCGGCAAGATCAGCTACGAGGATGCGCTGCGTTTTGCCGACTCGATGAACGAGGTGCGGCTACAGATCAAACTGCACGGCAAGGAAACCGCCGACAAGGATCTGCATGGCGGCATCCAGCAGCTCGACATCGTTTAAGCAGCGGGTGCGATGAACAAACCGACCCTCCCGCGCGAGGCTGGCGCGCTCGAAGCGATCGGCCATCTGCAAAAGAAGATCTGCCTGATGTGGGGCAGTCCGGAGTTGGACGTTTTCATCGGCCGCCTGATCATGGACTCGCGCGACGGCCAGCGCCAGGGCTTGCCCGTCAGCGTCGGCGACGAGTTGATGTTTCTCGCCGAGGTCAACAAGATCGTCCGCGCCATCGATATGGTGCGCGAGCAGAAGGTGCCGTTCAGGGATGCCTTGCGTGCAGTCGAAGAGGGCGACCAGAAGCGCTATGAAGCCGACACCTTCGACAACCCACTGATATCGCGCGACACCGTCGTGCGGGCACGCAGCGCAGAGCGCCAGGAAGAAGCGCGGACCCGGCGCCAGACCGCCCGCTCATCGCCCAGCGTGCTCGCCATCATCTTCAGGCTGTTCGCCCTCCTGATCGCCGGCGGCCTGGCCATCCAGTATCTCTGGCCATATTTGACCCACGCCACGCACTAAACCCTGTCGCGCGGCAGTTCCTTCTGCGCACGGGCGCTGCCGGCCACCATGGGGAAACCGTAGAGCCGGCATTCGAGTGCGCCGTTGTAAAGCGGAAAACGCCGTGCGGGCTTGAGCCCGATCGCTTTCGGCAGTTGCGTATCGGCCGAGAGAAACCAGCAATGCCAGCCGGCAAAGCGGCGCTTCAGGGCATCGCCCAGGCGCGGATAAAAGGCAGCAAGCTCGGTGGCCTCACCTAAGCGTTCGCCATAGGGCGGATTGGTCACGAGGATACCGGTGGCCGTCGGCGGATCGATTTCCAGCAGGTCGGCGCGACGCACCTCGATGAGATCGTCGAGGCCGGCATGCGCCAGATTCTGCACGGTACGCGCAACGGCATCGTCGTCATAATCGCTGCCCCAGATTTGCAGACGCTCGGGCGCCGCCACGCGCCGCTCGGCGGCTTCCATGCACAAGCGGCGCCATAGCGCGGGCTGGTAATTGATCAGGCGCGTAAAGCCGAAATCCTTCATGTCGCGCGCCAGGCCCGGCGCGTCGGCCAGTGCCATACCGGCCGCTTCGAGCAACAGCGTGCCCGAACCGCACATCGGGTCGAGCAGCGGCTGCTCGGGGGTCCAGCCGGCTAGGCGCAACATGCCGGCGGCAAGGTTTTCCTTCAGCGGCGCCGCCACCTTGGCGATCTTCTGGCCGCGCAGCCAGAGCGGTTCGCCCGAGGTATCGAGATAGAGCGTTGCCATTCGGTCGGTGACATACAGATGGATGCGCACGTCGGGCGCGGCGGTATTCACATCGGGACGCTTGCCGCAGTCAGCGCGAAAGCGGTCGCAGACGGCGTCCTTCACCTTCAGCGTGATGAATTCGATGCTTTTGAATGGCGCGCGTACCGCCGTGACATAGACGCGAATGCTGTGCTCGACCTTGAACAAGGTCGGCCAGGCGACGTCGTACGCCAGCCGATAGACATCGGCCTCGCTACGAAACTCGGCGCTGGCGACACGCCACAGCACGCGCGTGGCGATGCGCGACTCCAGGTTGAGGCGATAGCAGGCCATCCAGTCCCCGGCAAAACCGGCGCCGCCGGAGGTCGTCTCCACCGCGCGACCGCCAGCGGCGACGATGTCCTCCGCCAACAAGGCTTCCAGCCCGCGCGGACAGGTGGCGAAGAACAACTCGCCGCGCTCGGCGCGCGGCTGCCTGACGATACGGCGCGTCGGCGCCTGCTTGGATTCGGAATTCAAAACGGTTTCACCACGGCCAGGATGCACACCGCCAGCAAGACCAGCACCGGCACCTCGTTGAAAAAGCGATACCAGACATGGGAGCGCACATTGGTGCCGGCGACGAAGCCGGCCAGCAACTTGCCGCAATACAAGTGATAGCCGACCAGACCCGCCACCAGCGTGGTCTTGACGTGCAGCCAGCCGCCGCTGAAACCGTAGCCGAGCCAGAGCCAGAGGCCGGTGACCACCGCCAGCGCGCCGATGGGCGTAACGAACTTGTAAAGCTTGCGCGCCATGAGCAGCAAACGCTCGCGCTCGGCGGAACTGCCGGCAGGCACCATGGCCAGATTGACGAAGATGCGCGGCAGGTAGAACAGGCCGGCAAACCAACTGACGACGAGAAAGATATGAAAGGCCTTCAACCAGAGCATGTTTGTTTTCCTTGTTGTCCCAGGGCAGCGGCGATGCCGGCATCGACCGTCGGATAGCGCAAGCGCAGTTTCAGTTCGCGCTTCATGCGCGCATTGTCGAGGCGGCGCGATTCGCCCATGAAAGAGAGCAGTAGCGGCGACAAACGCGCCGCAAGCTCGACGCGCGGCGCGCGCGGCGGTCGGGGCAGGTCGAAGGCGTCGGCCAGCTTGTCGAACCAGTCGCCCATGGCCAAGACGGAATCGTCGCAGATGTTGTAAGTGCGGTTGGCGCCGCCGCGCTCCAGCGCCGCGACGCAGGCGGCGGCGAGGTCTTCGGCGTGGATATGGTTCGTATAGACATCCTCGGCAGAGGGCAGCACCGGATCAGCGCGCCGGATACGGTCGAGCGGCAGACGGTCGGCCGCGTAGATGCCGGGCGCACGCAACAGGCTGACGCGCGTGCCGCAGCGGCCAAAGCGTCGCAGCAGCTGCTCGGCCGCAACGCGACGCCGGGCGCGCGCGGTGATCGCGGCCTGCGGTTGCGTCTCGGCGACCCGTGCGCCGCCGCAGTCGCCATACACCCCGCTGGTGCCGATGTAGACAAGGCGGCGTGATAGACTCCGCGACCTTGCCAGCACCGCCAGCAGGCGTTGCGTGCGCGGATCGCCGCCGCCGTTCCCCGGCGGCGGGGCACTGTGCAACACCGCCTGCGCCAGCCCCGCCAGACGCCGCAGGGTGGCGGGCCGGTCGAGGTCGCCGCGCACCTGTTGCACGCCTGCGGCGCGCAGTGCCGGGTCGAATTCGCGCACCAGCGCAAAGACCCGCCAGCGGCGCGTCAAGATCGGCAGCGCGCGGCGCACGACGTCGCCGCATCCCACAATCAGAAGTCTTCTCGAAGCTTTATTCACCGGACGATTATCGCATGGCGTATCAAGTCACCCTCCAGCCCAGCGGCCACACTTTCAGCGCCGCCGCCGACACCACCCTGCTCGAAGCCGCGCTCGACGCCGGTTTCAATCTACCTTACGGCTGCAAGAACGGCGCCTGCGGCGCCTGCAAGGGCAAGGTACTCGACGGCCAGGTCGACCATGGTGCCGCCCAGGATCATGCGCTCAGCGCCGACGAGCGCGCTACGGGCATGACGCTGTTCTGCTGCGCCAAGCCGCGCTCCGACCTGAGCCTCGAAGTCCGCGAAATCGGCGTGGCGCGCGACATTCCGGTCAAAATCCTGCCTTGCCGCGTCCAGCAATTGGAGCGCCTTGCCGAAGATGTGATGGCGCTCCGACTCAAGCTGCCGGCCAACGAACGCATGCAATTCCTCGCCGGCCAGTACATCGAATTTCTCCTGCCCGACGGCAAGCGCCGCGCCTTCTCGCTCGCCAACGCGCCGCACGACGACGCGTTGCTCGAAATCCATGTGCGCCGCGTCCCCGGCGGCAACTTCACGGAACATGTGTTTACGACGATGAAGGAGCGCGACATCCTGCGCATCGAAGGCCCGCTGGGCAGCTTCTTCCTGCGCGAGGATTCGACCAAGCCCATCGTCATGGTTGCCGGCGGCACCGGCTTCGCGCCGCTCAAGGGACTCATCGAGCACGCGCTGCATATCGGCATCACCCGCCCGCTCACGCTGTACTGGGGGGCGAAGGATCGCGCCGGCCTCTATCTCGACACGCTCCCCCAAGCCTGGGCCGCCGCGCACCCGCACATCACTTACATTCCCGTACTGTCCGAGCCGACCGCGACCGACCACTGGACCGGCCGCACGGGTCTGGCCCATGAGGCGGCGTTGGCCGATCATCCGGACCTGTCGGCCTACCAGGCCTATGTCTGCGGCGCGCCCGCGATGTGCGAGGCGGCTTTGCGCGATTTCACCGCACACGGCCTGCCGTCCGGCGAATTCTTCGCCGACGTGTTTTCCTACGCGCCGCGCTAGGCGCTCGCTGCGATGAGCGACGCGGCTTTCATCCGACGCGAACCGGTCATCAATCGCCATCGGGCGATCATCGCCGCGCGCCTCGTCGTGCACGCCAACAACGCAGCAGAAGCGGCGGCCGCCTTGACCCGGATCGGCGACGTCTGGCCCACCGCCCACAGCGTCATCGTCGCGCTGGAAGGTTGCGCCCCGACGCTCGACCTGCTCGCCTGGTCGCCGCCGGCGAATGCGATGGTCGAGTTATCCGCAGCCGCACTCGCGCAGCCCGACACGCCGGCACTGATCGAACGTCTCGACACGGCAGGCGTCGCGCTGTGTCTGGCGCAGCATGAAAACAGCCAGCCGCTGCCGGCGACGCCGTTCCGCTTTATGCTCGCCGACTATGCCAGCCATCCGGTGCAGGACGATCCCCCCGCCCTGGCGCTGGCCCAGGGTCTGAGCGACCCGGAGGCCTTCGAGACAGCCATCGCCCATGGCTATGCCGGCGCGACGGGCTGGTTCTTCCTGCATGGCGCGCCGCCCGCCGGACCGCTACAGACCAGCCACGCGCAGATCGTGCGGGTATTGAACCTCGTGCGAAAAAACGCCGAGGCCGCCGTGATCGAGGATGCGCTCAAGCAGGACGTCACGATCTCGTACAAGCTGCTCAGGTACATCAATTCGCCCGCCTTCGGCCTGGGCAAGGAAATCCAGTCCTTCGGCCATGCCGTCGCCCTGCTCGGCTACGACAAGCTCAACAAGTGGCTGTCTCTGCTCTTGGTGACCGCGAGCCAGAGTCCGATCGCACCGGCCCTGATGCAGACGGCCATCGCACGCGGCCGCTTCATGGAAATCGTCGCCAGCGACCGCTTCCCGCCGCCGCAGCGCGACAACCTGTTCATCGTCGGCGCCTTTTCGCTGCTCGACATCCTCTTCGGCGCGCCGCTTGCCGAGATACTGGCCGAGATCGACCTGCCCGACACCATCGTCGCCGCCCTGACGCGCCGCAGCGGCGCCTTCGCACCCTTCCTCGATCTGGCGCTGGCTTGCGAAGGCGAAAATCTTGCGTCGCTCGTCGAACTGGCTGACCAACTCGGCCTGTCGGCAACTACCCTGAATCGCGCCCAGCTTGAGGCGCTGTCTTTCGCGGATAGTTTGCAGACCGGCTGAGAATATCGCCGCCACTGGCTTTGGCGTAGCGGCGGTTATTTATCCGTATCCAACACCCCATCCCAGGCGCCAGCGGCAAGGCGTTCGAGGGCCAGCGTCGCCAGCGCGTCGCCGGGCGCAAGCGCCAACACCTTCTGCCACAGGCTGATGGCCGTCGCATACTCGCCGAGACGTTGTGCCGCCAAGGCGGCGCCGGTGGCTTCGACGAGTTGCGGCTGGTCGCAGGGCGTGAGGACATCGAGCGGCTCGGGCCGGCCCTTGACGCGGATCGCGCCGAGCGGGCGCAACACCAGGTCCGGAGCGGCGCGCGCGGTTTCGCCGGAGAGCATGATTTCCGTGCCCAAGGTCTTGTTGGCGCCTTCGAGGCGCGAGGCGACATTCACCGTGTCGCCGATGGCGGTGTAGCTAAGTCGGCTGGCCGCGCCCATGTTGCCGACCAGCGCGTCGCCGCTATGGATGCCGATGCCCAGGCGCAAGGGCGGTTTGCCCTGTGCAGCGAGTTCCGTATTCAACTCGGCGAGCCCATCTTTCATGGCCTGAGCCGCCAGCACGGCGTGGCGCTCCTGTTCGGCATCCGGCAGCGGTGCGCCCCAGAAGGCCATCACCGCGTCGCCGATGAACTTGTCCACCGTGCCGCCGTGGGCAAAGATTGCGTCGGTCATGCACGTGAAGTAGCGGTTGAGCACGGCGGTGATGTCGGCGGGCGAGAGTTGAGAGGACAGCGTGGTGAAGCCGCGCAGATCGCAGAACAATACCGTGAGGTGACGCGTGTCGCCGCCCAGCCCCGCCAGTTCGGGATGGGCGACGAGCGACTTGACGACATCCGGCGGCACGTAAAGCGCGAACATCTTGCGCACCTGGTCGCGCTCGCGGCGTGTCGCCAGCGCCGACTTTACATAGCGCCCGCCACCCAGCAGCAGCAGCAGCAGGATGGGCGCGCCGACCGGCAGCCACCAATGGACAAAGGCGAACAAAGCCAAGGATGCCGCCAGCAGACCGCCGATCAGAACGCTGACCGAGCCGAACGCCAACCAGCGGCGACGCAGGCCCAGCACCAAGCTGCCGCTCAAGGTCAGGGCGGCCAGCAGGGCAAGCTGGCCGGTCAAGGGCATGGGACGAATCGACTGCTGGCGGATCACGCTATCGAGCACATTGGCATGAATCTCCGGTCCCGGCGACAACGCGCCGCTCAGGAAAGTAAAAGGCGTGGCGAACAGGTCGCCTTGCGCCAAGCCGATGTCGGTGGCGGCACGCGTGGCACGGCCGATAATCACCACCGCACCCTGGAGTTCCTCGGGATTGACGTGCTGCTCCAGCTCCAGCGCCAAGTGATAGGGCAAAGAGGGGAAAGAACCGGACGGACCGACATAACGGATCATGCCGTCCTCGGGCACGACGCCCGGCAACTCTTCTTCCGGCATGGCCAGACGCAGGCGCACCAGGATGCGCCGCCAAAAGGCCTCGGCGTCGGCGGGCAGGGCGCGCAACACCATGTCGCCGTCGTGAGGCAGGTTCACCAATCCCATCTGCGCGCCGGCTTCCAGGAAAATCGGCAGGGGCTCCTGGCGCGCCCAGAGCGTGCCGGCTGCCGTGGCCTGCTGCGTCATGCTGGCCGCCAGCACGACATTACCGGCACGGGCGATGGATCGCGCCAGCGCCTTGTTCTCCTCGGGATTGCCGGGCATGGAAAACTGTACGTCGAAGGCGATCACCGCTGCGCCGGCGTCCTTGAGCTTGTCGATCAGCCGCGCATGCACCGAGCGCGGCCAGGGCCAGGGATGGGGTACCTTGGCCACGGAAGCGTCGTCGATAGCGATGAGGAAAATGGGCAGGGGCGTGGTGCCCGGCGCCGTCGCTACGGAGAGAATATCGAAGCCGCGCCGCTCCAGGTTTTGCCAGGCGGGCAGCCAAAGCAGGGCGGCACATAGCGCGAACGTCGTCACGCTCAAAAGAAAAACCGTGAAGTCGCGCTTGCCGGAACGGAATATCATGCGGCGAGAGTAACGCAAAAGCTGGGGAGATCGAACAAATGAAGCAACCATTCACGAAGCGCCGCCTGCTGGCGGCGCTGATTTGCGGCTTTGCCGCAACTGCGGCGCAGGCCGGCGTCGCCGAAATCGTCGGGCTGTCGGGCAAGGGCGAATTTCGGCCGGACGGCGATGGCAAGTGGCGCGAGGCCAAACTCAAAACCCAATTGGAACCGGCGTCCTGGGTGCGCACCGGCGCGGCCAGCGACATGGCGCTGATCGTCGATCCGCAAGTCCAGATCAAGCTCGCCGCCAACAGCCTGTTTCAGTTGAAGCCGGAAGAAAAGACGCAGGCCACCACGCTCAGCCTGCGCCAGGGCCGCGCCTGGGGACAGGCGAAACCCGCGGCCGGGTCGCTGAAGATGGAGACGCCCTCGGCCGTGGCGGCGATCCACGGCACCGACTGGGACATGGCGGTCGATGCGGACGGCAATTCCACCCTGACGGTAGTACACGGCGAAGTGCGTTTCGGCAACGAACATGGCACGGTGACCGTCGGCAACGGCGAGCAAGCGCTGGCCGAACCGGGCAAGGCGCCGACGAAGCGCCTCATCGCCAACCCCGCCGAACGCGTGCAATGGGTCACAGCCTTCCGCGTCGAACCCGAACACTATGCCGAGTATCGCGGCGAACGCGGCAAGGCGCTTGCCGGTCTGGTCGCCAAGGGCGACTGGCGTACCCTCGAAGCCATTCTGCATGCCCAGGACGTGCCGGTACCGGCCGACACGCTCCTGCTCGCCGATGTGGCGATCCGCGAGAGCGCGTTTGCCGCCGCCGCACTGATGCTGGAGCGCGGTGCCCGCAACTACCCGCAGGATGGACGCTTTCCCGCCGCCCTGGCGCACCTGGCTCTGCTCAAGGGCGAGGGCACGCGGGCACTCGATATCGCCCGCCAGGCGAGCGAGCGCCACCCCGACTCGGCCGATGCCTGGCTGGCGCTGGCCGAAGCCGCACGCTTCGAAGGCTTGGCAGATGTCTCGCGCAAGGCATTTGAGCGCGCCGACGCGCTCGACGCCGCCGACGGTCGCGCCCGCCTGGGCCTGGGGCGCATCGCCGGCGAGCGCGAGGACATCGCCCCCGCACGCGCCCATCTCGCCGAAGCCCTGCGCCGTTCGCCCGATCTGCCCGACCTCGCAGGCGAACAAGGCAAACTCGAAACCTCGGCGCAGCGCTGGGACGATGCGCAAACGCATTTCGACCGTGCGCTCGCCCAGGACCCGCAGGACTACATCGCGCAGGCGGAACTCGCCCAGTTGCGCCTGCGGCAAGGTCGGGACGACGAGGCCCTGGATGCCGTCCTGCGCGCCAACCTGCTCGAACCGCGCCTCGCGCGGGCTTACATCTACCGCGCCGTCGCCCACCATCGGCGCGGCGAATCTGCCATCGCCCTGGAATTTCTGCGTCAGGCGACTGAGCGCGACGCCAAAGATCCCATGCCGCACTTCATGGCCAGCCTGATCCACCAGGATCTGGGCGCCCTCCACGCCGCCGCCGCCGAGGCACGGCTGGCGAAGCAAAAGCTGCCCTTCCTCAAGTCGCTCGACCCGCTGGCGATGGACCAGAAAGGCAGCGCCAACGTCGGCAGCGCACTGGCCAAGCTCGGCCTCGTCGACTGGGCGCGCTATTACGCTCAGGAATCGCACGACCCGCTCTGGGCCGGTAGCCACTTCTTCCTCGCCGACCGGTACGCAGGCAGCTTCAACAAGAATTCCGAGCTGATGCAGGGTTTTCTCGCCGACCCGCTCTCCTTCGGCGCCGGCAACCGCTTCCAAAGCCTGCTGCCGACACCCGGCACCTACCTGACGCTCGGCGGACGCCTGACCCGCAACGATGCCGTCCACTACAGCGAGCCCTCGCTCGTCGCCAACGGCATGCAACACATCGGCTTTCCCGTCGCCTGGTTTTTCGAAGGCCTGCGGAACGATGTGCGGCCCGGCACGCAGGATCTCGACGCCACAGGTAACGCCTATACGCTAGCCCTCGGCGCGAAACCCCGCCACGATATTTCGCTCTTCGTCTTCGGCAACCGCTACGAACCGGAAATCGAGCGCATGGGCACGACACGCCGTGAGGTCATTGCGGGCAGTACTCGGCGCTTCGACCTTGGCGCTAACCTGCGGCTCGATCCTGACACTCAGGTCTGGTTGAAAGCTGGAGATGGCAGCTACTCCTCCCACGTCGACTATCTCGGCTCAACTGTAGTGCAGGACACGCACAATGACGGCCACGATCTGCAACTGCGCGCCACTCGACGCTTCGACCGCCACGAACTCCACTTTGGCGCCGAATCGGCCGACGCGGACTCCAACACCACAAAGCGGGGAGCGGGTGGCGCGCTCATCGATATTCAGGCGGATACATTCCGCTCGCTGTATGCGCAAGGCCGTTACATGCCAGCCGATAATTGGAGCGTCGAAGGCGGCTTCGCGAGAACCGAATATCGGAAAAATGTGAAGCGTGGCGCGGTCGGCGACGATATCCGGCAAGAACGCTGGCTGCCCGTGCTCGGCGCCGTATGGCGCCCGGCGCCCGGTCTGACCCTGCGTGGCGCCTGGCAGGATTGGATACGCTCCAGTGCACCCCATAGCCTGCGCCCGTCCGCCGTAGCCGGCATCCCCATCGACGCTCAATTAGCCCTGCCCGGAGGACGCCAACAGCGTCTGCGCCTGCAGGCTGACTGGGAACTTGCACCGACCGCTTTTGCCTCCGCTTTCTTCGATGCGCGGCAGGTACGGAATCTTGGCGACGCCGGATTGGTCCTCAATACCGCCGAAGAGGTTTCAGACCTCAACCGCCTGCGCGACCGGGGCATGTTCCAAAACTGGGGCGACCCGGAGCGGCTCGAAGGCCAGCCGGTCTTCGCCGCCGGCCGCGCCCGCCAGGCCGGCGTAGCCGGCAACGCCTTCCTCGGCGGCGGCTTCACCGGCAGCGCGAACTATGTGCATAGCGTCAGCCGCAACACCAGCGACTGGTTCAAGGACATGCCCCTGCCCTACCTACCGCGCCACCGCGTCGGACTCGGTCTCGACTGGAGCAACGAGGCGCGCTTGACGGCGGGCGGCTGGCTGGTCTGGCGTTCCGAACGCAACACCGTCGAGAACGGCGTGCCGCTACCCGCCTCTTGGGATCTGACCTTGCGCATGAAGTGGGAGTCCGCCGACAAGCGTTGGCAGCTTGAAGGCTGGGCGGCAAACCTGCTGAAGAAGGGCGAGGACACCACGCTGGGTGTTGCGGTGCAGTGGCGTTATTGAACAGGTAAGCGGGGCCTATACTCGTCAAAATTTTTCGATTTTCAAAGGAATATCCGCAATGCGGCTTGCGCTTGGGCTACTCGTCACCTTGGTCGGGTTGATTGAATCAACGGCATGTTTGGCGGCGCAACCAAAAGTTGCGGCGGGAGGCGGACATGCGCTTTCGCTCGCCAGCGATGGCGCCCTCCATTCCTGGGGCAGCGATGCCAATGGCGAAGCGGGACATGGCCGTGCCGTGATGGTCAAGCTGCCGCAGCGTCTGGCGCAACCGAATCTGGGCAGCGGCAGCGGCAGCGGCCGGCATCGGCTGGCGACAGGCAATGTCCATGCGGCGGTCGTCGACGGCGCAGGCGGACTATGGGTGTGGGGGAAAAACAATTACGGGCAAATCGGCCTGGGTGCGGCGATCTCCGCTGCCAGCACGCCGAAGCGCATCGGCACCGACTTCGTCGGTGTGACTTCCGGGGGATACCATACTCTTGCGTTGAAAACCGACGGTAGCCTGTGGGCCACCGGCCTGAACACCTCCGGCCAGCTCGGCGACGGTACGACCGCCACACGCGATACGTTGGAGGTTGTCGGGAATGGCTATGCCGCCGTGGCGACAGGCGAGGCGCATACCCTAGCGCTAGGAACCGATGGCAGCTTGTGGGCATGGGGCTGGAATAGCCACGGCCAACTTGGCAACGGCGGCAGGACGGACAGCTCCTCACCGCAAAAAATCGCAGGAAGATTCGTCTCGATCGCGGCAGGGAAATATCATTCCGTCGCCCTTCACGCCGACGGCAGTTTGTGGTCCTGGGGAGCAAGCGCCTATAACGGCATGCCAACCGATATGCTGGTGCCGACGAAAATCGCCGAGGGTTTCGTCGCCATAGCCGCCAGCCCATACCTGAGCTTCGCGCTGGATGCGAACGGGGGGCTTTGGGGATGGGGGGACAACAGCCTGGGCTTGTTCGGCGACGGCACGACCGTTGGCGCCACCGCCATCAAGCAGATCGGCGCGGGCTACATCGATATCGCGTCCGGCGATACCCACACGCTGGCGCTCAAATCCGACGGCAGTTTATGGGCCTGGGGCCAGAACAATTATGGCCAACTGGGCGACGGCACGACCGCCGCAAGTCCTGCGCCTAGGCAGATCGCCTCTGGTGGCTTCGTCGCGGCGGCGAGCGGAATGAATTTTTCCGTCGCGCTTGCGGCGGATGGCGGTTTATGGACCTGGGGGGCAAGCGGAGATGGGCAGTTGGGCAATGCCTTCATCGGCGACTCGACCACGCCGAAACGCATCGGCACATCCTATATCGATGTAGCGGCGGGCGGAATGCACACCCTGGCCGTCAAATCGGATGGCAGCCTGTGGGCCTGGGGCGATAACAGCTTTGGCCAACTGGGCAACGGCGGCACTGCCGCAGCTTCGGCGCCGGAGCTCATCGACAACGGATTTGCCCGGGTCGCAACCGGCTTTGCCTGCTCCTATGGATGGAAGACGGATGGCAGTCTGTGGGCCTGGGGAATGAATGCCTATGGTCAATTGGGCACTGGGAGCGATTCCGCTCTGGCGTCCTCGCCGACGAAAGTCGGCGACGGATTCGCCAAGGTGGCGACAGGCTTCACGCAAACCATCGCGCTCAAGAAGGATGGCACGCTCTGGGGCTGGGGAACGTTTTATGGCGACACCCTAGCCACATCAACTCCGGTCCAGTTGGGTACAGATTTCGCCGATGTCGCCGCCGGCATGTTTCATTCAACCGCCCTAAAGTCCGATGGCAGCTTGTGGGCCTGGGGCGACAACAGTTTCGGCCAGCTTGGCACAGGAAGCCACACCGGCACGACGACGCCCGAGCGTATCGGCGACGATTTCACCGCCATCGCGGCGGGCTTCGGCCATACCCTGGCGCTCAAATCGGACGGCAGCCTGTGGGCTTGGGGGGGGAACGATTTTGGCGAATTGGGTGATGGGACGAATACAGAATCTCTCGTGCCAAAGCGCATCGGCACCGGATTTATCGAGGTCGCGGCTGGTTACTTCTACTCCCTGGCACGCAAGTCGGACGGCACGGTTTGGGCGTGGGGAGCGAATCATTATGGCGAACTGGGCGACGGCAGCTACGCACACCATGCCCGACCGGCAACGGTGGTCAATGAAGCGCTCGACGACTTTCTCGATCTCGACGCCGCAGTGCCGAATGCCGTCCCAGCGGCCGACCAACCGGCATTCCTTCTGCGGGCAGAAAAACAGGGCGATCTGGCGGCGCTCAGCCTGAGCGCAAATATCCGTGGACTGCCGGGTGCGCCACGCAGCATCTCGCGCGGCGGCAGCTATAACGTCTACGTCGCGGCGCAGGCTGGCGCGGGCGGCGAGCTCAACTGGTATCAGCTGGACGCCGAACGCAGTTGGAGCGGATTGGCTTGGCCCATGAAAGCGTTCATGAGCGGAGTAGGCTTGTCGAGCCAAGCGGACACAGCGATTGTGGAAATTCTCGACGGTGTCGATGTTTCGCGCCTTGTCGGCTCGCGCATCCATGTCGGCTATGGTACCAGCCCCGAAGAAATGCTTGCCGCCGGGCGTTACCGCGAGGTGATGACGATCTCGACGCCGACGCGCTGAACGCGCCGCGCCGCCAGCGCCGAGTTTCACCGTCGCTCAGGCTTGCGCGGCCCCACCAGTCAGGTTGCCGGTGAATTCCCGTACCGTGGTCACGGTACTCACTGGGCTTACTGGGTTCATGGGGCTTACCGGGCTCGCTCCGCTGCCTGCCCGTTCGCGCGCCTTCACCAGTTTGAGGCGGATGCGCTCGGGCGAGAGCACGACCAGGATGCCCTCGCGTCCGCCGGCCGGATCGGGCCGCACCACGCTTTCGGACAGCACGCCCTCGCCAGGGAAGAGGTTGGCCACCGAGTCGATGGCCTGGTTATCCACTTCGGGGATCTCACCGAGGCGGTGCACCAGAATGCCGAAAGGCTCGCCGGTTTCGCCGCGCACGACGACGATCTGGTTGTAGGTCGTCGGATCAACCGGCTTGCCGAAATGCAGGTGGTCGCGCAAGTCGAAGACGAGGATCGGATCGCCGCCGAACATCACCACGCCGCGCACATAGCCCGGCATGCCCGGTAGGGGCGTAATGCCTACCGCGTCGATGGCCTCGACGACATTCAGCGAGGGCATGCCGAACCACTCTTCGCCGATGAAGAAAGTGGCGATCTCCGTGGTTTCCTGACCCAGCCGTCCGCGTCCAGCGTGCGGCATGCGCACCTTTTCCTGATGGAGAGAGGAAGTCTGCGTCACGCTCTGCACTTGGCCGAGCGGAATAAAGATCAGCGCGGCGACATCGTTGCGGTAGGCGTCCTGTGGCCCCTTGAACTCGCGGTAGCCCGAAGACATTTTCGAGCCGACGGCATAGTACTGATCCTGATACTCGATGATATTGGAGTAGGCGCGGCCGTTATCGAGCGCAAAGAATGCCTCGTCGATCGGCAACTCGCTGCCGATGGCAATGCCCGAATCGGTAGTGGCGATGACGCGGCGACGCCGGTCGGCGAAGATGGCAAAGCAGCCTGCGGGCACTGCACCCCGTTCGTCGCGCGGCAACGAATCGCGCAGCATGGCCTCGAATTGCGGCGCCGAGTCGAAGACGATGCCGATGCCGCCGACCACCTTATCGTTACCCAAGGCGTTACCCATGTCGTCGCACAAACCATCGTCGAGGGCACGGATAGCGGCGGCGTAAATATAAGTATGGGCACCGCCATACAGATCGGTCGAGTCGAAGGCCGATACCGCGTAGCTCTGGCTGTCCTTGAGCGCGAGAGTACGGCGCACCCATTCCTCGCCGATGGGCCGACCGACGCGGTACGCGCCCTGGTCGTTGGAAACCGCCACCAGCGTGCCGTTGGCGTCGAACACCAACAGGTTCGTATAGACGGTGTAGAGGCCGTTGATGTAGCGCAGGATGGCGGCAATACGTTCGGCCGCCTCGGTGTCGAGCGGGCTTTGCGCCAGATTCAGGCGAAACGCTGTGGTGAGCGCCCACCAGCGGCAGTCGTCGGAACGCTCGTAGAGATTGCGGTCCATGATGTCGATGGCGAGCGAAGCCAGGAACTGGCAATCTTCAAGTATCGACGACACCACCGTTTCGTGCAGGTTGCCGATGGAGCGCGCGAAGACATCGCGCGTCTTCAGGCCGGTATTGCTGATTTCCCACAGCAGCACCTTGGAGAAGGCCGGGTTGATGGCCTTCTTGTCGCTGCTCTGGCGCACGTTGCCGTTCCACACCGAGCGGTTGAGCTCGCGCTGGATGCACTCGGCCTGTTGGGGAATGCCGCGCAGGCCATCGGAAAACAAGGTCGGGCTCATCATCACACCGGCCAGTGTCTTCGCCGGCACCTTGCTCAGGCGGTCGGCGGCGGAACGGGCAAAGGCTTTTTCGAGCGGCACCATAACGTGGCCGAGCCAGCCCGGCCCCATATAGCCTTGGTAACCTTTGGTAGCACGCGTCACGGCGAGATATTCGCGGCCGGCAAAACGCACCACTTTGCAATCGGCATCGAGCACTTTTTCGAGATGCGCGCCGACCGGTACGTGGTAGGCATCGCTGCTGGCGATCACCGTGCCGGCTGAGTCCATCAAACTCAGGGTGCACCAGTCGTCTTCGGAGGCAAGATTGCCGAAGATGCCGGCAGTCTCGTTCTCGAAGCGGAAACACAGGCACAGCACACCGAGCGGCCGACTGCCGTCCGCCGCCATGACGCGGTAGGAATAGATCAGACTGGACGCCTGACCAGGCACAAGATCGGTATGGCGGAAAGTCTCGACATAGGCGGCGTCGGTGGCGAGCGACTCTGCGAGCAAGGGATCGGCGGAGGTGACGACAGCATTCTCCGGATCGAGTTGTGCCAGCACTTTGCCATCGGTATCGAGCAGGACGATGTTGCTGTAGACGGTGTACTTCTGCGCATACTCCTGGAAACGCGCGACCAAACGTTCGCGGCGTTGGCGAATGTCGTCGCGGAAGTGGATGTTCTCCGCGCATTCCGCAACGAATTCGAGATAGGCGCGGATATCGTCGTCCGTGGCGAGAAACCCGATATCGGCGGTACGCTCGAACAGATTGCGCACCATGATGTCCACCGCCACCTGGGCCTTGGACTCCATTTCCAGCACGACCTTCTTGCGCGTCTCGATGCCGAGGTTGTTGAGCAATGCGGCCGTCAGGCTGGAAAAAGCCTGGCGTGTGCCGCTCATGTCGGTGCCGGTGCCGGACAACTGGCCGAGCAGCGTGAGATTGTCCCAGACCGCCTGCAAGGTCTGCAACACATCGCGATACTCCTCGACGCTTTCCATGTGGCCGATCAACGGCAACAGGCTATCGTCGATGGCGATTCCCTTGTACGTTTGCATCGCTCCCCCCTCTTTTTTTGCTTCAGCCGAGTACGTGCTCGTAAGCTTTTCTGAGCAATTCAAGCTCGTGATTACGCAATTTGCGTGCCTCGGTCAACGCAATGAAGCGCGCCCCAATGGCTTCCGCCGCCGCAAACGGCGGATCGACGGTGGTGACCTCGGCAAGCAGGACCGCAACGGGTCCGTCGGGGGTATCCAGTTCCGCGTAGAACTCCGGCTCGGCGCGCAGACTGCCCGCAGCCAAACCCAAGCTGATCTCAAGCGCATGCAGGTGATGCACCGGATATGGGCGCGTAACGCCCAACTCGGTGCGCAGGCACGCCTCCGGCAGCGCCGGCCCGGACAACACGCTTTCTCCGTAGTGGAGAAAGCGTGTCCGGGCGCTCGTCGCCTGCTTGTGATAGCAAATGACGCGTGGCGCCAGCGCCGAGTCGCTCACCGCCGCATCACCACATTTCCGGCGGCGCGGCCAGGCGCGCCACCGGCGTTCCGCCCAACAGGTGCTCGTCGAAAATTGCCTTCACGTCTTCCTTCTTGACGTTCGTGTAGAACACGCCTTCGGGATAGACCAGCACGTTCGGTCCCATGCTGCACGGACCGATGCAACCGGAAGGCGTCACCGCCACCGTGTCGAAACACTGGCGCTGCTGGAACTCGAACATGAACTCGTCGAGCACTTCCTGGCAGCCCTTCGACCCGCAGGAACCGCGCGGATGCCCGGGCGGCCGGTTCTGCGAACAGACAAAGACGTGCTTTTGCGGTCTCGGCATCGCGGTTTCCCCTTGCCTCAGGCCGTGACGAAGGTGAAGCATTCCTTCGGACAGGTGCGTCCGCAAGCGCCGCAGCCGATGCAATCCATGGCGTTCTTGACGGTCATCAGCGCCTTGGCGTCCTCGTCGTCCCAGTCGTCCTCGTCCATGTCGTCGTCTTCGCCGCGATCAACCAAGGTCAGCACGTCGCGCGGGCAAACCTTGTAGCAGCGGCCGCAGCCGATGCAGTTCTTCGGGTTGATCATTTCCACATACTGTGGCGTCCAGGGGGTTCCACCCCGGGTGAGGGCTGTTGCACTCATGATGGCTTCCTTTCTTAGGAGGGTTGAATCGAATTCAGTTTGGCCAAACGCTCATTGGCGGCGGCCCAGGCCTGGCAGGCGTCGAAGGTGGATTGGGCGATGGCAGGCAGTTCCAGATAGCCGGCGGGGAGTTTGTCCTCGACGAGATCGTGCAACTGGCCGGCCCACTCGGAAGCGATGCGCTTGAGCTTCTTCACTTCCTTTTCGAGATCCTTGAGTTCCGCCGCGTCCATGTTCTACGCCTCTTACAGGCCGGCCACTTCGGGGTAGGAGCCGACGCGCTCGATGGCGACGGAGAGCAGCTTGTCGCCCTCGGTCTTCATCTTCGACAGCGACTCGAAACCGAAGCGATGCACGTCGCGCAAGGTCTTGTCGAGGGCGACGAGCTTGCCGACAATGATCAGCACACGACCGAAACCCTCGTGCGTGAGGTTGATGAAAGGCACGGCCATCAGGCCGCACTCCTTCTCGATCAACACGGCGATGGCGTTGTAGAAGGCCTTGACGCGCGAGAGGGTTTCCTCGTCGGGATCGCCGATGATGGGAATCGCGGAGTTGCGCTC